>Ga0207641_10000006_pt1 | contig 442569 bp, 402 predicted proteins | sample KBSSwiS62_FD_184306 | JGI IMG/M metagenome (GOLD analysis project Ga0207641, IMG submission 184306) | Switchgrass rhizosphere microbial communities from Kellogg Biological Station, Michigan, USA - KBS Switchgrass S6-2 (SPAdes) (version 2) | ecosystem: Host-associated > Plants > Roots >... | reverse complement strand
CGTGAGCTGGGTTCAGAACGTCGCGAGACAGTTCGGTCCCTATCTGTTGTGGGCGCAGGAGATTTGAGAGGACCTGTCCTTAGTACGAGAGGACCGGGATGGACGAACCTCTTGTGTTCCAGCTGTCATGCCAATGGCACGGCTGGGTAGCGAAGTTCGGTTGTGATAACCGCTGAATGCATATAAGCGGGAAGCACTCCTCAAGATGAGATCTCCCAACCCGTAAGGGATAAGAAGGGCCCAGGTAGACTACCTGGTTGATAGGCTGGATGTGGAAGGGCAGTAATGCCTGTAGCTTACCAGTACTAATCGCCCGTTCGGCTTGACCATAAAATTTACTCGGTGCATTAAAACCCAGTTGTCAGTTCTCAGTTGCCAGTTCCTAGTTAGAACCTGAACTGGAACCAGCAAGTGTTTTAAAGTCGTTCGAACCTGGATGACTGAGAAGCAGTAAAACTGACAACTGCGCGCCGACGAATTCTTTGAATTCAAGCCCTGTAATGATCTGGCTGCTAGCGTCTAGCTAGTAGCTCGAAACTCTGTCCAATCTATTCAGTTGTGAGGTTTCATCCTCACGATCTTTGAGAACAAGCTCTCCGCTTTCAGCCTTCAGCTCTCGGTTGTTCAGGAGCTGGGCCGAATGCTGAGAACTGACTAAGTTTGCTGGGCATCAGCCCCAAACGTCGGCGCAGCACGAGTTGCTGAAAGCCGATGGCTGATCGCTAACAGCTACGAGTTGTCGGTGATTTTACCGCGGGGGTTCCACCCGTTCCCATCCCGAACACGGAAGTTAAGCCCCGCAGGGCCGATTGTACTGCACGCGAAAGTGTGTGGGAGAGTAGGTCGTTGCCGGCATTAAATAAAGGCCACGTTCTTAACAGAGCGTGGCCTTTTCCTTTTTCCACTCTTATGTGGCGCGGACACTCCTGTCCGCGTCTTTCCCGCAAGATGTAATCTCTGTCTCTGTAGCAACAACATTGTCCTGGCCATACCATAGCCACTTGTACCCCTCAGGTGCTTGCGCTAAACCCTTCCGCACAGGATTCATGAGAATGTACTCCGCCTTTTCCTTGAGGCTCTCGTCGGACCTGAGGACGTGATCAAAGGATTCGTCCTGCCAAACCGGACCGCCCGTCCCAGTAAGTTTGTTAACGTCGCGTGCGGACGTGCCCTTGATCGCCTTCATGATCTTGTACACGGGATGCGGCCAGCCGTCGTGGTCCCGAAGGGGAGTGAAGAGCAGGTGCACATGGTCCGGCATAACGACGACCGCGTGTAGGTCAATGCGTTTGCCGTGCTCGTGCATGCAATGCTTCAAGACAACATCTCGTGCCTGGGGCGGAAACGATTCCCGAGTCAGCTTGCAAAACGTAACAAAGATCGGCGTGTCCGCTTTCTGAAAGTGTGGGAGCCTTCGCCGATACTCGTATTTGTGAGTGGGGGACATTGGCAGACAATCCGGGTCCGTTCTCTTTTAGTGAAAATGGAATCAGCACTTGAGGTCTGTGACCGGTAAACACTTCCATTGGCAGCCAGACCTGCTGAGCCCAGCCACCCCGCGGGCAGGAGTGCCCGCTCCACACAGATCTACGCTTTGCGTGCTGGCTTCTTTATTGGGGCACTCTGCGGTTTTGGTTTGGTTTTTCCTGCGAGATTGAGTGCCACGGCTGCGCGGATGAGGTCTTTCAAAGCGGCCTCATTGATTTTGTCGTCTTCGTGAATGTCGATGGCGCGCCTGACATTTCCCTCGAGGCTGGAGTTGAATAGACGCGCAGGGTCTTTTAATGCAGCTCCCTTGGCGAAGGTCATCTTGACGACGTTCTTGTAGGTCTCTCCGGTGCAGACGATGCCTCCGTGGGAGAAAACGGGCGTGCCGCCGGATTTCGGCTTGACCCACTTCCACTCTTCGACGATGTCGGGGTCTGCGTCCCGGATGACTTTGCGCACTTTCGCAAGCGTCTTGCCGCGCCAGTCGCCAAGTTCCATGATTTTCTGGTCGATGAATGCGGAGGCGGAATCCATGGTCGGTCCTTTCTATGTACATTTTGAACTCGCGGTACAGTTTGAACTCTCGCGGTACAGTTTGAACTCTCGCGGTACAGTTCGAACTCTCGCGCTATTGTAGCGTTGGCCGAAGCGATCTGCAGACAGTGCAAACATCTCTCGAACCAAAAATTGGAGTTGCGAGCGAGATCAGGAGGGCCAGCTGCCTGAGAAGATCGGAAAGTCAAAACCCCGCCCTTTCGCAAAGTGCGCGACAAGGATGGGGCACCCTCGAGTGACTTGGAACTATCTGGGCTTTGAGGGAAGGCTTCTGTGATCCTTGGCGACGGCAAGCGCATCCAAAAAGCATTCTTTGTTCTAAGGGAGTTTTCAAAATGTCGACTGTGACGCTTGCCCCGGCAAAAGACTTGTCCCGCACCAATCAGGCACAGTATCCCAACGAAAGCGCGGAATACCGAATTGCACGGAACGCGCTTCTCGCAGAAGAGATTGAGTTGCGCCGACACATTGAACGTGTTGCCGCCCAGCGACGAGCTTTGCCTAGTGGCGGCGAGCTTGCGAAGAACTTTGAATTAATTTCTGAAACCGGACCGAGTCGGTTTTCCGATCTATTCGGCGATAAAGAAACGCTGCTGATTTACAGCATGATGTATGGTCCGCAGCGCAAGGAACCATGTCCCATGTGTACATCGTTCCTGAATTCGTGGAACGGAACAGCAATCAACCTGCTTGATCGAGTGGCGATCGCGGTAACCGCCCGCTCGCCGATCGAGAGGCTTGTGGAGTACAAACGCGATCGCGGATTCCCCAATCTCCCATTTGTTTCCGATCGCACGGGCGATTACACACGCACTTATGTCACTGCTGATGACGCGGACGTCCCTGGTTTCAGCGTATTCACTCGGCGGGATGGCGTGATTCGACATTTCTACAGTGGCGAGATGAGCAGTGATATGGCCGATCGCGGACAAGACCCGCGCGGAGCTCCCGATCTTGATCCACTGTGGCTGATGCTGGACCTGACTCCCGAAGGCCGCGGAACGACGTGGTATCCCAAGCTTGATTACGGGCGAAGATGATCTCGGCCGGCCACATCTGATTCCGTACTGCCCAGGTTAGCGCCCAACCCGGGCGCGGACCTGGGGAACCCTCGAGTGAGTTGCTCAGGGAAGAACGGGACATACGCCAGTTCGGAACGATGACAACTAATCTGGGGGCGAGTAATCGATCCAGTTGCCACTGAATTTCTGTTCTACCTTGCAACCTTCAATCAGTTTGTCAGCGATGAACCAGACTTCGGGTTTGAGAGGATCATGATTGACCTGCACTTTCCGGCCAATCATGTGCTCAACGAAGGAACTGTCCGCGACGAACGGATCTGTGATGTATGGCAGCAGAGCAAAGCGGCCAGAATAGTATTCCGTCCCCACCCGGTAGGAAAATGCGAACACGGGAAGAATCACTTTGGGGTGCTTACCACCGCCTGCCGCTTGCTCAAGCTTTCCGGATTCAATTGTTCCTTCCACGCAAGGCCATTTCGTTGCTTTCCCGGACACTCTGCGCCGCCAGACTCTGATTCCAAGAAAGATGAGAATGAGGCTGCCCAGGAGAACGGCTCGAATATTGTCGGTCATGTGATTGGATATGAACGGCGGCCTTCACTGGAAGACGGTCTTCCTGTCATATTAATGGGCAGATTGGTACGAAGGACGCACTGACAGGCAATCCTGTGCTACCCAGGTTAGCGCCCAACCGCAGGGCGCCAAACCTAGGGCGACAGCCCCGAGCATCCCCATTCAACACTCACAATCGTCAGTGACGGCCATCACCGCAAAGATCCTGGCGCTCAGACATCGTTCATAGTCCCAACTTTCTATGACCCAACAGCCGAATTGGGGAACGTACTCCGAGATCTTGCCATGCGGAGGGGAGCTTCGCGTTCAACCAACCTCTTGGGCAATCCACTACTACTTCGCGGGCCCCGACCTTCGATACAACGGCACCCTCGTTCAGATTCAGTCCTCTCTGGTTGACTCGACCGTCAGCGCTTGGCAGCAGAATTGGGAAGAGTACAAGAGGCTCAAACTGATGATCCCCAGGTCGGCGAGTTTCTCCACAAATGGTATGTGCGGCATGACCATAAATGTTGGGGGACCTTTTGATGGGGTCTGCCTTCGGTCCTATCACCTGCGGGTTGCCACAGAGGATCGACTTACAACTATCATTAAATCCTATGTCTACGCCAACCACCGAGCAGAGCAGGTTCAAGGGATGCTAAGAGTCTTGGGAAACCTGGGGACAGGCGGGACATACCCCAGATTCTAGTTCACCAAAAGCGGTAATCGTTCGGTATGCCCCCTAGGTTTCTGTCCCCGAGGTCCGGGCGTGGATTATGGTGCCACCACCCTAAACCAGTCTCGCATTACCTGTTTTACACGCTCAATCTCGGGCCGCGAAAACCTGGGCAACAGACTATATCCTGATCAGCGGTCCGGGCTCTGGAGCTTTCCAGCCGGGGGCAGCCTCTTGGAGGCACTTCATCATGAACTCCCACCTGTGCGCGATATCTTGACTACGCAAATCGCGAGAAATCTTGATTCCGACGGATTTTATCCAGCCCGCCGCTTCGTCCGGTCTTTGAGTCATTGATAAATAAAAAGCAAGCACTTCTCGCCACCAGTCTTCTCCTCGAAGAAATCGCCTAAGCACCAGTTTCTGACGTTCCCCCGTCGGATCGGTGGTCAAGTCTCTTGCCGCTAGATACTCTTGAAACGACAAATGGGAAAATCCTAGCCCGCCTGCGAGCCTGACCAGTAGACCGTCTTCGAGCAGTTCGCCCAGGACCGTCCTCCAGTCATCGTAGGCTGCCGGGAAGCACTCATTGACGACACTTCTGATGTCCGACTCCTCTGCTTCCCGTCGCTCGTTCAGGTGCAAGTGTCCCGCGAGGCGTGTGAGTATACTAAGCTTTGCATTTGACCCAAACTTGGTTGACCTCCGCACATTCTTGGCGATGTCCCACCCACCACACATAAGATCGACAAAGATCTCGTACAACCCAAGCTTGTTCTCTGGCAGCGAATGCATCTTTTTAAACACGGCGATGATAAGTGTCGCTAATAAAGGAACGTGCATTAGGGGCGATAATGTTCTTGCTTTTTCCAACTCGTCGGCAAATTTCTTAAGCTCGTCGGAGTCCTTCCCTAACCAGTTCAGCATGAATTGTTGAACTTGCGCACTCGTAAATTCCGCCAGACCTACGCGCGCCAGCCAGTGCAGCCAAGGACCGGTGACGTAGTCGCGGCTCGTAACTAGAACTTGGCAATTAGGAAATCCTTTTGGGATCTGAGAAGCAAGTTCCATTAGTTTTCGCTGCTGCTCACTCGTGGAAACCTCATCTAGACCATCCAAGTAAAAACGAATTGCTCGCCCTTCCTGCCGTGCGAATTGGACCAGTTGCTTCAAGTCTTCTGACCGTAAGAACACATCGTCGACCGTCGTGATAGAGGCGGTAGCTAACTGGTGTAAAGGAATGTACACCGGAATCGTTGTCGACTTAGAGCTCGTCAACAGCTGTACGTCATCTAGAAAGTGCCATTTACAGAATGAAGTCTTCCCATACCCGGCGGGTGCACTGATCAGCAGTGGGACATTGGTTTTAGTCAAAAGGTCTTCGTTCAGGAATTCTTCACGGCAAGCGGATCGAGGCCGAAATGCCGTCGGGGATAGTTGCACTATTTGATTTGTCGCGCAGTAATGTAAGTGTGCGGGTGATCCAAGCTCAGGAAGAATATGGCGGCATGTAGCTGCAAAAGTGTTCGCCTCCGATAGACGTTTTCGCAGGCTTTCCAGTGCTTCGCCGACCCGAGACAGAAGACCTTCTATTAAGCGAAGGTCGAGTTTTAGTGCGACGCGAATCTCGCTCTTTGGTGGAACTCGTAAACCTCTCCGCTGACGTTCTGAGCGAGCCCGATCGCATTCGGCGTTCCAACTTGCGCGAATTTCTTCGGCAGCGCTCATGAGTTCTGCTGATGTCGGTTGGGCTTCTCGTAGTTTTGCTGCGTCCCACGCCTCCGGGTGGCGAAGCAATGCTGCAATTGACAATATATTCTTGGTGAAGTCTGCAACTGTAGTCTCGCTTATTTCACCCGCTAGATAGTTCCTGGGTGGAAGACTTAGTGATAGCTCAAACTCCTGTAGAGACTTGCGAAACCGCTGAGGGACGTAGACCTTTGTAAGGCCCTGCGAACCAGCCGATAACACTTGATGCTGGCCTGTGAGAAAAGCGATTGGATCTGCTTCCGCAAAGGCGTGCTGCAACCGTGCGATATAGGAGGCAATTAGCGTTGTTTCGAAAGCAACAAACTCTGGCCAATATTTTGCGAATTTCTCTAGTAGCAATCGCCCGCACAGAAATGTGACCTGTCCGGATCTCTCCCGCAGCTTTCCTTCGATAGACCGCATTGTGGTTTGAGGACAATCGTATGGGCTAATAATGTACACGTGACTGACATTCTCTTGATCACCGGATTTGTTGATGAATGCTGTGTCCAGTGCTTGTTCAACCTGATTAAAGACGTTGCGAGCTGAATCCTCGCCTTCGGCTGCGCCCGTAATTTTGGCATTCTTGACGACGCATGCATTCAGGATCCAGTCACCAATAGCGTCCTGTGAGTAAAAGACAATATCCTTGCCGTACTCTTGGGGACCGTGTGGAACTTCCACGCCCTGAATGTTTGAAAATTTCGAGAACAGCGTGGCCAGTCGTTCACGTAGTTCTGCTTCGTTGCGAAAGGATTCTGCGAACCGTTGTACATCCGAGCTCATAGAAGAATCATAGCTAATCGGCCGGGCGCTGGCCCACCCTTTCGTGGATTGTCTAACCGAGGTGGGGCAGCCTAGGTTAGACTCGCTCAGGAGAGCGTGGGCCAATCCCCTACTTATAAATTCTCCTCACTGATTCTCTTTATTGCTTAACTGCCTTTCCATCCTTCATCACGAACTGGACTTTGCCGAGTTGCGTGATGTCGGTCAGGGGATCGCCCGGCACAGCGATGATATCGGCGAAGGCGCCGGGGGCGATGACGCCGATCTCTCCGTCCATGTCGAGCATGACAGCAGCGCGCGAGGTCGCGCTCTTGATCGTCTCCATCGGTGACATGCCGAGCTTCACCATGCGCGGAAATTCCTGCGCCATCGGCTGGTTCCATGGGATACCACCGATGTCGGTCCCAAAAACTATCTTCACTCCCGCTTTCAGCGCTTTCCTGAACGAGTCTTCATGCGCCGAGGCGCGCAACCTGTCGCGTTTTCCGTTGGGCGTGTCCGCGGGCGCCCAGTCAAGGTAGTACGGGCTAATGGTCGGACAATACCAGGTGCCCTGTTTGACCATCTGCGCGATCTGCGCATCGGACATCTGCAGGCCATGTTCAATCGAATCGCACCCGCCGTCCAGCGCCCGCTGTAGACCGATGCCGCTGTAAGCATGGCAGGCAACTTTCTTACCCCATCCGTGAACTTCGTCGGTGATGGCTTTCAGTTCTTCCACAGTGAGTGTTGGCTGGGATGCCAGCTCGCCATTCTTTCCCACCCACGAGCGATGCGTCATGTAGACCTTAATCCAGTCAGCGCCATGATCGAGTTGCTCGCGCGCGGCCTTGCGCGCCTCGACTGGGCCGTCAACGATCTGCGCACCTTTCGGCATCACGAGTTCGGGCGCATAGCCTTCCAGTTGATAGCCTCCTGTGGTTGAGATCGCACGCGTCACCACGAACAACCGTGGTCCTGGAATATAACCTTCCTCAATCGCCTGCTTGATTCCGACATCGCCATAGCCGGCGCCCTCGGTTTCAACGTCGCGCAAAGTCGTAAAGCCTTGTTCGAGCGCGGTCTTCGCTGCAACCGTCGCCCGGGCGGCGCGATATCCGAGCGGCTGTTTCAGTATGTTGGCGTCGTATCCGCCCTCTGCCGGGTCCTCTCCTTGCAGAAAAATGTGAGTGTGCGAGTCGATGAGGCCAGGCAGAACCGTGGCTTTGGATAGATCGATGATGGTCTCGCCAGAGGGCGCGCCGGCTTCGCCCGCATCCGATACGCTCACGATGCGGTTCCCCTGAATGACGATGACCTGGTTGTGGCGCGGCGTGTCAGACTTGCCGTCAATTAACGTGCCCGCCCGGATGACGACAGTGGCGGTGTGCGATGTCGATTGTTGCTGTGCCATCAAAGCGACGTTGAAGATCAAGACGGCGAATAGGGAAAGTGTCTTCCAGATCATCCAATCCTCCGTACCAGGCTGCGAATTCTACTCTTAGTTGGAGGGCCGGGTGCCCCACCCTTCGCGCTTTTCGAAGGGTGGGCACGACGGACTTCAACCCTCACCACATGAGGAGATACCCCGCAACACAGTCAATCGGGTTTGGTACTAAACCTGACCGATTGAAGTGAATTGGATTATCGGCACTATTCCTGGAGAGTCTCGATCAGTCTTCGTCGATGAAAGGTCACCCATGCGCCAACCCAGGTTTCCGGTTATAAAATGCCAATTGCCGTGCACGATGCCAGACGGGCTTGTTCGCGTCAGTTTCACCATTCAGGAGATCGAACATGAAGCCACGCCTCATATGTTCATTTGTCCTTTTAATAGTGGCTGTGCCGGTGTCGGCCGGCGTCCATAAGGAAATGTATAAGTATCCCTGCGCAAACGTCTGGGCTGCCGTCAAGGACACGCTCCGCAACTCGGGCAAGTACGGCATTCTAAGCATCAACAACGAAGAAATGGTTGCCTCTTATAAAATCAGCGGCAATTTCATGGTGAACCCGCGGACGAATTCTGTGATGCTGAATTCCAAGGGCGACCAATGCGAAATGCAGTTGCAGAGCGAATCCTCCGGATTGCCCACGGACGATCAGGGCAAATTCAAGAAGCGCGTGGATGAGTCGATGACGAAGTTGGGCTATGCCGCGAAGGACTCGGCGGCTCCATCAAGTGCACCCGCAAAATAACGCCTCCGCGAATCTGACGAAAATCAATATCCGCCACCAATCACGCAACAATCAAAAACTCTAACCTTGGTCTTCAACCTGCCTGTTCATTTGCCGGGGTCAGACAGGAGTCGCGTCGAACATCCCGTAATCACAGCCTTAAGTCCTTATTCCGGAATATTTTGCGCGTAAGTCCTTTGCTTTCTAGATTTTGCCGGATATCTGTCCGTAACTTGATGATTTCAATAGATCACGGGGGGGAGGGGGAGGGGGGTATCTGTTAGTAGATGGTTAACATCGCAACAGCAATCGCTGCCGAACAGGGATCGACATCCGCCAGCAGTTTGTCACACGCCCATCCCAAAGGACCACAAGGATGGGCCGGCGGAATCCCACGTTTCGAAAGGCGCGAAACGTGGGGCACTGCCGCACCAGTCAATACCTTATCGATTTCCAATATATCACTTGACGATAATCGATAACTAGATTATTGATAATCGATATGGTGAAAGGTGGTGGATCAATGTCAACTCCAGCCCCGTCGTTTGCTGCTCCGCCGGTTGCGTATGGCGTGTTGCGAATCTTGATCGTGCTGAACTGGGTGATGGGGGCCGCGATCCTGGCGCTGCTTGTGGTCATGCCGCACAAGCAGTGGATTATGGCGGCTTTCAAACTTACTTCGTCGCCCGACGCGGACCAGGTGATCATGGGCCTGCGCGCGGTGGCAGTGCTCGGGCTGGTCGCGATTCCGCTGAACTATATCGCCCTGAAGCGGATGCTGGCGATTGTTCTGACAGTTCGAGCGGGCGATCCGTTTGTCGCCGCGAACGCGCAACGTTTGCACGATATCGCGTGGGTGCTGCTCGCGCTGCAGCTGCTGAGCCTCGTGATTGGAGCGATCGGCAAGGCGGTCTCGAGTCCGGCGCATCCGGTGCACCTTGATGCGGGCTTTTCGATCAGCGGGTGGCTCGCGGTGATTCTGACGTTCGTGCTGGCGCGTGTGTTCGCGGAAGGCACACACATGCGAGAAGACCTCGAAGGGATCGTGTGATATGGCGATCTCCGTCAAGCTCGACGACCGGCTCCACGATCGGCGGATGACACTGACCGAGCTCGCGGATCGGGTGGGAATGACACTGGCCAACCTGTCGATTTTGAAGACTGGGAAGGCGCGGGCGATCCGGTTTTCGACGCTCGATGCGATTTGCGAGGCGTTGTCGTGCCAGCCGGGCGACATTCTTCAGTTTGAGGATGGAAAACGCGAGCGGCCGGCTGGGGCGGGAAAAGGCAGCGCGGGCCGGTGAATGGGACACCCTCTTACACTTCGGTAATGGTTCAGTTCTTTTCAGTGGGCTGGGCAGTTCTGTATCTTTAACTAATAGCCTGGGTGAGCGGGGCACGAAGCAAGGGGCGTTGTGATCGAGCAAAAGATCAATGAGTTTTTTGGAGATGCCGAGGCCACCGGCTTTGGAACGGGCTGGTGGAGTGGAATACTGTCGGCCTTCTTTGGATTTCTTTCGTTCGGCGGAGTTTTGTGCCTGCACTTTCCCCAACTGCTGAGCTCTCCTGAGCTGCGTCCGCATTATCCGATGCAGACCATGCGCGTGTTGATCCAATGCCTGATTGTGGGCGCGATTTTATTCGGAATCATTTCTTCGATCACGCGGAAGAAAAAGACGTTGGCATTGACGGGAATGCTGCTGGCGATTGCGGCAACGGCTTTGGGCGGATCGAGCGTGCAGATCAATAGTGACTTGCACAATGGTCCGGCCATTGGGCTGGATTGGTTTTTGCTTGATTTGCTTTTGATGGCGATCATCTATGTGCCGCTGGAGAGAGTGTGGCCTCAGTATCCGAAGCAGGGAACGTTTCGGAATGAGTGGACTCTGGATGTGGTGTACTTCATGTCCACTCATTTCCCAATTCAGATTTTATCTTTCCTGGTTCTATTGCCGGCTACACAGGCCACTAAGTATCTAGGGGTGCCAGCGCTTCAACAATTAATCGCTCGAATGCCATGGATTCTGCAGTTTTGTTTGGCGGTTGTGGTTGCAGACCTTGCGGAATATTTCATTCATCTGGCTTTACATAAGGTGCCGTTTCTTTGGCGCTTTCATGCCGTCCACCATTCTTCCAAGGCGCTTGATTGGATCGCGGGCTCACGTTCGCACTTTGTGGACGACACGCTTGTGCGCGGATTCATCCTCGTTCCTCTCATGTTTGGATTTTCGCAATCGATTATTTTCGCGTACCTGATTTTTGTAACGCTTCACGCTACGTGGACGCATTGCAACTTCGGGCCGAGTGCGAAATGGCTCGAGAAGTATCTGGTTATGCCCAGATATCATCATTGGCACCATACTTCTCAAAAAGAGGGCATCGATAAGAACTTTGCCATTCATTTTCCGTGGATTGATAAGCTGTTTGGGACTTACTACTATCCTGATTACTGGCCGGAACAGTACGGACTGGACGGCGAAGAAATTGCGCCGGGCTTTTGGCTACAGACGATTCAGCCCTTCACGAAAAGAAAAAGTACACCTTAGAACTCCAGTGCGAACGGAACGTCTTTCGGCACCTCTTCGCCCGTTTTTGTTGCCTTCACCAAGCCAAGATATTTCATCACTTTGACAGTTAAGAATCCAAAGTCGTATTCCGATTTGTCGTGGCTCAGCCGGAGGAGACGCGGATAGTGGTGATGATTATTCTGCAGACAGGCGCTAAAGGTGGCCGTTATCGGTAGCCATTCGCCAATGTTCATGGCGTTGTCGTCTTCGTCGTTATACCGTCGATATCCGAATCGCCGGGTGTGGGTCCAATAGTTCTGGATCATGTTTACCCATTGGGCGAAGATTCGGATGCCAATCCACATCGCGAGGACAAATTTCAGATCGCCGACCAGCTTCCAAAAAAGATAGAAACTAAGGGCTTGTGCAACGATTGCATAGAACGGGCTGGCAACGATCCGAAAAGTTCGAGATCGTAAGATCTCGTCGCGCGCAAGGTTGTCATTGCATCGATACGGCATGACACAGAGATACATGGTGCGCCAGAAACCATCGTCTGAAAGTTTATTGGGATCGCCGGGATGGTCCGCATGTTTGTGATGCAATCGATGGCGGTTCACCCAGGCGATAGGATCGACATAGAGCCCGAAGGTGTTATTCACGACGGTGACGGCTTTGATGAACCATTCCTTGTAATCAAGCGAACGGTGGGCGATACCCAAATGGAGAAGGTCCGCCAAGTACAAGCCGCCAAGGAACCAACAAAAGATGAAATAAGCGGCGGCTATCAGTGCGCCAGTCCAAGGTCCCAAGTTCGGTGGGGCGAAATAGATGCAGACAAGCATGTAGGCAAACATGATCAGATAGCCGGTGAGATTGTAGATTTTCATCAGTGCTCCGCGTCGGGTTATTCAAGCAGAAAAAACGCTAACGGGGAAGAGTCTGTGTGGTGATGAACTGGCCACTCATGCCAACGGCGGCGTGAGTGGGCCATTGTTATCACGCGAGCTATGACGATCTCTTTGAGATCAGGCGGCGGAGGAGGTGGCCTTTCCACATCCACAAACCTGTAAGGACCATGACAGGAAGGAAGACGTAGCGAGTTGGCGGGGCATAGTCGGGGAGTTTTTCGAAGGGGCTATAAATGTAGCCGAGTATCGGAATGGCAAAGATGATGTGGATCCAGCGAAAAATCGAACGTCTGGTGGAATCTTTCATGATTAGTCTTGTCCTCCCGCTATCGGAGTAATCGAATGGTGAACCAAGTGACAACAGTCTGGAGCCCATGGGCAGCGGACGCCTAAGGCTTGAGAGTGTTCGAGCTACACCCTTAACAGGCCACGGAACGCTCTCGCCGCGTAATAAGACTCCGCGCCGTTGTGGTACAGGAAAACGGTGTTGTAGCGGCGATCACAAAAAAGGGCGCCGCCGAGTTTTCTGATATCCGAGGGTGTTTTCACCCAGCTCGACGTTTTCGAGTCAAAATTTCCGAGCTTCTGCAATTCTCGATATTCGTCTTCCGTTAAGAGCTCAATGCCCATGGCGGCTGCCAGATCGATCGCGCTGTTTTCCGGTTTATGTTCTTTCCGCGACTCCAGCGCTTGCCGGTCGTAACAAAGGCTTCTTCGGCCTTTGGGACTTTCGGCGGAGCAATCGTAGAAAATGTATTCGCCTGTGTCCTTGTCGTGACCAACAACGTCCGGCTCGCCGCTCGTTCTTTCCATTTCGTAGATTGACCACAGTTTTTCAGTATCAGCTTCGAGCCTTGCTTGTGCGCTATCCCAACCAAGGCCTTTGTGGCGGTTCATGTTTTTCTCAAAGCGGGCCTTCAATGCTCCGAGCAATTCTTTTCGTTGTTCTGATCCCAGGTCTTTCTTATTCTTTTTAAGTGCTTGGTGCATTGTCTTGTGATCCACCTCATTCAGGACTTTTGAGCCGCTGACGGCGGCCAGTTCAGCATATCCACGCCGAACTGGTTTGAGTACTCGGCATACAACTGCTGCCAGCCGGAGACCTTCATCGCATCGGGTCCGACCATGCGGCCGATGGGCTGACCGCCGAGCAACCGGTCCAGCACGTCGAAACAAATGTGCCATCCGGCAGCGCCCATTGCGATGAAGCGATGACCGATGTTCGTCCACAAGGTAAGGCGAGTTCCACCAGAGACGGCCTCAAGCTCCCAGCGCATATCGAAGCCACCCCACTTATATTCAAGCGCCTTGGGAGCGTCGGCTCGCGTCACAGTTGTTTCGGTGATGAGCGGTGTGGGTGCTCCCACGGTGGTGAGCTTCACGGTGCTTCCTACGGTACCCAGGTTCCCGTCAGCGTCGAAAGGCGCCCACTCGCGCAGATGCGCCGGGTCGGTCAACGCCTGCCAAACTTTTTCCGGCGAGTGACGCAGTTCACGGACGAGGATGAGCTGCCACATTTCGCCGTCTTTTCGTATCTGCGCCCCCGTGGCCGGGCCTGGCGTGTACTGCGCGCGTTCGATCATCTTTTTCTCTTCTTCCTCTTCGTTGATATTGACGGGGCCTCATTCATGCGGTCGAGGTGGCGCTCGAGAGCATCCACGTGAGCAGACCAGAAGCGACGGAACTGAGCGAGCCACATATCCAGCTCTCGAAGTGGTTCAGGCTTCAGGCGGTAGAGACGGCGCTGCGCATCGACCGAGGATTCGACGAACCCGGCGTCGCGCAACACGCGCAGGTGCTTTGACACAGTCGGCTGCGACATACGAAGTTGACGCTCGATCTCTCCGACCGACTGTTCCGAGGAGACCAACAGGCTCAATATCGCGCGGCGGTTGGGCTCCGCAATGATTTCGAATAGCGATTCCACTCTCTATATATACTCTATGAAGTATATACGTGTCAAGGCATAGAAGAAAATACTTCTGAGCAGGACAACCGATTGGGCGCGACCTGCGATCGAAATGCTTCTTGAGTTTCGGGCGAGCGAAAGCGCTGCCCGACCTCGTAGGAGGCAGGACCGTGCAATCAGCATGGTAGAGTTTTTGCAATTGGGAGAATTTTAGATGAGCAAAGTGAAGGTTGCGGCATTCTCTGTTTCTATCGATGGGTTTGGGGCGGGGCCGCGGCAAGACATCAACAATCCGCTTGGAGTTCGGGGGATGGAATTGCATTCCTGGTTCATACAGACCAAAGCCTTCAAAACAACGCACGGTGAAAGCGGTGGTACCACAGGCGTCGACAACGATGTTGCTGCGCAGTCGCTCGAGAATCTGGGAGCGTGGATTTTAGGCCGCAATATGTTTGGGCCGGTTCGAGGGCCATGGAAGGATGATTCCTGGAAGGGGTGGTGGGGCGATACTCCTCCGTATCATGTGCCAGTGTTTGTGCTGACGCATCACGCGCGGCCTCCGCTTGAGATGAAGGGCGGCACTACGTTTTACTTCGTTACCGACGGTTTGGAGTCGGCTTTGAAACAAGCGAAAGAAGCGGCGAAAGGGAAAGATGTGCGAGTCGGCGGTGGAGTGTCGGTGATTCGCGGGTACTTGATGGCAGGTCAAATCGATGAGATGCATTTGGCATTTTCGCCGGTGCTTTTGGGAGAAGGAGAGCATCTGTTTGCAGACCTCAATCTCGCTCAACTCGGCTTCCGGCCGTTGCGCAGTGTTTACGGGGAAAATGCGGCGCATGTGTTTATCAAGAAAGGGTAAAAGACGGTCAGCGTTCTTCTGGATTGAGGGCGCTTGAACTGCCCCACTCAAGCCAACTGCGGGCTTGAATGGGCCACACGTCGGTAGCAAAGCATTTGCAAAGCGACGGCGCTAGCTATTGACCGACGCGAACATCCCGGTCGAAACGAAGTGAGTAATGATGGCGGCGAAGGTGGTGCCGATGGTGAAGAGGAGCCATCGATATTGGCGCCAGAGATCTCGAAATCCTGAGGACTGGGCGAAGAGATCGACGAGGTAGGCGGCGCAATAGGCGATGTTGGCGACAACCGCAAGCAGGAAAAGGCCGAGGCTGAAGTTAAGCGACAGTACTGTTTTCGAGGCGGGATAGGCGATCACGAAATGAATAGCAACCACGGCGGCGAGAATGAGGTTATAGAGGACTCGCCAACGCTCCCAGAATTTGATGGCGTCGGTCGCGGAGTCACGTATGGCGGCGGCATCCATGGGGAAAGTTTACTGCAATCCGATTGTTGTGGCACCGCAGAAACTTTCCTGCGAGTGCGCGGGTGATTTAGGGGACCTCGCTAGCTTTATCTACATATGGAACGCCCCACTCAAGCCAACTTCGGGCTTGCATGGGCCACCTGGCTGATATATGGCTGACAATCGAGATCATGAATGCTTGATATGCGTGACCTGCGGGACGCAATATGCTCCTTCGGCCGAACCACCCTCGGAGTGTGCGATCTGCAGGGACGCGCGGCAATTTATTTCTCTCGATGGGCAGCGGTGGACAACGTTGCGGGAGTTATGGCGCGAGTATTCGAATCGAATTCAGGAAGAGGAACCAGGCCTTTTCTCGATTCACACGCAGCCGAGTTTTGCTATCAGCGAGCGAGCATTTCTTGTCCGAACGTCCGAAGGCAATATTTTGTGGGACTGTATCTCGCTGCTTGATGAACCGACGATTGCAGAGGTCAAGAAGCTGGGTGGGATCGCGGCGATTGCCATTTCGCATCCACACTATTACACGACGATGGTGGAATGGAGCCTGGCTTTTGACAACGCACCGATCTTTCTTCACGAGGCTGATCGGCAATGGGTGATGCGGCCTCATGAAAACGTCAGGTTCTGGTTGGGAGAGACGAAAGTATTTCCGGGTGGGGCGACGTTGGCCCACACGCCCGGCCATTTTGACGGATACCAAGTACTGCATTGGCCGAAGGGAGCGAGTGGGAAGGGAGCGTTACTGTGCGGAGATCAGCCCCAGGTGTGTATGGATCCGCGATGGCTGTCGTTCATGTACAGTTATCCGAACTTTATTCCGCTTGGTCCGCGGGCTGTAAAGGATATTGCACAAAGGCTCGATGGGTACGAGTTCGATCGCATCTACGGCGCGTTTCCGAAACGTAGTGTCCTCGCGGATGCGAAGTCGGTTCTGAAACGTTCGGTTGAGCGCTACCTGAAAGCCATCGAGGGTTGAGTGCCCCACACAACGAAAGTAGCGTTGTGTGGGACATCCGGCGACGACGCGTTTAGTGTTGACGCATGCGATCGCGGCCTTCCTGCTTCATCTGTTCCTGGAGCTCATCGTATTTTTTCTTTTGATCGTCGTTCAAGACCGTCTTGACCTGCGTCACGCTCTTTTCGTGAACATCGCGCATCTTGGCGAAGTTTTCGCGGCGGTTGCCGGAGGTATCGTTGCGGATGGCTTCCATCTGGGTACGCTGACTTTCAAGGATCGGCTTGATCTTGGTTTGCTGGTCGTCGGTCAGAGTGAGCGCCTTCGTGAGTTTCTGAAGCTGGTCGTCGACAGTTGGCATCTGGCGTCCGCCTGCGGGTGCGGCAGCATCGCCTGAACTCTGCGTATCCGCAGTCTGAGCAAGCGCGGCGCTAGAGCTGATAACGAGGGCGAGGATCGCGAACGAAAAGATTTTGAGCCAGCGTGACGGATTCGAAGCGCGCCAATCAGCGCGAGTGTTTTGCGAGAGCATTTGTTGCCTCCAATGTGAATTTAGATGAGGCTCAAGAGTTTACCTGATGAGCGTCGTGCTTGTATTAGAAACACAAGGTGAACGGCGGCCGCGCAAATATTCAGTAAATCGAAGTAAAGGTGTGTAAAGGGGATGCGACGCTTCCAGAGGTTGCCGGTCATCTTTGAGATTTGTTCTGTTTCGATTGTCTTGTGATGTTGCGGAGAGGGCGGACTGAGGAGTCCGCCCTACTCGCGTTATGCGGCCAAATCGGTGGGGAGCGGGTTTCTCTGTTGGAACTGGCGCTGGTGCCAGTATGGATACGGGGGTACGACGGCGCTGGCGGCGTCCAATCGGGCAACTTGATCAGTTGTGAGATTCCATCCGGTGGCCGCGAGATTCTGCCGCAGTTGTTCTTCTGTACGCGCGCCGATGATGACATTCGCGACGGACGGACGTTGCAGCAGCCAGTTCAGCGCGATCTGCGGAATCGACTTTCCGGTTTCCTTGGCTACTTCATCGAGAGCATCGACGATTTTGAAAAGATACTCGTCCGCAACAGGAGGGCCTTGCTCGGCCGTGCTGTGCAACCGGCTTACTTTCGGCAGCGGTTGATTGCGCCGAATCTTTCCCGTGAGTCTTCCCCAACCGAGCGGGCTCCACACAATCGCGGCGACCTTTTGGTCGAGAGCGAGGGGCATGAGTTCCGATTCGTAGTCGCGTCCAATCAACGAATAGTAGACCTGGTGCGCAACGTAGCGGGACCATCCGAAGCGGTCAGACATAGAGAGGGACTTCATCAGGTGCCACCCGGAGAAGTTCGAGCAGGCGATGTATCGGACCTTGCCGCTCGTGACGAGCGTATCGAGAGTTTTCAGAACTTCCTCGACGGGAGTTAGCGCGTCGAATCCGTGCATGTGATAGATGTCGAGGTAGTCGGTGTTGAGGCGTTTGAGGCTCGCTTCGCACGACTCAATCAGATGATGGCGAGATGAACCGAGATCGTTGGGGCCATCGCCCATGGCGAAGGTGGCTTTGGTCGAAATAAGTACTGAGCCGCGACGCTTGCCGATCGCTTTGCCGAGAATTCTCTCGGACTCGCCGCGCGAATAAACGTCAGCCGTGTCGAACAGATTGACGCCTGCATCGAGGCAAATGTCTACCATGCGAGTGGCTTCCTCTGTGTCGGTGCTGCCCCAAGCTTTGAAGAATTCGCCTTTGCCTCCGAATGTCCCTGCGCCGAAACTGAGTACGGGGACTTTTAGTCCAGAATTGCCGAGTTGTCGATATTCCATAGGGGGTAGATGCGCGGGCGGGACGGAGCGATGCAGGCTGGTTTCCACAGGAGGGGTTGGGCCGGGGCGGCGGACATGTGGTGCTAAGTGGCAATCAATCAATGGGATGAGTTAGCGGATGTTGGTAACTTGACCATCTATTACCGCGGTACTAGATTGCAGAGAGAAATTACCGAGCCTGCTTCGCGGTTATTCGCGTCAAATGAAGCAAGCCAAAGTGAAACAAGTGCTTTGGTTGTTGTTCGGCCGCGCTGTAAGGGGGACCCATGTTTAAGTTTTCTGCCACGCTCTTTCTTCTAGTTGGTCTGGTCACGTCTGTTTCGTTTGCTCAAACGGTATCGCCTGACAAATCCCTTGGCGATTTTGCGCGGGAACAGAAGGCGCAGAAGGCTCTGCAGAAAAGCAATGGCGGCAAGGTGTTGAACCTTGTTGGTACGAGCGACGCATCGGCTGCAGGCAGTGATGCTGGGCCGTCCTCGAACAAACAGGGTGCGGATGAAGCTAAATCGCAGTTGAAATCTGCGCAAAAATCTAAGACGAGCGATGTATTCGACAATTCCCTGAGTGACAAGACTGAACCGTGGATTGTGCCCGCGGGAACGCAAATCAGAGTCGACCTGGTCGATGGCAAGGTGATCGTACCGGTCCGGGTCGGATTCGCGACGCCGATCCCGGCGCTTTCGAAGGTTGCAGTCCAAGTAGACCGAACCTACTATCCGACCGGGTTAGTCAACATCAGCGATCGTGTCGGTTATGTCGGATACGCGGACTACGCGACACTGACGGCGGTTACGGTGGGCGGAGTAACTTATCCGGTGGCTAGTAGTGCGATCCCGGTTGCGACACCCGGAAGCGGCGCGGTGACACTTGATAACACGATGGGGAGTTCGCCGCGCGATGCCACTTTCGTATTGAGCGAGTCGGTGGCGATCGAACGCTAGTAAAGGCCGTTGGCGCCGTCAGTTACTGCGGAGGACGTGCTGGGGTGTTGATTATCTGGCTCTTGACGATCTTGTCTAAGAGTTGATTTGCTGGCGAAGCCGAAAACTTCGTTACAGACGGCGCAACAATAGCTACGATGGTCTGTGAGTGTAGATACTGGTACTGTAGATGATGGTAAGTTGAGTTACTTCGTATCTCATGGTATGGTGCCCACCGCATGACTGACTCGTCGTTCGACGCCACGCCCCAATTTAGCAAGGCTGAGTACATCGGAGAAGCTGGGACCGACCGTTGCTCATTTTGTCGACAGCCCATCGCAGGATCCTATTACCGAGTGAGCGAAGCAATGACGTGCCCCACATGCGCGGCGGCTGCTCACTCAGCGTCCCCTCGAGATACACACGCGGCGTTTGTGCGAGCGCTCCTGTTCGGAGCGGGAGGAGCAATCCTGGGCCTGATTTTGTATTCCGCGTTTGGCATCATTACTGGACTTGTCATCGGGTATCTATCGCTAGGCGTTGGCTACGTAGTGGGGAAAGCGATGATGTACGGATCGAAAGGAATTGGCGGGCGGCGCTACCAGATCGCCGCGGTCGGCTTTACCTACGCTGCGGTTGCGCTATCGGCAATTCCCATGGGCATCGCTTACATGTCGAAGCACCCGGAATCGCGCGGGACATCACAAAGTGAAAAGCGGGCGAACTCCGATCAGCCACGCGCACAACTTGATCAGGAGCAACGTCAGTTAGAACAGGAATTCGGTAAAAATCCACCAGCGCCCTCCAACTCTCCAGCTGTTGAGTCGAGCGACACTTCGAATAAGCAGTCGGCCACCAATCCGGCCGAACAACGGCCGAAAACAAGTATAGGGAAAGCGATTGGGATGATGGCGCTGTACGGGCTGGCGTCCCCGTTCATCGAACTGCAAGATCCTCTGCACGGAGTGATTGGACTCGTTATTCTACTTGTAGGAATCCGGATCGCGTGGCAACTTACGGGGGCCAAGCGTCCGGAGATCACAGGTCCATTTCAAAACACTCCAGCCACCTAACCGGAGAGTAGCTTGTCCGTATCCGAACCGCCGCTGATCAGTGCGTGCAAACAGTGCGCTCAGCCGCTCGCGCCAGCGACCGTGGCTTGCCCGCAATGCCATGCGCTGGTCCATGCGGATCAACTCGAAAGGCTGTCGCAAACAGCCAGACAAATGGAAGCTAACCGGCAGCTGCATGAAGCGCATGAACAATGGGTCGAAGCGCTGCTGTTGCTCCCGGTTCACTCGAAGCAAGCCGACTGGATCAAGGGTCACCTGCGCGAACTGGAACACAAGATTGAAGTGGAGCAGATTCCCGCGCCCGCCAAGGATAATTGGGCGAAGAAGCTTGGGCCGGTGGGGCCGATCGCGATCGTTGTGGCGAAGAGCAAGGGGCTGCTGACGGCAGTCTTCAAGCTGAAGTTTTTGCTGACGTTTTTCGCTTTCATTGGCGTCTACTGGGGTTTGTACGGAGCGACGTTCGGGATTGGCTTCGCGGTGCTAATTCTGATCCACGAGTTGGGTCACTTCGTTGATGTGAAGCGACGTGGGCTGCCAGCAGACATGCCGGTATTTTTGCCGGGCCTGGGAGCCTATGTGCGCTGGCAGGCTCTTGGTGTTTCTCTTGAGACGCGTGCGGGCGTGAGTTTGGCAGGACCACTTGCTGGCCTGGCCGCATCAGTAGCTTGTCTCGGGATATGGTGGGCAACGGGCGATCAACTTTGGGCGGCACTGGCTCGCACCAGCGCGGTCTTGAACGTATTGAACCTGATTCCCGTATGGATGCTCGATGGCGGACAGGCTGCTGCCGCGATGGACAAGACCGAACGTCTCGTTTTGCTGACTGCATGTCTTGCGCTGTGGCTGATTTTCAAAGAAGGCATGTTTTTTCTGGTGGCCGCGGGAGCGACGTATCGATTGTTCACAAAAGATTTTCCAGTTAAGCCCAGCCGGATGATCACTGCTTATTTTCTGGTCGTACTTGGACTGTTGGGGATGGTGATGTGGTTTGTACCGGCACGGGGAATCGGATTGGAGTAGGAGTTTTCTCCAGGCATCCCGGTGTGTTCTTCTGGTGTCTAAACTTTTCAGCACCGACCAGGAGGGCGCATGAGAAAGCTCCAGGTTGTGGGCCTCGCAGTTGCTGTTTTGACCACCGCCGCTACGCTGGTAGCGACTACGTGGACTCCTTCGGAAGTGACCTGTCCGATCTGCCACACCAAGAACAAGTTCAGAACGATCATGAGTTATGGCAGTTACGTCTACGGTTGGCCGTCGAAATTTCAAATGGTGTACTGGCCTTCCACGGATGAAAGCTCGGTGTACACATGCAAGGAGTGTCATTTGTCCGCTTTCATGTGGGACTTCGAGAAAATTCCGGCGGATAAACTTGAGGCGATTCGCCATTCGTTGCAGAGCACCAACATCGATTCTCGTGAAAATTACACGCAGATTCCGATGTCGCAACGGCTGGAAGTTGCGGAGAAGGTGTATGGAGCTCTCGACAAGGACGATCAGTTTTGGAGTCACTTCTATCGAGTCAAGGCCTACCATCTGGCCCGTGAGAAAAAGTTGAGCGAGGCGGCGGAGGCTCGCGCCAAGGCATTGGCAATCGTCCGCCGTATGATCAACGATCCGTCGTACGCTGGCCAGAAGAAAGAATTACTTGTGGTCAGCGCAGCCATGCACCACTTCCTGCAAGATGACGATGCGGCCAAGGAAGACCTAAAGCATTCGCTCGCTGCTCATTTCGAAAACTCCAGCTACAGCGCCGAGCAAAACCAAAACGCGAATCACAATTTGGACGCGCTGGCGAAGGAGTACATGGAGCTGATGGCCAAGCACAAAGTTCCCAATGATGATGGTTCGGACCGGCTGGGGTCGAATTAGGCATCGACGGACAAACAGGTCACTTCACGAGGGTCTCCAGTACCTGTTCGGCTTGCTGATGGAGGTCGGGCGGAGCTCCGTAGACTACCCGAGCAGTTTTCCCCGCGCGATCGAAGAGAAATAGGGTTGGCACAGATGTGATGTCGCCGAAGCCTTGAGCGGTTTTGGCATCTGCAATAGCCCAACGCAGATCGGGACTCAGCGAGGCGACAGTGGAGCGGATCTTATCTTCGGGCGATTCGACGGCTAACGCGACGACCGCCAGTTTGTCGCCGTGTTTGCGCTTCAAGTCCCCGAGCCATTCGAGGGTTGAACGGCAGGGCGGACACCAGGTTGCCCAGAATTCAACCAGAACGACGCGATCCTTTAGTTGATCGGGTGTCAGAGGCTTTCCAGCTAAATCGGTAAGGGTGAATTGGGGAAGTGCGGCGATCTCGCGCGATGCGGCAGTTGTGTCTGGATGTTCGCGGGCAACGATGTCTTTCTTGCCGGCGAGAATCAGGTCAATCATTCTCGTAAGATCGGCCTTGAACTTGGCTTGATTGTCGGCATTTTTCCATGGGGCATATCTTCCGGAGCCCTCGACTTCCCCGAAGTAACCGAACTCTCTGGGCGCGGCGACGAGAACGTCATCTACAAAGATTGCGGGATAACCTTTTACTCCGAACCGCTCGGCCAACTTCGACGCGCCGAAGTTCTCGCTGACAAATGTCACCTGGCTGGGATATTTTGCGGCGACTTCCTGGACCAGCAAACTTGCTGGGTCGGAGATATTTCAGGTATATGGCCAGCGAACGAGAGTGATGTCGACTGTCTTTCCTGAAGCGCGCTGAACCGGTACCGCTGGTTTTTCGGCAGCTGTGTAGGCGGGGAGCACCTGTTCGAGAATGACCTGAGCGGCTTTCCACTCGTCGGAGGTAGGAGCGGATCCGTCTGGATGCGTAAGGTAGGTGTTCGCGCGTTCAATAAAAAGTTGTGCGATGGAATGGTCTTGCGGCGAGGTGTCGAATTTCTTGTTCGCGTCATTCACTGCATTGTTAAGAGTGGCTTGCTTTGCAGGATCGACGGCAGCGCCTTCGATCATGCCGTAATGCCGGGTAGCCTCGAGATACTCATAGAGAGCTCCGGCATAGAATTTTGACGAGTCGAGTTCCTTTGCGAGTTTCAGCGCAGAATTCAATGCGATAAAACGCGAGTGCTGGTCGATCGATTTGGGCGGCTGGAACGCGGCATTTGTCTTTTGCTGAAGTTTTTGCAACTCGGGCAGGAACGAGCGCAACTTGAGAGATGCGGGCTTGTGCGGGACCTGGAGAGAAGCACAAAACTTTGCGAACTCGGCTTCGCTTTGGGCTTGTCCCATGTAGAAGAGGCCATCTTTGGGTTTGGTCGAAGTGGCAAATCCGCGGCTTCCGTCGAGCAAAGGGATGGACCGACCCTGCGCCGCCTCAGCAAGCGCTCGGATTGCAAGCGGAGCTTTGCTCCAATCCCGCTGACGAGCATTTTGATCGAGCGAGGTGAGTTGCAGACTGGCCTTACCCCACTCTGTCTCGAATGCGGGCAAGCCGCTTTTGACGGCATCAGCTTTCTCTTCTCCAGTACGAGCACCTTGCAGCAAAGAACTTGCGCTGTTTAATCGTTCCAGGCTGACATACAACTGTCCTTTGTTGAGCGCTTCAGCCGCGGATTTCAGGCCATCTGCGGCCATGTTATTGACGGGCGCGAAGTCTGGATCGGTGATCGGTTTTTCCTTGAGTGAGCGCTGCAGTCTTTCGACTTCGCGTTTGACTTGCGACTCGGCGTCCTGCGCCATGAGAGAGCGGATCGAAAAGGCTGTCAGCGCCGATACCGCAAGTAGAAGACAAAACTTTGCCGCAGGTCTCATTGGAAACCTCGCTGCCATAGACGGCGGCGGCGCGAATCAGTTAGCGGCTAGGCGGGACAGACCTGGCGATTCGTTATTTAGCGATTGCGTGCTTGGCGATTCCTTATTTGATGAGCTTGGTGATTGCGGCTTCCAGGTCGGCCGGCTTGAAGCCGAATGGTCCCGGCTTGCTCTTATAGGCGACGCGTCCGTTTGCATCAATGAGATAGAGGCGGTCGGGCCATCCTGTGTAAGCACTTTCGGTGGAGTTCCCGAACTCGTCGAGCACGGCGGGAAATTTGATTCCAAGTTTGCGGACGCACGCGCCTGCAAGGAAGGCCCGTTCCTCGTCGTTCTTGGGACTGGCGAAGACAAGGTTCTCTTTGACGTTGTTTTGCGTCTGCCAGACATCGCTCGGATGAGCTTCAAGAATATAAACAACTAGGAACGCGACTCGACTTCCATACTGATCGTAGAGCTTGTTGAGGGCAGGAACCTCCCGCCGAAACGGAGGTCAGGTGTAGCTTCCGAACACGAGCACGACGGGCTGCTTTGCGGTGAGAGAGGAAAGCTGTATGCGCTCGGTTTTGTCGAGCTTCAGGAGGGAGAAATCGGGCGCGAGGTCCCCAGGGGCGAGGTAGCCGGCTCGTGCGCGCAGCCAGAAAGTCTCGAAGGGCAGGATGAGAAAGACGGCGTCTGGCATGTGGGACATGACACGCCCAAAGGTTTCGGGCGATTGCCGCATCGACCACCAGATAAATCCCGCGAAAGCGAAGTAGAGTACGAGCAGCACCGCGACTCCGCGAACGAGCCATGTCTTTTTCTTGGATGTCATCGTGAGCCAACTACCCCTTGGTCGAACATCCTAACGTGACGGGGTGATTTGTGGCTCTAGTAGTTTTTGACTAGCGAGGTTTGTTTCAGCGGTCGACGTTGAGCGCCGCCAGCCTTCCGATAGAATAAGCGCGCTTTCTGGAGGTCGCATGCTTCGTTCTGCTGGCTGGCTCTTGTTGGCGTTGGTGTCTGCAAATCTTTTTGGACAATCGCCCACGCTGTCTCCTGAGTTACAGAAATACGTGCGCGTGCAGTCGCCGCGCGTTGTGCTTACGCACGTCCGTGTCATCGATGGCACCGGCGGGCCGGTGGTGGAGGACCGGAACGTCGTGATCGAAGGCGGCAAGATCTCCGCAATTCAGGCGGGAGCAGATGTGACTTCGACGAAAGAGATGACCGTTCTCGATTTGCGCGGGTCCACGGTCATGCCTGGCATTGTTGGGATGCACAATCACCTCTTCTACATCGCTGCGCCTAATGCAGATGCGGAATGGAACTCAGAAGACCCGCTGCTCGTGCCGCAGATGACATTCTCCGCACCGCGCCTGTATCTGGCTGCGGGCGTCACAACGATCCGTACGACCGGCAGCGTCGAGACTTACACGGACCTCAACCTCAGGGACTCGATCGATAAAGGAGAGCTGATCGGCCCGCATATCGATGTGACGGGGCCGTATCTCGAAGGCGCGAATAGCTACTTCATCCAGATGCATCATCTTTCGAGCCCCGAGGAAGCGACGCAGTTTGTAAATTACTGGGCGGATCGGGGCGTGACTTCGTTCAAGGCGTACATGGGAATACCGCGCGCTGAATTGAAGGCTGCCATCGATGCAGCGCACAAACGCGGAATCAAAGTTACGGGGCACCTGTGCGCGGTCACCTATAAGGAGGCTGCAGAACTTGGGATCGACGATCTAGAGCACGGATTTTTCGTGAACACACAGCTCGATCCTGACAAGAAGCCGGATGAATGTTCGAAGGGTGCCGGAATTCCTACGCTTGAGAAGATGGACCCGAAGGGACCAGAAGCGAAAGACTTGATCGATACGCTTGTGAAGCACAAGGTTGCGATCACGTCGACGTTGCCGGTATTTGAAAGTGATATTCCCGGCAGACCTCCGCTGAGGCAAGCGGTGCTCGACGCAATGTCGCCGGAAGCCAGGTCCGCGTACATGATTCGTCGCAAACGGCCGGCGAGCCGTCCGACGCGGCATGATGGGGCCATGCTGGTGAAGCGCGATATGGAGATGGAGCGTGCGTTTGTGGCCGCGGGCGGATTGCTGATCGCAGGTCCGGATCCAACTGGCGACGGAGGTGTGGTGCCGGGATATGGCGACCAGCGCGGCATTGAGCTTTTGGTCGAAGCGGGATTTTCTCCGTTGGAGGCGATCAAGATTGCAACGTTAAACGGAGCGACGTACATGGGGCGACAGGACCAGATCGGTACGATCGCTGCGGGAAGGCATGCTGATTTGGTGGTGATGAAGGGCGATCCGTCGAAAAAGATCAGCGACATTGAAAACGTGGAAGTCGTTTTCAAAGATGGCATCGGATATGACTCGGCAAAGCTAGTTGAGTCGGTCAAGGGACGATACGGGCAATACTGATTTGCCTTACTCGAACCTTGCGCGGAAGGATGACAGTTCCTGGCGAAGGCTTGCGATTTCAGATCGGAGATCGGCGATTTCCTGCTCGAGTCTGGCGATCCGGGATTCGTCGGTTCCGTCTCGATGGGATCGCGCCGCAGGCAGCGAGTCGTTGTCCGGCACACTTTCCGGAATTCCAGCATCGCCTGAGAGCAGGTGCATATAGCGCGCTTCTTTCGTGCCCGGCTGGCGGGGTAGCACCCGCGCTAAGGCCGGTTGACGATCCATTAATTTCTGCAGTGAGGAGTGGACGTCGTCGAGGCTTTCGAAACGATGAAGCCGCTCGGTGCGGCCGCGAAGCTCCCCCGGAGTTTGCGGGCCGCGCAGCAGCAACACACAGAGCAGAGCGGTCTCGCCGCGCGTGAAGTTGAATACTTCCTGGAGACGGTGCTCGTATTTAGTGACACGGCTATCGGCGCCGCCCGCCGGACCAGCAAGTCGCATTTCCTGCAATCCCGCGAGCGAGTCGCGCACGGCATTCTCATCCAGGTTCATCACTGGGTCTCGATTGTTTTTCTGGTTGCAGGCGTTGACCAGAGCGTTGAGCGACAGCGGATAGTAGTCGGGAGTCGTGATGTCTTTCTCGACGAGCGCGCCTAGCACGCGCGCTTCTACTTGGTTCAGCAGGATGTCGGACACGCGGTCAATCTCCTAGAAAAGGTTGGCAGTTGCGCGAAGCCGAATTATCCCATGAGGGCGCTGAGGACTGGTCGCGGAGGGGTATCGCCCCGCCGCACGGTCGGGGTATTTCGTCGACAATATTCGTGAAAATCCGCAACGCGGGGGCATATTCTAACGTCCAAGTGGTATTGGCGTTGCCGGCTGCCTGCCCTGTGGAGGAACCATGAAGCGCAGAGACTTTATCCGTAATGCCGCTCTAGGCCTGGGCACCGCGTGGTTCGGCGGACGAACGCTGTCGGAAGCTATCTGGGCGCTTCCGCCCCTGCCACAGAAGTTCAATGCGTCTGACACGATTGTTCTTGGGAAAACCGGGATCAAGACGAGCCGTCTTGCGATGGGGACGGGAACAGTCGGTTTCGGAGGTCGTTCGAACCAAACGCAACTCGGCCTGAAAGGGCTTTCCGGACTGCTTCTGAATGGATATGACAATGGCTTGCGCTTCTTCGATGCGGCGGATGCGTATGGGAGCCATCCGCATGTGGCCGAAGCACTGAAGCACATTCCTCGCGACAAGGTTGTGGTGCTGACGAAGACGTGGGCGCGTGATCCGAAGACGGCGCGCGCGGATCTCGACCGCTACCGGCGAGAGCTTGGCACAGATTATCTGGACATTTGCCTTATGCATTGTTTGACAGAGGGCGACTGGACTGAGCGATATCGTGGAGTGATGGACGTTTTTTCTGAAGCGAAGGAAAAGGGCATCATCCGCGCACACGGCTGTTCATGTCATTCGATTGAAGCGCTTCGTGCGGCCGCGAGGTCGCCGTGGGTAGAAGTGGATTTGGCGCGCATCAATCCTATCGGCTCCCACATGGATGCAGACCCCGCCACCGTAGTGGGCGTGCTCAAGGAAATGAAGGCGAGTGGCAAAGGCGTGATCGGGATGAAGATTCTGGGCCAAGGCGATTTGCGCAATCGTCAGGACGAAGCGCTGAAGTACGCTCTCTCGCTCGGGGTGCTCGATGCGTTCACGATTGGGGCGGAGAGTAAGGCGGAGCAAACAGATTTAATCGGACGGATCGGAAGAGCGGCGTAGATAAGTTGGTAGCCGGCCAGGGTCATCTGCAAGCGTTTGTCTTCTAGAGTTCGCGAGCGCACTCTTCCGCTCTCGCCTTCAGCAACCTTTTCTCTCGTTCATTCTTTGCAAGCGAGGCTGCGTTTTCAAACTCCGCGCGAGCCTCGTCGAATCGTCCCATTTTTTTGAGCAAGTCTCCGCGGACACTCGGCAGCAGGTGGTAATTCGCTAGAGAGGGTTCGTGAACCAGTGCGTCCACCAAGTTAAGGCCCGCGGCTGGACCGTGTGCCATCGAGACCGCGACGGCGCGATTCAATTCAATCACTGGCGACGGGGTCAGCCGCGCGAGTTCTTCGTAAAGAGCCGAGATGCGCACCCAATCGGTCTCATCGGAAACTCGAGCGCGCGCGTGGCATGCGGCAATCGCCGCCTGCAGTGTGTAGGGACCTCGCACGGGACTGATTTTCTCCGCACGATCGAGGGCGGCGAGGCCGCGGCTAATCAGCAGTTGATCCCAGTGAGCGCGATTCTGATCGAGCAACAAGATGGGCTCTCCGGATGGACCGACACGAGCCCGGGCGCGTGACGCCTGGATTTCCATGAGTGCGACCAATCCGTGAACTTCTGGCTCAGCCGGCACGAGTTCGGCGACAATACGGCCGAGGCGCAGTGCATCTTCACAGAGGGCGGGACGCATCCAGTCGTCTCCGGCCGTTGCGGCATAGCCTTCATTGAAAATGAGGTAAAGGACCGCGAGGACTGACGACAAGCGCTCGGCGAGTTCCGCGCCGCGTGGCACTTCAAAGGGAACGTGCGCATCGGACAGCGTCCGTTTTGCGCGGACTATGCGTTGCGCGACCGTCGGCTCGGAAATGAGAAAGGCGCGCGCGATTTCTTCTGTGGTCAAGCCACCCAGCAGGCGCAAGGTGAGGGCCACGCGCGCCTCGGTTGGCAGCACCGGATGACACGCAATAAAGATGAGACGCAAAAGATCGTCGCCGACGGGATCGTCGATGGTGGCTGCGAGATCGGGAACCATCATCTCCCGCTCGCCCATTTCGCGGCCCAGTTCTTCGTGCTTGCGGTCGAGCATCTGGCTGCGACGCAGCCGGTCAATGGCGCGATGCTTGGCGGTCGCCATCAGCCATGCGCCGGGATTATCGGGGATGCCCGCGGTGGGCCACTGCTCAAGAGCAGCGACGAGCGCATCCTGCGCAAGGTCCTCCGCCAACCCGACATCACGGACGATGCGCGTCAGCCCGGCAATCACGCGAGCTGACTCCATTCGCCACACGGCGTCGATGGTTCGATGTAGATCGGTGGAAGTCACGAATACCGATCAAAACACCTTCGTCGTTCAAAGCGCAAATCGGTAGCTGAAATGGGGATGGTTTGTCTTTTGGGGAGGTTATCGTTTCAAGTACCCTTACGTTTGAAAGGAAGCTTAGCGGTTTTTTCCTCTGCTATAGTCCGGGCTAATCGGCGCACATTCCTTTCCATCAGTGAACCATGACGAGCCGCCGATGGAGGTCCGTGCATGAGATGGGCTGCCTTCCTGATTGTTCTTCTCGCCGTTCCTCAATTGTTCGCGCAGTCGGATTCCGACGAAGCCGCCAAGGCAAAAGTGGTGGCGCTGGAAAAGGCGTGGAACCAGGCCTACAAAGCGGGAGATACGAAAGCTCTTGGCGCACTGCTCGACGATGCAGTGGTCCTGATCGAAGACGACGGCTCGCTTAAAACCAAGTCGCAGTTCCTTGCCAGCGTGAAGTCGACCACGGCGAATGAAGAGCAGGTTGCTCCTGAGTCGCTGGTCGTGCACATGCACGGTCAAACTGCCGTCGCGGTCGGAGTATTTGCTGCGAAGGGATCGCATGGCGGCAAACCTTACGTGCGCCGGGAAAGGTTTGTTGACACGTGGATTCTGAAGAACGGGAAGTGGGTCTGCGTGGCGACCAACGCCACGCCAATGACGCATTGAAACAACTGGCAATGCCCGAGTGTACTTGCTGACGAAGTCAGCTCCCGCTAGTTCCGTTACTAGGTCGTCGATACGAACTTACGTCGTGCTACGGCCGGTTTTGCGGCTGAGAGCTAAGGAGCCGAGAGACGGTTCTTTCGCTTCTGTCGGCGGGTCAGAGTACGCCGCAAGATTTTGCCCGAATCGTCTCTCGCGAAAGGGAATGCAAGGTAGTCATCTGCACCCTGACGCAAAGCTTCTCGGAATACCGCAATTGGCCGGGCACCCCATACAAAGACCGGCAGGTCGGGAAACTGCTCGATCAGACGTTTCAGCCAGTTCTCTTCGAGCGACTCCATAACCTTGCAAAGGAGAAGATCGCACCGTTTTCCGGACGCAATCATCTTGAAGGCCTCGCTTGTCGACGCAGCGAGTTTGCACTCGTATCCGTCTAACGTCAAAATCACTTTGGCAAGTTCCCGAATAGGCTCTTCGTTGTGCTGTACAAGAATGCAAAGCTTTGCGCCAGACTTCGCGGTGGGTGCGATGGTATTTGGTTTCTGCGATCTCGATGCTTTTTTCATTCCAGAATTACAGCCCCTGTATTTATACGATTTGACGGTGGTATAGGCCGTACACGTGATGTGTTCACGTTTACCAGGTGCCTCTGGTTGCTCGCCGGGCACGTAAAATTGGAGCGAAACAAAACCCCAAGACAAGGAGTGAGACCGATGGGCCACGGATACAAGATGTTGGGATTCGCCGTGATCATTGTCCTGTACGTTGTGGTCGGGGTCATGGCGGCGTTAGGCACCATTTGGATCAACCGGAAATTTCTCACAGGCAAGCAAGAGCAGATCTTCTACGGGATATTCATGATTGGGATGGCCGCGTTCTACCTGGCTTTCACAGCCTATTTCGAGGCGGACACGGCATGGAGAGTGGAAACGCTCGCGGTGGCAGTGTTTGCCACGATGGGGTTGCTAGGTGTGCGGCTGCCGGTTGCCCTCATCATTGGGTATCCACTGCACGGACTCTGGGACTTCGTGCACGAACTTCAGGCGCACGGAGTTCACGCTGGGTTTGAGGCTGGACAACTGACTGCGATCCCGCTTGCGTACGGATTTTTTTGTGCCGCGTATGACTTCTCCGTAGCGGTGTATTTCTACATGCGACGCGACGAGTGGAATGCCGCATGGAAAGCGGCGCCACAACGAGGGCGGTAGGCTGTTTCGCTCAGAGCGTTTTGGCAGTGACGCGAATCCAGATCGAGAGTTGCCTGACTCACCAGTCGTTCGTTAATCTCAGCCCATGGCAGTAACGGACTGGTTGCTCGATTCCGATCCTTCAATCCGATGGCAGACATTGCGTGATCTTCTCGATGCGCCGGCTGAGGTCGTGGCGGCGGAACGGGCGAAAGTCGCCACCGAGGGATGGGGCGCGCGGCTACTGGCTTTGCAGGGTGAAGATGGGCTATGGGACGGAGGTGCGCTGTTCCCCGCGCGGACTCTTCGCTCCAATAACGGCGATAAATTCGGGGGTGAGCACGGCCAGCCTTGGACGGCTACCGCATACAGCCTTCTGCTCTTGCGGGACCTCGGAGTGGATCCACATCGTGAGCAGATTCGCCGGGCAGTGACGCTCGTCAGAGATCACTGCCGTTGGGAACATGCCGAGCAACCGTTCTTTTCCGGCGAAGTCGAGCCGTGCATCAACGGTATGACTATCGTGCTCGGCGTCTACTTTGATCAAAATGTTGATGGCGTGGTCACGAGGTTGCTTGGCGAGCAGCTCGAGGATGGCGGGTGGAACTGTGAGGCGGAGCGCGGTTCGGTGCGCTCTTCGTTCGCGACCACGATCCGCGTGCTCGAAGGACTTTTGGCGCATGAGCGCGCGACGGGCGGCTCGACGGAATCCATCGCGGCTCGACGGCGAGCTGAGGGGTACCTGCTCGAACGAAAACTGTTTCGTCGTAAGAGCACGGGCGAGGTAGTTGATCCCCACTGGTTGGAATTCTCGTTTCCAACGCGCTGGCATTATGACGTGCTGCGTGGTTTGGAATATTTCCGGGACGCGGGGGATCGCCCGGATCGCCGGCTGGACGAAGCGGTTGATTTGCTGCAATCCAAACAGCAGACCGATGGCACGTGGCTGCTGGAGAACACTCATCCTGGTAGAGTTCACTTCTTGCTGGAGGAGGGGGATGGGCGGCGAAGCCGATGGAACACACTGCGTGCGCTGCGCGTCCTTCGCTGGTACGAGCAAGGGACTCGCTGAACGGCTCCTTCTCAGCACATTTTCACCACATTTCTGAGTTGCGGGTGATTTGGTTGTGACTGTCTGAACAGCGAAACACGTTCAGTCGCCATCCGTGGGGCTAACGCGAGTTGCTCGTCCGAAGACGCGGGATGCCCGCTCGCGCCACGGTGTCGCCTCAAACTCGGCTAAGTATGAGTAGCCAACGGGCACCACGAGCAGCGTCAGCAGAAGGCACAGAGTCTGGCCTCCGATGATGGTGACGGCGATTGAGGCGCGCTGTTCCGAACCCGCACCGATCCCGATGGCCACCGGAATGAGCCCGGCGATGATGGAGAGCGTAGTCATCAGGATTGGGCGCAAACGCACACGATTCGCTTCGAGAATCGCATCGCGTACGGGCATGCCGTCGGTGACAAGGCGGTTGGTGTAGTCGACCTGTAGGATGCCGTTCTTCTTAACAATGCCGAGCAGGAGAAACATGCCCAGCGCGCTCCACAGGCTCAAGGCGCGCCCAGTGATCCAGAGGGAGAACAGCGCGAAAGGAACGCTGAGCGGCAGCGTGAGCATGATGATGAAAGGATGCGAGAAGCTTTCAAATTGGGCCGCAAGCACCATGTACATGAAGACGGATGCCAGCAGCATCGCCAGCAAAAGGTTCCAGGTTGTTTCCTCGAGCACCTTGACCTGTCCTGAGAACAGATATGAATAGCCTGCCGGCAGCCCGATTTCTTTGATTGAGCTGATCGTGTGCGCCGCGCCGAGATCGAGTGGGTATCCAGATGCGACGTTGGCATACACGCTGACCTGGAATTCTCGGTTGTATCTCCAAAGTGTGGCGGGGCCGAAGCCGCGTCCGATGGTCGCGATGCTCTCCAGTCGAACTTGTCCCAGCTTGCTCGAGGGGACCATCATGCGGTTGAGGACGTCAGGATTGTCGCGCTGCTCTGGCAGCAACTGCATGGTGACGGGGTATTGCTCCGATCCTTCTTTGAAACGGGTGATCTCATCCTCGCCCGAGTAGAAGAGGCGCACCGCATCGCTGATGTCAGTCATACGCACGCCGATGTCGGCAGCGCGTTGCCGATCGACTTTTACTTGCAGTTCGGGAGTGTTGAGGTTGAGGCTTGGGTTGACGTCGACGAGGTCGGGATACTGATGCATCCGGTCCGCGACCCTTTTGCTGATTTCCGCGAGCTGATTAAGGTCGGGGCCGCGAATGACCGCGGCGATCGGGAAATAAATTTCGCCGCCCAGCACGGAGGGCAAGCGTACGTTGTAGGTGACATTGCGATAGCCGCCGAGGATGCCGCGGACCTTGGTCGCCATCTGCTGATGCGAGACCTTGCGCTGCCCGCGCGGAACCAGACCAATGAAGAGATGCGCGTGGTTTGTCGGTCCATGCGTGTAGCTTTGAACGAAAGCCACTTCGCGCATGGCTGAGATGCGCTGAGCCATCTCGGTCGCCATCTCAGTGGTTTTGGCGAGGCTCGTGCCTTCTGGCAGTGTGAAGGAACTCTGTAATTCCGATTGATCGTCGGCAGGAATCCAATCGCGTCCCACCATGCGGTACAAAACGAATGTCGAAAGAAAAGTGACGATGCAGATGGCGATGATCGCTCGGCGATGGGAGAGCGACCAGCGCAGCATGTTCAGATACCAACTCTCCACCCGGTGGAGAAAGCCTCGCGCATGTTCTTCCTTCTCATGTTCGCTGATTCTGAGCAGGCGTGAACTCATCATCGGCGTCAGGGTGAAAGCCACCAGCAGGGACACCAGGATGGCCATGGCCATGGTCCATCCAAAGGAGTTCACATATTTTCGGGCGTAGCCGGTCATGAAGGCGATGGGCAGAAAGATGATGATCAGCGAGAGGGTGGTCGCCATCACCGCCAAGCCGATTTCGCGAGTGGCCTCGATCGCGGCATGAAAACGGTCGCGGCCCTTGTCTTCCATGAAGCGGAAGATATTTTCGAGCACGATGATCGCATCGTCGATCACGATGCCGACGGCGAGCGTCAGCGCGAGCAGCGTGATGTTGTTGAGAGAAAAATCCATTCCCTTCATCAAGGTGAACGTGGCAATGATCGAGGCTGGGATGGCAACGGCAGCAATCAGCACAGCTCGCCAGTTGCGGATAAAGATCCACACCACCGCGCTCGCCAGAATGCTGCCCAGGATCAAGTGCTCAATCAGGGAGTGAACGGATGCCTTGATGAAGTCCGAAATATCGTGCATCACCATGAGTTGCACGCCGCCCGGCATCTGAGCGTTGAGGTCGGCGATCAAGGCGCGGACGTTATCCGCGACTTTGACCGTGTTAGCGCCCGACTGGCGCAATACATCGATCGCGACTACATCTTTTCCAGCATTGCCTTTTTGAAAAAGAGCCGACCATGTACGGCGCTCGGCGGCTCCATCCTCCACCTGGGCAACATCGCGAATGCGGATGGGCACGCCGCCACGCGTCCCAAGCATGACGTCGGCAAACTGATCCGCGGAAAACACGCGCCCCAAGGTTCTGAGGCCGAGTTCTTGTGGCCCGGTGATCATGCGGCCGCCGGGCGCCTCGATGTTTTCCCGCTGCAGCGCCTCGCGCACATCGAGCACAGTAAAGTTATGAGACGCGACTTTCTGTGCGTCGAGCAGCACGCGAATCTGGCGCGCCTGGCCACCGTTGAGGCGCACGCTGCCCACACCATCGACCCGCTGAATGGCGCGGCGCACTTGTTTATCCGCGATTTCGGTGAGCTCGCGGAGACTCATCGGACCGCTGACCAGAATGGTCATGATCGGATCCGACTGTGGATCTTCTTTTGTGATAACCGGAGGCAAGGTTTCACGCGGAAGACGGTTCAGTGCTGCCGCTACTTTCTCGCGCACATCCTGCGCGGCACCCTCGATGTCGCGTTCCAGAACGAACGTACAAGTGATGTCCGCCCTGCCTTCGGTCGCGTAGACGCTGATCTCATCGATGCCGCTGACGGATGAAATCGCATCCTCAAGCGGCAGCACGATGCCGGTAACCATTTCGTCGGGAGTCGCCCCGGGCAACGCTACTTGCACATTGATGGTCGCCGGATCGGCCTTAGGGAACAAATCGACAGCCAGCCCGCGGTAAGAAAACACGCCGAGCGTCACCAGAAATGCAATCAGCATCACGGTGAACACGGGATGGCGTACACAGATTTCAGCTAGCTTCATGGCGAGACTACTGGTATTTCTGCAAACCTCAACGCGCTACCGGTGAAGACGCATTGGAAGATTCGTGTACTAGGTCTCCGTCGCGCAACTCGCCTGAAACCGGGGCCGCGACTCGATCCCCTGAGTTGAGCCCTTCCGCGACTTCGAACCGGCGCCCTTTCTGATCCTCGGTTTGCCCGGCTGGGCGGATTTGCCGTTCTTTTACACGATCGGCATTCACAACGAACACCTTGTACACCCCATATCGATAGTTCACCGCCGCTTCCGGGATGAAGAGCGCTTTCTCTTCCTTCTCGCTCGGCAATGAGGCCTGCACGAAGAAGCCCGGCTTCAAACGGCCATCGTGGTTGTCGATCAAGGCCTCGGCCTCAAAAGTTCGGGAGTCCTGGGCCACGGCCGGATTAATCCGAGTGACTTTGCCGTGAAAACTTTCGCCCGGAAATGCTTCTACTCGCAGATCGACGACGGCGCCGTCTTTAACCCAGCCGGCCCATCGCTCGGGGACTGCGAGCCGTGCCCGCAAGCGGTCGGTCCTGACAAGGACCATGACGGGCCCCTGCACTTTGAGGTATTCGCCCGGATGCACATCGCGCGATTTGACGGAGCCGGGGTAGGGTGCCTTGATGGTAGCGTCCGTCAGCTTCTTCTCCGCCAGCTGCTCGCTGGCCTCGTTCGTGATCAACAAGGCCTTCAGGCGTTCGACCTCCTGTAAGGCGAGGTCGTAGGTGGCTTGAGTACTTTGATATCGGCTAGCTGCCTCATCGAACTGTTGCTGCGAGATGAGGTTGTCTTTGAACATCGTCTGTGCGCGAATGTACTTACGCTGGGCGTCAAAGCGGTCGGCCTCAGCTTTCTGCACCGATGCGAGCCGACGAGCGTCGCGCGGCGCGGGATCCTTTGGCCCGAGCCCCAGTTGCGCCCTCACCTGACGCACCAAGCCTTGCTGACGTTCCACCTCAAACTGCAATTCGCGTTCGTCGAGCAGAATAAGAGCCTGGCCTTCTTTGACTGTATCGCCGACATCGGCGAGAACTTTCGAGACGCGTCCCTCCACCTCTGCGCTTAACGTGCTTTCTTCGAGCGGGAAGAGAGAGCCCACCGCCTGTACGCGGCGACGCGTTGTCTCCTCGGCAACCGTGTAGATGTGCGCGGGCACAGGCCCGGAAACCGCTGCGGCGGAACTGTTCGCGCGGGAGTTGGAGCATCCGCAGAGCAAGAGCAGGGAACCTGCGACTGCGGCAACCGCCTGGAGGGACCGAGGGTATGGTGTACTGATCATCCTTTGAGGAGTAGTTTACCGCAGCGGCGGGTACGCGTCTGAAGTGCCGTATCACTTCTGCCTGGCAGAAGTGGAGGTTGGGTACTACCTCGTCATCGCGGGAGGCTGCGCATTGAGTGCGGGGAGGGACTGTCAGCTGAAAGAGTGGCGATGGTTTGCGCAACATTCCCGCGCAAGTTTAGTTTGCATTTCCTTGGGCGGTGCTCGCAGATTCAAATTGGATGCTGATGTTCAGGCCATTGAGGACACATAACGTTGGGGGAAAGCCAGCGGCGGGAACAATCAGCGCGACGGCGATACGATCGCCAGAAGCGAACGGCATACTGAGCGAACCGCTGTCGGTGTAAGTCTGTTCGGACCCTTTTTTCAGAAACGTGTTCGAGATGCGGACGGTTTTTGTGGCTGTGCCGTTTGTGATTTCGAGAGAGAACGGCATAGGGCAAGGAATTGGTTCAGGAGATGTTGTTGGACTTACCGGTCCGCGAAGACTGAGCGCTTCGATGCGGCGGACGACAATGGGCCGAGTGGGTGTAAGGACAGCGATGGGATCGTTCTGCGCGGCGCGGATGGTAATGACGTCGCGGGTGTGGATGCTCCAGACCGACAACGCTTTCTGCTCTTTGGCAGTATCTTGAGCGATCTCGTCGCGAATGAGACAACTAGAACTAATACGAGCAGGTAACCATTTTTCATAAAAGCCTCACAACTTGTAGAACGAATCGGAACACACGTCTTGCGAGGTAAAGTTTAGGCGGGATAGGGGCGGACGGCTAGCGCGACTTGCGATATTGTGCAATCGCTTATTCAACATATAGCCTGAAAAAGCCTCAGCAAAGTGGGGCCATCGCGGATCGGCGTGAAAAGGTGGCGTTGTATTGTTATTCGCACTCCCGCGGCGAGCGATTTCATCATGGGCTTACGTTCATGACGTTTGATTTCGGCTGGTTTGGTAAGGTGGCTGGCGGAGGAGTTCAGCATTGGGTTTTACTTCCTTTAGTTCTTCGATACATGGTACCTGTCAGCAGGTAATTGGTGAAGTCGCCTGATCACTGTTCTTGTGCTTTGCCCTCCGAGTCTTCTGTCGGCATTCGCTATTGATGCCGAGACGGGAACGGGCAGCTTCTGCTTCGTGTGGCTGTTCATTCCTCTCCTCAATGCAGGGTTGTATGCAGCGGTTGGTCCGAGAATCGTCCGTTACTTCGGACGTCACGGCTGACCTGCGCAGACTTTCAGGACATACAAACCCCCACCCTGTCCGCAAAGAGCGCGGACGAGGATGGGGCATCCGATTCCATTACGCACTCTGACGGACAACTTCTGGTGTGCATGGCGCGTGTTCGCTGGTCGCGTCGGCCGGGTCGAAGACCTGGCGGATTTCGGTTTCGCCGTCGCCCGCGATTTTTAGGAAGCGTCGGGTATGTTCGATGGCTTCTTCCTTTGATTTTGCCTGGATGATGGCAAAACCGGCCACGAGTTCCTTGGACTCCGTAAAAGGACCGTCCGTTACCGTGTAGTTGCCGTTCGCCAGGCGGACGCGCGCGCCCAAGGCGCTCGGCAGACAGCCTTCGGTGGCCACTAGCCAGCCGGTCTTGAACCCGTCTTCAATCAACTTCCCCATTTCTTCCATGTTCGACTGGGTTGGCGGTGTTCCTTCTTTACGCGATGGCTTGTACAGACATAGAAATTTCATTTCAATGACTCCTGTTAAACGAGAATGGAGCTGTCGGTCTTTGTTCCATAACCCTCGCTCTACATAGGCGTCGAGCGAGGGGGACGGAAATCGACAGCTCCAGGAGTTTTTTATGCAACTTTCGTAGCGGCTTGAGCGCAGTTGATCATCCACGGAATGCCGAACTGGTCGACGACCATGCCGAAGCGATCGGCCCAGAAGGTTTTGGCAATCGGCAAGGTTATGTTTCCGCCCTTCGAGAGTGCGCCGAAGACACGCTCGGCCTCGGATGGATCCTGAAGATTGATGGACACGTAAAAGCCACGGGGAGCTTCGTATTTGCCCGGCGCTTCGTCGGATGCCATCAAAACCTGGTCGCCGATGCGCAGCATCGCGTGCAGAATCCGTTTTCGAGCCTCGGCGGGAACCTGCTCTGCGGCGGGCGAGCCTTCATAGGGCATCATCGCTTCGATCTTGGCGCCCAAGGTTTGCTCGTAAAATTTGAAAGCTGCCTCGCACTTTCCATCAAAAAAAAGATAAGGATTCAGTTGCATGGTGTACTCCTTTCAGGATTGAAATACTTGTGCTTTTCGTTACGGGATGTGCTTGGTCCCTGGAATGTTGCCTCAGCCTCCGGCGATTGCACCAATAATCAGAAACGGTTCTTTCCCACTTGCAACTTCCTTCGGCAGCGGACTATCTGGGGATTCATGCGACAAGTCGTCTTCGCACGCGAAGAATCGTAAGAACGCACGACGCTGCCGGGTTGTGTGATCGCGAATCGTCCCTTGCAACATCGGGTATTGCGCCTCAAGCGCGTCGAGCACCGAGCGCGTTGTTACGGGACCTGCGATATTGAGCGTCACTTCGCCGGTCACGCGAGCAAGCGTGCGTAAATGTTGTGGCAGCACCACGCGGATCATAAGATGTCCTTACTTCAGCGTCTGCACTTCCACGGCCAGTACGGGCGGAAGATCTCGCACGATCGGGTTCCAGCTGTCGCCCGCGTCCGCGGACGCATAGACCTGTCCACCGCTTGTGCCGAAATAGATGCCGCATTCGTCGAGTTTGTCGACCGCCATCGCATCGCGCAGGACGTTCACATAACAATTGCTCTGTGGCAGACCCTTGGTCAGCGGTTCCCACTCGTTGCCACCGCTGCGACTGCGATACACGCGTAACTTTCCATCTGGAACGAAGTGTTCAGAGTCACTTTTGATTGGGACAACATAAATTGTTTCTGGCTCGTGCGCGTGAACGTCGATGACGAAACCGAAGTCGGTGGGCAAGTTTCCGCTGATTTCCTTCCAGTTGTCGCCGGCATCATCGCTTCTCATGACATCCCAATGTTTCTGCATGAAGAGGACATCCGGCTTTTGTGGGTGCATAGCGACATGATGAACACAATGGCCGACTTCGGCATTCGGGTCCGGGATATATTGCGAGTGGAGGCCTTTGTTAATGGGCTTCCATGTCTTGCCTTCGTCGTCGGTACGAAAGGCGCCCGCTGCCGAGATCGCGATATAGATTCGTTTCGGGTTCGTCGGATCGAGGATGATGGTGTGGAGGCACATTCCGCCTGCGCCCGGCTGCCACTTCGGACCCGTGCCGTGTCCACGCAGCCCGGAAAGTTCCTTCCAGTTCTGTGCTCCATCGGTTGAGCGGAAGATGGCCGCGTCTTCGATGCCGGCATAGACAGTATTGGGATCGGTGAGCGACGGCTCGAGATGCCAGACACGTTTGAACTCCCACGGGTGTTGAGTTCCATCGTAGAACTGATGAGTGGTGAGCGGGGCTCCCGTCTCGGTGGACGTGTCGTATACAAATTTGTTGCTTTCGGCCTTTGGTGTGCCGTCCGGCGCAGTCGTCGCCTCGCCTGGAGGAGTTCCCGGTTGATGCCAGGTCTTGCCACCATCATCGGAGCGCTGAATGATCTGCCCAAACCATCCGCTTGTTTGAGACGCAAAAATTCGATTAGGGTCGGCGGGCGATCCCTTTAGGTGATAAATCTCCCATCCTGCAAAATGCGGGCCACTGACGTCCCATTTATCGCGTTTTCCGTCTGACGTCAGAATGAATGCCCCTTTGCGCGTGCCAACCAATACGCGGACCTTACTCATGCTCTTCTCCTGAATTTGTGTCGTGTTAGACGATCAACTTTGTTTTATCGCGTTCGCATTCGTATGAATCAGGCCCTAAATGTGACCAAGCAAGCCATGAAGATGTTGCACGTACATCAAACCGGTTCAGGTTGCATTAGCGGGTGCAAATTGAAACCCCAGCATAGTAAAGAATTCAACGAACTTCTTGAAATCCTTTACGAGAAAGTAGCGAGGCTCGCAGCGCCGGATCGCGCAAGGCGAGGCCAGCCCAGATCATCACGCCCAGGTATACCGGGAACAAAATGAAGCCGAACAGCGGGTTGCCGACGCGGACCTGGGTGGCAACAGCGCCGCCCAGGTAGGCAGTGAGCAAGATTGCCCCTAGAACGGAGGTTTTTGGCAGCGCGTACAGCACCACGCAGCTGAGCAAGATGATGCCAAGGGGTACGAGCAAGCTGGGCGGATAGCCTAATTCGGCGGTGCCCTTCACGGCCGGAGCAGTTTTCGCAAGTTTCATGAAACTGTCGACGACAAGAAAGGCGATCGCGAGTCCGCTAAGTATGCGCCCCGCCCACCGTGCTTTGTTCGAAGGCGCTGCCACGTACTGGGTTGAGGTTGTCATGAGATTTCCTCCATTTCAATCGACAGTTAAGCCGCATGCGAGGGCTTGCTCTTAGGAACACCCCCATTCGTGATTTATGGAAGCGATTAGATCTCGACGAGGACCTTGAAACCGCCGTAAGCCATTCGTTTCGGATCGAAGGGCATCGTTTTAGGATTCATCGCCATCATGCGCTTGTCCTTCATTGCCTGAGTATTCACGCGATCGCGATGAGCACGAGACTTATAGGTGATCCACGAGAACATGACAGTCTCGCCGGGCTTGAGCTTGCTTAATTTCGAAAACGGAAGGCCAAACTTCACGTTGAGATCATCGCCAACGCATTCGCGGAACTCAATGGCGCCGTACTCACGAAAAATTTTCCCGGCCATTTGGGCCAGACGACGATACGCTTGCAAATTCTTCTTCTTCACAGGTGTTACAAAACCATCTACGTATTTAGCCATATAAATTGCTCCTCATCGTTCTGAATAACTGGCAACCGCGCGTCCCGGCCGATCAATTCCCGCTGTTCTCGTTTGGATGGCAGCACGATGCGGCCGGTTTGCGGGCAACAAACGCGCCGGTGTTATCCACGAACCCGCTCGCATCGTAGCGATCGTGATGTCGTACCCAGTCCGTCAGATTATGGTTTGGTCCATTTTCGTTGCGGCCCTTCGGCGTCAGATCGAGGTACATGTACGTGCCGAGCACCTCTTCATTCCCGCGAGCATAACTGGAGTAAGTATTAAAAATAGCGCCGTTCGCGTCCTTGTAAAAGACGCTGATTCCGGAAAGCTCTTCGATTGAGGCGTCGACGATTTCGAAGTTGTAAAGAACCTTGCCCTTCGCGAGTTCTTCCGGCGTGAACGACACGTGGTAGTCGTATCCGAAGTCGTTGCCGTGCGAAGACGCCCAATCGAACTTCCAGCCCATCCGCTTCTTGAACGCCGTAAAGTCAGCCACCGGGGCATGAGGTACGACGACGAAACTTACATCGTGTTGCGCCAAGTGCTGGTTTGCACCATCGATGTGATCGCAGAGGAATGAACAGCCCACGCAGCCCTCGCCATATTCCTTTCTCCACATGAAGTGATAAACGATCAGCTGGCTTCGGCCATTGAACAATTCCGCCAAGGTTTTCTTTCCGGACGGAGTATCGAAAACATAGTTCTTTTCGACTTTCATCCAAGGCAATGCTCGTCGCTCGGCACTCAGGATGTCACGAGCTAGCGTCAGTTCTTTTTCCTTGGCCAGGTGCGCTCTGCGCGCTGCGAGCCATTCCGCCCGCGACACAGCCTTGGGTTTCTCAATGGTGGGGATTGTGGTCGTGGTTGTCATTGCGCGTTCTCCTTTGACTTTCGTTGGACGACCGTCGTTCTGGTTTTGATCGCATGCACCAGCTTCACTACCAGTGCGCTCATTCCACCCGCGGAGGCGGTGCCCGCGACCACGAGTGTTGCAGTCGAAATGCAATCTGGATACATGACGCCCTCCAACGACTTCTCTGTCAGAGCTATTGCTTTGGCAGGCTAGGAATCTCAACTATGGGACGAATTTCCACCGTGCCTTTGCGAGCACCAGGAATCTGACCCGCGATATCGATTGCTTCGTCCAGATTTTTAGCCTCGATCATGAAGAAGCCACCGAGCTGCTCTCGCGTTTCTGCGAACGGGCCATCGGTGACGAGCCGTCGCCCTTGGCGCATTTGGACGCTCGTTGCAGTAACGACCGACTGAAGAGGTGACGCGCCTAAGTACTGTCCCTTGGACTGAAGCACGTGAGCCAACTGGGTCGATTCGCCATAGCATTCTTCACGTTCTGAGTCCGTCCAAGCTTTTTCATCTCCGTAGATCAGCAGCATGTATTTCATTTGTGTCTCCGTGAGTGAATCGAACGGGCGGGGCACAAATCGACACCCCACGCCGGAAAATCTAAAATCAGGTATGCCTGTGGATGCGGTTGAGGCCGTCGAAGAAGTCTACCGTTCGGATTGGGGCAGAATCGTGGCTGCGCTGATCGGACTGGTCGGCGACTTTGACTTGGCGGAAGAGTCTGCGCAGGAAGCGTTTACGGCCGCCGTGGACCAGTGGCGCGAATCCGGGGTGCCTGAATTCCCCCGGGCATGGATCATTCAAACCGCGCGGAACAAGGCAATCGACCGGATCCGCCGCAAAGTGCGGTTCGAAGAGAAGCTCGAAACGTACGCCAAGTCGGGCATGGTTCAGGAAAGCGAGGAACCGAACTACGACACCGGTGAAATTCCCGACGACCGGTTGCGACTGATTTTCACGTGCTGCCATCCAGCGCTCGCACTCGATGCACAGGTGGCACTCACTCTTCGGACCCTTTGCGGATTGGAGACTGACGAGATCGCGCGCGCTTTCCTGGTCCCGGTGCCGACGATGGCGCAACGGCTGGTACGAGCGAAACGCAAGATTCGAGACGCGGGCATTCCATATGTCGTACCTGAAACCAAAGAAATGGCGGAACGGCTCGATGCGGTCCTGACCGCCATCTACCTGGTCTTCAATGAAGGTTACGCTGCCACGCGAGGTGGTCCGCTGGTGCGAACCGATCTTTGCGCAGAAGCGATTCGCCTGGGACGCCTGGTGCGCAGTTTGATGGAACCGCAGGTTCCGTCGGAAGTGACAGCCCTGCTTGCTCTTATGCTGCTGCACGACGCGCGTCGCGATGCTCGCAGTGACGACGCGGGAGATTTGATCGTCCTTGAAGAACAAGATCGAAGTCTTTGGCATCAGGAACAGATTGCGGAGGCTCTGCCCTTTGTGGACGAGACCCTTCGCGACTCCGCGGGCCCCTACGCTCTGCAGGCGGCGATCGCCGCGGTGCATTGTCGCGCGCGGCGCGCTGAAGATACGGACTGGCGTCAAATCGTTCAACTTTACGACGTCCTTGAGCGTGTGCAACCGTCTCCGATTGTGTCTCTGAATCGCGCAGTGGCAGTGGCGATGGCGGATACTCCTCGATCGGGCCTCGCGTTGATTGACGCGTTGGCGGCGAGCAACGATCTTGACGACTATCACCTGCTGCACGCCGCGCGCGCTGATCTATTACGCCGCATTGGTTGGCCGGCTGAAGCGGCAAAGAGTTACGAACGCGCGCTTAGCTTTGTGACCAATGACAGCGAACGACGATACCTGGAACGTCGCTTGCGCGAAGTGCAGTCGTCGGCGGTGAACTAACCGACGACCGCACCGACACCCAAATCAGGATGCTTTCTTCTTTTTTTCTATCTCGGAGCGCAGGCGTTCTTCCTGCTCTCGCAACTCGGGAGTAAATTCCTTGCCGAAATCTTCGGCCTCAAAAATTGGACGAATCTCGATCTCGGAGTCTCCCGCGTGAGGATTGGGACAGCGCTTCACCCACTCGATTGCTTCTTCCATTGAACGCACCTGCCAAAGCCAGAAGCCAGCGACCAGCTCCTTTGTCTCGGCAAATGGACCGTCGACAACAGTACGCGTGGTGCCGGAAAACTTCACGCGCGCGGCCTTGGAAGTTGGATGCAAGCCCTCTCCCGCGAGCATGATCCCTGCCTTTACGAGTTCTTCGTTGAACTTCCCCATGTCCGCGAGGAGTTGTTTGTCGGGCATTTTGCCTGCTTCAGAATCTTTGGTGGCTTTTACAAAGACGATGACTCGCATGTGCATCTCCTTAATATTCGGAATAAATTCGGGTGATTCTACTTAGACGTCGAACCAACCAATAAGAGTTCGACAGGTTGCGTCTTTTTTATTCGAGTTTCTGGGCTTGGGCAACGTTTAAAAGTCGCACATTGGTGTGGCGTGGTTGGGTTGCAATTAATTTCCTATTGGTTTGTAGAGAGCATGAATTTCGTGGCGCTAAAGCGGTAACCTAAATCGTTTACGCGTGAGCTCGCGTACGAAGAGGGGTCACGCTCCATCGCCCGATCGCGACGAGCGCCGAGAAGACTCCTACAACAAAAGGCATGATAGCCATGGTAACGCCCGTGGTCGCGATAGTTACGACCGTCGCGCCGATCATGATGATCGTGAGACCCGACGCGGCCAGCGGCGTGAGCACGGTGCGAGTGCGCGTGAGTCCAGGGAGAATCAGCCCAAGCGCGCCGAGAAATTCACAGATTCCGATGAACCGAAGAAACATCCCGGACATTTGCGCCTGCTGTTCGAGCGCGGCGAGTGGAGTAATCAGTTTCATTCCGCCCGCGAAAATAAACATTGCTGCGAGCAGTCCCTGGGCGCTCCAAAGCAGAATGTTTGCTCGGCGAGAACTCTTCGCTGGATTTGGCGAGTAGCGGTAAGGGGTAGCGATTGCAGTTGCCATGGTCGTTCTCCTCTGAGTAATTCTTTGTGGCTGCTGAATCCCTGCTTCACTGGTATGTCGAATGGGACGTGGGAAGATCGACAGGACGAGCGATAATTCTTTGAGTAGGTGCTAACCCATTGAAAATAATATGTGTAGCTAATGTATAGATTCTTAATCTGCGGTCTATGGATTCACTAATATCGCCGCCAACGGCGAATAAAAACGGCCACGCCGCGTTTCGCAGCGTGGCCAAGTCACTCCAGGCGATGCACTAGCGATTGTCGTTGTCTTCTGTTTGGCTCGACTCGGTCTTTGCGGATTCCGTTTTCACGGTCTCCGACTGGGTCGTCTGTCCGACTTCTACGTTTGCGGCCGGCTTAACCTCGTCCTTCGACTCGATCTGCGCGCTGGCCACGATCTTCTCGAGTTTTTCAAAGACCGCATCGCGGTCAATGGCGCGGACTTCTTCTTTCGTGTCGTTACGATCAGTGGCGATGCCGAGCGCGAACTCGTAGCACGTAGCATTTTCGTATTTGTGATAGTAGCGAGCGATCGGCTGGTCGGCGTTCATTTCATCGAAGTCTTCCGCGAACATGAACTGGTTCTCGCCGACCGTCACGCTGGACGGCGGGATCGTCTTTTCGCTGACTGGTACCGGTACTGAAAATTCAGAACACTTCTCAGCCGAGAGTGCGGGATTCACGTTCACGTTTACGAAAGCGGTCTTCAGATCGGTTCCTGGATAGAACGTGTCGTTCACTTCGATGGTCGCGAGCGTCTTGCCGCCTGCGGCAGCAAAGTTCATCGGAACAGGTCCCAGGCCGGCGAGTTCCTCCTTCGCCGAGTTGCCGGTCTTGATTGTGTACTTGCGAGGATACTGAAACGACAATCCTGAGCGCGTGTCTTTGTAGGTCACGATCGCAGGACGCCTCGCTTTCTTTTTTGCGTCGACGGCCGGCGCAACCGGTGCGCTCGCAGCCGGCGAGCTCTGCGTCGCGGCGGGAGATTGCGGCATCTGGTTAGCGGCAACTGCGGGCTTGTCGGATGCGCGGGAGCAGCCTTGTGTGGTCAGGAGCACGGCTCCCGAGGTGAGGCAGATGATTACAAGAGCGCCAAAGAGGACGGCTTTTTCTTCCATCATCATGGCGCGCTTGCGCGGGGTAGTTGCTGATTTCTCTGATTGTTTCGATCCAAGATTGAGCTGCGTGAAGTGTGCCATGGTTGGCCTCCGGTGCTGGTCGCCCAGTCGGGAATAGGAATGGCACGTCGGAGGCCAACGGGTTCGTCGTTGGATTTACGGTAGTTAGGTCCGACAAGGCCCCCGCTGGACTGTGGGTGCGCGGACACGGTGCAGAGCACCGGACACGAGGGTTGGAGTAAATCAACCGCTTTATTTCTTCGTTGCCATGTACTTTGCGACGACGGCTGCGCATCCTTCGACAAACTCCTGTTCGCCTTTCGTGAAGGAGCTTGCAAAGTAGCTCTCGATATCAAGCTCGGCGACAAGCTTGCTCTTTACGAAAATGGGCACCACGATCTCAGACTTCACGAGCGCGGATCCAGGAAGATAACGCGGGTCTTTGGAAACGTCATCTACGACGACGGTTCGCCCAGTGCTGGCCGCCGCGCCACATAATCCTCGATTGAGGGGGATGCGGGCGTTGGGCGTGAAACTACCAACAAAAGGTCCGACCAGCAGGATGCCGGAGTCGGCCGGGTCCACAAGATAGAAGCCCACCCAGTTGTAGCGCGTCATCTTTTCGTGCAGGCGCTGGCTGATGCGCTCCATGACGGATGCGACTGTTGGAGCGGACTTCGCAAAGTCTTGAAATTCCCGAAGAAGTTCCTGATGCGCCAGCATCATTCTCGAACCTCGCGCGAATCGTCAGGGAAGTCTGATGGCAGTCGCCGTTCGGTTTCGACAGAAGTTGCGCGACGCGCTCGGGCGAGACTCCCTCGAAGAGGATTCTACGGTTTCGAGACGAGATCGCTCTCTAAAATCGAGCCCGAGAGGTTGGCAAAGTCGTTTACTTCTTCCGCGAATAGTGCAGGTCAATCTGCGCCGTCCACGTCTTGCCGTCGTCGGTCGATTGTTCTACCAGTTGGCGGACGTCGTTCTCGCCAAGATTGAAGAATGTCATGCGCGATTTGGCGGGTTTACCGTCGCGCCGGATCATGTCTCGGGAGTAGACCAGGTTCTTTCCTTCGAATTGTCCGACCATTTCCGCGGGCGTTCCGGCTGTGTCGACCCAATACTGCGTCCACTTCTGGGTCTTCGGACCGAAAGTGTTGAAGCTCTTCCCGGCGTATCCGGGACTGGTCCAGTTTTCGAAAATTACGCAGCCGTCGAGAATGCGCTCGATGTGGCTTGACCCTGCGGTGTCCCCTTTGGCGTTCTTGACGTCCCAATCGCCGAGCCAGAAATCGAAGGCGTGATGGGCGGGAGTGTCGCAGGTGGGTTTGGATTGGGCTAGGGCTGTTGAGGCGAGCGCGATGAATAAGAGGGCTATGGTTGAGCGCATAGAGTGTATCCCGAAAGACGGGGTGATACGGGAGTCGTTAGCTGGGTTATTGGTATTCGATTCGGAAAAGGCAGAAACCTCTTACCACCGGGGACACAGGGTAAACGGGGCTACGGGGACATAGGCGGGGTGCCCACCCTGTTTTTATTTTCTGCGAACAGGGTGGGTCTTCGATTTTGTTAGAAAAGCAGGAAATCTCTAGAACAGTGCCGTGGTCCGACGCTTCCAGGCTTTTCCTTTTTCCTTGGAGATGTTCTCCATGTCGTTCACGTAGGCGCCGGCTTGCGTCAGGACGTGATGCAGGTCGTTGCCGATACTGATGAACGTGAAGCCTTTATCTAGGAATTCGCCCACGCGCGAGGTGCCGAACAGGAACAATCCGAGGATGACGTTGTTCTTCTTCGCGTGATCGACCAGCTTCTGTGTGGCCGCGCCCAACTCGGGCGATGTGTACATATGCGGGAACTCGTACTTGTTGTAGAGACCCATCGACATGCAGAGATCGTTTTGCCCGAGAAACAGAATGTCGACACCGGGAACAGCTGCGATCTCCGCAATGTTCTCGATGCATGACGCGGTTTCGACCTGCAACGCGACGATGCCTTCGTTGTTCCAGTTGCCAGCGTAGCCGAGCAGTCCCTTGGGATTCATGCTGCGCTGCGGAAAATAGACCGAGCGCGTGCCGACCGTGGGGTACTTTGCGCAACTCACGGCCTGGCGGGCTTCGTCGGCGGTATTGATGTAGGGGATGAGCACGCCATCCGCGCCCATGTCGAGCGCCTGCTGGATGCCGGGGCGGTCGTCGTATCCCCCGACGCGTACCATCGACCGCGCGCCGCCGTTCGAAATGCCGGCGAGCATGGCGGAAAGTTTTTCGTAAGTCATCGGACCGTGCTGTGTGTCGACGAGCAGCCAGTCGTATCCGCTGAACGCGAGCTGTTCGACCACGGTCGGGCTGTGCGAGTTGATGAACAGGCCGAACTTCGGCTTTCCCTCGCGCAGTTGCTTCTTGAATTCAGCGCCACTCAGAGCGGCATCAGCCATGATGGGTGTCTCCTCAAATGCAGGGTGTCAGTAGGGTTCGATCAGACTATGGATCCAACAAGTGTAACCTACGGACATTGAGCGGGAGGCGGTGGGAGCGCAAATTTGTAAGGAAGTGTGACCGGGGGTTAGGGGGGAAGAGACCCCGGTCTATGCGGCACAGCCGTCATCGAGACGGCCGCTGTTCACGTCGTCACGCGCAGTTTTCAGGAGCCTACCGCCTTGTGTTGTGTGTGCCTGAATTCTGTGCCAGGTGATCTGCCCAGGCAGAAGGCGCAAGCTCACCAAATCTATCGCAACTGTGAAACGGAGAGGTCAAGCAACCAAGACGAATATCGAAGGCACGCACCGTTGGAGAGCCATGTACTTGTACAAGGCCAGCTTGGAGTACATTCCAGCCTCTCTGCTCAATTCCAATCGTATAGTTGTCGTCGAAATGTGAAGCGTATTCCGAAGGATTCGTTGTCGATACTTCGTACCCGAACCAGAGAAGTCCAGGGTATGAACTCAATGTTTGGTGTCTGAGTTCTCCAACCGTCGTGAAGCTTCGCCTTAACTTGCCGTTGGAGATCTCAAATCGTCCGTAGAGCACCCAACTCCGGATACCAAGAGCGCGAAAAGCGGTATATATCCAGTCTGCCAGCATCGCAGAGAAAGGGAGCCGTGCAGTCCGAGGGTGAATCCAAATCTCAAAAGTGCAGTCTTGGATGGTGCATGTCGGGGCATTTTGGACCGCGGGAAGAGTGATTTTTCCATTGGTGTCTCTCGTGGCGACACCAATCGAAAGCGGCTTGCCTGGGGCCAGTTGTTGGACGGCTTCTCCGCGGTGGCGAACCATCAGGTCGCGCACTTCGGTAAAACCCGCGTCCGCAAACTGAAACGATTCTAAGTCGGAAATGAAGCGCTCTGCTTTGTGGCGCTGGTGTATCGAATCGAAATACAGCAGGAACCAAACGCACAAAGCAAGAAAGAAGCACGCAACAAAAATGCGGATGCGCGAGCTTCGAAGTGTTGGCCGCCAGAACATGCGGGGTGTTACATGTTTATATGGCTTTAGACTCCATGTTGCGCCTTTAAGTTTCTGGAGGATTGAACATTGTAACGCTGTTGAGGGTCTTTCTCATTCCTCCACCGCGCTCATCACCACCGCCGAGGCCTTCTCCGTCTCGAAATCCCCCTCCCACTTCGCAATCACCACGGTCGCCAGGCAGTTACCGAGTACGTTGACGGAGGTCCGCGCCATGTCCATTAACTGATCAATGCCGAGAAGGATGAACACTGGTTCCACGGGCAAGCCGAACGATCCTACTGTGCCGAGGAGGATGACGATCGAAGCGCGGGAAACTCCCGCGACGCCTTTGCTGGTCAACATGAGCGTGAACATTAGTAGGAGTTGCTGTCCGAGCGACATATGGATGCCCGCAGCCTGGGCCACAAAAATCGCGGCCAACGACAGGTACAACGTGCTGCCGTCGAGATTGAAGCTGTATCCGGTCGGCATGATGAAGGCGACCGTCTGGCGTGGGACGCCGAGCGCTTCCATGGCTTCCATCGCCCGCGGCAGCGCTGCTTCGGAATTCGCGGTTGCAAACGCGATCGTCACTGGCTCGGCCGCAGCGCCGATAAATCTGCGGATCGGGACCCGCGCGACCAGCGCGATGGGCAACAAGACTCCAAATACAAAGACAAACAGCGCCACATAGAGCGTGGCGAGAAGCTTCGCCAGATTCACCAGGATGCCCATGCCGGTGCTGCCCACGGTATAGGCGATCGCAGCGCCCACGCCAAGCGGCGCAAACCACATCACGATGTTCGTGAACTTGAACATCGTCTCTGCGAGGCTTTCGGTGAGTTGCACGAGGGGCCTGCGGCGTTCTTCGCGGACAAGCGCCAGCGCGATCCCAAACAAAATGCTGAAAACGACGACTTGGAGGATCTGTCCATCGGCAACAGATTTCGCGATGTTCTCAGGCACCGTGTGCAAGAGCGTGTCTTGCCAAGTGACTTTCTGGGCGGGAAGGGAGTCGGCCGCAGGGCCGGCCACCTGAATCCCTACCCCCGCTTTGCTGATGTTGATGGCAGCGAGTCCGATGACGAGCGCGAGCGTGGTGAGGACCTCAAAATAAATCAGCGCCTTGACGCCCATGCGCCCGACTTTTTTCAGATCGGAATGCGCCGCGATCCCGCTGACGAGTGTGGCAAACAGCAGGGGCGCGATGATGGTCTTGATCAGACGCAGAAAAATCTGTGCGACAACTCGAAGATTGATTGCGAGCGAAGGCCAGTCGTGTCCTAGGGCCGCGCCAATGAGCATGGCGATGACGATCCAAGTGGTGAGAGTGCGACGGATGGCCGCATAAAAAATGAAAGTCGCGAGCGTTATCCAGCGGACTGCGAGCAATAAAGTTTGGGGCAGCGGTGTCACGTAGTGGCTTATCACGGTGAGGATTGCAGTCACAGTGAGAGCCGCTAAGGCCAGATAAAGGACCCGTTTCGCCATGCGGGGTCATGGTAACAAGGATTCAAAGCTTTAACGTTTCGGATTTAAAGGCATCGAAGATTTCAGTCCAATGTGCCAAGCCACGTCCAGCTACGTCTTGGACTGCGCCAACGAAGCCACGATGGCGTTCGCCGCTCGCACATAGTCGGCTGGCGGGAGCAAGATCTGCAGACCGCGCACTCCCGCAGAAACGGAGATGATGTCGAAAAGTTCAATCGTCTCGTCCGCATATACGGGATAGTCCTTTTTCCCAGCGAGTACGGTTACTCCTCCGCGAACATATCCAGTCAGTCCCTGGAGCTCTTTCACCGGAACCAATTGCATTTTGCGGTCGCCTGTAGCCGTTGCCAGAGCCTTGAGATCGAGTTCCGCATCGCCTGGGATCACGGCCATCGCAATTCCGTATCGGTCCCCACGTGCAACCAGCGTTTTGAACACCTGTTCCGCCGGTAACCCAATCTTGGCGGCAACGGTTTCCGCAGCGAGGTCATTCCGATCGACCTCATACTCGCGCAGCTCATACGCAATGTTCATCTGATCAAGCAAGCGCGCCGCGTTGGTTTTTTGAGGAGACACTGGCAATTATTCTAGTGCGCGTGAACGTGTTGGTGCGATCCAGGTTGTTGATTGCAAGCAAGGCGCGCGTTTATAGTTTTGCTGCAGGTTGGAGGCCTTCCCCGATGCGGCTGCTTTTGAACTGGGCGCTTAGCGCGCTCGCGGTCTGGATTGTCTCCCGTGTCGTTCCCGGCATCAGCGTCAGCGGTCCCGTCGCTGCACTCATTGCTGCCCTGGTAATTGGTTTCATTAATGCAACGCTAGGATTCTTCCTGAAGGTCGTAACTTTCCCGTTGACCATTCTCACGCTCGGTCTGTTCTGGCTGGTGATCAACGCGATCATGCTCGAGCTGGCAGGCGCGGTCGTCCCAGGATTTCATGTCGCGACGTTCGGGGCTGCATTCTGGGGAGCGATTGTGCTCAGCCTCGTCAATATGTTGTTACGGTGGCTGGTTGAGCCGTCACCGAAGGCGTAGCGCATCTCTCGAAAAGCCCGCCGCAGTGAAAACTAGGCTGCCCGCGTTTTCAGCTTCTGCCACACGTCGCGGACCTGTTTTTCTGTTGCGTCGAGCGACCCGGAATTGTCGATCACGAAATTGGCAGCTTTAATCTTTTCTTCATCGGGTAACTGCGCCGCCATGCGTCTCGTGACTTCTACCCGCGCAGCTTCGAGAGGCAGCTTGGTTCGAGCCGCGAATCGTTCGGCGCGCTGCTCGATCCTGCAGGTCACCACAACGAGTCTGTCAAAGCGTTTTGCGGCACCAGCTTCGAGGATAAGAGCTGCTTCGACCATCGCAACGGCATCGGGGTCGCCCCGGCCGACCTCTTCCATCCATTCATCCTGCCGGCGAATGACGGCTGGGTGCACAATTTTATTCAGTTCTTCTACACGGGTTGCAGAGGCAGATCCCGGTGCTCCGAAGGCTGCCTCCGCAAGCCGCGGGCGGTTGACGGTTCCGTCTGCATTCAGAATTTCGCGCCCGAAGTGGCGGACGACCTCTTCGTACACCGCCTGGCCAGGCTGCATGAGTTCGTGCGAAATCGCATCCGCCTGGATCACGTGAGCACCGAGTATCGCGAACATCTCGCCGACAACAGATTTCCCGCTCGCGATCCCGCCGGTTAAGCCAACTTTGATCATGGTAGGAAAGACGTCAAAGGCATTGCATGACAGTGATCTAAGAATCGAACGAATCCGGTGGCGATATTTCTCGCACGTTTTCGCGGTAAAACGGAAGCCTAACTGGCCAGCGCCGCAACTCCAGCGCCACGGCGCAGTTTCGCTGCCTTCAGAGTATTCGACATCAACATGGCAATCGTAAGGGGACCGACTCCGCCGGGAACGGGACTCATCGCACCCGCCACCTCCGCAACGTGCGGATCCGCGTCGCCCATCAGCACGGATCCCTTGAGCGCGAACGTGGTCTCGCGCTTTACATTGCCCATGAAAAACTTCTCGAATTCGTGGCGATCTTTGATGGTGTTCATTCCCACGTCAATCACGGTGGCGCCGGGCTTCACAAAGTCGGGAGCAATCAACCCGGCTTTACCAATGGCCGCCACAAGGATATCGGCACGGCGGCACACCCCCGGCAAATCGCGGGTCTTCGAATGACAGATCGTGACGGTAGCGTTGGCGTTAGTCAGCAGCATCGCGACTGGCTTGCCGACGATGTCGCTGCGTCCGACAACGACAGCTTCCTGCCCGGCGACTGGAATGTTGCTGCGTTTCAGAATCTCCATTACGCCCGCCGGCGTGCATGGGACGAGTCCCGGCCGCTGTGTGGAAAGAAAACCTACGTTCATCGGGTGGAATCCATCGACATCCTTCGCCGGATCGACCGCAAGGAGGACTCTCTTGGCGTCTACTTGCGGCGGAAGCGGCAACTGGACCAGGATGCCGTCGATCTCATCGCGCAGGTTCAGATCGTGGATGAGCGTCAATAAGTCTTCGGTAGTCGAACTTTCTGGGGGTGTGTGTTGTTCGCTAATAATCCCCACTTCGTCGCAGCTCTTCACCTTGCCGCGAACGTAAATCTCAGACGCTGGATTGTGGCCGACCAGCAAAACCGCCAGCCCCGGGCGAACACCGGCGGCCGCCATCGTTTTAACTTCAGAAGCGACTTCAGCGCGGATGTCGGCTGCGATTTTGGTTCCATCAAGAATAGTCGCCGGCATTGGGTCTCCAAACGAGGGATTGGCGGAACAACACCGCTATTATCGTACACAAGAAATCCGTCAGGTCGCCTTGTGCCCCGCGAATTTGAGAGCGATTTTCGGGCTGCAGTTTCGGGCGTACAATTTCATAATGGTTTCCAAGGAACTACTCGAAATTCTCGTGTGCCCTGTCTGTAAAAAGCCGTTGGTTCAAAAGGACAATGGCCAAAGTTTAAAGTGTGACGTCTGTCGCCGCGTCTACCCCGTACGGGATGACATTCCAATCATGCTGGTCGACGAAGCAACGATCGATCCTGAGTAGTCGTGGAACCTGGCCCAGTGGCGAGGGCCAAACGCCCCTTTCTGTCCCGGACCGACACTTCGTGTCAATTCTGGAATGGTGATCCCCTTCGTGCGGTAACCTGTGCCGACCCGAGGTTCGCCCCGTCAAACCTTCTTTATCCAGTCAGTTAGAGAACTTCGGTACTGGTTTTTCCACGGTTGCAGACAGTACCAAAGTTACGGCCTCCGAATTGCATGCAACAAATCAGGCTGCCGATGAGTCTAATCAGGCAAATGAGGTCGGAGGTGATGACGACCATGAAAGAACGTTTTTCGGTGATCGAGTTATCAGCGTTGCGAAACGATCTGCTACAGGGTGGGATGATCGATTCGCGTGAAGCTGCTGAGCTGTTGCAGGTGTTCCTGATGGGCCGCGGCTACGGGGTGTCGCCGCAGGCAGCCATGGATGCCGCCAGCCGCGTGGAAATGGCGGGCTGCGCTCTGCCGGTTCTTCAGCATGAATTGGAGGCCCTCGCATTGGTGATGTAAGGGTCGAGCTTCATGTGGAATGCGGAGAGAAGCCGGGTCAACCAGCCCGGCTTTTCTATTGGTCTGACCTGCGCCCTAAAGCGGAACCATTTTCATCCACGCAACAAGCAGATTCCTCGGTTCGCTCGGAATGAAGAAAAGTCAACTCGAAATGACGTCCCTGAACACGCAGTCAACCTAACTCACATCCCTTTACGCACGGCATGCGAACGGCTAACTTCACCTCTGTATGCTTGCACGTCTTTTTTTGGTCGTTTCGGTAGTGGTCACCTCCGTTGCCTCCGAAGCGCAACCACCCGCGCCACGTCTCTACGACAGCTATCGGGTTGTCCACGTCTATCCGCACGACGCCGATGCGTTCACTCAAGGCCTCGTTTTCGTCGACGGACATTTGTATGAGAGCACCGGTCTCAACGGCAAATCGTCCATACGGATGCTCGATCTCTCAACAGGCAAAGTGCTTCAGAAGTACGATGTGGCTCCGAAATATTTTGCGGAGGGACTCACCGATTGGGGCAGCACTCTTGTGCAGCTGACGTGGCAATCCCATCAGGGGTTCGTCTACGACCGTTTCAGTTTTTCCCTATTGCGCACTTTCGGGTACGAAGGCGAAGGATGGGGCCTGACTCACGATAAGACGCAACTGATCATGAGTGATGGCACTTCCTATCTGCGCTTTCTCAATCCAGCTACTTTCAAAGAGACGAAGCGCATTCGGGTCACCGATGAGGCGGGGCATCCGGTTGATCAGCTGAACGAACTCGAATTCGTTCACGGTGAGGTCTACGCAAACATCTGGCAGAGCGATCAGATTGTTCGTATTTCTCCGCGAACCGGGAAAGTTCTGGGATGGATCAACCTCAACGGTATTATCGATAAGAGGGAATTAAATGGGCCAGGCGCCGTACTGAACGGCATTGCCTACGATGCCAAGCAAGATCGGCTCTTCGTAACCGGTAAGCTGTGGCCGAAGCTGTTTGAAATTCGAGTTGAGCCTGGTCACCAAGGCGCGACACGCGAAGCGAAGTATGGATAGTGTCTCGATCCACGTCCCTGATGTATGACAAAATGCGTCATGGCCCGCGCTGGATCTTCCACGAAATCTGCGGCTGAGAGTCCTGTCTCTTCACGCCCTGTCGCATTGGGATACGGTTTTCCGTCGGCGGCCGAAGGTTTGCTGCCTTGGAAATGGGCAGAGAAGCGTCTAGTCGAATCCCATAACTATTGGTTCGTTTCGGTTCGTCCAGATGACGCACCTCATGCTATGCCGATCTGGGGCATCTGGGTCGATCAGCGTTTCTATTTCAGTACCGGAGGCAAATCGCGAAAGGCGAAGAATCTGGCACGCAATCGAAAATGTGTCGTGTGTACCGAGAAGGCTCACGAAGCCGTGATCGTCGAAGGAATAGCCGCACCCATCAACGACAAGAAACTGATCGCCCGCGTGGCACCGTACTACCACAAAAAATATACGCCGTGGAAACTCGACCCGAAGATGGGTCCGATCTTTGAGGTCCGCCCACAAGTTGCATTCGCAATGTACGAAAAGAAATTCGCTGAAACGGCAACGAAGTGGGAATGGAAGAGCTAAGTATTCGTTCTACTCGTACCTCAAACTCTCCACCGGATCCAGTTGTGCAGCGCGCGTCGCTGGAATCGTTCCAAAAATTATTCCTACCAGCGAAGACACAACGATCGCAATGATCGCGGAGAGTCCTGAAATCGGGATGCGGTAGTCCGTAAAAAAGCGAACCGAGAACGGTAGAGCCAGCCCGATGATGGTGCCCAGAATTCCTCCAACCAGCGAAATCAGGATGGCTTCGGACAGAAACTGAAAGCGAATTTCCCGGGTGGTGGCGCCAATCGCTTTTCGAATCCCGATTTCGCGGATGCGCGAACTCACCGTCGACAACATGATGTTCATGATGCCGATACCGCTCACCAGGAGCACCACGAGCGCGACGGCCAGGAGGACCAACGTGAGTGCATTCGCAGTTTTTTCCGCGACCGCCACCAGTTGGGTCAGATTCTCAACGGAATAGACAGACTCAGGGCGATGTCGTGACTGGATTACCTTGCGAATCTGAAGGGTGACCGGAATGACGTTTGAAGAATCGGTGGTGGAGAAGTAGATCTGCTTCACGTTCGGCGTGTCTTGGAAATATCGGGCCACCGAATATGGAATCAGCATCGTGTTATTTGTCACTTCCGACTGGCCGAAGGTGTCCACCCGTTCCTTGAACGTGCCGACGATCGTGAAGGGCAGCCCGCTGAGCTTTATAACTTTGCCTACCGCTTCTTCCGGCGACCCAAACAGCTGTTCCGCCATCTTCGGAGTGATTACGCCTACCTTGTTATGCCCCTGCGAATCCTGCTGGTCGAAGAAGCGTCCGGTGAGCACGACCAGATTGCGGACCTGGGAGTATTCGGGATAAACGCCAAGAACACGAACGTCGCGTTCCTGACCATTGCCCACAGGCACGCGTTCATCTAGCGGAATCACTGGAGATGCGGCTGCGATACCGGGTACTTGCGCGAGGACGGCAACCATGTCGTCGATCGTAAGAGGATCCGGATTCACGTTAGTGATGCGAGGCGCGCCGCCCTCATATTCGGCGTAGATCAGGTTCGCGCCGATGGCTTGAATCTGGTTCATCACGTACTGCTTGCCAGTGAGGCCGATCGTGACCACCAGGATCAAAGAGGCAGTGCCGATCACCATGCCCAAGGCGGTTAACGCAAACTTCACCTTGTTGCTCGAGAAAGTATCGTACGCAAAGGCGAGGATTTCCCCGAGTGCCATGTGGCGGCGTCCGGTTGGGGCTACTGTGGTGCTCGGCATAGTTCGCTTAGATGCTACCAGCAGCGGCTCACATGGGGCAGGTGCTGGGTAGGAAGTAAAGGTTCATGCTAATGAAGTGCTATTCAATGCGGCACACCTTCAGGTGCTCATTTTCGTATGGGCACGCCAGCGCCACCTTCACTGGCTTTTCAAGCACAACCCAGTCCACCCCGTACATCTCCTTCAAGCGCCTGAAATCCCCGATCTCAAAATCCTTCCACCCTCGCTGAGCATTTGTTTGCTCGATCCAAGTCTCAGCCAGCTGCGGAAACATCGTCACGACGCCCGAGTCCTTCACACCATCCGCGAGCATGGACCGTTCGGCCAGAGCGCGAAAACCGTGCTGGTCCTCTCCAGGAAGTGCCATGTGGTTGGGGTCGAGAGCAAAATAAGCTTCCACGGGAGTGTTTTCGCGTATCCATAGAAATGAATCGACCCACGGATTGCGAGGCGCGCCGCCGGGAAATTCAATTTGGGGTGTATCCGGAAACAGCTGCCGGCTTCCATAAAACATGCCACCGCATAGTGGGACGAACAATGCCAGCCAGCGCCACAGGTGTTTCTGCAACACAAATTGCGCAAGCAGCCCGCCCCCAAAGACGAACAGCAGCGTGTACTCGAGATGAAGCGCTCGCAAAGGCTGTAGTTCCGCAAACTGCAGAAATCGATCGGGGATTGTCAGGACAACGCCCGCTGTGAAAAATAGCAGTCCAAAGGCAATCAATGCTTGGCACATCGTCGCGAGCAACGGCATGTTGCGGGTGCGTGCAATTCGAGAGAACCACCAAAACAGAACCAGTGGTGCAAAGATGCCCACCCACTCGTACCACTCCCACTTCATCAGGAAGAAATATGAACGGGTTTGCACAACGGAACGATACGCATCTGTGGGCGAAGGAAACAGTCCGAATGGCAATGCAGCGGCGAGCGATGGACGCAGTGGATCGGCGGTCCTGTCGCGCCGGAACCACATCAGCAGAGCTGCGTACGAAACCCCGAAAACGACCATCAGCGGATGAACCACGGCGGTGAGCACGGCCCAGACACCCGCACGGCCATAACGCCGTTCTGCGACACTCGCCACCATCATGAGTACGGTCGCAGCGGAGAAGGATCGAGCCGTCAGATACTGATCCATGATGTAGAGAGCGGTACCCGCAACCGGAATTGTCAGCAGCGGAGCGACCAGCGCGACTCCGCCCCACGCGGCAAGGCGATCCTCAAATACGAGGCTCCCGATCTTCCAGCAGGCGTACAGAAATACAAATACGCAGGCAAACTGCCAGCCCAGCAAAACCCAATCGATCGGGAGATGAGTTACTCGTGCGGATGCTGCGACAATATTTGAAAACAATGATAGCCGCGCGTGCGACGCGTAGAACGCCTGGTTGTAAGGGTAAAGCACAGGATTCAGAAGCTTCTTAATTGCTGGCACATAAATTTCCGCATCTTCTACGTACGGGTGATAGCCGTGAACGAGAAATGCGGCGCAGGAAATTAGACCAAGAAGCGCGAGTTTCCTAAATCGCGGTCGGACGCGATCAGTTTGTGAGGGTTCCACCGAAGAAGGCAACGCTTATGCCTTGGTTCCAACCACTGCTCCGCGCGCGTAATACTCGGGCAGTCCGGGTTCGAGGCGACGACCCTTCTCGTTAAAAATTCGGAAATTAGCAATGCCCCATCGTTGTAGAGCGAATTGAAGCGTCGTTCGCAATACGCCCAAGCCGTACGTCACGCTGCGCGCGAAATTGATCGATGACGCTTCTTCGAAATACTTCGTAGGGCAGGAAACTTCGCCAATGCGAAATCCAAAGTGGACGCATTGAGCCAGCACCTGGTTGTCAAAAACGAAATCGTCCGAATTCTCGAGAAGAGGCAACCGCGTCAAAACCTTGCTGCTGAAGGCGCGGTATCCAGTGTGGTACTCGGACAGCTTGATTCTCAAGAAAATGTTTTCGAATGCGGTCAGAAACCGGTTGGCTACATACTTCCAGAGCGGCATGCCGCCATGCAAAGCGGTCCCCCCGATGATGCGCGAACCGAGTACAACGTCATACACTTCATAGGCGACCATGCTCGCCATTGCGGTGGTAAGTAACGGGGTGTACTGGTAATCCGGGTGAACCATGATCACGACGTCAGCGCCTGCCGCTAGCGCTTCGCGGTAACAAGTCTGTTGGTTGCGCCCGTATCCGTAATTCTGGTCGTGCACGTAATATTGCAGCCCGAGCCGTTCCGCGATTTCGACCGTGCGGTCAGAGCTATGGTCATCGACCAGAATTTTGATATCGACAACATCAGGAAGTTCACTGACGGTGTTTTCGAGCGTCTTCTCGGCGTTGTAGGCGGGCAGCACCACCGCAATGCGCTTGCCGTTGATCATTAGAGTCCTTGGGGTGAAATAGCGGGAAACACTAATGATACCGTGAGTTTGCCGCCTTATAAACCAGATTCCCACGGTCTGCATGCGGGGACTAAGCCCGCCGATCGCTGGTAAACTAGTCCGTATCGCTCAGCCTCGGAGGCAAAGTCCTTATCAGAGGTTGGGGATTTGGCAATGTTGGGGTCACATCGCATCCTGGTCGGTACGTACAAATCTTCGAGACTCAATATCCATGACACCTCCACGAACGCTGTTTGAAAAAGTCTGGGATGCACATCTGGTAAGCCAACCGACCGGTCGGCTTCCTTTGCTATATATCGACCTCCACCTGATCCATGAGGTCACCTCACCACAAGCTTTCGATGGATTGCGGGTGGCGGGTAGGAAGGTGCGACAGCCGCTGCGCACCGTGGCGACCGTTGATCACAACATTCCCACGGAACCGCGCGGAACGCCGATTACAGACCCGATCGCGGCAAAACAGATTGAGGCTCTCCAGAAGAATTGCAAAGAATTCGGTGTGCCTCTTTTCGACATGGATTCTGCAGACCAGGGAATTGTCCATGTGATCGGCCCGGAACTCGGGCTCACTCAGCCGGGCATGACGATCGTCTGCGGGGACAGCCATACCAGCACGCATGGCGCATTCGGGGCGCTGGCGTTTGGCATAGGAACATCTGAAGTTGAGCACGTGCTGGCCACGCAATGCCTGCCGCAGAAGAAACCCAAAACCATGCAGGTAAAAGTGTCGGGTCCGCTGAGCGAAGGCGTAACGGCGAAGGATCTGGCGCTAGGCATCATTGGCCAGATCGGCACCGACGGAGCAACCGGGCATGTGATCGAGTACACGGGAGAAGCTATCCGCGCGCTTTCGATGGAAGGGCGTATGACACTTTGCAACATGAGCATCGAGGCGGGCGCGCGCGCGGGGATGATAGCTCCGGACGAAATAACGTTTGCTTACGTCAAGAACCGCCGTTTTGCTCCACACGGGAAAAACTGGGACGGGGCTGTCGCCAATTGGCGCGCTTTAAATTCTGACGAAGCCGCGACATACGACACCGTCATTGAGATCGATGCCACGAAACTTGCTCCCTTTGTGACCTGGGGAACGAATCCGGGAATGGTTGTCGCGGTGACGGACCGAGTGCCGGACCTCGGTAACTTTCCACAAGACTCGGATCGCCGGGCCGCCGAGCAGGCGCTGCGCTACATGGGTCTCGAGCCTGGAACGCCGGTCGAGGGAATTCCGGTCAATCGCGTGTTCATTGGATCATGCACAAACTCCCGACTGGAGGACTTACGGGCGGCGGCGAAGGTCGCCAAGGGATATCACGTGAATCCAAAGGTGCGCGCGATGGTTGTGCCCGGCTCGCAGGCAGTGAAGCGCGCCGCTGAGCAGGAAGGGTTAGACCGAATTTTCCAGGATGCGGGCTTTGAATGGCGGGAGTCGGGATGCTCGATGTGCCTAGGAATGAATCCGGACATCCTTCAGCCCGGCGAACGCTGTGCTTCCACCAGCAATCGCAATTTCGAAGGACGGCAAGGTCGAGGGGGGCGCACGCATCTCGTCAGCCCCATGATGGCTGCCGCTGCTGCGATTGAAGGACATTTCTCGGATATTCGAAAGTGGCGTTTTCAGTGAACAACCACTGAACTTAGCAGGCACGAAGGACACCCCGTTACACAAGGAAATTTCTACGAGCGAGAACTTGATATGAGAGCGTTTCGCAAACATAAAGGCGTGGTGGCACCGCTAGACCGCGTCAACGTCGATACGGACCAGATTATCCCTAAGCAGTTCTTGAAGCGAATCGAGCGTACGGGGTTTGGTCAATTCCTGTTTTACGATTGGCGGCACACGGCGGAAGGAAAGAAAGATCCGACGTTCGTGCTGCATCATCCGCAATACGAGAAAGCGACGATTATGGTCGCGGGTAAGAATTTCGGATGCGGTTCTTCCCGGGAGCACGCCGTTTGGGCGCTGGACGACTACGGATTCCGGGTTGTGGTGGCGCCATCTTTCGCGGATATTTTTGCCAACAACAGTTTGAAGAACGGATTGCTGACGGTGATCGTCAGCGAAGAAGACGCTGCGACATTGATGAAACGTGCTCAACAGGCCGGTTACGAACTGGCCGTCGATCTTGAAAATTTGCGCATCGAAGACGGGCAGGGATTTTCGGCCCAATTCGCCGTCGATGATTTTTCCAGACACTGCCTGCTCAACGGGCTCGACGACATCGGATTGACCCTGCAGCATGAGTCTGAAATTACGACTTATGAGGCTTCACACCCGGCATCGGAGGAGATGCGCCGGGCTTTCATCGGGTCGATCTAAGTCGCGTGCTGTAGAGTCGGCACGGACTTCGGGGTGATGCCGTTGTAACCAAAGGGCTTTGCCGCCATGAATCGCGGTGTCTTTGTGCTTGAATCGCAGCGACTGCCGGGGCAATCTAAGGACTAGCTCAATATGAAGCTGCTAATTTCGTATGCCCGGCAGCACTGGAAGATCGTTCTCGTTGCGCTGGTGTTGGCTGCGACCAACCAGATCTTTTCGCTGCTCGACCCGGTCATCTTTCGCCACGTGATCGACGAGTACGCCACCAAATACAACCACTACACACAGATGCAGTTTGTGAAGGGAGCCGGACTGCTGTTGTTGGCGGCTGTCGGCGTCGCGTTTGTATCTCGCGTGGCCAAGAATTTTCAGGACTATTTCGTTAACGTGATTGTGCAAAGGGTCGGGGCGCAGATGTATTCCGACGGCATCCGGCACTCGCTCGATCTGCCTTACCAGGTATTTGAAGATCAACGTAGCGGAGAGACACTGGGCAAGCTCCAGAAAGTACGCGCGGACGTGGAGAAGTTCATCACGTCTGCCATCAACATCATCTTCATTTCACTCGTGGGTTTCGTGTTCGTCATGGTGTACGCGTTTCGCGTGCATTGGAGCATCGTCCCAGCCTTCGCGGTGGCGGTCCCATTGCTCGCGTTCATCAGCCTGACTCTCAGCCGGCGTATCAAGAAAATTCAGAAGACAATCGTGGCCGAGACGACCGCTCTTGCAGGTTCCACGACCGAATCGTTGCGCAACATCGAACTTGTCAAGAGTCTTGGGCTTGCGGGACAGGAAGTCGATCGGCTGAACGGCGTCACAGAGAAGATTCTGAAACTCGAACTGAAAAAAGTGAAGTATCTGCGCAGCTTGAGTTTTATCCAGGGCACGTCGGTGAATGCGCTGCGAACCAGCATCTTGTTCCTAATGCTGTATTTGATCTTCCGTCAGGAAATCACTATCGGTCAGTTTTTTTCCTTGTTGCTCTATTCGTTTTTTATCTTCGGGCCGCTGCAGGAACTCGGAAACGTCATCAATACTTTCCGCGAGACGGAAGTATCGTTGCAGAATTTCCAGGACATTCTGGACACGCCACGCGATCCGAAGCCAGTCGATCCGGTCCCGATCGATGAATTGATGACCTTGCAGTTCGATCAGGTCACTTTTCAGCACCACAGCGCGAATACCCCTGCGCTCTGCGAGATTGAGTTCTCGGCGGCGCGCGGTGACACGATTGCGTTCGTCGGTCCGTCGGGCGCAGGCAAGACGACCTTGGTCAAGCTACTGGTCGGCTTGTATGCGCCCAAGTCCGGGGAGATTCTCTATAACGGCGTGCCGTCCACTCGCGTGGATCTTGATGAACTGCGCGAAAAGATTGGGTTTGTCACGCAGGATACACAATTGTTTTCAGGCTCGATTCGAGAGAACCTTCTCTTCGTCAATCCAAAAGCCACGGATGCAGAGTGCATGGAAGTTCTGCAGAAGGCCGCGGTGAACAGTTTGCTGGCACGAGCCGATCGTGGGCTCGATACGGTCATCGGCGAAGGCGGCGTGAAAGTTTCCGGCGGTGAAAAGCAGCGGCTTTCGATTGCACGAGCGCTGCTGCGACACCCACAGCTGCTGGTGTTCGACGAAGCAACATCGTCGCTTGATTCGCTGACAGAAGAAGAAGTGAGCCGAACGATCCGTGAAGTCGCGACGAACCAGGAAGCGATCACGATCCTGATTGCGCACCGTCTGTCGACGATCATGCATGCTGATCGGATTTATGTGCTGGAGCGCGGTCGGATCGTGGAATCGGGAGCGCACGCGCAGCTGCTTGAGAAAAAGGGCCTGTACTACGCGATGTGGCGCCAGCAGGTGGGCGAGGCGGAACCGGTCGAAGCCGGCGATTGAGGTCCCCTGGTGTTTCCCCCGCAGCGGGCAGATCCCGCTTCTCAGTCGGAGCTATAGAGTTGTTGAGTGATTGTTTGAACCTGGGCAGGAGCTACAAAAAAGAAAAAAAGATCCCGATTTACGCCGGAGCCGAGTAACCAGCTCCGGCGATGTTACGAGGTTTCCTTACCCTTCCCCCGAAAGCAAGGCTCCTCGTCGGGATTTTCTGTCCTTTCCTTGGTTTCGGCCCCGTTTAGCTTGCTGCACGGGGCGATCCTTGGATCGGCCAGCCAGTCTGTCGTTGCTATGGCAGTAGTGCGGCGGGGGTCGAAAACGTTTCACGGGGCCCAGATTTTTTTTCTGGGATGCCCGGCCAGTCGCGGCAAATGACGCCTTGGGGTAGAATGACGGCTATTCTTCAGGTCCCCCGAGGAATCAGGCTTGCAATTTCAAGAGTTTGACGATTCCTACCTGGAACGGCTCCGTGCTGGTGACTTTCGCACGCAGGAACATTTTGTTGCCTATTTCAGCGAACTGATCCAGATCAAGCTGCGGTCGAGATTGCAATCACCACAGGATATTGAGGATGTTCGCCAGGAAACGTTCGTTCGCGTGCTGACTGCGCTGCGGAACGAAGGCGGCATTCGCCAGGCGGATCGACTGGGTCCCTACGTTAACTCCACGTGTAACAACGTGTTGCTCGAAAAATACCGGTCTCCAAAGGGCACATCCCTCGATGACGAAGAGGAGGGGATTGACTTGCCGGATACCCGCATGGACGTGCTTGGGGTGTTGGTAGCCAAACAGACCCAGGAGAAGGTCCGCGAAATTCTGGACGATATGCCAGAGAAGGACCGGCGCATCCTGAAGGAAATTTTTCTGGAAGAGCGGGACAAGGATGACGTCTGTACCGATTTTGGAGTAGACCGGAATTATTTGCGGGTGCTTTTACATCGGGCGAAGTCGTCCTTTAGGTCACAGTATATAAAGAGCTTAGAGGCGCGAGCCGGCGCCGGCGGCCGGGACTGAGGAAATTCTTAGTGAAACGATTTGGCACATCCATTCACTACCCTCTGTGCGAACATTCCAGCAGAGGAGAAGCGGTATGAACCACAGCGATGCCGTGCGCTTGATGGCTTCCGAGAAATATCTCCTGGACGAGTTGGAACCGCAACTCCGAGAAAACTTTGAAGATCACATGTTCGGGTGCCACGAATGTGCGCTCGACGTAAAGTCGGGAATTGCTCTGATCCAACACAGCAAAGTGGTGCTGGGAACCCCGGAGCCGGTGCTGATGCCGAAGCGCAATCCGATGGTAGTGGCGGAGCCGAAACGAAACTGGCTTGGATGGTTACGTCCCGCGTTTGCTGCTCCCGCTCTCGCGCTCTTGCTGGCGGTGCTGGGATACCAAAGTCTCGTAACCGTTCCGAAGTTGGAGCAAGCGGTCAACCAGCCGCAATTGCTGCCGTGGGACACGATCAATGTGCGGACGCGAGGCGTGGCGCCCATCCAGATTAACGGGCAATCGGGCAAGGGTTTCTCGGTATTCGTGGTGATTCCGCAAGACAAGAAATATTCTTCGTATACGGCCCATTTGTATAACCCCTCCGGCCAATTAGAATGGTCGACCGCAGCCCTTACCGATGGAACCAAGCTGATTCAGGTTCCCGGCGCGAAGCGAGAGCAAGGGACGTATAAGCTCTCAATTCAAGGCGTAACGGCGGCAGGCGAGAGTTCGGAGTTAGGTCCCTTCCCGATCGATTTTCGAATTCAGCTCTAAATATGAAGTGGAGTGTGGGCGATGGCAATGAATGGCAATGGAAGAACGCATGCGTACTATGCAGAAGCGCATGCGATCGCCAAGCAGGCGAAAGATTCGTATGGTGCCAACCTCGCGGCATATGGACAAATTTTCCTCGATCCCGAAAATGGGGGCGAGTTTTGCAGCGAACCAGGCCGTCTCGATGTAGAGAACGGGTTTTGTGTTGGGTCGTCCCACATGGTGGTTACCGGAAAGCTATGCGACAGCGGGTGGGTGACCACCGCGAGTTCGGTACTCGAAGGTGTGAATGTGCGGGGGGTGCTTACCGCCGACCGGATCGAGGGGAAAATTTTTTCGACGCACCCCCTACAGGGATACATGCCAGCGATCGAGTTTCAGGAAGTGAAATACACGAATCTTAGAATCAAGGGTGACGTGGTGACGCCGCAGATCGACAGAGCGATACTTGGCCCGACGCCGGAGGATGCGGTCGGCAAGGATCCGAATTCCGATCCATATCTCGACGAGTGGCTCACCTCCGATACGTTTCTCGGTAACGTGAGGAATCAGGACGCGCGGATCGCGGATAATCCGCGGGCACCGGACTTTGCACGCGCAAGGTTTCGCCGCAAGCCCGGTAAGTGCACAGTGGAATGCGCGCTCGTCAGTACGATCGACAACGTGCCTTCTCAGTACCGCACTGCGGGGCATGTGATAGAAGTGCCCGGGTTTGGCAATGTCTTCGTCGGCGAGCTCTCAGTAGGAAGACACTTCGATTTGAACATGATTCGGCTGGAGTTGGAGGATGGCATCTTCACGCTCGGCGGTCCCGGGGTAAACGGGAAAAGCAAGCCATAGGCATCCGCCAAGATTCAACAATCAAAGGCCCGGGAGCGATTGCGCCCGGGCCTTCGCTGTTTTCGTGATGCTACTTCTTCGTTTCGATTAGAATCTTGCCTCAGCCGATTTCTGGATGTTCCCCGCGCCGAAAACTTTGCGTCGCTGTCTCCACAGGCACGTTCTCGTCAGCAGTACATTGACAGCAATGGCATTGCTGAGCGGTTGCAGTCGGTCGCGCGATCCCAAAGTCGCGTTCGAAGCCGCGCAACAGACATTCATCCACGGGAATTTCACTGACAGCCAAAAAGAAGGATCGAAAGGATTTGAGGAGTTTCGCAAATCTCATCCGGATTGGGCGTGGAAGTTCAAAATACTGGAGGCCGAATCGCTTCTGTGGAGCGGGATGTACGAACCTTCTCTGGACATCTTAAAGACCGTGCCTCCGGAGCGACTGCCAGAAGTGCAGCTCCCGGTTCTGACGCTTCAAGCGGCGGCGCATGCCCGCCTTCACCAGTTTCAGGAAGCAGAATCCGAACTAAGCCGAGCGGAGGTTCTCTGCCGCGCCGCAGCGGAAACGCGGTGCGGAGCGATACCGCGCACTCGTGGCGTGATCGCGGAGGAACGGGGACGGCTCGATGACGCCACCCATTTTTACGGTCAGAGCCTCGCGTTTGCGCGAGAGCACGGCGATCCATTTCTGGAAGCGACTGCGCTTCTTAATCTTTCGGCGACACTGCTGCTCGAAGAGCACTTTGGCGAAGCTGCCGATGCCTCGCGCACGGCATATGATGCCGCAAACTTGATCGGCGCGAGCGACCTGGCCCAGACTGCTCTGGGGAACCTAGGCTTCGCTTACTACCGGTTGGGGGATTCGGAGCGGGCGTTGGACTTGTACCTGGAGGCCGAGAAAAGAGCGATCGAATACGGAGACGTTAGCGATCAGATGTCATGGGTGACGAACATCGGGTATGTGCAAATGGATGCCGGGAAGTACGATCTTGCCGAGCAATCGTATAAACGCGCGCTTGATCTCGCGCGAAAAACGAAAAGCCAACAGGAAACGTTCAACGGCCTGCGAGCGCTGGCCAAAGTGTCGGTGCAGGCAGGAAAGTTGGAGCAAGCCAATCAGTGCGCAGATGAGGCGATTGCCATTGCGAAGAACAGCGGGAATCGGCCGGGAGAGCTGTATCCGCTCTTGGTGAAAGGACTGGTTGCGACTCGACAGGGCGATACGGCGCGTGCCGAGACAATATTTCTGGATGTGCAAAAGGACCCTAAGGCATCTGCAGCGTTAATCTGGGGCGCGCAGCATGCGCTCGCCCAACTCCATGAGCAACAGGGGAATCGCGAGTTGGCGGAGAGTGAGTACCGGGCGGCGCTCAGCACGTTTGAAGTTGCCCGTTCAGCATTGCAACATGAAGACGCACAGCTTCCTTTCGTTACGAATGCGGCGCTGATCTACGACGACTACATCAATTTTCTAGTGTCGCAAGGGAAGGTCGATCAAGCGCTCGAAGTGGCGGACTACAGCCGCGCGCGAACTCTCGCGGAAGGGCTGGGGCGGCTGCGTCGGGGGACATCGTTTACGCCAGAGTCTTTGAATGGGGCGCGGCTGGCGCGAAAGACCGGGGGAACAATTCTCTTTTACTGGCTCGGGCAGAAACAATCGTATCTGTGGACGATTACGCCAGAGAAGACAACGATTGCGCGGCTTGCGTCTGCTTCTGAGATCAACGCGACGGTTCTGAAATATCGAAAAGCGCTTCTGGGGCCGCTGGATGTCCTCGAGAATGCTGATGACGCGGGTACCGCTCTGTATCAGATGCTGGTTGCGCCGGCGGGCGTGTCATTTGCGAAGGACAGCAAGGTCTATGTCATTGCGGATGGCGGGCTGAATAGCTTGAACTTTGAAGCCCTGCTCGCGCCGAGCCCTAAGCTGCATTACTGGATCGAAGATGTGACCGTGGTAAACGCGAGTTCGCTGCGACTGCTGGAATCGGGACAGGCAATAAAGACCAAGCCGTCGCAGAAGTTGCTATTGATGGGAGATCCGGCACCTGCCGATCGCGCTTATCCGGTGTTGTCGAATGCGGGGGCGGAGATTGACGGTGTGCGCAAACATTTTCCCGACGCGGCTGAAACGGTGATCGCGAAGGAGCGCGCGACTCCAGTTGCGTATTTGAAAAGTGATCCGGGGCAATACGGGTTCATCCATTTTGTGGCGCATGGAACAGCGAGCCGGCTGAGCCCGCTGGACTCGGCGGTCGTGTTGTCTCGCGCAACATCCGAAGAGGATTCGTTCAAGCTCTACGCGCGAGATATCGTAAAACAACCTTTGCGAGCAGAACTGGTTACGATTTCGACGTGTTATGGTGCAGGCTCGCGAGCGTACACGGGAGAAGGGTTAGTGGGATTGTCCTGGGCCTTTCTCCGGGCTGGAGCGCACAATGTAATCGGCGCGCTTTGGGAAGTAAGCGATGTATCCACGCCTGCGTTGATGGAGCAAATGTATCAAGAGATCGGCGAAGGCAAACCTCCGGAGAGCGCATTGCGCGATGCCAAGCTCTCGTTTTTGCGGGGCACCGCCTATCGCAAACCGTTCTATTGGGCGCCGTTCCAGCTTTATACCGGGTCGTAGGCTCATTCGAATTCCGAACTATTGAAGGGAATTTGCATTGATGAGATGCACTCTGCTGGTTTTGATCGTCTGCGTGGGCGCGGTGTTCGCTGCTGACACAAGTTTGGCAGCGCGCCGCTCGGAGTTGAAGAAGCTGCTGGCGGACGACTGGGAATACCAACTGCGGACATTTCCTGAGCTGGCGATGCGCACCGGAGACCGAAGATACAACGACCGGCTCAGCGACTATTCGCCCGAGGCGTTAGCCCGACATATTGAGCACCAAAAGGACTTGCTTGCTCGTCTCGATGCGATCGATACGACGGGGTTTCCGGAACAGGAGCGACTGAACAAGGCCCTTGTTGCTCGTGCCGCGCGGGAAGACATTGAGTCTGCCAAATTCAAAGAGTGGGAAATGCCGGCGAACCAGTTCTACGGTCCGCATCATGCATTTGTTTCGCTGGCGACGGATAGTCCTTTCGACTCAACCAAGGATTATGAAAACTACATTGCGCGCCTGCACAAGGTGGCGCGCGCGTTTGATCAAGTGACGGCGAACATGCGCCAGGGAATGCGAGATAAGTTGATGCCGCCGAAGTATCTGATGGAGAAAGTTGCGGCGCAGGCGCAATCGATTGCCGACGTTCCGGCTGAGAAGAGCCCGTTTGCAAAGCCAGTCACACAATTTCCTGCTGACGTTTCCTCTGCTGATCAGAAACGGCTACGAGACGAAGTGATGGCGGCGGTGAAAGAGGAGGTGCTGCCGGCTTATGCGAAGTTTGCCAAGTTCGTGAAGACGGATTACGCACCGCAGGGCCGGGCTGAATACGGAATTTGGGTCGTGCCGGGCGGGGAGAATCGATACCGCTTTGCGGTCCGCAACCAAACAACTACAAATCTGAGTCCGGAGGAAGTCCACGAGATTGGTTTGAGAAATGTCGCTGAGATTGAAGGAGAGATGCTAAAGATCGCGCGACAGCAGGGCTTCAGCGACATCAAGAGTTTTAATGCGAGTATCCGCAAGAATGAGAAGCTGTACGCTTCGTCTGGACAGCAGCTGCTAGACCTCTATCAGAGGTACACCGATCAAATGTCTGCCAAGCTTCCACAACTGTTTGGGGCGCTTCCAAAAAACAAACTGGTTGTGGTGCCGATGGAGGAATTTCGTCAGGCGGATGCGGTGCCTGCCGATTATTCCATTGGTGGTGGAAATGGATCGCGGCCAGGGCGAATTAATGTAAATGAATATGACCCGCAACACCGGCTACTTTTGAACGTGGAGGCGATTGCGTACCACGAAGGTTTGCCCGGGCATCATTTGCAATTTTCGATTGCGCAAGAGCTGGATGACCTTCCAGCCGTGCGGAAGTACGGGCTCGATTACAACGCGTTCAGCGAGGGATGGGCATTCTATTCGGAGCGGCTGGGGAAGGACGTTGGGTTTTATCTGGACCCGTACAGCGACTATGGCCGTCTGCAAAACGAAATGTGGCGGGCGGTGCGGTTGGTGGTCGATACAGGAGTTCACTACAAACATTGGTCGCGAGACCAGATGGTTGAATATTTTCGTGAGCATACCGCGATGGATGAGCCCAACATACAGACAGAAGTGGACCGGTACATAGCGTGGCCGGCGCAGGCGCTGTCTTACAAGATCGGGCAGATGAAGATTCTCGAACTGCGGGATCGAGCCAAACGGGAACTCGGCAACAAGTTCGATCTGCGGTTATTTCACGATGCCGTGCTCGGCGCTGGGCCGTTGCCGATGGAAGAGCTGGAGGCGAAAATAAACTGGTGGATCGAGGCGGGCAAGACTGGCGGAGCCGTTAGCAAGACGGAATGATAGTTCTCCCGAGTCAGGTCAGCGGCTGGCTTGGTTTTTACTAGGTGACCGCGATTTGGAGTGGTCTGACGACGCCCTAAGAACGGGGAGACTAAGAAGCTCCTTAGTCCCCCTTGCCGCGATGAACAGCTACTCGGTGTTTCCTTTTTGTTCTGTGCTCACCACCGTTACTTTCCCAAACAACCCATCGTTTTCGTCATTGGGCCCGGAAGTAAAGAAAAGCTCGTTGAAGAGGCCCGTTGTTCCGCTGCCAAAACTTAGCGCCCAAAGGCTGTCGATCGTGAGGGGACTTCCGTCGGGGTTGAGAATTTGGCCTTCGTGTTTTCCCGTAAATGTATTGAAGGCGTGAATGTTGCCGCTGCCGAAGTTTCCGATTAACAGACGGTGGCTGAACGCGCCGAAGTCGCCGGGGCTAAGTGCGATTCCCCACGGTGCATTCATCCACGACCCGCGTTGTAGTTCAGAGAGGAATCGCCCCTCGGTGTCGAAGATGGCGACGCGGCCGAGCCCTGCGCCATGCTCCTCGTCTGTTTCACCTGGTTTTCGCCGCGCGTACGTAACAACGATAGTGCCGCCGACATTCTGAATTCCGAAAGCAGACCACCGGTCTTCATCCTGCAAGTTCGGGTTGCGAAATGCGTCGTCGGTCGTGTGGATCCGATGGAACTTACCGTCGAAGACATCGACCCGGCCAGTGACGAAGTTGGTGGCGTAGAGGAATGCTCGTTCGTCCTTCTTTGCGATGGCCAGTCCTTTGTAGATCGCCTTTCCAGGTTGATTCACCATTCGTACGGCGACGGTTGGATTCACTCGCGGGTTCCATCCAGAGATCGTCCCGTCTTCTGTTGCGAATAAGAAGATGGCAGGCTGGTCGGGAGCTACTTGAAATGAAGTCGTAGGGTTGAAAGTAATTCCGGTGGGAGCGGACGCGCCGGTTACATCTTTCGGGGGAGGAACAGTGACGACTAGCGGTTGCGCGTTGCCGTTTCCATCGTAGAGGGTCGATAGTCCCGCGTGATTGTCTGAAACCCACCAAGCGCTCGATGAGGAGCGGGCTAGCCCCCACGAGTTTACGAGGTTTGGATCGACGACGACGTGCTCGGCCGAAATGCTCGATTGATCAGCAGTCAAATCGACCCGATTATAGTGTTGCGCTGACGAGGTAGCGGATAGAGCCAGTGAGAGAATGAACGACGCGCTGGCATAAGCGGCCGCGCGATTACGAAACGTCATTGTAACTCCTCCTAAGTTAGTGTGTAGCTCCTTTCGAGAAACTAGCGACTGAGATAAGAGGGAATGTCACGATGATGTCAGCAGTTTGTTAAAACGTTCACTTAGGTGACGTCGCGGTAAATAGTCTATGGTCAGCAAGGCATGAAGGTGAAGCTTCGGACATAGAGGGACATAACCTGCAGAGCAATTGTCAGGTGTGTTGTTCAGGCAATAGTTTTCGAAGAGGAAGATGAAGAACAATTCTAAGCGAGCGAGAGTGAAGCTGGGTGCTTTTGCTGTAATTCTTCATAAAGCTTCACTCGAATGAGTGACTGCGGTACACTTTCGCAACGCTTGGGGGTATGCATGGGGAACGATGTCCATGCTGACGTGCACGAGATTTCCGGGCGACCGCTCGCTGAACGGGCGCGCGTTCTGCTCGAAATCAACAACGCGATCGTTTCACACCTTGATCTCGCGCAAGTGCTGAATGCCGTCTCGGCATGCCTGCGTCGGGAGATCAATCACGATTTTGCTGGCCTAGCACTCTACGACGCCGACCGTCATGAGCTGCGTTTACATGCTCTCGACTTCCCGAAAGACCAAGCGTTTCTTGAAAAAGGTCAACTGATACCTCTGGTCGGTACTCCGGCCAGCTTAGCGTTTTCCACGCGCAAGGCAGTTCTTCGGCATCGTCCGGACCCAGAGGAGTTTCCCGCTGAACTGATGCAGCGCGCGTATGAGCGTGGCATAAGGTCCGGGTGTGCTGTCCCTTTACTCTGTCGCGACAAAATTGTTGGAAGCATGGTGGTGGCGAGCCTGCGGGAGTCGGCGTTCACCCAGGACGACGCAGAGCTGCTCACTCAGATCGGTGTACAGATCGCGATCGCAGTAGATAACGCCCTGAACTACGAGAAAGCGCGCAAAGCTGAGTTACAAGCCACATGGGAACGTGACCGGTCACGATTGCTGCTTGAGGTAAATAATGCTGTCGTCTCGCACCTGAATCTCAGCAGCCTGCTTAAGTCTATCTCCGTTAGTCTTCGCGATATTTTGTTGCACGATTCCACATTCCTGATGCTTTGTGATCCTGACGGCATACACATGCAGCTTCAAGGCCAGGATGCGGGAACAATGGGAGAAGCGGGTTTTTCTGAAGGCATGCTGATTCCCGTAGAAGGCACGCCAGAGGAAAAAGCAATCATTACCCGTCAACCGGTTTTGATTGCAAGCGCGGCGGAGCTGGCGAAGTTTCCATCTCCTTGGGTGCGCCATGCGATTGAACAAGGCGTGAAATCCGGTTGCATCTTGCCGCTTGTCGTGCACGGGCGCGTCTTGGGCGCGCTAGGCATGGTGAGTCTAAAGGAAGGCGTCTTCACACTGGAAGACACCAAGTTGCTGGCACAGTGCGCTGGCCAAATCGCGATTGCCGTCGACAATTCGATAAATTTCGAAAAAGCGCAACTAGCGAAGCGAGAGGCAAGTGTCGAACGCGATCGCTCGCAACTACTACTGAACATCAATAATGCACTCGTGTCACACCTTGATTTGCGCGATCTAGTGAAGGCCATTTCAACCAGTCTTCAGGATGTACTGCAGCACGATTGCGTAGCGCTTGGCATTCATGACTCTGAAACCGGGAAGATGTTCTCTCAAGCGGTTACGTCTGAACTGCAACCGATGCACGAGGGAGTGTTCTTTGATCCAGAAGGCACGGCTACTGGACTTACCCTCAGTACCGGGCAGCCCGTTTATGTTCCAACGCCCGACTCGAAAAAGTTTCCTTCACCCGTTACACAGGGCTTTTTCGATCGCGGACTCAAGAGTCTTTATGCGGTTCCGATGACGGTCCACGGACGCCAGCTTGGCGTCATGTCAATCTCGAGCGTACGGGAAGATGCATTTACGGACAGCGACAAAGAACTGTTTCAGCAGATCGCGAATCAGATTTCGATCGCCGCCGCGAACGCGATTGCAGTCCGAGAGTTGCAACGATTGAAAGACAAGCTGGCCCAGGAAAAGCTCTACCTGGAAGATGAAATTCGCACTGAGTTCAACTTTGAAGAAATTGTGGGACAGAGCCCCGCTCTCCGGCAGGTGCTGCAACTGGTAGAGACGGTCGCATCGAGCGATTCAACCGTTCTGTTGCTGGGTGAGACCGGTACAGGAAAAGAGTTGATCGCGCGCGCAGTTCACGAACACAGTCGGCGGAAGTCTCGTACTTTCGTAAAGCTTAACTGCGCCGCGATACCAACGGGTCTTTTAGAAAGCGAACTGTTTGGTCACGAAAAAGGAGCATTCACCGGCGCGATCGCGCAAAAGATTGGTCGCCTCGAACTAGCGGACCAGGGCACATTGTTTCTGGACGAGGTTGGCGACATACCTGTCGAGATACAGCCTAAGCTTCTTCGGGCGCTGCAAGAGCGGGAATTCGAGCGGCTGGGCAGCACGCATACAAAGAAGGTGAATGTGCGCCTGGTCGCGGCAACAAATCGAAACCTGGAGCAGATGATGGAAGAGCGCCAGTTTCGTACCGATCTGTACTATCGGCTTAACGTGTTCCCGATTCGAATTCCGCCCCTCCGAGAGCGCCCTGGAGACATTCCGTTACTCGTTCGCTACTTTGTGGAGAAATTCTCCAGACAAATGCAAAAAGCGATTCGAACCATACCAACAGACGCCATGAGCCGGCTCCAGACCTGGCACTGGCCAGGAAATGTGAGAGAACTGGAAAACCTGATGGAGCGCTCTGTGATCCTCTCTAACGGAAGCGCGTTGCAGATGCCGCTTGGGGAAATCAAAACCGGACCATCCCCTGTCGCGACTATCTCCTCTTCTGCCTCATCATCTTTACAGGCAGCGACGGCACAGGCCACGAACGCGCCAGGCATTGACCGTGAGCAAATCATTACGGCGCTTCGCGAGACCCGCGGCGTCCTGGCAGGTCCCAATGGGGCCGCATCACGACTTGGAATGAAGCGTACGACGCTTCAACACAAGATAAGGAAGTTAGGCATAACGCGCGACCATTGGTGGCCCATCTCCAAGTGATGAGGAGACGCCTTCGGGCTCGAGGTAAACGAACGTCCCAGTATCGGTGCGAGATGTACCTCGGCAGCGAATCTCTTAGGCGAACTGTTTGTCTCCGGTAAAGTGCCGGCTTCCTTACACCAACAAACTGATTCCTGCTGCTGCCCGTGACGCTGCCCACATGGGCACTCTGCCCACGAAGTACTCCGTTGGGCATGGGCAGAGAGCGCGCCGGCTTGCCTTCCATTTAAGCAAAACCATCGAGAAATCAGCAGCTTGTAACTGTACGCGTCCCCTATCGTGCCTTGGCACGGCAGCTGCATAGTTCAAGTGCATGATGCCGAGTCTGATTCAAAACACACAGCGTTCATACAGCCCGATCCACACGCGCGAACAAGCGATTGTCTTGTTGCAGGAATTGCGACATCTCTACCGCTCACTTTCCCTGTATGAGCGCGAGGGGATTAAGAGCCAACTGACGAGCTTAGCGAGCGCCCAACTCGGCACAGAGAGTAAGGAGAGTTAATGCTTCGTATCAGCGTTGTGAACGACACGCCAACAACGAGATTCAAGTTGGAGGGCAAGCTTGCACACGAATGGGTGCGCGAGGCGCAACGAGCCTGGCATGCACTCACGACCCTGCAAGGAGAGGACAGCGTTGTCGTGGATTTATTCGATGTTTCGTTTGTTGACGAACTCGGTTGGCAGTTGCTGGTTGAAATGCGACACGACGGGGCAACGTTGCAGGGTTCCGGGCCGATGATTTCAGCACTTATTGAAGAGATTGAGCACAACCGGGAGATGGACGCCACGAGCGCGGATGCTTCTCCCAAAAAAACTGGGAGTGAGGCAAAACGATGAACGGCAACATGCACGACCGCTGTACCGATAACGACTATCGCGAACTGTTCGCATCGTCCGCGACCCAATTGCACTGGCTCTGTTACACGCTGACGGCTGACCGGGAACTGAGCGAGAAGGTGCTTAACGCAGCGCTCGAGCAATCACTCAAGGGAGCAGGCCAGGTTTTCCGCGAGTGGATGGTGAGTTGGGCACGCCGCTTGATTATCCGGGTGTGCATCGCCACCGTGAGACCGACATCGTTGGGGGCACCGCAGTGTCAATGCGGGCAGCACGAAAGCGAGGCGGACTTGGCGGTGTTTGGTTCGCCCGAGCTTCTGTTGAGCCTTCCTGCTGGTGTCCTTCAGGATAATTTGCTTCGGCTCGATCCACTCTCGCGGTTTGTGTTCGTCCTCAGAGCGCTGGAAGGCTACTCAAGGCACGAGACAGCACTGCTCCTGAATATCGATGACCGCGCATGTGAGTGGACATACATGCAGGCCGGAAGATTTATGAACATTCAGTTGATTAGCTCTATGGGTGAAACGCCAGATGCTCGAGCCATGAACGTTTACCAGGTCGCCGTTTAGGCGGAGGAGTTTTATATGAAGAAGAAGATCGCAATCATTGTGGCAATGGTGGCATTGGGAAGCCTAAGCGCTGCTTATGCGTGGAAGGGACGAGGTGCGGATCGCCTGGTTGCGTCCGGTACTTTGGAGGCGCGCAACATTAGCGTGGGTTCCAAGGTCGGTGGGCGCATTACCGAGGTGCTGGTTCACGAAGGCGACAGGGTGGAACCGAATCAGCTTCTGGTGATATTCGACAGCGCGGAACTCGAAGCTCAACTTCTACAGGCACGCGGCCGTGCAGATGTCGCTCGAGCAAACCTCGACAAAATGCTTCGTGGATCACGGCCCGAAGAGATTGCTGAGGCGAAGGCGGCATCGGATGGCTACCGCGAAGCTGAACTCGCGCAAGCTCGCGCAGATCTCGAGAGGGCGCGAGCGGATGATAGCAACGCCAAGCGTGAGCTAGGTCGCACCGAGCAGCTGGTGGGCTCAGGGGTAATGGCCCAGCAATCGCTGGACAACGCTCGAGATCGGCAACGCGCAGCACAAGCGCAAGTAGATGCATTCGCAAATGCTGTGGCCGCGGCTGAAGGCAGACTGAACGCTGCCCGGGCGGTGGCTGACAAGACTCAACGCGGATTCCGCAGTGAGGACATAGCCCAAGCGAGGGCCGAATTCACCCTGGCGGACGGGCAACTGAAGGAAGCTGAGGCCCGGTGGGCGGAGCGCGAGGTTCGGTCTCCAGCCGCGGCGGTGGTTGAAACGTTGGACCTGCGTCCCGGCGACTTGCTTACCGCAAATTCCCCCGTAGCTCAGCTACTTGAGGCGGACCAGCTGTACCTGATGGTGTATGTCCCGGAAACGAAGATCGGAAGTGTGAAGTTGGGCCAGAGGGCGCAGATTCGTGTCGATGCTTTTCCCGACGAAACGTTTCAGGCGCACGTGGAGCAGATTCGACAGCAATCTGAGTATCTTCCCCGAAATGTGCAGACGAAAGAAGAACGGGTTCACCAGGTCATCGGCGTGAAGTTGCGCGTTGAGAACCGTGACAACCGCTTGCGTGCTGGTGTTAGCGGAGATGTGGAATTCTCGCCGGAGGCACGGTAATGGCGGCTATCGAAACACGAAATCTCACGCGGCGCTTCGGCGATTTCGTTGCGGTGAACAAAGTCTCGATCGCTGTAGAGAAGGGCGAAGTGTTCGGATTTCTTGGTCCCAACGGGAGCGGAAAGACGACCGTAATCAAGATGCTGACCGGCATCACCTCGATCAGTGAAGGCGAGGCGTCGATCGAAGGCCTGAACGTTCGAACCCAAACAGACGCTGTGCGAGAGCGCATCGGGTACATGAGCCAGAAATTCAGCCTATACGACGATCTGACAGTTCTCGAAAACCTCCGATTCTATGCACGGGCTTATCAGCTGAAGGGCGCGGCGATTCGTCAAAAGATTGATGAGACGATCGCGGCCAACAAGCTCGAGAAGTACGTTGATCGCCTTGCGGGCCGGCTATCTGGGGGGTGGAAGCAGCGTTTGGCGCTCGGCTGCGCGTTGATGCATGAGCCAACGGTCTTGTTTCTCGATGAACCAACCGCCGGGATCGACCCGGTAGCACGCCGTCAGCTGTGGGATCTGTTGTTTCAATTGTCCGGTCGCGGGATCACATTTTTTGTGACCACGCATTACATGGACGAGGCGGAGCGATGCAGTCACCTTGCGTACATCTATTACGGCGAACTCATCGCGGATGGAACGCCAGATTCGCTGCGTGCGCTCCCAGAAGTGAATCCCCCAGGAACTCATCGGTTTGAGATTTCCGCTCCTGCCATTACCACCGCGCTGCGCAAAGCCAAAGAGATGACTTTGTTCAAGAGCGCCACGATCTTCGGCCGTTCCATTCACGCTTTGGTTGACGAAACCGTGGGGCGGGAGGAATTAGATCGGGAACTCCGCCGGCGGAACATTGATGTCGAGGAGATTCGGCCGTTGGTTCCGACTTTGGAAGATGCGTTCGTCGAGTTGAGCCAGCGGCGGCAGGAGCAAATGGAGGCGGCATCGTGATCAACCCTTTCCAAGGAATGGGCGCCATCTTCTATAAAGAGGTTCGGCACATGCGCCGCGATCCGATGGCGATCCTGTTCGCGCTCATCATTCCGGTCGCACAGATGGTGATACTGGGCGCGGCAATAGATACAAACATCCGCCAGGTGCGCACTGCTGTATATGACGCCAGTGGACCTGCGATGCAATCGGAAGTTTCGGGCACCGCATCAAGCCGCGCCTTCCTGGATCGATTGAGGAACTCCGATACCTTTCGCGTCTACAAGTATGTCCACAGCGATGCCGATCTGAACGAGGAACTGGTATCGGGTCGAGCCAGTGTGGGAGTCAAGGTGCCGGTCGACTTTGACCGCAATCTTCTTAAGGGCAAACCTGCTCAAGTGATGGTGATGGTAGATGGCTCAGATTCGTCCGTGGCGGGGCAGGCAGTCAATGTGTCTGGATCTATCGGTCTTGATGAATCCTTGCGTCGGATGCCTGCAGGCAGCGCGATGCCAATCGATGTGCGGCCCAAGCTGATGTTCAATCCGGCATCGCGTTCGCCAAACTTCATGTTGCCGGGCTTGATGGCAGTGTTGCTTCTAATGGTCACGGTGATGCTGACAGCATTTTCGATCGTGCGCGAGAAAGAGCGCGGCACGATGGAACAGTTGTTCGTCACACCGGTGCGACCCCTAGGCCTGATGTTGGGCAAGATCATGCCGTACTTTGTGACGGGCATTATCGAGTTCGCGGTGATTCTGCTGTTCATGAGATTTGCCTTTCAGATCCCAATTCACGGAAGCGTCTTGGTTCTGGCTCTGCTGACAACCTGTTACTTGTTTGTAAACCTTGCGATTGGGATGCTGGTATCCAGCAAGGCGAATTCGCAGGCGGAGGCCCTTCAACTCTGCCTCATGGTGATGCTGTTGAGCATCTTCTTGTCGGGGTTCATGTTCCCACGCGACACGATGCCGAGCTGGGCATTTGCGATCAGCCACCTGGTTCCTGCGACCTACATGATTCAGATTGCGCGAGGCGTGATTCTTCGCGGAGCCGGCCTTGCTCAACTGTGGATGCATGGGTTGATCCTCGCCGGGATGGGTATTGCCTTGTTAATGCTGGCCGCGAAACGGTTCAGCAAAATGACGGTCTGATCGTCAGCCGAAATATAGCGACATGCGGAGAACTCAAGTGCATAAGTTCACAAATAACTTCTCGAAAACCGGGCGGCTCTTCGTGTTCATGTTGAGCCTGTTTTCACCCGTCATGGTCGTGGCACAACAGACCTCGGCAGTCGCCCGCTTGCTGACTCTCGACGAAGCCATCCAAATCGCGATCGCGAATAACCGTTCGCTCAAAGTTTCAAGCCTCGAAGTGGAGAAATCGGAGTGGCAGGTTGCCGAGTTCAAGACGAAGCGATTGCCATCGGCGAGTACGACGGTGTTGGGATCGCAGCTTTTGAATGAAGTCAGTTTTACATTCGAGCAAGGTGTCTTCGGCACTTATCCTGCCACCGGCCCGATCCCTTCGACGGACACGAAGATCACGACGCCGCGTCAGATGACCGTTTACGTAGTCGGCCAGGTGATACAGCCCCTTTCGCAACTTTACAAGATCAACCTTGGTTTGCACGCGCAGAAACTATCGGCGCAATCCGTTGGTGAGAAATTTCGGGGCGACAAGCAATCTCTTGTTAAGGAAGTGAAGTCTGCTTACTACTCGGTACTCCAATCGGAGAGTGCGCTCGAGGCCTGCGAGGCGAACCTTAAACAATACAACGAACTCGATAGGGTGGTTTTGCAACGAGTGTCACAAGAAGCGGCACTCAAGTCGGACAGCCTCGACGTTAAAGCAAAGCTCGCCAGTGAACAATACAAGCTTGTTCAGCTGCGCCACACGCTCGATACGCGCAAGGAGTATCTCAATGATCTGTTGGGGCGCGACATCCGAACCGTTTTTTATGCCGAGCAAGTCCCTCCCACATCATTCGAAGAGATCGAACTGAAAAGTGCCCAGGATCGAGCACTTTCGCAGAGAACGGAGATCAAGCAAGCCGAACTAAAAATACGACAGGCGGGGTATGACCGTCGGATGGCAAAAGCCGACTATATTCCGGAAGTCGGGGTCGCGTTCAATTATTTGTCACCGTTCAACGTCGAGTTCGTCCCGAAGAATGTTGCGAGCTTGGGTTTGGAATTGAAATGGGAGCCTTGGGACTGGGGCCGCCGCAAGGATGTCCTGAACCAAAAGAAAGTCACCGAAGCCCAGGCCCAAACACAATTGAACGATGTGCAAGCGAAAGTGCTGATGGACGTCAATAGTCGCTTCCGCAAGTTAGAGGAATCTCGCATGTTGATCTCCGTGGCACGGGCGTCGCGGGACTCGGCGCAGCAAAGACTGCGTGAAGTTACCAACAAGTATCAGGAGCAATCCGTTTTACTGACAGACGTGCTGCGACAACAGGCGGCGATGGCCGGAGCGATGGACGACTACCAGCAAGCTGTGCTGGGCTTTTGGAATGCCAAGGCCGACTTCGAAAAAAGTTTGGGAGAAGATCAATGAATCGAGACAGGACAAATCATCGAACAACAATTTCTGGCGTTGTAGCGGCTGCGCTTTGTGCTATCGGACAAGTGGCGTGCACCCATGCAGATTCAGCGCCCCGGCCTTTAACCCCAATCAGGGTGGCACAGGTGCAGACAGTGGCAACCGGAAGCGAAACTCGCTATTCGGCCAACATCGTGCCAAATGCGCAAGTTGATCTGGCTTTCAAGTCAGGTGGTTATGTTCAGAGCCTCCGGCAAGTTCGCGGCGTAGACGGACGCATGCGATCGATCGATATTGGCGACTGGGTGACCAAGGGCACGGTACTCACAGTTGTGAGGCAAAAAGATTACTCCGACCAACGCGAACAGGCGCGAGCACAGTTGGCGCGCGCACAAGCCGACTACGATCATGCGAAGCTCAATCTTGACCGGACGACAACTCTGTATAACGCGCAAAGCGCCACAAAGCCCGAGTTCGATTCAGCGACCGCGCAGCACAACAGTGCCGCCGCGGCTTTGAATAATGCCAAGGCCGTATTGGCTCAAGCGCAAACTGCCTTGGAAGATTCTTCCCTTCGAGCGCCGTTTGACGGATGGATTGTTAAGCGAAATGTAGACGTCGGTGCACTCGTCGGTGCCTCAGTTGCTGGATTCACGATTGCCGACACCCGAACGGTGCGCGCTGTTTTTGGCGTTCCAGACAATGCCATCGGCCGAATCAAAGTAGGGCAAAAACAAGCAATCATGACGGATGTTTTCCCTGACGCCTTCCAAGGTCAGGTTACGGCGATCGCTCCGGCGGCCGATCCAAAAAGCCGAGTGTATTCGGTGGAAGTCACGTTGCCGAATCCGAAGAATCATTTGAAATCGGGGATGATCGCCTCCCTGGCTTTCGAAGGAGAAATTCTGCCTAGCAACGTGTTGGCGGTTCCGCTTAGCGCTGTGATTCGCGATCCGCAGAAGCCTGAAGACTTTGCAGTCCTTGTTGTCGAAGGAACCGGTGACCCCGCCACGGTACGCGCTCGTAGCGTGTCTGTCGGCGATGCGTACGGGAACATGATCCAGGTGGTTGGTGGTGTGAAAGCCGGCGAACGCGTCGTAACCGCCGGTGCGACGCTCGTGAAAAGTGGCGAACAGGTACGCGTCATTCAGTAGGCCCAGAATCTCTTTATTCCTATTTCTTTAAAAACGAGACCGATATGGCACACAAAACTGATTCTGAAATGATCCAACACACTCACAACACTGCCCGCTTCTTTGTGGAGCATCGGCAGATTGCCCTTGTGCTGCTCCTCGGTACGTTCATGTGGGGCTGGTATGGCTACTCGAAGATGGCGAAACGGAAGGATCCAGTCATTCCCGTCCGCATTGCCGTGGCTTCGTGTAAGTGGCCAGGAGCTACCGCAGAAGAAATAGAACAGCTCATCACTCGTCCGATCGAGCAAACCATGGCGCAGAACCAGGCCGTAAAACCACCTGATGGTTCTGACTACGGCATTCGCTCGTTGAGCTTCCCAAACTTCGCGCTCGTGTTTGTCCAGCTCGATGAAAATGTGAAAGACACTCTCAAACAGCTTAACGACATCAACCTGCGACTGAACGAACTCAGCAACAAGCTTCCCGACGGGGCAGGCCCGATCCAATTCAACGGCAATTTTGGCGACACGGCTGCGCTGATGCTGACCGTGGCCAGCCCTCGAGCGAGCGAAATTGATGTTGCTCTACGCGCGCGATCGGTGAAGAAGGCGATCGAACAGTTGCGGGCGAGTCTAGCAACCGGCACGCCGCAGCCGCGCGTGAGTATCGTGGTTTCGTTTCCCCAGTCTGTGGCAGCGGAAGAAGTGAAGATGTCGTTTCGCCTCGTGGATGAACTGGGTGTTCGGAGTGGAGCGTTTCGCGATCCACACGTGTTCCAGGGCCCTGGCTTCATCGGGATCGATGTTAGTTCTGAATTGGATGATGCGGCGTTACGCGCCTGGGGAGATCGGGTGATGCAAGAACATTTTCATCGATCTGAAATCCACCCGGACTCCTGGCAACCGGTCTTCGTTCGCGATCCGCAGGAGACCGAGACTAAACTGGCCGCCGTTGCTGGTGATAAGTATTCCTATCGTGAACTCGATGACTACACCGCACTGATCCAGAGAACTCTGCAAGGTACGCCAGAAGTATCCAAGGTGGATCGAAGTGGCGTGTTAGCCGAGCGGATCTATCTCGATTATTCGCAGCAGAGGTTGGCCGAGTACGGCATCCAGCCGTCAGGTCTGAGGCAAGTACTCTCCACTCGCAACATTACATTGCCTGGCGGCCTGCTTGAGGTCGACAGCAAGAATGTGTCACTTGATCCTTCCGGCAAGTTTGAAAACGCCCGAGCCATCGGTGACGTCATCGTGGGCAGCGCCACCAGCGCAGCGAACAGCCCGGTCTACCTACGAGATCTGGTCGATATTTCGAGAGCGTATGAAAGTCCGGCGCGATATTTGAACTACCTTTCGTGGCGTGACAAGGACGGGGTCTGGCACCGCAGCCGCGCGATTACGCTGGCGGTTCAAATGCGGGACGGACAACAAATTGCAGAGTTCGGAAAGAGCGTCGATGACAAACTCGCTGCGGTTCGGAACTATCTTCCCGACGACCTTGTGATTGCGCGGACGTCCGACCAACCGTTGCAAGTCAAAGAGAACATCGATCTCTTCATGGGCGCACTGTACGAAGCCATCCTACTAGTGGTGGTGGTGTCGCTGATTGGTTTCTGGGAATGGCGGTCCGCAGTCTTGATGGCCATCTCAATTCCGATCACGCTAGCCATGACTTTCGGGATGATGTACATGCTGCACATCGACATTCAACAGGTGTCCGTGGCAACGCTCATTATTGCGTTGGGGCTATTGGTTGATGATCCGGTAGTCGCGGGAGATGCAATCAAGCGGGGACTGGCCGAAGGTCAGCCTAACGTTGTCGCTGCCTGGCTTGGTCCGACGAAACTCGCGACAGCAATCATGTTTGCAACGGTGACCAACATCATTGCATACATTCCCTTCTTACTCCTGACCGGAACGATGGGCGAATTTCTCTACAGCCTTCCCATTGTCATGACCTGTGCCCTCGTCGCCTCGCGGCTAGCGTCGATGACGTTTGTGCCGCTACTGGGGTACTACTTGCTGAGACCCGACAAGAAGCCTGAGAAACCGATCGAACTCCGGCGCACGACGGGATTTACAGGCTACTATGCGCGCGTGGCGCGAGCGGCCATCGATCACCGGTGGAAAGTGTTTGCCGGCTCGCTGGCATTCCTCGCCCTTGGCGTGTTGTTCATGTCTCAGCTGAAGACCGCGTTCATGCCTAACGACGTTCAGTACTGGTCGTATGTTGATGTTTGGCTGCCGAACGACGCTAATTTAGATGCGACAAACCAGACTGCCCAGCAGGTCGAACACATCGTCCGGGAAGAGGCAGAGAAATTCGGTCGAGAGCATTTGGACAAATCGGGAAAGCCGGAACAGATGTTGAAATACGTCACAACGTTCGTAGGCGGCGGGGCGCCGCGTTTCTGGTTTTCCGTTTCGCCACAACTACAGCAAGTGAACTACGCCCAGGTAATCATGGAGGTCACTGATAAAGAGATTACAGGCGAGTTTGTGAAACATCTGCAGCCGTTGCTCTCACAGCAAATGCCAGGAGCGCGAATTGACGTTCGCCAACTGCAGTATGCGGCGATTGATTTTCCCCTCGACATTCTTATTTCTAACAATGCTGACGTGAGCGCGGCGCAATCCACTGAAGATATTCACACGCTCCGGCGCTTGGCCGCACAACTCGAAGACATTTTTCGTTCTTTGCCGACGACTGCAGGAGTGCGAAACGACTGGGATGCGGAGAGTTCCGGTGTCAAGCTGAAGATCGACCCAGACCGTGCAAATCTGGCTGGAATAACGAATCAAGATGTTGCTGCTTCTTCAACATCAGCGATGAGCGGTGCTCAGATGACCACTTTCCAGGAAGGAAATAAAGAAATCCCCGTCGTCGCTCGCCTGAAGATGGACGAGCGTGCGCAACTGTCTGACATTCAAAATCTATATGTCTATGCGGCGCAAGGATCTTCGAAGGTTCCACTCGTTCAGGTATCGAAGATTGAACACTCCATGCAGACCGAACGCATTATCCGCCTTGATCATTTCCGGACAATCGCCGTGCGTTGTTTTCCCCGGCCAGGCGTTTTGTCGTCGGAGGTGCTGAAAGAGGCCATGCCCAAGATCAAGGAGTTCGAAAAATCACTTCCGCCCGGGTACAAGATCCGCATGGGCGGCGATTATTATCAGCAGCACAGGGGATTCGGCGAGCTTGCTATCGTAATGGGTGCGTCGATATTCGGCATCTTTCTGGCACTGGTATTTCAATTCAACAGCGCGGTGAAGCCTCTGCTGGTTTTTGCAGCTGCTCCTTATGGGGTGGTCGGCGCCGTGGCAGCACTCTGGATCATGGGGACACCCTTCGGATTCATGGCTTTCCTCGGCGTGGCAAGTTTGATCGGAGTAATCGTCAGCCACGTGATCGTGCTCTTCGATTTCATTGAAGAAAAACACCAGGAAGGTGAACCGTTCGAAGAAGCGGTAATCGACGCGGGAATTATCCGATTGCGTCCCGTGATGATTACCGTTGGTGCAACGGTTCTTGCCCTCTTTCCGCTCGCTCTCCATGGCGGCCCGTTGTGGCAGCCCCTCTGTTACACACAAATCGGCGGGTTGGCTGTGGCGACATTCATAACGTTGCTGCTGGTGCCGGTGCTCTATGCAATCTTCGTGATGGATCTGAAGATTCTTAAGTGGGAAACAAAAGAGAAGGAGCCGTATCTAGCCACTGCAGACGTCGCTGCTGATTGAGGGAAATGTTTTAGGACATTTCCGACGCGCGCCGATACTTTGCACGAACTGTCACATGTGACAGTTCCGCCGGTGGTCGGCCGGACGTAGAATTTGGCTTCCACTTTGGGGTAACTCGCCAGGTTGTATTTCGTAGCCGCTCGCTTGCAGCTAGCGTGCTGCGTTTCGGAGATGCCAATCGAATCTGGATGGATTTCTTCGGCAGTATTCCATTCAGGTGCGAAGTCCTCAACGTTGTTCCAGCCTTATCGCAAAGGAGCGAATCATGCCTCTTACTCCAGAACAGCGCGACCAGGTCGCAAACGAACTTAAGAGATTTGCAACTGACTTGAACCTTTCAGATGAACAGAAGGAAAAGCTGCGCACTTCCTTGTCAGAAGGTTACGAAAAAGTGCAAGAGTACAAGCAACAGAATCCCAACGCATCAAAGGAAGACTTGATTAAGAAGGTTGCTGGCAACCGTGCGTCGATTCGGCAACGCCTGGTGAACTTTCTGACTCCCGATCAGCTCACCAAGTGGGATGCGGAAGCGGCAAAGGCCAAAGAATTTCTAGGTCAGAAGATCGCAGCCTAGACTGTCTTGCTGTTGGGGGGCGGACGACGCCCCCTTTTTTATACATCTCCGTTCGGCTTGAGTGGAAGGAATCCTCTGACGCGCAAGCGTCTGTCCCCCCGACCCACTCCGTTCACTAATAAGGTCAGGCTAAAATGCCTTTGTGGTGGAGGTGTGCCCAGACGCAGTCTGGTGTCGAACATGCTCCAAAGTAAGCGAATGACGGGGCAGAGATTCAATCCAGCGGAAAGTCCAATGGGCAGCAAGGGTGCGTTCAGAAGATGGAACACGATAAAATGTTGTAAACCCGCGCGGAGGGATGTGTGAGTGGTTGAAACAGGCGGTCTTGAAAACCGCTGTACCTGAAAGGGTACCGGGGGTTCGAATCCCTCTCCCTCCGCCATATTAGTTTATCTAGTGCTGTTCAAGGTGGATGACCTGAAGGCTTAGCAGCCTGGGAGTTACTGAAAACAACCTGCTGTAGTAAATCGTGGGACAGCACGGGCCAGCTAAATCAGAACTCCTGCACGACGGTTATTGTGCCCGGCCGCGTTCAGTGGTTGGTTGCCAGGAAATAAAGAATTAGGTCTGATTCCTTTGTGTAAGGTGGGAGTTCCACCTCATACGTTCGACCGATATTTGTTATTTTCAAATCCTGACCGGCCAGAGTTGCCCGACGTAGCTGTTGATCAGATCGCAAACCAATTAGGGCCGGTTCCGGGCTTGGAGCCGCAAGCCGCAATGCTGTAGTTTCCGGATTTTCTTTCACGGCGAGGATCGGCGCGCTTGCGCGTGTCAGATGAAATCCGGAGGTCTGTACCTGCACTAATTCAATCCGACGGTCCGAGCGCACGAACCCTTTGATGTGACCATTGCTATCGTCCCACTCCTGCCAGTCGGCATTCAGTACGATCGCCGGCTGGGCGACTGCTATGGAGAATCGGGCCTTCGATTTCGCTTTCACATAGAAGGCTAGGCCTGTGGGCGTCGGCGCTGCCTCGGTCATTTGCTTCGATAAGTAAGTCAAGTGAGGTGCAGTTGTTGGTTGAGCACCCAGTTTGATCGTGATGGAGTGCTTCTTTCCCGGAGTGAGATTCGGCAAGATCAGCAGGTGGTCATCAAAGGCAGGATGCACGCGGCCATCGATGAGAACGGAATGAATGAATTGTCGGGTGTTCTCAACACGGATGCCCATTCCGCCGAGAGATTCCGCAGTATCGTTCAGGCGCAGACTTGAGAGGTCGAGTGTCATCTCGATGGAGTTGTCGGATGCCTTCCACGAGTAGTTCCATTGCGCCATCGCGCGTAGTTTTTGCGCGAGTTCCTGCGGTTCCGGACAATAGATCGGAAGCGTGCCAAACTTCGTCTTCATTGCCTCGTAGAACGGGAAGTTGTTCTGATTGGTTATGCGCTTGTCCTTGCCTTCATGGACGGGCGCGGACGAAATCGAGTAGTCGTGCCACATCTCGTTGAAGATCACCCCACGCCCAACATTGTGAAACATGTGGTCGAAAATGGCTTCTTCGTTGGCGGTTATCTGAGCTGTCGTGTAACTCCACGTGGGGTCGTAGAACCACTGGTAGTCGGGATGGGGAGAATTCTCGAGCACGACGAAGTCCTTGTTCGCGCCGGTAAACCATGTCATGTTGCCGAACGCCAGTGGCACGCTCTGCTCCAAGCCATGGGTCATATAGAACGAGAAGCGCGCGGCTACTTCACGGTAGTCCTCCATCGGGATCGTGTCGCCCGGATTGATCATGGACTGAATCTTGCGGATGGGGACACCCTGCGCCCGCATATTTTCCTCGATTTCCGCGATTGATCCGTCGAGCTCCTCCCGCCAACGATCAGGAGTCATCTTGCGATCGATTTCGTGGAACTTGCTATGAGTTCCGATCTCGCCCCCAAGGTTCTCAAGGCCTTTGCCGAGCGGCGCAAGTTTGTCCCAACCTGCCTTCTTCACAAAGCTGGATACCCAAGTGTAGAGCGGCACTACTCCGGTATCCTGCGCTACGCCCGTAAGAAAATTGAGGGTCTTGAGCTGGTAGTTGAGGTCGCCGCTGTTGTCTCCGTCAAAGCGCACGACCGCAGTCAGATTGGCATTGGAGAGCTGTGGAGCAGGAAATGGGACGTCCACATCGCCATAGGTAGCCCATTGGACCGCGCGGATCAGTGCATTCCAGAGTTCGTTTGCATAGGCGACTTGAGGCGGGTCATTGCGAAAAAAAGTTCCTGCACCTGCCGAGGTTCCAAAATCGCTCACGAGAACAACGCGGCTACTTTCGAGTGTTGCACAGGAAAGGTAAGGGAAACTGTGCTCGCCATCAGTAGAGACTAGCAGTACCGATCCACCGGATCTCGGCTGCAATACATTGGTGGCCGACGCGAGCACCGGCGTTACGAACTGGGACACCTCCAATTCACGTGTCACATAGTGATCGTTCGAAGTAACTCGAATACGGTATTCGGTGCCACCCAGCAGACCTTTGTATTCCAGTCCGAGCAGATCATCGAGAGCGTGGTGATCGCGCTCTTTCTCGTTCTCATCTTTAGTAGCGAGCGGCCCGTCGAGCATTACGCTGTGGTTCCTCGCAAGATAAGCGCGCAACCGAAGGACGATCTGTGAATACGTCGCGTCATCTACCAGTGTCGTCTGGGCAAACACAAGGGTGGAGTACTTCGATAGTTCCTGGTCGCCGGGCATTTCCTCGACAAAGAGTGTGTCGTAAGGAATACCCGCTAGCGTCGCGATTCCAACCCATCCGTGTCCAGCTAGTTGACTCGTTTCCCACGCGTGGTGATAGCTGGTTTTGCTCAGAAAAATTGCTAAACGTGGTTGTGTGAACGATGCGGTCGAAGCAAACGTCATCCCGCAGAGAAACAGTAGGACTGCAACGAACCGTAATATCTTCATTGTCAACTCCCGGGCACTGAGTTGCCCTCACGGCTCTTCATTATGGCCGCACTTCCAAAAGTTGATGTTTTTCGAACTCGACCGTCAGGTGGGTTTGGTGTCCCACCCCCTTTTGCTGGACCGGCGATAGCTGCGCAAAGCGTCAGCTAGACGGATGCAGACGGAAAGGAGCAAGAAGTGCTCGCGCGCGAAATTCATGCGACGGAGTCGTACGCTGCCTTCTCATCATTGTCGGAGTCTGGGTTGCCAACAAGATCCTGTCGGAGCCGCTCCATTTGTGCCGATGCTTCTCTTATCTGTTCGGCATATTTGTGGCCCTGCCGTGGTAGAAATCCCCCGTAGTTCTGGAGCAGAAGGCGGGAGTTCACCTCGATTGCGGAGGTCTTGGACCGGGCTTGGGTGGATAGTGCAGAGGTTAGTTTCTCGAGCTGCAAGTCCCGCATCGCTAGCTCTTGTCTGGTCTGGGTAGCTTCCTGTTCAAGTGCCTGCCCATGGTAACGGATGAGTCCGAATAGACATGCTGTAAATAAAAACAAACAGGAGTTGGCAACAATGGTTTCTGTCAATGCCTTGCTTAAGCTAGCACTCCTCTCGCTGTCCAATCTCGCGAAGCTGTCGGTCTCCGCCATGGATAGCGACGACAGAAGTTCGCGAGCTCGATCCATGTACTCCATGCCTTCGTTTGAATCCACCAGCCTGAATGCACGGCGGCGATACCCTTTCTGGCGCAAGTCAATAGAGCGCTCCATCTCAGCTTGCTTTGAGCCAGCCAAAGACTCGAGCTGCGACATCAGAGACCGTTCGCGCTCCGTTCGATTAACTAAGCCTGCACTAAGCCTGTCAAAATCGGCTCGGATCCTGCTCTTCGCGTCGTTGTAGGGTTGCAAGTACGACGGGTCCGCAGTTAGCAAGTATCCGCGCTGACCTGTTTCCATATCGGTCAGGTCTTTCAGAATACTGGAGATGTCCGCTCGAATCTTGGAGCTTTCCAGTGTGAGGGCCGCGATGTTCTGTATCTGTTTTAAATGGTTGACGGCTAAATAGGCATTCCATGCCATGAAAACAAGTAGCGCGGGTGCGCCCACTTGCAGCGCAGCTTTTCGAATCATCATTGTGCCATCCTTCATGTGTTCAGAACATCCTCGGCCGTGATTCGACTGGCTTTGCTAATCTCCTCCGCAACCTTGACGATTGCGTCGCTGCTGTGGAGCGGCCCTTCTGCTGACATAACCGAACTGGCAGCCAAGGTGAAAAGCAGAGCATCCTCCTGCTTGTCGAAGTAAAGCACTACGTGTTTCGCTGCCACCCGCGTACCCCCAACTGAGTTGCTCTAGAGATGATAGGCTGCTCGCGCACTAGAATGCGGTTATCTGTTTTGGTGCGCCTTGTTATTGGCCCACAGCGATATGCAATTCGCTGCTCCCGTGATTTGCGACTGTCGTAGTGCGATGATCAGAAACCGGCTGACTCGAGACTTCGCGAAACGATTTAAGTGTAGTGATCTCCCCCGATACCTCTGCAGTAAGAACGATAATCCGGTCTACTTGAATTTGAGGTCCCCGCTCCCTAGACATGTGCATTCCATCGCGTCGAGAACAGCAGGGGCTCCAGTGTGAAACCTTGAAGCGAGCTCTTTTATTCGATGGCCATGAACTTCAGGCACACGGGTGAAGGAACTGCGATTGTCTTCTTTGTGAAGGTTAATCGGCCGTTGTTGGAGTCGATCTGAAACACGGCAACGTTATCCGTATCTTGATTGGCTATGAACAAAAACTTGCCGCTGGGGTCGATTTCGAAATTACGCGGGGTCTTGCCCTCGGTGGGATAGTGGTCTACTAAAGTTAGAGCGCCGGTTCTGCTGTTGATGGAGAAGAGGACAATCGAGTTGTGTCCGCGATTGGAAGCGAATAGAAATTTGCCGCTCGGATGCACCTTGATCTCGGCGGTGTCGTTGCTCCCCGAGAAGTTCTTGGGAAGGGTTGAAACAGTCGCTAGTTTTTCCAGCGCGCCATGGCTGGAATCGTACGCAAATGTGGTGATCGTGGACTGTAATTCATTTACTACGTACGCGAAGTTGCCGTTTGGGTCAAAGGCGAGGTGACGTGGACCGGCTCCTGGATCGAGCTTCGCGTAGGGCGGGTCGTTCGGGGTGAGCGATCCACTTTTTGCGTCGAAGCGATAGATCAGCAGCTCATCAAGGCCCAGATCAGCTACTATTGCGAACCGATTGTCGGGTGTGGTCTCAATCCAGTGCGCGTGCGGGCCTTCCTGATGCTCGCGGTTGATGCTCGACCCTACATGCTGAACGAAAGCTGAGGATTCGCCGATGTGGCCGTCGGGCTGAACCGGGAAAACAGCTACGCTTCCTCCGGTATAGTTGGCGACCAGCACGAACTTCCCGGTTTTATCGAACGCGATGTAACACGGGTCGGCTCCGCGAGAGGCGACTTCGTTCAAGAGTTGCACTCTGCCGGTTTGCCGGTCTCCCTTCTGATGATCGATGGCGAAAGCGCTTACCACTCCGCTTTTGGCATCTTTATATTTTTGGACTTCATTGACCGCGTAGAGGAAGCGGCGGCTCGGATCGATCGCAAGGAAGGAGGGGTTGACGGTTTCCGCCGCGAGACCCAGCGACGTCAATTCAGACGATGCTGCATCGAAGCGGTAAGCGTAAATACCTTTGCTCTGCTTGTCAGTGTAGGTGCCGACGAAGAGAAGGTAGCTGCCCTTCGGATAATCATTGGCTGCGGTCATGGTGACCAGCGAAAAGAGGAGGAACCAAAGCAGATAGCAGCAGCGGGCAGTAGTCATGAGGTAATCAAAGCGTATTCGAAGGCTTAACGCAAGCCAGTCGCGGAATCGACCAAACCATTTCCATGAACTAGCCGTTTTCGACGCGCGCTTTTATATCCGAGTAAGCCGCATCGATGAGCCTGCTTAGCGCCGCGGCGTTTGTGGTCGCTCCCGGTCTCAGTTTTACATGGCGCATAAACTTCCCGGTTCCTTGCAACAGGTGGGCGGGATCACTCAACGCTGCGCCCTGAAAAAAACCCACGTTTACGTGAGAACTGAATACATTGACGTAACCGAAGGGTGCATCTCCCAAACACGCTACCGGACAACCGTCATGCAAAAGTTCCCGGACTTCGTCTCCGCAGTTCCGCATCACATCAAACCAATCTTGTGCCATGTCACCCAATTCACCTGCATGGCCTTTCATCCACCCATCGATGGCGGGATCGCGCTCTAATGCGCCGTTAAATCGTAGCAATTCCGTTTTCCTAGTCGCTCCAATTTCAGCCTTTCGAGATCTGTGCTTATGTGCCACCTTACGTTTCCTCCAGTAAGGACACCGCTTGGAACAGTCACTGTTGTCGAAGCGAGTTTCGCTCCCGCTAACGATCTAGTCTTTTATAACCCGGATCGTCTGTGACCGGATTGTCGGCAATCCGAAAACAGTTCAAGTACCCTTTACTCGACTAGAACCGTAGCACTTTCGCGTTCGGCACAAGATCATCGGGGGCTCATCCCAAGCTATTATTTCTGAGCTGTGACTGAAGAACTTCACACCCGCAACAAGACCTCGCTTCGTGAAAACTTTCTCCGAATATTTATTCGGTGGCTTGCCATTGGCGTGGTGTTTGTTTGGTCGCTCGCTACTCTGACTCTTGTCGCTGCCCGTTGGATTGACCCGCCGACAACCGCGGTGCACATCCAGCGCCGCTTGCAGGCGTGGGTTCACAACACGCCGTATCATGAACGTTACAGATTCGTTCCCCTCAGCCAAATCTCGCCCGAGCTCCAGCATGCTGTGGTCGCAGCTGAAGACGCGCGCTTTTACCAGCACAACGGATTCGATTGGCATGAGATCCAAATCGCTGCCGATGACGATTTGGAAGGAGGTCGCTCTCGCGGGGCTTCCACCATCACCCAGCAACTTGTAAAAAACCTGTTTTTCGGAACGGGCCGATCGCTGCTTCGCAAGGGTGCGGAGGTCACACTTGTACCGGTGGCCGAATTCGTCCTCGGCAAGCGGCGCATTCTGGAGATTTACCTGAACGTGGTCGAATGGGGCCCGGGAATCTATGGTGCGGAATCGGCGTCTCGTTACCACAACGGGACTGCAGCGCGAAATATCGGCCGACAAGAGGCGGCTCGGCTGGCCGCGATTCTGCCGGCACCCTTGAAGCGACGGCCGGAGCGCATGAACCATTACAGCGAACTCATCCTAGAACGGATGCAGCAAATGGGGTGGTAGGCGAGAGATTGCAGGCGACTCTTACGTCAACACCCAGGAAAGGTTCAGACACCTGTTCCGGCGATGAAACGCAAAACTTATACAGGCGGGACATGGATAAACACATTTGAGCCGAAGCTTCAAAGGCGATCCTCACTTGAAGTTCCTAATCAACCCCAACGCGGCTGTTCGTCCAAGCTGATTCCCAGCGCTGTTTTGGCGACTACTTCATGCGTCAGGAACGAATTTGCGGGATGAATGCGGCCGAGGCGGGCGTCGCGAAACAGGCGCTCGTAGCCGGCGGAGCGAAAGATTCCGTGGCCGCCGATTACTTCGAGGCCAAGATCGACAACGCGCCATGAGCCTTCTACAGCCCGATATTTCGCTGAAAAGATTTTCGAGGGCCATTGGCCGCCATGATCAACCCCGTTCGACCAATCCTCAGCGACGGATTCCAAGTGGGGAGCAATCGATTCGAGCTCAATCACCATTTCAGCGATAGTATGTTGAACTTCGGGGTGGTACGCCATCGAGCGCGATACCGCCAGCGAGTTCTTGCTTTTTGCAGCCGCGATACTCTCGTCGAGTGCGCGTTTGGCTAGGCCGTAGTAGATGTTTCCAAAGCCCATCAGAGCCCAGGCGAAGATGCTAAGGATGAAGCTATCGATTCCTGCGCCGCCGGCAGGAACCGTGCGCGCGACATACCGATCCGGGATGAAAACATTTTCGAGGACAGTGTTGTCACTACGGGTGGCGCGCATACCTAAAACGTCCCACGTATTTTTAATCGCGTACCCGGAAGAGTCACGCGCCATAAATGCGTGAATGATCTTTGGTTCGGCAGGGTTGCTGGTGTCCATCGCGTGTATGCCGAAGCGCGTCCAAACCGGCGTCAGGCTACCAAACTGTTTGGCACCGGTGATTCTGTATCCGCCTTCAACACGCTCCGCTTTTGCCGTTGAAAGGAGAACTGGCAAGTCATTGCCGCTCTCCGCGTGTCCAGCGGCGAAGATCTCACCGGCGGCAGCCTCTCGGAGTATCCATTCCAAGGAAGTGTCTCCGCTGCGCCAAAGATCCGCGGCGACGCCAAGCCAATATAGGTGCATGTTTACCGCTAACGCGGTTGCGGGCGCGTAGTAGGCCAATCGACGCAGCTCGCGGCAGACATCAGCTAAGAGCTTGCCTTGCCCGCCGAATTCCACCGGCAAAGACAACAGAAGGAATTTCGCCGCACGAAGCTCTTCAAAGTCTTCTGTAAAGAAGCGATTTTCTCGATCATAGGACGCGGCGCGGGATGCAAAACGTGCGAGCATTTCGTCATTCAGGACAAAGTCCAAGTGCTGCGGAACAGACCCATTGGCATTTCGCGCAGTAGGCGGATCGCCATTCTTGCTTCCGTGCTGCTTCGGATCAACCGCACTCTGCGTTGGGTTCATGGAACTCCTCCTATGGACGACTGTTGGGACATTCTACTGCTACGTGAGTCCCAAAAATTCTGGCTATCGATCACGCAGTTGGGACGCGGACGAGGATCCCGCAGCATTGGTAGTCGTACCAGCGCGACGGCTCGATCTCATCTTCGAGATCCGTCACGCTGACGACCGGCCAGAGCTTATAGTCGCGCCTCGTACACGATGTTGAAAGGCGTTTCCGTAGCACGCCGGAACTGCTTGAATCCCGCCGTCGTGATCACGTCGCGAATCCGCGCCTCGCCGGCTTGTGCGCCCAAACAGAGGCCAACTTCCTGCGACCGCGAGCACGGAGTGCAAAGCAACGTCGAAAACGAATAGTAAACGCGCCCAACAGGATTCAGATTGTCCTTTAGTTGATCGTTGGCGAAGGGCTCAACGATCATCCACGTGCCATCTTTGGCCAATGATTTCCGGACGTGCGTGGCTGCTCCGACTGGGTCGCCCATGTCGTGCAGGCAGTCGAAGACTGCAACGAAGTCGTAGCCATTCCCGGGAAACTCTTTTGCTTTCGCCACTTCGAAAGTTACGCGGTCGCTTAGTCCGGCGCGCTTCACGGATTCTCGCGCGGCTTCGATAGATTCGGCATGGTAATCGAATCCGAAAAAGTGCGATTTGGGGAATGCTTTCGCCATCAACAGAGTCGAGGCCCCTTTCCCGCAACCAACGTCCGCCACTCGTGCGCCTGCCTCGAGCTTTTTTTGGACGCCATCGAGTGACGGAATCCAAGAGCTGACCAAGTTCGCGGCATAGCCTGGACGAAAGAATTTCTCACAACCATGGAAAACGCCGTCGACATGTTCGCCCCATCCCATTCCAGCTCCACTGCGAAAGGATTCGGCGATCCGAGGAACAGCGGCGAGTGACCCCAATGCAAGTTCGAAGGCTCCTGGCAAATATGCAGGGCTATCTTCGTTCGCTAGCGCGAAGGCTTGCTCCTCGCTCAGGCTGAACTTATTTGTGTGTTCATCGTAGGTGATGTAGCCGCCTGCGGCTTGTGAAGATAACCACTCGCGCAAATAACGTTCATCGGTCTGCGTCCTGGCCGCGAGCTCGGCTGAACTCATCGAGCCGCCAGCCAAAGCTTTGTAGAGCCCCAACTTTTCCCCGATGACGACCATCCCGCTATGAACTGCAGCGCCGAGGTCGGTCACGAATTGCCCGATGAAGGCGTTCAGTTTGTTCATGTCAATTGCTGGAACCTGCGTTGTAGCCATGGTGACCGCTCCTTAGTCAGTTGATGTTCGTTGATTTGCCTTTGTGCAACACGGCTTCTCCGATCCTGCTGGAGATCGAAGAAGCCGTCCCACGTACAAATGCCGGCTGAGGTTAGCGGGCTTGCCCGGCAAATGGCTCGCAGGAAACGTCGGGGTGCCAGTTCACAAACGAGCCTTTGGGATTCTGCTTCCATGCCCAGACGTGCAGCGTATAGAACGCCGGTAGTCCGAAGCGGTTAGGGGATTCGAACAGGTGAAAGAGCTGCCCCATGAGTTCTGGCGGGCCCTCGGGGTGCTTGGCAGTCCACGCGTCAGCGAAAACGAGGAAGTCAGCGCCAAGCAGTCGCGGTCGTCCGTTCGGGGTCGGTTCGTAGATCACGATCTGCGGGCGCGTCGGGTCGAACACACCGGTCTTGTTTACTTCATCAAGCAGATCCATGTTTACGTAGTGGAGACCCATTGCCCCTGCGTCAGGGCCGCTTACGCAGCCGAATAGAAGAGAATAGTGGGCTCTCTCAGCGTCCGCGACGTCTTTGAATCGCTCGGTGTTTTCCCGAACAACCTTGACCAAGGCGCTGGCCTTGACCTTCTTGTCCGGACTCAGCTCGCCTTGCTGTGAGGTGATTTGGTGCGAGTGATCTTCCTGCGCCAGAGCGCGCAGCGGATAAACACTCATGACAAAGAGGGCGAAAAGGGCAAACGGAGTTTGCTTTGCGAATCGTCTGATTTTTAAGTCAGGAGCGCTATTTGGCGTTGCATTCATTGAATCTTCTCCTTTTGCGGACTGTGCTGATGTTCCAATGCTGGAATCGCTCGCGGAGTTTTCGGCAACGACATTTTGTTAAAATCCGCTCTATACAGCGTGTCGTAGCGACCTCGAGGAACACGCGAATTGAAGAGCTGAGCTTCCCTAGCTAGGGCAAAGTAGCAATCATCGTGGCTGGAAGTAACGAAACAAAGCCAAAGAAACACCAAAATCACACGCAACAGCGTGACTTAGCGGAAACGAGAGCGTCGGTTGGAGACCAGTCCCTTGAATTATCAATTTGGCGAGTTCACGCTCGATATCGGGCGGGGCTGTGTTCTCAAGGCAGGCCAGGAAATCAAACTGCGGCCCAAGGTGTACGAAACCCTGAAATACCTGGTGGAACACCCAGGGCGGTTAATTGGCAAACAAGAATTGATCCAAGCGGTATGGGCCGACGCCTTCGTCACCGACGACTCCCTGGTGCAATGCACCGTGGAGCTTCGTCGTGCATTGGACGATCGCGCCCAACGCCTGCTGAAGACCGTTCCGCGCCGCGGATACGTTTTTAGCGCGAATGTCGTTCGTTGCCCGCCCAGCGCTGAGCCTGCTGCGGCACCTGACTATTTCGACTCGCCGCAGGATCAGATCAAAGCTGCCTTGAAAATCCAACGCAGACGCCAAGACCTGCCAGTTCCGCGTACTTCGTTTGTGGGAAGAGAGCATCAGATCGCTGAGGCCACCGAGTTGCTGTTACGTCAGAACCTTCGCCTCCTGACGATGACCGGTCCGGGCGGGTCAGGAAAAACACGGCTGGCCGTGGCTGTTGCTGCTGCTGTGGAGGAAACATTTGTTGGCGGCATTCAATTTGTGGGATTGTCCTCAATAACGGATCCCGGCTTGGTAACAGCCGCGCTTGCCAAGGCGTTCGAACTTCAGCCAACCACTAACCGTTCCGTTTCGGAGTTGATCCAGGAGAAGTTTCAAAACTCGGGGCCGTTCCTGCTCGTTTTGGATAATTTCGAACAGGTTCTGCCAGCGGCGAAGGTGGTTGCCGACATTCTCGAATCCTGTCCCTCACTCAAAGTATTGGTCACCAGCCGGGCATGCCTTCGGATCTATGGGGAACAAGAATTTCCGGTGACGCGCCTTGCGCAAGAATCGGCCGTCGAGCTCTTTGTTCAGCGGGCAGGTGCGGTCTGGCCCGGCTTTGCGATGACTCCCGAGATTGCGCCGGCAATTCACGGAATTTGCTCGCGCTTAGATGGATTGCCGTTGGCGATCGAGCTCGCAGCAGCACGAACCAAAGTACTTTCACCCAACGCAATTCTTGATCGGTTGCAAAGTCGCCTGCAGTTGTTAACGGGTGGTGCGCTGGATCTCCCAGAGCGTCAGCACACCCTTCGTAACACGATCGATTGGAGTCACGACTTACTAAGCGAGCCTGAGCGCAGACTTTTTCGGCGGCTCTCTGTATTTGTCGGCGGCTGCACATTGGAGGCCGCAGAAGCCGTATGCAACACAAGTTTCGATCTCGGTATCGATCTGTTCGAAGGCTTGTCGTCGCTCGTGGCGCAAAATTTGGTTCAGCGCATGGATCGAGCGGGTGCGGAGCCACGCTTCGCAATGTTGGAGACGATTCGTGAGTATGCGTTCGAATGTCTCGCAGATAGTCGCGAGCAGTCCGCCACCCGGCGCACGCACGCCGCTTATTTTCTGGTCTTAGCTGAGGAGGGAAATCCCGAGCTAACCCCCTTAGACCGCGGAAGGTGGCTGACTCAATGCGATATTGAGATCGACAATCTCCGCTACGCTCTCGACTGGCTGTTTGAGACGAAAGAAGTGGATTGGAGTCTTCGTCTTTGCGTTGCGCTGTTTCGTTTCTGGGACATGCGCGAACATCTGACAGAAGGTCGCGCGCGCCTGGAGCATGTATTAAACATGGCGGGGCGTGAGCGCTCCAAAGAAAGAGCTCGGGTTTCGCTGTTCCTCGGTGCCTTGACGACAGCCCAGGGTGACTATCCAGCCGCGACGGATTTCCTTGAGCGCAGCCTTTCGCTCTATGGCGAGATTGGAGATCGATCAGGAATCGCGGCTTCTTTGAATGCGATTGCGATCACAGCACGAGATCGGGGTGACTACGACTCCGCAGAGATTAATTTTGAACGAAGCCTCGCGTGCTGGCGTGTGCTGTCGGATCGGTTGGCGACTGCGCGCTGCCTTCACAATCTCGCCAATGTAGTGAAGGTGCGTGGAGACTATCCGCGTGCTCGTTGGGCGCTACGTGAAGCAACTGAGATTTTTGAGGATCTCGGCGATCGCGGCGGCGCCGCATGGTCAATCAACCAGCAGGGCGACATAGCGCGAGAACAAGGAGACATGCCTGGCGCGCGAGAGTTGTACGAACGGGCGCTTGCAGCGTTTCGGGAAACCGGGGATCCCTGGGGCTCTGCCCGTTCGCTGACGGATTTAGGCTACATCGATTGTGAGCGGGGAGATCATTTGCGCGCGCAGGCGGCATTTCGCGAGGCCCTCGAAATTTTTTCAAAACTTGGACAACGGCGCGGCACGTCGCGCGCACTGGAAGGGGCAGCGTGCCTGGCTCTGGCTCGGGGCCAGGCGGCTCGCGCGCTCACGCTGGCTGCGGCCGCGGCGCACTTACGCAAGCTCATCAGCGCTCCGCTCCGTCAAGAAGAACAGCTTAAGCTTGATAACGCGCTCTTACCTGCATGGGAATCACTTGGCGGGGACGGAAAAGTGGCGTGGGCAATGGGTTCTGCGATGAACATGGAGCAAGCGATTGATTTTTCGCTAGACAGGCCTGCGACGACTATTTCACGTTTGCAGGATCAATGAGTCGCCGAACGGCGGCGACGCGGTCAGCCGGAATTCCGACGCGCCGCGCGTGTTCCCGGATGCAGTCTTCGTCGGGCGCGAGGTACACGCAATAGACTTTGTCCTCGGTGACGTAACTATGCAGCCACTGGATCTGCGGACCCATATCCTTCAGTGTCTGCAACGACTGCAGAGCCATTTGGCGGATTTGTGGTTCCGACAGCGCTCCTGCGCCAGGGATTTCGCGTTCGATTACGAATTGCGGCACAATTCCAAAAGTTTAACACCAAATACGGGAAAAATAGTGATTCGTCGTCACGAGGCACTCACCACTAGTTTCGAGAGAAGGCTTTTCGATAATCGTCGGCGGTGGTGCGGTAGCAAGGCAGCAGGTTGTTTCGATCCCCAAGGTTTGGGGTCGGCGCATCGCCCGGCTGAGCGGTTTTTTTTTCACCTTCTGGCCATTCGAGCTGCATGAGGCTCTCATCGCAGGTTGGATCTCTCGTGACACGTAGCTTACGAACCTTTGAGGTGTCCAATCCGTAATCGGTCATGCGTCGCTGGTAGGGAAGGAAAACGTAAACGAGTTTTATTAGTTGCGACTCCTGTTTGCTCACCCACTTCTCTGCGATGAAAACCTCGTAGTTGGAAAAATACGAAGACCGCGGGGGCGCCCATGCCGCAGTAATTACTCGCAGTTGGACATCTTGAATCGTCGGAGGCGTACGGTCGGCGCCTGCAAGAGGAATCGCAGGAATAGATCGATCCCCTGACGCATTCAAGTCGCCCATGGGAGACGTCGTTGTGGAGGTTGGTGGCAAGGCAGCGTCTCCCGAAGCGGAAGCAACCGAGGTTCCGCGTCCTTGCTGGCCGAATTTCTCATTGTTTCCGACGGAGGGTGGCGGAGGCACTACCTGCGAAACTCCGGAGGGTACCGAGTGCTCACGTGCAGATCCCATGGAAGTTCCCCCAACCGCGCCGGGAAGCGATGGTGGCGGTGCCACAACTTGAGACCCTGCATATCCCGGGTTGGCGAATTGTCGGCCTCCACCATTCGCCGCAGCCTGAAGTGCCGGTGGTGGTGGGACAACCTGTGCCCCGCCTGCGATCGAGTTCGTTCGTCCCGCCCCAGCGGCGCTGCCAGTTCGAGCACCAGCTGAGCCATCGAGCGATGGGGGTGGAGGCACAATTTGCGAACCGCCGCCTTCCGATGAAAGCGCCGCGCTGCTTGTGCTGAGATTCCCTCTGCCTTGAAGTGCGGGAGGCGGCGCAACGACCTGCACTTCTCTCCTGGACGAGCCTCCGCGTGCTCCGTACCCGAGCGCTGGATGATCATTAATCGATGGCGGAGGTGGCACGATCGAGACAACAGCAGTCGTTGAAGAGCCTGGTCCGACATCACCGGAACGGTTTCGTCCACCCATCGTCGACGATGCCAAGTCGGGGGAGGGCGGGACCACTGCTGCCGCGAGCGAGTTCAGTTTGCGCGATCCTGGGCTACCGTTCACGGTCGGAGCGGGCGCAACGGCGGGAAGGCCGGGTAATTGGGAACGCCGCGTCCCGCCGGCGCCTACGACTGGTGGTGAGGGCAAAATCGATGTCGAGACTCCCAGGTTTGGTCGTTGAAGGCCGCTGCCTGCGATCGCGAGTGCTGGCGGAACTGGTGCCGCTAGCGCCGGGAGTCTCAGTCGGCTATCTGTGTGATCGGGACTCGCGGCGGCAGGCATGCGGGCATCACGAAGTGCTTTTGCGATTTCATGACCCGCCGACAACGACTTTTGTTTGGCGAGCGCTGGAGGACGATAACTCTGTCGCGCCGGAAATGATTGAGGCGGATAGTATGTGACGTCTTCAGCGCGTATAGGTCGGGGCGAAACGATCAATTCGTGCGGCCAGATCCGCGACAATCCAAACAACATGCCAGCAATCGCAAGGTGCAAGACGACCGATTCGACGAACCCTTTCCAGGGCAGACGAGAATCGACAAGTACGTCCGTCCAGGCATTGTTTGATTTGGACGAAGTTGTCGAGCGTGGCGACGCGGCCAAGTCGATGAGATTACGGAAAAACACTCGATACGCAGGTTCCGACTCGAGCAACAAAGTAATATCAGCGTGAACATTGCGATTCGGATCTGAGACCGGCTTTTCGCGCGGGGTCCTAGACGCAGAACCGACCGAGCTTGCCAACTGTTCAAGGATCTTGAGATGTTCGCCTGTGAACTTCCCGGCTGTGCGGGAAAACACTTCTAAGATTCCTGAAATTTCTCCTTCTTTGTAAATCGGCACTACCGCGACTGAGCGGATCCCAACTGCGTGGACGATCTCAGGATCGACGCGGGAGTCGTTGGCGATATCATTGCAAAGAAGAGATGTTCCGGAATCCAAACATTGTTTAGTGAGTCCAGAAGTGGTATCAACCGGAGCCCCGAGTTCGGGCGCCCCCTCCCCAGACCTTACTTGGCAAACTGTGCCGTGTTCTCCTCGGAACGCAATGGCGGATCCGCTGGCTCCAGTGCTTACTCTAGCGCGTTCAACAATCTTGCTAACAAAACTCAGGAAATCTTGCGCTGGTGGGCCCGGGCGCAAATTGGGTTGCAACTTAGAATCGAGTTCGGATCCGCCGCCCTGTCCATGCGTCGTTGAGTTGCGGGACGCTTCAGGCTCGCAAGGGAAGGCGGGAGGGCGTTGAGGGGCCATAAGGTACCCGTTGTCTGATCCGAGCACTGCGCTGGCGGCCCATCCGGCGCGAACTCGAATTTAGGTATTCTAGCCCACACATCGCGGTTTTATGACCTGTTCGTGGCACTAGTGAGTAACGAGTGAAAATAAGTGCGTTAAGCCGTAAACTGCGCCCATTTTCCAATGAGATAGCGGACTATGCGGGGTCTAGATGTTCATACTGCACCGCACGATTTGGTCGTTTGAGGGATTTGGCTGTGGACGGCGGAGACGGCCTAAGCGCTGACACGGGTTGGAAATTGGATCGCCTGACGATGCATTGGCTTGCGTCCTCGAACGGCAATAGGCGTCTCGCCGACATGTAAATCTTCCATGCCACAACTTTCGAACCATCGAAACACCTGCTCATAAGTGTGCTTTGACTGATATTTCGGCGAGTACCAATCGAAAGTGTCCAGCACCCGAATTTCTGGATTCGCACTGCGGCTGACCGGAAAGACGTGATGAAGAATGCCCGCCGCCGGCGGCCCGACGAGAGGAATTCGGCGTAAACCGCGGTCCGACCAATATAGACATGGCACGCACACCCTAAGCGTGCTGTGCAACAGCCGCGGCGGCATGTGGTTGGTGACTTTGCGATAAACGTCGCTAAAGCGATGCCATTTGTTGTAGCCACTATACAGCCACACTGCCATGCCGCCGCCTGGTTTCAAGTATTGCGGTAGCTCCTTCACCGCCTTTTCGCAGTCGGGTGTGTGATGCAAAACTCCGATACTGTAAATGAAGTCAAAAGACTCAGGGGCGAACGGAAGTGCAAAGACGTCAGCTTGAAATGCTACGAACGAACGATCAATAAGATTACGGCTGGCGACATTTGCGGCCGCGCTTAGATCGATTCCCACCACGTGCGCCCCCCATCTGGTGGCGACTTCCGCGAATCGTCCCATACCACAACCAACGTCGAGCACTAACTTTCCATTTAGGTCCTGGGGGGTGAAGCCAGTTCTTTGGCGAAACGCAGCTTCTGACTTCGAGTTCGATTGAGTGTCAAGTTGAGTCCGGCTATAGAGTTGCCATTCAAAGCCGAAATTCGCTGCGTAGTTGGTCGTATCTACAAACCGCATTACGCGATCGATCACAGGAAACGACCCCGAACAATGGCAACAGTGATATTCCTGCTTGCTGCCTTGCTGGAGTTCCTCTTTGCACGCGGGGCAGCGCAGAATCGCTGCAATTTCATCAGGGATAGTCGCCGCGGCGTGTCCTTCGTTTTGTAATCGTAAGTCGTGTCTCATGGGGATAGCTCAAGCGTCCCTTTGTCGCGAACTTCATGCGTTTGTATTGAGTGCGGTCACTCAAGATGGGGAGAGTAACAACCACTTCCGAGACACGGCGAACATCTGTGTGGAAATCCAACAGAAGGTGTAACTTATGTCCGGGATTAGCGATCGGAGAAGCAACGTCACGGCAATCTACTGCGCCCACGACTGTCCTCGATTGGCTCTGCGCGTGATGCTGAGCCGCTAGCGACGAGAAGGCCTAACTACGGAGCCCAAGAAGGAGCCGACGATAACTTGCTCTGGATAAAAAGTCAATCACAAATCCCGAGTTAGCCACTCGCATTGTAAAACGACGATTGAAAGTACCTCACACTAGCGTGTCAGTTCGTAGCGGAGCAGGGTTCTGACATTGGTTGGATGACCGGATTCGCCGCAGTTCGCCCAGGCGTTCCGTTGGTCGAAGCGACAATTGGGCCGCTCTGTTCTGTGAATTGAAACTTTGAGATTACAATTCTGATTTATGGGTTTGGTGTCCGCTACCAACAAAACAAGAGGGTTCAACCCGGCCAACTTTCTCGCAACGATCGGCGATGGAAGGAAAGCCTTGGCAGTCAGCAAAAAGCGGGTCATCTTCAGCCAAGGAGATCGAGCAGACGCTGTTTTTTACATTCAGAAGGGCAAAGTTCGTCTGAGCGTGGTATCGAAGATCGGCAAGGAAGCCACGATTGGGATCCTGGGTGAGAAGAGTTTTTTCGGAGAGGGTTCTTTAGCGGGCCAATCATGCCGGATGGGTTCCGCGGTGGCCCTGACCGACTGCCAGCTTCTACGCATCGAAAAGGCAGCAATGATGGACGCGCTCCATCGGGAGCATGCGTTTTCGGACATGTTCGTCGCCTATCTGCTGGCGCGCAATATCCGGTACGAGGAAGACCTAGTCGATCAGTTGTTCAATTCCAGTGAAAAGAGGCTGGCACGAGTTCTGCTGATGCTCGCTCACTTCGGCAAAGAAGGTGTGCCCGAGACCGTGGTTCCCAAAATCAGCCAGGAAACTTTGGCGGAAATGGTGGGTACGACGCGCTCGCGAGTAAGTTTTTTTATGAACCGGTTTCGCAAGCTAGGATTTATCAAGTACCGAGGCGGCAACGATGGCGGCCTGCAAGTCCATAGTTCGCTGCTGAATGTCGTGCTCCATGACTAACCGTCGAAGGAATCTTTACTTCCCCTCAGAGACCTAACGCGGCCCGGCGATCGTTTTTATAACGCCTACGCCTGGTGTGGCCGTTACCTGATAGTCGTGATATTCAATGGTGAGATAAGCATGCCCACCCAGCCGAATTGCGCTCGTACTTTTGTTGGACTGCGGAAGCCAGAATTCACCGATTTTGGCGTAAACCTGTTCGATCTTTGTTTCCTTCGTCCAAAAGGAAGGATTCTTCGCTGGGACGGCCTCAATGCGCACAACGGCGAAATCCTGCGCATCAACCCAGATTCGCCCCCGGTAAAGCAGTTTGTTGTTGGTGCGCGGCTCTACCGAAAGGATATACGAAGGCCCCGTCGGCAAGCTTTCACTGCCGGCGAGCGAAAATACATAGTTGTCTCTGTTCAGAGCAACGCGCGCTTGGTTTTCCTCAGTCAGCGCCTCTCTCTCGCTCTGCAGCAATCGTTGAAACACCCGATCAATTACTAACCGGGACCCAGTTTCCGAACGGACGCGGAATTCCTTGCTTCCCGGAGAGTGGAACTTAACATCCACAACCATTTCAGCGCTTCTGGAACCTGGGAATCCACGGTACTCAAGGCGATAGGTGCGGAGCCCTTGGTACGCGGCCAGGGCTTTCGCCCGTTCCAGGTTTCTCTGGATCAGACGAGAGACCAATTCGTCAGTAGTCAGCGATGGAGTGGCGGGTACATCCGAGGGCTGGGCGGTCGCCCCCAGTGCGAAAACCACACAGAAAAGGAGGAGCACGCGGAGTGGAGTCCAGAATAACGTCACGTAGGTTCTCGCCTGGTTGGAGTTCTTGGGTTGGAACTCGCTTCTGTGAAGATAACGCGTCATCTTTAGGAGAAAGTGTGCGGTTTTGAACAGATTTTTGTTTTATCCGGCGCTTCTCATCTGTGGTCCGGCAGAGGTCCTTTCATCAGAGTCTCCTTTTGTGAACAGTCCGGCCCATGTCCTTGTAGTATCAAGGAACTATGGAAAAGCGACGATGCTTAGGCTGTGGGGGTGAATTGGTAATGGCGTTCCGTCCCAGCGAGAATAGCCGGTCGAACACCGGCGATGGTCCCGTGATCAAGCCAAACGCGAAGTGGAGGTGTAGCACTTGCGGCCAGGCATTCAGTGCTGAGGAACTGCGCGCCGATAGACGCGGTGCCACGAAGGTTGCCGCACAGGCGTAGTTTCCCTGCGTATCGAGGGATGGTGCAAGAAGAGCTCAGTCTCGCGGCACACGATCCCGAATCAATCACGGAGTTGCTGTCTTGACCGAGACAGTCGATCGGTTCCCGTCCTCCACGCTTCTCCCAGAGACAACGTGACTATCATTCTTGTGTAACGCTTCTTGGCTGGCGAAGATCCTTGAGCGATCGGCCGCATTCCAAACACAATTGTTTCGAACGGGGAGTGATCAGACCGCAAAACGGGCACATTCTTTGCGACGCAAAACCGCGACTTTGTGGTGTGAGATAGTCACCAACGCTCGTGAATTTGCGGCGAACGGCTGTGAGCAGTCCGCGGAAGCGATCGGTGAAACGATTGAAGTCGGATTCCATCCATTCACCTTGTCGACCTCAGAGGGAAGCCGACCCACTAATCTTGACTGAGCGCGACACGAGATTCTGAGTCGTATTGCTCACTTTACTTATGAGTTCTGTGCCGAATCGAGGGGTTACCAACGTACCCAATTCTGAAATAACCTCTGATGTTTGCGTGAGAGCGGTGGAATCTTAGGGTTGTATACTCGGTTCAACTCTGGCCAATTTGTGTTGAGGAGAGAAGAAGAGATGGGTTCTTTGTTGCGGCATTGCATCCGTGTAACGACGGCCTGCATTCTGATTACTGTTTTCGGTGTTCCACAGAGTTTAATGGCTCAAGCACATCTGGTTAGCCCTGGCGAACTTCAAAAAGCGACCGTTGCCGCCACCCAGGCGCGACAGCGCAACATCGAAACTGTCAAAAACTTTCTTTCTTCGGCCGCGGCAGAAAAGGCCATGCGATCTGCGCACATGCAACCCGAACAAGTGCAGCAAGGCGTTTCGAATCTGAGCGATCAAGAGCTTGCGCAACTCGCCTCGCGCGCACAAAAAGCACAGGCTGATTTTGCCGCTGGTTCACTGAGTGATCGTGATCTGCTGATCATCTTGCTAGCCATTGCGGCGCTCGTACTGATTATCGTGGCGGTCCGCTAGGTCGCTTGCGTGTATTCCTTCAAAGTCAAGAACGTCATAGCCATGCTCTTGCTGAACCTGATGGTGTTTGCCTCAGGAGCCTCGGGCGTATGGCTCGACGTTCCGTTTGTGAAGCAGGACAAGAACGCTTGTGGTGCTGCCAGTATTGCGATGGTGATGCAATACTGGCAGCGGCAGCAGCGGGAGCCACCAGATGTACCGGACTCAACCGAGATTCAACGATCTATCTACTCCGACCAGGCTCATGGCATTTATGCGTCCGAGATGGAGCACTACCTGAAGCAGCATGGATATCGCACATTTGCATTTCGCGGACGGATAGACGACATCAAGGATCATTTGGAAAAGGGTCGGCCACTGATCGTTGCCCTGAAGCCTTCGACGGGGGACGCAACGCTGCACTATGTTGTAGTGGTGGGATTGGACCCAGATGCACGTCTCGTGTTGAAGAACGATCCCGCACAGCGAAAGTTACTGAAGCAAACGCAATCCGATTTCGAAAGAGAATGGAAGGGTACTGGCAACTGGACGCTACTGGCAGTACCGCTCGAAAACGGCCCGGCTTCGTCTCGTCCATCGTCTTCGCAGTAACTCTTGTTATTTCCCTCACATGTTTCGGACAAAAATCCCCAGCGAGCGGTAGTGAACCCTCGCGAATCCAGCAGCTTTTTTCCGAGGAGAAGTGGCAGGAAGTTATCGCCACGACTGAAGGAATTTCCTCGCGTGGCGCCGAACTGAATTACTACTTCGGGGTGGCGCTCGCTCAGATGGGCCGTCTCGACGAAGCCCGGGCGAGCCTGCGAGAGGGCTATAGGGCGCGGCCGGACGATATTCGATTTCCAACCGAACTTGCCGGGCTCGCATTTAAGCAGAAGAACTACTCTGAGTCTGCGGAATACGCCAGGCGAGCCCTGCGCATTGATCCAAGGGATTCTTATCTCAACGACTTTCTGGGTACCGTGTACTTTCTCGAAGGAAATACCGACGCGGCAGTGAAATATTGGAATCGCGTCGATAAACCGCAAATCGTAGATCTGACGGTCGACAGGAAAATGAGCGTAAAGCCTGCTCTGTTGGATCGAGCGATGACGTTTTCCCCTGCCAGCGAGTTGCGTTTGGGGAATCTTAGGACCAGCAACGTGCGCGTCGACGGTTTAGGAATCTTCCACACTCATCATTTTCAGTTATCCGCCCGTGACGATGGAAAGTTTGACTTGGCTCTAATAGCGCAGGAGCGAGACGGCTGGGGATCGAACACGTGGCAAGCGCTGCTCTCTACATTTCGGGGCGTATTTTATGAGACTGTCTACCCAGAATATTTCAATTTTCATGGAGCGGCGATCAACTTTACGTCGATGTTGCGCTGGGACTCTGAAAAGCGACGAGCGACTGCGACAGTGTCGGGACCATTGCGAGGAAATCCGAAGCGTCGCTATTCCTTCAATGTGGACTTGAGGAATGAGAATTGGGATATCCGACAATCGTTCCAAGGTCCTTCGCCATTACTAGGCGCATTGAACCTTCGACGCGAGAGTGCCGGCGCCGACCTCACATCGTTTACGAGCGGGAAATGGACTTGGTCTACGGGTGTAGAACTTTCACATCGCGACTATCGGAACGTGTTCGCGGGGACGGCACTGACGCCGGATGTGCTGTTGCAGGGCATTCAGTTGAAGGCGCTTGCGCACACGCGATACGAACTTTGGCGCGTTCCTGAGCGAAGATTTAATACGATCGTTGCAGGTTCAACACAGGTAGGTCGGATCTGGGCGGAGCCAAGCGCTGCCTTCGGCAAACTTCGGGGCTTCATCGACGCAAGATGGTACCCACGTGCTGAGGGTGACGACTACGAAATATCCGAGCGAATTTCGGGAGGTGGAATTGCCGGAGATGTGCCGTTTGACGAACTGTACATGCTAGGCCTGGAACGCGATAACGACCTTCTGTTGCGCGCGCATATCGGAACGCGCGATGGCCGAAAGGGGAGTGCCCCCCTGGGTAGGCGCTACGTCTTGTCTAACGCGGAGATCAACAAAAATCTATACAACAATGGATTGTTTTCAGTGCGGCTGGCGCCATTTCTTGATACCGGAAAAATTACCGACCCTTCAGGCGGTTTAGGCGAACAGAAATGGTTGTGGGATACGGGGGCAGAAGTGAAATTGCGAATTATTGGTGTTGGCTTCACGTTCACCTACGGGAAAGATCTGCGGTCGGGGAACAATGCGTTTTATGTAAGCGCGGGCCGATGAGGTGCTTGCCGAAGTTACGCGAGATAGCGATTGACTCCGGCGGCTGCTTGTCTTCCCTCGGCAATCGCCCACACTACGAGAGATTGTCCGCGGCGCATGTCGCCGGCAGCAAAGATTCCCGGCATTGAAGTCATGTGGTTGCTGTCGGTCAAGATGTTCCCGCGGGGATCAAGTTCGATGCCAGTCTTCTCGATCATTCCTTTGCGAACTGGACCGCTGAATCCCATAGCAATCAAGACCAAGTCTGCATCGATTGTGAAGTCGGTGGTGGGGATGGGTTCGAACTTGGGAGGAGAGCCGACGTGCGTTGCCCGCAATTGCCGCACATGTCCGTTGGAATCGCCAACAAATGATGTGGTGGCCACACTCCACTCTCGTGTCCCGCCCTCTTCGTGTGCGGCCTCGGTGCGAAGTTGCATTGGCCATAGCGGCCATGGCGTCTTGGGAGAACGCATTTCAGGAGGCATTGGCATGATTTCGAATTGCTTCACTGAACGCGCCTTCTGACGATGGCAAGTGCCAAGGCAATCCGCTCCGGTGTCGCCTCCGCCGATGATCACAACGTTTTTGCCAGTCGCGAGTATCTCGGTGTCCGGGTTCAACTCGTCTCCCAGGCATCGGCGGTTCTGCTGCGGCAGGAACTCCATTGCGAAATGAATGCCTTTGAGCTCGCGTCCTGGAACCCGCAAGTCGCGCGGCTGCTCGCTTCCGCCTGCGAGAACGACTGCGTCGAACTCCTTGCGCAGTTTTTCGAGGGTCACGTCGTTGCCAACGTGGACGTTGGGCTCGAAACGAACACCTTCCTCGAGCATTTGAGTGAGGCGGCGATCAAGGATGTGGCTCTCAAGTTTGAAGTGAGGAATGCCGTACCGGAGTAGGCCCCCGAAACGATCGGCCTTTTCATACAGAAAAACGTCGTGGCCCCATCGGCGCAATTGCTGTGCTGTTGCCATGCCGGAGGGGCCGGAACCGACTACAGCTACTCGCTTTCCGGAAGAATGGATCGGGGGTTCAGGACGAATCCAGCCTTCCGCAAATCCACGCTCGACTATGTTTTTCTCGATCTGCTTAATGGTCACGGCAGGCTGGTTGATACCGAGCACGCAAGATGCTTCGCAAGGGGCAGGGCAGATACGCCCGGTGAACTCTGGAAAGTTATTGGTGGAGTGAAGCTGACGGACGGCCTCTTGCCAGCGTCCCTTGTATACAAGGTCATTCCAGTCGGGGATGAGATTGTTGACAGGACAGCCGGTGTGACAGAAGGGAACGCCGCAATCCATGCAGCGAGAGGCTTGTTCGCGCAATTTTGGCTCATGAAAATCCGTATAGATCTCGAACCAATCATTCACCCGCTGCGTTGCTGGCCGCCGCGGCGCAAGTTCGCGAGAATAATCGAGGAAGCCGGTGATCTTACCCATGTTGCACCGCGGCGATTGCCTCGACTCGTGGTTGAACATAACGTGGCGGTGATGGGGGTAGATTCAGCGCTTGTTTTAGATCTCGTGGGAAGACTTTGACAAACCGTGCGACGGATTCCGGCCAATTTTGAAGTATCGACTGGGCACGCTCGCTTCCTGTGAGTTCGGCATGCCGCAGAATCAGGGAGTGAAGCAGCCTGGCGTCTGCGTCTTCCAGCACAGATTCGAGGTCTACGGACCCGTGATTGCACCGAGTGGCGGAAAAGTTGCTTCGTTCGTCAAAAACATATGCGAAGCCGCCGCTCATACCTGCAGCAAAATTCCTGCCGCAAGCGCCGAGAACGACCACCGTGCCGCGCGTCATGTATTCACAACCGTGATCTCCAACGCCTTCAACGACAGCCGTCGCGCCTGAGTTGCGAACCGCAAAGCGTTCTCCCGCGACGCCGTTAAAAAATGCTTCTCCGCTTGTTGCGCCATAGAGGGCTACGTTCCCGATAAGGATGTTCTCTTCAGCAGGGAAGTGAGACAGCCGTGGCGGAAAGACAATGATCGTTCCGCCCGAGAGGCCTTTGCCAACGTAATCGTTGGCATCGCCTTCGAGCGTGAGCGTGACGCCTTTGGCTAGGAATGCACCGAAACTCTGACCTGCAGAGCCCGTGAAGCGAACCTGGATCGTGTCGTCCGGTAAGCCGGCAGCGCCATGCTGGCGCGCGACCGCTCCGCTGAGCATGGTTCCGACCGAACGATGTATGTTGCGGATCGGCATCTGTATTTCAACCCGGGTGCGATTGGCCAGGGCAGCGCTCGCGTGTGCGAGCAGCGAGTGATCTAGCGCCTGATCCAAACCGTGTTCCTGGGTATGGATCTGACGCCGCGCGACGCGTCCTGGCACTGGCGGATCGTACAGAATGGCGGAGAGATCAATTCCGCTGGCTTTCCAATGGTCGACTGCGGGGTGCGCGTCCAACATGTCCACACGGCCCACCATTTCATCGAATGTTCGAAATCCTAGCTCGGCCATGTATTCGCGAACCTGCTCAGCAAGGAAGAAAAAGAAGTTGATGACATGCTCCGGCTGTCCTCGAAATTGTTGGCGCAGAACGGGATCCTGCGTAGCAATGCCCACCGAGCAGGTGTTGAGGTGGCATTTGCGCATCATGACGCAACCCATCGCGATCAGTGGCGTGGTGGCGAATCCGAACTCCTCTGCGCCGAGTAATGCGGCGATGACGACATCGCGCCCGGTTTGCAGTTTGCCGTCGGTCTGAACGCGGATGCGACTGCGTAGATTGTTGAGCAATAGAGTCTGTTGTGTTTCGGCGAGTCCTAACTCCCACGGAATTCCTGCGTGCTTGATGGAACTGAGAGGAGCCGCACCAGTTCCACCGCTATCGCCGCTGATCAGAACGACGTCAGCGTGAGCTTTGGCCACTCCTGCAGCAACGGTGCCTACTCCAACTTCAGCAACTAATTTCACCGCGATACGCGCCTGGGGATTGACGTTTTTCAGGTCATAAATCAGCTGTGCAAGATCCTCGATTGAATAAATATCGTGGTGCGGCGGTGGCGAGATCAGGCCAACGCCTGGCGTGGAGTGACGTAGCCGCGCGATGATGTTGTCGACCTTGTGACCAGGTAGCTGTCCGCCTTCGCCCGGTTTCGCGCCTTGGGCCATTTTGATCTGAAGTTCATCTGCGTTTACAAGATAGTGCGCGGTAACACCAAATCGAGCAGAAGCGACTTGCTTCACTGCACTGCGCCGGGAATCGCCGTTCGGCTTATTTGAAAAGCGGTCGGCGTCTTCTCCTCCCTCGCCGGTGTTCGATTTGCCGCCAATGCGATTCATCGCAATGGCCAGCGTTTCGTGGGCCTCCTTGCTGATTGAACCGAATGACATTGCGCCGGTTGTAAATCGCTTAACGATTTCTTTCGTTGGCTCGACCTCGGTGATCGCAACGGGCCGAGGTGATTTGCGTATCTGCATCAGGCTACGCAGAGTACCGAGCGCTCGGTTCTGGTCATCGATAAGATCGGTGTACTCCTTAAACGTTTGAGGACTGGAATCTCGCACCGCATGCTGAAGTTTGCTAATCGTCAGTGGATTCAGAAGATGACGCTCGCCCTTAACTCGGAAGTGATATGCTCCGCCGGCGTTGAGTTCAGTTTCCGATTGCGTTCGCGAGCGAAAGGCATAAGCATGCTTCATGAGCGCTTCCCTAGCGAGAACCTCGATGCCTATGCCGCCCAGCCGCGATGTTGTTCCGACGAAGTATGACTCGACCAATTCTTTTTCGAGACCGATCGCCTCAAAGACCTGCGCGCCTTGATAGCTCTGCAAGGTGGATATACCCATTTTCGAGAATGTCTTCAGCAGCCCTTTGTTCACGGCCTTGATAAAGTTATGTACGGCTCGGTCTGAAGTGACGGCGCCCGCGAATGTTTCACGTCTGGCGAGATCTTCCAGTGTCTCAATGGCAAGGTACGGATTAACGGCACTTGCGCCATAGCCAGTCAAAAGCGCGAAATGCATGACCTCGCGAGGCTCTCCGGATTCGATGATCAGCGCTACCTGAGTGCGTGTTTTTTCACGAATCAACAGATTGTGGACCGCTGCGAGGGCGAGCAGGGATGGAATCGGAGCATAGTCGTCATCGACGCCTCGGTCGGAGAGAATTAGAAGCGTGTAGCCCGACTTTACTGCCAGTGAAGCACGCCGGCAAAGCTCATCTACGGCCCATTTCAATCCTGATACACCGTCTTTTACACGAAACAATGTCGGCAATGTGCTTGCGAGCAAATCCCCGCGCGAAACGCGCCGGAGTTTCTCAAGATCACGATTCGTCAGAATTGGGTGTGCCAGTTTCAGAGTGCTGCAATTGTAGGGCGTCTCGTCGAGGATGTTGCCTTCGGCGCCTATGTAACTGGTCAGCGACATCACCATTTCTTCACGAATCGGATCGATGGGTGGGTTCGTGACCTGCGCGAAGAGTTGCTTGAAATAGTTAAATAGATTCTGAGGCTGATCCGAGAGACAGGCGAGGGGGGTGTCGTTGCCCATGCTGCCAACAGGTTCCTCGCCCGTGCGGGCCATCGGCTCGAGAATCATGGACAGATCTTCCGCGCTGTACCCAAAGGCACGCTGCCGACACAAGATGGTCTCGTGATCCGACTCGTGGACGCGGCTGGGTTCGGGTAACTTATCGAGCATGATCTGGTTTTGCCTGAGCCACTGAGCGTAAGGTTGCCGCGACGCGAGACGCTTCTTGATTTCTTTGTCCGACACGATACGGCCTTCTACAGTGTCGACCAGAAACATCTTGCCCGGCTGCAGCCGGCCTTTAGTTTTTATCTGCTGCGGCGGGATATCGAGAACACCCGCTTCCGATGCAAGCACAACCAATCCATCACGAGTGACGACGTAGCGCCCTGGACGTAAACCGTTGCGATCGAGCGTGGCGCCAATCACTCGACCGTCGGTGAACGCGATCGCAGCCGGACCGTCCCACGGTTCCATCAACGATGCGTGATATTCGTAAAACGCACGCTTGTCGCCTTTCATGTGTAGGTGGCCAGCCCAAGCTTCGGGGATGAGCATGGCCATGACGTGAGGCAGGTCGCGTCCCGCGTGGAAAAGAAGTTCGAGTGCGTTGTCGAAGCTCGCTGAGTCGCTTCCTCCAGGTGTAATGATCGGGAAAACTTTTTTTAGGTCGTCGCCGAATAAAGGAGACGAGAGAACTGCTTGCCGTGCGTGCATCCAATTCACGTTTCCGCGCAAGGTGTTGATCTCACCGTTGTGGGCGATGTAGCGATATGGATGCGCCAGCGGCCAACTGGGAAATGTGTTTGTGGAGAAGCGCTGATGGACGAGGCACAGTGCCGTTTCTACATCGGGATCGTTGAGCTCGATATAAAACTTCGCAATCTGCGGCGCCTGCAGGAGTCCTTTGTAGACGATTGTTCGGGACGAAAGTGAGGGGATGTAAAACATGTCGCGGTCTTCAATCTCAGAGGCCGCGATTTCGGATTCGACGCGCTTGCGAACGATATACAACTTTCGCTCGAAGGCGTCTTCGGCCAAGCCGGCGGGCCGCCCTACGAAGATTTGCTGGATGTAAGGCTGCGAGCCTCTCGCAACACGCCCTATCGCAGTCCCGTCGATTGGAATGTCGCGCCATCCGAGTACTGTCAGGTTTTCCTCACGCAGAATGCGTTCCAAAATGCCTTCGCACTGGAGCCGCTGGTGCTTTTCGACGGGGAGGAACGCCATGCCGACTGCGTACTGTTCTTCAGCGGGAACTGGAAAGCCTAGCCGAGCAGTCTCGCGAGCAAAAAAGCGATGGGGAATCTGAATCAGAATGCCAGCACCATCGCCAGTTTCCGGATCGCAGCCGCATGCACCACGGTGCGCGAGGTTGATGAGTACCTCGATGCCCTTGCGCAGAATGTCGTGAGACTTCTCGCCTCGAATATTGACAACAAAGCCCATGCCGCAGGCGTCATGTTCACGCGTGGGATCGTATAGTCCTTGGGCAGCCGGGAGTCCGCGAGTTTGGTCGTGTTCCTTCATCGCTCGAGTGGCAGAACTTGTCAGTTTGGCTGGGTAATGAAAGGGGTAAAACCCCACGCTATTGGTACAGCCTGATATGTCTGCATGTACAACGCAGAATTTTGATGAGGGTTATTCGAAATTCAGGGACGTTGGATCTTCGATCGAAAACTATGTTGAGTAATCTGCGTTGATGCTGACATATTCCGCGGTCAAGTCGGTGGTAAGGAAACGTATACGGCTGGTTCCCGCTCCGAGTTGTACGCGAATCTCGCATTGCGGTTTTCGCAACGCGCGGTGTGCCCGATGCACGTCAAAGGCGCAACTCGAACCGTTGCGACACACCCTCTGGTCGCCGATAAAAATGTTCACCTTGTTCGGATTTATCGGGACTCCAGAACGACCGATGGCGGCGAGAATGCGACCCCAGTTGGGATCGGAGCCCGCCCAGGCGGTCTTTACGAGCGGCGAGTGCGCTATTGTTCGTGCGATCTCCAGCGCGTCAGCTGATCTTCGAGCCTGTTCAATCGAGAGTTCAATGACGTGATTCACTCCTTCGCCATCGGTGACGATCTGCTCCGCCAAGGATTCGCAAACATCGAAAAGGGCGCGCCGGAAAGGCTCGCGAGCGCCGCCAGCGTTGACACCGCTCTCACCACTCGCGACCAGCGCGACCGTGTCATTCGTTGACGTGTCGCCGTCGACTGAGATTCGGTTGAAGGTCTCATCCGCCACTTCGCGAAGCAGTCTGTTGAGCTCTTTTGGAGAGGCGCTCAAGTCAGTGAAGAGATAGACGAGCATGGTGGCCATCTGAGGATGGATCATGCCCGATCCTTTGGCGACGCCGAGAAGCGTTACGGTGCGGCCTTTCACCCTGAGCCTGCGCGATGCGATTTTGCGACGAGTGTCCGTGGTCAAAATAGCGTCTGCAAATCGGGTGACGGCTTCTCGCGTTCCGCGTAAAGACGCGATCAGTGTCGGGAGGCAGGCGATGATTTTGTCGGACGGGAGCGGTACACCAATGATGCCGGTCGATGATGGAAAGATGTGCGTTTCGGATATTCCAAGCAGGTTCCCCAGCGCTTTGCAACTACTTGCGCAAGCGAACAGACCCGCTGCGCCTGTAGCACAGTTTGCATTTCCTGAATTTACCAAGACCGCATCCACGCGGCCGCGAGTCTTCTTTAACGACGCTCGTCCTATTTCGATAGGAGCGGCTACCACGCGGTTTCGTGTGAAGACCGAAGATGCCATCGAACCGATGGAGCGCGCCAATGCAACGTCGGGTCGCCCGCTCGCTTTAATTCCCGCCGACAAAGCCGCGAACGCAAATCCCGCCGGAACGAGGATTGGTCCCGGCTTGCGACGTACTGCCCTCATACGATAAGTCTCACGATCGCATTCGCCGAAAGATCAAGGATGGAAATCTTGGGCAACTCACCTCGCACCATGGCAACTTCATCGCAGCTGTTGAGACGAGGACAATTGCAGCAGTCTTTGTACATCTTGTCCGGAATTTGCTCCCGCAGCACAGGTGTGAAACCCATCCGCGCAAAAAAGTCGGGAATGCGAGTGAATAAGCAGATGCAATTTACATCGTGTTTTGAAGCCTCTTCGAGAAGGGCATCGATGAGGAGACGTCCACCTCCCGAGTTCTGTGACCCGGCATCTACCGTAATGGAACGGATCTCAGCCAAATGCGGTCCATAAAGATGGAGAGCTCCGCAACCGATGATCCGGCGATCTTGTTCAAGAACGACAAAATCACGGACGTTCTCGCAGATTTCGGCGAGAGTGCGAGGGAGCAATGTTCCATCAGTCGAGTACGCGCTGATGAGCCGGTAAATCGCTTCCGCGTCAGGAAGCACTGCTTCGCGCGTGCACATGGGCTGAACTTTTCGCCGTTGTCGGGGGACGGAGGTGCTGCTCATCCGCGTCCTCTAGAAGACGTGCTAACGGCATGTTCGGATAGCGAAGAGTCCAGCAAACGTATGACTTGGTTCACATGCGACTTCTCGATAATGTACGGCGGCAGAAATCGCAGTACGGTGTTGTGTGTGCGGTTAATGAGAACGCCGTGCTCCAGCAAGTGCACGACAATCGCTTTTGCTCGATCGGCAGATTCCAACTCCATGCCGATCATCAAACCCATGCCTCGCACTTCGACAATGCCTTTGTGTTTGAACTTCAACGTTTCTAATTGCGACCGAAAGTAGCGGCCAAGTCTCTCAATGTGAGTTAACAAACCGTTCGTAATCCGCTGGACCTCGAGAGCCACGGCGCACGCCAGAGGTCCGCCGCCGAATGTTGTTCCGTGCATGCCGGGATGAATGCAACTTGCCGCTTTGTTAGTAGTGAGAATCGCGCCAAGCGGCAAACCTGCAGCAATGGGTTTCGCGACGGTGACGAGATCGGGCGTTATTCCGTAATGCTGGTACGCGAAGTGGCGACCTGTGCGGCCGAGCCCGCACTGTATTTCATCGAGCAAAAGCAATGCACCGTGCCGACGCGTTAAACGGCGCGCTGCCTTTAGAAATTCTTTGCTTACCGGACGAACGCCCCCTTCGCCCTGAATCGTCTCGATACCGACTGCGCACACGCTGGCGTCAAACTGGCGCTCGAGGTCGCTAACGTCATTGAACTTCACGAACCGAATACCGGGGACTAGCGGCTCAAATGGCGCACGGTATTTGGGTTGGCCAGTCGTCGCAAGGGAACCGAACGTCCTGCCATGAAACGAATTTTCCAAAACAAGAATGCGCCACTTTGTTCTACTCCCATTGTTCTTACCCGCACTCGCATGCGCCCGTGCGATCTTCAAGGCGCCTTCCCAAGCCTCCGTTCCGCTGTTGCAAAAGAACGCACGATCGAGGCCGGAGGTCTTGGTCAGTTGCTTGGCCAACTCTGACTGGTATTCATGAAAGTACAAATTTGAGATATGGATAAGTTTGTCCGACTGTGTACGAATCGCTCGTCGGACGGCGGGGTGACGATGACCGAGCGCATTGACGCCAATTCCGCTCAGGAAGTCGAGGTAGCGCTCCCCGTTCGCGTCCCAGAGGTAAACACCTCTTCCGCGCGTAAATAGGACTCGATGCCGATCGTAAGTGGGAAGCAGAGAATCCGCTTCCGCACGACTCACTGAGGCGAGGTTCATGCCACCATCACCTCGGTGCCGCACTCCACTTTCGTGAAATAAAAATCGCGCAACATTTCGACTTGCGCTGCCGGAAGGATTCTGACTCGGTCGACTCCGTTCCGAAGCGCCCGTTTGCACGCGTCGAGTTTCGGTAGCATGCCACCGCTGATGACTGCGCTCTCCACCAGGGATTCAATTTGATCGGTGTTGAGATTAGCGATCACTGCTCCCTCGGCGTTTCGAACGCCGGGAACGTCTGTGAGAAAAAAGAGCACATTAGCGTGGCAGGCTGAAGCGCACGCGGCCGCCATCTCATCAGCGTTGACGTTGTAGTGCTGACCGTCGGCTCCCAATGCGATTGGCGAGAGCACGGGGACGCCATCCTTAGCCCAAATCGCCTCAATCCAACGCGAATCGGAGGAAATAATTTCGCCGACGTAGCCGAGATCTGAAACTTTCGAATATTTTTTTCTGACCGTGAAGGCTGCACCATCGGAGCCGCTCAATCCGACCGCTGGGATGCCAGTCGCATTGATCGCTGCTACCAGTTGCTTGTTGACGCTTCCGGATAAAACCATTACCGCGATATCACGAGTCTCCGAATCAGTAACTCGCAACCCATTCACGAATTCTGATTTCTTGCCCAAGCGCTGCAACATGTTGGTCAAAGCACTTCCGCCCCCGTGCACCACGGCGACGTGATGTCCGTCTTCGACCAGGCGGGCAACCGCCAGCGCACATCGGCGCCGAGTTTCTTCGGCCTCGAGGGCGGCTCCGCCAATCTTGACAATTATCTTCATTATTGAAGCCCAGCTTCCTCCGGCCAACCGTACATCAGGTTCATGTTTTGGACCGCCTGTCCGGCTGCTCCCTTTACTAAATTGTCGAGACAGGACACCAGGACCAGGCGTCGGCCATCCTGATCGAGACAAAAGCCGATGTCGCAATAGTTAGTGTGCAAAGAAAAACGAATCTCCGGCAGATTCGGCGTTGAAAACACTCGGACCCACGGCTTGCCTTGGTAGAACGTGCGAAAGCAAGCCTCAATGTCAGATGGGGTCTTCCGATCTTTTAAATGCACATAGAGCGTCGAGAGAATCCCGCGAGGAATTGGAAGAAGGTGAGGCGTGAATGTCAGATTAGGAGTTTCGATACCAAGTTGCTCAACGATCTCGCCGACGTGGCGATGGCTGAACAAGGAATAAGCCGACAGGTTGTCAGAAACCGTGACGAAGTGTGTGCGCGCAGTTGGTTCCTTGCCCGCCCCCGAGACGCCCGACTTTGAGTCGGACACCACACCACGCGATTCATCTACCAGATTGGACGCGAACAGCGGAGCTAGCGCCAGGATGACCGATGTCGCATAACATCCCGGGTTCGCGACCAAGGTTGCGTCCTTGATCTGCGTGCTGTGCAACTCTGGGAGACCGTAGACCGCCTGGGCATCGAGCGCCGCAGCCGCCTCAGGGTCGGAGTCGTGAAAGCCGTAGACAGTTCTGTTACTAGCTTCTTTCAGACGCCACGCCCCACTCAGATCGATTGCCCGCATGCCGCGAGCGAGCACCTCTGGGACAAGTGATCGCGATGCTTCGTGGGGCGTCGCAAGAAAAAGAAGTTGCACGTCCGCCTGCTGCAGAGCCGACCAAGAGAAGCCTTCAATCGCGTCGTGCATCCCGGCGGGAGAAAAGCCGTCGGTGCGTTTCGTCGGCTTGCCGGAGTTGGCCACGTTGGGTTGACGAAGCCGGATGGGAGGTTTCACGTGAGGATGGCGTGCGAGAATCCGTGCCAGTTCGGCCCCCGAGTACCCGGTGGCACCGACGATCGCGGTCTGTAGTGTTTCGCTCATCGACACAAATCCATGCCAGACTGCGAGCCGTTCTTGGTTTTCTGCAAAGGTAGTTGGCTATGAATATCTATGCATTGTAATGAGTATTTATTCATTTGTCGATGTACCTGGAGGCTGAAGCAATCGAAAATATCGATGGACGGAATCTATTTTTCAAATTCGCGTGTCAGTCCTTTGCGCCCGTTTGCGTGGGAGCAAAACTCGGTCGACTTGAGCCGCGTACTCATGGCATCTTGGACACTCAAGGAAGCGAGAACTAAAAGCCCAGTTTGGGCGGGACAACAGCCCTGGTCGATCGTGGATAGGGTATTCTCAGCAACGAGTTGAACAGACAATGGATTTTGATCAGCTAACAACTTTTCTGGAAGTCGCTAAGCTAGGCAGCTTTTCGCGCGCTGGCCAGAAGGTTTTTCGCTCGCAGTCGGCTGTAAGCACGCAGGTGCGGCAGTTGGAGCAAACCTGCGGTGCCCGCCTGCTCGACCGGTCGGGCAAGGATGTCACTTTGACGCCCGCCGGGAAAGTCCTGTTCACATATGCGGAGCGTATGCTTCGACTGCGGGACGAAGCGCTCTTGGCCGTGGCGGATGATGGGAAGACGCCACGTGGTTCGCTTTCAATTGGCGCTAACGAAGGCACCTGCCTGTATGTCCTGCCGGATGTGTTCGCGAAATATTCGAGCCTGCATCCTGGTGTGCAAATCAACATCTATCGAAACTTCACCTACAAGATCGTTGAGAAACTTGAAGCAGGATCGCTGGACGTTGGAATTATCACTCTTCCAGTGAAATCTCCCAGCCTGAAAGCGTCTCCGATTTTTCGTGACCAGCTCATGTGGATGGTCAGCCCGCAGAGTCCACTTGCGAAACAGGATGCGGTGTCGATCGAGGAAATCGCCCAGCAACCGCTCATTCTTCCTAAGACTGGGTACACGCGAAGGCTGATGGACAAATTGCTACGCCCGTACGCTTCGCAACTTCAGATTCGGATGGAACTGCCCAGCGTTGGTATGATCAAGAGCTTCGTCGCTGCCGGTTTAGGGGTAACGCTGATTAGCGCCAGTTTTGCGCGCGACCAAGTCGTCGCTGGCCGCGTGAAACTTCTTGGTTTTGACGATCGGGATCTGTGGCGTGAACTCGGAATCGCTTATCGTCGGGATCGAACACTCAGCCGTGCGGCCACGAATTTCATCAACTCGGTGCGGCAGCTAGCGGCTGCGTCGAAATAAAGCTCGTTATCCATTCACAGCCGTAAGCTTCATGTACTCGACCCACACAGGGATAAGTTTGCTCATCTTGGCGCGCAGAGCGGAAGCTGAGGCGGGCGCAAGCTCCGAGAAAGGGTCGCCCGACAACCGTGTTTTCATCTCCGCCGAGGCGTGCTCTGCATCGATGTCGAGGGGGCCATCGATCTTTCCCTGAAAGTCGAGAGTCTCGAATACTTTGTTTACTGTCTTGCGGACATCACGGTACCGATCGAGCGGCAACCCAGAGGCCTCTGCTCCTCCAGGAATGGTTTGTGCTTCCCACTCATCTTCGGCTGCTTTTGCTCGATCCTCCGAGGTTTTCGCATTTCGCCCGCGCTCCTGTGCCGCGCGGACCAGCGCAATCTCCGTAGCGAGGCCTTTTTGGTAAGCATCCAAGTCACGGTCAGTCAGCGCGAATGCTGTAGCACTTCCGCCAGCGGTGCTGGCGTCTTGCTGCGTGGTAGCGGGTTGCTTTGCGCTAGCGTCTGCAGCTGGCTGGGTGCTACACCCCTGAGAGGCTAACAATGCAAACAAAAATCCTAAACCGTAAAGACCTAAATGTTTGAATGAAACCCAGGTGTCCATGGCCCAACCAGCCTCCGCTGTCCGTGGCAATTATCATAAGGCAAGGAACGATGAGTCGCGGGGTTCGAGCCAAGCGCATCGCATTCGCGAATAAGAGCGTTACTTTTCGCCCAGCCGGAATGTGAGGCTGACTGTGAACCCAACTGGAAAGCCCGGCGTGGCATGGACGCGCTCTACTCCGTTAATCGGTTCGCGCTGGAGACGGGAAGTGAAGTAGTTCTGGGTTTCCCAATACTTCTTGTTATTCAGGTTGTCGACGGCAAAGTTGAGGTCGACGCCGTGGTGGATCGTTTTCGAGACGCTGAAGTCCACGACGTCAAGACCGCTGGCTTGCTTCGCAGGATTTCTACTGTCTGATCCGTCAAGAAAATAACGGCTGATGTGTCGATACCGGATGGATGCGTTGAATCCGCGCGATGCAGTCAAGGTCAGCCCTGCGTTTGCAACGGAATGGGGAGCGCTATCGACGTAAATGCGCGGCGACAAGCTTTTGTAGAACGCATTGGATACTTGTGTGAAACCCCCATTCAGCACTAGTCTGCGAGTGAAATTAACCGATGTCTTGGCCTCCCAACCGTAAGACCTGCTCGGGCCTTTCAACTCTGTCGTTCCGTCATCGGGAATATAAACCTGCTCGTTGGATCGATCGATGAGAAACAGATCGGTGCTTAGCGAAAACCGCCTCAGGTGATGTGATGTTCCGATTTGATAAAAATCGGTGGTTGAAACGCGGGGCGAGTCAGGGAACTGGATGATGCCGCGTGCGTCTTGGCTCGAGATTCCGCGTCCATAGCTCAAGTAGAGAGTGACTGGCAAGCGGCATGATGGAGTGTAGGCGAGGTTTGCTTTTGGCTGAAAGCGGGACGCCCCCTTCACACCGTTGTCGGAGGGATTGAGTTTGTCCTCAACATTGAAGCGGAAGTAATCAAAACGCAAGCCAGCGTCTAAATGTAAACGTCCCTGCAAAAAGTCAACGCCTTGTTGCGCATATCCTGCCACGTTTGAAACATGTGCAAGCGCACTGGTTGTCACGCCAATCACCTGGCGTTCTTCCGTGTGTAACAGCCCGACATTGATCTGGTTGTCGTGGTAGTTGCTGCCTAAGGTCAAAAGGGCGGCGTTGCCGAAAATCTTGAAGGGGTGTAGATACTGCGCATTCAGCCCTTCCTGCAGGCGTGAGTCGTGCTGCTGGATCTCATCGCCATGCGCTGGATCGGTCAGAAAAAAAGTAAAATTCGAATAAAGGTCGAATAGGGAGCGCGCCAGAAATCCGTCGACTTTGAAGATGTCGCCGTTTTCGAGATCTCGTTTGTAGTACGCGGCGAACGTGCCCAGGCGAATCCTGCCTCCATCAAATGGGTCGATGAACCCGAAGCGTTGAAGCTGCCCATCCAGTACCAAGTCTAACGGGATTTGGCCGGATGAAAAGAAGTCGTTAGCGCCAAAATTCAGTTTGAATCCCAGAGACTCCTGCTTGCTGAGGTGCCGTTTGTAGTTGCCACTGATGTTGTGACGGTCATAGCGCAATGGACTGATGAAAGGGCCTTGAGAGTGTGATCCTTCATAGGAAATGAACGCGTCGGCCTTATCGAGCGAGGGGCTGTAAGCAACAAATCCGCGGAAGGCGCCGAACGAACCGCCCTGCAGACGTACTGTCAGAAGCTCAGGCAGCGTTTCCTTCAAACGGATGTGAACGACACCCAGGCCTGAGAAGTCGCCATATTCGGCGCTGAAAGGTCCGTTGAGAATGTCAACATCGTCGACGAGTTCGGGCGTCAAGCTCTTTAGTGCTCCCACGTAGCCTTGGCCGTGACCTTGCGTGGATTGGTTCTGCTGAACGTCGTCGACGAGCACCTTCAAACCGCCGTTCACTCCTCCATGATCAAGGTTGAAACCAAATCGGCGAATCTCAAGCGATTTCCCCCCGCCTTCATGCTGCCCAGCATTGATTCCTGCAGCGAGCGTGTCGAATATCTGATCGTCGCGCGAGAAAAGCGTGCTCTTGTAAACATTGTCGTTGCGCTGCTCTATTGCCGGATTGAGAGACGTTGCTGTGATGACCAGGCTTTCATGAACAGGCGGGATCGTGTACGCAACTTTCACCACGAGGTCTTGCGACACGGCACCGTCTGCGAGCGCAATTCCGACAGGAGCAAGAAAAGCGCCGCGAACAGAGAGTTTCATTGATCCGACTGGCACGGTTAACCGAAACGAACCGTCTTCGTTCGTTGTGGTTTCGCTGCGGCGAGAACCGTACGTCACGGAAACGGTCGCGCCCGGTACCCGTTCTTCGTTCGCTGTCGTCACGATTCCTGAGACCAATCGCGTCTCGGCCCGCGGCAACTGCGCTTCACCTGGAGCTACGAGAAAGATAATCGCAAGCATGATTTGCCAGAAACGCACTTGACTATGCCCCACATGACTTCGAGCCAGGCTTTTTGCGCGGAATTTGAGTCTAGCGGTGCACATAGTCATCCTTCGCTCTTGCGTCCTGACATGGACTTCAGACGGCCGTGGCGCGGACAGTCCCACACCCGAGTTCCTCGCCCGCGCCAGCCCAGCCGTTGGCACCTTACTTTTCCCCCATAGGAGTAAGGGCTGCCAACACATGCTGAGCGTGTTCGGAGCCGGGGGCGTGCAATTCTGCGGATTGTTCGAGATACCGCTCGGCAGCAGCCCGGTCTCCGAGCTTTAGAGCAATCTCTCCCGCGTGCGCCAACATTCTTGCGTCGTGAATCCCAACGGCGAGGGCCTCCTCCATGTGCTTACGCGCTTCTGCGTCCCTGTCGTTCACGTGAAGGGCCCACGCGTAGGCGTCGAGTGTGAACACATCATGGCGCCGCGCAAATTCCGACTCCGCGATAGAAAGAGCCTTCGCCGGCTGAGCAGCGTGGTCGGCGTAATAAAAGATCAGCTCGCGATTTGAGTTGTCGGCTTTGCCGCTCTCGAGCAGCGACTTTCTCTCGAACTCAGCGAAGGACTTTGCTGTTTCGTCTTTCTGCCCTGATAATTCGAGCGCTTCCGCGAGATCGTAAAGATTTTCGGCGTGCGGAGCTTGGTCGTACCGCCGTTCAAGCAAAGCGACGGCGTCGTCATACCTTTTCTGTGCAATTCGCACCTTCGCCAGATTCCCCAGCGCATAGTGATAGTTGGGAAATAAATTGAGGGCTTGGTCGAGAAGCTTGTCGGCGTCCATGGTGCGTCCCTGCGACAGCCTCAGGTGGGCCATTTGAGTCAGGATCCATGCGCGGTCTTCCGTCGACATCACCGGTGTGGCTTCAAAGGCCATCTTCATCAAATCGTAAGCACCATCCGTCATACCAAATAGCTCACGAAGGTATGCAGCGCGCGTAAGCCCGGGGATATTTCCAGCGCGCAACTTCAGCATCCAGTTGACGGCCTTTTCGGCTTCGTCGTAGTTGCCCAACTCGGCATTCGCATCGGCGACAAATCCGTAGACCATCACGTCGTCAGGCACGCGTTTGTTCAGATCGCGCGCGGCGTCGCGCGCCACCGCGAATTCATGTTTGCCCAACAGAATCCATACGCGAGCTTTCTTCGCTCCAAAATTATCCGGCGATACCGCCAGCGATTTTTTGATCGCTTCGTCCGCTTGCGAATAGTAGGTTACGTTTGAAGTTTCCCGAGCCCGTCGCGCGAGCGCCAGAGCAAGCGTGTTGTATCCGTCAGGCTGGCTAGGTGCCTTCTCGATCGACTGACGGGCCTGCGAGATCGCTTGCTCAGCGGGAGACGATTGCGCGGACGTTGCAACGGGCGTTTGAGATCGAAGAGAACCGGCCAGGGCCAATGTCAACAGGAATGTCGCTTGAATTTTTATCATAGATTCCTCGCGTTTATCTGAAGGACGGGCTGCGAGACGTTTGTCTCGCAGCCCTCGTTTCGATCTACTTCATTGGACAGACGCCATTGGCGTAGCCGGTGCAACCCTGCTGGCCGGCACCGATGTGTTTGCTATCGCGACCGCTGAGCGCCATTCGGACATACGGGAAGCTCGTACGCTGGGCGCCTGCGTCGCCATCGGTGTTGACTCCATCACCGATTCGCGTGCCGAACTTGACGGCGTCCACAAGAATGCCGCCAACCGCACGAGCAGCAATATCCGTAACGTCGTCGATTGGCCGTCGACCGTTCGGAAAGCCACCGAAGTCCCCTGCCAGCACTCCGAGACGCTTCTGCTGTGCAGGAGGTGTCGGCGGAATGCCCGTGTTGAGACGAAGCAGGTCTGCAATGGGTCCTGCATCGTTGGGTCCGCATCCGGGACAAATCGGTGCCTTGTAAATGACGAGCGGCAACAGATCTGTACGGGGTGCCGGCGGTACAGGAATGCCAATCGAGCCAAAAATTTTCGCCAGGAGCGGATCAAGGAAGAAATCTGCGAACTGGCTGTCATTTTTGGGATCATCCATGCTGAAGCGATCCTTTGAGCCGGTACCGATGATCAATTCGTTGATTAACGGGTTGCCCATACGCTGTACCTGCTGGAATTCACCGTGGGTGGAAATCGGTTCGGGCGAATTGCGCACGGTGACGGCAGCTCGAGAAGTGGTTCCGTATGTGCCAATGACCGCTTGCTTTTGGCCCGCGCTATGGCGCTTCCCGTCAACCGTGAGCATGGTGATCGGGACTTCGAGGACGATCGAATTGACGTTGTAACCGGCTACAGCGTCGGGTGCATAGTTGTGCGTGTCGTCGGCATCTTGCGCTGCGGATAGGACCCCGCCGCCTGCTTTCTGACGGAAGTGCAGGGAATCGAAGGCTGCTCCCAAGTCAATAAAAAATGGATCGTTGATCGTTGCAGCGAATACACGCACGCCGTTCCCCAAAGCGTACTGACCCTGGTTATACAGCGCGCTGTAGTTCGGCATGGTGCGCGAGCCCACGTTCGTAGGCACTGCGAATAACTTTCGGCCGCCCGTTAGATCGGTGGGAACACCGTTCTTGACCATCGTCACGGTATAGGTTTGTCGCAGGTTAAGCCCTTCCGAGCCGTCGCCATCCAGCGATGTGATCGGAGGAATTCCTGCAATGCCTCCCACGGCTGCGGTGAAGACTCCGGGGGCGCGATATTCGGTTTGAAAACGGAACTGGAAGACGACGTCTTCCACGCCATCCTGGTCGTTATCAATTTTCATTTCGTAGAGCACGTTTGGATCGAAAGGAAAGAAATTCGGACCGTTCGAAGGTTCAAGGAGCGGGTCCACATTGAGGATCATGGTGACCGCATCCGGACGGTTGAAGCTCACGAATGCGTACCAGTCCGTAATGTCGGCCGTGCGGTCAAGAGCGGTTATGGGCGCCTCGCGATGGCTTGCTGCGAATGTACTGGTTGGGACCAGCATCGCTACTGCCAGCAATATCGCGAGAAGAGGGCGGAGTCTTAACGTGTGCATAGTTGTTCCTCGGCGAACCGGGTGAGATTTGTTCCCCAACTTCTTTGGGTAATACGGTCTTGGTTCGCGATCGGATGTTTCGATCAAAGATTTCTTTCGAGAAAACTTTTGTCTGGGCGAGCGCTAAGTTCCCCGACCACGATGCGATGCCTCGTCAGTTGAAGACCCAGAAATAGGCTGACGGCCTTACAATGGACGGCCGAATCGCGAGCTGCGATGTTTGAACCAAGTTAGAAGCGTTGAATAAAGATGATTGGAAGTGATTTCACTAGATGACCTCCCGAAAAGTGATCGCGTTCTTTCCCGAGGCAGCCTATGGTCCGGCACTAAATTCGGTGGGCATTGCGCAAGCGTGCGAACGTCACGGGCATCAGGCCGTTTTTTTAACCGCCGCGGACATGGCGGGCGTGTATTCGCAGTATGGTTTCGAGGAGTTTGTCGTGAAGATGGCGCCGCCGATGGCGCCGGAAGAAGCGGCTCAGTACTGGCAAAACTTTATCAACGGGCACATTCCCAATTTCAATAAATCCCCCTATGAGCAAATCGATAACTACGTCCGCGATTGCTGGGATGCGGTTGTGGACACGGCAATCTGGGCGCAGAAGGATTTGCCCGGTGTGCTCGCCAACGTGATGCCAGACCTTATTTGTGTGGACAATGTGATCTTGTTTCCTGCCATCAAGCAGTTTGGCAAACCGTGGGTGCGAATCATTTCCTGCAGCGAAAATGAGATCCCCGACCCCGGAATTCCGCCCCACCTCTCCGGATGCGGGCAGAATGATCAGGATTGTTTTCGCAGATTTGAGTCAAAATTCTGCGACGTGATAAAGCCCATTCATGACCGTTTCAACAAGTTCCTGGTTGAAAATCACGAAACGTCGTACCCGCTCGCCCAGTTTTTCGAAACTTCACCCTATCTCAATCTCCTACTCTATCCTCAGGCGGTGAAGTTTAGCCGGCTTCAATCTCTTGACCCAAAGCGGTTTCAATATCTTGAAGGATGTGTTCGTCAAGAAACGCCGTATACGCTTCCGAGGTTTCAGTCGAATCAGGACAAACCCATCGTTTACGTGAGTTTTGGTTCCCTCGGATCAGGTGATATCGCTACGCTTCAGCACTTGATTGTGGCGCTGGGCGAAATACCCATTCGTGCGCTGGTGAACGTCGGCGGGTATGTCGATGCGTTTCCGACGGTTCCCGGCAACGTAATCGTAGACAAATGGTTTCCACAGCCATCGGTGATACCGCAGGTGCGCGCAGTGATTCATCATGGCGGAAATAACACTTTTACGGAGTGCCTATACTTTGGGAAGCCGTCGATTATCATGCCGTACGTGTGGGATGGCCATGACAACGCGACGCGTGTTCACGAGACGGGCCACGGACTAAAAATGCACCGAGCAAACTGGTCCGTCGAGGAGCTAGCGCGGAATGTGGAGTTCATTCTGACAGATGTCGCCATGAGAGAACGGCTTGCCGCGACGTCGTCTCAAATGCATCGGGATCCTGGGCCGGATAAGGCCGCGCGGCTTCTTGATGGTTTGCTTCGAGCGTAGAAAAAATCATCATCCAAACAGTTATTATGACGCTGAATCTTTCATCCTCTGCTCCCCACATCTCACCAGCAGCAGCATGGGCCAAGAGTCCCTCGGGTACTCCGCTTATTCGCGATGAACAATCGAGAATAGTCGGGCTGCTCCTTCACACCAGTTCAGATCCAAAGCTCGAGATTGGTATTCGGCGCTGGTATGTCGGATCAGTCGATGAGGCGTTTGAGATAGACCAACTGTGTCATTTCATTTCAGGCAGCGCCACATTTTATGGCGACAATGGAGAAGTGATTGAAGTCACTCCCGGTACGGCAACGCATTTCAAAGAGGGTTGGCGCGGCAAAGTGAAAGTCCGCGAGACGCTGGACGCTACCTACGTCAGGTGTGATGGCGGCTCGGCGAATTCAACGCCGCTATTAAGAAGCGTTTCATCTGCTGGTCCGCTCAAAGAATGGGGACCGGTTTCTAAGCCACTGGAAGGAGTTTCTGTTACCGCTGGGATATTGCTGAGCCGGGAGCCTGATCGCCGCGCCGAGAGCGGCATCTGGACTTGTACGCCGGGTGTTTGGCGGTGCGAATTAAAGAGCGATGAATTTTGTCATTTCCTGCAAGGTCGCTCGACCTATACGCACGACCAGGGAGAACTCATCGAGGTTTCTGCCGATACGCTCGCATACTTTCCCAAGGGATGGAAAGGTGAATGCCACGTTCACGAGACAGTACGGAAGGTTTATATGATCCGTTAGGCCGCGGTGAGGCTATTTCGTTATCACACCGCAAGCAATCCGGTCGCCCGAATTCCCAGAAGGATCGGTCTTCAGATCGTCAGCCTTAGCGTGAATGACCAAAGACGTCCCTCCATTGCTGTAGAGTGAATGCGTGCCTTCACCCAGTGTGACATCTTTGCTAATCAAGCTGGCCTTTGCCGTGCCGTCTGCCTTCACCGTAAAATTCTTCAAATCACCTGCGTGATGTCCCTCTGGGTTCTCGAATCCATGCTTCTTGCTCTCAGGGTTGAAGTGTGGTCCGGCGGACTTGAAATCCGGTGCTTCGCACGTCGCATTCTGATGGAAGTGAGCGACATGTTCTCCGGGCGGAAGGCTTTTCAAATCCAGGGCGATTTTGACGCCCGTACCTTTGTTCACGATCGTCGCGGTTCCGACCGCCTGGCCCTTGGCGTCCTTAATATCGACAACCTTCTTTTCTGCGGCGGCCGCGTTGATTACGAACCCGGCCAATAGTGCGGAGAGAATGAGCAGATGTCTCATAGGCTGAAGATTATAGTCCGGGACAGCCGATAAGAGACGAGTGCTGCCTGCAAATTTCGCATTCACAATCCCGCGACTAATCTTTCAAGACCGGCCGCAATCTCTTCCGGCTTTGCGTCTCGGGTGTATCGTACCGGAAGGCCGATTCTTACCTGAACCTGCCCGGGCCGAGCGAACTTCTTCCCAGATTTCTTGATTTCAAACAGTCCATCAATGCGCATGGGGACCACGGGTATATCGAGATTTCTCGCCAGCAATCCCACTCCGGTTCGAAACGGATTGATTTTGCCGTTCGTGGTGTGCCGACCTTCTGGAAAGACGAGAATGCTGTAACCGTCGTCGACAGCTCGGCCGGCATAACCAAAACTCTGGCGAAAGCCCGTTTCGCGTGGCAACGGGAAGAGATTTAGGAGGGCGATTCCGAGGGCCCACTCCGCGCGGTCCAACAATTCACGCCAGATTCCGCGATCATTAGAGGGGTTCCTTAGTGCTTCCAGCGTCTCGCCTCCAGTTGCGGTGGCGAGATGGTGGCGAAGTCTCGCTGGCAAGGCGGTCTGTATGAATCCAACGTCGACATGGTCGATGTGATTAGAAACGACAAGCACGGGTCCGCGAACGTTTGCCAAATTGTTGCGCCCCAAGATGGTAGGCCAGCCCATCAGGACGATTGCTGGCCGCACCAGCAGGTAGTAGGCGATGATGCGAATCCAAGTAACCGGCCATCGCAATGTCCATCGCGGATAGTGGTACCTGTTCGTTTCGATCGCCGGGTTCTGTAGGAGCTTTCCAATTTCGCCAAGAGTGCTCGCGGAGGCGAAACTGGTTTCACTGAGGTCGACTTGGTACCGTTCCTCCAGCGCGCTCATAAGCGCCACGCGATCCAAGGAAGATAGCTGTAGATCTTCACTGAGGGCTGTCTCCGAGGACACGTCTGCGTTGTCGCGGCCCGCGATCTTCGCGATTGCTTGCAGAAGAGGTTCTGAAGCTCTCTGATCGCGTCGTAAGCCCCCGAGTCTGGCCTCCGCAATTTCCTGAATTACTTGTCGGCGCGGCTTCTGCGTGGAGGTTCTAGGGAAGTCTTTGTCCGGCCATACGTACCAAGCCCGCATTCGTTGATACTCGGACAGGGACTGATTCGCCCGCTGCACAATGGCGCCACCATCAGCCGTTTGATTTCGAAGCAGCAGAATCGCACACGGCTCCGCGTTCCCACCACGCGCGATGGCGATGGCTACACAATCGCGCACTTCAGGTTGCGCTCGTAGCGCTGCCTCCAGGTCTGCGGGAAAGATGTTCATCCCCGCGGGAGTAACAATCGTGTCCTTCTTGCGCCCTTTGAAGAAGAGGTTTCCGTCCGGATCGAGGAGTCCGACGTCGCCAGTGTGGTACCAACCTTCGTCTTCGCTGATCGGCGTCGTGTCTCCGGCTTCCCACCTGTCGCTTGCAACCCCGCCGCCACGTACCAGGATTTCGCCGTCTTCGGCAAGTTTCACTTCCCGGCCTGCGATAATCTTGCCGATCGATCCTCTGCCGACCCGAAACGGATGATTTACGCTGATGAGGGATGTGGTTTCGGTCAGCCCATATCCCTGCACGACGGGGAATCCGAGCAGCCGCCAAAACTCTTCTGTCTCTAAGTCGAGTGCCGCTCCGCCACAAATAAATGCCCAGAACTTCCATCCTAGCTTTCGATGAATTCTTCGAAAGATCCACCACCTGAGCAAGTAATGCTTTGTCTCAGCAGCCGCAAGTTTGGCGGTCCAGTCGTCAGCGGTGTGAACGTTTGCAAATTCTGATTCGATCCTTTCCTTTAACGACTCCAACATTCGGGGGACCGTCACTAGCACGGAAATTCGCTCACGCCGAATTGTCCGGATTACGTCGGAGGGATGTAACGAATCATGAAAAACAACAGTGCCTGCCATGATCGGGGGCAGGTACAACGCAAGGAACTGGCCAAAGACGTGACTCAGAGGCAGCAGATTCAGAAAGCGAATTGGGTGCACCAATCGCTCATACTTCAAATATTTTCGGATTTCAGACTCAAGCGGTGCGAGATTGGCGAGCACATTCCCGTGTGTGATGACTACGCCTTTAGGCTCAGCCGTGGTGCCTGACGTGAAAATAATCTGCAAGGGATCATTGCTGCCGAGCGATACAGGATCTACCTTTGGTCTTGAGTCCGAAGCCTTGCCCAAGTCTTCAAGGATGAAACCTTCGACTGCAATCGAATGGCTCGCATGCTTTCGCGAGCAAACAACCAGACGCGCGTCCACTTCCCGCGCAACACGCTCGACGAAATCCGCGTGCGCTCCATCGTCCATCGGGACGACGACGACTCCTCGTAGCACGCATCCAAAGAAGACCGCAACCCACTCTGCACAGTTTTCTCCCCAAAGAAGGATGCGTCGACCCTTGCCGAGTCCACGTGTTTCCAGTTCCTGCGCAAACGCTGCGGCTCGACAGTACAGTTCCTTGTAAGTCCAGCGTTCTGTTCGGTATCCGCGACGATGGACGTAGGCAACCTCATCTCCACGTTCAAGGAAATCCTCGAAAAATTGCGCTAGAGATGCCCTGTTCATGGAGTTGTATTACGACCTTGGACTCGCCTCGATAGTTGCTACAAAATGAAGTTTAGTAGCAAAATGCTCCACCCGCGAGGACTACGCGGGACCATTTATCCCTATGCGACTGCTTTCCCTCTGTGTTTGCTTGCTCTCGTTGTTGATGATGGGGTGTCAGTCCGCACCCGTTCCCTCGCGCGCCCACTCTGACCCCGTTGCGCCACTCAAGGAGAGTCGAGAGGCTTCAGTGCACGATTTGAGCCGCGACGAAGAGCAGGGTGGCCATACGCTGAGAAAGCATGTTGGACGAAGCGATTCTGAGCTAAGTGAGAGGTTACGCGGGGAGCGCCGCATTGCGGCAGCTTCAACGTACACTGATCGGGAAACTGCGGAGCGTTCGATCGGTGCAGCAATACAACAGAGTCAGGCTCGAATTGATACCTGGCTAGCGCGATCCGGCAGCCGTCCCAATCTAGTAATTGACTATGACGCCGATCGGCCCATCGGACGGACCCTGCGGCGCGGTCAGGAGAACAGTCAACCTTGTTTCCATGCCGTGGTGGTTTTGAAGTGGGTTGACACCGCAGGATATTACGTTCTGACTTCGTATCCGGAGTGCCGTACATGAGCAGCAAAAATTCACCTGAAATTTCCGGAGCAAACTTTCCTGCCCTACGCAGCTTCCTGCGAGGCTACTTCCACGAAGACATGGCTGATGAGTACGGGTCGCCGGAAGAAGCTGCAGATGCATTCTGCGAAGATGCCGATACCGATGAACGGCTGGCAGTGGCTCGAGAGTGGGCGCGATTTAATGAACTGGTGCAGGGCCGCTCCATTGCCGAAATTAATCGCTTGCTGACTTTGAAACTCAGCAGTGGGGTGCAAATCAACGAGGAAGAGCTGGAACAGGTTTCGGCCATATTTGATCGCTACTTAAAACCCAAGACTCACCCACACTCCCACGACGAGACCGAGTAAATAAGAAAGGCTTTCAATTGCAAAACACCTCGGCACGCCTGGGCAATTCGGTGCTAGATTTTGCGAAGATAGCCCGGCTTCGGGTTAACATTTGCAACCATTCTTTGCAGTGTTCAGCCTGATTCGGCGCGGTACGTCCGCGCAGGAGATCAACAATCGTGAGCTACGTTGCATGGAAGATACTGCGGTCGTTACCGAGACCTGCTGTGCTCGCACTATTGCTATTTGCTTTGACGACAGTTGCTCGCGCGTGATCACCCGTATTCGAGTGAAATAGCGTTTAGATTAGCCCTTCTTTTACGCGCCGCAAGAAGTCTTCTGCTTCCTGTTTTGCCCGCTCTATCATCTTGGGATCTGATCGAAACTCTAGCGCGATTTCCTGGAGAGAGAGCTCCACGGCGTCCTTCGGCTTGAACCCCCGCATCACGAGCTTTCTCGCACGCTCTGTGACGTTTGGTCCACCGTCGTCATGTTTCTTCTCCGCAAACTTAGCGCAGTCATGTTCCTGAAATCGGCTGGCTGCCAGCCGGTCATATGCTTTTCTTGCCTCTGGGTCGGTTAGCAAAGACGGCAACTGGAACACCCACTCGCACTGGGAACATCCCCAGCCGTGGGAGTCTTTTTCGGACATCCAAGTAAGCCAGCGCGCCATGGCCAGAACGTCGTGCAGGGTAACCGGGCCGAGGACAACTACCGAGAAGCATGTCGGGGAAACGTTAATAGCTTATCAATACTGCCGCAGAAATTGAGAGTACCGCTAGATGCGCTCTTTGTCAGGCTAAACTTGTCTGCCGAGAGATCTTCATGGGGCTCTACATTGAGATGTCGGCCTCTGACCCCGAAATTTACTGGATTCACCGTCGTTTGATATGCCTTTTCTCACCGCGCCGCTTTAATTGCGATCAGTACCCGCTGCGAGGTTCCCGAGGTAACGCGAACGTACACTCCCTTTCGGTAACCCTTAGTAACCATCCAACTTCTGGTAACCGGATTACAATTGCCCTTACCGTAGTCAATTTTCCCCGAAACTGATTACGGCGCTGTGCCGGATGAATCTTGTTCCGGTGACCCGTTGGCACACGCTCCCAGGAGAGTGGTTGCCGCGGGAAACTAGCTGGAGTCCGCGATCCTATGGCGTTCGGTTTCGGGTTCAACAAACAAAAAGTTCTCAGCGCTGCGGAGAAGTTTGTCCAGCAGGGCAAGCTGCAGAACGCCATCACCGAATACGAGAAGATCCTGAAGAACGATTCCAAGGATCTCACCGTCAACAATACTGTTGGTGATCTTTACGCCCGTCTCGGTGATACCGAGAAGGCTGTCGCGTGCTTTAAGAGCGTGGGTGATGCATACGCCGCCCAAGGCTTTACCGTCAAAGGCATCGCGATGTACAAGAAAATTACCAAGCTCAAGCCCAGCTTGGATGGCGTGTTGAAACTGGCGGAGCTTTACACGCAGCAGGGTCTGTTCAACGATGCCCGGGCCCAGTACCTGCAAGTCGCCGATGAGTTCTTGCGAGCCGGTGAACTCGAACAGGCAGTACGCATCTTCCAGAAGATTCTCGAAATGGATCCCGAGAACGTGCCGATGCGAGTACGTTTGGCAGAGGTTTACATCCGCCTCGGAAAGAAAAATGATGCTTGGGAAATCTTCTCAGCAGCTGCGGAGAGTCTGCGTACACGGGGTTCACTAGCAGCGGCGGAAGACATTTTACAAAGGATGCTAGCGCTCGATCCCGGCAACAGCTACGTGTTGTTGATGAGGGCGCGTACCGCACTCGAGTCTGACGATTCCAAGGCGGCCATCCAATACTTTGAAAAGGTAGCTGACCTCGATTCCCACCCTGATGGAATGCGAGATCTGCTTAAGGCTTACCTGAGCGTCGGCAAGTTGAATCTGGCGGCACCGCTGGCGGACAAATTATTCACGGTCCATAACGACATGGATGGAATTGTCGCCATGGCAGACGCTCTTATGCACAATGGCGGGTACCAGCAGGCACTTGACTTGATCAGTCAACATGCCGACCGCATGCTGGCGTCTGACTCGGCTAAGGTTCTGACCAGTCTTCATTCCATCATCAGTCACGTACGGGAAAATCCTGCTTCGTTGGAATCATTGATCGACCTTTTTAACAAGGCGGGAGACACATCGCACATCAGCGAAGTGAAGGAACTCCTTGCCCATGCTTGTGTGCAATCGGGCGATCTATCCAAGGCTCGGGACCTTTACCAGTCTCTCGCAGTGGTAGAGCCGCAGAATCCGATGCACATGAAGAACTACGAGCAGGTCGTCGACCGCATGGGCGGAACGACCGGTACGCGCCTGATCACCGCAGAAGAAGGCGCCGTGATGGTAGACGAGCTCGAAGCAACGGCCCCAATGATCGAGCAGCAATATTCGGATGCCGATGCGGTTGCAATACGTTCCGCACTAACGGACGCGGACCTCTTTCTTTCTTACAACATGCCGACCAAAGCGGTCGTGCCGCTGTTGGCTGTGCTTCCCCGAGCGCCATACGATTCTCGTCTCAACCAGCGGCTTGCAGCGTTGCACACACGCGCAGAGCGATTTTCGGAAGCTGCGTCTTGCTGCCGCGTCCTCGAAGGTGTTTATTCAACGTCTGGCTATCCTGACGAAGCGATTCGTTACGGCGAGCTGGCTACTCGTTACGAAGAGCGCGCAGCGGCCGCCGCCGTCTCGCGAGTGAAACAACAGGACGACTCTGCGCCGGTCGACGCATCTGCTCCTTGGCCGATCCATCAGACGGATGCAGTCACGCCGACGTTCGCGGATGAAGCCGACGACGTTACGGTTGAAGCAAAGAGTGAATTTGACGTTCAGCCCCAACAGTCGGTCCCGGCGGAAGAAGATCTTTCCTCGCAATGGGAAGATGATCTTACAGTTGAGGCGACGGCTGTCCCTGACACTACTGAAACGGTCATCAGCGCGGACGAAACACTCAATGTTACCCAAGCGATTGCGGAGGGAGTTGAGGAAACGCGGTTCTATATCGAGCACTTCATGCTCGATCAAGCCCGTGCGGCGCTAGCCAAGGTGGAAGCCCTTACAAGCGACCCAACTATTCTCGACACTCTTCGTGAAGAGATAGCAGCGGCAAGCGTTCGGTCCTCCACAGCGGAAGTTGAGGTTGAATCCGAACCCGTCGACCTCGAGATACCTGAAGAGGTCGCGGTCGAACCAGAGGCAGTCGCCCGCCCGGCAAGCACTGAAACAATCGGAGAATTTGTAGCGGATCTCGAATCATCGCTTGGCGAGAGCTTTGTTCCAGATGCTGTTGAACCGGCAGAGGCCGAGCCGTATGTTCATGCATCTGACGCGCTGCACCACGATCATGGTCGCGCGAGCGATCTTGGCTCAATGGTTTCTGACCTTGAAGCCGCACTGGGTGATGGATTTGTAGAAGAAACTACCGACGCAACCGCTCCCGCCGCCCCGAGTGTTGCCGAACCGCGTGGCTGGCCGTCGCCTAAGGCTCCAGCGGTAGCACAACCCGCTGTCGCAGCGGCCACAGCAGTGACGGCACCTATCGCGAGCCCACTCCCAGTCGTGACGAGCGGCGCGGCTGCTGCGGCTGCCCCGGCACCCGCTCCTTCCACTGCCAGTTCGGGACTCAGTTATCGCCCATCTAAGGTGCGCCCCCTCGCCGAGGAAACTGCCCCGGCCAAGGTGGCAGCTGGAGTCGATCTCAGCGAGATGTTTGGCGAGCTCAAACAGGAGCTCGAAGAAGACGTCAAGTCTTCTGATGAAGATCCTGAAACGCATTACAACCTTGGTGTGGCCTTCCGTGAAATGGGATTGCTCGACGAGGCGATTGGTGAATTGCAAAAGGTCTGCCAGGCAGTTGAACGTGGTCAGAATGTCCCACACATAATGCAGACGTACACATGGCTCGCGCAGTGCTTCCTAGATAAGGGCGTTCCGGAAGCTGCGATCCGATGGTATGAGACTGCACTGAAGTTGCCGGAAATCGACCAGGACACTCGTACTGCGTTGCATTACGAGGTTGCGTCCGCGTTCGAAGCGGCGGACAACAAGCCGGCCGCTCTTAAGCATTTCATGGAAGTGTACGGCAGCAATATCGATTACCGGGATGTAGCCGAGCGCATCAAAGCCCTGAAGTCGTAGAATGCAGAGATGGGTCGTACAACTGGAGCGGGGGCGCGCCAACAAGGTCACAGGCCGTCCATGCTTGCAAAGCGTGGGAGCGGGGCTTGATCTCGGAACCGAAACTTCCCCTCGACAATATAGATTCGACGAAGCCAACTCTTCCGCTTGCGGCGGAAGCGTCAGAGCATACGACAGGTCCTGACGGCAGTTTGCAACTGTGGGTTCGTCGAGTGTGGGTATTGCTTTTTGTCTTTGTATGCGCGACCACTGGCGTGTTGCTGTTGATTCTGCCGTGGCGTCCGGAGTGGACCGACAACTCGCTGCTGTTTACCTTCCCCTCGCTGCGCGCTCTTGTGACCAACGGATTTGTTCGAGGACTGTGTAGCGGACTAGGTATGTTGGATATCTGGATCGGCTTCTCAGAGGCGATTCACTATCACGAAATCAAGACCAATTGAAGGAATACTGGTGGGCTTCATGTTCCTTTTGAGGCTCATTGTCGCCCGCAAGTGACCCGAGCAAAAACTGACCAACAAACACGATAATTGCTATGAGTGACGGAAAAATCAAGTCGGCTCCGCTTGCCTATCAGAACGAAGGGTTTCTCAACAGCCCGGATGGTCGCATTTTGCGCCTGCTATCGGAGTATGCGGAGCCACTGTCTCGCTTCCGCAGAGAGCAAATTCAGGACACCGTCGTCTTCTTCGGCTCCGCGCGTTTTCACAGCCGCACGGCATCTGAAGCAAACCTGATCGCGGTTGAGGGTGCTAGCCACTTATCTCCGGCTGATCGTGAAGCCGAACTGAAACGAGCGCGGGCCGCCGTCGACATGTCGCGCTATTACGAAGATGCGCGACGCTTGGCCCATCTTTTAACCGATTGGTCCGCACAGATTCCCGCTCGCCGCCGGCGGTTTGTAGTGACCACAGGCGGGGGGCCCGGCATTATGGAGGCGGCCAATCTTGGCGCGAAAGAGGCCGGCGGTAAGACCATTGGATTGAACATTAACCTGCCATTCGAGCAGTCCCCGAATCCATACATCACATCGTCTTTAAACTTCGAGTTCCACTATTTCTTTATGCGCAAGTTCTGGTTCGCGTATCTGGCTAAGGCGTTGGTAATTTTTCCCGGCGGGTTCGGAACGATGGATGAACTTTTCGAGATCCTCACCCTGGCGCAGACAGAGAAACTGGCCAAGAAAATTCTTGTCGTCATCTATGGCAGCGAATATTGGAACAAGGTTGTTAATTTTCAGGCGATGGTAGACGCCGGAGTTATTTCACAACGTGATCTCGATTTGGTCAAAATAGTAGACACGCCGGAAGAAGGTTTCGAATACTTGCGGGACGGTCTGACCAAATATCACTTGGGACCGCAACCGAAGACAACTGGTGAGGCGGCTCCCGAGATCGCAAAAACGCGGCCTTAAGCAATTCGCTTCCCGAGGCAGACGGCTCCAGTTTGCTCCTCTACTACATTACCGACCGTTCGCAGTTCCCAGGTACAGAATTCGACCGTCGGTCAGCGCTCTTATTGAAGATCGCCGAAGCCGCGGATGCCGGAGTCGACTACATCCAACTTCGCGAGAAGGACCTTAGTACTCGCGAACTGGAATCGTTGGCTCAAGACGCCGCGCGGCTGGTTCGCGCCGCGAACGCAACGCCAGATCGACGTCGACCTTATACTCGTTTGCTCATCAATTCACGCACGGATGTCGCGCTCGCAACTGGTGCCGATGGCGTTCACCTGCGCTCGACGGACATTTCTCCGGCGACCGTGCGGGATGTTCTGGCCACTTGCGCCGAGAAAAAACTCTCATTCTCCGTTGCCATCTCGTGTCATTCCATTCAAGAAGTTCGCGTTGCAGAATCTGCGGGTGCCTCCTTCGCCGTTTTCGCGCCTGTCTTCGAAAAACTCGGTGCCCCGAAAGTGCAGATCACCGGCCTTCAGACGCTCACAGAAGCCCTTCGTTCGAAGATTCCGCTACTGGCGTTGGGCGGCATTACTCTGGAAAACGCGGCCGAGTGTGTTCACGCGGGCGCCGCGGGAGTTGCCGGGATTCGACTATTCCAAAATCATCGGATCAAGGATGTTGTCGCCGGCCTCGATCGGTAGGCGTCCAGTCATGTCGCCCCTTGCTGTATCCTTAGCCCCTGCATGGCCGTTCATGCCAGCTTCGATGCTCCATCGCAACCGCTGACGGTGCGAATACCGGCGGGATGGTTCTACATGGGATCTGACGTGGGCCAGGACAACGAACGTCCCGTACGGCGAGTGTGGGTTGACACCTTCCTTCTTGCCGCTACCCAGGTTACAAACGCGGAATACGCTCTTTTTCTGCACGATACCCATCGCGACAGTCCACCCCAGTGGCACGACCCTCACTTCCGCCATGCCACACAGCCCGTTGTCGCAATTTCCTGGTTCGATGCGACAGACTATTGCGAATGGCTGCGATCTAGAACAGGCCAACCATTTCGACTTCCGAGTGAGGCTGAGTGGGAACGCGCAGCTCGAGGGGGACTTGATGCCACGCTTTACCCGTGGGGAGACGAGCCGCCGCAAGCCCGTCCGGATTACGCGCGACGTTGGCTTTTAGGCCCGCAGCCCGTTGCTCAACAGGCCCCCAACGCATATGGTCTCTACGACATCTGTGAGAACGTGCATGAATGGTGCGCCGATTGGTACGATCCCTACTACTATTCGACAGCACCCGAACGCAATCCTCGTGGTCCTGATACCGGGCAGCGCCGCGCATCACGAGGTGGATCCTGGCGACATCACGTCAAAATTTCCCGTTGCGCTGCGCGTTCAAGTATCCCTCCTGAATTCCGCTACGCTGACTACGGATTCCGTGTCGCATGTGACCTCTAGGTGAATCATGTTTCAGCAGGACTTGCTCAAAGGAAAACGAATTCTAATCACGGGCGGGGGCACTGGCCTCGGCAAGGCAATGGCCCGGCGATTCATCGGATTGGGCGCCAACATCTATATTTGCGGCCGGCGTGCCGAAATTCTTTCTGCAACCGAATCCGAGCTCAAAAGGATCGGCGGAACTATCCGCGCCCTGCCTTGCGACGTCAGGAAAGCGGCGGCCGTTGACACTTTGATCAACACGATATGGAAAGACGGCCCGCTCGATGGACTTGTAAATAACGCCGCCGGAAACTTCCTCGCTCGGACCGAAAATCTGTCGGTTGGAGCCTTCGAGGCGGTGATCGGAATCGTCTTGATGGGGACCATCCATGCCACGCTAGCGTGTGGGAGACGCTGGCTGTCGGCATCGCTTCCAGCGACCGTTTTGAACATTTCGGCGACCTACGCACCGACGGGTTCGGCGTACGTCGTCCCATCCGCAACAGCGAAAGCTGGAATGGAAGCCTTTATGCGCAGCCTTGCGGTGGAGTGGGGCAATCGAGGCATTCGCATGAACGCCATCGCACCTGGCCCGATACCCACCGAGGGAGCCTTCTCACGTCTCTTACCCCGACCGGAGCTGGAAGATGTCGCCCAGAAGCGCATTCCAGCGAACCGCTTTGGAACGGTTGACGAACTCGCAGATCTCGCGGCCTTCCTGATGTCCGATCATTCTTCGTATATCAATGGCGAGGTCATACGCATGGACGGCGGTGAACTCCTCCAAGGTGCAGGGGAATTCACTCAACTGGGCCGGCTGCTGCGCGAAGAGGAATGGGAGACCTTCAAAGCCCGAAAGACCGCTAAATCATAGTGTGGGCTTCGCTTGCTAGAGGCAGTGCCCCGTTTCTGCAGGCACTCGTTCCGCCGAAGAATTTACCCTTTGCTGGCACAACCTTGCTTCGCGAAGATTTTCCTGCTCATTTTGATTAGAATTTTAGCTAGCCTGCCAGATTCCGTTTGCGGGAAGGTTGTCGAGCTATGAAACTGCTGCGCCCGATCGTCCTCGCCATTGTCATTGCGGGAGCGTTTTTCTATTACACGACCTATCGAAGTCATGGGGGATTCAAGACCGCGAGCTGGGTACCACGACCGGCCAAGGTTGAGATCACAGAGGCTGCCACCACAGATGTACTGGATGCCGAAGAGCAGAACAACATCAGCGTGTACCAGAAGAACCTCTCGGCGGTCGTGAACATCACATCCCGCGCGGTTACGTTTGATTTCTTTTACGGGCTCGTTCCTCAAGAAGGGCAAGGCACTGGGTTCATCATCGACAAAGAGGGACACATCCTCACGAACTACCACGTCGTTGCCGAAGCTCGCCAGGTTGAGGTGACTCTTTCGAATCGCAAGAAGTATCGCGCAACCATTGTCGGTACCGATCGTCCACACGATCTCGCGATCATTCAAATCAAGGCTACCAACTTGACACCCGTAACCCTTGGAGACTCGCGCAACTTGCGCGTGGGACAAAAAGTCTACGCGATCGGAAACCCCTTCGGCTTGTCTGGAACGATGACGCGCGGGATTGTCAGCTCCATTCGTCCAGTGCAAGAACCAGACGGGATGCGAATCGATGAGGCCATTCAAACCGACGCTGCCATCAACCCCGGAAACTCCGGCGGCCCGCTGCTGAACTGGCACGGAGAGGTCATCGGTATCAACACCATGATTGCCTCAAGCGTCGGGCAAAGTGCCGGTATCGGCTTTGCTATTCCCATCAACACGGCGAAAGCTGTGTTGAATGATCTCGTTACGCTTGGTCGCGTGCGCCGCCCCGCTCTCGGAGTCAAGACTATTCCGCTCGATCCAGAGCTAGCGGACCAGATGGGTCTTTCCATCGATTACGGATTGCTGATCGTGCAAGCGATTCAAGGCGGCTCTGCCGATCGCGCCGGGCTTCGCGGAGGCACCGAGCGAGCGTATCTCGGGAACATGCCAATCATGTTGGGTGGCGACGTCATTGTCGCGATCGACGGGGAAAAGGTCGATAACCAACAGGACCTTGCCCAGGTAATGAACAATCATCGCGCCGGCGACACCGTCCGCATCTCGATTTATCGAAATAAGAAAAAAATGGATGTGAGTGTCACTTTGGGCGAGTTGCGCGAACAGGTCTGAAGCAAGAAAGACATTGTTTGACGGTTCGAAAAACCAAACTGAGCCCATTTGACTCCCTCCAACAGCGTGGGCTAGCCTCAATAGTTCGCCTGCAAGTGTGTCGGCTTCTGATTGCAGGACCTCGTTCATTCCTGATGCTATGCGATTCATCGCCAAGTTACTGTTTTTATTGATCTTGGTAGAGCTGTGTCCCGCGTCTGCCTGGGCTGCTCCCCTTCGCCCGACGCATGCGCAGCACGCCATGGTTGCCAGCGTGCACGAGCTCGCATCCCGGGCCGGCGTCGATGCAATGAAGGCGGGAGGCAATGCAATCGATGCCGCAGTCGCAACTGGATTTGTGTTGTCGGTTGTGCATCCGCAGGCTGGCAATCTGGGCGGTGGCGGTTTCATGCTCATCCGGATGGCTGATGGCAAGATCCACTTCCTAGACTTTCGCGAGAAGGCTCCGGCAGCAGCAACCGAAAACATGTACCTCGATCCTCAAGGCAATGTCATCGAAGACATGAGCTTGGTTGGATACAAAGCTGCCGGTGTGCCGGGCTCAGTGGCCGGCTTGGCATATGCGCAGAAGAACTATGGGAAGCTGCCCCTTGCTCAGATAATGGCGCCAGCCATTAAGCTCGCTCGTGATGGATTCGTGCTCGCTTGGGAAGACGCAGAAGATTTGAGAGACAAAGACCTCGCGAAGTTTCCGGAATCACGGCGCATTTTCCAGCGCAATGGGAACCTTTTTAGAGCAGGGGAAACTCTTAAACAGCCGGAACTCGCGCGCACTCTCGAGCGCATCGCCAAAAATCCGGACGATTTTTATCATGGCGATTTGGCTCGCGAGATTGCAACTGCCGTCAAAAAAGGCGGCGGCTTAATTACAGCCGAGGACTTGGCAAATTACGAAGTGAAAGAGCGCCAGCCAGTTCAGGGCACCTATCGTGGCTACGACGTCATTAGCGCGCCTCCCCCATCGTCCGGCGGTACTGCATTGGTCGAAATTCTAAATATTCTTGAAGGTTTCGATCTCGCGAAGGCAGGTAACCGCTCGGCGGAATCCATTCACCTCACGACGGAAGCTTTTCGCCGAGCCTTCTTCGATCGTGCTGAGTTTCTTGGCGATCCTGATTTTGCACAAATCCCAGTGGCACAGCTAATCGACAAGCGCTACGCGGCGGCATGGCGTGAAACGATTGTGGCTAATCGCTCGAGCGCCAGCAGCAAGCTGAAGCGTCCGAGCATGTTCAATGAACTCGAACGTTATGCAGCTTCGCATCCGCTGCCGAAGCCATTTCGCGAACCACGAAATACAACGCATTACTCAGTCGTCGATTCCGCTGGGAACGCTGTCGCGGTGACCACAACTCTTAACGACACTCTCGGATCTCGCGTGACCCTCGATGGCCTCGGCTTTCTTCTGAACGATGAGATGGATGACTTCGCCTCTAAGCAGGGTGTGCCCAATGTCTATGGATTGATCCAGGGCCCGGCTAACGCCATCGGGCCGGCCAAACGGCCACTTTCTGCTATGACCCCGACCATTGTTCTAAAGGACAGCAAATTATTTCTTGTCTTGGGTTCACCTGGAGGCCCGACGATTATCACGACCGTCGCCAATGTTCTGATGGGAGTGGTCGACTACGGTCTAGATATTCAGGAAGCGGTTCACGCGAGTCGCTTTCATCACCAATGGCTGCCGGACGAACTTCTGCTCGAAGACAGATTTTCCCCTGATACAGTGCGACTGCTCGAAGCAAAAGGCCATAAGATCAAGAGGGAAAGGTTTTGGGGTGACGCTGAATGCATTATGGTCGATTTAGAAACCGGCGAACGCCTGGGAGCCAGCGACGGTAGGAATAATGGAAAAGCGGTCGGTTTCTAGTTACGCGTAATTCTGGTGCTCGGATTTCTAAACGTTCTTCACTCCGTGGAAAGTTTTGCGGTTAGACAATTTGTACGGGTAGTTTAGGAACACACATGCAGAAAGCAGTTTCGACCTTGCTGTACGTCAAAGAGCGTCTCCATCCAGGGTTGCTCGACGGACTGGTGCGCGCCGGAGCGCAAGCGATTGAAATCCGCGCTGCTCGCCAACACATCGATTACGCGAACCGCAAGCAGCATGTGCGCGAAATTGCTGACTGGTTCCGTTCCACGGCCATCCCGCTTCATTCTGTTCATGCCCCGATGTTTGCCGACTATGAATTCGGTCGCGCCGGGGCTCCGCCGCTGAATATTGCTTCCACGGATCGATCTGCTCGCATCGAGGCAATGGATGAGATCAAGCGCGCACTCGAAATTGCCGAGCAAATTCCATTTCGCTTTCTCATTCAACATCTGGGGGTGGGCAACGACTCCTTCAATGAGCATAAGTTTGAAGCAGCCATGACGTCCGTCGAACACCTGCGGGCGTTCGCTAAGCCGCTCGGTGTCCACATTCTGCTTGAAAACATTCCGAATGACCTCTCTACGCCTGACAAACTCGTAGAACTGATCAAGGGTGCGCATTTCGGCGATGTTGGCGTCTGCTTCGACTTCGGCCATGCTCACCTCATGAGCAGCGTGTCGGAAGCGTTTGAGATCTTGCGTCCTTACATCCAGTCCACCCATGTCCATGACAATTTGAAGGATCGGGATTCGCATCTGTGGCCAGGTGCAGGGAACATCGACTGGAAAGAGGCAATGGAGCTATTGCGCTCCGCGCCGAACACGCCGCCGCTTCTCTTGGAAATCGAGAGCGATGAAAAAAACAACCCACTCGACAAAATGGGCGAAACCTTCGACAAACTGGAGTCCGCCTGAGCGGCGGACTCCGAAAAGTTAACTGGAAATCTGAACGTCGGTAAATTGCAACTCTCAAATCATCATGTCTCCTATCGCCACTATCGCAGAGATCGGAAAACACGACGGCCAGACCGTCACCATTCGTGGCTGGCTCTATAACCTTCGCGAAAGCGGCAAGCTTCTGTTCCCCATCTTTCGCGACGGCAGCGGACAAATCCAGGGTGTTGTCCCCAAGAACGCCGTTTCGCCCGAAACCTTTGACGCCATCAAAGGCCTCACACAAGAATCGAGCGTCATCGTCGAAGGAAAGGTTCGCGCCGACAAACGTGCGCCCGGTGGATACGAACTCGACGTAGCCAACGTTCAGGTCGTGCAACGCGTAGCCGAAACCGATCCCTACCCGATCACTCCCAAAGAGCATGGCACCGACTTCCTGATGGATCATCGCCACCTTTGGCTGCGTTCGCAGCGCCAGGCCGCGATCCTGCGCGTTAGAGCGGAGATCATTAAAGCCGCGCGCGACTTCTTCGATGAACGCGGATTCACGCTGACTGATCCTCCCATCCTTACTCCGGCCGCTTGTGAAGGAACCAGCACGCTCTTTCCGGTGGATTACTTCGAGGAGCAGGCATATCTCACGCAGTCGGGGCAGCTCTACATCGAGGCGACCGCCATGGCCCTCGGCAAGGTTTACTCCTTTGGACCAACGTTTCGCGCAGAGAAATCGAAAACACGTCGCCACCTCACCGAGTTCTGGATGGTTGAGCCGGAAGTCGCTTATGCCACGCTCGATGACGTAATGGATTTAGCGGAGGGCTTACTGAGTTTCCTGGTCAAGCGCGCGCTGGAAAAACGCCGCTCGGACCTCCAGACCATAGGGCGCGACCTCGCGAAGCTTGAGAAAATCGAACCGCCTTTCTCCCGCATTACTTATGACGAGGCCGTTCAAAAGCTTCAGGATGGATTCACGAGCGGCAAGCTCGAAACAAAATTCGAGTGGGGCGGAGACCTCGGCTCTCCTGACGAAACATATCTCTCCTCTCAATACGAATGTCCCCTGATGATCCATCGGTATCCCGCCAGTGTGAAGGCGTTTTATATGGAACCAGATCCCCAGCGCTCCGATGTCGCGCTTTGCGTTGATGTTCTCGCGCCGGAGGGTTATGGGGAAATCATTGGCGGATCCCAGCGCATGGCGTCTCACGAGCTGTTGCTCAAGCGTATTCATGAGCACAACCTGCCGGAAGAAGCATTCAAGTGGTATCTCGACCTTCGTAAGTTTGGAAGCGTTCCACACGGAGGCTTTGGCATGGGGATTGAGCGCGCAGTAGCGTGGATCTGTGGCCTTGAACATGTGCGTGAAACGATCCCGTTTCCGAGGATGCTGAACCGCCTTTATCCGTAAATTGCCAATTGGCATTCGCAAGTTGGAAATCTCTATGGCTCAAACAACAGAATTCAGCAGCATTGTTCCGCGCAAGATTCGCGTCATTGGAGTACCACTTGATCTCGGGCAGTCCCGCCGTGGCGTGGACATGGGGCCCTCCGCAGTTCGTGTAGCCGGTCTCGAAGCCCGCTTGGAAGCGATTGGGCACAACGTGGAAGATGGTGGCAATGTTGCCGTCGCTTTTCCTGAACAGAAGAAAGAGGGCGCGGCTAACGCGAAATATCTGAAAGAAATCACTGCCACATGTACGAAGAGCGCAGATCTTGTACTCAAGACCCTTGAAGCAGGCAAGGTTCCGATCGTGCTTGGCGGGGACCATTCTGTCGCAGCTGGAACCGTCGCTGGGGTTGCAGAATTCTATCGTCGCCAAGACCAGAAGATTGGCCTTCTCTGGATTGACGCGCATAGTGACATCAACACGCCCGAAACCTCGCCCAGCGGCAACGTTCACGGCATGCCCCTCGCAGCCATCATGGGTCTCGGGCCTTCCGAACTCGGGAACATTTATGACTTCTCGCCAAAGGTACGTCCCGAAAATTGTGTTCTCGTGGGAGTTCGTGACGTTGATTCTCACGAGAAAGAGAACATCCGGAAAGCTGGCGTCGAAGTGTTTACGATGCGTGATATCGATGAGCGTGGCATGCGCGCCGTAATGGAAGAAGCGCTGCGAATGGCTGGGCGCGGTACGGCTGGCTATCACGTCTCGCTCGACATGGATTGGATTGACCCTGAAGATGCTCCGGGCGTCGGCACCCCTGTCTGGGGCGGAGCGACCTATCGCGAGGCGCACCTCGCAATGGAAATCATTGCCGATCACGGACGAATGCTGAGCTTTGAGATCGTCGAGGTAAACCCCGTTATCGACGAACGGAACCAGACTGCGGACCTCGCGGTTGAGTTGACACTTTCCGCGTTTGGCAAAAAAATTCTGTAGACGTTACGACAGTGTGCCACGGAACCATACCTGCGATTGACGCCGTCTTGCCGTCGCGTCCAAACTGAAATGTCATGAAGAAACTCCGCGTAGGAATCCTTTTCGGCGGCCGAAGTGGGGAACATGAGGTCTCACTGCTTTCTGCCGCGTCCGTTGTTAACGCCATCGACAAAACGAAATATGAAGTTGTCCCCATCGGCATCACGAAAGAGGGCCGATGGTTGACGGCGGATCATGCTGAACGGTTGCTGACTGGGAAGCCAGTCGATGACTCGCGCCATCTTCGTGCAGGCGATCCGGACGCGACTCCCGGCGCCGCGGTTCTCGCCAAGGGAGAAGCAGTTGTGATTCCGCCCGAACCGGTACATCGCCAGGGCGGGTCATTAGCCCCGTTTGAGACCGATCAGTTACGTCGTGCCTCCGATCGAGCAATCAATGTCGACGTCATCTTCCCAGTTCTCCATGGCACGTTCGGCGAAGACGGCACGATCCAGGGCCTCTTCGAACTCGCGGATCTGCCTTACGTTGGTGCTGGGGTGCTCGGTTCTGCGGCGGGCATGGATAAAGATGTAATGAAGTCTCTGTTCCGCGCTGCAGGATTGCCGATCGTTAAACACATAACAGTCCTCCGTGGCGACTGGGAATCGAATCCGAAGCAAAGCGAGAAACGCGTAACCGGTGCGCTGAAGTTTCCAATGTTCGTGAAGCCCGCCAATCTTGGATCGTCTGTAGGAATCTCGAAGCCTCGTACACCAAAAGAGCTTGGGCCCGCGATCTACGAGGCGGCAAAGTTCGACCGGAAGATCGTGATTGAAGAGGGTGTCGGCGGGGCAAAACGGAAGGCACGCGAGATTGAGTGCTCGGTGTTGGGCAACGATCACCCCAGCGCCTCTGTGCCAGGAGAGATCGTGCCCGGCAAAGAATTTTATGATTATGCGGCAAAGTACCTGGATGAAGGCTCAGAGTTGGTCATCCCGGCCAAACTCAACAAGGCGGAGACGAAGAAAATTCAGGAGCTCGCGATCAAGGCATTTCTAGCAGTCGATTGCGCCGGGTTAGCTCGCGTCGACTTTTTAATGGATCCTAAAACACGCAAGATTTACATCAACGAGATCAACACCATGCCAGGCTTCACAGCAATCAGCATGTATCCGAAGCTGTGGAAAGAATCGGGTCTGGGCTATTCCGAACTAATCGATCGCCTGATCCAACTCGGCGTCGCACGCCACGAAGAAAAGAAGAAAAACCAGTACAGCCGTTAGAACTGTCGCCTTACGCGGCTCGATTCATTAAGCCAGCTTGCGCGATCATCGCCATCATTTCGTCAAGGCTGGCAATATCGAACTCCCGCATCGAGTGAACACCTTTTACTTGTGCACGAACAGACGGGCTAAGGTTGAACAGTTTCAATCGAATTTCGTGACTCAAGGCCCAACGTTGTAGAAATACAAGCATACTGAGTACGCCCTCTTCTATCGTCGGGACGGCAGAAAATTCCAGCACAATCACACGCGCACTTCGATATGCGGTAACTGCTTCACGCAACTTAATTGCAGCATCACTGCCCTCGATCGTTCCCTCGCACTCGATCACAACGACGTCGCCAACGATCTCAATATGAAGCGTCAGCATAAGATCACCCATTCTCGGCCTAGCGCTCTTGTTGCAAAAAGCTCGCCATCCACGGAGATGTTGCGTTTTGATCGAATTGGCATGCGTATACGCGATGACATCAGGCACTTTTCGGCAAAACGCACGATAAATATTTCACTCCCAAACCTTGTGTACCAACTCCGCAGAGACAGGTATTTCGCTGAATAGGTTAGAAAAAACACCTGATCGAACGTCGCGAAATGCCTGAGTCCGCTAGCCAGAAACTTATGAGTAAGACGCAGTGCAAAATTGTGCCGCGTCGCAAATCGATGATTTCCGAGCCGGCTAGAGCTCAGTGTGCAAACGAGAGTCACACTTTCCTCTATTCGCTCGCCCTCTTGTCTCCCTACGGGCACTTTTTTAGGTGTGCCAAGTGCATGCAGAAGAGTGCGACGTCTCTCGCGAAAGATGGACAGAGGAACGACGCAGCGATCGGCGAGGTTAGGCTCAGAGCATTCGCCGCGCTTGATTCGGGATCTAAATAGCCTCTCGACCGCGCAACCCGCAGGTTTACTGCAACACCGGGCAAACGAAGGCCGACGAGGAAGAGGGTTTGGATGGCTTCACGACTTATTCGAGCCATATTATTTGGCTCACTTGTTCTGGCATTAGTTGTCGTAGCGCTTCCCGCGGCCTCTGTCGCGCAGGTGGCATTTTCGATCAGCTTTGGTCCGCCCGCGCTGCCCATTTACACGCAGCCCCCATGCCCCGCCGACGGTTACATATGGACGCCGGGGTATTGGGCGTACGACTACGATTACAACGACTATTATTGGGTTCCCGGCACATGGGTAATGGCGCCACAACCCGGTTTGTTCTGGACGCCTGGTTACTGGGCATGGAACGGGAATGGATTTCTGTTTAACGAAGGCTATTGGGCGCCTCAGGTTGGCTTCTACGGCGGCATTAACTACGGCTATGGCTACTTCGGCCAGGGCTACCAAGGCGGCCGATGGGACCACGACCGCTTTTACTACAACCGCGCTGTCAATAACGTTAACGTTACGAACGTTCGCTACGTCTACAACACCACCGTTATCAATAACAACACGACAATCAATCGCGTGAGCTACAACGGTGGCAAAGGCGGAGTCAACGCACGCCCGAGCGCCAAAGATCAAGCCATCGCGAGGGAAAAGCACGTTTCACCCTTAGCGGCGCAGGTCGAACACGTGCGGGATGCCAAGGGTGATCCACAACTACGAGCTTCTCAAAATCGCGGGAAACCGCCCGTTGCCGCCACACAAAAACCGGGAGCATTCAAAGACAGGGAAGCCGTAGCAGCAAAACAAGCTGGCGGAGCTTACAACCCTCCACCAAATCGTGCAGATAATCGCAATCCAAACGCTCGACCGGCCAGTGGTCAGCCTGTCAAACGCCCAGCCAGCGCTCAGCCAGACAATTCGCGTCGTGACAACCCACAACCAAACGCGCGTCCAGACAACTCGAAGCCGGAAACCCCTAGGCCCGACAACGTTCGTCCGGACAACGCTCGACCAGACAACCCGCGGCCAAACAACCCGCGCCCGGACAACGCTCGCCCCGAACCGAAACCCGAAACATCGCCGCGCGAGCAGCCCCGGCCTGACAATTCACGTCCTGACAACAAGCCGGACAACAAAAAGCCCGATCCCACTCCGAACGCCAACTCGCGGCCGGACCGCAATGAACCCAGCCCCGATCGTCCGAACGACCGCCGGCAACCGCCTCCAAATGCAGGTAACGGTCAGCAGGACCATCCGCAGCAGATGGAGCGACCCGAAAAGCATCAACAGGACCGACCACCACAGCAACAAAAACCGGAGCAGGAGAAACCTCAGCGAGAAAATGAAAAGCCGCCGCAACAATAACGACTGAAAGTTGCCTCTCATGACGGGCGGCCATCGTTTACTAGACACGGTGGTCGCCTTTTTTCATGCAATCGCCACTGCACAGACGCATCCGAGCTTGCACATCAACTTGCGCCCGCGACGCGTGACGAAACGCCCTTAAGTTCGTCTATGCACACTGGCGGTGCACTGAATGACGTCATCGTCTGTACACAACTCTCCCCTAAAGTTTCGTCTATTCATTCTGAGCCTGTTTGTCGCAGCGCCGAGTATTACCGTCGCCGCTCCTCATCCGGATCACAAGAATAAATCGCATCCGCCTTATCAAGTAAACCGCGCAGTCGCCGAACCACTGATCTTTGCCGAAGGAATTATCTCGACCGTCGACGACGAGATGGGCGGTGCATTTAGCCCAGATGGAACAGAGTTTTATTTCTCCAAAATCGGACCGTACACAACTGCACCGCGTCTCGGAGTGATGTGCGTTTCGCGATTTCGCGATGGTCGATGGGGCGAACCCGAGGCGCTGCCGTTTTCAGGAAGATTTCTCGACTACCCGCCAAAGTTTGACGTGACAGGGAACCGCATGGTGTTTGCCTCATCCCGTCCATTGCCCGACGGCACTCGCGGAGCCATTCGAATTTGGGAAGTTGAGCGTAACGGCTCAGGATGGGGAGAACCTCATCCTCTGCCGCCTCCAATTAATGCTGCCGGCAGTTCGTGGAACGCCGATCCTTCACTCACGGCAGATGGAACTCTTTATTTCAGCTCTGACCGCGGGAACGGTGCTGCGTTGCATATCTATCGTGCGCGCATGGTTCAAGGGAAATACGGCGAACCGGAGAAGTTAGGTCCCGAGATCAATTCAGAATTCAATGATTATCAGCCCTTCATCTCTCCTGATGAAAAAACGCTCGTGTTCAGTTCAGTCGCTGCGGGCGAGTCACCATATCCCCATCGTCCCGAAGAAATGACAGGCGGCGGTAAGGCGTATCCTCGCGGCGACCTTTATGTCAGCTACAACGAGAACGGGAAGTGGAGGACGGCTCGTCACCTGGCTCACGACATCAACACCGTTGCCGAAGAGGAATTCCCCTTTTTCACTCCGGATGGCAGATACCTGTTCTTTTCGAGCGAGCGGAGTCCGTTCACCGTGCCGGTTGGCCGGCAACTCGACTACGAACAACTCGAAAAAAATCTTCACTCGGTACTCAATGGCCATGGAAACGTATTCTTCGTGGATGCAACTGCGTTGGGGCGTGACAAGTGAGGAAGCCTGTGAACATTCGAAAAATCATCTGCTCCGAGGCGATCATTGTTATCACAGCATTCTCGTTGGTCTGGGCTCAGGCAGAGAAGGCACCTGTGCCCGAGGCTACGAAGCCGGAACTAGTCGGAGAGGGGACAGTTTCCACTTCGGACGATGAGTTCGGTGGCTCGTTGTCGCCGGATGGCACCGCAATGTTCTACGACATTACTGTTCCACCTCACTACCTCTATGTAATGTGCGAGTCTCGGTTTAAAGAAGGCAAATGGCAAACGCCACAGGTGCTCCCGTTTTCCGGACTTTATCGAGATTCCGATCCTGTCCTCACGCCCGATGGAAAGACGTTGTTTTTTGCTTCAGACCGCCCTCGCAACGGCGTTGAGAGCACGAATTTCTACATTTGGGCGGCCGAAAAAACTGAAACCGGATGGATAGAACCGCGCCTGCTCGATGGCCCCGTCAACAGCGATGGCAGCCAGGTGTTCGCATCGCTAGCACGGAACGGCAACCTTTATTTCACATCAGATCGCAATAAGGGGAGATTCGACGTCTATCGTTCGCGCCTGGTGGGTGGAAAGTATCAGCCTGCTGAGGATTTGGGGCCGGCAATAAATGGCGACGGGATCTGGAGCCTAGAAGCATTGATCGCTCCAGATGAAAGCTACCTATTGATCGGTAGTTTTGGTCGTCAACCGAGTTTTGGAAACTCCGACCTGTTTATCAGTTACAACCAGAACGGAGTCTGGTCGAAGCCAAAAAATCTCGGGCCAGTCATCAACACATCCGCAAGGGAATACAGCCCAAGAATCAGCCCTGACGGCAAGTGGCTGATCTTCACCAGCAAGCGTGGGATGCAGAACGAACATCGGGATGGGCCGTTCAGCAATTCCGAGTTCAGTTCGAAAGCGCAGGGCACGTTCAATGGTTTGGGAAATATTTATCGAATTCCGATGGAGTATGTCTTGAGAACCGCCACGCCTTAGCCGCCTCTAAACTTTTTATCCTGCGTGACCAGATATTTCGATAACAATCTAGAAAAAGAAACTTCGGATTCGTACGCTGACTAAAACATTTCCTTTTACCTCTCTCGCAACTCAATGCATTGAATTGATATCAGCGTAAACCTGTCTATTTGTAATAACTTAGACCCGATATTGTGCTCGGGCGCTTACCCGTGATGGGGTGATGCGTCCAAAACAAGGTGAACTATGTGCACCCTCGCTCCGTATTTGTTAAGAACGATGCTGATCTTCGGGGATACGTGTCCCTGCATAACGCAAGTAAACGTCTGCCGAGGACAAGATGATGAAAGACGGTCAACATTCAGAGGCAGGACAGAACAGGTCTCAGCGTTCGGTCCGGTTCGGTGCATTTGAGGCCGACCTGCATACCCAGGAACTGTGGAAATACGGCGCTCGACTTAAGCTTGCCGGCCAGCCATTCCAGGTCCTCGAGATGCTTCTTGCTCGTCCAGGGGAGTTGGTTTCGCGGGACGAATTGCAGAAGAGACTGTGGCCAGACGCGCCATTCACTGATTCCAATCATGGTCTGAATGCTGCGGTAAACAAATTACGAGAAACGCTTGGTGACTCAGCCGACGATCCAAAATACATCGAGACACTTCCCCGGCGAGGTTATCGCTTCATCGCTGCGATTGAGGTCGAAGATTATTTGCAGGCTGTAGAACAGACAGTCGCGGCCAAGTCCCCCGAAATAAATGCCACAGCACTCCCGGCGAGCGTCGCTGTGGTCGAGATGCAGGTAGCCAAGGGTCAGCCGCCAGTTGCCGTGGTTCAAGCCTCGCTCTCCGGTCGGCAGGCGATCCGCTGGCTTTCCTTGGCTGCATCGGTCGGCATCGTTCTGTGCGCTCTCGGTGTTGTCGCGTTTGTTGGTAAGTCGCTCCAAAGTTGGCAGCTCGAAAAAACTGAGGTGTCGCCCGAAGGGCCCCCGCAGTTCGCCAGGGTGATTGCTGCACCTCAAGTGGATGCCGCTGACATGGAGTTGCAGGAACCTCCCAGGAAGGATGAACGGCAAACAGGCATCATCGCCGAGCAGAAACCCTTCGTTCCGGTCCCGGCGGTTTACCGCACTGCGGGGACGATGGAACCTACCATGCGCACCATTATTTCGGGTGACGGCGGGGCCGCTGCTCCTCAGATTTCACCCGACGGAAAACACATCGCATTCATGTCGAACCGCACCGGGCCTTGGCAGATATGGGTCAGCAACGCGGATGGATCGAATCCCATGCAGATCAGTTTTACGGATAGCGCTGGTACGCCCCGCTGGTCACCAGATGGTCGCTACATTGCTTTTGACGGGCCCGGCGATCAAGGCTCCTCCATTTTCGTGGCTCGGGCTGATGGCAGCGGGCGCACGATACAGGTGACCGAGGGTCTGGTGCCGAGTTATTCACGCGATGGTCAATGGATTTATTTCGCGTCCGAGCGCAGCGGCGATTGGCAGGTATGGAAAGTCCTTACCGCTGGGGGCAGTGCGTTGCAGGTGACCCACGAGGGAGGGTTTGCGGCACTGGAAGGCTTGGACGGGTACCTCTATTATGCGAAATCTCGCTATCCATCGCCGGAAGTTTGGCGTACGCCTTTGGCGGGTGGAGACGAAGAACTCGTGTCTGAGCATCTGCGGCCGCGAACGTGGTCGAGCTGGACCGTTACGCGCACTGGAATTCTGTTCGTCGAAGACGTGCGAAATGGCAAGACAACGTTAAGCCTCTATGATCCGGCGAGTCGTGTCGTGCGCGACGTTGCGCCACTTCAAACGGCCCCGTTCTGGATGGCCGCGACCTCCGATGGAAAGCGCGCCATCATGAACGACTCCGGAGAACGCCAGATCACGATGATGGAGAACATTCAGTAGCTATTCTTACAACCGTCCGACTGCTGCCACCTCTTGACAGACCGATCGGTCGGTTGTAATCTCCTTGGAACAGTTTGCTCTCGAGCAGACTTGAATTTCATGCAGAGTGGCTGAGGGACGAGCCCGTTGACGCCACGGCAACCGGATCTAATGATCGCAGGTGCCAACTCTCGCCCGTAACGGGGAACATGAGATTCGGGGTGCATGCTTTTTTCTGCACACCGTTTCCTCTTTCCAGTCCGGAAAGAGGTTTTGTGTTTTAGGGGAATTTTTCCCGGCTCGTCCCTCAGCTACAGCAAGAAGAGGTAGCTGATGAACTACGAACTGCGGTGCCGGGAATGCGGCAAGAGTTGGGGCAACCAGCCCAGGTCGATTTGCGACGACTGTTTCTCTCCCCTCGAAGTTAGCTATGACTACGCGGCCATCAAGCTTACCCGCGACGAAATTGCTCGACGCCCACCGAACATGTGGCGTTATGCGGAGCTTCTGCCTCTACCGGCGAATTACCATCCCAATCTCCCGGTAGGCTTCACTCCGCTCCTCAGCGCGACCCACTTAGCTCAGAAAATTGGCGCCCGGCGGCTCTGCATCAAGAATGATGCGGTTTGCCTTCCAACTCTCAGCTTCAAGGATCGCGTGGTTGCGGTGGCGCTGGCGCAGGCACGAAATTTTGGCCTGGACACGGTGGCGTGTTCGTCGACGGGAAATTTGGCGAACGCCGTGGCGGCGCAGGCCGCGCGAGAGGGCTTCAAGGCTTGGATTTTCATCCCGGCTGACCTTGAGCCCGCAAAGGTGTTGGGCACGCAGGTGTTTGGAGCTCAGTTGGTGCGAATCGCAGGCAGCTACGACCAGGTAAACCGTCTCTGCTCTCAGATCGCCGACGAACGGTCATGGGGATTTGTGAATGTGAATCTGCGCCCGTACTACGCGGAAGGATCGAAGACGGTGGGCTATGAGATCGCCGAGCAACTTGGCTGGCGCTTGCCGGACAATATTGTGTGTCCGATGGCCGGCGGTTCTCTGATCGTGAAAATCAAGAAAGCGTTCGACGAACTGGTGAGGCTCGGGCTGGTTGAGGAGAAGAAAGTCCGTTTCTTCGGCGCCCAGGCAACCGGGTGCTCGCCCATTTCGACTGCGGTCAAGTCCGGCAATACGGAGATCTATCCGCAAAAACCCTCAACCATTGCCCGGTCGCTCGCAATCGGGAACCCCGCGGATGGGCACTACGCGATCAAAACAATGACTGGCACGGGCGGATGGTCGGAGGATGTTTCCGACAGCGAAATCGTGGAGTCCATCCAGTTGCTTGCCGAGACCGAAGGTGTTTTCACTGAAACCGCCGGCGGTGTAACGGTTGGCGTAACCCGCAAACTATACGAACAGGGACGCATTTCTCCCGACGATGTCACGGTGGCATGCATTACCGGCAATGGATTGAAGACAACCGATGCTCTTGCCAGCGCGTACGAAACGCCTGAGCCGATTGCTGCAAAGATCGGCGAGTTTGAAAACTATTTGCAGAAGACGATTTCCTTACATCCGGAAATTCAAGAACCCGTGGAGGCATAGAAACGTGACCATTACAGTCGATATCCCAACAGCACTCCGCCGGCATACAGCCGGAACCGGACGAATTACATGCGCGGCTGCCAATCTGGGAGAACTCTTCTCGACACTCGACCAGAAGTTCCCCGACTTGAAGCCGCATCTGCGCGATGAAAAGGGCGAGGTCCGCCGCTTTCTCAATGTGTACGTCAACGACGAAGACATCCGCTTCCTGGGAGGACCGCAATACGCGTTCCAGGATGGCGACGAAATTCTGCTGGTGCCCTCCATCGCAGGCGGTGCGCCCGACTTTGAAAGGCAAAATTTATGGGGAAGCAGTTGAATGTTGGATTGCTGGGATGTGGGTCTGTAGGCCGCGGCCTGGTAGAACTGGTTGGCCGCAATGAAGGTCTGCTTCGCGAGCGCACCGGAGTGGAACTTAACATCAGCAAGATCCTCGTGCGTGACCTCAAGAAAGAACGAGCCGGCGTTGATCGCGGTCTCCTCACCACGGAGCCGGCAAAAGTCCTCGAAAATGGTTGTGACTTGGTGGTTGAGCTCGTAGGCGGGCTCGAACCCGCGCGCACCTTCATTCATCGCGCTCTCGCTGGACGCAAACACGTCGTTACTGCCAATAAATCGCTTCTTGCGGCGGAGGGTTACAGCCTCCTGCAAGCCGCGGCTATCCAAAACGTGCGCTTTGGTTTTGAAGCAAGCGTGTGCGGAGGGATCCCGATTGTTCGCGCGCTGAAGACCGGGCTTGTTGGAAACCGATTCGAATCGCTGCTCGGAATTTTCAACGGAACGTGTAACTACATTCTGACACGCATGAGCGAGGATGGCTGCGATCTCAAAGATGCTCTGAAAGACGCGCAATCCAAGGGGTTTGCGGAGGCCGATCCATCGCTCGATATCGAAGGTCACGACGCGGCGCAAAAACTGAAAATTCTCGCGGAACTCGCTTTTCACGCGCGTCTCCCACTCAACGCGGTGCAGGTCGAAGGTATTACGAAGTTGACGAGCGACGACGTCCGATCCGCACGCGAGATGGGTTGCGTGATCAAACACGTTGGCACCGCGAGATTGCACGGCGATTCCGTCTCAGTCGAAGCTGCGCCGGTGATGTTGCCGATCGGACATCAGTTGGCGGGCGTGCGGGATGAAAATAATGCGGTACTCGTGCAGGGGGACGCTGTTGGAGGAATGCTCTTCAGCGGAAAGGGCGCAGGATCGCTACCCAGCGCTACCGCGGTGCTCTCTGACATTGTGGAGATCGCTTCGTCGCACACCCCGCAATCGCCGCTTCCAAGTCGGAAGCTCTGTGCCGTGTCGCCATCTTTTACCGGAAAACATTACATTCGAATTCCAGTAGCCGAGCCAAGTGTGATCGGGGCTATCACGACCATGTTTGAACGCGATGGCATCGGCGTGGCTCGCGCGTCCGCGGCTTGGGCGAAAGGAGCGTCCACCTTCAGCCAAGTGAAGGTCCTGACGCATGCTTGTGACACCGGCAAAATGAACAAGCTGCTGGCTTCCGTAAAAGCCCAAGGACTGGCAAAGGGCGATGTTGTTCTGCTACGCGTAGGTAGCGCTTGATCGCTGACTGTTTGTAAGTAAGAGCATAGCGAGAATCCACTATTGGGCGGACGATGCTCGAAGCGGATTTCTCAGCACACGTCTATAACGCTGCCGTGGCTCTCTCGCGCATGGTCAGCACCGGGCATTCGGCGAGTCGAACAACTTTTTCCGTCACAGACCCGAATACGAGGCGCTGCCAACCGGTGGCGCCATGGGTCGCTATGACAATGAGATCTGCGTTCTCTTTCTTTGCGGAGGTAACGATTTCCTCGGCCGCAGCACCATGAGTCAGCAGCGTCCGTACGCTGACTTTTTTGGCGGCAAGTCGTTCGCGGACCTGGCGCAGTTGTTTCTCCGCATCGGCGTGCAGGTACTGTTCGTACTCCGGAATCTTGAACACGTAGTTCGGATCGGGCGGCAGCGTCGGAATGACAGGAACAACGTGCAGCACAACCAATTCGGCGCCGAAGTGCAACGCCAGTTCGCTCGCGGCTTCGACGCACTCTCCAGCTGGGTCGCTGAAATCGGTTGGGCACAGGATTTTCTTCACCGGCAACATGAGTCCCTCCGTCCCGTTGATTATAGGTCGAGGATGCCTGCTGATTCTGTGACGAATCGGGAACTTTCTGAGTTGAGCTGCAATCCATTATGCTAGGAGTCGCCATGACCCTCTTGGATGCTCAACCTTTCGACGAAGCCCGCGCGCGTCGGCGTAGGATCCTGATCGGCGCGGTCGTTGTCGGCCTGCTGGTGCTCGCCTGGCTAGCTTGGAGTTACCGCTTCTACCCACAGGAACATGTCGTTACGAAATTCTTCGACGCACTTGAAGCAAGACAGTTTGAAACGGCCTACGGGCTGTGGTTCAACGATCCGCAATGGCAGCAGCACCAGGACAAATACACCGCGAAGTATCCGTACAACGAGTTTTACCGCGATTGGGGCCCGGGCGGCGAGTGGGGTGCAATTAAAAGTTTCAAGATCTATGCGTCCGGCACTCCTCCGGGAGGTGGCAGCGGAGTGATTGTTGAAGTCATCGTTAACGATCGCGCGGAACATGCGCGGCTCTGGGTTGAAAAGGGCGACAAGACCCTTTCGTTTTCGCCATATTGAAGAAATCAAGCGGCGGCCAATTGTTCGAGCGTCTTCGCTAACGTTGCCGCATCGCCGACGGTCAGGCATTTTTTGCTGCGGTCGATCTGGCGCATGAGTCCGAAGAGAACTTTCCCGGGGCCAACTTCGACGAACATTTCGACGCCCTGACTGATCAACAGGCGAACGGATTCATCCCAACGAACGGATCCGGTGACCTGGCGCACGAGCGCATCGCGGCTGGTGTCGGCGGTCGTGACCAGCTTTGCGTCCGCGTTGCACGCGACTGGCACTGAAGGATTGTGAAACGAAAGAGCGTTGAGGTCGGCGGCAAGCCGATCCTGCGCCGGCTGCATGAGTGAGCAATGGAAGGGAGCGCTCACCTGCAACATGACAGCTTTCTTTGCCCCGCGCTCGGTTGCGAGTTTTACTGCGCGCTCAACCGCTGCCGTATTTCCTGAGACAACAATCTGCTCCGGCGAATTGATGTTTGCGGCCTCGCAGACTTGTCCTTCGGCAGCGTCGCGACAAATCTCCTTCACTTTTTCCAAGTCCATCCCCAGGATGGCTGCCATCGCTCCCACTCCAACCGGCACAGCTTCCTGCATGTATTTGCCGCGATTGCGCACGGTGCGAACAGCATCGGCAAAATTCAGCGTGCCGGCAGAGACGTGCGCAGAATATTCGCCAAGACTGTGTCCGGCAACGAAGGCGGGCGCGAGGCTGTTCTCCGCCAGCACACGCCACGCAGCGACCGACGCCGTGAGGATCGCGGGCTGCGTGATCTCGGTCAGCCGAAGCTTTTCTTCCGGTCCTTCGAAGCAAAGCTGCGAGAGCTTGTAACCAAGTGCGTCGTCTGCTTCGTCGAAAGTGGCGCGGGCGACGGGGAACTGATCGGCTAGCTCTTTGCCCATGCCGACGGCTTGGGAACCCTGTCCGGGGAAGAGGAATGCAAGTCTGGGAGTGGTCATGGATTCACTGGTAAAGGGCATGATTATACCGAGTGTTGAGTGGACGGAAACCGATCACAGTTCTTGCGCTTCCGCACGGTGCTTGATGAGTGGGCTGAAGGCGACGCGTGTCCGTGCCCCTTTTTGAAAACAGACGGACTTCTCGTGCGCAGACTGGTGCCCGTTCCTCCCTGCGATCAGGATGACAGATCGGGGCTTTCAAGTATGTGATCCTCGTTATCGTTCCTTGTGACGGAGTGAACATAAGTTGGAAGTCAGCAATCCTAGGGAACGGATTTTCAGGATATCCGGTGAGCCGGTTAGCGGTTCGAGCCCGGGGCACCGACTATGGGCACAGCCGGCCAATACGATCGGCCCGGCCCTCTGCGCAAGGGCCAGTCACTAGCTCGCATCTACTTCTCCCGGAACAACCGAAGCCATTCGTCTTTTGCGGTGCGCGGCATCATCGCAGGTTTCAGGTTGGCTGCAACGTGGTGACTCTTTCGCATTCCAACTAGCGCGGACGCGATGCCGGGAGCAGAGCGAGCAAATTGGATCGCATTCTCCGTGTCAGTGCTCATGCCCAAAATGTTAGCTACGAATTCAGGTATCCCCTTTGTGAGGTGTCCCTGGTAGAGCGCGGCGCTGCCCATGACGGCGATACCTAGCTGGCTCGCCGCATGCACGAGCGACTTCTTTCCATCGCCGTCGCGATGGTTCGCAAGGCCGAAACCCTCCGGCATCGCAAGATTGAATGGCAACTGCACGAATCGGAAGTGATGATTCGTGCCTCCGGCCTCGCGAGCCAGCGCCTCGACTTCATAGAGATTAATGTAGTCGCGCTCGCTCTCTCCCGCTCGAAGCGCGTTCCACGTTGCAATTCCGTAGTAGCGCACACGGCCAACGTGCACCTGCTGCTCGAGAGTTTCAAACGCTTCTCTCAGCCGCGCCCGAAATACCTCGCGGGACACTTCGGCGAATTGTGATTCGGGGTTGTGGATGTAGAACACATCAATTGCTTCCAGTCCTAGATTGCGGCGCGAACGTTCAATCTGATTTTCAAGATATCCGGGAGCCATGCAATGCATACCTCCTGCGATCTCCGATTGGTCGACCACTCCGGTCTCGACGTACTCACGAGTGAAATAGCCGCGAGGGTCCGGCGGAACCGTGGAATCGAATGTCAGGTAACCGGCCTTCGTACACACAAGAATCTCATCGCGGTTAAGTTCGCGCGAAGCGACGAGTTGTTGAAGGGCTGCGCCAATGTTGCGCTCCGACCGCTGGTGACGGTAGTTGATCGCGGTATCGAGCACGTTGATACCGGATCGCAATGCGCTCGCGATCGACTCTATGTAAGCCGTGTCTGTTGCGGCGTCGGCATCGCCGAGGTACGTTCCCAAACCAATCGACGAGAGCCACAACTCACCCGCACCTGGTACGTTGGCGGGGCGGCGGAAGTGGCCGGCATCGCGTAACTCGGGGAAACGATCTCGATAGCGAGCCGTACCAGTGGACGTGGCGAATCCAGTGAGCATGGCTGGTTAGTGTAACAGTGCGCTGGCTGCGTATTATCGCCGCGCGTGGCTTCAAAGGGACGTCGGGCTGGACACAGGTTCCTCCGGCCGTAGCGAGAATTCCGATTGCCAAAAACGAACTGGAAACCCCGCCCCCCCGATTCCTCTTTTAATGGCTTTCCTTTACCATTGAGAACCTCACTAAGGTTACGACCTAATCAACATGGCTGATATCTCTCTGCGCGTAAACGGCAGTGAAAAGAAGGTCGATGTTTCTCCCGACACACCGTTGCTCTGGGTTCTGCGCGACACGCTGCAGCTTACGGGAACAAAGTATGGATGCGGCGCAGGATTATGCGGGGCGTGCACGGTTCATATCGAAGGAGCGTCGGCGAAATCGTGCACAACTCCCGTCTCGCAAGCCGCTGGCAAGAACGTCACCACGATCGAAGGATTGGGTGCTGACGGACAACATCCCCTCCAACAGGCATGGATCGCCGAAGAAGTCCCTCAGTGCGGTTATTGCCAGAGCGGACAGATCATGGCCGCCGCCGCTCTGCTCGCGAAGAACCCCAAGCCGACTGAGGAGCAAATCACAGGACTGATGTCGGCCAACATCTGCCGATGCGGAACCTATGAGCGCATCCGCAAGGCAATTCTGCGCGCCGCAAACACGGGAGGTGCACGATGAGTCCACTTTCCCGTCGCGATTTTTTGACTGCTGGCGTGGCTGCGGGCGCTGGCCTGGTGGTCGGGTTCTATCTGCCGCATGGAACGGGTGCGACCGGAGATGGATTAACGAACAACGCGTTTTCTCCCAACGCCTATCTGAAAATCACTCCTGACGATAAGGTCACGGTTGTCGTCGCTCGCTCAGAAATGGGGCAGGGCGTGCGTACGGCACTCCCAATGATCCTGGCTGAAGAATTGGATGCCGACTGGAAAAAGATCTACATCGAGCAGGCGGGTGCGAGCACTTTGTACGGCGATCAATCTACCGGTGGTAGTGCTAGCATTCGCACGACGTGGGATCCAATGCGCAAGGCCGGTGCTACGGCACGAGCCATGCTCATTTCCGCGGCTGCACTCAATTGGGGAGTCGGTCGTGACTCCTGTAAGGCTGAAAACGGCACAGTAGTTCACGACGAATCAAAACGGAGAGCGACGTACGGAGAGTTGGCCCTTACAGCCGCAACTTTGCCGATCCCCACTGATGTGCCGCTTAAAAAACCTGCAGACTACAAACTCGTGGGAACGCGCATTCCGCGTATTGATACACCTTCGAAAACCAACGGCTCTGCGGAGTTTGGTATTGACTTCCGACTTCCGGGGATGAAATTTGCGTTCCTGGAACGCTGCCCGGTGTTAGGTGGAAAGGTTTCGAGTTTCGATGACAACGCTTCGAAGAAAGTGCGTGGCGTTAATTACGTCGGCAAGGTTGGCGACTACGCTGTTGCTGTCGTCGCAGACAGCGTGTGGGCCGCAATGGAAGGTCGCCGTGCGCTAAAGGTCACGTGGGATGAGGGCGCAAACAAGGACCTGACCTCCGCAGTTGTCATGGATGGCCTGAAACAAGCTGCCGATGGCAAGAGCGTGACACTCTATTCGGTCGGTAGTGTTGCTTCAGCATCCGGGCGCAGGATTTCAGCCGAATACGAATTGCCATTTATGGCGCATGCACCGATGGAGCCCGGAAATTGCTCAGCGCATTTTCAGGGATCCAAAATTGAAATGTGGGCGCCTACGCAGGTTCCGCAAGATTGCCGCGACACCGTCGCACAGACTCTGGGGCTCAATCCGGATCAAGTAAAAGTCAACGTCTCGCTCATGGGTGGCGGGTTCGGGCGAAGACTGGAGCATGACTATGCCGTCGAAGCTGCGCTCGTCTCGAAGGCGATCAACGGCCCGGTCAAGGTACTTTGGACGCGGGAAGATGATATGAAGAATTCGCCATATCGTCCGTCGAGCTTTCACAAGCTAAGCGCCACACTGGATGCAGCCGGATTTCCAACGTCATTCACGCATCGCATTGTCGCGCCTTCGATCAGCGCGTGGAAAGGCTATCCGGTTGATGGAGGTGTAGATCCTGATCTGAAAGATGAAGCCCCCCTGGTCTATCCCTTTGCGAATGCCTCGCTGGAGTTTGTCCAGACGCAAAGCGTCGTCCCGCTCGCCTGGATGCGTGCCGTATATGCGTTGCAGGTTGGTTTCGCGAGCGAATGCTTTATTGACGAATTGGCCGCAGCAGCGGGAAGAGATCCTCTTGAATACCGGCTGCATATCTTGTCGAAAGACGAAGACATCAAGTACTTCGATGCAACGTGGCATCCGGCGCGCATGCGGGCCGTTTTGCAAATGGCTGCAGACAAGGCCGGATGGGGTAAGCCCTTGGTTGGCGGCCATTATCGGGGCATCGCGTGTTTTGGATGCTTCTCTACTTACATGGCTGAGGTCGTCGAGATTTCGATGGAGGATAACGCGCCAAAAGTTCATCGCGTAGTCGCCGTTACCGACTGTGGGCAGGTCGTGAATCCCAGCATTCTCGAACAGCAAATCCAGGGCGGCATTGTCTACGGACTTGCAAACGCTTTGCGAGCACAAATCACGATCGACAAGGGCCGCGTCGTGCAGGGCAACTTTGACGAATACGCACCCATCCGCATGAATGAGTGCCCTGCTGTCGAGGCTTATTTTGTGCCTAGCACGGAATCCCCCACAGGCATCGGCGAGCCTTCCATTCCTCCACTTGCTCCGGCAATCTGTAACGCGATGTATGCCGCGACCAGGCAACGGTTGAGGAAGCTGCCAATCTTGAATTCATGAAGAACGCAAAGCTCGCCTGGAAAGTCGCGTTCGTTTTTATTTCAATTTTCCTATCTCTGTTTGCTTCGGGGGAAACGAATTCATCGAATACCGCCACACAGCGTGCGTCCCGGCTGCGCCATGGGATTAATCTGAGTGAGTGGTTTGCTCAAGTTTACGATCCACGCGGATACACCAAGGAGCATTTCGAAACATGGGCGACGGCACAGGACATTGCGCTCATCAAGTCCATGGGTTTTGATCACGTTCGGCTGAGCGTAAACCCCGAGCCGATGTTTAGCAGACGGCACGGATTTGAGATCGCGCCCGAGTCCTTGGGATATCTTGATGCAGCGATCAAGATGATCCTGGCGCAGGATCTTGCGGTCGTGATTGATCTCCATCCCGAGAGCAGTTTCAAAGGTCGTCTGTCGAGTGAAGATGCGTTCGTCGAGGAATTCGGCGATTTCTGGCGCGCGCTTGCAAAGCACCTCTCTACTCTTGATCCGGAACGCGTGTTCTTCGAGATACTGAACGAACCTGAACTGCGCGACCGCTATCGCTGGTACGGGGTGCAGGCAAAGCTTGCGGGCGCCATTCGCGAAGGTGCACCACAGCACACAATCATCGCGGCCGGCGCCAATTGGTCGGCGGACGACGAACTTGTTTTTATCGATCCCTTGCGCGACCCCAATATCATCTACAACTTTCATTTCTACGAACCACATCTCTTCACGCACCAGGGCGCGACGTGGGGCTCTCCCTATTGGCCGCATGTGCGCGGACTGAAGTATCCGTCGGATCGTGACAATGCCGAAAAAGTCGCTGTCGCCGTTCCGGAATCGATCAACAAGCTTTTCGTGACTCGTTATGGACTCGACCATTGGGATGCAACGCGCATCGACGCCGAGATTGTCCAGGTCGCGGCGTGGGCGAAGCGTTGGAACGTTCCCGTCGTTTGCAACGAATTCGGCGTGTATCGAAAATTTTCCGATCCAGCGGATCGTTCCGCATGGATCTCCGACGTTCGTAGCTCGTTAGAGAAGCACCGTATGGGCTGGACGATGTGGGACTACAGTGGCGGGTTTGGTGTGGTCACGAAAGAAGGCGGCAAAGCTGTGCCGGATGAAATCACGGTGAAGGCGCTTGGGCTAAAGATGCCCGCGACACACTAGAAAGTCTCCTACACGTCGTTCTGCAGCACTTTCAAAAGTCGCTCCACATCCTGCTCTGTGTTGTACGCGTTCGGCGTGATCCGGACCGAACTTCCGCGTACGCTCACGAATACCTTCTGCTTGGCGAACGCTTCCACGAGTCCGCCTAGCGGCCGGCCTTCGGATCGCAGGCACAGATAGTGGGGCGCGCGGCGCGGCTCGCTAAGGCAAGTGAAGCCAATCTTCGCAACCCTCTCCGCTAACCATTGGTTGAGCGCGCCTGAGGTTGAAGAAATTTCGGAAACTGTCCATTCCAATATCTGATCGATGGCGCGTTTCGCTGCGGGCACGAGCGCAAAATTCGCACGCTCGCCCATGTCGAAGCGGCGCGCCCCCGTGTCGTATCCATCGGTGTAGACAATCAACGATGAGAAATCACGCGCGTTCGAACGCTGGATCCAGTTTTCCTCAAGCGGGCGTCCAGCCTGCCACTTGGGAGAAACGTACATCAGGCCCAGCGAATAGGGACCCAGCAGCCACTTGTAGGTCGCTGCGACTGCGAAATCCGGCTGTACGCTTTTTGCGTCGAACGGATACACACCCAGCGATTGCGTCAGATCTAAAACGAGCGCAGCTCCAACGTTTCGACAATGCGCGCCTATCTTCGCAAGATCGAGCAGTCCGCCGCTTGTCCACTGAACGTTCGGCAGCGCGGCGATCGCCACTCCCTCACGTAGCTCGCGAAGGACAGCCGCGGTCCAGTCACCATCTTCCGGCCACGCGACCAACGCCACTTGCGCACCCGACTCCTTCGCAACGCGATCCCACGGGTAATAGTTCGACGGAAACTGTTCGGCGAGCACCAGGATTTTCTGACCCTTCTTCACCGGCAAGTTGTGGGCGGCGGTCGCGACTCCATAGCTCGCTGAGGGGACAATCGCCAAGTCGTTCGGCGAGCACCCGAAAATCTTGCATCCCGACATCCGAAGCTCGTCGGCTCCGGAGAAAAAGTCATCCGCTTTCAATTCCCACGGTCGCATCTTGCGCTCGAGCCCAATCTTGCCGGAGTCAACAGCCGATCGCATCAAGGGGGACATGTACGCGCAGTTCAGATACGCAACATCTTCGGGCATGTCGAACAAATGACGTTGTGAGGGGAGCATGAGAATGTTGTATCAGAGCGGACTTACGAAAATCCCGCTTCCTTGACACCCCTTCCCCTCGCCTTTATTCTTAAGTATTGCTCCCTCGAGATTTACGCCACTGAGCGTACTTCCGCGGGCCTTCGCGGTATCGGTTTGAGGGGCGCGGAGGTACCGATGTTCATCGAAATCCATAAGTTAGAACGCCAGCCCATCCTCTTTAAGGAAGAGTTTGAGCCCGGCGCCATTGACTTGGGCGAAGACGTCCACCAGCGTACCCCGCTGAAAAGCGAAGGGCGCGCCGATCTGGTCGAAGAGCATCACGGCAAACATAAGATTGTGCAGGACATACGCTTGCAGGGCGGATTGTCAACCTCCCTCGAGCTGCCCTGCGCGCGCTGTCTTGAACCGGTCGTCCAGGATGTCGAACGCAAGTTTGACCTGCTCTACCGACCCCTTGGCGTCGATGCGGGCGAGAAGGAAGTTGCAGTAACCGGGACCGAAGCCGAGATCAGCTACTATCAGGGCGAAGGTCTTCTGCTTGAAGACGCGTTGCGCGAGCAGGTTCTGCTCAGCGTTCCGTTGCGCGTGTTGTGCCGCGACGACTGCAAGGGCCTGTGCCCGGTGTGCGGCAAGAACTTGAACGTGGAACAATGCTCCTGCGCGACTGAGCAACCTGATCCGCGCTGGTCGGCGTTAAAAGAAATTCGTACCAAGCTGGACCAATAACCCAGCGCTTCGTACTAAACAACATTTTTCGCTGAGCGTCCTGGACGCTAAGCACACGAGGAATTTTCAATGCCTAATCCAAAACGGCGACACTCAAAACAGCGCACTTCGACACGCCGCGCGCACGACGGCCTCTCCAAGCACTCGCTCTCCGACTGCCCGAACTGTCACGAGAAGAAGATGCCGCACCGCGCATGCGCGAAGTGTGGATACTACAAGGGCCGCGAAGTCGTCTCAGTCGAAGAAAAAGCCTAACTTCTTTCCTTCATGCCCAGCACCATAGCCCTGGATGCGATGGGGTCTGACCGGTCGCCCAAGCCAGAACTGGAGGGCGCGTTGCAAGCCGCACGTCATTTTGGCGTGCGCGTCCTTCTGGTCGGTCCGCAGGAGCAAATCAAGGCCGACCTCAGCCGTTATCCAGGCGCAGCCCGCCTTCCCATCGAGATCGTTCACGCCAGTCAGATCATCACCATGGACGACAAGGCCGCGCAGGCCGTTCGCGCCAAGCGCGACTCGTCCATTCGCGTCGGATTGCGCCTCGTGCGCGATGGCCACGCCGCCGGATTCGTCACGGCCGGCAACACCGGCGCAGCCATGGCAACCGCGAAAATCATCCTCGGCATGCTGCCCGGCGTGAACCGCCCAGCTCTCGCTGCGGTCTTCCCAACCGTTCTCGGAACCGCAGCCGCTTTGTTGGATGTCGGCGCAAATGTCGATTGCGAGCCGCGCAATCTCGAACAGTTTGCCGTCATGGGCGAGACTTACTTTCGCAGCATGTTCGGCACAAAAAAACCGCGCGTCGGACTTCTCTCAATCGGCGAAGAAGAGTCCAAGGGCAACCAACTTACGCTCGCCTCGTTTCATTTGTTGAAACAGCTCCCCCTAAACTTTGTCGGCAACGTCGAAGGACGCGACCTATACAACGGCAAAGTCGACGTCATCGTAGCCGACGGATTTGCCGGGAACGTGGCTCTTAAGACGTCTGAGGGTGTAGCGAACCTGGTTCGTGCTGTGCTGCGAGAAACACTGAAAGCGACGATTACACGACAGGTCGGCGCGATGCTCTCGCGTAATGCATTCACCGATTTCAAGAAGCGCCTCGACCATACCGAATACGGCGGCGCTCCTCTCTTAGGAGTCAAAGGCGTCTGCTTCATCACGCACGGATCCTCGAACACCAATGCGATCAAGAACGCCATTCGCGTAGCAGCCGAGTTCGCCGACCGACGCATCAACCAGGAAATCGAAAAGGGTCTCGCTTCGATTCGCCCCGTCGGCACCGCGCAGGGGGTGTAGATTTTGTCGCTGTCGTTTCCCGGAACGGCCTGTTCCCAGTATTTAGTGAAATCGCCTTATTTCAACAGTTATGTTTCAATCAGTGACCTCTGGACCGCATGAAACGTATGCGAAGAGGCCAGTAACGGCGACTCCCAGCGTCGCAATGGAAAGTACAGGAGTCCAGAAAAGAAACAGCCTCAGGACCTTGTGCCCAATTTGGCCAGCCGCAAACAACAGCGCAAAAAACAAGACTGTGAAAACCCAAAACGCTGGCGAAGAGGCTCTCAACAAGCCCACCCAAATTCGCAGCAAAGCCTGATGCGTGCTCTTTGTTGACCTACCTGATGAGCATCGGAATAGCACGCAGAGTGGGAAGGAACAGCGAGAGCAGTATCGCTGCTAAAGTGCTCAGAAGAGCTTTGTCCAATCCATGAGTGCAGTCTGGGGAAGGGTTATACGCCTGAGTCTCTTGGTAGTTGGTGTAATATCGGCTCTCCGGTCTGCAGATGAAATCTCCTCTCAAGCAGAATCTGTCTGGTCTTTGACGTAATTTCACCATTTGCCCCGTCGTCCAATAGCCTTGCGAGTTGGCGTATCGCCTGTCAATCAGGTGCCGCAAAGGCTGGCCTTCGTCCTCTCGGATTACCAACTTTTCAGGTTGCAGCAGGAGAGACAGATGATCCACGGTTCACTGCACTGGCGATTCGGACGCGCAACTCCTCCTCGCCTGGATACCTACACACCTCTGTTCCACGCGCCTTTGCCGGGATGGTTCGATATGTAGATCCGTCGGTTGTGCCTTCCTTCACGATTCGCGCAGGCACGCCCGCCGCCACCGCATGCGGTGGCACGTCATGCGTGACGACGCTGTGTGCTCCTACAATGGCTCCTTCACCAATCGTCACGCCTTTCATGATCAGCGATCCTTGCCCAATCCAGGCGCCTCGGCAAATCCGTACTGAGCGAATCTCGTCAGCTGCAGGGAGAGCATTTGCCATCCGCTGCTCCAACGATGCTGGATGTCCGTCATAGTCCGTTATCCTGCAGGCGCTGGCGATCAGCACATCCTCTTCGATCACAACTTGCCGGTTGCAGGTTATCGCCACCCGGTCCCCAATAAAGGCCCTATCACCGATCCGTAACGTTGGATGATCGCAAAATCGACCCGAGGTTACGACTAAAGCGCCGCTGAACCTTACATCGTCGCCAACGTACACCTGCGTATGGCCATTAATTCGCGGGAGCGCGCCGATTTGCACTCTTTTTCCCATCCACTCGCAGCGTCCAGCGAACAATGGATGTACATACAATAGAGATTTCAGGCGTCTCCATGGCACCGGAATGTAGAAGCGCACGTCGTAAGCAATACGCAAGAGCGGTTTGAATGTGCGAGGAACGGGAATGTTCGCCTTTAGAATCCATCGGGCTGTTGTTTTCACAGCTCGGCACGCCGGTGTATCGCCACGTTTTATACGAAGCACGGTTGACTCTAAACAGGATGCCATGGGCCCCTCCACTGAGGTCGAGTGCCCTTCAATACCTTGGCTTTTTAAAGGGCTGTGGCTGTCCTGGCCAGATCGCCAGCGCAGTCGAAAGGCGCTGATCATGTTCCAGCGCACTCGGGATGTCAATCCCAAATCCTTCAGAGTTGAAAACGCTGAATAAGGCGTTCGATATTCACCACAGAACAACGCCCACTCACTGAACCGAGTGCTGTATCAGCGGGAAAGGCGCGAATCGTAATAGGCAACATCCCATTACACGAACAAGTTGGCCCCACACGCCAACTTGCTATGTAGTTTGGTGTTTGCTCCGTAGTGCCGACTCCCACTTACTTAATGGCTGCTGCCTTTGATTGGGCCAGTGCGGCTGTTTCGGTGGCAGGATTTTCCTTCTGAATCTGCTCGTAAATGCGTTTCGCTTCGAGAGGTTGTTGCTTGTCCAGGTAAAGGCCCGCGAGTTCGAACTGTACGCTCACCTTGCTAACGGCGTTGGTCGGCTTGTCCATCAGCTTCTTGTACAGATCGATCGCCTGTGTATCCTTTTTGTCTTTGCTGTACACAGATGCAAGCGCGAATTTAGCCAACGACGAAAGATCGCTGTTGTAAACCGATGCAACCTCATTCAAGTTTTTCTCAGCCGCGGCAAAATCGCCCAGATTGGCGGCAGAAACGCCGAGGAGGTAGCGAGCGACGTCTGCGCTCCGGGTATGGGAATACCTGTCAACGATGTCCTGATACTGTTTGCGGGCTGCGGTGTCGCGTTCGTTCGACGAAGCAAAACTCGGAAATCCTGGCTGGGGTGGCATGTTGGCGGGCCGAATCGGGGTCTCCGCCGTGCGCAACGCCTGGCTCAAAGCGAGGCTCGCCTTCTCATCCTGCAGGCCGATGTAGTACCAGGATCCGGCAACAATCGCCAGTATCACGGCCGCTGCGATGGCAATCCACACGATGGGCGAACGGTGCTGGACGGTCCAGTCGGCCGCACCCATCGTGGCCTGGCTGAACTTGTCTTTCTTCAAAGAATGTCGGGTTTCTGCGCGCACGGATTCCTTCTAGGTTCAACGGTAGATTGGCAATTTCCCAGTGTAGCAGGGCAAAAATGCGAGCGTCAAAGCGCCGACAATTCCGTTAACGCTAGTTTCGGCCAAAACAAAACCGCCATCTTGCGATGGCGGTTCGGAAGTTCGAATTGGGGCTCGCTAGTGGGTAGCCTGTTCCAGCTCTCCTTTTTCAAGCTTCTCCTGGCACTCGATGCAATGGCGAGTCCAAGGCACCGCTTCCAAGCGTTTGGCGTTGATTTCTTTTCCGCACGAGACGCATTCACCGAAGGTTCCTTCGCGGATCCGTCCCAATGCGCCATCCACCATTTGCAGCAGTTGCCGATCGTTGTTGCTTTGCGAGAACAGGAACTCCTTGGTATAGGAATTAGCGGCGCGGTCCGCAATATCCTGCGCCGAGTCCTCATCCGCTGTCCGACCATCCTGTTCATTTCGAACAACCGTTCGTCTCAGCTCTTGCTGTCGAGTTTCGAGTTTCTTCTTAAATGTTTCCAGTTTCTTTTTATCCATGAATGTCTGCTCCGGTATAAAGACACCTCCCAGAGCTTCTCCTGACGTTAGGGCAAACAAAAATCATATGCGCTCAATTTGAGACGCGTCAACTGCCCGGAAGGTTGCGTGAGGGGACCCGCTCTTACCGAGGTAACGATTCAGGCATATTGGTGAGGGCGTAGGCGAGCACTGCCATGGCGGCGGCATTTTCGCGCAACTCGCGAGGATCGACCTTGTCCAGTGTGTCAGCCGCGGTGTGGTGATAATTGAAGTAGGTGAGGCCTTCCTGCATCACACCAAAGGTAGGTACGCCGGCTTTTGACATTTCGGTCACATCGGCGCCTGGACTGAAATTGGTGGGCTTCATCAGGTTCGCGCCAAACGTCCGCAAGACTTCCTGAACAGGTTCAAGCAATGGCAACGCCGCTGGGCTGACTTTTGCGTTGAATCCGAGCGGATGTTCTGCCCCTAGATCGCTTTCAATGGCGCCTACATAATTTTCAAAATCCGAGCCGTGTGCTTTTGCGTATGCTGAATGCCCTGCGCCACCATTTTCTTCATCCATCCAAGCAATGACACGTAGAGTGCGCTTCGGGACTAGATTCAGCTTCTTCATCAGGTGTGCGGTTTCCATTGCGATTGCAACGCCGGCGGCATCGTCGATCGCGCCGGTGGCGAGATCCCACGAATCAAGATGGCCAGAAACAACCACGAGCTGTTCAGGGTGCTCGGAACCTTTCCACTCAGCGATTACGTTGTGACTGGTCACGTCCGGCAAACGTTGTGGCGTCAACGTCAGGTGCATGCGCACGGGACCTTCTTTCGCCAAGTGTGCGATGAGAGAGGCGTCCTCCGTCGTCACTGCGCCTGCGGGGATGCCGGCTTCGTCGCTCCAACCCGTGTGAGGCAATCGAAAATCCGCGCCACCAACCGAACGCACAAGTGACGCGAGGGCACCCAGTTGCGCTGCGGCCTTCGCGCCGTCCCCACGATAGATGACGGCTTCGCCATAGGCTTCGAGCGAATTTCCTGCCGCCGCCTTGCGTTTGTCGAAGGGAACGTCAAACAGAACAATCTTGCCGGCGACTCGATCCCGGCCCAACTTCGTTAACGCATCAAAGCTGTTGACCACGACGAGGTCGGCGGTGATTCCGCTCGCCCCGGTGGAGGCGCTATTGCCGAGCGCTGTCAAAACGATCTTGTGAGTGATTCCGTCAGACTGGCCGGGAAAGGCCACCAGTTCTCCGGCCTCGATGCCGCGCACCCAATGCGGCACTTGGACCTCTTCGAGTTTGATGTCGAGTCCGAGCTTGCGTAGTTCTGCTGCGACGTAGTCCACAGCTTTTGCAGCCTGCGCAGAGCCGCTGGGGCGGGCGCCGATATTTTCAGTCAAATAGGTCACCCGGTCATATGCGTAGTTGTCTTCAAGTGCGGCGTCGCGCAGGGTGGTCAACTCTTGGGTGAGTTGAGCGGGAAACGGATGGGCTGGAACGTGTTTCTTGGTTTCTTGAGCTTTTGCATTTAGGAGGACTGGAAAAACGGTAACAAGGAGAGCAAGCTCCCGGGACAGCATGTGTCGAGGGTATCGAAGTTTCATGGAGTGTGGTTCCAGTGTAGAGGATTCATCTTGTGTCGCAAGCAGCCGGCACAAAAAAAGTGGCCCCTTTTTGGGGCCACAGTTTTAAAGAGGCAAAGAAGGAAGGATGTCAGGGAAAGAGCAAGGCGGTGCCATTCCGGCAACCAGAACGGCGAGTCGAGAGATGTCGAGATTTTTGGAAGAGAGTGAAACTCATCACTGTGGCTGCGGCCTCTTTGGTGAATAGCGAAAGTGCACTTGCTGAGCCAAAACTCGTAGTCACAAGGCCATGTGACATGGCGGACTCTGAAGCCGTTGTATCTGATGCGGTTACCTCCACCAACTTGGGCAAGAGGACCGGCGAATCACAGGCTGCTATGCGTAGAGGCAACTGCAGAATCCTGCACATTCGGTGCACGGCAATACTTTCCACGCCAAGAAAAAAGCCTCCGCGGAAACGGAGGCTGTTCAAGAAGTTACTTTAGAAACCTAACTGTGGCCGGCGACGGTTCGCAGCTTTCCGGGCATGAAATGATAAGGCGGCCACGGACCGCTAATGACCAACTCACAGTTCTTTAACTGCTTGGCCGCGGTCGTATAGCGGTTTTGATATTTCTCTATGGATTTGGAGTCAATCAGGTGGGCGATATCAAGCAGCATTCCGTCGGCATCCACCTTCTTGCAGCTTACTTCTTCTTCCAGTGGATTGAACAGTTTATGCACCTGTACGGACAACGCTCGCGCCTTCGTCTGACGCTCGCGCTCCCGCGATGCCTTGACTCTCAGTTTTGCCAAGTACTCACCGCCAACCGTATCCGGCAGCTCAACATCGGTCATGGCTTCACGCAGGGATCCATCCCGGACCACCAACTTCAGGCGCATTTCAGCTTTGCCCCTAAGCTTGGCCACGCTCACGCCGAACGTTCGGCGGTTCGCACGGACCGCTTGGCGAAGTGCTTCTTCAGTGTCAAATACGGTACCGAAACGGAAGGGAAGAACTGTCGACGTCCTGAAGCAGACGCTGACGACCCTTGCGTGCTCCAAAACAGTCTTTTCATCAAGCTTGTCTGCCGCCCGGTCATATTCGCTGACCACGACTGCAAATTCGCCGCTGGGATAGCTGAGGACTGGTGCTCCGTTCACGCCCTGAACGCCGTCAAGAACAAACGGCCTTCGAGTACGTGTTCCATTTGCTAGGGTCTGATGTTCCGTGAGGCAGTATGCGTACCACGCCATGCATTCTCTCCGAACCTTGGGTATGAGCCGGGCTCTTCCCCGTTGTATTCGCAAAAGTTGCGATCTCTATCGAATCTGGAAGAAAGGGCGGTACAAGCGACGAGATGAACGTTAACTGCAACGTTCATTGCACATCTTACTTCGGTAACAATGAATTTTGCAACCTTTTCGTGAGAGGTCGCATCGCGGATTCGCCTGATGTTCGCTCTTGAAACGGTTTAATAAACAATCTGTGACTTTTGGTCAAATGTGTGATGGGTCGCCTCACGAGGGAAACAAGTAGGCGGGCACGAAGGAGGGGAAGCCTCAATCAACTACTTGTGTTTCAATGCGTTCTTCGCCGCGCGCTCCTGCAGAGCGATTGTCACGACTCGCAACATTTCATCCCAAGGAGCGGGCTTTCCTGTCCAGATTTCGAACTGCCGTGCGGCTTGGTGAACGAACATCTCAATTCCCGGAATTATTTGTGCGCCTCGCGCTTTTGCAAACTTGGTCAGCTTGGTTTCGACGGGGTCATACACCATGTCGAAGACGTAATGGGCGCGAATCTCGTCTTCCTTTAACGGACTGTCTTTTGAGTTACCCATGCCAACCGGTGTGGCATTGATAATCACATCAAAAGCGAGTTTTTTGAGATCGGCACGTTTCACGGTCCGCGCTTTGGCTTGTCGGGCAAGCTTTTGGCCGGTGACAGCGGTCCGATTCAAGATCCATACCTCGGAGCCGCGTTCCTTGAGTCCAAAAACAGCGGCGCGTGCGGCTCCTCCTGCTCCTAACACCAGGACTTTGAGATTTTCGAGGGAGACTCGCTGCTCAAGCGGGCGGACGACGCCTGCAGTGTCAGTGTTGAACCCGTATAACTTGCCATCTTGTCCACGGACCACTGTGTTGCAAGCGCCGATCTTCGTGGTGTGCGTGTCGCTGTTATCCAAGTGTTCAAGGATGGCTTGCTTGTACGGCATCGTGATGCTGAGGCCATTTAACGGGATCTCGCGAACGCAATGGAGCAGATCCTTGAGGGTCTTCGCATGAAGCGCCAGATAGACGCCGTTCACGTTCTCGCGGCGCAAGGCGGTGTTCATGATCAGCGGAGACAATGAATGGGCAATTGGATCGCCCGCGACACCATATACGCGCGTGGCTGCGTCGACCTGATCGATGCGATACACGCTGCGAAGGTCTTGCGCAGAGATTTGTCCCGGAGCTGTTTCTTCTCCTGGACTGACTGACGCGAAAGTGAACACACTGCTGGCGCGAACGCTGAGGACGCGACTTATTAGGCCTTGTTCGCCCATGCAAAGTCCAACCAGCGAATGTCGATCGCCATGCGTCTCCAAGAACTTCATCATCACGACGTTGTCCGAGAGCGTGGTGGCGGTGGTGACGATCTTGTAAAAATCAGCGGGAATCGCCCTCATCTTTTCGAGGGTATCTTCGAGCTTTTTGGTGGCTCGAAAGTCATGAAATGACAACAGCAACGCCGCGCGAGTCCGCAACTTCTGCAAGGCGTCGGCCTTGCATTTCAACGCGCTCTGCAATTCGAGATCAATGATCTGGCAGCCTGCCGCGGCAGCTTTTCCGAGGATATCGAGTTGCGCCGCCAGCGAGCCTTTGAACTTGCCTCCGTTTTCAGCACGGCGACACGTCGCGATCGCCACCACATGCTGGTGCATCTCGAAGAATTTCTTGACTTTCGGGATCGCTGCAACCGGCTGGGATACATAGTCCAAGCGAAACTCAATAAAGGAGTTATCTCGCGCCAACGATTCAGCCTTCTCGATCATGTCGTTGGCGTCGGTGCCAGTAATGGCGACACAAACGCGGGGCATGCGTAAGGGCAGAAATCGCGGTGCGTAGCTGGCGGGGGCGGAAATCATCGAACCGAGTAAGTCGGCGCGATATTACAGGCGCCTAATTCCAGATGCAACAACGGATTATCTTGGGAAGGCTGAAAAACTTTTGGCGAACGTCGAGATACACCCTCGTAACCTTGACCCACCCTTACCCGCTTGTTACTTTCCGGTCTGAACCCCCAGTTGTAGAAGCAGTTAGCCAGGCTGCGGCCCGCTGTGGTCGTAGTCGGAGGTAACATGAAGAAAACAGGACTTTTGTTGCTGTTGTGCGCGGTTTCCGCTTTAGCTCAGATGCCAGAATCCGCCGCCACAGTGCCCATGGAAGCGCCGCAGAACACCCTTGTCACCAACGCGAGCTTCCCGTTTGAACGCGTCCAGACGCCCACCGCCGCCGACTTGTATTGTGCTGGTTTCATCACGAAAGAGTCGATGCCGGATGCCAATTTTGTGGCGGGCGGCCTTAATTCGCCCAGCACCACGAAATTTGCCAATGGCGATCTCGTCTATTTGCAGGGTTCTGGCTATCAAACCGGCCAGCAGTACACCATCATTCGCGAGTTGCGCGATCCAAACCAGTACGAAGTTTATCCGGGTCAGCGCAAACTTGTAGCCGCCACCGGCCAACCGTACGCGGAAGTAGGTCGGGTTCGGGTGATCGACACTCGTAGTCATGCCGCAGTGGCGCAGGTGGAGTTTAGCTGCGATCCAATCAACCCTGGCGATGTTGCGGTTCCATTCACGGAAAAACAACCCATCACCTTTCATGCGCCCGTGCGTTTCGATCGGTTCCTGCCAGCTTCTAGCAAGACTTCAGGCCGCATCGTTCTTGGAAAGGACTTCGACACAGTCCTCGGTACAGGCATGAAGGTCTACATGAATGTGGGTTCCAATCAGGGTGTGAAGGTAGGCGACTACTTCCGCGCTACTCGGACCTACACCGCAGACCTGAACGATCCGGTTGACTCGCTCTCGTTCAAGGCATCAACGGCCGAAGACACTCAGAAGCGTCCACCAGCGATCGAGCCGAATATGCTCACCCGAACAAAGGGCCCCGCAATCCATGTCGGAGACCTGCCGCGTCGGGCTGTCGGCGAAATTGTCGTACTGACCGTGACACCGACAACTGCGACTGGCATGGTTGTCTACGCACCTGAAGACATCCACGCGGGCGATGGTGTCGAAATCGACGAACAGTAACTTTCTTAGCAGCGCTTGTTTCCAAGCGGGAAGGGAGCAATCCTTTCCCGCTTTGCTTTTGACACGACGGCCTCCGTTAGAAACAGCTACCGCTGCTCCGTTCCTGCTTCTCCGAAGACTTCAGCAGTAAACGCCTCGAGTTGCGCACCCGTCCGCCACGCGTCTCCCGGGAGACCGGCTTTGTGGCAGGTTTGCTCCAGAAATGTCCGCGAGTCCCAGTGATGTTCGATGGGTACCTGCGGCAAGAGCAGTCCGCGGTGCGCCCCTAACGTCACCAGCAGCCCGTGGCGTCCCACGACGACATCCTCGGCCCGAATGGGAAGCAACGGCGACAGGATGCTCAATGAAATGCGCAGATGCGGAGCCTCTGTAACTTGCAGCGGAGAGAATCGACGGTCGTCAAAGGCGGCGGCTCTCGCGGTTTCCATTACGGTTCGATATACCGAAGCGATCGGAAACACATACCCGACACATCCGCGCAGCTGGCCTTGCAAATATAGAGAGCTAAATGCCCCGCGATGTTCTGCGAGGTGGGGCGTAGGAGCATCGACAGATATTTGCCTTCTCTCAAGAGAAGCTTCGATCGATTCATGCGCAACGCGCAGCAGTAACTGACGCTCCTCCGCGCTGTATGCAGGATGTTCTTCTGGGGCCGTCAGGGAAGAGGTTATTTCGATCGACTTGTCAGGTGACTGGGACATCGCGTTTCCTCCGTCGGGTAAGGACGAAGGCACGACGGCGGCGCTTCACGACTTGCCGGTCGATCTTTGACCAGAAAGCCGCAAAATAGTCGCCCGCCGAGACCAATGACAAAACCACCATGAACCAGATCGCGACATTCGCGATGGTGTGAACCGGAAAGAAATATCCGTTATAGATTGGCCATTCCTTCCATCGATGATCAAGGATGACCGCCACCACCGACACGATTTGCACGACCATCTTGAACTTACCAAGGTCGCTCGCCTCAATCGTGAAACCTTCCGATGCCGCGATCGACCGCAGGCCGCTCACCAGGAACTCGCGTCCAATGATAACTACTGCAATCCATGCTGGAACCAAACTGGGGTTGAATTGCACGAGCGTGACGAACGCCGCAGCAATCAGCAGTTTGTCCGCCAGCGGATCGAGCAGCATGCCCATGGTCGTGATTTGACCGCGCTTGCGCGCAAGATATCCATCGATCCCGTCTGTAATTGACGCCGCGATGAAGAGTGCGGACGCGAGGATTTCCTGCTCGCCGTCCGTGCCATTGAAGCGGGTCGTGCACAAGAGCCAGATCAGCAGTGGAACGCTGGCGATCCGGCTCAGCGTGATGTAGTTGGGCAGATTCACTACGATCCGGACAGGCTTTTCCCATCCTTGAAAAAAGCCCGGGCGCAGCCCTGATTATCCCCCACGTGCTAGGCGAAAGCAATGGAGGATCGCCACTCCGCTGATCGCTGAACTGAAGGCCACGCTACTTCGCTGCGGGATGGTGATCGTAGCTAACTACACGCGTGATCTTCCATGCTCCATCCTTGTACTGCCAGAGGTGGATAAACCTTCCCTCACCCACTCCAATTTCCTCGTGGCCGGGATGATGAAAGCGATGGGTGCCGGTCTCGAGCGCGCCGTAACCTTTCATATGGAAAGCCTGCAAGGTACCCGGAACGAGTTCGCGAGTGGTCTGGCCGCAGATGTTTTTCTTAATACTTTCGGTGAGGGCATCCCTGCCCAGCGTGACACCGCCCTGATCGTGGTAGAACTCCACGTCATCCACGAAGAACGAAGCAAACTTCTTCAGGTCACATCGATTGTAGGAATCGAACAAGGCCGTATCGAGCGCCGTAATGGTTCGGTCGAGGTCAGCCTGCGACTGGATCTGTTCGAGGGGCAATATTTCTTGGGCTTGGACGGCTGATATGAACATTGCGGAGCAAAGGGTCGCCAACAGAACTAACGCTCGTTTCATGAAATCTCGCTTTCGTGGGGCGTGAACAACGTCTCTGGATACGAACGCATGGGAGTGAATGTTCCGCCCCACAGGGAACGTTGCGCAAAGACGGCGCGAAGGCCAGTGAGCAGGAAACGAAAAGCCCCGGATTTCGCCGGGGCCTTGTCTCCAAGATTTGGAAGAAACCTATCCTTCCGTTCCCGTTTTGCCAAGCGAGTTCAGCATGCTCATGCCTTGTTCGAGCAGGCTGCTCTGGTGGGGAACCTGTCCGTTCGGAGTGAGCTTGTCGATTAGCATCGGCAGCAGCGCTGCTAGTGACCCGCCCGCCGCAGCCGGAGTGACACCCGCCTGTGCCGCCATGCTGTTTACCTTGTCCGTGCCCAGAACGTTCGTGATTTGCTCAGACGAGATCGGCATGTTCTGTCCGGTCCCGATCCATGAACTCATCACGTCGCCCAGTCCTTTGCTCTGAAATCCTTGCACCAGTGCGGCTAGCCCGCCCGGATGGCTCTGTAGCATTTGCAGTACTGCGGCCAACATCGGGTTCGAATTCGCCGCTCCAACTGCATTCGGTGTATTCGAATTGCCGCCCAACAAACTGCCGAGTCCTGAGTTCTGAAGATCGTCCATTAAGCCCATAGGTACTCTCCTTCGATGTGAGTGCGAGGCTCCGGTTCAGGAAAATGCCGGCGCGTTCCCGATTGGGCCGCGCCGGACGTTTCTATTTCTGTTTAGCGATGATCTGGTCCTTGATTTTTTTATACGTTGCAGAAGGAATGACTTTCTTCCGTACCAAGTCTGTCTTCTTGGCATACGGACGTCCGTCGATGATCTTTTGGGAGTAGGCCTCGCCGATACCCGGCAGGGCATCGAGCTGTTCCTTAGTAGCCGAGTTGATATCGAGCAAATCTGCAGCTGGTGCGGCTGAGGGCTTCTCAGTCTTTGCCGCCGGCTTCGCAGCGGCGTCCTGTGCATAGACGACGCCGTTTATCAGCGTTAAGGCAAACAGTACGACAACCAGACGTGTGATCAAGCTTCTGCGATTCATCATTTCTCCTTAGTCTTTTTCTGATGCTTTGTAACCGGCCGCCTTGGCCTCAGCTTCTGTCATGAACTTGCCCTGCTTGGTCTTTCCGTACCAGCGCCCACCTTTGTGGTAAACGCCGCTGTCGGTGTTGACCCAAACCATTCCGTTCGTCTTCGCCGCGGCGATCTGTGGATCTGATGCTGCAGAAGTCGCTTCTTTAGACGCTGTTTTCTTGGGAGTAGAAGATGTCACGGGAGAAGACGCCGGAGCCATGCCAGACGAAGTTGCGGCTGGCGCTGCTGACGGAGCAGGGGCTGCCGCTGGCGCTGAGGCCTGAGCCGGTGCGGCGCTGTCAGATTTCTTGCTTCGTCGGGATTTCTTCGTCTCAGTATCGCCGGTCGCCGCAGGTGCGGCCGCCGGAGTCGTGGCGGCAGGTGCAGTGGCAGCCGTTGTATCAGCCGCAGCGTCCGTTGATTTTTTCTTTCGGCTCTTCTTTGTTCCTTCGGCAGGGGTATCTGCGGCTGTGGTCGTATCGGCGGCGGCCGCCTCGCTCTTTTTCTTCTTCTTGCTCTTTGTAGAGCTGTCTGCTGAGGTATCGACCGCGGCGGTTTGGTCGGCAGCAGCAGCGTCGGACTTCTTGCTCTTTTTCGTCTTCTTGGTGGTGCTGTCTGTCTTTGCGCTAGTGTCGGCCGCGGTGGCGGTGTCAGTGTCCGCTTTTTTCTTGGACTTCTTTGTCTTTGTCGACGTCGTTCCCGAATCAGTTGTCGCTGCAGCTGAATCATCCGCGGGCGCGTCTTTCTTTGCCTTCTTCTTGGATTTCTTGGTAGTGGTCGTGGTCGAATCGTCTGGTGTCGTCTGTGCCTTAAGCGCCGGCGCCACGGCCATCGAAGCGAGCAGACAGAGCGCTATGGCCCACAGGCTCAATTTCAATTTCATGGTATTCATGGTATTCATGGAGTTCATGGAGTTCATGGAGGGTGTCCTTCTTGGGGCGTTTTAGGACCTTTTTTGGTCGTGAGACGTGGTAGCGATTCCAGCGGCCGGTCCATGGGCATGCGCGTGGAGGCAGCAATCATGCCAGTCCTGCGACCCAAGGTCAATATCGGGAAGTACAAAGCGGCTGTGTTGGTAATCTGTGACAGGCATGGTCGAAGCAAACAAAATTCGGCGGTGCACCTAGATGCGTCCCGCCGAAAAACTGAATTGAGTTGTCCGAGGTTTCAGGCGTAAATCCCGCGCTGCCGGATCGTGTATCCAACTCGATCAATCGCCAGCATATAGGCCGCAATGCGGTTGTTCACGCTATGAGTTTCCGCGTAACGAACAACATCTTCGAACGCCGTCTTCATGATGTGCTCAAGTTGTTCATTCACGACCGATTCTTTCCAGAAATATCCCTGTCGATCCTGAACCCATTCGAAGTATGAAGTCGTGACGCCGCCTGCATTCGCGAGGATGTCTGGAATGACAAAAACTTTTTTGTCCGCCAGAATTTCGTCCGCAGCCGCGGTGGTTGGGCCGTTGGCGCCCTCCGCCAGGATTCTGCACTTTACGCGGTCCGCGTTGCGGCTCGTGATCTGATTCTCAGTTGCTGCGGGGACGAGTATCTCGCACTCTGTTACCAGCAACTCGGCCGGATCCGCCGGCTCTGCCCCGGGGAATCCGTGAATGCTACCGTTGCGCTGGCGGTATTCCCACAGCGCAGCTACATCCATGCCGTTCTTGTTATAAAGACCGCCATCGACTTCCAACAGCCCTGTAATTTTGTAGCCGGCTTCTGCCATCAACCGGGCGGCGTTCGAACCGACGTTTCCAAAACCCTGCACGATGACGCGCGTGGTTTCGCGCGCCAGGCCTAACTTTTTAATAGCCTCATCGCAGACGATCAGCACGCCGCGGCCTGTCGCTTCGCGACGTCCGCGCGACCCACCGATGTTGAGCGGCTTGCCGGTCACGACGGCCGTAACCGTTTGCCGCATGTGCATGGAGTAGGTGTCCATCATCCACGCCATAATTTGTTCGTTGGTGTTTACGTCAGGGGCAGGAACATCTTTTTCAGGACCGATGAATTCGATCAGTTCGGCTGTATAACGGCGAGTCATGCGTTCGAGCTCGCCCATCGACATTTTATGAGGATCGCAAATTACTCCGCCCTTGGCGCCACCAAAAGGAATGTTGACGACGGCGCATTTCCAAGTCATCCAGCTGGCCAGTGCCCGCACTTCATCGAGAGTTACGTCGGGCGCATAACGAATACCGCCCTTGGCCGGCCCCCGCGCGATGGAGTGCTGAACGCGAAATCCGGTGAATACTTCGAGGTGCCCGTCGTCCATCTGTACGGGGATATGAACGATCAATTCGCGATTGGGATACCGCAGGACCTTCCAGAGGCCTTCATCTAAGTTGAGCTTCTGAGCAGCCAGGTCAAATCGGGCGGCTTGCGCCTCCCATGGATTTGTTTCCTGCTCCAGGGAAACGGTCTTCATAGTTGTCTCCAGCATGATTGCACTTCAGAATATCCGCGGTGTGGAGTGGCATTCTCCCGGTTAAATGCGGGCAAACGCTGAAGTATATGCTTGCCCAAGCGCCACGGCAAGGCAAGGACACGTTTACCAGTAGCCAGTTGGGCACGCCACGTACGTGTACGGTCTCAACTGTGCTTCACAACTCGCGTCACACACGTCATTCACCGTTCCCACTCCTGCGCGCGAGAGCTACAATCGTCACCCGATGTCAGCCTCAGACCCAACACCACTCGACTTGGCGCAACCGGATGCACCCCGTGGCCGGCTGAAGGTCTTCCTAGGCTATGCCCCGGGTGTGGGTAAGTCCTTCCGCATGTTCGACGAAGCGCGTCGGCGCAAAGAACGCGGACAAGATGTCGTGGTTGCCGCGCTCCAACCACAAAATCCTCCCGAACTCGAATCCATCCTGAGTTCGCTTGAGACCGTTCCGACTATCGACATCCAGAAAATCCCTGTTATCGACGTCCCCGCCATTCTCCGGCGCCGACCCCAAGTATGCGTCGTCGACGGCTTGGCTTATGACAACCCGTGGAATCAAAACAAACACCGTTGGCAAGACGTCGAGGAACTGTTGGCAAATGGAATCAATGTTCTTGGTTCAGTCAACCTGCAACACATCGACGATCAACGCGAAGCGGTCGAAAAGCTAACGGGGATCCCTGTCGAGGAGACAATTCCACGCGAGTTTCTCAATACAGCCGACGAAATCGTTGTAGTGGATGCTCCGACTCAACAAGCCGCACCTGAACTCTCCGCTCTCCGCGAAAGGGCATTGGTTCTCGCTGCAGACGTCATAGACGCAGGACTGCAACGTTACCTGCAGTCGCACGACATCGAACCTGGGTGGAAGACTCACGAGCGCTTTCTGGTCTGCCTGACGCCGCGTGCGAACACCGATCGCATGATTGAGCGGGCTCGACAAAGCGCGGCGAGATTTCACTGCGACGTTCTCTCGATCTGTGTGAAGCGCCCGAAGCTGTCGGCAGCTGAGCAGAGAGACATGGAAAATAAGCTCACGCAGGCGCGCGCTACTGGAATGAGAGTCGATGTGTTAGAAGCCTCAGATCCGGTCGATGCGATCGTGCAGTACGCTCGGTCGCATGGCGTTACTCAAATTTTTGTGGGACACAGTATGAAAAATGATTGGGGAACGCGCCTCTGGGGCACTCCAGTCAGTCGCCTTATACGAGCAGCCGAAGGTATGGACGTTCGAGTTTTTCCGCACTAACTAAACGAAAAGACAATTTAGCCATGACTGACGTGACGAGAACCGGACATCTCAAAATCTATCTTGGCTATGCCCCCGGCGTCGGGAAAACCTATCAAATGTTAGAAGAGGCCCGCGAGTTGAAAAACCGCGGTGTCGAAGTTGTTGTCGGATACGTCGAGTCACAGGGTCGGGACGACATTCGCGACCTCCTTGCAGGGCTGACAACAATCCCTCTTGCACGAATTACCCACCGAGGCGGTACGGCGGAAGAACTCGACGTGGATGCAGTACTGCGCTTGAATCCGCGCATCTGCGTGGTCGACGGCTTGGCACACTCAAACCCTCCCGGCTCGACTCGTCCCAAACGCTGGCAAGACATTCAGGCCCTGCTTGAAGCTGGAATCGACGTCGTAACGACCATGAATGTGCAAGACCTCGCCAGTCTGAGCGACCAGATCTGGCAGCTGACAGGGATCCGCGTGCGTGAGACTGTGCCGGATTGGCTTTTCCAGCAAGCGAACGAAGTGGTCATCGTCGACGTTACTCCGCGTGCTTTACGCCATCGCTTGCAGCGGGGAGCGATCTATCCGCCCGACCGCGCAAAGAGTGAGTCGGAGCGCATGTTTCAGGAGCCAGCGCTGGTTGCGTTGCGAGAACTTGCCATTCGTCAGACGGCGCAAGTGCTCGAAGCGCGGCAATCGGGACAGGCACCAGATGCGCATCTCGATAAGATTCTGGTCAATATCACTGCGGACCCTTCAACCGCCATGCTGTTGCGCCGTGCGCGTCGCGTAGCAGATCATCTTCAGGCCGTTTGTATTGCTGTCTACGTTTATTCCAAAGATGAAGCAGCGACATTGCCGACCGAAGACCATCCGACGGTGGAACGCCATCTGCGTTTTGCGGAGAACCTTCATATACCAACCGAAGTGATTCACGGGAAGAACCGTCCTCGAACTTTGGTGGACTACGCTCATAAGAACGGAGCGACCCAACTCTTCCTGAATCGCAGCGGAGAGCCTCACCGGCGTTGGTTTCCCGGACAAGATTTTTCAGACCTGGTATTGCAGTATGCATCGGATCTGGAAGTCACAGTCGTCGCCGAACGCGATCGGCACGGTCGCCCATCGTCGCCGTATCCCGAAGATGAGGCGGGTGCGCTGATGCACGCTGGTTACGTGCGCATTTCGGCAGACCTGACCGTCGAAGAAGCTATCGCCGAAATTCGGCAGCAAGCTGGGCAAGTCGAAATGATCTATTACGCCTACGTTCTCGATGATGCGCAGCATCTGATGGGCGTGATCTCTTTTCGCGAACTTATTTCCGCTGACCGCTCACGCAAGGTTCGCGAAGTCATGCGCACCGACTACGTTTTCGTTCTGGAAGACGCCGACCAGGAAACCGTCGCACAACTTCTTGCGAAGAAACGGCTCCTCGCCGTGCCGGTGCTCGATCAGGACGGAAGCATGCTGGGCATTGTGACGAGCGCCGACGTTGCGGGCATCGTGCAACAGGAAGCTGGCGAGGACATCGTCAAAATAGGTGGTACCGAAGCGCTCGACGGCCCCTATCTCGAAGTGACTTTCGCGCAGATGGTGCGCAAACGCGCTGGGTGGCTCGCCATCCTGTTCGTTGGAGAAATGCTGACGGCGACCGCGATGGGATTTTTCTCCGCGGAGATCGAACGCGCTGTGGTGCTGGCGCTCTTTATTCCACTGATCATCAGCAGCGGCGGCAACTCTGGATCACAAGCCACCACACTCGTGATTCGCGCCATGGCGCTCGGAGAAATTCGTTTGCGCGACTGGTGGCGGGTGATTCGTCGCGAATTAGCGGCAGGGGTCGTACTGGGGGGAGTGCTCGGCGTCATTGGCGTAACGCGGATTTTTGTTTGGCACGCTGTGCGAGGTACCTACGGGCCGCACTACGCGATCGTCGCTCTCACCATTGGGTGCAGCTTGATAGGGGTAGTCATGTTCGGTACAACCGCCGGCTCGATGCTGCCATTCATCTTGCGTCGATGCGGGCTCGATCCCGCCAGCGCATCCGCGCCATTTGTTGCCACCCTGGTGGACGTCACTGGCTTGGTTATCTACTTCTCGGTAGCGAGTGTCATCCTTCGTGGAGTCTTGCTGTAGATCTTCACCCGCTGCGGCTGCGCGTTCCTTCCGCTCTCTCGATCAACCAGGTGCGCCAACTATCCGGGAGCGCATCCACCTGCACGGCGCGGTCGAGTAAGGTTGCGTCCTTGTTCTGGTGGAGATAAAGCAGTTGAATATCCGCCACCCGTACTTCGTGAGGATCGCGGCTGAGAATTTCAATTCCGGAGCCCGGGCTGACTTCTCCTTCTTCTTCGACAGAAAAATAGAAGCCGCTTCGACCGCTTGCGAGAAAGCGTTTGATCATGTCATCTCGTTGAAAGCGGATGCCGAGTTTGTAGCAAGGCATTCGAGGTTGCGTTACTACCAACACTGACGTGCCTATCCGAAGCCGGTCGCCGATGTGCAGTGTGTTTTCGTCCAAGCCCTCAACGGTCAAGTTTTCGCCGAATGCGCCCATTGGGAGTTCAAGCTCGGGCAACTCGCCGCGCCATTTCGGATAATGTTCGATCGGATACGCATACACCGCTTTGTAAGGACCGCCATGAACGGTGAGGTCCGCCTGGCGGTCGCCATCGAGATTCAGGCGTCGCACTGGCACGCTGCCACTTACCGGAGATTTAAAGATGCCAGTGGTGACTCGTCCACCATTCGATGCCACCTCGCGGGGCAACCCCACGTTCACGGAAATAACCTTCATCGTCAGTTCCTCCCATCAGACGGTTAACCGAAGGCGCCGGTCTGCGTCCTGGATCGAAACATCATTGATGCTGGCATACCTCTTTCGCATCAATCCGCTATCGTCGAATTCCCACATTTCGTTCCCGTACGACCGATACCAATGGCCCTCGGAATCGTGCCACTCATATTCGAAACGCACGGCTATGCGATTGCCGCGGAACGCCCACAATTCTTTTTTGAGGCGATAGTCGAGTTCCTTCGCCCACTTGCGCTTAAGAAACGCTTTGATCTCGGCCCGGCCACGTAGAAATTCGCTGCGATTGCGCCATTCTGAATCTTCGGTGTAAGCAAGAGCAACCCGTTCAGGATCGCAGGAGTTCCACGCGTCCTCAGCGGCCTGCACTTTTAAGATCGCCGTCTCCTCTGTGAAAGGCGGACGTATCGGACTGCTCATGCCACCTCTTTCTATCGCGACATGTTTTTCTTAATTGCCCTGAGAATAATTGGTGGTTCTAAACATCAGATGCACGAAATGTCCAAAAGCATCGAGGCACGCACGGAACGTAAACGTTGTTGTGACTCTCTTACAACGTCGCCAGCAACCCTCTTCGCAGGTTTCTCCTCGCGCGTTTGCGTCGGAATTACGGTGGGCGAAAGCCGCTACAGTTGAGATGAAGTCAGCGCAAGTCGTCAACTCTGCTGACGGGCATCTCTCAATTCAGAACTTCATTTCGGTTATTTGAATTGGTGGCTCAGAGTTGTGTACCTGGGAAAGTGTTCGACCGTTTGGCGGGTTATTGGGGCTGAGAAGAGGTCTATGCCGCTTCTCTTAGGGGTACCTCTGCTCCAATCTCGGTTCCGTTTCCCGGTTTGGATTTTATCACTAGCTGTCCGCCTAGCATTCGCAGACGTTCCTGCATGCTTATCAATCCTAGCCCGTCCGACAAAACGGCCGGATCGAAACCAATCCCGGTATCGCTGATAGAAACGCGCAGCACATTTCCTAGTTTCTGGATCGCCACTTCAATTTGCTGCGCCCTTCCGTGCCTTACCGCATTGTTCAAGGCCTCTTGTGCCACGCGGAACGCGCACAGGCTAATTTCCTGAGGAACGCCGTCGGTGTCATTCGCCTGGAAATCGACAACGATGTGATGCTGCCTGGCAGTGTCCCGACAAAGAGCTTTCAGCGCAGCTTGGAGCCCTAGATGGTGAAGAGTGCTTGAGTGGAGTTGATGTGATAGCTCGTGAACGTCTTTGCCGATTTGGTCCACCTGCGCACGCAGATCGTTAATCAACGGCTCCTCGACACCTGTCTTGCTCAGTAGTTCATAACGCCGCTGCTCAAGCGTTACAGTCAACAATGCAAGACTCTGGCCGATGTGATCGTGAAGATCTCGCGCGATTCTCCGGCGCTCTTCCTCTTGTGAATTGATCAGTTTATGAGCAAGAAGCTGTGTACGGTCATGGAGTTGCTTGAGGTGCTCTTGACTCTCACGAAGAGAGTTTTCGATATCACGACGCTGTTCGATGAGGATGGCGACGACAAGAGTGGGTAACGAAATTACAGCAAGAAAAAGCTGCATCGATAGAACGCTATGGTCTGAATAGTTCGCCGAGAAAGGCCCTTTGCCCTCGACCGCAGAGATCATTGACACGATTGCAAGTGCCGAATTTGCCGTCGAGATGCCAATCGGCCCCAGCCGCGTGGCCGCCCAGATCAGAAACGGCACGGGAGCATAGAGAACAATAGGTGAGTAAGAGGAGTGGGGCACAAAGAAGGTGAAGTACAGGCATGCGGCAAAGCCGACGACGAGGAGCGCGATTTCCCCGATTTTAGCGTTGACGCGCCGCCAACCTTTCCAGCACCAATACAGCAACGTAGGCGTGACGATTAAGGCGGCAATTGCATCGCCAACGAACCAATTGAAGAAGGAACTTGAGAAGGTGTAACCGGCGGCATCCCGTGCGGCCGCTCCCATGAGGGCAGATAGGGCCGGAACCGTCATGACTGCTGCCCCTATGAAAATGGCAAGTTGGCGCAAGGTGTTGAGACGGAGTGGGCCTGCCGTGAATCGTTGCAAGACGTACGCCGACATTGCGGCTTTCAAAGAATCATTTACAAACGCAACCAGCACGAACCAGATCGGCGCAGCTGACTCAAGGGCGAGGCGAAGTGGCAACGCCGTCAGTAAATACAACCACCACTGCCGTCTGGGAACTAACAACAGAGCACATAGAAGAACGGAATCGGGGAACCAAAGGGGCGCAGGAGAATTAAAACTAAAAAAAGTCGCGTATCGATACGCCACGATGAAAGCGACTGCGAAGAGTGATATCCCTAGAAGCGTGGCGCCGGCCAAGTAGACCGAATGTGTTTCAGTCCTCCGGCCCTCCGCCAACGTGCGATCATTTTCCAAGGTTTCCATACTGAATGAGTTCACACATTGGGTGATTTATCATTTGGAGAGGGCTGTCCAACTACAGAGTGACCAGCTAAAAGTGTCGAGACCTCTTTGAACCCTCTGTCAATGTGAACAACGTTGCCCGCTGCGTGCCGCCGCAGACCGTCAGATATGGAAGTGACGGTTACATCCCTTGGTGGTGGCCTCGATGGTAGGACTGTACCTTCTTCAAAGTCAACTTGGTTGAAGAAGGTGGGTCTAATTGTGGTAACAGGCGTTTGCAGTAACTCTAGGGAATCGTCGCGGCGCGCAGATTCGCCGTGGGGCACATCCTCCAGAAATCCTGGCAAGCGTTGGCGGCCCGATCATAGATAGCTGAGCCAAGCCCAATTGCGATGATGGCTGCGGAATTCCATGAACCACCGACACGGCAGATACAGAATTGCCACGGCCAAAATCCACATGACGTAGATAAAAGGTAGCCCGTGACCGTACCCGGAAGGCTTCGTCGCGAAGTCTGCGATCACGGTGCCGTGCAAAATGGGCTGATGAAAGGCTAGCGCGACCAGGATGGCCATTGTGTTGAGGAGATAGAGATGCAGGACGTAGTAAAAGAGCGGCACCCGGCCAAAGACCAACAGTATGCGGTTGAGTCCTCGCTCAGCTTTCGATGCGTCCAACAGTCCCAGCAGCGTGAGCGAAGGGCCAAGCGTCATGAGCAGATAGTCAAGAGACGGCGGATACTTGAGCGTGTTAAAAAATGACACCAGCGTCAATGGTAGTGTCGGTTGTACGCTCCAGGGGCCGGCAGAACGTGGATATCCAAACGGCAGCCCCGCAATACCATTTCCGTAAAGGTTCAATCCACGCAGCACGAAGAACAGGACAGTCGCGGAAAGTCCGACTGTCAGAATCCACTTGCGGCGATCGGGCCGGAGCAGCAGGCTCCCAAAAGCAAATCCCGCGGCCATAACTCCGACCCACGGAATCAGCACGTACCTGACAGAAAGGTGAAGATGAGCTGTTATGGGAATGCGTCCGGGTGTGTGCAACATTATCCATAACCAGTAAAACTTTCCGAAAGACGCCGGATTGACGCGGTCGAGCAAATTGTGAGTCGCGATCATGCCCAGCCCCAGCGCAGCGATCCACCGCAACGGAAGCCACACGAGCAAGGCCATCGCAACCATGCTCCAGCCTAAGATCCAGATCACGCCCGCATGACCCCAGGGGACGAAGCCCCAAGCAAAGTCGATGATTGTGAATTCGAGTAATACAAGCCAGAGACCGCGCGTAAAGAAGAACCACGAGACTTGTTGCACTGTCTTGCCACGGCTCGTAGCGAGAAATGCGCCGGTCCCAGCGAGGAAGGCGAATACGGGCGCGCAGAAGTGAGTGAGAAAGCGGGTAAAGAAGAGCGCACCTGACGTATGCGCCACGTCTTCGGGCGCGAAACGCTGATATGTCATGAAGTCCCGCGCATGATCCAACGCCATCAGGACCATGACAAGCCCGCGCAAGATATCTACGGAAACCAAACGCGGAGCGTGGACGGGAAGAATCGTGGGCTTCGTGGTGAAAGAAGTAACTGCCGGAGACGTGGCGGTTACCATTTGTCTGCTGTCCAGTCATCTGTCGCTATGGCATTCATCAATTCATGGTAGCGGGTGAGATAACTCCGGACACTTATCAAGATGTCAAAAGATTGCAATAAATCATGCCGACTTTTTTTACAAAATTTAGTTGCTCTCTCGTCGCGAACTATTTTTTGGCGGGAAGGTTAGAGGGATTTTCATTTAGGTTTGCGATGTTTTTCTTGAGTTCGGAGTAAATTGCATCCGAGTACGGGCCATGAGCTTGCCAAAGCGATTCTCCATCGGGGCCGGCAACAATGAGGTAGGCATCATCGGGCGCAGAGAAGCGCACCAGTTTCTTCCATTCAGATTCATTGGAATAGATCGGGACAATGTGGCGCCGTTCCTCAGCCGGAGTGCCTTTCCGTATACCGTAAACAATCAGAGGGCGAATCAGCGATGGCGCGCTCTCAAGGACAGGCAGACTGAAATAGGAGACGCGAGTGTCGCCACGGTAATCGGCCGAGATTTTTTTACTCCAAACCTCGCATACTTTGCCGCTCTTCTGCGAGAAGCCCACGACGAGGATCAGGAATTGCTGGCTGCCGGGCCGGGGAAGAATAATTTCGGAGTCGTCGAGCGCTTTGGCGTTGATAGCAGGGATGGATTGTGCAGAGGACAGTGCGGCGATGAAAAAGAGCAACGGGAACAGCTTGAGTAGTTTCATGCTGCTTGTTAGTTCGTGATCGGGAATCCGAGTTCGGGATGGGCGTCACGTGCAACACTGAAAATGCTACTTGCCGACCGTCATTTCCATCCCCTCGGCCGCGGCGCGGACCTTGGGATAGTAGTTGCGAGCTTCCTGCACTACTTTGTCGATGCAGGCGTCGTCGTGGTCGGGGTCGTGATGAAACAGCACGAGTTCTTTCGCGCCGCTCTCCATGACGATGTTGATGGCTTCGCGCCAGTGACTATGCCCCCACCCTCGACGGTTCGCTTCATATTCTTCGGGCAGGTACTGCGCGTCGTAAATCAGCACATCAGCGCCCGCGGCAAGTTTCCGGACGTTCTTATCAAAAATCGGGTCGCCCGGTTCATTGTCCGTTGCGTAAACTATTGTGCCTTCCGAAGTTTCGAGACGAAAGCCCATGCATCCCTGCGGATGGTTCAGCCATTGTGCTTCGACCGAGACGCGATCACCGAGAGGAACTCGCCCGGGCTCCAGATCGTAGAAATCGCGGTGTGCCTGCATCTCACTCAAGTCGACGGGAAAATACGGCGCAGCCATCTGTTCTTCCATTACGCGCTTGAGGGTTCGATTGCGGGTGGACGAATGAAAAATGAAACTGCTTTCGCCCTTGTCGTAAAGAGGACGGAAGAACGGGATCCCTTGGATGTGGTCCCAGTGGAAATGGGACACGAAGATGTGAGCCGAGATGGGCTTGCCCTGGGATTCTTTCTTAAGCTGTTGCCCAAGGGATCGCAGACCGGTTCCGCAATCAAAGACATAGGTCGACTCGCCCGCGCGCACCTCGACGCACGAAGTGTTCCCTCCATAGCGCAGGTTTTCTGCCTGCGGCGTTGGCGTCGATCCGCGCACGCCCCAAAATTTGACGCGCATAGCCACCCGGTTGTTCCGCGATTGCTATAGGAATCTTCCATTGCGTAGCAGTTTCCGTCAATTCATCTGCTGGTTCCGATAGTAACCACTTGCTCCCCTATAATGAACGCTCGCACGCTGCACTTGCGTTTGCCCCATGCACGACTTTCGAAAATTTTCTGAACTCGCGCGCAATGCCACCCTGGTTCCAGTAGTCAAGTCGATCTCCGCGGACTTGCTCACGCCAGTTTCGGCATTTCTTGCTCTGGCGGAAGGGGAACCAGACGCGTTTCTGCTGGAATCTGTCGAAGGTGGGGAAAAAATTGGTCGCTACACTTTCTTGGGCGCGCGGCCGTACATGCGCGTGCAATCGCGTGGGCCGGAGGTAGTTGTCCAACGCGGCCGCAAGAGTGAACGAAGCTCAGGAGACGTCTTTGCCACCCTGAAGGCTCTGCTGCGCGAACATCATGTTGCGCATTATGAGGGACTTCCTCCATTCACCGGAGGCGCTGTCGGATATTTCGCCTACGATATGGTCCGCCAGCTCGAGAAGATCGGCGAGCACGCCACCGATGACCTCCACGTCCCGGACTGCGTGCTCATGTTCTTCGATCGCCTGCTGGCTTTTGATCACCTGCGTCATCAGATCCACATCGTCGCCACGGCGGACCTGACACGGGAAAAGCCTCGTCCCGCCTACGACCGCGCAGTAGCAGATATCAACCGCATCGAGAAGAAATTGGCTCGCGGTTGGAGTCCTCGTTTCTGGAAGAAGCCCCCGCCCTCGCGTGCATCGAAACTCAAGGTTGCCGCTGTAACCAAGCCCGGCCATTTTCTGAAGAGCGTTGAGAAAGCGAAGGAGTACATCGGCGCCGGAGACATTTTCCAGGTTGTCTTATCCCAGCGCTGGGACTTCACCCCTGGCGTCGGAGCGTTTGATCTATATCGTGCGCTGCGCACGGTGAATCCCTCGCCCTATATGTATTTCCTGCGTATGGGCAGCGCTTCCGGAAAGTCGCATCCATTGCATGTGCTTGGATCGTCGCCGGAAATGCTGGTGCGTGTGTCAGGCCGCAAACTCGAATATCGTCCTATCGCTGGTACTCATCCCCGCGGCAAGGACGAAACCGCCGATACCGCGCTCGAGCAAAAAATGCGCTCCGACGAAAAAGAACGAGCCGAACACGTCATGCTTGTTGACCTTGGACGAAACGATCTGGGTCGCGTCAGCGACTACGGTTCCGTCAAAGTGCAGGACCTGATGTACGTCGAACGCTACTCGCACGTCATGCACCTGGTATCGGCACTAGAGGGTCGTTTGCGCCCTGATCTCGATGCGATCGACGCGCTCGCCGCGTGTTTTCCGGCCGGAACGTTAAGTGGAGCACCGAAAGTGCGGGCCATGCAGATCATCGAGGAACTCGAACCTGTGCGTCGTGGAGTCTACGGAGGGTCAGTCCTCTACGCCGACTTTGCCGGAAACCTCGACTCGTGTATCGCCATTCGCACCATGCTCATGAAAGGCAAACAAGCATACCTGCAAGCGGGGGCGGGCCTAGTGGCCGATTCCGATCCGCAGAGTGAGTTCGACGAGTCTCGCAACAAGGCGCAAGCCCTAATGCGGGCAGTTGAGATGGCTCGAACCGGTCTCTAATGACGGCGCGACTGAATGGCATTCCGTGAGTGAAAGCGACTGCGCTTTTCTGGCACTTTTTGGCAGACTTCTGATTACTGCTTCAAAAAATTCTCGACCAATTTCTTGCCGTCGGCAGTCAGAACGCTCTCGGGATGAAATTGCACCCCTTCGACGCGAAAGCGTCGGTGGCGCAGTCCCATGATGACGCGGGTACCATCTTTTTCGCGGGTGTGGGCAGTGACTTCGAGGTCAGCGGGCAGGTCGTTTTCGGCGACGATGAGCGAGTGGTAACGCGTTGCGGTCATCGGCGAAGACACGCCGCGAAAGATGGTCTGACCGTCGTGCTCAACCTGGCTGGTCTTACCGTGCATGAGGTTCTTCGCGCGCACGACGCTGCCGCCGAAGGCAGCGCCAATGGCTTGATGTCCCAGGCATACGCCCAGTAGCGGCACTTTCCCGGCAAAATGCCGAATGAGGTCAATGCTGATGCCAGCTTCCTGCGGTGTGCATGGGCCCGGAGAAACGACAATGCGATCTGGGCGCAGCCGCTCGATAGCGTCAATGGCGACCTGATCGTTGCGTCGAACCTCGACCGTTGCCCCGAGCTCGCCCAGGTACTGGACGAGGTTGTAGGTAAACGAGTCGTAGTTATCGAGCACGAACACCATAAAGATCATTTTGACACAGGGGAGGCGGAGGCACAGCCGTGTCGGGGAGGATTTCACCCAACGCTTGACAGGGTTGGCGTACCACGCCATGCTTACTGGGTTTTGGAGGCCCGCCCCATGGCCGATGCTCAGCAGGACAAGCGGTCGACGCGAAGGTTCGCGCTCCGTCTGCCCGTGTCCGTTACCTACAGCGAAAACGGCGAGCAGTCAAAATCGGCCCAGACCCGGGACGTCAGCGCGCGTGGCATCTCGTTTTTCGTGGATGCTCCCATTGCCAAGGACTCGCCGATCGAGTTCACTCTAACCCTGCCCCCTGAAATCACACTGACGGAGAGCATAAAAGTTCGTTGCAAAGGACGCGTTGTCCGAATCGACGATCCAGCCGCGAACGGAAAGATGGCTGTGGCCGCAGTCATCGATGAATACGAATTTCTTTCGCAGGGCTGATAATTAGCTCACCATCTTCCACGGTTCAATAGAACATGGCTTCTGGCAGAGAAATTTCCCGGCGTGCTTTTGTTCAAACGGCATTGGCCGCAGGGTCCGCATGCATTAGATGGCCGATTGCATTCGCGGACACGGCAGTAGCTCCGCCTCTCCAGGAATTCGGTTACCGGGATGTTGTTCTTCATAGTGCGCTCCACGAAAAGCAACTGCAAGAGACGCAATCATTGCTGATGTCCTTGAGCGACGACAGCCTGATGAAGCCCTTCCGCGGCATGATTGGAAAACCCGCGCCTGGCGAAGATCTGGGTGGCTGGTACCGCTACGATCCAAATTATGACTGGCACACCTTCGACGCCGGATTTGCGCCCTCGGCCACGTTCGGTCAGTGGGTGTCAGCGCTTGCGCGGGGGTATGCGATCACCGGATCTCCCGAAGTGCGAGAAAAAGTACTGCGGCTAAATCGCCTGTATGCGCAGGAGATCGACAGCAAATTCTTCACCAACAATCGTTTTCCGGCATATTGCTATGACAAGTTGCTGTTAGGGCTGATTGATTCCCACCGGCTGGTGAATGATCCGGATGCGTTCAACATTCTCGAGCGCATGACGGACACCGCGCTACCGTACTTGCCAAATGGCGCCGTGGAGCATGGCAGGTCATGGCGCCCAGGAACCGACGAGTCCTACACCTGGGACGAGTCGTATACCAACTCAGAGAATATGTTCCTCGCGTACCAATATGGCGCGGGCAAGCGGTATCGCGAATTGGGGAAGAAGTTTTTAGCAGATTTTTATTTCGATCCGTTGTCACAGGGCCAGAATGTTCTCGCAGGGCGACACGCTTACAGTCACGTCAATTCATTGTCGTCTGCAATGCAGGCTTACCTGACGCTTGGAAGCGAGAAGCACCTGCGCGCCGCCAAAAACGCGTACGAGATGCTGATCGCGCAGAGCTTCGCAACGGGAGGATGGGGGCCGGATGAATTGTTGCGAGCGCCGGGAAGCGACGACGTCGAAGCCAGCCTCACGAATACCCATCACACGTTTGAAACACCTTGCGGCGCGTACGCCCACTTCAAGCTAACGCGTTATCTGATGCGCGTGACCCGCGATTCGCGCTACGGAGACAGCATGGAGCGCGTGATGTACAACACGATTTTGGGTGCGAAGCCGATGCAGCGCGACGGGCGTAGTTTTTATTACTCGGACTACAACTTCAAAGGGCAGAAGGTGTATTGCGATCATCGTTGGCCGTGCTGTTCGGGCACGATGCCGCAAGTCGCGGCGGATTATCGCATCAATACGTATCTGCGGGACCCACAAGGTGTGTACGTCAATTTATATATCCCATCAACTGTGAATTGGATGCAGGATGGTGTGCAGATTGCGCTGACGCAGAAGAGCGATTATCCGTTTGACCCGGTTGTTCAGTTCGACGTGCAAACATCGCGAACGCGTGAGTTCGCTCTCTATCTTCGAATTCCCGAGTGGTCTATTGATGCATCAGTTTCTGTCAACGGCAAGCGCGTGACCGAGACTCCGCAGTCGGGAAGATTCGCGACACTGCGAAGGGAATGGAAGAACGGGGATCGAGTCGAATTAGAATTGCCGGTCACGGCGAGGCTGGAAGCGATCGATGCGAAGCATCCTAAGACGGTGGCGCTCGTGAAGGGGCCGCTCGTGCTGTTTCCGATCGGGGACGTGCCCGAGTTAAGCGCTCCACAATTGGTTGCTGCGAAGAAAATTGGAATGCAGCGATGGCAGGTTCAGACTGCGAAAGGGACTGTCGACCTTCTGCCGTTTATTGCGATTGGGGATGAGACCTATTCAACCTATGTGCGGGTTGGGTAGGGTTGGTGTTTGGTCGTTGTGAATGGGTTGCCGGCGAAACCCTCGTTTCGCCGGAGAGTGGGCGGCTCTGCTATACGCCTTCTAAAAAGAAATGCGGCGAGAAGTTCTCGATAATTAAGCGTGCGTGGCTCGGAACGCCTTTAGACATCTTTCTGCGGTTTCGAGTTCTGAGTAGCGGCTGCCCTCCTGTTCGATCAAGTAGTATTCGATTCCGCCGACGCTTTCGGCTGCCGCGAAAATGTTCTTCCAGTCTGCCGAGCCTTCACCAAACAGAACTTTGTAGCCTTTGGCTGGATCGGGCGACCAATCCTTGCAATGCATGGAGCGGATTCGCCCCGGGTTCTGTCGAATCCAAGCCACTGGGTCAGACCCAACTTCGAGGCATGTGCCGACGTCGAGTTGCAAGGCGACGGAAGGCTTGGTGTTTTTGGCCAGAATCTCGATGGGGCGCTGTCCGTTGACCGCTGAAAATTCGGGCTGGTGGTTGTGGTATCCGGCCTTGATGCCGGAGGGTTCAAGCTTGTCGGCGGCAGCGTTGAGTTCGTCAGCGATCGCTTTCCAGCCGTCGTTGCCTTTCGGTTCCGCGTGTGCGCAGATAACGTACTTACTGCCGAGAATTGCGTTCATATCGCGGGCCCGATTAATGTTTTCAGGCAGCAGATTGGGTTCGTCATTATGAGTGGAATAGCAGTGCATGCCGACTTCGTCCATCACCTTACGCATTTGTTTCGTTTGCGCTTCGGTCCAGGAAAAGTAGGGGCCGTAGAATTCGACGCATTCGTAGCCCATCTTGGCGACGGCGCGCACGGTGCCTTCCGGATCTTTGTCAAGCGCTTCGCGGACGGAATACAGTTCGAGGCCGACAGGGATTTTGCTGGAACCTGCGGCCGCAGCGCGAATCGCGAATGGTGCTATCGCTGAGAGCGTCAGGAATGAACGGCGTGTTAGATCGGGCATCCGGGAATCGTACACCGGGTCGATGGGCCTTCACCACAGCCTTTAACCACCTAGGAGGAGGCGGGGAAAACAGCGGCGGGTTAGGATTTCAGAATGCTGAAAAAGAAGCCTGGTGCTGGCAGTAGTGACGCTTATCGGAAAGATGTTCCACCAGAGACTCGTTTTGATCTTGCGGCAGTTGGCGAAGAGCAGATCCTGCGCGTGCGACGACTTTGCTTAGCTCTGCCGGGGAGTTCGGAAAAGCTTTCGCACGGGGAACCCACTTTTTTTGTCGCCAAGAAAGTTATCGCCATGTTCGCGAACAACCATCATAACGATGGGCACGTAGCCGTGTATGTGCCGGTCGAACCCGGGTATCAGGCAACGCTCTTGAAGTCCGCGCCGCATAAATATTTCTACCCACCATATGTTGGTGTAAAGGGATGGATTGGGATTGAACTCGAGCGGGTGAATGACGAGGAACTGGGATTGCATTTGATTGAGGCATGGAAATTGATCGGAAAGAAGCGGAAGTAGCCTGTGTCGGTGAACACAACATTCTGAGGAGCGCGCGGGCTCAACGTCCTGGGGACCATTAGTTCAGCTTCATGGTCGCGATGCGGACTGGCTGTAGAGTCTCGGGGCGAACTAACTCGCCGTTTTCTTCGTGATCTATCTGCGTGTTGACCATGTAGATCAGATTGTCTTTGTAGATCGTTCCCGTTGTCGGCAACTCGACAAAAGGTGATCGGAATTCGAGCAAGCGCCCGGCAGTTATTCGTTTGCCGTCCGGCGATAGTTGTAGTTCGACGATGCGGTTTTCGCCCAGCCCGTTCTGAATCGCGATGAGACTTCCTTTCCGATAGTAAAGTCCGTCGACCTGCGCCAAAGTTACGTCATCGGGCGCCTGTACATCGGCAATGTTGCTCCCGTCCAGGCTCATCGTGATGATTCCGTATCCGTAGGCGACGTAAATGGTTTGCTCGTCTGGCGAGAGAGCAATGCCATTTGGGTATGGACGTCCTTCGAGATTGATGCGAATGAGTTCCTTTGATCCAGCGGCGAGTTTGTAGACGGCTCCGTCGTCGCTGTCGCTCACAAAGACATCGCCTTTGGATGTGATCGCGAGGTCGTTGAACAGATGCTTGCCGGGTTGAGTGGGAGCGTACTTGGCGAGCGTCTTGCCTTGCTGATTGAAATGGAACAGCAGACTTGCGCCTTTGGCCTCCGTTGCTGCCCAGACGCTGCGGTCCCGCGCGTCGACTTTGATGCCGAGTACTGCCAAGGTGCCGTCTTGCCCTTCGGAGACGAAGTCCGAGATGTCGCCAGAACTCGAGATTTTGAGAATTTTGCGGTGATGAACGCTGCTGACGTACAGAGTGCCGTCCACGGGATCGGATCCGATACCTTCTGGAATGAGATCTTTCACAGGAATTGTATGAATGAGCCGGCTCGCAACGACCGGCGGATATTTTTTTTGCAGTTGCGCGACGAGAGCTTGGAAGGCATCGCAGGAACGAAGGTCTTTAAAAGCTGCTTCGGGCGTGGGGTCGAGCCAGGGAACTCTGGAAAGTGATTGCGTCAACTCTTCGAGGGCCTGCTTGCTATTGCCCGCCTCCATGTATTCGAGCGCGATGGCATAGTGGACCGCGGCCTTGTCTGGCGTGGAGTGCAGAAGTGACTTGAATTTTTCCAACTTTGCGGGAGGGAGGGGTTTTCCATCGCTCAGTTTGCAGGCTGGCTGCGCATGAAGAGGAAATGCGCTCAGGCAAATCAATAGAGCCGGCAGGATGAGAGTTTTCATGTTTGTTCGACTTGGCAACAAAGGTTTTGTTATCCGGAACGGGCGCAGTTATTTCTTCGGGATAACGCGCCTTCCACGGCAGAACGGATGGCGGCGATCACATTCGCTATTTCATTCCCGGATACATGTGCAGGTACATGAGGAGCAGATCGATCGTGTCCGTTACGCCATGGGCGATGGTGGGAACGCTCAGGTTACGGCCGCTGGCCAAGTACAGCGCTCCCAGCAGTAAACCGTTCCAGACATTTTCGATCATGCCGGTGATTCCCTGGTCGATGTGGGCGCAACCGAACGCTACACTAACCACGAGCAGGCTGATGATCCAAGCGGCGCGAGTGTTGCGAAACAGGCCGGCGACCCGGTCCATAAGATATCCGCGATAGACGATTTCCTCTCCGAGAGCGCCGAGCAACCAAATCAGTGCCAGCCAGAAGAACAGCATCTTCCAATTGCCGGCGGTGTCGGCAAAGTCGGAGAGGTCCGGCATCTTGCCGGTGAGGCGCGCGATCAGCGGTTGCGTAAGGAAGAGCTCGATGGCTTCCATGCAAATGCCCGCGAGCACCCCGACACCAATCGCGGTCACCCAACTGCGTGGGCGGGCGAATCCGACATCTCTCCAACGCAGACCGCGAAGACGAAGCGAAATGAATCCGAGAAGAAAAAGATAGGGTGTCTTGCTGACAAAGATGTGGTGGTGGACGTCGGCGAAGAACACGCCGGCGACAATTACGAACTCTATCAGCGCGAGCCAAATGCTCGAGCGCCAAGCGGACAGAGGTGGAGTAACGAGACTCGTGGGCTGCATTCAAAACGCCCAAAGCGCTGACGAGCTACGCATGCGAAAGAACTTGCGCATCGTCCACAAAGCAATCTGTGTCGTCAGGAGAAAGAGTCCTATTCCGAGGACAAGTCCGACCGGAACGATGTACCAACCCAAGACCTCTGTGCCCATCGGCGGTGCAACGAATCCGAGATGGAGGGAATATGTGAGATTAGGATCCGAGTAGCGCCACAGTCCCACGCGATCAGGACGGAAAGCTTTGGCCAGTGCACAGTATGTGAAGACCGCCGTGAGAGCGTACCCGACGACGCAACCGAGGAGCGCGCAGACGCCGACTAAGCTCATGGTCGCCCAATGCAAGGTTCCGCGAAGCACCAGCCACGGAGATCGCGTGGCAGTCGCACGTTGGATGAGGTTTTCCGTAACGTACATCGCGGCAAGTTGTTTTGGACTGCCCAGGCGGCCGAGAGCGGCGGCGACGCTATCGTCAGTGAGTTCTCCGTCGGTTGATGCAGAATCCTGAAGATGGGTACGGATTTCCTGAATGGTGTCATTTACTTGCTCGTTCGGAAGACCGCCGAGGGCACTTTGAAGTTCGAGCAAGTACTCGTCGATTCTTCTTTGCGCATGGTTGATAGGTAGCATCAGCGGTCCTCCTTCTCAATCGGCGCAATTAGATGGTCAAGCTTGGCCGAGAACTCGGACCAGAAGTGGGCCATTTGCGTCACACGCCGGCGGCCGCTTCGGGTCAACGAGTAGTACTTCCGTGGATGACCGGCCTCGGCTTCCACCCACTCCGAGTCAACGTAGCCATCGGATTTGAGGCGGGCCAGGAGCGGGTATACCGTTCCCTCGGGAACGATGAGGTCGGATCCGTCAGCCAGGCGGCGCAAAATCTCGAGGCCGTAAAGGCGTCCCGCCCAAAGCGAGGCGAGAACAGCCAGTTCGAGAGACCCCTTACGGAGTTGAATCTCCCACTTATCGCTGCTATCAAGCGAGAGCCTTGACGAAGAGGCCAATGTCATCCGCAAGCAATATACCTTGTAAAGCGAGGTATCGCAAATTCTTGAAAGACGAGTTCGGAACTCCGCGCCCGACTTCTGCGTTCGGTGGGGTCGGTGATATGGTTAGCCCATAGGACTCCAAAGGTGGTCGTGAAGTTTTTGCCCCCAAGAATGGTCAGGGTTTTCCGATTGCTCGTGATCGGAGTATTGCCGCTGTCGACGTTAGGATGGGCGCAGCAAGCAGCGCCCGCAGGTAAATCGACGTTCGCGGCGGTAAGTAATATTCGGCTGGAGCACGATAAGGCGCACTCAACCCTCGAGATTACGGCGAGCCGTCCGGTCACCCCTGAAATTCAAGAGATTGATTCGCCACCGCGGATCGTCATCGACCTTCCCAATTCCCGGGTTGCGGTGCGGAGTAAGCGGATCAAAGTTCAAGCTGACAAGATTTCCGCAATCCGGGTGGACCAGTTTCAAGACCGTCCGCCAGTCACGCGGGTCGTGGTCGACCTGCTTTCCCCGCACAAGTTTCATTGGAGCGCTTCCGGGAATGTGTTGCTCGTAACACTCGAGCCTTCGGCGGTGGAGGCGGCTCAGCCTGAACCGACCCCGTCGGTCGCAGGTCTTCGTGACGGTCCGGAACCGGTGGCGATCCCCGTTAGCTCAGGTTATTCGGGTGCGGTAATGCTGGCCGGGAGCAGCCTGGCGGCGGGGTCTTCTGTCACAGCGGGGGGGGAAACGGCGCGCCTTCAGCTGGCGCGTGGCGGAGAGGTTCGGGTGTGTCCGGGGACAACAGTATCGGTGACGCCTTCTCCAAACGGACGTGACCTAATGCTTTCGCTGAACACCGGCGCGATTGAAACGCAGTACCGGCTCGAAGCATCGGCGGACTCGATCTTGACGCCGGATTTCAGGATCCAGTTTCCGGGACCGGGGGAGTTCCGATTTGCCATTAGCGCTGACACTCATGGCAACACGTGCGTGCGTTCGATGATGGGTAACACTGCGTCGGCGGTTGTGTCGGAACTAATTGGAGACCGGACTTACCAAGTGAAGCCCACGGACCAGTTGGTGTTTCATGGCGGCAGCCTTGATCGAGTCGATTCGGTTGTGCCGCTTGAGTGCGGATGCGCTCCACCATCCCCGCCTGTGATGAGAGCCAATTCGGCTCCCACGGTGGTGCCGGATGAGAAATTGCCGACATCGCCCGCGCTGGCGAGTTCTCAGGACAAACCGGTGACACCTCCACGGGATGGGACGGTGCAGGCCGCGAATACATCGTCGAAGCAAACGGGAGTCGGGACGGAGACCGCGCCGCTGCCGCCGACCAAGGAAGAAGAGATCAAGGTGCGGGTCGAGGCGCCGATCGTGTTCCGGGGGAGCGATCTGCCACCGACGGGCAGTGCTCCGAAGGCTGGTAATGGAGCTGTGGCGACTACGAATTCGGCGTCCAAGACAGACCCGACGGCCCCGATTCCCAAACCACCAGATCCTACGACTGTGATCGCGCAGAAGCCGGAACACAAGGGATTTTTTGGGAAGATTGGCGGATTCTTTGCGTCGATTTTCAAATAGTTGTTTGTAAGAGTCGCTAGTCGCCAGTCATTTGTGGACGGGCCACCGCTTTGCGGCTGTTTGCATCTAGGGTGGAATGACAGCCTCACATCCGGGCCCTGGCCAGATTTTCCTCGGATCGACGTTGGACGGCATTAACTTCCATAGGCGTCCTTCCAACTTTCTTGTTTCCTTCCTCTTTCACGCCGCATTCATCGCCTTGATTTGGTTACTGGCGCGTTCCGTGAAACCGGCCGTTCATATCGCAGCTACTCGTGCGTGGCAAGCCGAGTTTCCGATTGTCTTCTCGGGAACGGGCGGCGGAAGTGGCGGCAGCCAAGATCTGTTGCCTCCATCTACCGGGGCGCTGCCGCGTTTAACGCCCGATGAGCAATTTGCTCCGCCGTCTGCCGCTGTGATGAACGAGAATCCGGTGCTTCCGATGGCGCCAACGCTGCTTATGGCTGCGGATGCTGTGCCTCCCCAGACCGGGCCGTTGGGCGATCCGCTGTCTGGAGTAAGCGGGCCGTTGTCGAATGGTCCGGGTACGGGGGGTGGAATCGGCAACGGTTGTTGCGGAGGCGACGGACGAGGCAAAGGCCGAGGATTTGGTGACGGGCAGCAAGGACTCTATCCGGCGGGGCGCAACGGGGTGACGTCGCCACACGTCATTTACGATCCGGAGCCTGCTTATTCGGACGCCGCTCGATCCGTGAAGTTGCAAGGAACAGTGACATTGTGGCTGGTCGTCGGCGCGGATGGGCGGCCCCGGGACATCCGCGTACAGAAAGGTCTGGGCATGGGGCTGGATGAGAAAGCCATTGAGGCTGTAGAAACCTGGAAGTTTCAGCCGTCCATGCTCGATGGCCAGCCAGTCGCGGTGGCCATCAATGTGGAAGTAAATTTTCGGTTGTTTTAGGAATTGCGAGACTGGCAGCACAGCAACCTGTTACGGCTCATTGCACTCCCTCTTTCAGGATGCCGTCGATCTGAACGATGTCGGCATCGCCCTCTCCTACCGCTGCGAAGACCCACTTTCCGTCCGAAGACCACGAGATGCGGCGCGCGATGAAAGTGCGTCGCTGTCCGAAATCGGTGAGGCGCGTTAGCTTCCCATCGGTGGTGGATGCTGCCCAGATGTTCGTTCCTTGTCCGTCATCCAAGGGTAGAACGAGGCGCTTGCCGTCGCGCGAGATTACTGGGTGAAGGCCTTGCCACAATGGAACTCGCTCACCCGAAATGCGTGCAAACAGAGTGGACGGCCCATTTTCTGGTCGAGCAGCACGCAGTTCGTAATCGAGGGAGCCGTTTAGATTTTGCAGTGGCACGACGTAATACAGGGCAGAGCCATCGGGTGCGACGGCGGGTCCGCGGGCGTTATCCGAGCGCACGAGAACGGGCGTTCCATTGCTGATAGCAGCCTTCATGAGGCGGTAGCTTCCCGTCCGCTGGACTGGAGAAGACTCGCAGTAATAGAGCCATTGACTGTCACCCGACCATGCGGCCCACGTTCCCATGGACAAGACGACATGCAGATCACTTCCGTCAGGCCGGATGAGCCAATACCGGATGGATCGGCCGGCTCCGGGAGCAGGCTCGTTGACGGCAAACGCAATGTATTTTCCATCTGGGGACCAGATGGGAACTCCCGCTACGACGCGGGGATCTTTTTCAAAAGTAATTTGGCGCGATTCGCCGCTGGCCAGGTTTTGAATCCATAAATTTCCGTGGCCGCCGTTATCCGAGAGATACACCATTTCGCGATCGGTGGGGTCGAGACTCGGAGTTTGCACCTGCCCGGTCTGGTGCGTGATGCGGACTCCTTTGCGAACATTGTCGACCGGATCGGGCCCCGTGGGGAATTTCCAGATATCGAATTCCATTCGACGACGGCTCAGCAGAATTCGTCCATTGCGATCCACGTCCGGATTCTCGTCTCCAGAGTCGCCGAAGGTGAGTTGCTGTGGCTCACCGCCGGACGCAGGGATGGACCAGAGGTGGAGTGTTGGAAGGTAGAGCAGCGTGCTACCGCGCGCGGAGCTGTAAACGATGCGGGTGCCGTCAGGCGTCCAGGCGAGCCCACTCATGAGCGTTCCATCTTTGGTGACTTGTCGTGGGACGCCTCCAGAAGCAGGAACGACGTACACGTCGTCCGCCCAGTTCTCGCGGCTGTGGATGTACGCGATGGTGGCGCCGTCCGGTGACCACCGCGGCTGACGGTAGCTGAAGCCGGGGACTGCCGATGTGATCACTTTGGCGCCGGACCCATTCCGCTCGGCAGTCACCAGCTCGATCTGGTTCGCATTCAAGCGAAAGAACGCGAGGTGCTTGTCATCGTGACTCGCGTCGGCGCCGCTCATTGACGATACGAGGCGGCGCGGTACGCCGCCCAAGGCGGAAATTTCCCAGAGCGTGCCTTGAGCGTCTCCTTCTGGTGGAGGCGTGTAGTAAATGATGGTCGAGGAATCCTTGGACCATCGGGGTTCGAGATGATCGCCGTCGCCGCGAGTGATCTGGAGCGGCGCTCCTCCGGCCAGCAAACGAATCCAGATCTGGCGGGACCCAGTTGAGTCGCTGACGAAGGCTACCGATTTTCCATCGGGCGAGAAAGCAGGACTGTCTTCAATTCCAGCGAAATCGCTGAGGCGGAGAAATGAAACAGGAGTTAGGACGACCTGGGCCCTTGAGTGAGCCCACCACCAGGCCGTTCCCGCGGCAACAGCGAGTGCGAGCCCGGCGAGCATCCACCAAAGAGGGCGGATGGAGGCCCGCTCTTCAAATGGCGTGGGCGCCACGACGCCAGAGTCAGAACTCGCCGACATTGACTCAAGATTGAAGGCAAGGTCCCGCGCCGACTGAAAGCGCTCTTCGGGACTCTTCTCCAGACAATGGTGAACGATGCGATCAAGCGTCACTGGAATATTACGGCCGCTTGCAATCAAGTCTGGGGGGTCTTCTTTGAGAATGGCGCTGGCAGTATCGGCCGCCGTGCCGCGTCGAAAGGCCCGCTGGCCCGAGACCATTTCGTAGAGCACCGCGCCAAAACTGAAGATATCGGAGCGACGATCTGCTGTTTGTCCGCGAACCTGCTCGGGCGACATGTATCCGGCCGTACCGAGCATCACTCCTGATCCGGTCAGGGGTTCGAGGGCGGTGACGGTGTGGTCTTGAGGGCCCAATTCAGTCGACTTCGCCAGCCCAAAATCCAAGATTTTGACTCGCCCGTCGGAGCAGATGAAGACGTTGTCTGGCTTCAAATCGCGGTGAACGATATTTTTTTCGTGGGCTGCCGCTAGTCCCTGAGCGATCTGCACCGCATAGTCGGTCGCTTTGCGAGGGGGCAGTGCACCTTCCTGCAGGCGGTCGCGCAGAGAGACACCATCGAGAAGTTCGGTGACGAGGTACGGGACTTCGCCGTGTGTCCCAACATCGTAGACGGCGAGGATGTTCGGGTGATTCAAGGCACCTACTGCATGCGCTTCCTGTTCAAAACGGCGCAGTCGCTCCGAGTCGCGACGCAAAGAGTCTGGTAAGACCTTAATGGCAACTTCGCGATTCAGGCGCGGATCGCGTGCGCGGTAAACCTCACCCATCCCTCCCGCTCCCAGGGGCGAGAGGATCTCGTAAGGGCCGAGTTTTGTGCCGGCTGCCAGGGGCATGCGGAAGGCGAATTATACGTGGGGAGAATATAGGAGTGGACGAGCGGGGATGCCCGTCCTCCATTTTGGTTAACTCTTATAACTAGGCGGATGTGCTATGAGCGGCGCAGCGCTTTGCCGAGTGGCGCAGCCTTTTCGCGCACGGCGTCGGCAATTTCCGCTCCGCGATCCATAGCGTCGCCTACCTTCTCGCGCACGGTTTCGTGGATGTCTCCGAAGCGATCGCGGACATCACCCACGCGCTCTCGCAGGGATTCGCGGGCATCATCGCTCAAGTCGGAGATCTTTTCGCGGGCATCGTCGTATCCCCGCCGCAGATCATTTCTCATCTGCTTACCAGTTTTAGGGGCAAGCAGCAGTGCTGTTGCGGCGCCTATGCCAACTCCGATCAGCAGGAACGTCACGGCTGTGCTCACGTTGTTGTTACCTTCAGAAACTTCATACTTGCCGATTCGCATGATGCCTCCAGAAAAAATGTGATGAAAACGGCACGACTTAGGGTCAGATGTTTTGGCACGCCAGGACGTTGCTGAAATCCATTCTATTCCTGTTTGAGTCCACGTCGCTGAAAACGTTCATCTCTGTCAGGACATGGGGGTTGATGTGGACCGCGGGGAAGGAGAACCGCTGTTCACGGGTTCTTGGGCTTGCCGACTTCCCGAACTCGGCAAGCCTGTGTAAAATAAGACTTTCAATCATCCTGTGCGATACGGACTATGTGGCTTGCCCGCCTTCCGTACGCCACTCGAGCGCAATCATTTAAGGAGAACTTCAGCAGCATGTCGATTCCAGCGACACAACTTCGCCCCGGCATGATCATCAAGCACAACAATGATCTGCACTCCGTCTTCAGCGTCGAACACCGCACGCCCGGCAACCTACGAGCGTTTATCCAGGCAAAGCTGCGCAACCTGCGCACAGGCGCCATGTTCGAGCATCGCTTCCGCTCGCCGGATCCCATCGAGAAAGTCAATGTGGATGAAGTGAGCATGGAATACCTCTACAACGATGGCGATGACTATTACTTCATGAACACCGAGAACTTCGAGCAAACGCATTTGACGCGAGACACACTGGGTGATGCGGTGGAATTTTTGACGCCGAATTTGCAGATCCAGGTGGAATTTTTCGATGGCAAAGCGGTTGGAATCGAACTGCCGCAGACGGTTGTGCTTACCGTTCTGGAAACTGAACCTGGATTGAAGAGCGCTACGGCTTCGAGCGTGACCAAACCGGCGAAGACCGAGACGGGCCTTGTTGTACAGGTGCCTCCGTTTATCAACGAAGGAGAAAAGATCAAGGTTGACACCGCCGAGGGAACCTATCTATCCAGGGCGTAGACGGTTCGCTTCTTCCCCGCGGTTTAGACATTCAGGCGACAAGCATGTCTTTCGCTTGGCTCTTGATGACAATCATTCGATGACTGTTGCTTCGCAAGTCGGCCGGCGATTCCTCGTACGTGGACGCGTGCAGGGGGTTGGTTTTCGCTGGTTCGTGGAACGAGAGGCGCACATTCTCGGTATTGCGGGCTGGGTTCGAAACAATTCTGACGGAAGTGTGGAAGTGATGGCTCAAGGTACTGCTGCGCAGATTGCAGGTTTACGGTCGCGTTTACGCGAGGGACCGCGAGCGTCGCGCGTGGATGATGTCGAAGAGTTTGAGGCTCAGGCGAAGCTTGGAGTTTCATCATTTCGAATTGAAGGAGTGTGGTAAATGTCGAAGTCAGGCATGAACTGTGACCAACTGAAGAAGCTGATCCGCGAGGTGCCTGATTTTCCGAAAAAAGGAATTCTGTTTTACGACATCACCACACTGCTAAAAGACAAAACGGGGTTTGCGACGCTGATCGATCTGTTTTCCGAAAATTACATCGGCAAACAGGTGGATCTCGTGCTCGGCATGGAAGCGCGTGGGTTCATTTTCGGTCCGGCGCTGGCGTACAGGTTGAATGCGGGCTTTGTTCCTGTTCGCAAGCCGGGTAAGCTTCCGGCGGAAACAGCGAAAATTAGCTACGAACTGGAGTACGGCAGCAACGCACTTGAGATCCACAAAGACGCAATTGAAAAGGGTCAGCGTGTTTTGATCGTCGACGATCTGCTAGCAACTGGCGGAACTGCGGTTGCGACAGCCCAACTTGTGCGCGACTTGGGTGGAGAGATCGCGGGACTAGGTTTCGTAGTCGAACTTGATTTTCTGAATGGGCGCGAGAAGTTAGGTTCTCATGACGTGTTCTCGCTACTGCACTACGATAAATAGCGGCGAACAAATCTTCGTAAGAGTTGGGAAGGCGAGCGACTCCAAGCGGAGTCGCTCTATTTGTTTAGTTTGCTGTGTGAGTTGTTATTCTTCGTGCTCTGTCTGGAAGAGCAGGTCGGCGGGCACGTCGTTGCGGGCGAACGGATCGGATTCGGCGCCGCTTAACGGCGTGAGCGCGGAATCCAGATCTGCGTCAGGGCCTCCTACTTGCTTTTCATCTTTCCGTTGGAGCCTGCGTTGGGCTTTCTCGCGTTGTTTTTCCTGGCGAGAGCGCTCCTTCTGGCGTTTTGTGAATGTTGATCCTTTTCCTGCCATATGTGTCTCCTGGGGCACACACTGGCCTGCAACCGAATACGGTTTGGGCCTCGGGTGCTGCGATGTTTAGTCTTGCGAGCCGGGACCTACCAGCGTGGTTCCCGGGGTTGCCTTGCATGGCCTTGGTAGTCGTCGCGTCCGCCACCTCCGCCACCAAACTTTCCTCCGCGTCCGCCGCCGCCCCCGCTGGATTTTTCCTTAGGGCGCGCTTCGTTGACCTTCATGGGGCGTCCGCCAAGATCACTGCCGTCGAGGGCGGTGATAGCTTTTGTTGCGGCCGCTGCGTCGGTCATTTCCACGAATGCGAAACCTCGCGAACGGCCCGTATCGCGATCGGTCACGATGCTGACACGCTCGACTGCGCCGTGCGTTTCGAACAGAGCGCGAAGCTCTGGTTCAGTGGTGCTATGCGGGATATTGCCGACGAACAAATTCTTCATGATAGTTCCTTCTCGGGGAGGGAGTGGATGTACCGATTGGGGTTATACGCATCAAGCGACACGATTGCTGCAGCCGTTATAGCTTTGTATTGAAGTCCTTTTGCCCCACGCCATGGCTGTGCGGGCGAGCCACCCAGCCTCTTGCGTGTTGAGGTGGCGATGATGAGGACTGTGTTAGGCATTGGCGCCATCTTTCTTTTTGGCGGTCGCCGCCGGCTTCTTCGCGGGACTTGCGCTAGGCCTGGTGGCGGTTGGGTCCGTTTGAAGCGTAAGAAAAAGCGCCCGATTGCGGAGTCGTCGCGCAATCTTCATCTTGCGCAGAACATGATGCTTCGCTTTGTCGCCATTGATGCTTGACATGATGCCTCTTGCTGCGGATGGAAATGGAGTCACTTCAAGGCAGGGACATGCCCCGTGACACGTTCAATCGGAAGGAGGACATGGCACGCGCCTTCTTTCCGGACACTAAGCTCAATCGCGAAGGCGCAGAAAATAGATGGGTGAATGTGTCTTCGTGGTTAAGACCTACCATCGACTATACGCGATAAAGACAGGAATCTCCAGCGAGGGCGAGTGGGGTATACGCGCGTCCGAAGTGTGTCTGAAGCCGGATGAAGGGAATTCGCTGGAGTAAAACCCAATGTTCTGCTATCTTGAGATTCGCGTTTGATCAGAATCGGTTGTGAGCAGCATGCAGCATAAGCTAGTACCTGCCCTGCAGTACCCTCCGACTCCTTCCAGCGTAAATTTCACCGAAAGGTAGTTTAGAACACAATGGAACAAGGAACAGTGAAGTGGTTTAACGACGCCAAGGGCTATGGCTTTATCAGCCGTCAGAGTGGCGAAGATGTTTTCGTGCATTTTTCGGCCATTCAGGCTGGCGGATTCCGCAGCCTGCAAGAAGGTCAGAGCGTCGAGTTTCAGGTGACGAAGGGTCCCAAGGGTCTGCAAGCTGAGAACGTCCGCCCTCTCTAAGCGGAACTCCTTAAAGCTATGAAAAAAGCTCCGGTTGACCGGAGCTTTTTTCTTTGCTGAAAGCAACGACTGTTGGAAGCGCTTACTTTCGACGGGGGAAGACAAAGCTGAGTCCTCGCCAATTCGGCGAGGCCGCCACGCTAGTTGCTCGGTCTATTGCTACCTGCTCAACAGTGAAAACGCGCGAATAATTCCAGCCCACATCGCCAGACTTACCCCGGTGGACACGCCGAATGAGATGATGGCGGTCCAATTCCACTGCACTTCACTTGGCTCATAACGCATTGGGGGGACTCCTTCTACTTCATCACGCGTAGAAGCAACAACGTTTGGTCCACGGTACTGCGGCTAAAATCCGTATGGATTGGCCATGCTGTTTGTTGCAAGTAACCGACCTTTTGGTTTCGGGCCGCGCAGATTACGTCAAATCAATAGGTTGCAGTTTGGTTTGCAAAAACTCCCCAGTGATCGATGGGGTAGTTTCGGACTTCCGGAGTGTGATTTGGCGCTAAAGCCCGGCGAATTTCGGGCAGCTGCCGAACTTTTGGCGCCAAGGGAAAAAGCCCGGTTTGATTGTGGTGCATGCGTAATTCGACGAGGGTGGGAGTGTGCGTCAAATTTCGGCCACGATCAGGCGCGCATCCTTCGGTAAGTAACTCTTGCGGCGAAACCAGTCTTCCATCGAATTCGCCAACTCGCCGAGGGGTACGTGCGCTCCGATTTCCATCAATCCATCGCTCACCGGCAGAGTGTCGTCAAACACGCTCGCGTTGGTGAAATTGCGCATCGAAAAGCTGTCCAGCCACTTCAATTCGCAAGGACGTCTTTGACCACTGGCTTCGTATTCAATTGTAATTTTGCGCGCAAACATACCTCATGACTCTAGCAAATCGCAATCGAAAACTTCCTTGTGTCGTTGACCTTGGAGGGGCGCTTGACAGCGAGGGTGGGAGAATCATAGCCTGCGGCACCCGATCCTATCGGTAAAGCCGTCAGCTTCGAACTTCAATCGAACGGCTCGTCAGAGAGGTTGGAAGAATGATCTGGTTACTAGAATTTCTGTTAATTGGACTTATCGCCGGGTGGGCCGCTGGAAAGATCATGAAGGGCGGCGGCTACGGGCCCGCGATGGACATTCTGCTTGGCATCGCAGGCGCGTTTGTCGGGGGATGGTTAATGCGAAGCCTCGGTTTTTATACGGCAGGCGGGCTAATCCCGGCGATCCTGGTGGCGATCGTTGGCGCAATATTTTTGATCTGGATCACACGTTTGATCAAGAAAGGCTAAGGCGGAACGTCCCACGGGCGAGGACGCCCCTTGTCAACCGAGAGGTTGTGCGCTAAGTGCGTGGTCAGTTCGAGTTCTTCTTTTGGGCGTGCAGACGCTTCTCCAACTCGTCTAGCTCTTGCTTTAATCCATCTGGAAGACGAGCCCCAAACTTGGCGAAGTGTTCGCGGATGAGTGGGACTTCGGCGAGCCAACCGTCAATATCGACTTCCAACAGTTTTTCCAGTTTCGCGGGGCTGACATCCAGGCCTGAAGTGTCCAGGTCTTGCGGTCCGGGAAGCCGCCCGATTGGAGTGTTAATGGCGTGGCCCTGGTCGGCGCACCGTTCGAAGATCCACTTGAGGACTCGACTGTTCTCGCCGTATCCCGGCCACAAATACCGTCCGTTCTCGTCAGTGCGAAACCAGTTCACATAAAAGATCTTCGGTAGCTTCGCTCCGGGTGTGTTGCCAGTTTTCAAATAGTGAGCAAAGTAGTCTCCCATGTTGTAACCGCAAAATGGCAGCATCGCCATCGGATCGCGACGGAGTTGTCCAACCTTGCCGGCTGCGGCGGCGGTGGTTTCGCTACTCGCGGTTGCGCCAAGGAATGTTCCGTGTTGCCACGAGAATGCTTCTGTAACAAGTGGGACGATGCTGGCGCGGCGGCCACCAAAGAGCATGGCGTCGATGGGCACGCCGTTTGGATCTTCCCATTCGGGCGCAATCACGGGACATTGCCCCGCCGGCGTGGTGAAGCGAGCATTCGGATGCGCCGCCTTACGGCCTGACTCCGGAGACCAGGGGCGCCGCAACCAGTCCATCAGGTGGGCTGGCTTCTTTTCAGTCATCCCCTCCCACCAGATGTCACCGTCTTCCGTCATGGCGCAATTGGTGAAAATCGAATTTTTCGTCGCGGTGAGCATCGCATTTGCATTCGATTTCATGCTCGTTCCGGGAGCGACCCCGAAGAACCCATATTCAGGGTTGATTGCGTAGAGGCGTCCATCGGCCCCGAACTTCATCCATGCGATGTCATCACCGACCGTCTCCACCTTCCAACCTGGAATCGTCGGAATCAGCATGGCCAGGTTCGTTTTGCCACACGCCGACGGGAAGGCGCCCGTAACATATTTCACTTCTCCGAACGGGTTGGTGAGCTTCAAGATCAGCATGTGCTCGGCGAGCCATCCTTCATCGCGCGCCTGTACGGACGCGATGCGTAGGGCATGGCATTTCTTGCCGAGCAATGCATTGCCGCCGTAGCCAGATCCGTACGACCAGATCTCACGTGTTTCGGGAAAGTGACAAATGTATTTTTCCTTGGCGTCACATGGCCAAGGGGAGTCTGGCTGATCGGGTTTGAGAGGAGCGCCCACGGAATGCATTCCTCGCACAAAGTCACCGTCTTCACCCAAGAGATCCAGCACACGCTTCCCGACCCGGCACATCAGATGCATGTTTGCGACAACGTACGGAGAGTCTGTAAGCTCTACCCCGATTCCAGAAATCGATGAGCCGATTGGCCCAAGGCTGTAGGGAATGACGTAGAGAGTCCGTCCGACCATCGAGCCGCGGTAGAGTTCACGCAGCGTCGCCTTCATCTGTTCGGGATCCTTCCAGTTGTTAGTAGGGCCTGCCTCTTCCTTGGTGCGAGCGCAGATAAAAGTTCGGTCCTCTACACGAGCCACGTCTGCGGGATCTGAGCGGACGAGAATGCTATTGGGACGCTTCTCCGGATCAAGACCCACGGCCGTGCCGGACTGAACCATCAGACGCAGCATGTTCTGGTATTCACTAGGAGATCCGTCGCACCAATACACATTTTCGGGCTTGGTGAGCGTTGCGACGTCCTCAACCCACCGCGCTAGGCGCTTATGGCGATGCTCGCCGCCACTCACCTTGTCTACTTCCACAGCAATACTCGACATGAAGACATCCTTCGCAAAATGATCTGAGGCTTGACGACCACGCTATAGAGGCGGCAGGAGCGGGTAAACGGGCGTGGTCTTGAAAGAAAATAGTCCGTTACGCCGAAATAGAGCCGCGGAAGATCCCACGTATTTATTGTCCCTCAACTATTAAGGGAATCCAAGCACTATGCGGGAGGAGAGCCAGAAGAGAAACGTAACGTTCGTAGGAGCACGATTGTGGTGCACAAAACTCGCGAAAAATCACGCGATTCAGCACGCAGGAGCATTTACGCAGACCGGACGTTCGGTCAGTACACTCGAGCGAATTTCGCACGCTGGAACCGTGCCGGCTCGCCTTGCGCCACTCGACCGGAGTCGAATTCCCTTGCGACCGCTTCAAGGTGAGCTAGCGTCTGGGCGATGGTGAGCGAATATATTTCCTGACCAAGGCCGTCACCGGACTCGAGTGCTTGCTTGAGATAGTGACCAGCAATCTCGATGGCGAGCGCGTCGGTGATCATTTTGCCAGTGCGGTTCTTGAATTCCACCCACGCGGGATGCGGTAGAGCAACCCACACTGGGCGCCCGTCAACAAGAAACTTGAGATCGACCGCGTCGGCGTGGCGCGTGGCAATGGCTACGATGAGCGCCTGGTAAATGCAGTGAACTTCTTTTTTGGACCAACGGTCGACGGCTTTGAAATTCTCGTACATAGAGCGAAGTTTGATGATAGCAGGAAGTCGACAGCGGGCTCCAGGGGTTGGCTGCTCCAAGCCCCTCCACCACGAACGGGACACGCGCAGAGGTTTGATGGTCAGCGATGGGCGGCGATCAGAGTGTCGAGTTTCGATAGGAGGGCTACATTGCCCGCGCGCGGGTAGGCTTTCAGATTGGCGCGATAGTGATCGAGATCAAAAAGGAATGAGTCGACGCGCTCTTTGTTCAAGTCGTCCCAGTAGGCGCCGTACCCCATCTTATTCACGTAGTACGCATTGAACACCTGCTCGAACTGTCGGCGGACTGGCCATGCCAGATAAGGCTTGCCCAGGTGCAGTGCTTCGCTGATAAGAGAGAAACCAGCGTTGGCGATGACTGCACGGCACGTGCAGAGATCCTCGAAAAATCGGTCGAGGGATGGTTTGCGATAGGTGAGGTTCCCATTCTCGCCGTCCCGGTTGAATCCGTAACAGATGAAGCGCTGACGAACGGTTCGCAGCAGGTCGGCGAGTTCCTGCGCGGGAGACGTGACGTAGACGATCACGTGCTCGTTTTCGGTCGGCCGTGCGCGAAGGATCGCTTGGCGCAAGATGGGCGGAAAGAGAAACGTGCGTTGCTTCTTTACCCGCGGCGTGAAAAATGTAGTGACGAGATAGGCATCGGCGCGGGGCGTCATGAGTCGCGTGACGATCTTCGCAGCGGCCGCTTCTTTGCGGTATTCGCGCGGGTAGGTAATTTCCGTATCGGTTAGCAGGTGTTGGTTGTCGATGGCAATGATTGGCAGACGCAACTTGTGTCCAACGTGGCAGGACACGGGTTCGAAGTCGGTGATGACGAGATTGAGTTGCCAATCTGCTGCTTGCTTCTCGAGTGCGCGAATGCTTCGGGTTGCATGCGGAACATTTTTTAGATTCCGCAAAACAGTTTTTCCGTAGCGAACGCGGTTCTCAACATAGGTGAGTCGGAGACCGTCGATCTCGGTGACATTGAAGTCGTCTTTCAAGTTGCGCAAACCGCGATCGAATGATGCAACTTGAACGCGATGACCACGGCTCTGAAGGTGGGTGATGACTTCACGAGCACGGCTGGAGTGTCCAAAACCCTCCCCATTCACTCCGTAGAGAATGTTAGCCATTAGATTGATGCTGGCATGCTGCGCGGGCCGGAGTAAATGAAATTGTGGCAGTCGGTTCGTTATGACTTGTGCAACTCTAGCGGACGAGTCGGCTATGATGAAAGAGTGCCAACCAAGACATCAATCCAGTCGGCTCCAAAGAAGTCTCCTCGCAAGGCCGCGACCGTCCCGCGATTCGAAGTTCTCGTTCCCGACAATCTCAAGTTCCCCTGGCTGATCGCTGCATTCTCTACTCGCACGGGCGGATTTTCGAAAGTTTACGGGAAGAACCAGCTGAATCTCGGCTTCACTCAGCATGATTCACGAGCGGCGGTTGAGCGGAATCGGGCGTTGTTTCTTCAAAAACTTGGCGCTAGTTCCAGAGGTCAGCAGTGGTCAGTTGTTACATTGCAGCAAATTCATTCGGATCTCATTCATCGCGTCGATCGGGTTCCGCAGCATCCGCTGGCGGGCGACGGCTTAATAACGCGAACACCTGGCCTGTTGCTGGCGATTCAAACTGCGGACTGTATTCCCGTCATCTTGCTCGACAAGAAAACGCACGCGGTGGGCGTCTTTCACGCGGGCTGGCGGGGGACGGTGAAACGAATTGTTGAGAAGGGTGTGGGGGAGATGCGGCGACATTTTGGGACAGCGGCTCGGGATATCGTAGCCGCGATCGGGCCGGGCGTGCACTCTTGCTGCTACAACGTTGGCGAGGAAGTGCGAACCACGTTTGAATCGCAATTTGCTTACGCTCGAGAACTCTTTCACGAGACGAAGGAGAGGAATGAGATTCACGAGAAGTATCCTTTGCTGTTTTTGACCGCTCGGGCGCCAGGGCATAGCGAATTGCCTTTCAAGATTTGGCTCAATCTGGTGGAAGCGAATCGCAGGCAGTTGCTGGACGCAGGAGTATCGGATCGGAACATCAATGCTTCCCCATTGTGCACGGCTTGCCGGACGGATTTGTTGTTCAGCTATCGCGGGGAGAACGGCAAGACGGGACGGCTGATGGGGGTTGTGGGAGTTAAACCTTAAGGTGGTTCGACGAACGACTCCGTGTTCTCGACGCTAGATCCCTCGACCTCTCAAAAGAAGCGAGGGTTCGGGCTGACGAAATCGAAAAATGGACTGGACTCAAAGACGCTTCTTCGCGTCTCCTCGTAAAATGCGTTCTAGAATTCTCGAAACTAGCGCGTTTTGATTTGGTTGTAGGATCCTTTCACCAGGCCAGCGAAGGTCTGGTCAAAGAATTCTCCGTCTTCGACATTGTCGCCTACGAGTTTGTTTTTCCAGGATTTGACGTCAAAAGTTTTTGGAAGCGATGCCTGCACTTCTTCCAGGGTTTTTCCGTCGTTGACTTCTTTTTCTACAGCGTTGTTCACCGCTTTCAACAAGTCGATGAGCTGAACGATGTATGTCTTATCGTGCAGAACGTCCCCGTGACCCGGAACCACGGTTGTCGCTTCGAACGAGGCCAATGTTTCGAGCGTTGTGACCTGATCGACCGGGAACCCACCGAAGAAATATGGCGCAGGATGATCCACGAGATCGCCGGCCATGAGGATCTTCTCCTTTGGGAGATAAACGATTGTGTCCCCCGCCGTATTGCCGCGCCCGATGAATCTAATTTCGACCGGCCGGTTACCAAGGTCGATGTTGAGCTCCCGGTCGAACGATACGTTTGGTACCAACTGGGTCGTCGTTTTCATTTCCGCGACGACGGGAGCGAGCCCTACGATCGCGTGCTTGTAGTCTTTACGCTCGGCATCCGACAGAGTGTGCCCATCGGCAGCTTTATTCTCCGCGAGAATCTTTTTGAAACGCGCCTCTCGGGTTGGATAGCGCGCGACCGCGCCAGGATTGAAGTCGGCAATGATCTTCTGAGTGTTCTTTTGAGCAATGATCTGGATGCCCGGAAAAGCCTGCGCATAGGTCTGATTTCCAAGCGTGTGGTCGAAATGCCAATGCGTGTTCACGAGGAATGTGACGGGCTTCTTGGTCCACTTGCGAATCTGATCAATATCGGCCTGCGCACTTGAGGGCAGCAAACATGAATCAACCACGAGAACGCTCTTGTCACCGATGATGACGGTTGTGTTGCCTTGAGGAAATGTATCTGGGGCGTCGGGATGCCGGATTTCATAAATGTTGTCGGCCAGCTTGGTAATGGTACGGTCCTTTGTAGAGGTCGTATCTGCACTGACAGGAATAGTGACTACGAGAGAAGACACAAACAGCAACAGTAACAATGATCTAGGCGCAAAGGTCTTCCTGATGGTCATTCGATTTTCCCCAAGAACAGCGAGCGTCATGCTAGGAGAATGTTGTCGGACGAAGGAGTGTCGCGTCTTGAACGTTCTTGCGGTTTGGGCTGGAAGTCCGCTGAATAACGGCCGGGAGGCACCCCGACGAGCCTCCGGAAGTGGCGCGTGAAGTGGCTCTGGTCGGCGAATCCGGTTGAGGCCGCGACGTCTGAAAGCGCACGACCCGAGCCAAGAAGTTTTTTTGCCCGATTGATCCGCAGAAGTGTCTGATAGGCGTGCGGCGGCATACCCGTTTGCTGCGAAAAGAGACGATGCAAATGGAATGGACTTAAATCCGCGATCCGACCGAGTTCCGCCAACGAGATCGACTCCGTGGAACGTTCGGCGATGTAGTCCCGGGTGCGTCGCACGCGTGCGCTTTCCGGACTGGTATACCGATGTACGGCCGTGTCGACGCCGGGCTTCAGAAGGAGTTCAACCAGTTCGAAAAACAACGCCTCGGCCTCGAGCCTTGATGTGCGTGACTCCATCGCTGAGTACATCCGGAGAAACTGCTGCTTCAGTCGTTTCTCGTCGCGGAACATGCGCGACACGTCGGGCTGGCGGTTTGCGCGTCCCGTAACTCCACAGATTGCGCGGTTGAGTGCTCGGTAATCGATGTACAGGCTCACGAAGCTGACGGTTTGCCCATCAGGCACCCAATTGCTATGAACTTCGGAAGGCGGCGTGAGAATAAAATCTCCGGCGCAGGCGAGGCGGGTTTCGCCTCGGCATCGCAAGTATCCGGCCCCAGCAGTGTAAGCACACAAATGAAGTTCGTCGTGCCAGTGGCGCGGATAAGGATGGGTGAATCGCACGCCGCGATGAAAGACCATTCCTTCAAACCACGGGTTGCGCCAGACTTGAAGGTTCTCGGACTTGTTGGCGCGGGGTGCGGCGGAGGAAGTGCCCTGCATGGAACTTTAGACGTGAGACAAGGTTGTAAGTAAACGACCGAGGTGAGGTGTGAGATAAATCTTGTGCGCCGGCAATCGTTCGCCGGCTTTGGAATGGGGAACTTCACAATGTTGCGATCGAAACTGGTTCTGTTGCTTGTGTTGTTGGGATGGGTGTCCAACTTTTCCTTAGCTGCCGACAAGGACATGACCGCAAAGATTGACGCTGTGTTCAAAGACTTTCAATCCGATGAAGCACCGGGTGTCGCCGTCCTCGTCATTCATGATGGTAAAGGCATTTTTGAACGTGGGTATGGCGTCAGCGATCTTCGTACGAAACATAAAATTACCCCCGATACAAACTTTCGCCTCGCATCTTTGTCAAAGGAATTTACCGCCCTGGCAGTTATGCTGCTCGTGTATGACGGTAAGATTTCTTACAGCGACCACCTCACCGAGGTGTTTCCCGACTTTCCTGAATATGGGAAGGCAATCACAATCCGCCACTTGCTCACCCATACGTCTGGGTTGCTCGACTATGAAGATCTGATGGCTAAGCAGTATGGGAACACCCCAGATGAGCAGATTCCACAGATAAAAGATGCGGGTGTTCTTGAGTTGCTGAAGCGTGAGAAGACCACGAAATTCACGCCTGGGACGAAGTGGGACTACAGCAATTCTGCCTATTGCCTGCTCGCGATGGTCGTGGAGAAGAAGTCCGGAAGATCGTTTGGTGAATTTCTAAAAGAACGAATTTTCACGCCGCTCAAGATGGATCAGACGATCGCGTTCGAAAAAGGAAAGAATGAGGTTGTGCGGCGAGCGTTCGGGAACACCAAGGCCGACGACGGTTGGAGGGAGACAGACCAGAGTTCGACGTCCGCGACGTTAGGCGATGGCGGAATTTATACGTCGCTGAGCGACATGGCGAAATGGGATGCGGCGCTTCGTGAACACAAGTTGCTGAGCGAGAAAGAAATGGAGCCAGCATTGGTGCCGGTGACGGTCGATGGCAAGCCCACCTCCGAGCCGAACGGGAAGCCGGTAAGCTACGGGTTTGGTTGGTTTCTGGATCCGTACAAGGGGCATCCGAGAATGTGGCACTACGGTGAGACGATGGGATTTCGCTCGACGATTCAGCGATTTCCGAAGGACGGGCTTACCGTCATCGTGCTCGCGAATCGCGTGGACCTAGTGCCGTCCGAATATGCATTACGCGTGGTGGATTTGTTTCTTCAGAAAAGACCGTAATCGCGGTTGCGTATTGCCTAGAACTGCAGCCCTTCGGCGCGCGCTAGAAATGCAAGGAGCGGGCTCAGCTTACGAGCGGCTTTCAGAAAGTCATCGAGAAAGCGAGCGCTGCAAATTTGTAATTCGGTGAATTCGATTGAGGCAATAAAATCTTTGCGCTTGATGTCCGCGATCATTGGGTGATCGCACGGATAGCCTCTCGGCGGACGAGTCAGGGCTGAACCACCGAGGTTTAGGCCGCGGATAGCCTTTTTCCAATCAGTTGCATTCCACGAAATTGCGTCGCGAATTTTCGCGAGAGAAAGCTTGTCCGGTTGCCACGCTCCGCCAGCGAGGAAGCTGGCGCCGGGCTCAATGTGGAAATACAAGCTTGGCCCATGTACCTCGTTGCGTGATCCAGCATGAGGGAAATGCATTCCGATGTTTGTTTTGTAGGGCGTTTTGTCCGATGAAAATCGAATGTCGCGATAAATGCGCAGCAGCGATCCTCCGTTCGGCTTTGGGTTCACCTCGAGCCACGTGCTGATCGGGCGCAAGCGAAAGCCCAAGTCTCCGATGAAACGGAGGGAGGGCTGGCGAGCGACCTCTTCGAAGCGCTCGCGGTTCTTCAAAAACCAAGGCCGTCGGTTGTTTTTTTTCAACTGCTTAAGGAAGACAAACACTTCGGACTTGAAGTAAGCGGTCGCCATTAATCCTCGCAGGCATGAGATGCCCGCGACTTGGTGGCGGATGAAAGGAATGTTGTTGTTGACGGGCGTTAGGGTGCTGGAGCCGACGGCGGACTTGCGGCAGCTGCTTCAGCACCGGCGGTGTTTACCAAGTCCTTCAACTCCTTGCTGGGCTTGAAGAAAGGGATTTTCTTCGCAGGCACTTCAACGCGATCGCCAGTTTTCGGATTTCGTCCCACGCGAGGTTTGCGCTGGCGTGTGCGGAAGCTGCCGAAGCCGCGGATTTCGATCTTGTCTCCAACGCGAAGTGACCGAACGATGCTGTCAAAGATCGTCTCTACAATCACTTCGCTGTCTTTGCGGGTGAGCTCTGCCAACCGCGAAACCTCATCGATTAAGTCAGCCTTCGTCATACGCCTCTACGCTCCGTGTGAACAGTCTTCCGAAATCTCGAGCATCCCGCTGAGGGACGAAAGGCCCCCGGGACTAGTTAACCTTCTCAAATTTCAGGGGTTCTGCGCAAGTGCCAGATTGGAACGTGAACAAAATTCTCCACGGGACTTACGGGGCGTGGAACTGGGAATTGAGGTCTTCGCTGGTGAGCTACTTCCACAAGTAATAAAAGCCCATGTGCTGCTCTAGCAGTTTCTCTTTGGTCGGCAGGTATTCCGAGACGTCCCCAACCATCAAATCGAGCACTGATTTGCGCTCTTTCTCCGGCTTCACGAGTTGCGGTTCGCCCTTAATATTCACAGACTTAGCAGTTTCTTTAACCGCCATTTCGAAGTCACCAAGCGAGTCAACCAGTTTTAGAGGGAGTGCCTGTTCACCCGTCCAGACTTTTCCGTTGGCGATGCTGCGGATGTCCTCCACTTTCGCCTTGCGGCCCTCCGCAACAGCCTCGATGAACTGTGTGTGCATGTTATCGATGAGCCCTTGCAAATAAGCCTGTTCTGCGGGCGTGAGGTCTCGAGCTGGGTTGCCAGTGTCTTTAAATTCACCAGCTTTCATCGTCATGTCTTTGAGCTTGGCCCACTTAAGCAGTTCGCCATAATTGACCCACTGGGCGATTACGCCGATTGACCCGACGATGCTGCCGTTGTCGGCGTAAATCTTATTGGTTCCGGACGCGATGTAGTAAGCGCCGCTCGCTCCCACCGTTTCGATCGACGCAACGATCAATTTCTTTTTCACGCCATCTTTTTCGCCGTCACGAATGCGCTTCACTTCCCGATAGATCTCTTCGGAGGCCGCCACGCCGCCACCGGGCGAATTTACGTGAAGAATAATGGCTTTGATGGAGTCATCGTCCGCAAATTTCTTAAGCTGTCCGACAACAGTTTTGGGGTTGAGAATCACGCCTTCAAGATCGACCACGCCGATCTTGTCACCAAAACCGGAGAGAGCTGATGTGTCCTGACCCGATCGAACTGTCAGATAGATAAGTGTGAAAACTGCCAGCACGAAGAGGAAAAATGCTCCCCCACCAATGACGACCCAAAGCCACGTTCGAGAACGACCTTGATCTGACATAAGAAATAAAAGTCTAACACCGCTGGCAGATGTGGGCGGCGGTTCTCCCTAGGAAAGCTTCGAGAATTGTCGTTTCTTGACGCACAGGGGCGGCGACCGTAAGATACGCGTGTTTTTCCGGGCACCCACGTTTTTCCCCTCGCGGTGACTCGCCCCGCACCTGACGGAACTCGCATGCGAACGAGGCAAGTGAGCCGCTCAGCGATTCCTGGTTGAGCTTTGCAAGATGCGCGAAACGATGCGCAGTGGTTAGACACTATCGAGGAGATAACTGCATGCCTGCATTTTGCGGAAATTGTGGCGCACCTTTTACCGGGACGGGCAAGTTTTGCGGAACCTGCGGATCGCCAATTGCTGCTCCGATCCAAAATGAAGTGGTTGCACCTCCGCCGGGCGAGATCGGCACTCCCGCGGCTCCGTCGAGCGCCGAGGAGTCCGTGCAGCGGTTAGATCCGACGACAACTCCATTGACCTCTGAACCACTGTTAAAGACAGACGCCCCTCCTGCTTACATACCGCCGCCAACATACGCCGCTCCCTCAACTCCACCCACCAGCGGGGGATCAGGACTGAAAATTGTTTTCATCATTCTCGGAGTACTCGTGTTTTTTGGACTGCTCGCCATGGGGAGTTGCGCGTACATTGCATATCGCGCCAAGCAGCGAATCAATGCGGTTACCGGCCAGATGAAATCGCGGCCATATCACGGAAAGAAAGATCCTTGTGCGCTGGCGACAATGACTGAAGTCGGAAATGCGCTGGGAAAACCGGTGACAGGAATGCAGCCCGTTGGCACGAGTGCTTGCATCTACCATCTCGGAGACGATCAGCAGATTGCGATCGAGACGACTTGGGAAGGCGGCACCATGACGATGAACCTCACTCATGGTGCGATGAAGCAAATCAGCGGTACCGAAACTTTTACGAGGGTCACAGGCCTTGGTGATGAGGCCTACATTGCTCCGATGGGATCAGCGCTGATGATGCGCAAGGGAGATGTGCTGGTGAACATCGACCTGCGCAACGGCGGCTTGAACGCAGAAGGGGCGAAAGAAATTGCCAGAAAAATCGCCGCAAGATTGTAGATAGGAATATGCATCACCCATTTGAAGGGCCGACGCATGGCCATAGATTTCGGAGTCTCTAAACATGGCATTTTGTACTAAGTGTGGTGCGTCGCTTGGCGGCGGGAAATTTTGTACTAGCTGCGGCACACCTGTGGCGTCGGAATCGGCAGTTTCGACAGCTGCAACGGCTAACCCCATTAACACATCGGCGACAGCATCGGCCACCACAAACAGCAGCCCGGTCGTCAAGATACTAATGATCGTATTGGGAATTATCGTCCTGGTGGCTTTGTTAGGACTGGGTACATGCGTCTACGTTGGATACCGAGCCAAGAACAAAGTCGACGAAGTGCGGCAGGCGTACAAATCCAATAATCCGAAGAAATTGGAAGAAGCGCTCGGCATGGGGTCTGGCCGCAGCACATCGGACGGGCCGACGTCCGCTAGGTCTTCCGCAGCTTCAGACTCTCCCCTGTCGTTTCCGACAATGAGTGGTGGCCAACCTGGGACTGAATCGAAAGTTCCCTTGAGGCCGAATCTAACGGTGGTTACGGCAATTGCGCAGTGGAATGGAGACTACGAATCTATAAAGCGAATTGAAAAAGTGACAGAGTCGGGCGTCAGCCTCAACTACCGCGCTGACAATATCCCGAATCCGACCGAGACATTGAGCAAGACTGAAAACGCGCCGAGGTCGACGTCTAGCACGACCGCGCATAGGACCGTTCGCATCGCAGACCTGCGCGAGGCCCATGAATATTCACAACTGTTTGGCCCGAGTATGCCGGACGTAATGCCGGGTACGACAGCAATCAGCATGTCGCAAGCAGTGTTGAACGACTTGAAGAGTAAAGGAGAAACACCTTTCACATATCGCGCCGGGGGATTGCAGGGAGCGCTAGGTTCATTGGTGGGAGGACTGGGTGCGTTGGCCGGCTCAGGTGGGACTGGTTCGAAAGAGACGGATGATCTGGAAAAGCTCGGAAAAGTCGAATGTACTTTGAAGCGTGTGAACGATGGGACGCACGCGTTTCCCGTGTTGCTGAATGACATGCGTGTGTCACTTCCCGCGATTCATGCGCAATGCAACAGCGAAGATGAAACGGGAGACTTCTACATTCTGGACGATGGGGAAAATCCGTTGGCGCTAGCGTGGAAGCTTGGCAGTGGTGACACGTTACAGGTGGTGAAGATTTCGTATCCGCCAGTTCCAGAGGGAAGCGCAGGGACAGGTGCAGGTAGCGGAGGCGGGCCAGGCGCCGATGCTGGCGCGGGACAGCAAATCGAGCAGCAATTGCAGGAAAAAGGACAAGCCGAGGTTTACGGCATCTACTTTGATTTCGCCAGCGACAAGATCAAGCCCGAGTCAGAACCGGTGTTGAAGGAAATCGCGGATGCTCTGGGGCACAATCCCACGTGGAGACTGCGCGTTGAAGGGCACACCGATAATGTCGGCGGCGATGAGTACAACATGGAGTTGTCACAACGTCGTGCAGAAGCCGTAAAGCAGGCATTGGTTGCGCGATATCACATCGTGGCGGATCGTTTGACGCCTCAGGGATTCGGGGCTTTGCGTCCGAAAGAGCCGAACGACACACTCGCGGGAAGAGCCAGGAATCGTAGAGTGGAGCTGGTCAAGGAATAACAGCGAGTCAATTAGTGATTGTCAATTTCCGATTGGGCAATCCGTAATCGCTATTCCTCATGGCGTGATAACACGCATGGCTGCTCGCGCGACCCCAACCTCTATTGGCGTTTGGCAGACGTATTCGCCGTCGGCATACACATCAAGCGGACGATCGGATTCGAGCTTCAGTCTCTTTGCCTGGAAGTAGTGAACTTCGGGAATCCCCAAATGCTTTCCAAAGTAGACGGTCGGAAACAAGCGCAGGAGCTTGGTTCTGCTGATCTGGTCGATAAAGCAAATGTCGAGTTGACCGTCGTCGATCTTGGCGCGGGGCGCAATCTTCATCCCGTCACCGTAGGCGGGGACGTTCGCCAAAGCGGTCAGCAGAGTGGGTTGGTCGCGGCAGACCACGTAGGTTTCGAGATCGTCCGCGATCGAGAGCTTAATGTTCGGCGTTTTGTAAGACAGTAGCGCGGCCGGAACGCTCAACGCATATCCACCGTGGGCGCGCATCCAGCGGGGCAAAGCATTGGCGCGCCGAGCGACCTCGGCGTCCAATCCACATCCCGCAACGCAGCAAAAAAGATGAGTTCCCACGGTATTGTTGAGCGGCGTGATTGTGCCAAGGTCGGTGGTCTGCAGATTTTGCCCCGTAGCCACGAATTGTTGCCACGCCGCAAGCGAGTGCCTGGGGCTATGAAGATTCAAAGCGCGGGCAAAGTCGTTCCCGCTTCCCGCCGGCACGATCATGACGGGTAGTTGTAGTTTGACAAGGGCTGCGAGATGTCGGTGGATAGTGCCGTCGCCGCCGAAGATAGCGATGGCATCAGTCTCATCCGATGATGGTGGCAGGCCAATATTCCAGTGGGTAGCCGTGTTTTTTCGAAAAAGATCTATTGAGTGCGGAGAGCAACCTAGTCCGAGGATAGCGGCGACGCGCATTTTTGCCGCACGAGGTTAGCAGAAAAAACGCGTTGGGCGCGGCCATATTAAGCGAGCGACTGGCGCCGATCGAAATTGCTCGTTTTTGTTCGAACTGAATGAAGCTGTGTACGCCGGTGATGGACCAGCTTATCTGGAGATGATCACTTTCTTTGTTTGCCTGCCCACGCGAACGACCAAGACTACGTGGAAGGCGGGATCATCGAGAGTTCCGCGATAAATGACGGGTGTGGTAGTCACTTCGCCATCCACACGCACAGCTTTCTCTTTGATTTTGCGACTGGCTTCGGTAGTAGAACTTGCGAGTCCGGCGCGCGCGATGATTTTGTCGAGTCTGAGGGGCTCACCGCTTTGAGAGGAACCACTTCCGCGGACCTCGCTCAAACTGATCGAAACCTCTTCGAGGGTTTCTGGCGTTTCGCCCTTTTGAAACTGCTTTGCCCAGTCTTCAGAAGCTTTGGTCGCAGCGCCGGCTGAATGGAAATCCGCGACAATCTTTCTGGCAAGTTCCTTTTTTAGTGTCATCGGATGCGCCGCGCCCGACTTTGTTTCGCTCTTCATTTTGGCGATATCGGTCATCGAGATATCGGTCAGCAGCTCGTAATAACGCCACATCATGTCATCGGAAATCGACATGAGCTTTCCGTACATCTCCAAAGGGGCCTCATGGATGCCTATGGCGTTCCCGAGAGACTTTGACATTTTCTGAACGCCGTCGAGGCCTTCAAGTATCGGCATGGTGAGAACCACTTGAGATTCTTGCCCGTAAGCACGTTGAAGTTCGCGTCCGACAAGCAAATTAAATTTCTGGTCCGTGCCGCCAAGTTCAACGTTGGCCTCTAGCGCGACGGAATCGTATCCCTGGGCCAGCGGATACAACAGTTCGTGCATGGCGATCGGCTTCTCTTCGGCGAACCGTTTGTGGAAGTCTTCGCGCTCGAGCATTTGAGAGACGGTATATTTCGCAGTGAGTCGGATGAAGTCGTCGGCTTTGAATTGTGAGAACCAGCGACTGTTGAAGTCGACGACAGTTTTTTTGGGGTCGAGAATCTTGAAGACCTGCGCCTTGTAGGTCTCAGCGTTTTGTTCGATCTGTTCAGGAGTGAGCGGTGGCCGCGTGGCCGAACGCCCAGTCGGGTCACCGATCATGCCCGTGAAATCGCCGATCAGGAATATGACGGTATGGCCGAGATCCTGGAAATGTTTGAGTTTTCGAAGAAGCACAGTGTGCCCTAGGTGCAAGTCAGGGGCTGTCGGGTCAAACCCCGCCTTCACTTTGAGTGGCTTACCAGAAGCGAAAGATTTCTCAAGTTTCAACTTGAGCTCGCTCTCGCGGATGATCTCGGCGGATCCTTTTTTGATATAGGCGAGTTGCTCAGAGACCGGAAGGAATGACATGAGCTTCCGATTATAAGCAATCGTGTTCGGCGCCAGACGACATGGATTGTGAGTGCACCTTTGTTGGCAAGTTCGAAGATTGCGGTTCGTTTATTCGGGACAAGGACAACGGAAAGTGGCTGGACTAAGTCCGGCTGGAGCTTTTGGAAACAAGCCTTCGGCCGACGATGTCGTAATTGCCTTGCAGCACAAAGTTGATCGCTTCCGTATAGGCGATATGTTCTTGCTCGAGGATTCGTTCCGCTAGAGCGTGTTCATCGTCCATCTCAAGGACCGGAACTGTTTTCTGGACGATGATGGCGCCGTGATCGAGCTCTTCGTCAACGAAATGGACCGTGCAGCCGGCGACTTTGACGCCGTACGCGAACGCTTGCTGCTGCGCTTCTAGACCAGGAAATGACGGGAGCAGCGACGGGTGGATGTTGAGGATGCGTTGCGGAAACTGCTGCACGAACCAGGGGGAGAGAAGCCGCATATAGCCAGCCAGGCAGATGAGATCGACCTTGTGTTGCTTAAGCGCGTCGACTACTTCTCGATCGTGAACCTCGCGGGCCTTCCCTTTTGAGGGGATCACGGCCGTGGTGAGATTGAGCTTCTTGGCTGTCTCGATTCCATCCGCGCTGGCCTTATTCGAAATGACGACGGCAATCCGTGCGTTGGGTATTTTGCCGGCTCTGACGTTTGTGGCGATAGCTGTAAAGTTCGAACCGCGTCCGGAAAGAAGAATGCCAAGGTTTTTCAACGGCAGGCTCCATGCCCCAGGCTTGAGCGTCCTGAGTGCCGATTCTGATTATTCACCACGGGGCAGGGAGACACAGCGGGATTTTACGTGTACAGCACTTTCCGCTCACCTTTGACGATGCGGCCAATGTTGTAGAACTTTTCCCCGGCGCGGTCGAGCAGCGTTTGGGTCTTCTTGAATTTCTTAGCAGGAACCACCAACAGCATGCCTACGCCCATATTGAAGGTGCGAAGCATTTCATCTTGGGGCACAGTGCCGAGCGTTTGAAGATGTTCGAAAATTGGTGGCACTGGCCAGGATCCGAAGTCGACGACCGCGGCGGTGCCGCGAGGTAAAACGCGCGGGAGGTTCTCAGTGATTCCGCCGCCTGTGACGTGCGCCATAGCTGAGACGCATTCGGCTGCCACGAGCTTTTTGATGATGGGCCAATAGCTCTTGTGCGGCCGCATCAGTTCGTTGCCGACTTTGTTCTTGATTTCGTTGACGTAGGTCTCCGGGGAGTACTTCGCAACTTCGAACAGAAGTTTGCGTGCGAGCGAGTATCCGTTCGTGTGGAGGCCAGTGGACGGCAGTCCGAGTACGACGTCCCCCACCTCCACTGTTTTTCCCGTTATGATTTTTTCCCGCTCAACCACACCCACGATAAAACCGGCGAGATCGTATTCGCCATCCGGGTAGAATCCTGGCATTTCCGCTGTTTCACCACCGATCAGCGCGCAGCCGTTGTGCTTACACGCGTCGGCGAGCCCCTCCACGACTTTCTCAGCTACTTCTGGTTCAAGTTTGCCCGTGGCGAGGTAATCCATGAAGAACAATGGTGCGGCGCCCTGCACCGCGATGTCGTTCACGCAGTGATTGACGAGATCGCCACCCACCGTGTGGTGGATCTTCATTTCAAACGCAACTTTGAGTTTGGTGCCGACACCATCGACGCTTGAGACGAGAACCGGGTCGAGATATTTTTTGTCTACCGAAAACAGGCCGCCGAACCCGCCGATCTCGCTGAGCACGCCGCGAGTGAACGTCTTGTGCGCGAGATACTTGATCCGCTGCTTGGTTCGATTGGCGCGATCAATGTTGACGCCTGCGTCGGCGTACGTGATCGAGCCAGTCTTCGTGTTCGAGCTTTGGGCCAAAGGGTATCGTCCGTTATGAAAGTGGAGAACGGCTGGTTACAACTATTAACTCAGGGGAACGTTAGACGAAGGTCATTTTAACACGTTCTCTCACGCTCTAATTAACGAGGGCCTTACTACCCGTCGTTCCGAGTTCATACCAACTGCAGATACAGATTCCTTGAAGGGAAACTGTGCCGACGATCACATCGCGACGTGCCTGGTGGCGGTAGACTCTACGGCAGAATGAGTTTGCCGAAAAGTGTCGGACATGACAAGACCGGGGAACCCCTACATGATCGCGCTCACGATGTATTGCGCGCTGAAGGACAGCCTCTGGACGCCATCTTTCATCCGCAAACGGTCGCAGTAATTGGCGCCACCGATCGGACTGGAAGCGTAGGGCGGGCCGTGTTGTGGAGTCTGGTAAGCAGCCCTTTTGGCGGGACGGTTTATCCGGTGAGCGTGAAACATGCAAGCGTCCTCGGTATCAAGGCATACGCGCGGGTGGGAGAGATCCCCGAGGCGGTGGACCTCGCAGTGATTGTGACGCCAGCCCCAACTGTTCCAAACATTATTTCGGAATGCATCGAAGCCCGAGTGCGAGGTGCTGTCGTTATCTCGGCCGGATTTAAGGAGTACGGAGAACACGGCCGCAAGTTGGAAAGCGAAATTTTGGAACGGGTTCGTGGCAGCGGCCTGCGCTTGATCGGACCGAACTGCCTTGGCGTGATGAATCCCGCGACCGGACTGAATGCGACCTTTGCATCGACCAGTATGCCGCGCGCCGGAAGCGTTGCTTTTATCAGCCAAAGCGGTGCGCTTTGCACAGCGATCCTGGATTGGGCTCGACAAGAGCTGGTTGGATTCAGCGCGTTCGTATCAGTGGGTTCCATGCTCGATGTTGGATGGGGCGACCTGATCGATTACCTCGGGAATGATCCTAAGACGCACAGCATCGTGATTTACATGGAGAGCGTGGGCGATGCTCGTTCGTTTCTCTCCGCTGCGCGTGAGGTTTCGCTGACCAAGCCAATCATCATTATCAAGGCTGGTCGGACGGAGGCAGCCGCCAAAGCTGCTGCGTCGCATACGGGATCGCTGACGGGCAGTGATGAAGTGCTCGATGCGGCATTTCGGCGCTGCGGTGTACTGCGCGTCAATACAATCGCGGATTTGTTTTACATGGCAGAGGTGCTTTCGAAACAACCGCGACCGAGAGGGCCGCGACTTGCGATCGTCACCAATGCGGGCGGGCCAGGCGTTCTGGCGGCGGATTCCCTGATCGCTGCGGGAGGCCAGCTAGCTCAGTTATCCAAAACGTCGACGGATGCGCTCAATCAGATTTTGCCTGCTCATTGGAGTCACAACAACCCCGTCGATATTCTTGGCGACGCGCTGCCCGAGCGCTACGCCAAGGCGCTTGAGATTGTTTCCAAAGATTCCGAAGTTGACGGGTTATTGGCGGTGTTGTGCCCGCAGGGAATGTCGAATCCGTCGGAGACCGCGGAGAAACTCGCGCCTTTCGCCAAGAAGACTGGAAAACCAGTGATTGCCAGCTGGATGGGTGGAAATGACATGGCGCAAGGAGTCCAAATGCTGAACCGCGCCGGAATCCCAACGTTTCCTTATCCGGACACGGCGGCTCGTGTCTTTCAGTACATGTGGCGATACAGCGACAACCTCCGCGCACTTTACGAAACGCCTGTGTTGCATGACAGCGCCGTGGCTGGCCTCGATCGCGCAAGCGCGGAATTTATCGTCCAGCGCGCGCGTCAAGCTGGAAGGACATTACTCACCGAGTCTGAGTCAAAGCAGTTGCTTGCCACGTATGCAATACCGATTGTGAAAACTGTTGAAGCGTACAGCGACGATGAGGCCATCCGCTGCGCAAACGAAATCGGATTTCCCGTGGTAGTGAAGTTGTTGTCGCAAAGCATCACTCATAAGTCTGATGTTGGAGGGGTGAAGCTGCATGTTCGCGATGACACGGCGGTTCGCCGTGCTTTTCGGGAGATTCATGAAGCAACCATCGCACACGCCGGCGAGGACGCGTTTCAGGGCGTCACTGTTCAACCCATGGTGGGTACCGACGGGTACGAACTGATCGTTGGGTCAAGCGTAGATACCCAATTCGGCCCGGTGCTGCTGTTTGGGTCAGGCGGGCGGTTGGTGGAGGTTTACAGGGATCGAAGCCTCGCATTGCCGCCGCTAAATACCACTCTGGCAAGGCGGATGATGGAGCGTACGCGCGTGTTTGAATCACTCCACGGAGTTCGGGGGCAAAAGCCCGTCAATATCGGTGCTTTGGAAGAATTGCTCGTGAGATTCAGTCAACTGGTCGTGGAACAGCGCTGGATTAAGGAAATCGACATCAATCCACTTCTAGCCTCGGCGGAGCAAATCGTTGCCCTGGATGCGCGAGTGGTTTTGTACGGCCTCGATGTGCAAGAAGCGCAGATCCCACGCACTGCGATCCGTCCCTATCCGATGCAGTATGTGCAGGAAGGGCGAATGAAAAATGCGGAGCGTGTCGAGTTTCGTCCTGTTCGCCCTGAGGACGAGCCCCTGCTGGTTAAGCTGCATCAGGCGCTCTCCGAACGCAGTGTGTACCTGCGTTATTTTCAGCCTCTCAAGCTTAGCCAACGGATCGCGCACGAAAGGCTGACGCGGATTTGCTTTATTGACTACGACCGTGAAATGGCGATTGCGGTTGAACGCAAGAATGAAACGGGGCAGGCGGAAATAATTGCGATCGGACGCCTCAGCAAGATTCACGGACGTGATGAGGCGGAACTTGCCGTTCTTGTGGACGACCCCTACCAGCACCAAGGGCTGGGAACGGCGCTGTACGCGCGGCTGATTTCGATCGCAAGGGCCGAAGGCGTACGAAAGGTTGTGTCGACGATCCTCGCAGAAAACCGCGAGATGCGCGCGATCTGCAAAAAACATGGATTCATACTACAAACCGACGTGGAAGATGGGACCATCCGCGCCGAACTTGAGCTGTCGACAATCCCGTCGGATCGATCGAAGTTGTGACTTTGAGTGCTGGCTCGATGCTGCGCGTGTGTTAGCTTGGCCACGTAGGAGCCAGGCAAGCATGCGAGTTAGGCAACAATCTCTAGTTCTCACCTTTGTTTTCGCAATAACCTTCTTTTCGATTCAAAGCGCGAACGCCGCCAGCTTCAAATACAAACGCGCAGGGAACAAACAGGACCTCGCGACTTCGGCGGAAGCCGGTTATGCCTTGATGGGAGGTGGGTCAGACCTTGATGAGGCTTTCCGTTTTTTGTGTGAAAAGGGGAAAGGCGGCGATTTTCTTGTTTTGCGCGCTCGCGGAAGTGCCGACTACAACCCATATGTCAAAAAGCTGTGCAAGGTGAATTCTGTCGCCACTCTGGTTATTGCGGACAGAACATCGGCGGCCAATCCAAGGGTCGTGGAGATCATTCGAAACGCGGAAGCGATCTTTATCGCGGGCGGCGATCAGTCTCGATACATCAACTTTTGGCAAAACACTCCCACACAGGATGAACTGAACAGGCATATCGCTGCGGGTAAACCGATAGGCGGTACCAGCGCCGGCTTAGCAGTGCTCGGTGAGTTCATCTATTCGGCACAGGGAGACGCGCCCGACGACGACGATTTGAAGTCGAAGCTAACGCTCGTAGACCCTTACATGCCCCGAGTGACGGTGAGGAAAGACTTCTTAAAGATTGATTTGCTCAAGAACACGCTTACGGATACTCATTTCAAGCCGCGGGATCGAATGGGGCGGAGTCTAACGTTTCTGGCGCGCATTATTCAGGATGGTTGGTCGAAGAACCCGCGCGAGATCGCGGTGGATGAAAAAAGTGCCGTGCTGCTGAATCCTGACGGCAATGGAAAAGTTGTGGGACTGGGTGCGGGCGCTTACTTCATGCAAACTACAGAAGCTCCTGAAGTCTGCCGAGAAAAGATACCTCTTAAGTTCCGCAACATTGACATACATCGGGTCGAAACCGGAGGGAACTTTGACCTCAAGTCATGGAGCAGCAAAGACGGGGTTAGCTACCGCTTGTCCGTGATCGACGGGAAGATTGAAAGCACGCAAGCTGAGGGTGCCGTGTACTGACGGTGTTCGTCGCGGTAAAGTATCGTCACAAATTTTGATTGTGAATTGACTTGCCGGTCATGGTCTGACAGAATCGCGTCCATCTTCCAACCCTAGGGCGTGGTCCATGTTGGTGTGGTGCAGGTATTTCAATTTCCTTTCGCAGCGCCGGAGCACTCAATCGCTGCTTATTGACCTTGGCAAACTGGAAGCCGGACTGTGAAAGTGACTGTCTCCACAGTTGGCTGTTCAATCACGAATTCCCCCTAAATTGAGAATTGATGTTTTAAACGGTTCCCGCAAGAGGAGGTTCCATGACGTTCCTGCGATTCGTCACGCGATTTCGGTCGGTAGGGTTTTTTCTAGTGGTGGTGGCTTTGTGTATTGCAAGCCAGCTTTCAATGGCGCAAACACAAGGCCGCATTACAGGGCGGGTGACGGACCCCAGCGGAGCAGTCATCGTAGGAGCCAAAGTCACGATCGAGAATGTGGGCAAGAAGGTGCAGCGCGTACTCGAAACAAATGGTTCGGGGGATTACGTAGCACCTGGTTTGGAACCAGGTCTCTACTCGGTCACAGTGGAGGCGCCGAATTTCAAGAAGGCAGTACGAGACCACGTTCAAATCGAGGTCGCGAATGATCTGAAAATCGACTTCTCGTTGGCTGCTGGTGCGGCTAATGAGGTGATGGAAGTGAAAGACGAAGCGCCGCTCGTGGATGCAACAACGAGCACTCTCAATGGGGTGTTGGCAAACAAAGCGATCAACGAATTGCCTCTTCAAGGACGAGATTTTCAGAACCTGCTCGGTCTGCATCCCGGCGTGCAGCGCGATCCTGGGGGCGGTTTTCACACGGTCACTTCAAATGGCTTGCGTCCGGACGACAACAATTTCATCATCGACGGAGCTACTGACAACGATGCTTATTGGGGCGATACAGTCGTCAATGATGCAGGTATTTCGGGAACGCCCGCGAGTACCTTGCCACTCGATGCCATCCAGGAATTCAACACACAAGAACAACCGGGAGCAGATTTTGGGGAGAAGCCCGGAGTGGTCGTCAATATTGGCATCAAATCCGGCACGGATCAGATACATGGAACTGCATACTACTTCCATCGGAATGCTGCCTTAGACGCGCGAAACTATTTCGACCACACGTTAGACCCTTTAACGGGAGATACCGCAAAAGCAGCGGCGTTGCTACTTCATCAGTTCGGAGCGTCTATCGGCGGTCCGATCGTAAAAGGAAAGTTGTTCTACTTTGCGAACTATGAAGGGGTGCGATCAAAGGTCGGAAATCCGTTCCTGGCGTTCTCACCGGTTACCACGCATCTTCCCGAGGGTTTCGATTTCGATGATCCTGCACGGCTGAGTATTGCCGATGCACTTACTGAGACCGGTTGCGATCAAGTCCCCCTACCGGACAATTGCAACCCGCTAAGCATGAGCCTGTTGCAATACCTTCCAAATAACCCAGGCTTCACCGCTGTCCCGTTGATCCAACATTAATCAATTTCAATTTCAACAACGTTAATCGTGCTGACAATCTTGTTTTTAAGAGCGACTACCATCCCAATGAACATCACTCGTTCACCGGCCGCTTTGTGTACGCCAACGCGCAACAGGTGGAAGAAGATGCTGTGCCGCTCCGCAAAGAGTGGCTATCGAAGGCCGACCCCATTACGCAAGTGTTCGGGATTGATTGGACGTGGACCCCGAATTCACGTTGGGTGAATGTAGCACGCTTCAGCTACAACCGCTTTGCGGAAAGAATCGCGCCCGTCGACGATAAGGTAAACCCCGTTGACTATGGACTGAACACTGGTATCACCGATCCCAGATTGTTCGGTTTTCCACGCATCGGTTTCAGCACGTACTGCTGCGAATATCTGGGTGGAAACTCTAGTTGGCCAACGGAAACTTCTCCCAGCCATACCGAGAGTTACTCTGACACGGCTTCATACACGGCGGGACGGCATGTGATTCGCTTCGGTGGCGACTTCAGTAACGGCGGCGTGAAATACTTCCGGGCCGGAAATGGACGTGGACGAGTCGATTTTCGGTTTCTGGACAACTTTTTGGAAGGAGATGTGCGCGCGTGGCGGTTGTTGTACGGAGATTCCGCGCGCGATCTCAGTATCAAATCATTCGGCTTGTTCGTGCAGGACGATTTTCGAGCGACTCGACGGTTGACCCTCAATCTCGGGCTGCGCTATGACGTGACGTACCCAGTCAAAGACAACAGAAACAAATTGGCGAATTTTGTGCCCGACAGAGGGATCGTGCAAGTTGGCTTCGGCATCGATCAGCCATACCAAACTAACTACAAGGATATTTCACCAAGGGTTGGAATGGCGTGGGACATCTTCGGAACGGGGAAGACCATCTTGCGATCAGGTCTCGGCCTCATCTATACGCAGCCTTCGATTCGGACGTTTGTTTTCAATGGGGGTGGGCTAAATCTAAATCCGAGCGCGCTTATCGAGGGTGCAGCCAACGGAAATATCGATTCCTTCTTGCAGACAACTGGTGATCCGGAAGCAATTAATTGGTCCCTCGAAGGGCCGATTTTTCCGGTTAACGAGGCTGCCCTTAATAGCTGTTCGGCCGACTCAACGTGCACGTTCTTTGGCGTAGATCAAAAATTAAAGACGCCTTATGTCATGAACTGGAACGTGAATATGCAGCACGAGATTACGCCAGGCACGATGTTGCAACTTGCGTATGTCGCCAATCGTGGTCGAAATCTGTACAGCACGCTGGATCCTAATCAGGCCGATCCAACCCGCTCGTTGCAGTGCGTGAATGACAACGGTGGAATTTTCGAAGCTGACTTCGAAGCTTGCGAGCAATCAGCAAGGCCTTTCACGACTAATTGCATAAGTGGAGATGGCCCTTGTTTTCCTTATATCAAGTTTCTGAACCTGCTGGGAAACAAATCCAGTTCGAGCTACGAAAGCCTCCAAGCAACGCTTACGCGACGATATTCCAACGGTCTCTATCTGCTGGCCGGATACACTTGGGGACATGCGATCGACACCGCGGGGAATACAAACAATTTGGGTTTCGTCCCGCAGGACAGTCTCAACTACGCTGCCGAGAAGGGAAACGGTGACTATGACACTCGACACCGGTTTACCCTCTCGACGACTTACGATCTTCCCTCCCGGAAATCATGGGCCCAAATGCTTCAGGGCTGGCAGGTGACGAGCATCGTCCAATGGCAAACAGGGTATCCAATACTCTTGTTCGACAACTCTAATGATTTCTCGTTGACCGGCGAGGGATTTGACAACGCCAGCAACGAGCGCTGGAACATCAAGGGTGATCCGTCGAATCTGACTTGGTCGCAGAAGGCACCGATACCCTTTTTGGACCCAAGCGATCCAGCCTGCCAGTCTGTGGCGACAACCCCCGCGTTACAGGAGTCGCTTGACTACGCCGGCGGGTGCTACGTGCAGAATGGAACCATCCTATATCCGCAAGCATTCGGTACCTATGGAAACATGGGGCGGAATATCTTGCGCGGCCCGGGATTTGTTAATTGGGACGCTTCAGTCGGCAAGATTTGGAATCTTGGCGAGCGCGCTAAAGTGCAATTTCGAGGGGAGGTCTTCAATCTTCTCAATCACGCCAACTTCGCTCCATTTTCCATCGGAGGCGAATTGGCTTCGCCCAGCGGTCTAGGCCGCGCCGACGCGACTCCTGATGTTCAGGCCGCAAACCCTGTGGTTGGCTCTGGCGGTTCTCGCCACATCCAGCTTGGTGTGAAGCTCATCTGGTAAGCGACGTTTACCAGGTCGCAGATTGGTAGGCTGAAGCCCCGGTTTGTAGCTGGGGCTTTTTTCTGGTCTGCTCGGTGTGAGCCTTTATAATTCCACGCGCCTTACTCACCACACAGAAAAACGAAGATGCGTCGAGGAGAAAGCATGCGTTCTGTCCTGATTTCGATGATCCTGGTGTTCGGCTTAGTTTCGGCAGGGGTTGCACAGCAATCGGATGAACCGAAGAAGCCTTCAAAAGAAAAGAAAGAGTCCAAGACCCCGCAGTCGACAGCGACAAAACATGAGAGCAAGCCTGAAGTGCCCCCGGCACCTACAGTTGAACCTACGAAATCGGAAGCCAGTGGATCGGCTGGCAGCGACAAGGATTCAAAAGAAGAACGCTATGACATGACGGAAGTCGCGCCAGTCGTGAGTCATCATCAGGTCAGTGTGGGCGGGAAGATCTTGAGCTATACGGCGTCCGCCGGGCGGTTGCCGCTCAAGCGCGGCGACGGCAAGACCGAAGCGATGATGTTTTTCGTTGCCTACACCTTGGACGGGCAAGACGCGGCGAAGCGCCCGCTCACGTTTGCTTTCAATGGCGGACCGGGATCGGCATCCATTTGGTTGCACATGGGTGCTTTAGGACCAAAGCGCGTCGTGCTGCAACCAAATGGATTCATGCCTGCGGCACCATACAAACTGGAAGACAATCCGGATACTCTCCTCGACAAAAGTGACATCGTCATGATCGACGCGATGAGCACTGGCTTCAGCCGCGCCGCAAGCTCTGATGTCGTTAAAAAATACATTGGTGTACGCGGCGATATACAAGCGTTTGGTGAATTCATCCGGATGTATCTGTCCCGCTATGAACGATGGGGTTCGCCCCTGTTTCTACTAGGCGAGAGCTACGGTACAACGCGAGCCGCCGGCGTTTCCGGGTATCTGGCAGACAAAGGGATCGCATTCAACGGAATCACGCTGCTGTCGATGGCAGTCGACTTTCAGACCCTGGAGTGGAACAAGTCGAACGACCTTCCATACGTGCTCCTCCTACCCACGTACAGCATGATTGCTGCTTATCACCACAAGTTACCCGCGGAACTGTCTCAGGACATCGCGAAGACACGCGAGGAGGTAGAACGCTGGTGTGCGAGCGAGTACACGATGGCATTGGGGAAGGGCGACGCTCAGACTGCGGAAGAGCGACAGAAAACAATCGATCAACTGGCGCGATACACAGGCCTTCGCAAGGATGTCATCGAGAAGGCGAATCTTCGAATCGACGTTCCCACTTTCACGCAGGAACTATTGCGCGATCAAAAAGTTGTCGTTGGACGGCTGGACGGCCGCTTTACCGGAACAGATCCGCAGGATTCTCCTTACTACGACCCAACTGGTTCAGCGATCCTGCCCCCGTACACTTCGACGTTCAATAACTACGTTAGAGCGGAGTTGGGGTACAAGACCGACATGCCTTATCGCGTATTTGTCTATGATGATCCAGATTTCACCTCAAAGTGGGAGTGGGGAAGCGCCGCCGGAGGGTTTCCGAGCACTGCGTCTGAATTGCGTGCGGCAATGGTGAAAAATCCGTACATGAAGGTTCTGGTGATGCAGGGGTTCTACGATTTGGCGACGCCCTTTTACGCGGCCGATTGGACGATGGAACACCTGAATCTCGATCCGAAATTTCATCAGAGTGTCACCTATGCGACTTATGACGCAGGCCACATGGTCTACGTCGATCGAAAGGAGCACACAAAGATGAAAAACGACCTTGTACAGTTCATGCAGAAGGCGCAATAGCATCTCCGCGGACTGACCGTTTGTGCCTAATGCAAGCTCCGTCGCGGTGGCAACACCTGCCTTGGCTTTGCCATTACTCTGGTACGTGGCTGGGATATTGCGCGTGTCCCCCGCTTCCTGTACAAACGGCGTAGGATCGTTTAACTCACTATGCGCCGTGTCGTCGTTGTTGTCGCCCTTCTCTGGTCTAGCTGCCTCACCCTTTCTTCTCAGACAAAGCCGAATCCGTCCACGGCCAAACCGCCTTCATCGACGTCAGGGGAAAGCGGCGCCAGTTCCGCGTCTAAGTCGACAGAAACAAAGGCGGATGTAAAGCCTGACTACTCACAAGAGTCTTTTGTCGTTGAGCAAATGCGGACGAGTTATCGGTTCGAAAACGACGGTACCGGACGGCGCGAGCTTTTTGCACGAATCAAAGTCCAGAGCGAAGCCGGTGTGCAGCAGTGGGGTCAGGTTGTGGTGGGATACAACTCCGCGAATGAGAAAATCGAGATACCGTCAGTCCGTGTTCTGAAAGCTGATGGCAGCGTTGTCACGACTCCGGCAGACTCCGTTCAGGACTTGAGCGCCCCGATCGAGCGCGAAGCACCGGTTTACACGGACTACAGGCAGAAACACATCACGGTTCCAGGCTTGCGCCCTGGCGAAGTTCTTGAATACAGCATCGTTACGATCATCCACACGCCCTTGGCGGCGAATAATTTCTGGATGGAGCACGAGTTCCAAAAGCGAGGAATCGTGCTCGACGAGCAACTGGAAGTCAACATCCCTAAAGAGCGGACCGTAAAGTTAAAGACTAAGCCGGAGAATGAGGCGACGATCACGGAGGAGAGCGGTCGCAAGGTCTATCGGTGGAAGAGCTCCCATTTGGAGCGTGAAGACGCTGACGAAGACGATGATGCAAAGAAGAAGAAAAAGAAGAAGCGGCCTTCCGATGATCCGGAACCGCCCGCCGTCCAGATGACGACATTTGGCAGTTGGGAAGACGTTGGCCGCTGGTACTCAAGCCTGGAGAGGGATCGCCGCGTGCCATCCGCGGACGTGAAAGCTAAGTCGGATGCTCTGACCAAAGACGCGAAGACTGACACAGAAAAAATCGAGGTTCTCTATGATTTCGTAGCCAAGAACTTTCGATATGTCAGCCTGTCGCTCGGATTAGGTCGTTACCAGCCTCACGCGGCGGCCGACGTTCTCCATAACCAGTACGGCGATTGTAAAGATAAGCACACCCTGCTGGCAGCGCTGCTTGAGGCCCAAGGCCTGCATGCGTCATCGGTTTTGATCAATTCAAATCGCAAACTCGACCCAGATGTGCCTTCTCCTTCTCAGTTCGATCACGTCATTACCATGGTGCCGCTCGGAAAAGAAGAGATCTGGGTCGACACGACTACAGAGGTTGCGCCTTTTCGCCTGCTGTCCTTCAATTTGCGCAAGAAAGATGCCCTCGTTGTCCCGGCCCAAGGTGCAGCCCACCTCGAAGAGACGCCCGCCGACACGCCGGTGCCAAACAACCAATTGCAGGAAATCGATGGCAAGGTTAACGAACTCGGTAAACTCACGGCTCGTGTGAAATTCACGGTGCGGGGTGATCCCGAGTTGCTCATGCGGATTATCTTTCGCCGCATTCCAAATCCCCAGTGGAAAAGGCTGGTTGAGACCATCAACACGTCGGGAGGCTTGGCGGGTGGCGAGGTTTCAGAGCTGAATGTGAGCGATCCCGGAGCAACAAAAGAGCCGTTCCACTTAGAGTACACAGTAAACAAGACCAACTTCTTTGATTGGTCGAAGAAAAAATCAGATTTGGAGCTGCCGCTTTCGCAGGTTGGATTGCCCGACGCCCCTGACGACGATGTATCCGATACAACGCCGGTCAAGCTCGGGCCGCCGGGAGAATTCACCTATCGAGCGCGAATTGAGTTTGCGCCACAATATTCAGCACGAATTCCTCTTCCTTTCAGCATCAAGCGCGACTATGGAGATTACCAGGCCAGCTACAAGATGGAAGACCACACGCTCATCGCGGAGCGCAAACTCTCGATGCGCCTTCGAGAACTCCCGAACAGCCGCGCTAGCGAATACATGGCGTTTCGTCGCACCGTGCTTTCCGACCTTGGACAGCAGCTATCGCTCGAAAACACTTCTGCTGGAAGGCCGACGCCGCCCGCCAACATGAAGGCTGATGACCTGAACGAGAGCGGTCGTTCGGCGATGCAGAATGGCAATTTTTCGTTAGCCATCGAGTTGTTCCGTCGAGCGGTGGAACTAGAGCCCAAGGACAAGTATGCGTGGAACAACCTCGGATTGGCGTATCTTGCGACGCGCGACACGACTAGGGCAGTCGAGTCGTTCCAGAAACAGCTGGAGGTCAATCCGTACGACGAATTTGCGTACAACAATCTCGGCCGCGCGTACTGGCAGGACCGCAAGTATGATGAAGCCTCCAACGCATTCAAAAAACAAATTGAAATTAATCCCCTGGACAAGTTTGCTCACTCGAACCTGGGAGCACTGTACGCAGAGTGGCACAAATATGACGAAGCTGCACCGGAATTGGAAAAGGCGGTATCGCTTCGGCCAGATGACCCGACGCTCCAAGTCAGTCTCGGGGATGCATACCTTAACCTCGGCCAAGATGACAAGGCTCTCGCAGCCTTCGACCGGGCCCTCGAAATCTCGGCGACCCCGGTTGTCTGGAACAACATTGCGTATCAACTCTCGTTGAAGAGCTCGCATCTCGACAAAGCGCAGCAATATGCGGAGTCTGCGGTCGCGGCCACTAGTGCCGCCCTGAGAAATCTTTCGCTGGATCAGCTTGGCAACCGCGATCTTGCTCTGGTGCCCTCGCTTGTCGCCTATTGGGACACCCTGGGGTGGGTGTACTTCGCGCGCGGAGAGTTGGACAAAGCTGAAAAATATGTGGCAGCGGCCTGGGTTTTGGGTCAGCACGGGGAAGTGGGCGATCACCTGGGGCAAATCTACGAGAAACGTGGGAAGAAGGACGAAGCGATCCGCACGTATGCACAAGCCTTAACTGCATATCGTCCGGAACTAGAGACCAAGGGACGCTTGGCCAAGTTGTCGGGCGGAGACGAGAAAGTATCGAGCCTCATCGAGCAACATCGCAGTGATGTCCAGAAATCGCGCACGATTAACCTCGGTAAGGTTGCGAAGAAGACCGCGACCGCGGACTTCTTTGTTTTGTTGACAGCAGCGCCTGGAGCGGGAGCGACAGCGACAGTTGAAGCAGTGAAGTTCATTAGCGGAGATGATTCGCTAAAAGGGTTCGCAGAGCCGCTGCGAACTGCCAAATACGATGTAACGTTTCCGGACAATTCGCCCACGAAAATTCTGCGTAGAGGGGTTCTGGGTTGCTCAACAACAACCGGAGATTGTTCATTCGTGCTGATGCTGCCGGATGATGTGAGATCTGCGGATTGAAACAGCGATCTTGCCGGCCTAGACAGCAGTGTCAGTCGTTGCGGCTTTAGCACGCTGCTTCTCTAATCGATCAATTTCTCTGCGCAGCCAGTCTTTCATCGCCTCTTCCATCTCTGCCTGATTCCGCTGCCGCTCCATCGTATGAATCGTCTCGCCTTCAGGATTAAGCGGGATGTGGTGGCAGGGGACATCCTCTGACTTCAGCTGGTCGGGTACCATGTCGCTCAGAAAGCACTCGCTGCAGGGGTGGGAACGCTCTGGATCATTGAAGTTCAGGCACGTCAGCGAGTCCTGAAACGCCGATGTTGGTTTCCAGGGCGTTCGGACGGACCTGCCGTAGCCGCCCTGTTCCAGGAAATTCAGCTCGAACTTCAATACCTCGAGAATGTCTCGCTTGTCGTCGGACATGGGTGTTACCTCCAAGCTCGCCAAGTGCTGGCGGGCCATCGCCCCGAATGCCCTTCATTGTCGTCCCCGGGTAAACCGATCGCCGTGACCCGACTCACGTCCGCCAGTGATTGATGTCACACGGTCTTGGGAAGTCATCGGAGAACTCCGAAGTCCATCAATTTAATAGGTGACAACGATCTTCCGATGTTGCATACTCCCTCGCATCTCAATTCTGGGGGTGTTGTAGTGCAACCTGCCAGGGCCCTTCACGGTGAATCGCTCGACGCCGCAACTGATGCAAATCAAACTAATGCCGAACTTGCGCTCACACTAAAAGTTGTGGGCTGGGGTCTGCTCGGAGCCTTCGCAGTTGTCGCTATCCTTGTATTCGATGGTCGAACTAGCGACTCGATGTTTTGGTACTGGGTTATGGGCGCACTCGCTGTGATAGCTGTGCCGCTTCTGCTCACCGGATATCGAGTAGACCGATCGTCCGAGGCGAGCCAGTAGTTTCAAACAAGCTCTAAGTTATTGGGCCAATTGACGGATGTGCACGAGTGGGTTACTATCCGTCCGCGATTTTGGGGATCTTCGGGGGATGACCAGAACAGCACGGCGCATAGGGGTGGTCCTATTTCAGTTGGGGGGTCCCGACACCCTGGACGCAATCGAACCCTTCCTCTTCAACCTGTTTTCTGACCCTGACATCATTGATTTTCCGCTGGCGCGAATCGGCCGTAAGCCGCTAGCAAAGCTCATTTCAACCACCCGTGCGAAAAAGGTTCAACACCACTATTCGGTGATAGGGGGCGGGTCTCCCATCCGGCGCTTTACCGAACAACAGGCATCCGCCCTTGAAGCATGGCTGAGCAACTCGGGTCTGGACGTCAGATGTTTCGTTGCAATGAGGTACTGGCACCCTTTTACGTCCGAGGCAGTGCAGAATCTGCTCGCGGCGGGCTGCCAGGAATTGGTGCTTTTGCCGCTCTATCCACATCATTCCGGGACGACAACAGGGAGCAGCTTGAATGAGTGGCACCGCCGCTTCGACGGCGATCTGCCAGTGCACGTGGTTCCGGCGTTCTACCGGAATGAGTGGTATCTAGAGTCGCTCGTCGAGAAGGTGAGAGAGGCTCTGGCGAAATTCCCAAAGCCTGACCTCGCCGATATTGTGTTTAGCGCTCACAGCGTGCCAGTGTCGGTGATTCGTAACGGCGATCCATATCAGAAACAAATTGAAGAGACGGTCGCCTTGGTGATGCAGCGGGGCGGATGGTCGAATCGCTTTCGTCTTTGTTATCAGAGTAAAGTGGGTGCCAGCAAGTGGCTGCAGCCATCGCTGCGAAATACGCTTCGCGAGTTGGGAGCACAACAGGTTCGAGACGTCTGCATCGTCCCAATTTCATTCGTGTCTGACCACGTTGAAACGCTGGGAGAGATTGACCACGAAGCTCGCGAACAGGCGGAAAGCTTGGGTATCGAGCGGTTTGTAATGACATCTGGGTTGAACACGTCGCCCACATTCATTCGCGCTTTGGGTGAGATGGTTTTAGATGCACTGGAAACGACAGATTCCGCCATTACGACCGCCGAGGAGGGGAATCTTTCGGCGGAACGTCTGGTGGCTGCTGACTAACCTGCGCAGGGTACGAAGAGGAGAACATGGCTGGTCCTGAAAATGAAGTGAAACCGGGAGATTCGCCAAATCCCGCGGCGGCGCGCGGGACTGAAGCAAATAAGTATGTCGGAACCCCCGCGGTGGGAACGTCCAAGGCGGCCGCGTCCGCAGGTCTCAAAACGGTCGGGCCAGAGAACACCGAATCGAACCGGCAACGCAGGCGCCTGGTGTGGAGCTGCGTCGTTGCATTTCTTGCCGCTTGGTTCATTGCATTCTTCCGTTTCTTCTTGCCGCGCACGCTTTTCGAGCCTGCAACGACTTTCAAAATCGGGTATCCGTCGGATTACGGATTGGGTGTCGATACGAAGTGGCAGCAGAAGTACCGCATCTGGGTTGATCGCACGCCAGATAGGCTCTTCGTGATTTACGCGCGTTGTACGCACCTAGGTTGCACGCCTGATTGGAAGCCGAGCGAAAACAAATTCAAGTGTCCTTGCCACGGCAGCGGGTACGACGACGAGGGCGTTAATTTTGAGGGGCCAGCACCTCGTCCCATGGACCGCGCCCATGTTTCACTCTCGCCCGACGGCCAGATCGTAGTGGACGTTTCCAAGCTTTATCAGTGGCCAAAGGGACAACCGAGCCAATTCACCGACGAGGGATCGTACTTGTCTGTATAAAGGCGCGAACAGTTTTTAGAAGAGGGACGAATGGCTGACGAGAATCGCAAAAACGGCGACGAGGTTGGCGTACTCGAGCGCGTCAAATCCGGAATCAAGGATGACATGCAGTCGCTCAAGACCGACTTGCCTGCGAAGGCCAAAGAGCAGCTGGACGGCCTCAAAGATCCGACCAAGACCCAGGTTTACACTTCGATCTTCCGCCACAAGCACGATGACACGCCTCGAAACCGCGCGCTGGGCGTGCTTTCCAACGTTTTTCTGCACCTCCACCCTGCGAAGATCAATCGTGACTCGGTTCGTTACAGCTACACGTGGGGCATGGGCGGAATTACGTTCTATCTCTTCATCGTGCTGACGTTTACTGGCGTGCTTCTAATGTTTTATTACCACCCGTCGAAGGTACAGGCATTTCGCGACGTGCTTTACCTCGAGCACGACGTGCCTTTCGGGAAACTGTTACGGAATATGCATCGCTGGGCTGCTCACTTGATGGTGATTGGCGTCTGGCTGCACATGTTCCGTGTATTTCTGACGGGCTCCTACAAAAAGCCGCGCGAGTTTAACTGGAACGTGGGCGTGATTTTGCTGGTGCTGACGCTATTGCTTTCCTTCACTGGATACCTGCTCCCTGACGATCAGCTTGGTTTCTGGGCTGTGACTGTGGGCACGAATATGGCCCGCGCCACACCACTACTAGGCCATGAAGGCCCGTTAGGCGCACAGCTTGGCATGACCCCGTATAACGATGTGCGCTTTGGTTTGCTCGGCGGCTCTATCGTCGACGCCAATGCGTTGTTGCGGTCCTATATCTGGCATTGCATCGGCATTCCAATCGTAGCTTCAATTTTCATGATTGTGCATTTCTGGCGTGTGAGGAAAGACGGCGGCATTTCAGGGCCTGCGCCTGTGATGCTTGCTGCAGAGGCTGACAAGCCGCGACGCGGCCCAAAGGCGGCTGGCGAGTAACGAGTAGAAAACGAGCGGGAGAAGACCTATATGGATTGGCGGCAACTGTGGGACATCATGTCCGCACCCGACAACGTGCCGATCGTCGGCCTGATTCCATTGCTGGGTTTCTATATTTATCTGGCGTGGAAACAGGCCAAGGCCAACGACGACCTGGTCGTTGAGTTGGAAGGCGACGCCGCTCTCGCTAAAACGCATCACCGCAAGAGTTGGCCGTTTCGCCCCGGCTGGGCCAAAGAAGTGCACGTGTGGCCATTCCTGCTGCGAATTGAGTTTCTCGCGGCGATTATCGTCACCATCATTCTGATGGTTTGGTCCATTACGTTGAACGCCCCGCTCGAAGAGCCCGCAAATCCCAACTTGACGATGAATCCGGCAAAAGCCCCCTGGTATTTCCTCGGGCTGCAAGAAATGTTGGTGTACTTCGATCCATGGATCGCAGGCGTGGTGATGCCGACTCTTATCATTGTCGGCCTGATGGTCATTCCATATGTAGACACGAACCCGCTCGGCAGCGGGTATTACACGTGGAAGCAACGCAAATTTGCGATCGGAACGTTCTTGTTCGGTTTCATCATTTTGTGGGTGGCGATGATCATCATCGGTACGTTCATTCGCGGCCCTGGTTGGCAGTGGTTTTGGCCAGGCCAGACATGGGATCACAATCGCTTGATTTATGAAGTCAACATCGACTTACCGGACATTTTCGGTATCACGTCGAATCTTGCAAAAGCGATTTTCGGGGCAATTGTGGTTGGCGGGTATTACCTAGTGGGCGGCTTCATTGTCCATGCCTTGTTCCGTCGCTACAACCCGAAGGACTACCAGCGCATGAGTTTGTTGCAGTACTCCATCGTGATGGTTTTTCTGCTCACTATGGTTGCGCTGCCGGCGAAGATGATGCTGCGCCTTTTGTGGCACATCAAGTATGTGTGGATAACACCTTGGTTCAATATTTAGTCGTCTAATGTTGATTTCCGGGCGCGAAGTGCGACCCGTACCGGTTTTGCGAACAATTCACGACCAGAGACCAACGACTGACCCTGGAGGATTCGGTGCCTGAGCGACCCGTCCCCGAGCAAGATCCGATTGTTACAAAGTCGTATGCGCCCCATTACGTAATTGCGATGGTGTTGCTCATGGCAACCTTGTTCTGGGCGCTTTGGGACGAAGCGTTCGGCCAGCGTCCGTGGAAGGCCTTCCAGGAGCAGTGGAAGACTCGATATACATCGCTACTCAAGACACAAAAGACAAAGTCGGCGCAAGTTGAAAAAGAAATTGAGCAGAGTTCCGACTACCAAGCCTTGAAGCAGAAGTACGAACAAGCCGGGCAGCAAGCTACGGCGCGGACGAAAGAAATCCGTACTCAACTCGAGAGCGTCGGAGCAAATATTTTGGCGGTCCAGAACGTTTTCACGGACCGTCGCGCGTGGGTCAACGCTAGAACCTACGAGATGGAAACGGCGACGAGTTCGTCGAGTAAGCAAAGCATTCAGAAAACGATTGACAACTACAAGGCTCAGCCTGCTTCTGTTGTTTTTCCGGACGGCCACAAAGAGCAGTACACGTTCCAAAAGCTCGAAGAAAAATACAACGATCTAAAAACTGAGAGAGCGCGGCTTAACGCGGAGCTCGGAGAAGTTTCTAAGCCGGTTACGGAGGCACGCGAGGCTATGAGTGCCTACCTCGGCGAGCATATGGTCGATCTGACACCGGACCAGATTAAGGGTCTGCAGGACAAGACAGCGTTGTGGGATCCGAAGATCGTCCAGATCAATATCGCCGATGCGAATATTGTCGATCGCTGCGAATCCTGCCACATGGGGGCGCGCGAGCCGATCAAGATTACGGCGGCAGCGATGACCTCCGGAGGCAAGAAGCCGGACGAGTATGCGCAGGCATTCGTGAGTCATCCGGATAAGGAACTGCTCGGCGCACACGATCCTGAAAAGTTTGGGTGCTCAGCATGTCACCAGGGCAATGGCCGTGCCACCAGCAGTGTCGAGAAGGCGCATGGTGATTACGAACACTGGCTGTGGCCGTTGTATCCGAAGCAGAACGCAGAAGCCGGATGTCAGACGTGCCACATGGCGGACATGGTTCTGGCCAGTGGCGAAGTTGGGAAAGTGATTAGCGACGGAAAGGACCTTTTCCGCCAGCGCGGCTGTATGGGATGCCACCGCTACGAGGGATACGATCGGGAACCAGAAGAATTGGCAGGTATCCAGCAGCAAATGAAGGCTCTGGAAACGGACAAGAAGGAGAACTCAAAGCAATCTGCATACCTGATGAAGCAGGCTGATTCCGCGGCCACCAACGAAGAAGCGAATCAGATGAATCAGATGGCGATCGCGCTGCGTGTAACGAACACACAGATGGACGGACGCATTCATCAGCTCGATCTTCAGTCGCGCAGTCTGATGCAGGACATGAAGAAGGTAGGACCGAACTTAAAGGATGCTCGGCTCAAGCTTAACAAGAATTGGATTCCCGTCTGGCTGAAAAAACCAACGGACTTTCGTCCGACGACCAAGATGCCGAACTTCCGTCTGAACGATCATCAGATTCAAGCGATTTCGGCGTATATCTGGCAGGCCGGTCTCACGGACGCTCTGCCCAAACAGACGGCCGGGAACGCTGCGCACGGCAAAGATCTGTTCGAGTCGCGCGGTTGCCTTGCCTGCCACTCGATCGGCGAAGGCGACCAGATGCAGGGCGGGACGTTCGCCGCGAATCTTTCCCGCGAAGGCGAAAAAGCGAATTTCGAATATCTGGTCCGATGGATACACAATGCGCGCCAGAGGACCCGGCCTTACTGTCCCTACGAGAAAAAGGACATCGGCCCAGAGGACTATGCGAAGAAGGGCTTGCCGTTTGTGTTCGATTTGCAACACAGCAAGTGTCCAAACGACGGCCACGAACTGCAAGTCCAGAACATGACCGTGATGCCGAGTTTGCGCCTGACGCCTCAGGACTCAGCTGACATCGCGACGTATCTGTTGACGCAAAAGCAACAGGACCCGTCCGCATTCCCCGAAGCTACCTTCATGACGGATGCAAACCTCAAAGAGGAAGGGAAGAAGTGGATTCGCCATTACGGTTGCGCGGGATGTCATGAGATCGCAGGTTTCGAGGACGAGGGTCGTATCGGAACCGAGCTTACGTACGAAGGCAGCAAACCGATCGAACGCCTCGATTTCGCGCTGTTCACCGAAGTAGCGCAACGTGGCGGGAAAGACCCGATTACCGATCCCGAAGGCCTCGCTCGGCTTCCGAACGGTCCGGCGAAGGGCCCCTGGTATGACCACAAGGGATTCTTCGAACACAAGCTGGCTCAGCCCGAGGTCTACGACAAAGGCAAGGTCAAATCGGAAACCGAAGCGCTGCGCATGCCAAACGTCCATCTCGGCAAAGAGCAGGTCCGCGCTCTCACTACGTTCTTACTGGGAAGTCAGGAAACGTCTCTACCCGCGAACTATATCTACAAGCCGGGCGACGCACGTCGCGACATTCAAGAAGGTTGGTGGGTGGTCAAGAAGTACAACTGCATGGGATGCCACCAATTCACCCCTGGGCAGAACACGATTTTGATGGGAATGGCACGCTACAAGGATGTTCAGGAGCAACTGCCTCCAAAACTCTTGACTGAAGGTGCGCGCGTCGATCCTGAGTGGCTACTGCGTTTTCTTGAAAATCCGTCGTTGAATATCTCTGATACGAACCGCAATGGTGTGCGGCCCTACTTGGCGGTCCGGATGCCAACGTTCTCGTTCTCTGACAATGAGCTTCGCAAGCTGGTACGTTTCTTCCAGGCGCTGTCGCAGCAACCGATGCCGTATATTCCAGAGCAGGTGCCGACTCTGACTGCGAAAGAAACGGATATGGCGCGCAGTTTGTTCTCGAGCACTGCGGCTCCCTGTTTGAAATGTCACGCAACGGGGGATCCGGCACATGACAAGAACGCGACCGCTCCAAATTTCCTGCTGGCGCGTGAGCGTCTGAAACCGGGATGGGTGGAGCGCTGGATTCTTGACCCACAGGCCGTAAGTCCGGGAACGTCGATGCCTTCTGGACTTTTCCGGCGTGAGAATGATCGATGGGTATTTGCAGGACCAGTCCCATCTTCGTTCCAGGGTTATGATCAGGATCACAGTAAGTTGCTGGTTGATTACATCTTCCAACTTACTCCGGAGGAACAGCGTCGGGTCGCGGGCTCCATGGGACGAACGCGCGCCGCAACCAAAATGCCTGCCAACGCTCTTAAGCAGGTAGCGAAACCGCGAGGTAGCATCGTGAACGGCGGTTCGAAGTAGAATGTCGGTTGTTAAGGCTGAAAGCAAATTAACTATAGATTTATCGACGAAAGGGTGACGCAATGAATCGCAGCAAAATGTTGTTCGTGGCGCTAGGGGCGTTTTTAGCGCTGGGAATTCTCGTAGGCTGTAGCAAGAAAGAGGAACAGGCTTCGAACGCGACAGAAGAAAAAGCGGCGCCTGCAGCTCCGGCAACGCCGATCGACCCAGCCACGGTCGCGTCGGTCAGCGGTGTAGTCAAGTTCGATGGAGCCGCGCCCAAAGCAGCCAAGATCGATATGAGTCAGGATCCTGCCTGCAAGGGCGCGAACGAGGCTGAAACCATCGTTGTGAATGATGGCAAGCTGGAGAACGTTTTCGTGTACGTGAAAGACGGGTTGGGTTCGCGCACCTTCGATACGCCAACTACGAAGGTCACGATCGACCAGAACGGCTGCCGATATCATCCGCACGTTCTCGGTGCGATGACGGGACAGGACATCGAAATCAAGAATAGCGATGCGACAACCCACAACATTCACCCGACCCCGCAGTCGAATCGCGAATGGAATGAGTCGCAACCTCCGCAGGCGGCTCCGCTTGAGAAAACGTTCGCTCGCGAGGAGATCATGCTGCCGGTGAAGTGCAACCAGCATCCGTGGATGAAGATGTATTTGAACGTGGTGAAGAATCCTTTCTTCGCCGTGACAGACAAAGATGGTAAGTACGAGATCAAAGGCTTACCGCCTGGCGACTACACCATTGCATTTGTCCAAGAGAAGCTGGGTGAGCAGACACAGAAGGTCACAGTTGCTGCCAAAGACAGCAAGACTGTGGATGCAGCATTCAAACAGTAACAACGTCTAAGCGTGTGGGCCGGAAATCCGGCCCACAGCTAAGCGCAGTTCTCGTCGTGCTCTTTCAAAAGAGAGGTAATGGATCTTGATGCTCATTGTCTCGGTCGTGCTAGGTCTTATCCCGCTGGCAGGAGTAATCTGGGTTCTGGTTAGCGGCACACTTACTACTGTCGACGGCCTGTTCACAAGTTTGATTCTCTTGACCTTGTCCGGAATATTGTTTTTAAACGCTTTCCTGGAGCTTCGCGACCGCGGCCTACTCAAGAAAAAGGCCGCGCCCCCGACGCCACAGAAGCCGAGCTAGAGATTGATTCGAGTCGTCTGCTTCATCCAACCTAGATTTTCCCCATGTCGACAGTTCGATTGAAAATCGATGTTTCCGGCACAGTTGGCGACGAGGTCTGGCGCTCGATGACTCAATACGACCAGATACAAAGTGCGGCATTCGGTCCGCGTTTTGGAAGTGTCGGCCCTTGTAACCATCCCGCTGATGCACCTCACGCAAAGGGTGAATGGGTTGGCGCCGAGATCCGGCTGCAGACGCCGCTTCTCGCGCAGTATGCCGTATCGCACTACCTTGAGCAAGAACGGGTGCTTGACGCGGACGTGGTGGACTAACGGTATGCCTTCTCAAGCTGAAGGCGGTGGGCCGGCTCTTCCTTCCGATAATCAAGTCGCGAAGCCGCATCATCGGATGTCGACTCGCAATAAAGTTCTTTTCTTCCTGACGGCTTGGCTTATTGTGCTCATGCCATTTCTGTTTTGGTGGAACACGTGGTTTGGCAGGCCCCTCTCCGCATCAAAGCTTGGTGAATACCTGCAGGATGAAAAGCACCCGCGACACATTCAGCATGCCCTCGTCCAGATTGGTGAGCGCATGGCCAAGCGCGACACTCAAACAGCGCAATGGTATCCGGAGGTTGTTCGCCTGGCCGCGCATCCGGTGGAAGAGGTGCGCAATACCGACGCATGGGTCATGGGCCAAGACAATACCGGGCCAGGCTTCCACGAAGCATTGCTGAAAATGTTGAACGATCCCTCTCCCATGGTGCGAGGAAACGCAGCATTGTCGCTGGTGCGGTTTGGAGATGCTTCGGGTCGTCAGCAGATCGTTGCCTTGCTGGAACCTTCGAAGATTCAGCCGAGCCAGTCTGGAACGGTTACGGATGCTAGCCGCGTGGGAACCACAATTCATCAGGGTGGTCTGATTGCAAAACTTCAAAACGGCGCTCAGACGTTCGAGGTGAGGTCCCCGATTACTGGACGCTTGCGCACTCTATCCACGTCAGTGGGTCAGCCGGTTTCTTCCGGTTCGCAGATTGCGGTGGTTGATCCTGGAACGGAGCAAGTCTGGGAAGCCCTGCGCGCGCTGTACTTGATTGGGCAGATGAACGACTTGCCGGCGGTGCTAGCGTATCAGCGCGAACTGCCGGAAATTCCAGATCACATTCGCCAACAGGCGAAGGAGACCGAAAAGGCAATTCGACAGAGGGCGCAACAGCAGTAAGAAAGATCGTAGGAGAACTTAGTAGATAACGGTAACGCTAGATCGGCATGACCCCGACTTCTTTTTCTACCTCAGCTGTATCGACCATCACAATCGCATCCCACGGGCATCCATCGAGGAAACAGCCGTCAGGGCCTTTGCTGAGGCATTTTTTGCAGCCGATGCAGAGGATTGGGTCGACCTGAATCCGGCCGAAGGGAGGATTGTCCTCGTCCGGTACCCAAAACATGCAATCTTCCACAGGGCAATATTCCACGCAGGCAGGCGAGCCGGCGCAGCCCGTACAGCACTCGGTGATCACCGCAAGCTCTTTCGGTTTCTTCTTACGAGGAGTGGTAAGCCCCTTGGACTTGGGCTCAAACTTGAGTTCGTCCGGTACCATCCCAACAGCGGTCTTCGTAACGCCCGACTGGTCAGCCATTGAACGGATTATACCTCGCCATCCGAGTCTTCCTGGTCGCGTTTCTTTCCATACCGGTAGGCCACTGCCATGCCGAAAGTCATAAGTCCAACAGGTGGTACGAGCAGGATCAGAACAGCACGACTGAGCGCTTGCTTACCCTGTTGGGTCGTTCCAGACGCGCTGCTGTAGCACATGGCGCATCCCTGGCTAAAGGCAGGGATCGCCCACAACGATGAGAGCAACGCGAGGATTGCGATATGTCGTTTCAATGAACTCCAATCCGCAGAATGCGGAACGCGTCCGGCAAGAATACAAGCATCATCGCCAGGCAGAAAACCAGGGAACTCATCGTCCACCACTTCATGCGAGAAACCTCAAATTTCATGTGCATGAAGTAGGCAATGATTAGCGCGGCTTTCAGCAGGGAAAGGCCCATCAGGATCGAGAGCATCCGGACGGGTTCCATATGCTGGTAGGCAAGGTAAACCTCGATCGCGGTCATGATCAGCAGCGCCACCCAGACCCAGAGGAACTGCGCTCGTCCGTGGTGCCGATGTTGTTCCGCTACTTCCGCTTCAAGTTCGAGTTGGACAGCATCCATGGTCCTGCTCCTAGATCTTGGTCGACATCAAGTACACCAGCGGGAAAATGAACATCCAGACGAGATCGACGAAGTGCCAGTAAAGGCCCGCTACTTCGACATCTGATGAGTCGTAAATCTTTGGCTTGAGCCAAAGGATGATCGAAATCACGATGGCGCAGATCAATAGCACGTGCGCACCGTAGTGAAACGGACTGTATGCCGGCGTGCCCAGCCAAGCGATCAACCAGAAGCCGAGCAGGATCGGAATGAACCATCGGCGCAGTGCGATGACGCCAAGGTAGACGACGCCAAGAGTAACGTGCAGCATGTGCATGCCAGTCAGTCCAAAGAACGTCGCTGCGAATTGGGGAACGTTCTTGGCAACGCCGACGAACTCTGCATTCGCTTCGCCCGGCGCAGTGGGGAACAAAGGTAGAGTCAAGCCTTCGGCGATCAGATTACTCCACTCACGTCCGTGGAGAATGATGAACGCAATGCCGCAGGCCATGGTTGCGAGCAGCCACAAGCGCTGTGCCTTGGCATTGCCTCGAACCGCCGCCCGTACACCAAATACCATCGTGAGTGAACTGGTGAGCAGGAACGCCGTCATCAGGGTGGCGTTCATGATGCTCTCCGAATGGAACGGGGTCGGCCAGTCCGGGGTAGAGATTCGACCGTAGGTGTAGGCGAAAAGCAACGCTCCGAACGTCAGAGAATCGGAGAGCAGAAACAGCCACATCCCGATCTTCTTCGAATAGGTGCCGAACAGCGACGGCTCATAGGGATCAACAATCCCATGGTGGACCGCAACATCGGACATGGTCTCGGTCTCCTTCTTCTAGCCGGGGGTTATCTTGCCAATTCCAACAACGCAAAAATGTAAATCCAGAGCACTGCCATGAAATGCCAATACCAGACAGTCACATCCACCAAAATTCTGCGGAACTCCAACGTTTTTCCCAGGAATGGAGCAACTACCGCATAAGCAAGAGCGAGCAATCCGCCAGCAAGGTGGACTGCGTGAGACGCTGTCAGCAGGTAAACAAACGAACTACTCGGGCTCGTCGCCACAAAAAAGCCGCGATCTCCGAGCGTGCGCCACGCCAAAAACTGGCCTGCCAAAAAGCCGATCCCTAGAACAGCTGTGACGTTCAACCACGGGAGAGTGCGTTCGTTCCCGAGCGAAACGCCTGGGATCGTCTGGATCGGGGCCAATGCTGCTTGCCGGTTTAGTTGTCGTCGCGCCAACTCAATCGTGATGCTGCTCAGCACCAGCAACACGGTATTGATCATTAACAGGCCGGAAGGGAGGCTAACCGCGAGCCAATCACGAACGTAGCTCGTGGTGGCCTCGTCGTAAGTCGGTAATCCCTGTCGGACAATGTACGCGCTCGTGAAAGAGACGAACAACATCACGATCGGCGTGATAGCCACTACGATCCCCAGCCGGGCGCGTCGTAGTCGGCGAGAATAGTCGCCAGCATTGCCGCGACCATCGTCTCCCCCCCCACCTGACGGGGGACGTACGTCGTCCCCGCCACGGCCTGCATGCGGCTTACCGATCGTTATTGTTGAAGATAGAGTACTCATTCTTCAAACTCTAGCCTGAGCGCTGAACTTGGCCCGGCTCCTAATGTGTCGCTACGGTTGCCGGGTCCGTCTGCATGGTGTAATCGCGCGGAGCTCCCGGAACGCTGTACTCGTAAGGACCGTGGTGCACGACCGGGGTCTTGCCTCCAAAGTTGTCGTGCGGCGGCGGAGTCGCCGTTGTCCACTCAAGGGTCGTCGCTTCCCACGGATTGTCGCTGGCCTTGGGACCCTTGAACATGCTCCAGAACAGGTTGAACAGGAACACGAGTTGGACGCCGATGGTGAAGAAAGCGGCGTACGTCATGAATTTCTGAAGAGGAATCAAGTCGTGGAGATATGCGAGTTCCGTCAGCTGGGAGTAACGGCGGGGGTGTCCCGCCAGGCCCAGATAATGCATGGGCATAAAGATCGCATAGGTTCCAATGAATGTGATCCAGAAATGGATGCGACCCATACTCTCGCTCATCATTCGTCCGAACATCTTCGGGAACCAGTAGTAGGTAGCGGCGAAAATCCCGAAGATCGCAGCCACACCCATGATGAGATGGAAGTGTCCAACGACGAAATACGTGTCGTGCAACGGAATGTCGAGGACAGGCTGAGCCAGGAAAGGTCCGCTCAAACCGCCAGACACGAATAATGAGACGAAGCCGATGGCAAACAGCATAGGTGTTGCGAATCGAATGCGGCCGCCATGCAACGTGCCGAGCCAGTTAAACGTCTTGATGGCCGAAGGAACTCCGATTGCCATGGTCATGAGCGAGAACGCGAACGCGGAGTAAGGACTCATGCCGCTCATGAACATGTGGTGGCCCCACACCATGAATCCAAGGATGCCAATTGCCATGATGGCGTAAACCATGGCCCGGTATCCAAAGATAGGCTTGCGCGAAAAGGTGGAGAGAATCTGCGATGCAACGCCCATGCCGGGCAGGATCGCGATGTAAACCTCGGGATGACCGAAAAACCAGAAGAGATGCTGCCACAGGATCGGCGAGCCACCTTTATGGCCCATGACCTGTCCGTTCACGACCACCAGTGGCACATAGAAACTTGTTCCGAGGTTTCTATCAAGCAATAAGAGAATGCCTGCGGAAAGCAGAACGCCAAACGCCAGCAAGCCGAGGATTGCCGTTATGAACCATGACCAGACGGTCAGCGGCATTCGCATCATGGTCATGCCCTTGGCCCGTAGATCGAGCGTTGTGGTGATGAAGTTGAGGGCGCCCATGAGCGACGCCAGACAGAAGATCGCAATGCTCGCGATCCACAAATCAGCCCCGAGTTGTTCGCCGGGACCCGCACTCTGCAAAGCGCTGAGAGGCGCGTAACCAGTCCAGCCGTGAAGCGGAGCGCCACCGGTTACGAAGAACGCGGCGATCATTACTACGAAGGCCACAAACGTGGTCCAGAACGAGAGCATGTTCAGGACCGGAAAAGCCATGTCCGGGGCGCCGATCTGGATTGGAAGAAAGTAGTTCCCGAATCCTCCTTGAGGCGCTGTCGTCAGCACGAAGAACACCATGATGGTGCCGTGCATCGTGAGCAAGCTCAGATAGGTCTCCGGCTTGATCTCGCCCATAATCGGCAGATTTACGCCCGGCCAAACTAGATGGATTCGCATCAGCAGCGAAAGAAACATCCCGACAAACACTGCCGCAAGCGCGAGGAAATAGTATTGAATTCCGATGACCTTATGGTCCAGGCTGAAGATATATTTGCGAATGAAACCCTGAGGGGCTGAATGAGCGTGAGCGTCCTGGGCAACCATGGCTATTGTTTCTCCGCCTCTCTCGCCGCCAGCCATTTATCGAAGTCATCCTGGCTGACAACTTTCAGCATTCCGTGCATTTTGTAGTGTCCGAGACCGCAAAGCTCTGCGCAGGCAATTTCGTAATCGCCCGTCTGGGTAGGTGTGAAATGCATATGGATGGCTAGTCCAGGCACGGCATCCTGCTTGAATCGCATGGACGGAATGAAGAAGCTGTGAATTACGTCGACGGCGCGAAGGTTGAGATCGACTTCGCGGCCGACCGGCACATACATCGTTCCCGTCACCACATCGTCTTTCGAGGCCGGGTCGGTTGAATCGAGACCGATCGCCGCTTCATTGCCAGAAGATGGGTCAACCATATGTAAATCAGTCTTCCCAAACTTGCCGTCCAAGCCCGCATAGCGGAAATACCAGGCAAACTGCATTCCGGTGACTTCTACGGGGATTGCGCCTTCTTTGGCGGGCTCGAAGCGCTGGGCGGCCCAAATGGGACTTCCCATAAGGTTCATCCCCACAAAGAGGATCGCGGTCAGGGCAGTCCAAACCACCTCAAGCTTCGTGTTTCCGTGGGAATAAGTAACCTTAGCCGCGTCAGTACGGTCGCGATATTTCCAGACGAAATATCCCAGCGCGCACTGCGCCAGCACGAAGACGACTCCCATTAGGATAAAGGTGACGAAAAACTGGTGATCGATGCCGGGTGCAGCCGCCGACATCCCTGCCGGTAACCACCATGTTTTCGCAATGAAGAAATACGTGCTGAGGAAGGTAATCAGCCAGACAATCACCAGTAGAGCAAGACCCATGCAGGTCCTCCAGGTTCGATTGTTTCCCCGACCCGCCAAGGAGCGGATTTAATCAGAAATCAGCGGCTGGCCGGGAAGTCTATCACAGCTATGTGTGACGGAAGCAAGAACTCAGTGTGCACTACAAATTCATTTACCAATTGAGATTAGAAGCTGATACGGAAACGCACAGGCTGTTCGTGAGCAAACATTTCTACGAGGATTGCACCATCCTAGGCTCTCGCTTGTGCCATGACGTCGCCTGCTCATAGGCGTGCGCGAGTCGCAATACGAGGTCTTCGCGCCAAGGTGGCCCAGCAATCTGCAAACCGATTGGCAGACCTGACTGTGTAAATCCACAGGGCAACGATAGGGTCGGAACACCCCAGACATTCCACGGTCGCGTATTTCTTAACAGAGTGATCTCTTTTGGGCGCAGAGCGGACGGGTCCGCCTTCAATTCCGCTATGGACGGAGCCGGCACTGGAATCGTTGGAGTTATAAGCAAGTCGATTGTCCGAAATTGGCCGGCGATTTTCTGTCGAGCGACCTCCAGTTCCTTCAGACTTCTTTCGTAATCTTGGCGGCTGACGTCGGCCCCAGCCATGATGCGTCGAAGCGTTTCTGGCTGATAAAGCTCAGGGCTCTGCTCAACCCGTTCGCGGTGGTAGGCATACGATTCAGCGCTCTGAAGGGTTCGATCGGTGCTGACGTCGAGCTCTACGTCGCGTACTTCTGTTACCAGGGTGGACAAAACCCTTACCGCTTCGACGAATGCCGCTTCCACCTCGGTATCGAGGTTTTCCATAAAGAACTTTCTGGGTACTCCTAGTCGGAGGCTTTCCGGACTTTCAAGCGCGCATATGGCAAAGTCAAAGTCCGCCGGCTGGCCAGAACCCAGGCCACGGTTGTCAGAAATCACATTCAACAGGATCGCGGCGTCCATGACGCAAGTGGTTATTGGCCCAACGTGATCGAGCGAAAGCGAGAGCGGTATGACTCCTTCCGCGCTTACTCGTCCATACTGGGGTTTTAGTCCAACCACCCCGCATTGCGACGCTGGTTCTCGGATGGACCCAGCCGTATCGGTGCCGATGGCGGCCAAGCCGAGCCCAGCGGCAACCGCAGTGGCGGATCCGCCCGAAGATCCGCCCGCAATGTTCGTAATGTTCCAGGCGTTTCGGACTTCGCCGAAGCAGCTGATCATCGAACTGCCCCCGTAGGCGAATTCATGAAGATTCTGCTTACCGAGGAACACGGCGCCCGAGCGCTTCAACCTGACAACAACGTCAGCATCTTTCGTCGGAACGCGCTGACGAAACAGATTGCTCGCTGCGGTGGTCGGTACGCCCGCGGTATCGATGATGTCTTTAAGGCCGATGGGGATGCCGTGCATCGGTCCCAGCCACTCGCCGCGTTGAATAGCTTTTTCCGCGGCTTCGGCCTCGGCGAGAGCTGAGGCCCTGGTCACCGCTACGAACGCGTTGAGTTGCGGATCGAGTTTTTCAATGAGATCCAGGCAGGTTCGGGTTAGCTCAACAGGGGAAAGAGCACGACTGCGAAATAATGCACTGGTTTCATGGATTGTACTCAACCGCAAGCCTCCCTCGTTCACGGATTCGGAAAAAACACTTCATTATTAACACGGCTCAAGCTCATGAACCGGGTGCGGCCTATAATCTCTGGAGCGCGCCCGCGCGTTCAGGAGACTACCGTGGCTCAGATGACCGTGCCCCATGTCGCAACCCATGGTTTGTTCGTCGATGGCCGATGGATCGAAGAAGGCGACATCGTCGAGATCAAGGCGCCATTTGATGGTGCGGTGATCGGTCGAGTCCATCAGGGCGCACGAAAGCACGCAGAGGCAGCTATTGCAGCCGCCGTGAAGGCATTCGGCACCACGCGTAGATTGCCCGCGTTTGAACGCCAGAGAGTGCTGCGCCAAATTTCGCAAGGCATCGCTAGCCGCAAAGAAGAGTTTTCGCGCACGCTCGCGCATGAAGCCGGTAAGCCGATCAAGGCTGCCCGCACAGAAGTCGACCGCGCTGTCTTTACTTTCACCGTTGCGGCCGAAGAGAGTGTGCGCATCTACGGTGAATATCTACCACTCGATTGGCAGGAATACACTGCGGGACGTTGGGGTATCGTTCGACGATATCCGCTGGGCCCAATCGCAGGAATCACCCCGTTCAATTTTCCTTTGAACCTGGTCGCCCACAAAGTCGCGCCTGCGATCGCTGCGGGTTGTCCGATCATCCTCAAGCCTGCTCCTCAAACGCCTTTGTCGTCATTACTGCTCGCGGAGGTTGTACAACAGGCGGGCTGGCCGGACGGAGGTTTAAATGTTCTGCTGCTATCGAACGAAGATGCTGGGCTTCTCGTTTCCGACGACCGTATAAAGATGATCAGCTTCACCGGAAGCGCAGTGGTTGGTTGGGAGATCAAAAAACAGGCTAGCAAGAAGAAAGTGGTTCTTGAATTAGGTGGGAACGCCGGGGTCATCGTTCACAGTGATGCGGACGTAGCGTACGCCGCTGAACGATGTGTCGTGGGAGGTTTTGCATATGCTGGACAGACATGCATTTCGGTCCAGCGAATTCTTGTGGAGCAATCGGTTTACGGAAAGTTCGTTGACCTCCTGCTGGCAGGTGTCGACAAACTGAAAACTGGGGATCCCCTCGATGATGCAACCGATCTGGGTCCACTCATTCGTGAGAGGGATGCCGTACGAGCCAGCGATTGGGTGCAGGAAGCAGCGCGAGGCGGAGCCCGTATTTTGCGAGGTGGTCAACGCAAAGGTTCAATGCTCGAGCCCACGGTGCTGACCGGCACCCGTCCCGACATGAAGGTGAATTGCCAGGAGATCTTCGCTCCCGTTGTGACAGTCGAACACTATACCGACTTTAACGACGCCCTGCGGCAGATCAACAGTTCGCCGTATGGCTTGCAAGCTGGATTGTTTACACGCGACGCGAAACTCCTGTTCCAGGCCTACGATGAACTTGAAGTCGGTGGATTGATCGCAGGCGACGTTCCCGCGTTTCGGATTGATCATATGCCCTACGGCGGCGTGAAAGATTCAGGTCTCGGACGAGAAGGCTTGCGCTATGCAATTGAAGAAATGACTGAGCCGAAGTTGCTTGTCATGAATCTTCGCTGATAATTTTTATCCTGCGGTTGTTGAAAAACACAACTTGTTTTCTCAAGAAGCAATTTACGCAAAAAATTTCTGACTTGTATCTCTGTCTATCTTCCACAAAACTCCCAAGCTGTTATAATCACCGGTTTCAGTGGCACGCGTCACAATTGTCTGTGACTGCTGGTCGGGACAAAAACGCTAGAGAAACCGGGCCTCCGAGCGGTTCGCTGGTCTTAACGCTTACGTTCCATGCAGATCTTTCATCGCAGTACCAATACGCTGTCGCGGGCTACCATTTATGGTGCCGTGTTTGTTGTCGCAGCGTTGTTTTGGGCCATGGCACAGATCCAGCGCTCGCCGTACATCACGTATGCCGGAGTCGCGAAGCCTCAACCCGTGCCCTTCAGTCATCAACACCATGTGACCGGCTTGGGAATTGATTGTCGTTATTGTCATACTTCGGTTGAGACATCGAGCTTCGCAGGAATTCCGCCGACCAAGACATGTATCAATTGCCACTCGCAAATTTGGACGAACGCTGCATTGCTTGAACCCATTCGCGAAAGTTTCCGCACCGATAAATCTCTTGAATGGACCCGCGTCAACCAGCTCCCCGACTTTGTTTATTTCAATCACAGCATTCATGTGAACAAGGGAGTCGGCTGCAATACGTGCCACGGCCCGGTCGACAAGATGCCGCTGATGTATCAGTTCGCGTCCCTGCAAATGGAGTGGTGCCTGGAGTGTCATCGCGCACCAGAAAAGTTTGTCCGCCCCCGCGAGCAGGTTTTCAACATGCGCTATGAGCAGCCGACCAGCGGGAAGCCCGTCATGATCGACGGCGCTAAGTTCACTGAACAACTTGCGCTTGGACGAGCGCTCGCTAAGAAGTACAACGTGCGAGCGCCGATGGATATTACGACGTGTTCCACCTGTCACCGATAACGGAGTTGGAGTTTTGAGAGTCGTTTGGCAATGAACATGGACGAGCAGACAAAACAAAAGCCGGTCGAGGATGTTTGTCCCAGCAAAAAGGGCAAACTGAGCCTCGAAGATGTACAGGCGAAACTCGAGCAAACGAGTGGCCCACAGTATTGGCGCAGCCTCGAGGAACTTGCCGGCGCACCGGAATTCCATGAGATGTTGCACCGCGAGTTCCCGAAAGGCGCGTCTGAGTGGCTCGACACGGTTTCTCGCCGGGGTTTTCTACGGTTGATGGGCGCCTCCATGGCGCTTGCCGGAATGACAGGCTGTACCAAACTCCCGCTCGAACCAATTGTCCCGTACGTCAAGCAACCGGAAGAAGTAGTTCCGGGGCGACCGATGTTTTATGCGACCGCGATGACCCTCGGCGGCTATGCATCTCCGCTGTTGGTCGAAAGCCACCTGGGACGTCCCACGAAGATTGAAGGCAATCCGGAACATCCTGCGAGCGAGGGCGGGACCGATATTTTCTCTCAGGCTTCGCTACTAGATCTCTACGACCCGGATCGCTCACAAACCGTCATCAACCTCGGCGATATCCGTTCGTGGCCTCGCTTTGTGGACGCAGTGCGTGGACCGCTCAATGCTCAGAAGGGCTTGGGTGGCGCTGGAATACGAATTCTTAGTCAAACCGTGTCGTCTCCTTCGCTCGCGGCGCAGATTCGAGCGATTGTGACTCTCTATCCTCAGGCCAAGTGGCACGTTTACGAGCCGGTCAATCGCGACAATGTGATGGCTGGGGCGCAGATGGCATTCGGTCAGCCCGTCGAGACGCAGTACAGGTTCGACGCGGCTGATGTCATCGTGTCGCTTGACGCCGACTTTTTGTATGCAGGATTCCCCGGATCCGCTCGATACATCCGTGACTATGCAAGTCGACGGGATCCTGACAAAAACATTAATCGCCTCTACGTAGCAGAAAGCACTCCATCGTCGACCGGATTTAAAGCCGATCATCGTCTGCCGATGCGTGCCGGCGAAATCGAAGCTTTCGCGCGGGCACTTGCAGGAGCACTGGGTGTGGCTGGTGTTTCAGCGTCTGTGGAGGGAGAACAGCAGAAGTTCTTGTCTGCAGTAGCTAAGGATCTCCAGGAGCACCGTGGTTCTTCGGTTGTCCTGGCTGGAGACCATCAGCCGGCTGTTGTTCACGCGCTTGCCCACGCAATGAACGGGGTGCTGGGCAATGTTGGGAAGACTGTGATCTATACCGATACAGTCGACGCCAACCCCGTTGACCAAACCAATTCGCTGCGAGATCTGGTCGCCGAAATGCGCGCCGGTAAGGTTGATCTCTTATTGATTCTTGGTGGAAATCCTGTCTACGACGCTCCCGTTGACTTGGGTTTCGCCGACGCGCTTAAAAATACGAATGTTCCACTCCGTGTGCATCTCGGATTGCACAACAATGAGACTGCGGAGCTTTGTCACTGGCACATCAACGAAGCGCATTATCTTGAAGCTTGGGGCGATACCCGCTCATATGACGGCACCGTCACCATCGTTCAACCTCTGATTCAGCCCCTCTATTCAGGACGCAGCGCGCTTGAAGTCGCAGCATTTTTCTCTGGCCAACCAAACGTTACCGGCTATGAGCTCGTGCGCGGATACTGGCACAAGCAGCATAGTGGTGACTTCGATTCCTTCTGGCGGAAATCTGTTCATGACGGGTTGGTAGCAGGCTCAGCGTTTTCGCCGAAACAAGTCTCGCTGAAAGCCGGCGGATTCCCATCGTCGTCCCCGGAAGCTGGCGAAATCGAAATTAACTTTCGGCGCGACCCGGCGATCTACGATGGTCAATTTGCGAACAACGGATGGCTTCAGGAACTCCCGAAGCCGCTGACGAAATTGACATGGGACAACGCAGTTCTGATCAGCCCTGCGATGGCGGATCGGATGAAACTCAAAACCGAAGACATGGTCGAGCTCGATGTTCGGGGCCGCAAGGCGCAAGCGCCGATCTGGATTCAGCCGGGTCACCCGGACAAATCAATCACTGTTTTTCTTGGTTACGGGCGTAAGCGAGCGGGTCGCGCCGGTACTGGCCTTGGCTTTGACATGTATTCGGTGCGCACGACTTCTGCTCTTTGGTTTACGAACGGTGTGCAGATCCGAAGTCTTGGAGACACCTACAAGCTCGCAACGACCCAGGGCTATCAGACAATGGATACGCCTGTAGGCGAGCGTGAGCTGGTGCAGGCTGCCACGCTTGAGAAATACCGGGAAGAGCCGAATTTCGCGAAAGAAGGCGAGCCGCCCACCGAGTTAACGCTCTACAAGCCTTACGACTACAAGAAAGAACCTTACGCATGGGGCATGGCGATTGATATGAATTCCTGCGTAGGGTGCAACAACTGCATCCTTGCGTGTCAGTCGGAAAACAACATTGCCGTTGTGGGGAAAGAGCAAGTCGTTAAAGGTCGCCACATGCACTGGCTGCGCGTGGACGTTTATTACGAAGGCGATCGCGCCCATCCAGCCGCACATTTCCAACCGGTGCCCTGCATGCAGTGCGAGAACGCGCCCTGTGAGGTTGTGTGTCCGGTCGGAGCCACGGTGCATAGCACCGAGGGATTAAACGACATGGTCTACAACCGCTGTATCGGCACTCGATACTGCTCGAATAACTGTCCGTACAAGGTACGTCGCTTCAACTTCCTGCTTTTCCAGGATTGGGAGACGCCGCAGTACAAGATGATGCGCAACCCGGATGTGAGCATCCGCAGCCGTGGCGTGATGGAGAAGTGCACCTACTGCATTCAAAGGATTAACGAGCACCGCATCGATGCAGAACGCGCCGACAGCATGATCAAAGACGGCGATCTGCAGACGGCATGTCAACAATCGTGCCCGGCCGATGCGATTGTTTTTGGCAATATCAACGACCCGAACAGTCGAGTTTCGAAATTGAAGTCACGGGCCCGCAACTATTCGTTGCTGGGTGAGCTGAACACTCGTCCGCGCACTACCTATTTGGCAGAAATTCGTAATCCGAACCCCGAGATGGAAGCGTAGTCGGAGAGCTGTTAGACATGGCAGAGCAAGAAGAAGCACTCGGCAGAAGCGCACCGGTCATCGAGCCGGGACACACTTTTGCCACAGTAACCGACAAGATCAGCTCCATCGTGCTGACGCGTCCCACGTCCAAGAGTTGGATTGTGGGATTCACCGTTGGCTTCGCGCTCACGATGATGATGCTGTTTGCGATCGGATACCTAGTCGTGAGAGGGACGGGCATTTGGGGAATCAATATCCCTATCGGCTGGGGCTTTGCCATCGTCAATTTCGTATGGTGGATCGGCATTGGTCACGCCGGGACTTTGATCTCTGCCATCCTGCTTTTACTCCGACAATCGTGGCGCAATTCGATCAACCGGTTTGCTGAGGCGATGACGCTCTTCGCAGTCATGGCAGCCGGCATCTTTCCGCTGATCCATACGGGCCGTCCTTGGCTTGCTTATTGGATGTTTCCTTACCCCAACACCATGGGGTATTGGCCACAGTTCCGCAGTCCGCTGATCTGGGATGTGTTCGCGGTCTCCACCTACTTCACCATTTCACTAGTCTTCTGGTTCATCGGACTCATCCCGGATCTGGCAACCTTGCGTGACCGGTCACACAACCGCTTTGCGAAAATTATCTACGGCATTCTCGCGTTAGGTTGGCGTGGATCGGCCCGTCATTGGCATCGCTACGAAACGGCGTATCTGCTTCTTGGCGGATTGGCAACACCGCTGGTACTTTCAGTGCACACGGTAGTCAGCTTCGACTTCGCCATCGCTATTGTTCCGGGATGGCACACGACAATTTTCCCCCCGTACTTCGTGGCGGGAGCCATTTATTCGGGCTTCGCGATGGTCATGATGCTCGCAATTCCGATCCGCAAGATTTACAACCTGGAAGATTTCATCACCGATCGCCATCTACAAAATTCGGCGAAGGTCATGCTCGCGACCGGATGGATCGTCGCTTATGGCTACGGGATGGAAGCATTCATGGGCTGGTACAGCGGAAATAAATTCGACTCCTTCCTTCTCTGGAATCGTCTGCACGGTCCTTACGCGGTTTGGTATTGGGCATTGCTGATTTGCAACATCGGCATTCCGCAGGCACTTGCTTTCCGGAAGATGCGGACCAGTCCGCTATGGCTTTGGTTGATCTCGTTGGTTGTCCTGGTTGGCATGTGGCTCGAGCGGTTCATTATCGTGGTGGTCAGCCTGCATCGAGACTTCGTTACTTCTTCCTGGGGCATGTACTACCCAACGAAGTGGGATTGGATGACCTACATCGGGACGATGGGCATGTTCCTGGCTGCCATTTTCCTGTTCGTGCGCATCCTGCCAATGATTTCAATTTTTGAAATGCGCACTCTGCTGCCGGAAGCGGAGGTCAAAGAATGAGCGCCCACGAAAAACACCAACATCCGGTCTATGGGCTGATGGCTGAATTCGACTCGGCTCAGGATTTGATCGAAGCCGCAAACCGCACTCGAGAGGCGGGCTACAAGAAGATTGACGCGTACAGTCCGTTCCCAATTGAAGGAATGGCAGAAGCGATTGGGTTTCACAAGAACGGGGTGCCGCTGGTGGTTTTGATCGGAGGCATCGTCGGCGGACTGACGGGCTACGCCCTGCAGTACTGGATTGCCACCATGGCGTACCCAGTGAATGTGGGCGGCAAGCCCTTTCACTCCTGGCCGTCGTTCATCATTGTGACGTTCGAGATGACGATCTTGTTCGCCGGTCTATCTGCAGTGCTTGGCATGTTGGCGCTAAATGGTTTGCCCATGCCGTACCACCCGGTTTTCAATGTGCCGCGCTTCGCTCTGGCATCGAAGGATCGTTTCTTTTTGATCATCTTCGCTTCGGATGCGAAGTACGACGCCGCTGGTACGCGGCAGTTCCTCGAAGGGTTTCATCCCCGATCGCTTTCGGAGGTGCCAAGTTAACGTCATGCCTAACTTGCGCACATTGCTGCCTTGCGTCGTACTGATCGTGATGGCGACGTCTGCTTGTCGTCTCGATATGCACGTGCAGCCCCGCTTCAACCCGCTCGCTAAAAATGATTTTTTTGCGGACCAGCGCTCGGCGCGCCCGCTCGTGGAAGGCACGGTTGCGCGCGGTGAGTTGCGCGCCGATGCCTATTTCTACACGGGCAAGATCGATAACAACCCTGGTGATTATTTCCCATTCGCGGTCGACGAGACTGTGCTGGCACGTGGGCGGGAGCGATTCAACGTGTTTTGCGCGCCCTGTCATTCACGGCTCGGCGACGGAAATGGGTTCATCCCATCTCGCGGATTTCCGCGGAAACCGCCGTCCTATCACATTGAGCGATTACGCAAAGCCCCAGTCGGATACTTCTTCGACGTGATGACGAATGGTTTTGGTTTAATGCCCGACTACGCTTCTCAAATTCCGCCGAAGGATCGCTGGGCCATCGTTGCTTACATTCGCGCATTGCAGCTAAGCCAGAATGCAAAGATGGCTGACGTTCCTAAAGGGCAAAGGTTGCCCTCCGAGTTGCCAAAGTTCGAACAGCCCGGCACGGGGGCGACACTGCCGATACCTGAAGCGTCCAACGCCCCGACCGAGGAGTGGAAATGAGTACGGCTGCTCACTTCACCAAGGCGGAACTGATGGCGCCACCGCAGGCGCAGACGATCCAAATGCGATCCTTTTGGATCGGCGTAGCTTTTGCGGCGATTGTCCTGTTCGGGATCTGGAGAGCGCCGGAAGCTGTGTACCCCGCTTACCTGATTTCTTACATGGGCTGGCTCGGTGTCACTTTGGGTAGTCTCGCGCTGATCATGCTCCAGCACATGACGGGTGGCGGCTGGGGTGTCGTGGGGCGTCGTGTATGGGAAGCGGCTACGCGGACCCTGCCTCTGATGTTCGTGCTGTTCATCCCAATCGCTGGTGGAATACCGAATCTTTACCAGTGGGCCGATCCTGAAGAATTGGCACGGGATCCGCACCTCAACGAGATCGCTCACAGTTACCTGAACGCCCACGGATTCGTTTATCGAGCCATTGCGTATTTCGTGATTTGGGCATTCCTGATTTTTCTGCTGAATCGCTGGTCAACGGAGCAGGATGAACGCAGTTTCGACACATTGCGTTTCCGGCAACTTAGCGCTCCCGGACTGATCCTTTACGCATTTACCATTTCTTTCGCCGCCATCGATTGGGTGATGTCGTTGCAGGCGCGATGGATCTCCACCATCTATGGCTTGCTTTTCCTGGTTGGCCAAGGACTGTCAGCGCTCTGTTTTTTGATCATTATCGAGACGATCCTCTCGAAGCGTAAACCTGTTTCGGATTACCTGAAGCCAACCGAGATCCACGATCACGCGAAATTAACCTTGGCGTTTGTCATGCTCTGGGCCTACTTCAACTTTTCGCAATGGCTCATCATCTGGGCAGGCAATTTGCCTGAGGAAATTACGTGGTACTTCCGTCGGTTGCATGGCGGATGGGATTACGTGGGTCTTTTTCTCGCGGTATTCCATTTCGCGGTTCCGTTCGGCATTTTGCTCGGGCGCCGGTTCAAGCGCAAAACGAGCACTATGGTTTGGGTTGCCGCGTGGCTGATGCTTATGCGCATTGTCGACATCTGGTGGAATGTTGACCCGGTCTTCTATCCGAGCGTCAGCCTGTACCCAGGCTTTTTGTGGACGCTCATCTGCTCGGTCGCAATTGGTGGACTCTGGCTGGCCTACTTTTTCCGCAACCTGAGAACGAGGCCGTTACTCCCACTCATGGCGCCGGAAACCGCCAAACTTTTGGAATCAGAACATGAGTAACGACAACCTGGATAACGGACATAACCCGGAAGTGAGCTTCGAGCCGGAAGATCTACAGGCGCGGCCCATCATCACCGCGCTGATCGGCTTGGGTCTTGCGTGCAGCGCGATCTATTTCATCGTCCTTTGGATGTACACGTTCCTCGATCGCTATCAAGCCACGCATCAAACCGGGGCGAGTCCGCTCGTGGCAACGCAAACCGATACGCGGCACATCACGCCCGCGCAAATCGAAGGGTTCCCGCAACCCAGGCTCGAAATCGATGAGCGGGGACAGCTCGACAGCATTCGCATCAAAGAAGAGGAAACCCTCAACAGCTATGGGTGGGTGGACGAGAGTGCAGGAGTTGTTCACATTCCGATTCAGCAGGCGATGCAGTTGCTAGTGGAACAAGGTCTGCCTACTCGGCCTTCAGCAGCGGAGACACCCGCGCAGAAGAATACCGTTCCTGCGAAGAAAGCTGCTCAAAACTCCAGAACGCCAGCAACCTTGGCTAAGAAACAATAGATCTGATGAACCTGTCTCTCCCAATTCGGGTTCTTGTAGCCACCTTGGCTTTGGTTGCCGCAGCCACAGCGCAGCCCTTTCGCGGCCAGATGGGTTCCCTCGCATCTCCCCCGACGGATCAGCGGCCTCCAATGCTGAAGCAAGTAGGAATCGATCAACACCTCGACCAGCAAATTCCACCCGACCTTAGTTTCCGCGATGAGAGTGGTAAGACAGTTCGTCTGAGTGACTATTTCGGCAAGAAACCCGCAATCCTGAATTTGGTTTACTACCAATGCCCAATGCTCTGTGGCGAAGTGCTGAGCGGCATGACGAGCGCGCTGGGCATGGTGAATTTCAACATCGGCAAGGAATTCGACGTGATCACGGTCAGCATTGATCCGCGGGAAGGACCGGATCTTGCCATCGCGAAAAAAAATACGTTCGTACAAAGATACCGCCGGCCGGGCGCCGAAAATGGCTGGCATTTTTTGACAGGCGATCAGAAAAATATCACCGCGCTCGCCAGCGCCGCCGGGTTTGGATATGAGTACGACGAAGCTTCCGGACAATTCGCGCATGCCACCGCAATCATGGTGCTGACGCCGGACGGAAAAATTTCGCGTTACCTGTACGGTGTCGACTATCCACCCAAAGATCTTCGTTTGGCTTTGGTCGAGGCTTCTCAACGCAAGATCGGCGGCGTAGTCGATCAAATTCTTCTTTACTGCTATCACTACAACCCGGCGACTGGAAAATACGGCGCCATCATCACTAACGTTCTGCGGATCGCCGGCGGAATTACGGTGTTCATTGTCGGCGCATTCGTGTTTGTCATGTTTCGTCGGGATACGAATATGAAGCACGCGGAAACGGAGCGGGTCGGGTAACTATGTGGGATAACTTTCCATTATGGCCGGAGCGCGCTTCGACCATGGCGAGCAACGTAGACGCTCTCTACATTTTCTTGCTGCTCGTCTGCGGAACCATGACGGTTCTGGTGTCGTTGACCGTCATCTACTTTGCAGTCAAGTATCGTAAACGTCCCGGTCATCGTGCCCACCAGATCGAGGGATCGCACGTTCTGGAAATTACCTGGTCCGTTTTGCCCATGGGCGCTTTCCTGATCTTCTTCGCTTGGGGCGCGGTTATCTATTTCCAGGAGCGCACACCTCCGCGCGACGCAATGGAGGTCTACACGGTCGCAAAGCAGTGGATGTGGAAGTTCGAGCATCCGGAAGGAACACGCGAGATCAATGCCCTGCACGTTCCAACCGGGCGTGATGTAAAAATCATCATGACCTCGCAAGACGTCATTCATAGCTTCTTTGTCCCGGCCTTCCGTATTAAGCAGGATGTTGTCCCCGGCCGTTACACCACGGCATGGTTTCGTGCGACAAAACCGGGAACGTATCATCTGTTTTGCGCAGAGTATTGCGGTACGCAGCATTCCGGAATGATCGGCGACGTGGTCGTCATGGAACCGGCCAAATACGAGGCTTGGCTCAGCGGAGGCGCATCTAGCGCCCCTCTTGCCGTGACAGGACAGAATCTTTTTACACAATTGGGATGCAGCACCTGCCATCTATCCAACTCGCAGGGTCGCGGCCCCAATTTGGTAGGAATTTTTGGCAAGAAAGTATTGCTCGAAGATGGCCGCACGCTAGTAGCTGACGAAAATTACGTGCGCGAATCCATCGTGAGTCCGGGCTCCAAGATCGTCTCCGGATTCAAACCGATCATGCCTACGTTCCAGGGCATCATCAGTGACGACCAACTGAATGCGCTGGTCGCGTACGTGAAGTCGTTGAGCCAGCAGCAGCCAGGAGAGGGTGCCGGCAGCGTCGCCGCTGCCAGCCCGCAACCCAAGACGCGACAGGTGCAATAAGTATGGCGAGCGTAACCACAATCCCGGAGCGCGACAACTATCTAACAAACGGATACGGCATCAAGTCGTGGTTGCTGACCACCGACCACAAGCGGATTGCCATGCTGTACCTCGCCTCGATCACGTTCTTCTTTTTCATCGGCGGCATGTTCGCGCTGCTCGTACGTCTCGAATTGCTGACTCCAGAAGGGGACTTGCTCCAAGCGGATACCTATAACAAAGCCTTCACCATGCACGGCATGATCATGGTGTTCTTCTTCCTGATTCCTGTCGTGCCGGCAGTTCTCGGAAACTTCCTTGTACCGATCATGATCGGAGCCAAGGATCTGGCGTTCCCCCGCATCAACTTGTTGAGCTGGTATCTGTACATCATCGGCGGGATTTTGATCACGCACTGCATGTTGACGGGTGGCGTAGATACAGGGTGGACCTTCTACACCCCGTACAGCACCGCGTTTACGAATACCAAGATTATTGAGGCTGGACTCGCCGCCTTCGTTGCGGGGTTCTCGTCAATCTTTACAGGATTGAACTTCATAGTTACGGTTCACCGCATGCGTGCTCCCGGCATGACGTGGGGACGGTTGCCGTTGTTCATCTGGGCGAACTACGCAACCAGCATCATCATGATTCTCGGCACGCCGGTGATCGCAATTACGATCATCCTGGTTGCCGCCGAGCGCTTGTTCCATCTGGGGATCTTCGATCCGAAGCTCGGTGGCGATCCGCTACTGTTCCAGCATCTCTTCTGGTTCTATTCACACCCAGCGGTTTACATCATGATCCTGCCGTCGATGGGTGTAATCAGCGAGATCATCACCGCGTTCTCGCGCAAACGCATATTCGGATACAAATTTGTGGCATTGTCGTCGATCGGAATCGCCATCATCGGTTTCCTGGTATGGGCGCATCACATGTTTGTTTCCGGCATGTCGCTTTATGCCGCCTTGATCTTCAGCTTTCTTACGTACCTGGTGGGCGTTCCATCTGCCATCAAAGTCTTTAACTGGACAGCCACTTTGTACAAAGGATCCATCTCATACACGACGCCGATGCTCTATGCGCTCGGCTTTATTGGGTTGTTCTTGATCGGCGGACTCACCGGATTGTTCCTGGCATCGCTCGGTATCGATGTGCACGTAACCGATACGTACTTCGTGGTGGCTCACTTTCACTACGTGATGGTCGGCAGCGTTCTCATGGCTTACCTCGGGGGAATGCATTTCTGGTGGCCAAAGATCTCTGGCCGCATGTATCCGGAAGGCTGGGGCCGATTGGCTGCATTAATCGTATTCATCGGCTTCAATCTCACATTTTTCCCGCAGTTCGTGTTGGGCTACCTCGGGATGCCACGCCGCTACTGGCAGTACAAGAGCGAATATCAAGTGTTGAACATCTTTTCGACCGCGGGGGCGACGATCCTGGGCGTGGGATATGTTCTACCCCTGATCTACTTCATGTGGTCGATGCGTTATGGAAAGCCCGCAACTGATAATCCGTGGAGCGCGGCTGGTCTTGAGTGGATGACCTCTTCGCCGCCGCCAACGTTTAATTTTGATGAGACACCAGTTGTGAATTTCGAAGCATACGACTACGAACACATCAAGGAGAAGGAGGTGCCGGTTGCACACTAGCCCCGCCGCGAGCACAGAACACAATCCGGCACTCCGGCACCATTTCGCCAGCGTCGAGCAGCAGAAGAACTCTGCGTCGCTGGGAATGTGGCTCTTCCTGGTCACCGAAATCATGTTCTTCGGCGGGATGTTTTGCGCCTACCTGATTTATCGGCTTGCCCATTTCAACGACTTCGCAGCAGCCAGCAGTAGCCTGAATATCTGGCTCGGCGCTGGCAACACCGTCGTCCTGCTGTTAAGCAGTTTGACCGTGGTCCTCGCGGTGAATTCTGCGCAGCGCGGGAAGCGCAAGCTGCTTGTCTTCTATCTCGTCGCCACCATTGTTCTCGGCGTGACGTTCTTAGGTGTCAAGGCGAAGGAGTATCACGACAAGTATGTCGAGCACCATATCCCAGGGGCTGATTTCAACTTCAAGGAAGAGCACACCGCCGGGCACGACGAACTGCCGCCCGTCAATCAGCAGCACGCGCAGATGTTCTTTTCTCTTTATTTTGTGATGACCGGCATGCACGCCATTCACATGATTATCGGCGTTGGTTTGTTCGCTGGACTAGCGGTCATGGCGTGGAAAGGACGATACGACGAAAATTACAACACTCCCGTCGAGAACGCAGGCCTTTACTGGCATTTCGTAGACGTTGTATGGATTTATCTTTTCCCGTTGCTTTACCTGATCAGCCGTCACCACTGAGGACGACATGTCGGAACACGAACACTCAATCGGGTTTTACGTTCTTATTCTCGTCGCGCTCTTGATATTGACCGGCGTCACTGTCTTTGCAGCGCGCGTGAATCTCCATGCCTGGAATCCGGTTGTTGCGTTGGCGATCGCTTCTCTGAAAGCTGTTCTTGTTGTCTTGTTTTTCATGCACGTGAAAGGTGCCAGCGAAAAAATGACCAAGGTCGTAATTTTCTCGGGCATTTTCTTCCTCCTTCTCCTGCTCACGCTCACCATGGCCGATTACGGCACTCGTCTTTGGACCTAGACGGCGCGGCAGCATTTTCAGTCCTAGCGCAATTCAGCGCTGAGCGACACTGATCCGCACTACTTGCGCCCCCCCTCGCTTTCCTTGAAGATGATTGGCTGCCTATTCCTATGCCGGTTCGTGATTCGTCCTTCATTCCCGAAGATTCTCTTACCGCCCGTGCGCGAACCTCTAAGGCGGCTCACGTCGACGCCGCTGCCTTGGAAAGGGCTCTGCAAAAACAGATTCGGGGCGAAGTGCGATTCGACTACGGTAGTCGCGCCCTATATTCGACTGACGCCTCCAATTACCGGCAGGTCCCAATCGGAGTCGTTGTGCCGCGCAATAACGACGATGTCCTCGCAGCGGTCGCTTTATGTCGGCAATATGGGGCTCCCCTCCTGCCCAGAGGTGGTGGCACATCGCTCGCCGGACAATGCTGCAATGTTGCTGTCATTGTCGATTTCTCGAAATACATGGCTGGGATTCTTACTGTTGATCCCGGCCGCCGGCTCGCGCGAGTACAGCCCGGAGTGATTCTCGATCACCTTCGTTCCGCTGCCGAACGCCACCGCCTCACGTTCGCACCTGACCCTGCCACGCACGATCGCTGCACGCTCGGCGGCATGATCGGCAATAACTCCTGTGGCGTCCATTCCGTGATGGCAGGTAAGACGGACGACAACATCGAATCCCTCGATATCGTGACCTACGACGGCTTGCGAATGACCGTCGGCGCGACAGCGAGCGAGGAACTCGAGAGCCTTATTCGCGCGGGCGGCCGTCGCGCGGAAATTTATGCGGGTTTGAAGTCGCTCGCGGCTAAATACGGCGAACTCGTACGACAGAAGTTCCCGAAGATTCCGCGGCGTGTGTCCGGATACAACCTGAACTACTTGTTACCCGAAAACGGTTTTCACGTTGCGCGAGCACTGGTCGGCTCCGAGGGTACGTGTGTCACATTGCTGGAGGCGAACTGCCAGCTGGTGGAGAGCCCACAAGAGCGAGTGCTCTTGGTAGTTGCCTGGCCGGACATTTTCCTCTGCGCTGATAGTGTCCCTCTCGTCATGTCCCACAAGCCCATTGGCCTTGAAGGCTTCGACGACATCTTGGTAAAGGCCACGCGCCGCAAGGGTATCAACGCCGAAGGCCTGGCGCTCCTTCCCGATGGAAGCGGTTGGTTATTGGTTGAATTTGGCGCTGACACCAAGGCTGAAGCCGAAGCAAACGCCCGCGCGTTGATGAAAGCACTACTACAGTCACCCATTCCCCCCAACATGCGTCTGCTCACTGACTGGCAGCAAATGAAGCGCATGTGGGAAGTTCGTGAGTCGAGCCTGGGCGTTACCTCTCACGTGCCCGGCGAGCCTCTACGCTGGGAGGGGTGGGAAGACTCGGCCGTCGCTCCGGACAAATTGGGGAACTACCTGCGCGATCTCCGCAAACTGATGCAGGCTTACAGCTATGAAGGATCCTTCTATGGGCATTTCGGACACGCCTGCGTCCACACGCGCATGGATTTCGATCTGGAGACGGAGGAAGGAATCAAGAAATTCCGCCGCTTCATGGAAGAGGCTGCAGACCTGGTCGTCGGCTACGGGGGATCTCTCTCCGGCGAGCATGGCGACGGACAGGCACGCGCCGAACTCTTACCACGCATGTTCGGCCCCGAACTCGTGCAGGCATTTCGCGAATTCAAGGCGATCTGGGATCCAGATTGGAAGATGAACCCCGGCAAACTCGTCGAGCCCTACAGGATGGACGAGAACCTGCGTCTCGGCGCCAACTACGATCCGTGGCAGCCGCAAACGCATTTCCAGTTTCCCGAGGACAACGGCAGCCTTGCAGCCGCAACCCTACGATGCGTTGGAGTTGGCAAATGCCGCCGCTACGAAGGCGGAGTCATGTGCCCGAGCTTCCGCGTGACGCGCGAGGAAGAACATTCGACCCGTGGGCGCGCGCACTTGCTTTGGGAAATGACCCAGGGAGATGTGGTCCGCGACGGCTGGAAGGATGAACGAGTCAAGGAATCGCTGGACTTATGTCTCGCCTGCAAAGGGTGCAAAAGCGACTGTCCCGTGGGGGTCGACGTAGCCACCTACAAAGCAGAATTTCTCGAGCACTACTACGAGGGTCGTCTGCGACCGCTGAGTAAGTTCGTATTCGGCAATATCGACATCTTTGCGCACCTCGCGTCGGTCGTTCCCGGCTTCGTGAATATAGCAACCCAGCTTCCGGTCGTAAGCGAGATTTCAAAGCTGCTAGGTGGTGTACCGCGTCAACGGCGCATCCCCGCGTTCGCCTCGCAGACTTTCAAATCGTGGTTTGCCCGCCGAAAAGGAAAAAACCTCGGCCGCACGGCGGTTGTCCTATGGCCCGATACTTTCAACAATTATTTCCAGCCGGACACAGCCAAAGCCGCCGTGGAAGTTTTGGAGGCTGCGGGCTTTCACGTTCTCTTACCCGAAGGCAATCTGTGCTGCGGGCGCCCGCTCTACGACATCGGCATGCTGGACCGGGCTGAAGCGCACCTGCTTAAGATTCTCGACACCCTGTTGCCGGAAATCGAAGCCGGTATCCCGGTCGTAGGACTTGAGCCGAGCTGTGTTGCCGTCTTTCGCGATGAACTCACCAATCTTTTTCCTGATGACGTCCGTGCCCGTGCGCTTTCGCAGCAAACATTCCTGTTGAGCGAGTTCCTCGAACGGTACGCGAAGAATTTCCAGCTTCCGCGCATCGCCCGAAAAGCACTCGTACATGGGCACTGCCACCACAAGGCCATCATGAAAATGAATGCTGAGGAGGCGGTCCTGACCCGGATGGGCATGGATTTCGATTCCCCCGCCCCAGGATGCTGTGGCATGGCCGGCGCCTTCGGATTCGAGAACGATAAGTACGAGATCTCGCGCGAAATTGGCGAACTTGAGTTGTTGCCAGCCGTCCGTGACGCGAGCCCCGAAACCCTCATCATTGCCAACGGGTTTAGTTGCCGCGAACAGATCTCCCAGGAAACCGGTCGACATGCCTTGCACCTCGCGGAAGTAATTCAGATGGGGCTTCGGCAGATGGGAGAGGCGATCCGGGAGCAGTATCCCGAACAAGTAAGCGTCCAACGCCGCGAGAAGGATATTCAAGACTCAATGAGGCGAAGTGCCTGGGCGCTCGCCGCTCTGGCTGCCAGTTCAGCGTTGCTTTGGGGGCTGTCCAACCGGCGTAACAGAGACTAGCCTGAGTGTTTTCGCTGATCGCAAAAGAACTAGTTTTTACGTTCTATCTTGTTCTAAATAAGTTACTTACGCCGCACCTGCCCAGCCTGCGGCTTTTCTGGGACAATAGCCAAACAGCCTCATCCAACCCCACCACGGTTGGCATAAAGACCTCCCGAGGCTTGGTGACATCATGGAAGCCACAACAATCCTATCTCCCGCCACCCGCGAGCAGCCCACCGCAACGGCTGACTCGGCGCTGAACGGCTCAGTCCTCGTGCTGATCCAATTCGATGTTTGCGAGGAGATCAAACTTGAGGAACTTCGCCGGATCTTCGGCGCGCGCACGGCTGAGGCCAGCTTTAAACATCCTGCCCCGGGGTATGTACAGTATCAGCGGCCGCCAGTCGTCGAGCCAATCGAGCCACTGGTTCTCGAGACAGGCGAACGGCTTGATGCCCAGATCAAGTATTACGACTACGGCGTACTCAGTGTGGTCTTCGAACTGCCCTTTTCGGGCGATTGGGACACGCTGGTTCGCCTATCTGGCCGCTGGGTGTGGGATACGGATTTTGCCAGCCTGGCGATGAAGGCCGTGAAAAAGAAGCTTGAGCGCGCTTCTCCCGCCTTGGTCAAGCCCTACGAAAATTGGTTGCACGAAGACTATTTCATTTTCCATCTCCGTGAAATGGACTCAAAGCCGTCCGCCGCGCAGTTGTTGGCGGTCCACGGCGACAAAGTCGCGCAAATCGTCCGCGGCGAAACTTCCCAGCTTTCCGAGGGTGAGCGCGCCGAGATTCTTCAAGGCCGCATCTCGTATTACCCGAATGATCTCGCCGTGATCGGCTGGAATGCCGCGTTTCTTTACGACACCAACGTTGGCGCAGAAACGGCTATCCAGCTCCTCGAATACGCCAATTCCCAGTTACTGGAGTTTCGCCACTACGACGACCTGCTCACCCGGGAGCTAGCCATTGTTTACGATTTCCTCGAACATGGCGGGGGCGGAATTCTTCGTCGTTGGCGTACGGCACGAGAGGCCAACCGCTTGCACACGGTCTGGCTTGATGTGAACGAACTCACTGAGCGCGCAGACAATGCCATCAAGTTTCTAAGCGATATGTTTTCGGCTCGTCTTTACAAGTTGGCCGCTGCCAAAATCGGGGTTCCCGACTACAAGACGCTCGTCAACCAGAAGCTTCGCACCGCGGAAGACCTCTATCGCTTCATGGTGGACCAGTTCCACCAAAGCCGCGCGTTCGTGCTTGAGCTAATGGTAGTCATCATCCTGATCATCGACCTCGTCTACCTGTTTCACGGATACAAGCCGATCTAGAACGTGCAACTCATAACTCCGGCTCTCGTTATTCTTTCTAAAGATGGCATCATCCCGAAGACCGCGTGTCCTCTCGAGGGCGGCGAGGGATCCGGCGTGAACATGAGCGCCCTCGTGCCAGGGCATGAGTCAACTCGCCGTTTATAATCCTCTCCTCATGCGCGGCCTCAAGAACAAGCGTGTCCTGGTCACTGGAGGCGCCAGCGGTATCGGCGCCGCAACTGCCAACCGGTTTCTCGAAGAGGGCTCCGCAGTCTGTGTCCTCGACCGTGACGACAATGCAAACCAGAAGATCAAGCAGCAGCTGCCCAATCTGGCGGCAACTCTGACAGCGGACGTTTCGAATCTGCAACAGGTTCAGACGGCCTTCGCCGAGGCGATCCGCGTTATGGGCGCTGTGGACGTGCTGATCAACAATGCTGGCATCAGCATCCGCCACAACTTCCTCGACATCTCGCCTGCTGAATGGGACAAGGTAATGGCGGTAAACTTGACGGGCGTTTTCTACATGGCTCAGACGGCCGCCAGGCACATGTGGGAGAAGGGAAGCGGCGTGATCGTCCATACGGCCTCGACGAATGGCATTGTCGGCCAGCCCTACTATGCCGACTACAACGCGACCAAGGCCGGAGTGATTGAGCTGACGAAATCCATGGCGCTGGAACTAGCGCCGAAGGTTCGCGTCTGCGCCGTTGCGCCCGGTTACGTCATGACCCCGATGCAGCGTGCCGAATACACCGACGAAATGTTGGCCGCAGTAAATGAGAAAATTCCGTTACGCCGCCACGCGCAGCCAGAAGAGATTGCTGCCCTTTTTGCATTCCTCGCCTCAGACGATGCCGCCTACATCACTGGCCACGTCTATACCTGCGACGGCGCAGAAACGGCGGGTGGATTGGCAAGTCGATGAATAATTAATTGGCACAAAGACGGGTGCCAAGAGCTTTGACCTCACAATGCAACTCGCAAATCGCACAGCGATAATCACTGGCGGCGCCTCTGGCATAGGCCGCGCCACTGCACAGCTTTTCGCCCGCGAAGGCGCTTCCGTCGTCATTACTGACATCAGCGAAGCAGCCGGACATGAAGCCGCCAAAGCCATCACCGATTCTGGCGGCCGCGCCGTCTTTGAAGGGGCCGATGTCACGAAAGATACTGATTGCCGCCGCGTCGCCGCTTTAGCTAAGCAGGCTTTCGGCTCGATCCACGTTCTCTTCAACAATGCCGGCATCATCCGTCGCGCCACAGTCCTCGATCTCAGCGAAGACGATTGGGATCGGGTTATGTCCGTTAACGTCAAAGCCATGTTCCTCATGTCAAAGCACGTGATCCCCCTCATGGAACAAGCGGGCGGCGGTTCGATCATTAACATGTCCTCTGGATGGGGACTGGCAGGAGGCGCAAAGGCAGCGGTCTATTGCGCATCGAAAGGCGCGGTCGTTCTCCTGACGAAAGCCATGGCGATTGATCACGGTCCACAAAAGATCCGTGTAAACTGCCTCTGCCCCGGCGACACCGACACCGGCATGCTGCGAAACGAGGCGCAGCAACTGGGGGAGGCAAGCGATCGGTTCTTCGCCGAGTCAGCGAAGCGACCCTTAGGCCGAGTGGGAAGTCCGAACGAAATCGCGCAAGCAGCGCTCTACCTAGCAAGCGATGCATCAAGTTTTGTGACAGGTGCAGCGCTGGTCGTAGATGGCGGTGGACTAGCGGGAAGTGCCTAGCCTTGGGCCCCTAACGCCAACCGCAAATTACAAATCACCAATCACCAAATTGCTTGTCTTGACCCCTAATGCGCTTACTCAATAAAGTTTCGTTAATCACTGGCGGCACCTCTGGAATCGGAGAAGCAACCGCCCTCCTTTTTGCAAAAGAGGGAGCAGCAGTCGCCATCACCGGACGTAACGAGAAACGAGGACATGCCGTCACTGCCCGCATCCTCGAATCCGGCGGCAAGGCTATTTTCCTCCGGACTGATGTGCGCAGGGCCGCGGAGTGCGAGCGCGCCGTCAATGAGACGATCAAAACCTTCGGGCGTCTCGATATCCTCTTCAATAATGCTGGTGTTTTCTATGCGCACGACACTCTCGAGTGCTCCGAACAAGAGTGGGATGAGCAGATCGACATCAACCTCAAAGGCACATTCCTGATGTCGAAGTACGCGCTGACCGGCATGATTGCGCAAAAGAACGGCGTCATCGTCAACAACAGTTCCGGATGGGGCATCGTTGGCGGCGACAAAGCGGTCGCCTACTGTGCCTCAAAGGGCGGAGTGGTTCTGATGACCAAAGCCATGGCGATTGATCACGGTCGTCAAGGGATCCGCGTCAACTGCGTTTGCCCGGGCGATGTCGAAACCCCGATGCTTCCCGAAGACGCAAAGTTGAGAGGTCTGAAGTGGGACGATTACATCGCGGGCTGCGCGAACCGTCCACTAGGGAGAGTTGGAACCGCCGAAGAGATAGCCAAGGCAGTGCTGTTCCTAGCCTGTGATGATTCGTCCTTCATGACGGGAGCCGCGCTGGTAGTCGACGGCGGTGGAACCGCGGATTGAAAGATCTCTTGCGTTGCCCTCGAGCTTTCAAGATTTCGGCTGAAGACCGAAGACCGAAGCTCGCACGAATTTCTCAGCGTTCTTTGCGGCAGTCCGCGCCGTTTGGCAGTTAAGCTTTGGACGTCATCAACATGACCTCGACCACCAAAACCCGCGCCAAATCCCGCGACTGGTTCACGAAGGCCCAACAGTCTTTGGTTGAAGGCGTGAACTCCCCTTCTCGAGGCGCGGCAGTCTACAAGAACGGGCCAGTCGTACTGCAAAAAGGCCGCGGCTCCCACGTCTGGGATCTGGATGCCAACGAATATGTAGATTTCATGATGTCCTTTGGCGCGACGATCCAAGGCCACGCTCATCCAAAGATTGTCGAAACGGTCACGCAGGCGATCAACGAAGGTTCTCACTTCGCCGCCGCCACGCCCGCCGAGGCCGAAGCCGCCGACCGATTTCGACGCATGGTCCCGAGCGCGGAGGCGGTCCGCTTCGCAAATACTGGAAGTGAAGCCACCATGCTAGCTCTGCGCCTGGCCCGCGCCCATACTGGCCGAACAAAATTCCTGAAATTCGAAGGTCACTACCATGGCTGGTACGACCCCTATTGCCTCAACGGACACAGTCATCCCATCGACCGGCTCGGGCCAAGCGAAAACCCGACAAAAATTCCTGACTCTGAAGGAATCCCACCGTCGGTGTTTGAAGACGTCGTGCTTGCCCCTTGGAATGACATCGAATCTCTGGAACGAATCCTGCGAACGCATGGCAAAGCGTTGGCTGCCATCATCACCGAGCCCATCATGGCCAACATGGGCTGCATCCTTCCTCGCGACGGATACCTGCAAAAAGTCGCGGAGCTTGCCCATCATCACGGAGCGCTCTTCATTCTTGATGAAGTCGTAACTGGCTTTCGCTACGCTCCCGGTGGCTGCCAGGAATATTACGGCCTGAAGCCCGACATCAGCACATTCGGCAAAGCACTCGGTGCAGGCTTTCCGATCGGTGCCGTCGCCGGACCTCGCACCATCCTCGATCGCATGCGCTGGGGCGACCACATGGTCCTGCACTACGGCACCTTCAACGGACATCGCCTCACGATGAAAGTGGTCGCTGCGAATCTTGATTTGCTTTCAACGGGCGGCGTGTACAAGAAACTGCACGCCATTGGCGACGCTGCCATTGCCGGCTTGCGCGAGATTTTCAAGCGCAGAGCAACTCCCGCAGTGGTCCAAGGCTTCGGGCCCATGTTCCAGATATACTTTACCGACAAGCCTGCCATTCACGACTACCGTGACTATTGCGCGTTCGCTGACACTGCTAAGTATTCGCGCTTCGTCCATGCATTGCTCGATCGTGGCATCTACATGACTCCGTCCAATGGGTTGCACTGGATCATCTCAACGGCCCACACCGAATCTGACGTCAAAGCGCTTCTAGAAGCTGCCGACGACGCTTGTGCAGCCATCACATGAGCGTTCCAATATGAAAGCCATCGTTTTCCTCGGCGGCGGACGCATCACTACCGCCCTCGTCGCTGGTCTGCGTCTCTCCGGTTATGACAAGCCTATCGTTGTCCACGACCGCAACGCCCATAAGCTGCGGAAACTAAAGAGAGAATTTGATGTCGAACCGGAGCCAAGCCTTTCCGACGCGGTATCCCGAGCAGAGATTGTGATCATCGCAGTAAGACCGGATGCCGTTCGCGACCTTCTTAGTGAAATGCAGCTGGTAGCGTTTCCTGCTGGCCAACCGCGAGGGCCGCAACTGGCGATCAGCTTGGCTGCTGGTGTTCCGCTGAAAGTGCTGAGTGCGCGACTGGGCGCACCTGTCCGATGGGCCCGCGCAATGCCAAGTCCCGTTTGTCGGACGGCCAAAGGTCTCACGGGTCTGGCGTTTTCCCGTGACATCACCCGCAGTCATCAGCGCAAAATCCGTTCCCTCTTTGCGCGCGTCGGGATCGTGCTCGACATTCCGGAAAAGCAATTCGATGCTTTCTCCGTAACCTACTCCTCGAGTCACGGATACCATGCACTGTCAGCGCTTGCCGAGTCGGCAATAAAGATAGGACTGGATCGCCAGACAGCTTTCATCGCTGCCGCGCACGCTCTCGCCGACGGTATCAGCTACTGGCGGGAAGGGAAGACGACCATCGCGGAACTCCTGAACGAAGCGGTGACCCCAGGCGGCGTAGCGGAAGCGACCATGATCGAGATGGACACGTCCGGATACCGCCGCGCCATCCAGAACGGCCTGCGCGCAGGTTTACGTCGTACTCGCGCCAACGCAAAACGATCCAAGTGAAGGCGCGCTTGACCGGTCGGACACGACGGCCCTTCTTCGTCACGGGAAAGACACAACCGCGTAGTCGATTGGGAATTCGTGTTTATGAACGACGGGCCCGTCCTGGGAGTCAGGCTTCCATGGTTGGGCTGCGTCTAGAGAATCAGGAACCGTAACGACACCAAGCTGGGTGAAAGTTTCAAGTTCATATGGGGTACCTTCCGCGCCCAATGGAGAACTAAAGTCCATCAGTTGAAAATGCAAATGGGGCGCATTGGAGTTGCTCGAGTTGCCTAGGGAGAGCCAGAGACCGTTTTGATTAGAGTTGTGTTTGCTTGAGTCATAGTTTGAGAAACAGCGTAGATGTGCCCTGGTGGTCATCGAAAATTCCATCCAGGAAAATGATCTGAAAACATTCGAAAAACATACGCTAGAGAAGATCAAGAAGCGAGACGCATTCCCACCCGCCACAACCGCACCACCCGGTACAACGGAAACAGTGCGCCAGGAAGAGTAACTGCCTCCCATTCGCCCACGCTCGGCGTAGACAACAAACGCCATCCAAATCGCCAACGATCGCTGGCACGTTCGCGCAGAGCAAGCATCAAGCGGAAGTACTCGAGGGATTCCGTCTCGTAGTCAGTTCCTCGCGCAACGATCCGAGTCACTCGATCACAAAGATCTTGTACGCCTCCGACGGCTTTGGGCTCTAACTGGAGAGGGACCGCACGACCAAGCAGGCGGTGCGCCATTTCCAAACTAACTTCAATAATTCGCAGAATGCCAAGAACAGCCGCGCGCTCTCGCACCACATCGTAGTCGATACGTTGCGATTGCGTGACGCCTCCGATGTCACAGATCCATCCCAGTCGCATCCATGCATGTTTGGAGGCATGGACACACAACGCCAGCAGCAAATCTTCAGGAGACAACGTACGCACTTTGCGCTCCCCAAGCCAAGAGCACGTCGCTCGCTGAAACCAGTCCTGAACATCTATATCCACCGCATAAAACCCTGGCGCGGCTCGCCATTGCAGCTCGAGCAAATTCTTCCCTTGTGGACCATCAAATCCGCGCTCGTACCCGGTCTTCAGCCATGCACGTTCAACCGGCGCGCGTAATTTGGTGGACGGTTCATATCCCAACTCTTGCACAGCTTCTGTCGCTCGATCGAAATCAGATACCCGAATCAAAATGTCCAGATCCGAGAATTGGCGCATGGCTACATCGCCATAGATCGCCTGTGCCAGTGCGGGCCCTTTGTAAGGGATCGCATCAACACTGTGATTTTCAAGGCAAGCCATGATCCTCGCCAGTTCGCGCGTAAGTCGCAAACTCCTCTGCGCATTTGTTACGAAGCGCCGCTCCAAATCTCCTTCGAGGTTAGCTGGAAGCGACACCCGAAATTCGAGAAGCTTGGCACAGACAAGCGGTTCGACATTATGGAACTCAGCTTGTTTTAGAAGAACATCCCAGCGCACACCAAGCGAGATTAGTTCTGCGATTCTCTCATCGTGGTTCGTGGATAGTGCTGCTGCACAGCACGCGCGGAGTAATTCGAATTCGAGCTTTTCCGTTGCGACGACAGACTCGCCCGCACCCGGGCCAGCCCTTGGCGAAGAAATCACCTGCGGCATAAAGTGGACCGCCGCCGACGGCGGCAATTCGAACTCTATAATACAGTGGCTTTGCAGAGTCCCCTTTGAGCATCCGCCTCGAGTCCGTTACGAAGATCTTTCGGCACCGGCCAGCCCTTTTTAACTGGATGGGCCGCGAGCGCTCTGGGAACACGCTTGCCCTCGACAATGTGTCCCTGACCATTCCAACGGGCAGGATTTTTGTTCTTCTCGGCCCAAACGGTAGCGGGAAAACCACCGCTCTGAAATTGATCTCGACCGTTTTGCTTCCAGACTCCGGCCGTGTCGTTGTCAACGACGCGGACACACAAACAAATGCCTCGGACGTTCGGCGCCAAGTTAGCTTCGCGGTTGCGACCGAACGGTCTTTTTTCCCACGTTTATCAGCGCGGGAAAACCTGGATTTCTTTGCCGCGCTCGACAACGTTTCTCGAACTGGACGCGACCAGCGGACCGAAGAGTTGCTGGCAGCTACAAGTTTGTTAGATGCGGCCGACACCCTGGTTATGAAGTTTTCATCTGGCATGTACCAGCGGCTGGGATTGGCTCGCGCATTAATGAAGCGTCCGCCGGTGCTGTTGCTCGATGAACCGACTCGTAGCCTTGATCCAGCGGCTGCTGCGCACTTCTGGGCACTCATCCGCGATCTTTCCGGAGCAGGCAACACAATCGTCATAACGAGTCATAACTTTCATGAGGCACTAGCCGTTGGCAACGAACTCGCCATTCTTTCGCGGGGAAAAGTTGCTGGGACACGCACCCTCGCCGCCATCCCAACCGTCGATGCCTTGCGCGCTTTTTATTTTGAAACCACCAGCGAATCCGATGAGCTGCTGGCTGCAGAATATGGGGGAAGACACTAGCGAATGGAAGCGTTTGTCGACAAGCTAAGAGTCGTTCTCCGAAGAGATCTGCTCACTGCACTCCGTTACCGAAGCGGGTTCGCCCTCACAATCGCCGGTGCCATCGTCGAGCTGGCTGCTTTCTTTTATCTTTCTCGCGCGATTGGTCCTGGCTTTCGCCCCGACGGTGTGGATTATTTTTCCTTTCTTCTTGTGGGGACCGGGTTCTATACGTTCTTGGTCATGAGTGTGAATTCTTTTTTCTCGACGGTGCAGGAGGCTCAACAAACGGGCACGCTCGAAGTCCTCATGACCACGGCAACGCCGCCAGCGATGCTCGTCTTTCTCAACGCCCTCTCAGCGCTAGCGCGCAATCTGGTGCAGCTTATTGTGTACGTTGTGGCCGGACTATTACTGTTCCGAGCCCCCTCGCAGCTCAACGTCATTGGCTGCCTCCTCATGTTTGTCCTCACGCTCTTGATTGCTTCGGCCCTGGGCATCTTCGCGGCTGCGGTACAGCTGGCGATACAGAAAGGAGCCGCGGTGGTGTGGCTTCTGGGCTCAGGTCTGTGGTTCCTTACGGGAACGCTTTTTCCCGTGTCCAGCCTGCCAACGCCCCTGCAAGTGTTGTCCCGCATAATTCCGATTACTTACCTTCTCGACGGTTTACGGCTCGCATTGATCGAAGGGGCGCCGACGGCACGTTTGCTTCCGGATATCCTAGTTTTGAGTGGATTCTCGCTCATACTCTTGCCCCTCAGCGTGGTCGTTTTTTCCTGGACACTTCGCCGGGCGCGCATTCTCGGCACGCTGTCCTTCTATTGATCTGGGGCTCTCATGTTCCACGCCACGGGACCTTCTCAGGCAACATAAAGTGGCATTTGGCGCAGTCGCTGTAGTACACTCCCTCCAACTGGCTGATGCACCATTGCTCAGGAAAATAAGCGCCTGCAAAGGCTTCGGAAGCTATGACTCCTAAAGACCGAACCGAAAAACAACAAAGCGCGACAGAAGGCCGTTCTTCAGCCAAAAAGCCCTATAGCAAACCTGAGTTCCGCTTTGAGCGAGTGTTTGAAACCACTGCTCTTGCCTGCGGCAAAACCAGTGGCGTGCAAGCACAGTGCCGCACCTTCCGCAAAAGTTCCTGAACGGACTTTCGACTATGGATCTTTCCCTTCAGCACTGCGATCGGGAAAAGTCTCGCCTGGCGATTGATGGACTACGTTCGTATGGTCAATTGCGGATGTCTGCTTCGGGCGTCAGCATGCTGCCCACCATACTGCCTGGAGATTCGCTGCTGATCGAAAGGGCCGCGTTGAAGGAAGTCATCCCGGGCGACATCGTGCTCTACAGTCGTGGAGACTCTCTTTTCATCCATCGGCTCATTCAACTAGACCGCGAGGGTGCAGGTTTTGTAACCCGCGGTGACTCCATGGCCGCTCCCGATCCTGCAGGTCCGAAAGATCTTTTAGGGAAAGTCGTCGCCATCGCCCGCAATGGGCGCTCGCACCAGCCGCTTTCCAGGCTCGGAACCGCCGCAAAGTGGACCGGTTCGCTACTCTGCCATTCAAACCGAGCGCGTAGCTTATTCCTTCGATGGCAATCGATTGGAATGCGTGCTGCCGCCGCCAGCCCTTCGGCCATCGCCTCAAAGTAGGTCCATCAATCCATGACAGAGAGTTCAATAGTATCGGCGAACGCGCTTGAAATTGTGATCGACATCGGGCACTTGCCGATCCAGCTTCGCATGCACGATGCCGCCTTCCACGAGCTGCTTTCTAATCGATATGCGGGGTTTTTGAGCAGCAACTCGATAGCGGAAGCCGTTCTCGACATCGATCTCGCCCTTGATCCAAAAATCACCGACGGAGACGTGGAAGTTCATATCGATAATGGGCACTGGGTGTTCCAGCGCGCGGACTTCGCAGCGGAGTTTGATCCAACGACGAGAGTTGGACGAATACGCCAATCGCGGAACCCATATTCGATCGACACCGCGCTCCGCATATTGCACGGCTTGCTGCTGGTGCGCGAAGGCGGGTTTCTTCTGCACGCCGCCAGCGCGATACGCAACGGTAAAGCATTCCTTTTCTCAGGCCTGTCAGGTGCTGGCAAAACTACGATCTCCAGCCTTATTCCCGCGCACGCGACTCTGCTGACTGACGAGATCTCTTACGTACGTCGAGAGGATGGGCGCTATATCGCTTGCGGCACTCCGTTCGCCGGGGAATTGGCACGCCTTGGCAGCAATGCGTCGGCCCCCGTTGAGGCCGCTTTCCTTCTGGCCAAGGGGCCAGCGAACCGAATCGATCCGGTGGATGTTGCCGAAGCGACACAGCGTATTCTCCGAAACATCCTGTTTTTTGCCGAAGATCCGGCCATGGTCAAGACGCTCTTTGACTCGGCTTGCACTTTCGTGGAGCAGGTTCCGGTACGCCGTCTTACGTTCTACCCGGATCTCCGCGTCTGGGATATGATTCAATGAATCGGAACCGTTCCATCATGGCTACAAAATACATAGCCCGGAGTTCAGACATTGCGGCGCGCATGATCGGCGGCGAAATGATGATCATGTCGCCTATCGATTCCACGTTTTTTACGTTGAATGAGGTTGCGACCGTCATCTGGCAAGCCGCGGATGGCAAGACACCGCTCTCCGAAATCATCGACGACAAAATCTGCCCGATATTCGACGTCTCAAGCGATCAGGCCAAAGAGGACTCCGAGTCGTTCGTCGAAGAATTGTCGAAGCACGGCATCTTGTTGGTCTCCGATCAACCCATCGAGTCCTCGTCGCGTCAGGAGCCTGCGCGATGACTCTCATGCAGGAGATGACGCAGCGCGCGCTCGAAAGAGGAATACCTCTCTCCGCGCACTTTGACATCACCTATCGCTGCAATGAACGCTGCGTTCACTGCTATCTCGATCATGACGATCATGGCGAGATGACGACCGCGGAGATCAAATCTGTTCTTGATCAACTCGCGGACGCTGGTGTCTTTTTCCTCACCTTCAGCGGAGGCGAAGTCTTCCTTCGGCGTGACTTCCTTGAACTTGTGGCATACGCGCGCCGCTTGCTGTTCAACGTAAAAGTGAAGACGAACGCTGCCATGATTCGTGAGCCGGAAGCCCGGAGGCTTCGCGACCTCGGCATCGAAAATATTCAGATCAGCGTCTATTCGCATCGACCCGAGGTCCATGACGCGATCACTAAGCTTCCTGGTTCCCTGAACCGCACGATCAAAGCCATCCGCTTTCTAAAATCCCAAGGCCTGCGCGTCACCATCGCCAATGTACTGATGAAGTGGAATCTTCATGACCACACCGGCGTTCACGCGTTGGCTGAGGAATTGGGCGCAATCTACGCTCTCGATCCTACGATCACACCAAAGATCGATGGCGACACGTCGATCCTCGATCTTCGTATTCCCGGTGAAGAACTCGGCCGGGTGTTTCGGATCGAAAAGCTTGTCGGAAACGTGGAGGAATTTTGTGCGCCACCGCCTCCACCCGGCGCCGACGAACTCGACAGCTACCCGTGCAGTGCCGGACACACTCTCGCGTACATTTCGCCATACGGCGATGTTTACCCGTGCGTCCAATTTCCGCTTCCGAGCGGCAATGTTCGGAAGCAGAAGTTCATCGATATCTGGCAGCATTCCCCTGAGCTGAACGAGGTTCGCACCATCACTGCTCGGGACCTGCCCGTTTGCTCGACTTGCAGTCATGTTGGGACCTGCACGCGCTGCCCAGGCCTTGCCTACATGGAAGGAAACATGCGTGGCCCATCTACCGCCGACTGCGAAAAGTCGTTCCAGCGCACAGGTATTCCGAGCGCGAATATGCTTCGACGCGCCGGACAAGCGCCGGCCGTCCCTCTCATCCAAATTCGCCCCATGACTGAACAATCCATGAATGCGGAACTCCTTCCCTCCTAAATAGCACGGTTACTTTCGTTTCCTCCAAACCCTCGTTCATCACGCAAACTAGGAAACTCTAGCCGTAGAATCGACGTGTACTCCCATGTCCACGGCTACGCCAACTCACGAGTCGCAGCGCCGCAGCACACGAATCCGTCTTGAGATTCCAGTTGTCTTGACTGGCTTGAATCCAGAAGCTTCGTTTTCCGAGCCATGTCAGACGTTGGTTGTGAATCCACAAGGCTGCGGACTCAGATTTAACCGGCCTTTGGAGATTGGTGCGCTCGTTAGCATCGAGAAACTTCCCGGCTCGCGCCGCGCATGTGGTCGCGTAGCGAATTGCCTTCCCATTGGAACGAACGGCGATTTTTGGTTGATCGGTGTGGCTTTGGATGAGCCTGGAAACGTTTGGGGTGTTGCTCAACCTCCGGCAGACTGGGGAACGCCGAAGTCTGTCGCCGCCACTGCGTCGGCAGGTGTCAGCACCGCGAAGAAGAGTAAAGAATGGCCCTTCTCACAGTACTCAACTAGAGGCGAATTCCACCCCGGCCGCAAGTAATATCTCTTCCGAATTTTAGATTTGTCTCACGGGTCAGGAGCGGGCGTGCCCGTTGCACCCTCGTGAACGCCGCCAATCACTATTTCGACAACACTCTTGAGAGATAGTAATTGTCGTAAGACTTCGTCGTGCGATCCACGTACTCGACGATTCGCTGCAATTCTTCCCGCTGCTCACGATTACCTTCCTTGAATTGCACAGCGATGCCGCGGCCCGGATCCATTCGAAGCACCTTGCCATACGCAGAATACTTTCCATCGTCGATCGAAAAAATGAGTTTCAGCACTGAATCAGGACGCAGAATCGCGGTTGTTTCTATGTAGCATCCGCCCAGGCTGACGTCCGTCAGATTTGCAAGAATCGGTCCGCTGCCGTTTTCCGGATGCATCTCGATCGTTAATCGTCCCTTCAATCGTGGATACTGGCGCCGGTTCTTTCTTTCCGTACGATTCTGTTTCTCTGTGTACATCCGCCGGTCGGCTTCTGCCAGCAAGCCTTCGGCATCTGCACCATCCTCCGGAAAAGCCGCGCGTCCTACACTCAATGACAGAAAGTCATCGCTGCAGACTTCCTGCCCGACCTGTTTCACAAGGGTTCGAAGATGATCGGCCTTCTTCTTCGCGTCATCGGCATTGAGGCCTGGAGCGATTAACACAAACTCGTCGCCACCCATGCGCGCCACGTAGTCATATTCTCGGCATGTTTCCTTCAGCGCGTGGGCAAACAATTTGAGGACTCGGTTGCCTTCCAGGTGCCCGAATCGATCGTTGATCTGCTTGAACCCGTCCATGTCGCATACCATTACGGTGAGCGACGAGTTATCGCGTTTGCAACGAGCCAATTCGCGATCCAGTTGCAGGAAGAGCGAGCGCGCATTCGGAAGCCCTGTTAAATAATCTGTGGTTGCAGAGCTCTCGGCCTGCTGGTATTTCAATGCGTTCTCGATAGCCAGCGCCATCTTCGAGCTGACTGCCAGCAATACTCGCAAGTGATCAGCCGTAAACGCATCCTTGTCGGCGTTGTAGAGCGCGAGCACACCGACAACACCGTCGAGCCCGTTCAGCGGTACTGCCAGCGCCGACCGCAGCGTGCTGAACTTCGTCGGATCGTTCATGTAGCCCGGCTCGACAGAGGGATTGCCGTTCACAATCGGCTTCTTGTTCTGTGCGACCCATCCGGACAGCCCTTGCCCCAGAGGTATTCGCAAGGAAGCAAACAGTCGGAAGTTATCTCCGCTCACGTACTCGGGCAGCAATTCGTTGTTCCGCTTCACATAAATTGCGATGGCGTCGTAAGGCACCAGGCGACGCAGCTTCACAGAAAATACTGATAACGTTTCGCCCAGGCTGAGTGAGGCTCCCAAGTCCTGGCTGAGTTCAAAGAGCGTCTGCGCTTCTTGCCGTGCCGATGCAATCGAGGACAGGAAGCCCGCCTCCGGCGCTTCCGAGGACATTGCCTTGGCGAACCCGGCTGCCGGTTCGACGTCACGCTCAACCTTCACATCAGTCGAAAGTCTCGACCACGGATTGTCTACCGTGACAGACCTTACGCGTTGCTCAAGTTCGATGTAGCGGCGCTTCAAAACCGCCACTACTTTCGGATCGAAAGACTTGCCCGATTCCAGTTCAAGCCGTGCCATCACATCATCAAGCGGCAACGCGCGCCGGTATTGCCGGTCTGACGCCATAGCGTCCAGAAAGTCCACCGCTGTCAGGATGCGAGCGCCGATTGGAATCTCTTCGCCACGTAAGCCGAACGGATAGCCCGAGCCGTCAAATTTTTCGTGATGCGCGCGCACAATCGGTACCACTGGGTAAGGGAACCGAACCCGCTCAAGGATTTCTGCCCCCACCACCGGGTGGATCTTCATTTTTTCGAATTCTTCCGGCGTGAGGCGTCCAGGCTTGGAGATGATGTGTTCCGGGATCGCTAATTTTCCGATGTCATGGAGCAGCGCGGCAGCCTGCAGGGCATCCATTTCTGCCGCCGACACTTTTAATTCTTTCGCTACTTCAACTGCGTATACGCGCACGCGCTGCAGGTGATCATGCGTCGTATGGTCTTTTGCTTCAATGGCAAGCGCGAGGGCCTCAATCGTTCGCATGTGCAGGTCGGCAATTTCTCCAACGTGACGTGTTTCATCTTCCAAGCGACCCAAGTAAAGGCGATACGAACGGTAGATCAAATACACGACGGGTAGAATCAGCAGGGACGTTTGCCAGTCGAGCAGGAAATTCAGCCAGCTCATCATGCCCGCGATACCGGCGCCCACCAGGTAGTACGGAAAGCTCCAGAAGTAGCAGTCAGCCCAGATTTTCTTAAGTGATTTGTGTTCGGTAAGCGCAATGATTCCGGCCACTGGCACCGTGTTCGCTGCAAAGTAAGCGCACGCCGCTAACACCAGCAACAACGAAGAATTGCTGACACGTCCCTCGAATATCGAGAGGTGATAAATGTTGTAGGAAATTCCGATAGCTGACGCCGTTGCGCAGACGTTAAACACCACCTGCACCGGCGATGGACGGTCTCGATAGAAGCATTGCACCAGCACTGCTGCGCAGCCGAGCGCCATCGTCTCTGAAAAACTGAGTTCCAGAATCCCCAAGAGAATGAACAGGAAGTTGACCGACATCGTGCCCGTAATACCAGGCAGGTTGACCTTCATTCGCGAGGCGACCATCGCCACAGTCAGGTAGCAAACAAACCGCAGAGGGTCCTTGCTCGTGCCATTCAGCACCGCGTAAATGAGCACACAGATCCCCACCAGAACGACCACGCTGATGAAAGCGCGAGCCGCCAGACTCATTTGCCGCCATGAATGTGGGCGATCCGACATCCTCTCCAAACACTCCTTCGCTTGAACCCGTAATGGGCCCAGTCCCTTATTGAAGTTCTCTACGATTCAATCAGCTAAGTCACACAAATGAAAGGATTAACGAGCGCTGATGGCAAACTTTGGTAACCGAATTTCGCCCGTTAGGTAAGCTCCAGGGAAGCCACTGAAAGCTATCCCCTTATCTCGTCGTGAGTTGAACTCGTGAGGGGGGCCAATGCCCTTCAGTTGATGGTTTGTGCAAAGGCTTGCTTCGCCGCAACTTTCACTTAGAATTTGAGGGGATCCGGGTTACCGCGGTTCGCGTCGAGCCAGCGCGTGCAGGACGTCGATCTCGTTGCGCAATCGCTGAATCTCTTGCTCTTTTCGTTTCAGCAACACCCAGAGCTCAGCTTGGCTTCGAGGAACGGCATTCGCAGGATTCGCAGTGCGTACTGCCCTTCGATTTTCTTCCGCAAGCGGGGCCATGAACTCTACGCCGAAGCAACACCCAGCTTTGCTTCGGACAACGCCCTCGACTTGCGTGTGTCCGGGCGTCTGAAATTCCACTTTCATGCGGTCGCCGGCAACCATCTGGATGCCTGCGTACAGCGCCATGCCGCCCTCGCTGATTTCGCTCACACGTCCAGGTACTCGAACGGAAGCACTGCCTTTTGTGACTGTGACGGAGACCGGCAAATCGACGGGATGTCGCATCCAGCGGCGGGGGATGGGAAAGGGGGACATCGCTCCACCTAAAAAAGGTGCCCTGATATTAATCCCACAGACTGAAACCCGAAAAGTTACGAAGGTCCTCGATAGGTTGGTTACCGGTGACGGTTGCCGGCATTCATGTCCCGTTTTGAGATTCGCTGGTTACCGCGAATCAGCCGGTGTTCCGGTCTCTCGCCGAAGGCTTCCACTTGGAACAAGCTTGTCTGTAGTGGGCCCACCAGGATTCGAACCTGGAACCAACAGATTATGAGTCTGCTGCTCTAACCGTTGAGCTATAGGCCCATCAAACTCCTTGCATTGTATGGCCTTTTTGCCGTGAAGCTCAAACGGACACCGCGTGCATCAACAAAAAAACCGGCCTCGCGGCCGGTTGTAGAACCGATCTCAGGAGTTAGAACGGTCGATAGATAACTGCGACTGTCTTCGCCGAAGTCTTCGGTATGGTGAATGGAAACACGATGCCGACCGATCCATCGCCCGTAAACGTCGCTGCCGGCACGTTAGCGAACGGGGTACAGGGATCCGGACCGAACGAGACATTTTGCACGAATGCCGTATGCGCCGCCGGTGGAGTTCCGTTCTGAATTGCCAGGCCAAAATTCCCTCTCACAAAACCAAGTCCAGCGCTGAAGGTGAAGTCGAAAGTATTGGTGAACTCCGTGGCGCCAAAGGGTGCGTCGACATCCGCATAACGTACAAGCGAAGCGGTCCGGCTGATGGCAGTGTTGTTCTTCAGAGTCATCGTGATCTTCGCGTAGCGCTCTCCGGGATTCCTAGAGAAATTCTGGGTTAGCGTCCAGATTCCGTCCGCCGTCGTGCGAACGATTTTCAGCGGAAAGGTATTCGCGCCCCCCGGTTGTGTGCGAACCGGCGCATTCCAGTTGCCGCTGTCGTTGGTTGCATAATCGAAGTACGCTTTGCCCGCGGTCGAATCGCAAACGCCGTAGCCTTCCGCAAAGCCTCCGTGCGAAATGAACTCAATGTTTTGAGGGCTTTCCAACTGTGTTATGTTCCCGTTGGCGGTCACGCAAAACCTAAGCAGGGTCGAGACACTCCCCGAAGTAAAAGTGGATTGACATGTCTGGGTCGCATCCGGCGATACTTCATCGGGCATGCCGGCTTGTTTAGATTGGCCTACCGATAGCGTACTGATCAGTACTAGTCCAACGAACAGAATTGTCTTGTTCATGCTTTCTCCTTGCCCACAGTTGTTGAAAATTCGTCCAGATTGTTTCCCCTCACGATGCGCCTTATGCCGAAGCGGACCTTCGGCACACACCGGCGCATTCGATCGGTGTCGTATTTGAATTGCGGTTGTGGCGCGGGACTACACGCTGGTTGGGTTGGGGGAGGGCACCATCCAGAAAGGTAAAGCGAAACTAGTCTTAGCGTTCCTGGGTGTCAAGCAGCGATTGATATTCGCCGCAAAGATTTTGCGTGATCTCGATCCCCCACGGAGATGCCCCGATCGATCACTACAGTAAACACTGTATATGCCCGCCGTTCGCTTCCCCGATACCATTTCAAGCGTAGTGTAAATAGATCGTGTTTCCTTCCTGCTGCCGCACTCTAAAAATGATCTTGCGACCATCACCGACGAAGATCAGAGGGTCCGTCATCGAGCGTGATAAGGAGTTTCCACGGTCCAGATGACGTCGCGATCTATTCTCATTGTCGATGACCATCCGGTCGTGCGAAGCGGGATTCGTACTCTGCTCTCGGCTCGTCCAGAGTGGACGATTTGTGGGGAAGCCGCCGATGGTCTCGATGCCATCGATAAAGCGAAGGAACTGCGACCCGCGGTTGTCCTCATGGACATATCCATGCCGCGAATGAATGGGCTCGACGCCACTCGGATTATCCGCAGAACACTCCCTGAAACAATCGTTGTCATCGTCAGTCAGAACGATCCGGAAATTGCCAGCCGCCAGGCACGTGATGTGGACGCGTCCGCTTACATCCCAAAAAGCGACCTTGGTCGCCTTTTACTCCCCACGCTTGCGAGTTTTGTTGGCGATCCGAAAGCCGATCAAATTGCGACAGCGTCGGTGAGCTCCAGTGCTCCCCGCCCAAACTGGTTGGATGGCGGCGGCGAACTTGGAGAATTGATTCGGACCCATGATTGGTCCACATCTCCACTCGGTCCGATCGCGACTTGGCCTCAAAGCTTAAAAACCTCGGTCAATCTGATTCTTAATTCGCAACATCCGATGTGGATTGGCTGGGGCCCGCACGCCACTTTCCTTTACAACGACGCGTACATTCAAGTTCTCAGTTCGGCGAAACATCCTCTGGCGTTGGGCAAACCCGCATCCGAAGTGTGGGGAGAAATCTGGGACATTTGTGGTCCCTTAGCCGATAAAGTTTTCGAAAAAGGGGAAGCTTCGTTTGTCGACGACGTCCGGCTCCTCATGAATCGTGGCGATTTCATCGAGGAAACGTATTACTCCTTCTCGTATAGTCCGATCCGCGACGAATCCGGAGCGGTCGCCGGACTGTTCTGTCCTTCGACCGAGGTCACTCCAAAAGTTATCAATGCGCGACGGCTGCAAACCCTCGCCAAACTTTCCGCGAACGCTCTTGTGCAGAAGACGACCGACGCCGCTTGTGCCTCGGCAACCGAAACTCTAGGAAGAAATCCGGATGACATTCCGTTCGCGATTCTCTACCTGATCGATGTGGAAACCGGTCACGCTCGCCTCGAACGAACGTGCGGAATTCCTGAGGGTGTCGAACGCCTTACACCTCGATCCGTGGACGTGAAAGCTACTAGCGGCCAACGATCTCTCTGGCCCGTGGCTGACGTTGTGAACGATGGCCGATCCCGGATTATTTCCATTGAGGAAGCAAAAGGTCTGCCTCTGGGTGTCGGTCAGCAGACTTTGTCTCAGGCAATGGTTCTTCCTGTGACTTCGCGGGGTGAAGAGGGGACCGTCGGCGTTTTGATCGCCGGTGTCAGTCCCGCACGAAAACTGGATCTCGAATACCGCACGTTTTATGAGTTGATTGCTGGCCAGATTGCCACGGCCATTCAGAACGTTCGTGCAGTGGAGGAAGAGCGTAAGCGGCTGGAAGCGCTAGCTGAGATTGACCGCGCAAAAACCACTTTCTTCAGCAATGTTAGTCATGAGTTCCGTACACCGCTCACCCTCATGCTTGGTCCGGTTGAGGACTTGCTTGCAAAGAGTCACACTGGCCTCTCCCCGGCGGCCAAGAGCCAGCTCGAACTCGTAAATCGAAATGGATCTCGATTGCTTCGGCTGGTCAACACGCTGTTGGACTTTTCGCGGATCGAAGCCGGCCGAATGCAAGCCATCTATCAACCAACGGACTTGGCCGCGTTCACGGCTGAACTAGCCAGTGTTTTTCGTTCCGCGACAGAGAAAGCAGGCCTGCGTCTCGAACTGGACTGTCCGAAACTTCCCGAGCCCGTCTATGTAGACCGCGGCATGTGGGAGAAGATTGTTTTGAACCTTATCTCCAACGCATTCAAATTCACGTTCGAAGGCGAAATCAACATCGCCTTGATGCAAGTCGGCAAAGATGTTGAATTACGCGTGCGCGATACTGGCGTGGGCATTCCCAAAGAACATTTGCCCCGTTTGTTCGATCGCTTTCACCGCATTGAGAACACTCGCAGTCGGACCCATGAAGGTAGCGGCATCGGCTTGGCGCTTGTGATGGAACTCGCGAAGTTTCACGGCGGATCTGTCCGCGTGGAGAGCAAGGTCGGAAGGGGCAGCACTTTCATTGTCAGTGTTCCGCTCGGAAGTGCTCACCTTCCTGCGGAAAGAATGGGTAACAATCGGACCCTTGCGTCCACTGCTGTCGGCGCCGCGCCGTTTGTCGAGGAAGCTCTTCGTTGGCTTCCAGACTCGGAATATCGCGAAAGTTTGGCGGAGCTCACTCCCGGCCACGAACTCCTTCCTGTTCCTTGTCCTCCACTCGCAAGCTCTGACGCTGTTTCCGATAGCCGGCCGCTCATTCTGATTGCAGACGATAACGCTGACATGCGCCAATATCTCTATCGGTTGTTGGCGGAGCGTTACATCGTGCGCGCGGTACCGGACGGTGAGGCTGCGCTTTCCTCCATTCGTCAGCGTACCCCGGACTTGATTCTAAGTGACGTCATGATGCCAAATCTCGATGGCTTCGGCCTGCTCGAACGACTGCGATCGAACGCCGAGACAAGGACCATCCCGATCATCCTCCTTTCTGCTCGCGCGGGTGAAGAAGCACGCGTTGAAGGGATGGAGCACGGCGCCGATGATTATTTGACTAAGCCTTTCAGCGCTCGTGAGCTTCTGGCGCGTGTGCAAACTCACTTGGAAATGGCGCGGATTCGCAAGGAAGCAGAAGAAGCGCTGCGGCGACGTACCGAGCAGTTCGAAACCCTTCTGAATGAAGCACCACTGGCTGTTTATCTGGTAGATGGGAACTTTAAGATCCGAGCGATGAATCCGCCCGCTCTTCATGCGTTTGGAAACATACCCAACCTGATCGGGCGAGATTTTGACGACGTAATTCACCTGATTTGGCCAGATGCGCATGCAGATGAGATCGTCAAGCAGTTCCGACACACTCTTGAAACTGGAGAGTCATACGTTGTTCCCGAGCACGCCGGGGAACGCCGGGATCGCAAGGTGCGTGAGATCTACGAGTGGCAGGTCAACCGGATCGTGCTGCCCGAAGGAGGGTACGGCGCGGTCTGTTATTTCCGGGATATCTCCCGCCAGGTCGAGACGCGCGAAGCGATTGTCGAGTCCGAAAAAAAATTGAGATTGGCCACTGGCGCCGCCGAGCTTGGCATTTGGCACTGGTCGCCGGAAGAAGACTCGTCCGTTTGGGACAACGATCGCTGTTACGAGGTGTTCGGTCGGACCAAGGAAGATGGCCCATTGACCGAGTCCGAGTTTAAAAATCACATACTGCACCCGGATGACAAGCGGGCGTATATGCGCGCGATGGCGGCTACCCTCGATATTGGCGCGCGGTTTTTCTTTCAGGGCCGCATCTTGCGCAAGGACAAGACCTGGGCGTGGGTCGAATTCACGGGGCAGGTCGAGGACCGAAAAGACGGAGAGCCGCCACGCGTGTTGGGCACCGTTCTCGACATCACGCGACGCAAAACCTCTGAAGAAATGCTGAACCAGCACCGCGAGCGTTTCGACCTTGTTACGGAAGCCGCTCATGTCGGGTTCTGGTTTTGCGATCTCCCGTTCGACCGGTTGATCTGGGACAACCTTGTAAAAGAACATTTCTGGTTGCCGCACGATGCAGATGTCACCATCGACATGTTTTATGAACGTCTGCATCCCGAAGATCGGGACCGGACCCGCAATGCGATCGCCGAGTGTATCGAGAAGAATATTCCGTACGATTGCGAATACCGGACCGTTGCTCCCGACGGCCGCGTCAAATGGATACGCGCTCTGGGCCACACGTTCTATGGCTCCGCAGGAACTCCGAAGCGTTTCGACGGGCTTACCCTCGACATCACGGACAGGAAACAGATTGAAGAGCGCGAACGCTCGATGACGGCGGAGGCCCTGGCAGCCAACACGAAATTCCGTGCTGTATTCGAACAGACCCCCGTATTCGCTGGCATCGTCGCGCTTGATGGCACTGTGATCGATGCCAACCGTCTGTCGCTGGAGGCATGTGGTTACCGTGCGGAAGAAGTTCTAGGACGTCCGTTCTGGGAAACTGGTTGGTGGCGAGGCTCCCCAGAAGTCCAGGAAAAGATTCGCGAGGCCATAAAACAGGCCGCGCAAGGCACGCCGTTCCGTGAGACTTTGACCTACCGATGGGCTGACGATTCCGAACACATCGTTGACTTTGCTTGTCATCCGATTGAGGGCCGTCACGGTCATATCCTCTTCCTTCATCCGACTGGCGTCGACATCACCGATCTCAAGCGCGCCGAAGACAACTATCGCAAGTTGGCGGAGAGCTTGGACGCACAGGTCCGAGACCGCACGGCAGAAGTCGTTCGACAGTCTGAACAGCTCCGCGATCTCTCGAGCCATTTGCTTCGAGCTCAGGACGAGGAACGAAGACACATCGCTCGCGAGCTCCACGACAGCGCCGGTCAACTCTTGACAACCTTGGGAATTACACTTTCGCAAGCAACTGATAACGCGCCAGACGATGGTTCACTCTTCCGCAAATACGCGGAAGAGAGCCAGCATCTGGTGAAACAGCTGAGCCAGGAAATCCGCACCATGTCTTACTTGCTACACCCGCCGCTGCTGGATGAAACCGGCTTGGCCGAGGCGGTCCGCTGGTACATCAAAGGCCTTGCAGATCGCAGTGAATTGGAGATATCTCTCGAGGTTCGGCCAAACTTTGAACGGCTGCCAGGCGAAATGGAACTGGTGATGTTTCGGCTCGTGCAGGAATGCCTGACCAATGTCCATCGTCATAGCGGAAGTAAAAGCGCAGTCATTCGGCTAGCGCAAGACAAAGGAAATGTTTCCCTCCAGGTGCAAGACGGGGGCAACGGGATGTCCTCGGAAAAACTTAAGCAGATTCAATCGCAGGGATCCGGGGTAGGCATTCGAGGTATGCGGGAGCGCGTTCGCCACTTCGGCGGTAACATGGACATCGAATCGGGCCGGCAGGGAACTAAGATCACATTCACATTTCCGATTCCCAAGGACTCCCCGGCCAAGCAAGAAAACGCCAGTCAACCAGTGCAAGTCACCACGTAGCGGAGCGTGTGTCGCACTCTATGAGAATCCTGATTGCGGATGACAACCAACGGGTGCGCGCCGCGGTGGCTGAGCTTCTTTCGTTGCAGTCGGGGTGCGAGGTTTGTGGCGAAGCGCAAGATGGTCCCGAGACTATTCACAAGGCGGTCCAACTTGCGCCGGATGTCGTTTTTCTCGATATCAGCATGCCTGGGATGGACGGCCTGGCGGTGACGCGTCGGCTTCGCACGCAAGTTCCAAGTGCCAGGATTGTCGTCATGAGCCAGCACGATCCGGATATTCTTCTGCCACTCGCGATGGCGGCAGGCGCCGACGGTTGCCTGGACAAAAATCGTCTCAAGCAGGAAATCCTCTCCACCATCGAGCGCGTCACGAGTGCTATCAGGAAAGACGCTGGCCCTGACCTCTCACTTCCAAGGTCCGCCTAGCTACTGCTTCTCAGTTGTCGGATCGATTATCTTTCCAACTTCTGTGACTTTGCTGGCAGGAAAGCCGCTCAATTCTGCGTGTTTGTGAATGATTGCCTCGTCCTTCGCTAAGTACACGCAGAACGTCTTGTCGTCTGCTACGAACGATTCCAGCCATTGAATATCAGGGCCGAGCTGTCGCAGCGCCTCGTTTGATTTCGCCGCGGCATCCCGCAATTGGCCGCATTCCAGCGTCCCTACCTTCGGGATCTCTCTCTCGATCATGTATTTCTTCATAACGTCCTCCTAAGAAATTTCAGTGTTCAGTTACTTCGATCAACCTAACCATAGACGTCGAAAGCTCTTGTCACAAGGTGGCAGATTTGCCATTATGGATGGGTGATTAGGCCAAAGACTAGGGGAGGCGCCATGGGAACACACCGTATGACAGACGTGACAGTTTTGTTGCTTGACGGAACTTTCTCCTCCACGGCCATTGGCCCAATGGAAGTCTTCAGCCACGCGGGAGAGCTATGGAACGTTCTTACGGGCAAGCCGCCGCTTCCTCGCTTTCGGGTGAGGACCGCGTCCGTGGGTGGACACGCTGTTCATTGTGATGGGCCAATTCGAATCAAGCCGACCTCCGCGCTGACTGACATCCGCAAAACAGATCTGATCTTCGTTCCGTCCACCGGCCCCAGCGTCGACGATGTTGTCGAGCGCAATGCGCCCCTGGTGCCTTGGCTACGGAGTTGGCACAAGCGCGGAACGCCCATTGCAAGTGTTTGTTCTGGCGTGGGCCTGGTCGCGGCGGCGGGTTTGCTCGATGGAAAGCGTGCCACTACGCATTGGGGACTCGCGGAACAATTTCGTAGGAAATATCCCAAGGTGCGATGGATGCCAGAATTGATGGTCACCGAGGACCGCGGCTTTTACTGCGGCGGCGGTGTGAACGCCTCACTTGACCTGGCTCTGTACCTGGTCGAGAGATTCTGCGGGCACGACATTGCCATGCAAAGTGCGAAGGCGTTGCTCATCGAAACACCTCGCGCGTGGCAAGCCGGATTCGGTCTCGTCTCACTCAAGACCGAGCACGATGACGAGTCGATAGCTGGCGCGCAGGATTGGCTGCACCAGAATTTTCACCAGACCTTCCCGCTTGAAGCGCCTGCGCGGCGCGTCGGCATGAGCCTGCGCAACTTCGTTCGACGCTTCAAGGAGGCGACTGGCGACAGCCCGCTAGCCTACTTGCAAAAGCTTCGCATCGCAGCCGCCAAACGTCTTTTGGAAAGCGACCATCGCACCATGCAGGAAATCAGCGAAGCCGTCGGCTATCAGGATGTCGCCTTCTTTCGCGGACTCTTCCAGCGCCACACAGGCGTGTCTCCGAGCGCGTACCGGCGGCAATTCGGCGTTGCTGAGCCCGCAGGGAACTAGTCATGACAAGCGTCCGCATCGACAAGTGGCTCTGGGCCGCAAGATTCTTCAAGACGCGCGCTCTTGCAGCGCGTGCATGCGAGCTCGGTAGAATTCAGTCCAATGGACAACTTGCCAAACCCGCGCGAGACGTTCACGTCGGAGACATGCTGCGCGTTTCCAACGAAGGTGGTGAGTTTCTCGTGGAAGTATTGCTGCTGAGCGAAATCCGCGGACCAGCTGCAGTCGCTCAAACGCTCTACCGCGAAACCGATGCCAGCCGTGAGCAACGGCTGAAGGTTGCAGCCGAGCGCAAAGCTTTTAACCAGTTTGAACAATTGCCGGCGGGTAGACCATCCAAACGCGACCGGGGGAAAATTATTCAGTTCCGCGGCAAAAGGTAGTTCCCCTTCAGCTCCTCGCGAACAACTCCGAAAATCCAGACGCGATCGGCGGGACTCTCATCCTTGCCTCGCGTCACCCGTCGCCGGCATTGGCATCGGAGCACTCTGCAACCGCGCAAACCGCGCTGGCGTACAGCATGCTTTTTCCAGCCGGAGCAGATCATTTTTCATTTCACGGTCGTCCGCGAGTGCCGCAAGAACTCCTCGCAAAATTCCCACCGCTGCTGCGTCCTTTGGAACCGTGATCCGGTAATGCATCCATGTCCCGCTCCGCCGCACTGAAACGATTCCCGCTCGTCGCAGGTAGGCTAAATGTCGGGATATCTTCGGCTGGCTCGCTCGCAGAATTTCCACGAAATAGCACACGCACACCTCCTGATCGCGCATCAGGTTCAAAAGCCTCAATCGTGTACGGTCCGCCAGGGCTCGAAAGAGCAACTCAAGGTTCATCCAACAATCCTTCTTATTCCGCTTAGCGTATTTATATATATGCCTTGACGAATATTTAGACAAGAACTATATTCGCTCAGGCATATGTAAATCGAGGCAAATTCATGGATACTTCTGAAGTCCTTCATGTAGTCCAGGAAAAGTACGGCGAAATCGCCCGCGGCGAACGCTCCGGCTGCGGGTGTGGATCCAAAGAAACGGTTGCCTCTGCAATCGGCTACTCTCAGGAAGACCTTGCTCTAGCGGGAGAAGGAAATCTTGGTCTCGGTTGCGGCAATCCGCTTGCCTTGGCGGAGATTGAGCTCGGTATGACGGTGCTTGATCTCGGAAGCGGCGCAGGTTTCGACGCATTCCTTGCTTGGAATAAGATTGGCCCGTCCGGTCATGTCATCGGCGTTGACATGACGGATGACATGCTCGCGCGCGCCCGCGAAAACGCGACAAAACTCGGCGCGACTAACGTTGAGTTCCGTAAGGGTGAGATCGAACACGTTCCCATTGACGATGATTCCGTCGATCTCGTTATCTCGAACTGCGTCATCAACCTCAGCCCTGACAAGCCTGCCGTATTTCGTGAAATGTTTCGCGTCCTCAAACCTGGAGGACACTTCGCAGTCAGCGACATCGTGCTGCTGGCTGCACTCCCCGAACACATCCGCCGGGACGTAAGCGCATACGTCGGGTGTATCTCCGGCGCTGAATTGCTTCACGATTATGTGCGCATCGCCCTCGAAGCGGGTTTCGCAGATGTCACCATCCCCCACATTGCTCACGGCTCGAAGCTGGCGGATGCCATTGCCCCCGGAGATCTCACGGCCGACAGAAGGGAACTTCAACGGGTCGCGGCCAAGGCCGTGGCTTCTATCAAACTCCACGGTCGCAAGCCCGAGTGATGTTGTGGGATGTTCCCGGACGATGAAACCAAAAGTCCTGTTTCTTTGCACCGGCAATTCCGCCCGCAGCCAGATGGCAGAGGGATATCTTCGCCATCGTGCGAACGATCGCCTGGAGGTGTTGAGTGCAGGCATTACCCCCAAGGGAGTGAATCCTCTCGCCATCGAAGTCATGCATGAGATCGGCATCGACATCTCCCGTCAGACATCGAAAGACGCCGCCCAATATCTCGGTACGCCCATCCAGTACGTCGTCACCGTATGCGACAACGCCAAAGAGCATTGTCCAATCTTTCCGGGCACCTTCAAGCATCTTCATTGGAGTTTTCCAGACCCCGCCGCAGCTGAAGGATCCCACGACGAAAAACTCTCCGCCTTCCGTACCATCCGCGACGCAATCACCAAGCGCATTGACAAGGAATTCATAAGCCAGCCCATACCCATACCCACACCGCCAGGAGACATACGTTGAAGTACTAAGCCCGAGGCCTGGAGCCTAGGGCCGAAGCCGTCTCCCCGACGTTACTCTCGTCACGTGAAACCATGTGACTTCAGCGTTATGATTTTGCCCAAGGCGATCCCATGAAGCGTTTGCGGTTTCTCGTTTCTCTCACGAACGACACGAACGATTATCAGATCGAGCAGGCTGTTGCCGCACAGGAAGCAGCGCGCCGTCTCGATGTCGATGTGCAAATCATCGCCGCAGATGATGACGGCATCACCCAGAGCCAGCAACTTCTGAAGATTATCCAGTCATCCTCTAACCCGCACCCCGACGCCATTATTCTCGAACCAGCAGGATCCACTGCACTTCCGCAGGTTGCGCGGGCGGCGGCCTCCGCTGGTATCGGATGGGTCATCATGAATCGCGAGGTTGACTACATCGGAGACTTGCGCCGCAGTTATCAAGTTCCCGTGTTCGCCTTGAGCGCGGACCATGAAGAGATCGGACGCATTCAGGGACGACAGTTCACTGCGCTCGCGCCACAGGGTGGCAACGCACTTTACATTCACGGGCCAAACGAGCAATCGGCAGCCCGTCAACGTACGGCTGGAATGAATGAAACCAAGCCACGAAGCCTCCAAGTTCGCATGATTAAGGGCCAGTGGACCGAAGCGAGCGCCTACAAAGCCGTGAGCGCATGGCTTCGTCTTTCGACCAACCGTGAGACCCCCATCGACCTGATTGGAGCGCAAGACGACTCCATGGCCATGGGGGCGCGCAAGGCATTTCAGGAACAAATGGTTGGAGAAGAGCGCGAACGCTGGTTGAAGGTTCCATTCACTGGTTGCGATGGCATGCCCAAGACCGGACAAAGTTGGGTTCGCCAAGGTACATTGGCCGCTACGGTCTACGTCCCACCCATCACTTCGCTCGCTATGGACATGTTGGTTAAGGCCATCAATCTCGGGATCCTGCCGCCTGAACGCACGATGACCCAGCCCAAGTCAGTGCCAGAACTGAATGCGCTGACGGCGTCGCGCGCCCGCGGTGCCTCCGCGCGGTAAATCGCTCCGTACTGAGCAATCCCTGACTTCCCAAGGCGCCTCGCAATTTTTTGACTACCCGTAGCGCCCAAGCGACAATGCAGCACGCGCTGTTTCTAGCGTCTCCCTCCCCGAAAGTTTCCTAGGTTGTCGTTGCGCATGGCCCCAATCGACCCGCAGCCAATTTCTGCCCGCCGCATCATGGCTCCCGAAGTCATGGTCAGCTATTCCAGCTTGGATCGCCCTCAGGTCCTGCAACTCGTCAAGCGCTTGCGTTCCGCCGGTGTCGCAGCTTGGATTGATCAGGGCGGAATCGATGGCGCCCAGCGATGGGGTGAAGAAATCGTCAACGCCATTGACGCTTGTAAGACAGTGATCCTCATGATCTCGCACACTGCGATGGAGTCAGAAAACATCGCCAAAGAGATTGCGCTCGCCTGGGAAAACGGCAAGAAATTCCTTCCACTTTGTCTCGAGGACGCCAAGATTCCCCGGAGGAACCAGCGTGGTCTTCGCAGTTCTCCGAAGCATTGTTTTCGCGACGGTCTTTTGGGGCCTGCTCCAACTTCTTGTCTCCCGTAATCGAGCGCCGAGAATCAAGCGCACCTAGTCAGCACATCGCCCGTCAAAAACTCGGCGTCACCTCGAACTGCTGCCCAAGGAAGGCCGTCATGCCCACAACTGGCCCATCTCACATGAGATAATCACCTTTCACGCACAGGAGAAAAAGCATGTCGGACCACAGCGTTTTCTGCGTCAAATTGAAGAAACAACTCCCCGGCCTCGACGAGCCACCCTTCGACACAGAGTTCGGCCGCAAAATCTACGACAACGTTTCCGAGGAAGCCTGGAAGCAATGGACCGAGTACTGCAAGATGCTGCTGAATGAATACCGCTTGAATCCCGCCCGCCGCGAAGACCAGGAAGTCATCGTCAAACAAATGGACCAGTTTTTCTTCGGCGAAGGCGCAGCTCCGCCGCCCGAATACGTTCCACCTACTCAAGCGAAATGAACGAATAGCGCGAACGCTTATCGCCGCTTGCCTCTAGCGGCGGTGATGTTCTCAATTCTTGGATCTCGACCGATACACCGCAAACTGTTTGTTTGTGTCCATCACCACAGATTCCAGAAAACCGGCAACCTGCGTAAATTCCATTGCTCGTGGTCCAACATATGCGACATAAACTTGCCGAGGATGCTCCCGCGCCGACTGCTCCAGGTTCTTCATCACCAGCCCAATCACCTTCTCGTCACTCGGGTCAAAGAAGTAGAGCACCAGAGGCTCGTCAGGAAATTCAAACTCCACGAAATCCATCACTCGCGATTCGATAAGCAAGCATTTCTGCGCGTCATTTCGAAAGCGACCAATATTGGCAACCGCCACATCGTGCAACTCGCCCGAAAACTCGAGCCCTAAAATCTTTCTGAACGGATACTCCGATGCGAGCAACAGTGCCCGACCCTTTCCCGATCCGAAATCGACAAATGTGAATTTGGGGAAATCGACGGGCAGCGCCGCCATCAACGTCCGAAATCGCTCGGGCTCGATTGCTGCGTAGTTTTTGCCATGAATCCAATTCGGAGACGCAATGTTGAGGTCGCTGAGATAAGTCCACCCGTCGAAGTCCCCTTCGGTATCAACATCATGCATCCGATCAAACCCGCTGGTCCGGCGGTCCCGCAGCAGCGCCCGTGCGGCCCAATATTCGCGCAATAGATGAAACGGCAGAAGGACGCTACGCGCCAGCGTGACTAGAACGCCGCGATCCTCAAATGACTTTCGAATGCGAGGAAGAATCGTGCGTCCAATGCGCGGCATGTTTGCTTTTTACCGGGCTACTATTTTTCGCGGTCTTTGCAAAACTTCGCGAGCTTTGTGGTTCGACGGTTCTTAACGCGCGACTGGCACCTCGACACCCTCTGCTACCGCCAGCGTCTCAATCGACGGACGCCAGATCGGTTTCCGCTCGGCCACGCCCGCGGCGAACAACGTGTACCCGGCCGATCGAAGCAACTGACCTACCGCCTCGTGATTGTCGGTAACCTCGCACAGAATCGTTGGCTTCATCTGCAACAGCTTCTGAGCGCCCTTCAACGCCTCGTACTCCATTCCTTCAACATCCATCTTCACGACTTGTGGTGCGGGAAAGCGCTCAAGCATCCAGTCGAGCGTGACTGCAACCACAGTTTGCGCAGGACCGTCGCCATTCAGCGAATTCGAGGCGCGCCCTTCGCTCGAAACGTGCAATTCGACCACCCCGGACTCGCCTGCCACTGCTGCCGGCAAAACAGTTACCGGTAAACCGTTGATCAGCGACGACCTGTGCACAAGGTTCGCAAGCCAAGTATCGGCCTCCACTGCAACAACGCGGGAGGCAGTCGCCGCCGCAGCAAAAGAAAACAGGCCGACATTGGCGCCGATGTCCCAGACCGTCATACCCGGGCGCACCAGCGTCCGAACCATTAAGAGCAGATAGGGATCAACTTTTCCGAGATCGCGCCGCCAATATCCAAGCATCGCCTCGGGCGAGACGAACATCGGGGCACGACCAAATTCGACAGGTAATCGCCGCTTGAGCACCACACCGCGGCTGGCTCTTCGCAGGATTTGTCTAAGCATGAAACACGGAGCGACGTACGGTTAACGCCAGAAAGTATACTGTCCCGTGGGCGTCCATCGGACTTGTCCGCTTTTAAGCAGCTTTCTTTCGTTCTCGTTCTGCTCGCTCCGTCGCCACTCGCTTCGATAACAGCGCTTTTGCTTTTTCGAGTTCCGCGCGCCGCGTTTTTGATAACCCCTTGCCCCCGCGATTGATGAAGTACGTCAGCATGCGCATTCCCGACGCCGCCCCCTTCGGAGACACCTTCTTGGAGGCCAGCGAGCGCGCAATTTCCGGCGCGCTCTTTGTGAAGAGGCCTTTCGGTGGAAAGGTCGAGACCGTCTTCACCTTCGCCACCCAACGATTGACTCGTTTCTTCCCAGACTTGTTCGCCGCTTTCTTTTTGGCGTCCATACCGTTCTCCGCTGCCAATCAGATGACCTTTTGATCCCGAGAGTTTGCTTACAGCGCCGGAACGGCGTTGCACTCGGTTACGGGCGGGTTACCACTGCGCGCAACTATTAACGCGCCTTTCATCCTGCTGTAACACGACTGCACCACAATTGGTGCATGGAACAGCAGGTCTATGACACGCTGATCCTCTCGGACGTGCATCTTGGCGCGGAGATGAGTCGTGCCCGCGATGCGAACCGTATGTTGAAGGAAAACTCCTTCCGTCGTCTCATCCTCCTTGGCGACATCTTTGCCGACCTCAACTTCGGACGCCTCAAGAAAGAACACTGGCAGTTTCTCGGCACGATCCGCAAACTTTCCAATCCCAAGCGCAACGTCGAAGTAGTCTGGGTCGAAGGAAACCACGACCACGGTCTCACCGACATCATGTCGCACCTGGTCGGCGTGAAAGTTTTTCAGGAATACGAGTGGGAATACGCAGGCTTGCGTCACATCGCGATCCACGGCCACCAGTTCGATCGCTTCGTCGTCAATAACGTTCGCTTCAACTATCTGTTTGGCACGCTCGCTTATCTCTGGCTGCAGAAGCTCGACCTGAAAGGGAATCCGCTGTCGCGCCTGCTGGACCGGTTGAACACCCGCTGGCTGCGCATGTCGTCGAAAGTAGCAAGCGGAGCGCTAGCCTACGCGCGCGAGCACCACGCGCAACGCATTTTCTGCGGACACACTCACGCCGCTATGCAGACCGAGCAGGACGGCGTGCATTACTACAACTCGGGCAGCTGGATTGATGCGCACCCCACCTACATCACTGTTGGCGACGAAGGAGTCGAAATCCATGAATACCGCGAGCGCACTTACGATCGTGATTCCGGCGAAGAACGAAGCGAAACTGATTCCACGCCTGCTGGAGTCGCTGGCAAAGCAGGATTACTCCAAGATGTCGAGTACGAAGGTGTTAGTCGCTGACGCACACTCAACCGATGGTACGCCTGAGATAGTCATGAGTTTTCGCGACCGGTTGAATGTGCAGGTCATCGCCGGCGGGATTCCGTCCGTCGGACGGAACCGCGGCGCGGCTCGCGCTGACACGCCATACGTTCTTTTTCTCGATGCCGATATCGAGTTGGCCTCCGCCTCTCTGATTCGCCGCGTAATGGAGCAAGCGGAACGCGAGGCGCTCCAATGCGTGACCACGAACATTCTGTGCCGCGACTGCACCTTGTTCGATAAGGTCATGTACGGCACAAACAATTTCTTTCAATACCTTTCGACCCTTCATCGCCCATTTGCCACTGGCATGTTCATGCTGGTTGAGATGGTGACGTTCCGAGCGCTTGGCGGATTTCACGAACAGGTCCATTTTGCGGAAGACTATTTGTTGTCGAGCCAGACGGACCGCAACAAATTCGCAATCGTTCGCGGTGGCGTCTACACGACCAATCGTCGCTTCGAAAAGATGGGACACTTTCGGGTTGCGCGTTTATTCCTGTCCACGGCCCTTAATTTCAGAAACCAGGAATATTTTCTGCGCGACCACAAGTATTGGGCGTAGCGGTTGCTGGTCGGAAGCTAGACCTTGTGATTGGCGTCTCTCAAGCGTGCTTCCTAGTAGATATAGATTATATTAATTATATATCATTGAAACAATTGAGCTAGTCAAGATCGAACGGGTAATCTTGCGAAGCGAACGTTGCGAAGTCCATCCGGTGACGTCACCAGTCGCACCTGAAATGACCGCCAAATGCTCTAGAATCGCTCAGGATCGCCATCTGATCGTTTGGATGGCCCAGAGGTCATCCGGCGCTTCGCGTGAGACTGGAGCGCCTCTAATCGCAAAATTGTCCTCCGGTCATGTTTGCTGTAAGAAAATGCGCCACGTCGCTGGTCGGCCAGTGCTCCGTGCCTAACTCTCAAAAGTGAAACACGATGCCGGTCGAGAAGCGGAAATCGTTTTGCGTTTGACTGAAAAAGCGCGTTTGCAAGTAGTCGGCTTGGAATCGCCAATGAAGCGGACCCTTCACCCGGTAGTCGAGTCCCCCTCCGTAGGCGGAACCGAACGATGTGTCCGAGCCAAAACCGTTGACGTTGATGTGCGATGCGCCGAACAGCACGTGAGCGAATGGACGAAAGCGTCCCGCCGAAAACGAAACGCGTGGTCCGAACAGAAAGTTGTGTTCGCTCATGTCGAGATTAGTAAGACATGGGCCGCCGCCGATGATCGCCGGACATGATGCTGGGACGCTGGCGCTTCCGTAGTAGCCGCTGAAATCTGCCACCAGCCCGACGAACGGAAAGATCTTTCCTTCAAGTGAGCCGTTCCATCCGTTCAGATTCGTGGCGTTGTCAATGGTGGCCGTTGCGCGATTGTAGGAGTAACCGATGAAAATGTTGCCGCTGGTAGGAACTTGTGCGAAGAGCGATGGAGCGAGAATGAGTGCAGACACAATGGTGCCGATAAACGTACGCATGGAAAATTCTCCGGACATTTTCCGTTGGATGCGAGGTAAGTGCCCGGGTTGTCCGATTCAAGGCGAACCGCTAACGGCCGATTGGCAGTTGCTCTTCTACTTCTTCGGTGGTTCTTGAGGCGGCGTTGACTCCGGTGGTGGTGTTGCTGCCGGAGGCGTCGACTCTTGCGGAGGCTCCGCTTGCGGCGCTGTCTGTTGAGGTGGTGGCGCAGGAGTCGTTTGTTCTTGCGGAGGCGGTGCGGGTGTGGTTGGTTCCGTCTGCGGTGTCGACGGTGGCGTGGTCGGTGGTTGCGTCGCAGGAATTGGGTCCTGCTGAATTTCCGGATACGGCCGTTTCTTTTTGCCACCTGTGAAGCGCAAGACGATTCCCGTCTGGAAGCGATAGTTGTCTTGCACCTGCTTATAGAAATCCGTGTGTAGATAGTCCGCTTGCACTCTCCACGCCCATCGCTTGGTGAGCCTGATGTCCGCGCCACCACCGAGTGCCATGCTGAAGCCGCTGCTTGATTCCTCGAAACTGTCGACTTTTCCGTTGACGGTGGCTTTTCCGATCAGGACGCTGGCGTATGGAATGAAGCGATCCCATTTGCGATAAGGTATGTGCACGCCGAACAAATACGTTCCCATACGAGTGTCGACATTGAACGTGTCTGTCGGGGAAGGACAGAACGGTGGGCACGTCGGAAACGGAGTGGGAACAGCGACTGGAAGTTTTACGGTTCCGTAGTTGCCGCCGAGCTCTACCACTAAGCTCAGCCAGCTTGCGGCGTTGAGGCCGAAAGAGCCGTTCCATCCGCGCAGGGTGCTTCGGGTGCTGACCTGGAACGGATCGACCTTGGCCTGCGAGTAGCCGCCGTACAGATCTACTCTGGACATCTCTTTTTCCTGTTGCGCCAAAAGCGTAGTGGCGAGGAAAAGCAGTCCTGCCAGAGCGATTGATTTCTTCACGAGTTCCTTCCTCCGTAAACCCAAGCCACTAAGAGTTTTCCCGCAAGACCGGGGTTGCCCCGAGCATGGGACAAGAATTTACAGTTTTTTTACAAAACTGAAACTCACGCTTGACAGGGAACATTTAAGTTTACGGCATGAATCGAGAAAATGTAGCTGCTGTATCGGGATTGCCGGCGATTGTGCCGACAACGAAGGCGCCGTCCTCAGCTCTGAGTGTCGAGTTGCGCCTGCACGGAGATGTCGCGCTTTTGTGTTGCCGGGGTCGTCTTGTTTATCGTCAAGAGTCCAAGGAATTGACGACGATCGTCAGTGATTTGCTTGGATTGACTCGCCGGCTGGTGGTGGATCTTTCCGAGGTCGAGCGTGCGGACAGCGCGGGCCTGGGAGAACTGGTCATGCTGCACATGTGGGCAGACGGCATGGGATATGCGATCGCCTTCGCGGCTCCGACGGCGCGTGTGCGGAACGTGCTAGAGCTGACCAACCTGGTTTCAATGCTTGAGGTGTATGGCACGCTCGATGAGGCGCTGAAGGCTGTGCACGGACGTTTGCGCGTGCGGGAGTCGGTGGTTCGGAGCCGGCACTCAGCAGCGAGTAGCCAGTAGTCATTAGCGACTGGATTCCTCGTTTTGCTTCTCGCAATGACAGGAATGAAGTGTTGCGGGCACGTTTACCGGCACGTGCCTAGCTTTCTCGCTGAAAGCGGTGGCGCTCGGGATGGTCGTGGGCTGCCGCTTCAGCTACTTTGAGAAATGCGCGTCCGGCGTGCGAGAGTCCGCCGCCTTTTCGATAGACGAGGCGAAGCTTGCGTTGAAGGTCTAACTCTTTCACAGGAATGTGAACCAGTTCGCGTCGCACCAATTCGCTTTCGATGCTGATGCGCGGCACGAGTGCGACTCCGTTCCCCATAGCAACAAATCTTTTGATCGCCTGCAGCGTGGGAAGCTCGATCGCCATATGCAGGGGAGTTTTGTAGCGTCCGAATGTCTGAATGACCTTGTCACGGTAAGGCGACGATACGATGTGCGCGACGAATGCCTCGGCACCAAGCTGACGGATACTTACCTCCGTGGCGTCCGCCAGTGGGTGAGTGGGTGGAACCACGAAAGCTAACTCGTCCTGATAGACCACAATCGAGTGCAGGCGATCATCCTGCGGGTCGTACGACAGCACACCCATTTCAACCGAGTGATTCATGATGTCGTCGGGGATGTGACTGCCCAGAGCGCGCTGCACCATGATCTTGATCATCGGGTGCAGGCGGCGAAACTCTCCGAGCACAGGCAAGAGATAGAGCACCGTAAATTCGTTCGCGGCCATCGCCAGCTTGCCTTTTTGCAGCTCGCGAAGTTCAACGAGGGCCTCCTGCGCGTCTGCGCGAAGGTTTAGGAGTTTTTCCGCATAGTCCTTCAAAACGTTGCCAGCGTCAGTCAGCACGCCTTCCCGCGATGAACGATCAAAGAGTGGCTCGCCGAGCTCGTCTTCGAGTTTGCGGATGGTCTGGCTGACAGCGGACTGAGTGCGGAAAAGTTTCTCAGCGGCGCGGGAGAAGCGTCCTTCGCGCGCCACCGTCAGAAAGACTTCGAGCTGGGATAGATCCATGGGGCTCCGGGAACTAGACTGTTAAGAGCTGCTGGACGCAGCCTTTATGCTGAAATAGAAGTCAATAAGTTTTACTTATACTAGTAATAAAACTAATCATACGTCAAGAAATATAAACTTTTCTTCAGTACGTCTGGCACGTAGCATAAAGCCTCATCTCTGGGAGGCTTCTGGGCTATGGATCGGGCACGAATCGCGGTATTCGACACGACTTTGCGGGATGGCGAGCAATCGCCCGGTTGCAGCATGAACATGCGCGAGAAGATGCGCATCGCGCGGCAGCTGGACCGGCTGGGCGTGGACGTGATTGAGGCCGGGTTCCCGATCGCTTCCGACGGTGATTTTGAAGCGGTGCAGGCGATTGCGGCGGCAGTGCGTCGTCCCGTGATAGCGGCGCTGGCCCGGTGTTGCACGCCCGACATAGAACGCGCGTGGGAAGCATTGAAGGGGGCTGCGCGTCCGCGAATCCATACGTTTCTTGCGACCTCCGACATTCACCTTAAGCACAAACTGAAGATCACACGCGAGCAATGCATAGAGCAGGCTGCGAGTGCGGTCCGGTTGGCGAAATCGCTGTGCCCGGATGTGCAGTTCTCACCTGAAGACGCGACCCGGACCGACCGTGATTTCTTGATCGAAGTTTTAAACGCGGTAGTCGCAGCCGGTGCAACCACGCTGAATATCCCGGACACGGTTGGCTACACGCTACCCGATGAATTCCGCGAGTTGATAACGATGATTCGTCAACGCGTCCGCGGAATTGAAAACGTTACGATTGCGGCCCACTGTCACAATGATCTCGGCCTGGCGGTTGCGAATACGCTGGCGGCGTTGCACGCAGGCGCGCGACAGGTGGAGTGCACGATCAATGGAATTGGCGAGCGCGCTGGGAACGCTTCGCTAGAAGAGATTGTGATGGCGATGCGGGTGCGCGCCGACCGATGCCCGTTCGACACCGGGATCGTGAGCGAGCAGCTTTATCCTGCGAGCCAGTTGCTGAGTGACATCACAAAAGTTTCCGTGCAACCGAACAAAGCGATCACGGGACGGAATGCGTTCGCTCACGAAGCCGGCATCCATCAGGACGGCATGCTGAAGAATCCGCTGACGTACGAAATCATGACGCCGCAGTCGGTTGGCGTGCCGGACTCCCGGCTGGTATTGGGAAAACACTCGGGTCGCCACGCATTGGCGATTCGTTGCGCACAACTTGGATACGAATTCGAGCGGCGAGAACTGGACGAGGTTTACCGAAGATTTGTCGTTGTCGCGGACCGCATCAAAACAGTGCAGGACAGTGATTTGCTGGGGCTGATTCGCGAACTGCGTGAGCATGCGGCGAGGGATGCAAGCTCGGAAGCAATCCCGTCCACGATTGCGGCGGCGGCGCCAAGTGGAGCTATGCGGCCATTCCCCATGCCTTTGCATCCCGCGCAGGAAGCCGGGTTGGGGCTCAGTTCCGTGCATGAACACCACGGCGAGCAAGAAGATTATTTGTGGGGCGTTTAAGGATTGGGCGGTAGGGATTTTTTTGAGGCTGGAAGGGTTCCATCTGTTGTAGGTCTGTAGCCTTGCTCACTGGCAGCCGGGTGGTTCCTACGTGCTGCATGTCGTGTTGGTCTCGCGGTACACTCTCAAACCATGCTGCTGAAAATTGCTGTAGTTCCTGGGGACGGGATTGGTCCGGAAGTGACCGATCAAGGGCTTCGTGTGCTTGAAGCGGTGTGTTCTTTGTTCGGACACGAACTAAGTGTTACGCGCAAAGACATTGGCGGTGCAGCGCTCGTGGCAAGCGGCGATCCCTTGCCGCCGGACACGCTGGAAGCGTGCACTTCTGCCGGAGCGATATTGCTGGGGGCCGTGGGCGGCCCGGCATTTGACTCTTATCCGCGGCATCAGCGGCCGGAAACAGGACTGCTGCGTTTGCGGAAGGAGTTGGGGGCATTTGCGAACCTCCGCCCGGCGGTTTGCTATTCCGCGCTTGAGGCCGCATCACCGCTGCGGCCGGAAGTGGTACATGGCACGGACATCCTGATTGTGCGCGAACTGTTAGGCGGGTTGTATTTCGGGCAGCCGAGATCGGTCGAGGGAGAACCGGGATCGCGGTTGGCGATCAACACCATGCGCTACGGAGAAAATGAAATTGAGCGGATTGCGCGCGTGGGGTTTGAACTGGCAAGAGGCCGCCGGAAAAAAGTTTTGTCTGTCGATAAGTCGAACGTCCTTGAGTGTTCACGTTTATGGCGCGAGGTGGTGACGGCAGTCGGCAAGGAATTTCCTGACGTAAAGCTGGCGCACCAGTATGTGGATTCTGCGGCCATGTTGCTGGTGATGACGCCGACGGAGTTCGATGTAATTCTCACCGAGAACATGTTTGGCGACATTCTTTCGGACCAGGCGGGCGGCGTGTGCGGATCGCTCGGATTACTCGCGTCGGCGAGTATCGGCGGCCCGGTAGGCCTGTATGAGCCGGTTCATGGGTCAGCTCCCGATATTGCGGGCAAGGGCGTGGCGAATCCGCTGGGTGCGATTCTTTCGATCGCAATGATGCTGAGGCACTCGTTCCATCTGGAGCAGGAAGCGAATTGCGTAGAAGTAGCCGTGTCAGCCGTACTGGCGCAAGGATGCCGGACTAAAGATCTCGCGCGTGCCAGTGAGCCAGTGTTATCGACCGGCGAGATGGGGGCGAGGGTCGTGGCGGCAGTGCAGGTGGGAGCGAGAAAGACAGCCTAGCCGGGAAATATCGACAGGTACGCCAGGAGCGCGAAGAGACGTTGGGGTTCACGATCAGATGTTCGATTGCGGCATCTACAAATCTCTACGTATCTTTTGATTGCTACTTTTCATCTCACATGGAGTAACATTTGGTGAAGGTCCGAAACAAAATCTGATCGCGATGTGATCCGAGAGACCGCACGACGATCGCCTACCTCAGTACTGGCCTCCCAGGAGGGTGATCATGTTGTCTAAGTGCGCTAATCCATCCTGTTCGAATTCATTTTTGTATTTTCATTGCGGAAAACTGTTTCGTGTTGAGCGACGCACGCCCGTATCGGTGCGCGATGATGGTGAGATGAGTGCGAAAAAGAACCCGCAGCGCATTGAATATTACTGGCTGTGCGAAGTCTGTTCCTCCGAATTGACGCTTGTGCGGGCGGAGGCTGGCGGGGTTGTGGTGAAGCCACTGCCGATTTCTGTGATGGATGTTGCCTGAAGGCGGAAGTCTGGATTCAACAATGCTTGAGTGGAAGGTAGCTGACTACTGACTGCTGACCACTGAAGGGCTGGTCGCTTGAGGCTTGTATTTGTCGTTCATGGCATTCCAGCGAATTCGGAATACGTCCAAAACCATTCTCATCCCGTCGCGAAGCGGGTGAAGGCGCGTGCCGGCGCTGTGCGCCCAGCGCACCGGAACTTCGACGGTGCGATATCCAAGTTTCCGCGCTAAATAGAGAATTTCCGGATCGAACCCCCACCGCTCGATTTTTTGCAGCGGGAATATGCGGTGAGCCGCCTCGCCTCGGAACGCCTTGAATCCGCATTGCGTGTCGCGAAACTTCAATCGCAGAACAATGCGGAGCGCGAGATTGAAAAGCCGCCCGTAGATTTGTCGCAACAGGGGCTGGCGCTGCGTTTGAAGTTCAGCGCGCAGCCAACGGGAACCGATCGCTACGTCAGCTCCGGCCGCGATGGCGTCGAACAGCTTGTTGGCCTCTTCGATTGGGGATGAGAGGTCGGCATCGGTGAAGAGAAGAACGTCTCCGGTGGCGTGCAGCATTCCATTGCGCACGCTGTAGCCCTTACCACGATTTCCCGGATTGTCGATCACATGAATAAATGGGTATGACTGCGCGATCCGGTTGACTACTTCGACGGTGTTGTCCCGCGAGCCGTCATTGACGACAACAACTTCCAACTCCCACTTTTGCTCACGGGCGTACGCACCAATTCGCTCGAGTGTAGCCGCAATGCGCTGGCTCTCGTTGTATGCCGGGATGATGATGGAGTAAGTGGGCATGTCGGCTTCAGGCTTCAATATTGATGCAGAAATTGATCAAGTTGTCGCCTGGCTCATTTTGAGTACAGAAGGCTGATTCAACGTCATGCTACCTGACGTTTCTTTTGGAGCATGGCGAAGAATTCATTGACGAGTTCTTCATCCCAAAGTCCGGCGCGGGCTTCTTCGCGCATCGTGGTGGCAGATTGTTCGTGATTGAGCGCTGGCTTGTAGGGACGCTCGGTTCGAAGTGCGTCGTACACATCGACGACCTGCAGTATGCGAGGCAGCAATGGGATTTCGCTTTTCTGCAAACCGTCGGGATAACCGGAACCGTCCGAATGCTCGTGATGGTTGCGGATGATCGGCAACACAAGCCGTAACGACTTCAGAGGCTTGCAGATATTTTCCCCGGTGAGGGGATGCTTTTTCATGATTGCCCACTCGAATGGAGTGAGGTTGGAACCTTTTTTCAAAATTTCATCGGGCACTGCAATCTTGCCGAGGTCATGAAGATATCCGCCGCGGCGCAGCGCCACGAGCGATTCGCGGTCCAGGCCGAGATGCTGGCCAAGATCAGCGGCTTTGCGAGCGAGCCGTTCGCAGTGGCCCTCGGTGTAAGGGTCGCGAGCTTCGACGCTGAGCCCGAGCGTGCAAAGAACGGATTCGGCGTTCTCCAGTTCGTCCGTGAACTCTTTCAATTTCAAGAGCGACTTCACGCGGGCGAATAGCTCCTCTGGAAAGATCGGTTTATTAAGAAAGTCATCGGCGCCGGCTTCGATGCCGCGCAGCCGGTCCTGACGGTCGCTCAATCCGGTGATAAGAACGATGGGGATGAGCCTTGTCGATGGATCCTCTTTCAATTCACGGCAGAGATCGTAGCCGGACTTGCCGGGCATAACAACGTCGAGAAGGATGAGATCCGGTGGCTCGCGCAGGATTTCTGTCTCAGCTTCCTCAGCATGATTGACGATGGAGGCACGGTACCCGCGAGTAGACAACAGTTCGCGCATGAGCGCAGCGCCCTCCGGGTGGTCGTCGACGACCAGGATACGAGGGGGGCGGCGCGATGTCAGCAGGTCTCCCACTGGTAGGTAGGAATGCGAGGGATTGGAAATCGTTGTACGAGCTTTGGGGGGCGAGCTCAAGACTGCTGCTTTCTAAGTGTTAATTTCCCGCACACTGCCGAAGACGCCGAGCACTGATTCGTCATTGTAACGGATTTTTAACATTTGGCTATCCGTAGTCGGCGGGTGAGGATTCCCGCTTAGGGAAATTGTCGCAGGTCTATGTGTGCATTGCACTTGTCGGGGATGAAGATGTCTGAATAGGCTCGAGTTATGCGCACTCTTATCTTAATTTCAGCTGCAGTTGCGGTGGTCGTGGCGGGATTATCCTCTCCGTTGATGGGGGTACCCAAGCCTCATGTGGTGTCGTTTGGAAAGTGGGTAGTAGTGAAGTGGCTGCCGGGGGAGAGTGAAGGAAAACCTGCTGAGTTGAAAGTCCGGGCGTTGTATGTAGACACCCGCTTGAAGGAGTACACGCTTGGTTTGCCACACGATGTAACCGAGCGTCTGTTTGTGGTCAGGCGAGCGTACCGATTGAACGATAACTTACCGCCTGAAACAGGCGTGCCAAGCTGGCAGTGGCAGAGAGGCGGATGGTTAATGGTCGATCGCGGGACAGGACGCGTGTCGCAGGTAACGCTACCTGAGTTTGACGCATTCTATTCGGCGGCGAGCTGGTATCGGGACTACGTGGCTTACTGCGGCGTGTCGGATGACGGAAAGAAGTTGTTTGCGGTGGTGGCGCAGTTGGGGCGAAGGAAGGCGATCCTGAAGAAATCTCTTGGCGATGCGGCGGGGGCGGATGAGGCGGATTCGGAGTGTCCAGCCCCAGCGTGGCAACGTGGGCCAGCGCGGGTAACGTTTGATCCTGGAGATCAGCGGTATACGTTCTCGGTACGCGGGAGAGCTGTGGATGTGATGAACGATGAGGAGGAGCAGTAGCGGTCGGTGATCTGGAAAGGCCAAGGCTTACCGCAGAGATCGGGTTCTTCCTCGGATTATTTTGGTTGGGATTGGTCTTTTTCGTGGAGCTGATCGTATTTCTGGAAGGCTTGGGCGGCGTCTTCAGGGCGATGGGCGGCGACGTAGGCTTGTCCGAGGGCGCGCCACGCGTCGGCGCTGTTGGGATCGAGTTGGGTGGACTGCTTGAGTGAGGCGATCGCGTCGTCGACTTTGTTTAACTTCATTTGAGCAAACCCGAGTTCCCGGAATGCCTCCGCATTCTTCGGGTTGAGGGCGATCGCTTTGTTGTAGGCGACAATGGCCTCGGCATCGCGATGGAGTCCATCGAGTGACGAGCCGAGAAGAGCCCATGCATCGTCATCGTCAGGACGCTCTTTCGTAAGCTTGTCAAAGATTTTGCGGGCCTCTTCGAAGCGGTTAGTGGATTCGTAGAGCAGGCCGAGATTGAATTGCACAGCCAAATCCGTCGGGTCGTTGGCTTCCGCCTTTTTCAAGACCGTCTCGGCTTGGGGATAGTTTTTCTGCTGCATGTAGACGTTGCCGAGTAAAACTAGCGCCATTCGGTTTTTTGGCTCGCTGGCGATAACCTTCTCAAGATCCCTGGTTGCGTCGCCGAGCCTTTTTTGCTCGATCGCATCGGAGGCGCGGCTGAGAAGGCCCACGTAACCCCGCGTCCGCTGAAGTGCCAGCGCCGCCGCAATCAGGACGACCGCGGCGATGGCAAATAGGAGAATCTCGTTGCGGCGACGAAGGGGGCGTGGCTCAACCAAAATCTGGCCAAGCAATGCGCCGAGAGCGAGTCCCATGAGAATGCCGCCAATGTGAGCGGCGTTGTCGATTCCGACGCCCGCGGCACCGCCGATAAAGCCGAAGAGGAGGTTGTACCCCGCAAAGCTCAGAAGGCTGTTGAGTGTTGGTCTCAGAACATGACGATCGATCGGCAATTTTCCCAAATACAGTGCAGCGATAAGAGCGCCCGCAACGCCAAATACCGCGCCCGATGCGCCGACCGATGGCACCCATGGATTCCAGGCGAGGCTGAGCAGACTGCCGGCGAGTCCGCAGGCGGTATACAGCAGGAAATACGCGAGACGGCCAAAAATTGGCTCCGCGAGCAGGCCGAGGTTCCAAAGACACCACATGTTCAAGGCGATGTGAAGAATTCCGCCGTGGACGTAATTCGAAGTGAGCAAGCGCCAAGGCTGTCCACCTAATGTGAGAGGCCCCCAATCTGCGCCCCATTTGATGACTTGCGCGGTCGTGAAATCGCGCAGAGCCCCCGTGGTCGCGACCATGGCTACGAAGACCAAGACGTTGATAGCGATCAAGACTGTGGTGAGAGTCGGCCGTGGTGCGATACGACGGACCGGGGCGTGGGACGGGTCTTGTGGAATAGCCTGCGGGTAGTCCGACATGGAAGAGCTATTACAGCACAGACTGCGGGCGTAAGTCGGTTGTGGGAGGTTGCAGGTCGCTGGTATTCAGTTCAGGATTGGAAGTTTTGTGGAGACGTTCTCGTCTGACTCGGTGGGTTCATTGTCTGTGCCATTGAATAGCTTGGACAGTTTGTCTTCCATGCGCCTTACTCGTTGTCCCACTTTTGCAGAGGCCCAATAGATATCGCCAGCGCTAACGGACCCGAGTAATTTGTGGTGCCCGATAGCGGCCAGACCCATCGAGGCAAAGCAACCGCAGCGTGAACAGTCGGGATCGCCACCGAACTGGCATGGCTCGACGCGGGTTTTGAAATCGGCCGATAGCGAGCGCGTGGTCTGGGCGAAGATGCATCGCTCGGGGCTCCTGGGAGGATTTAGATACTCACGCAAAGCAGCTTCGCCCATGTCGAGCTTGGGAAAGTGGGTACGGAGCTGCAGAAGTTGTTCGATGACATCGCGGCGTTCATCGGACGTAAGGCACTCCACATTGTGCGCCCCCCGCTGCGGCGTGAAGATGCTGAACCAGATTTTTTCCACCGACGAGTTGGCTGACCAGACTCCTAGAAACTCAGGGATGTAGCTGTCGCGTTTGGTCATGGCGCTGGTGATGGTGCAGTGAATCGTTACGTGTTGTCCGGCGATGTTTTTGAGAATTCGCTCGTAGGTGGCGGGAGCGCGGCGGACGTCGTGGTCCGGCTGCAATCCGTCGACGGAAACCGAGATCTGTAGACGCGGCAGGGTCGCCCATGACGCGGTGATCGGCCGGAAAGCGCTGGTGACAAGTTGCACGTGGATTCCGCGATCAACAAGCTTGGGTAGCAGAACTTCGAGCTCGCGATAGCGAACGAGCGGATCTCCGCCGACAATGGAAAGGTGGAGTGGCCTGTGCTCGTCGACGAGTTGAAGCACGCGGTCGATCAGTTGTTGTCCTTTGAAATCCGAGAGGCTGCGGAGATTGGTCGTGCCCAGATGAGCATCTTCGTATGCGTAACATCCGGGACAGCGCAGCGGACACTCTTTGGTGATTTCCAGGGACAAGCTGGGAACGCGGCCAATAAGAGTTCGGCCCCACGTTTGCAAAACTGGCTTGATCTTCACTTGCAGACAACTCCACATCTACTTCGGCTGTCCTAATTGGATGCGGGAAAATGAGCGCGGGACTGTGGAAAGTTCCTTTATCGCCAATGGGCCAAGCGTCAGATGCGGGGGATTCCCCGCTTGCAAGGATTGACCGCCAGCCTGGGGGCGGGGGTCGGGTCTAGTCTCCAGCCGCTTCGACTGCTGGCAGATCTTCCGCGACGGTATTGGTCTTCTTGATTTTTGCGCTGGTGACAAGGATGACCGACGCAACGACGATGGCGCTGCCCATCAGGATGTAATGGTCTACGCGCTCGTGCAGAACGAGCCATCCGAGAAACACGGCGACCACCGGGTTGACGTAGGCGTAGGTCGCGACTTTGGATGTCGGGACGTGCTCGAGGAGCCAGATGTAGGCGGTATAGCCGATCCATGAGCCGCAAACGATCAGGTAAAAAACGGCGCCGACTCCGCGCGCAGTCCACACCGCGCGCGAAAACTCTCCGGAGATGATGGCGAAGAGCATGTTGGCGATTCCGGCAAACACGACTTGCCATGCCGTGGAACTGAATGGGTCGGCACCGGACTGCCAACGCTTGGAAAGAACGGAGCCGAGCGCCCAGCTGAAGGACCCGAAAAGGAGGCTGAGAGACCACCAGAGTTCGGTGCGTCCGATTGTGTTGACGGCGTGCAGCTTTGGCCACAGCAACACGCATACCCCGACAATGCCGAGCGCGAGTCCGGCGAGTCCGCGTTGCGAGATCCGATGATCTCCGAGAAGCAATGAGTCGAGCACCAGGAACCAGAGCGGCGTAGCAGCGATCAGTAGCGCGGACAGCCCCGAAGGCACGTGCTGTTCGGCGAATGAAAGCGTCAGGTTGCCGCCCATGAGAAGCAGAATGCCGACGACGGCCATCTTCGCGAGTTGCTCGGGGGAGTACAGGATGCGGCGTCCCCGGAGTGCGAGAAAGATGAGCATCAGAGTGCCGGCGATCAGGAAGCGAGTGCCGCACATCAAGGCCGGAGGGATGCTCTCGACGGCAATGGCGATCCCAAGGTAGGTCGATCCCCAGAAGAGATAAACCAAACCGAAGGCGAGGATCACCCTCCACCGATGCTGGCGCTGCGCTTCTGTCATGGGACGTGCCGGAAAGCTATTGGACGCTGTGAGAAGCGGGGGCGATGCAGAAAGTCCGGGGCGGGTGGTTCATCTAGGGACGTAGATCCGTGAAAAAGGCTTAAGAGGGCCTGCTGGACGAGTTAGTTTACTTCATCTCTTCTCTGTGATCTGTGAGCAGTTTGGGGGTTACGCTGGGCGTTTTTCCACGCTATAATTTGAGGGGAAGTCTATCCACTATCCATCCATGAGCGCACAGAACTCCAATTCGCATCTGCCGGCTTGCTGGTTACACCAGTTGGTTTGTCCGCGGCGATACCTGGCAGTTCTGCCATCACGCGCGCGCGCCAATCTTTTCGGCAGCGACTAATACAGCATCCTCCTACTTGAGTTTCCTTGAGGGGTGAGGTTCGTCTCCCCGACCACCGCTGCTACTGGCTTCTGGCTACTAGCAACCTCCTCTGACCACTGAGAACTGAGAACCGAGAACGGATCCAGGAGGATTCCATGACCACGAAGACTATGACGGCCGGCCCGAAACTTAAGACTGCCATTCCGGGCCCAAATGCGAAGCGCATTGTTGCGGGCGATGACAAATATATTTCCCCGTCGTACACACGTTCCTATCCGCTGGTGGCGAAGCGTGGACGCGGTGTCGTGATCGAAGACGTCGACGGCAACGAGTTTTTCGATTTCTCGGCGGGTATCGCAGTCACGGCGACAGGGCATTGCCATCCCGAAGTGGTGGCGGCGATTCAGAAGCAGGCGGGCGAACTGATCCACATGTCCGGAACTGATTTCTACTACGAGAACATGGTGCAGCTGGCGGAGCGGCTATCAAAAATTGCTCCCATGCCCGGACCGCACAAGATTTATTACGGCAACTCGGGAACGGAAGCGATTGAGTGCGCGCTGAAGTTGGCGCGGTATCACACAAAACGCCAGAACGTTATTGCCTTCTTCGGCGCATTTCACGGACGCACGATGGGCGCGTTGTCGTTGACGGCGTCAAAGCCACAGCAGAAGCGGCGTTTCGCGCCGCTGGTACCCGGCGTAACGCACGTCCGGTATCCAGATGTGTATCGCGGTTGCTCCGGTGGAGCGCAGGACGCGGAGAAGTTCGCGCTCGGTTGTGCGCGCTACATCGAAGAAAAGTTGTTCAAGACGATTCTTCCCCCGGAAGAAGTGGCGGCGATTTTCGTCGAGCCGATCCAGGGCGAAGGTGGATACGTAGTGGCGCCTAACATTTTCATGCAGGAACTGCGGCGGATCTGCGACGAACATGGCATTCTGCTGGTTGCGGATGAGGTGCAGTCGGGCGTTGGCCGTACGGGTAAGTGGTGGGCGATCGAGCACACCGGTGTTCAACCGGACATCGTTTGCATGGCGAAGGGCATTGCTTCCGGCATGCCGCTCGGCGTTGTCATCAGCAAGGCCGAAGTGATGGATTGGGTGCCGGGCTCGCACGCGTCAACGTTTGGCGGAAACCCCGTATGCATCGCGGCGGCGCTGGCAACGCTCGATGTGATCGAAAAAGAAGGCTTGCTCACGCATTCGACCGAAGTGGGCGATTACATGATGAAGCGCATGGCGGACTGGCCGAAGAAGCATCGGATGGTCGGCGACGTTCGCGGGCGCGGATTGATGGTCGGTGTCGAGATCGTGAAGGACAAAGAAACCAAGGAATACGCGCACGACGAACGGGATCGGATTGTCGAGCTCGCATTCGAGCGCGGGATTCTGTTTCTCGGGTGCGGTCCGAGCACGGTCCGCATTTCGCCTCCTCTGGTCGTTACGAAGGATGAGGCGGACGCGGCAATCGATGTCCTCGACGAATGCATCGCTATTGTTGAGAAGGGCGCGTAGCCGTCGCTTTAAGCATTGGAGTTTGAAGGTCTCGTGAGCGGACGGGCTTCGGTTCGTCCGCTTTTACCTTAGCGATTTTTCAGGCGCCCCTCAGGGCCGCTTATCCTGCGTTTTCCTTACGAAATCGAATTTTCGGAGAAAGTCTTATGTGGACGGGAGTGGTGGAGTCCATCTATATCGCGACTGCGGCCAAGGAGCCAACGCAATCGGTTGAACAGGTGCAGGCGATTCCTGGAGTTGGTCTGGACGGCGATCGTTATGCACTCAAGCAGGGAACGTTTTTTAAACCTCAGCCGGATTTTGAGTTGACTTTGATTGAGGCTGAAGCAGTAGAGGCCGCCAAACGGGAGTATCAAATCGAGTTGGCAAAGGGAGCGGCACGACGGAATGTCGTGACGCGCGATGTGCCGCTGAATCACCTGGTGGGAAAAGAGTTTCGCATTGGCGATGTGCGAGTGCGGGGAATCCGGTTGTGCGAGCCGTGTGATCACTTGCAGAGACTTACCGGGCTTCCGGTGATCAAGAGTTTGCGACATCGCGGTGGATTGCGGGCCCAGATTTTGACTGGCGGGCTGATTCGTGTTGGGGATCGGGTGAGTGAGTAGCTGATGCTGACAGAAAGATTCTTACCGCAAAGTTAGCGGAGGGCGCGGCGATCGCGAAGAGAGTAGTGATGTTTGATTTGCCACTGTGACCGTTGGTTGAGTAGATGTTTCCTATGCTGCCTCGGTATACAACTCGGACGGTATTGGCGTTGGTTGCTGCGCTGGTATTGTGGGCGTCAGCATTCGCTGGGATTCGAGCAGGGCTCCGCGAGTATGCGCCGGCTCATCTTGCGGTCCTGCGGTTTCTGACGGCATCGGCTTTTCTTGCAATTTACGCGGGCATCTCACATTTTCGGCGCCTGCAATGGCGCGATCTTCCTGGATTTTTTCTCACTGGCGCCATTGGCATAACCTACTACAACATCGCGTTGAACTACGGTGAGACAAAAGTCGCGGCCGGGGCTGCGAGCATGCTCATCGCCTCTACTCCAATCTGGACGGCGTTGTTCGCGAGAGTGGCTTTGCGAGAACGATTGAGCGTTCGCGGGTGGGCTGGGATTTTCGTCAGTTTTGCGGGTGTGGTTTTGATTGCCTATGCGGAGGGCGGCGGGATCCGGTTATCCCCGGAGGCGTTGATTATTCTTTCGTGTGCGGTGACGTCCGCGGTTTACATGATCCAGCAGAAAAAGTTTCTGGAACGCTATAGCGCGTTGGAATTTACCGCTTATTCGATCTGGTGCGGAACGTTATTGATGTTGCCTTTCGCGGGCGGATTGATTACGGAGATGCGTTATGCGTCGTTTGCAAGCACTGCTGCTGCAATCTATCTAGGGGTTTTTCCTGGAGCGCTGGCTTACGTAGCTTGGGCCTATGTGTTATCTCACGGTGCTGCAGGACGGACAACGACGATGCTGTACGTGATTCCGGTGCTGGCAATTCTGATTGCGTGGGTGTGGTTGGGAGAAATGCCGAGGGCCTTGTCCATTGTGGGCGGCGCATTAGCGCTGGCAGGCGTGGTTTTAGTGAACACTTCTGGGCGGATGGCGGCGCGAGGCGAGGATGTTGCAGGCCACATTCCTCATCCCGCTGGCGAGAATGCCGGGACTTTGGGATGACGCCAGTCCAGACAAGAGCGAACGTCGGTGAACGGGTGAACGCAGAGTCCAGCGCTGGCCTGGTGATCATGATCGTGATCGCTGTGGTGCTTTGGGGGTCTGCGCCTGCTGGAATTCGGGTGGCATTAGCGGGATACCGTCCGGCGCAGCTTTCGCTGCTACGCTTTGGAATCGCCTCTGTGCTGCTTGCGGTTTACGCGGCTTTTGCAGGATTGCGCTTACCCGATAAGCGAGACTGGTTTTGGCTGATACTCACGGGTGGAGTTGGAATCACGTTTTACAACATCATTCTCAACTATGGGCTGGTAACAGTTCCCGCGGCAACCGGCAGTTTTGTGATCTCTACGACGCCGATCTGGACAGCGCTGCTGGCTGTGATCATGCTCGGCGAAAGATTAACGAAGTTGGGATGGGCTGGAATATTGCTCAGCTTAGCGGGAATCGCGTTGATAGCCCGCGAACGCGGCAATGGGCTGCACTTTTCGACGGGCGCGCTGATCATTCTGGTTGGTGCGATCTCTTATGGCGTCTACATGGTGCTGCAAAAGAAATTGCTTGGAAAGTACACGGCGTTCGAATTCACCTGCTACGCATTCTGGGCGGGAACGTTGTTGATGATCCCGTTTGCGCCGGGGCTAGTGGGAGAAATTCGGACTGCGGCGCCGAATGCAACGTGGGCAGTGGTCTATTTGGGGGTATTTCCGGCAGCAGTTGCGAACGTGGCGTGGGCGTATACGTTATCGCGAGTGGCGGCGGCGCAGGTGAGCAGTTATCTCTATCTAATGCCGGTTGTTACGGTCGCAATTGCGTGGCTGTGGCTGGGAGAGGTGCCGACCATACTGACGCTTATGGGGGGACTCATCGCTCTCGCGGGCGTTGTGATGATGCACCAGTGGGGTCATGCGGGAGCCGAGTCGTAAATGGTGGCGTCGGAAACTATAGAATCAGCACCTTGAAGCCATTCTGGGATTTTAGACTTTGAGGTGTGAGGGCCGTCACGCGGTTCTTTGCGTCACCTTTCATAACATCAATATGAATGCTCCCTGGCACGTGGACACAGGTGGCGCTTCGATGGCTTGACCGGCTGACTGCGTCGACGGCGCGGCGAGGCCCGGCACACCAGCGCACCGGCCGTAGGGGAGAGGAATACGCGTATTTTTGGTTGCGACGGCTCGGTTATGTGATGGTGGCGCGAAACTTTCGGACCGCGCTGCATCGCGGAGAGATTGACCTGGTCGCGTGGAAGGATGACATTCTCTGCTTCATTGAGGTGAAGACGCGAACGTCTCTCGACGTGAAGCCCGCTGGCGCCGCGGTAGATCGTGATAAACAAAGGGAGTTAATGCGAGTCGCTGGTGATTACTTGCGGCACTTGCCAGCTGCGCCGCAGTGGCGTTTTGATATTGTGAGCGTGTATTATGTGGGTCACTCCTCTCATCCCCACATTGAAGTGTTCGAAAATGCGTTCACGGTGTCGTAAAATAAACGTTTCGGACCCTGTACTGAAAGGATTTAGTACTTGCCTGAGCTGAGAAAAGACCCAATCGTAGGACGGTGGGTCATCATTTCCACGGACCGCGCCAAGCGTCCGACAGATTTTGTGCGTGAGGGAGTGAAGATCAAGGGCGGGTTCTGCCCATTCTGCTACGGCAACGAGAGCAAGACACCACCGGAGATCCTGGCGTACAGGCCGAATCAAAACGGTGGTCCTCCGCCGCAGAAAGACACTCCCGGATGGTCAGTCCGGGTTGTGCCGAATAAATTTCCAGCGCTCGGAATTGAAGGCAATTTGAGCCGGCAAGCGGAAGGCATGTTCGACAAGATGAACGGCATCGGCGCGCATGAAGTGATCATTGAAACGTCCGATCACGTGGCAAGCCTGGCCGCGCTGGCACCAAAGCGAATAGAAGATGTGTTGTGGGCATTCCGCGACCGTATTCTTGACCTCAAGAAGGACAAGCGATTTAAGTACATCCTCATCTTCAAGAATCATGGCGAGGCAGCGGGAGCATCACTGGAACACGCGCACTCTCAACTGATTGCGCTGCCAATCATTCCAATTTATGTCGTCGAGGAATTACAGGGAGCGAAGCAATACTTCCTGTACAAAGAACGGTGCGTGTTTTGCGACATTATCCGGCAAGAAATTGATAACGGCATTCGCGTGGTGGATGAGAATGAAGACTTCCTCACGCTAGCTCCGTATGCCCCACGGTTTCCGTTTGAGACTTGGATTTTGCCGAAACAGCACGAGTCGGCGTTCGAGAATTCTTCCTCGCACATGTTCGAGAACCTGGCGATCGCGATCAAGAATCTGCTGATCAAGGCTGACCGGGTGCTGGACAATCCTCCGTACAATCTTGTGATTCACAGTTCACCCGTGCAGGATGCGGTGAATGATCACTATCACTGGCACATCGAGTTCATGCCGAAACTGACGAAGACGGCGGGATTCGAGTGGGGGACCGGGTTTTATATCAACCCGACGCCTCCGGAGGAGGCGGCGCGGTTCCTGCGCGAGGCCAGCGTCGAGGAGCCGGAAACCGCGTCGGTTGGGTAGGTTTAAGTTTCGAATTTCAGGCGTGGCTGCGGCCACGCCTTTTGTTTTCGATGCGCGTAATCTACGGCGCTCATGGCTGAGTTCGGGAGGAATTTGAGCTTAGTGAAAACCGTCCACAAGGACGAGATCGGACTCCGAGCTCTCGATACCGGCATAGAGAAGTTGATGTCCATCCGGGGACACTGTGATACCCGGATGAACTAAGCGATCTGTTAACTGGGTAACCCGATGAACGCTCCGGGTGGCCAACTCGTAATAAAAGAGAGAATAGCGCCCAGGATCACCATTCACGAAATAGATCCCATTGTGACTAGGGGTCCATGCCGCATCCAAAGTAAGGCTAGGCATGCCCTTCATCCGATGTTCGTCTCCGCCATTTACTGGAATGGCCCAGAGTTCGCGAGCTTGATCGCCAGCTATGTAGAGCAAGATCTTCCCATCTTCCGATTCCTGAGGATAATAGCTGCCTTCCTTCGTTAATCGTATTGCTGTTCCGCCCGCGCTGGGAACTTTCCAAACGGCTGTCGGTTTTTCAGTTGTGAAATAGATCCAATGACCATCCTGCGAACAAAACGGATGGGATGCGTTCGGAGTTCCGGTCGGTAGCAGCCGAGCTGTCCCTCCATTGGCGTTGAGGGTGAATAAGTGCGAAGTTCCCGACACGAGCGAATCAAAAAAGATGGTTTGGCCGTCTGGGGACCACCGCGGAGTTCCGCTTCTTGATGCAAGAAATGTCAGTTGAACCGGATTTGATCCATCTCGATCGGCTATCCAGATCTCGATGCTACCCGAACGATCGGATCCGAAAACAACCCGACTTCCGTCTGGCGAAAAGCGTGGCTGCCACTGAAGTCGCGTCGATGGAGCAAACGGTGCGGCTGGCCCAGCGGCTTTCGTTGCGGTCTTCAGCTCAATACTCCAAAGCTTTCGGTCCACACTGCCTCGAGCAAATGAAAGCCTTCCGGACATTGAAACAGTGGGCATAGTAGCGTTGTCAGCAAATGGGAGAAGCTCAGGTGTTCCCCCTTCCACCGGGACGCGCCAGAGTTTTCCGTCAGCGGCGTAAACGAGAAAGCGTCCATCTGCTGTCCACGTAAGACCATCCAGTGACATGATCGGACTGGCGATGCGCACGACCTCACGAGCACGAGAGCCCTCAGAATTCTGGATGTAGATTTTGTGACCGGCCCCGCCGCTCAGAACACAGGTAGTTGCCAAATATTTACCGTCGAATGAGAAGGCCGGGTGCAAGCTCATAACACAATCCGGGGAAGACAATGGAAATACGCGCTCTTCACCGGTTTCCAGCCGCAATAGGTGGACTCGATACTTGCGGGGCGCTTCCGAGGGGTCGTCTAATTTTGCAAATGCGATCCATCTACTGTCTGCGGACCAACTGAGCCGCGAGAACGGATACGGAGTTCCCAGCTTGGCCAGATGACGTTCCGGTCCACCCAGCGCTGGTATCAAGTAGACTCCAATCCCGTCTTCGAAAAGCATCTCCCATCCGGGGACCACGCGGGTTCGATGAACTTCGCCTTATGATTTGTGAGTCGTATCGCATGCTCTTGGCCAACCTGTTTGACGTATAGGTCCGCTTCGCTGGGTGTCGATGCCTGAAACCATTCGAACGCGATCTCATTTCCATCCGGCGAAAAGCTGGGTGCAAGCTCGGTCCCAAGATAGGTTGTGAGCGGTACAGGCACCACGGTGGGGGAAACATCTGGTCGACGGCGCAGAATATGAATACCCGCACTGATGAGTGCCAGCAGCGCTCCTGCTGCAGCGATCGACCTCAACGTTCGGCGAGGAGGTGCCGGTGTATCCCCCGGTTTATCCGAAACCGATGCTCCGATGGAGGCGATAAAGCGGTAGCCCAGCCGGGGCAAGGTTTGAATGTACTCGGGGTCGTCCTTCGAGTCGCCTAAGGTCTCGCGCAACTTGTTCACTGCCGCGTTGAGACCATGGTCGAAGTCAACAAAGGTATCTTCAGCCCACAGGCGCGACTTTAGCTCATCGCGAGTTACTAGTTTTCCAGGGCGAGTTAAAAGAGCGACAAGAATCTCAAACGGTTGGCCAACCAGCTTTACCTCGACTCCGCTTCGCCAAAGTTCACGCGTTTGCAGATCGAGTTCGAACGGACCAAAACGCAATCGATTTGCAGGATCACTACTCATGGACTTCAAACGCCGGAGGAATAGTGCCGAAATCACCGAGGATGGTCAAGAATCGTTATCTCTTGTTTCAAGTCAATAGCAACAGTTGGCAAGATTCAGGCAAGGAGGGAGGAATGATGCTCGGACTTTTGGACCACTAAGCAAAATCAGACAAAACTGGGCCAGCCATAAGACTAGGCGAAAGGTGGGTTCACTTGGCTAGCCTTGCGTGCGGTCCAAGACTTCGGCGTGCCATGCCATTTGGATGGCTTCCAGCTTCCCCTCGTTCGACTTCTTGGGATCGTCTTTGAAGTTGGGGAGCGCTAATACGTAGGCGTGCAGGTCGGTGAAGCGGACGGTGAGGGGATCGACGTCGGGATGAGCTTCGGAGAGTTCAATTCCGAGATCTTCTGCGTCGTCCCAAGTTAGTTCTTTTGGCATGGTGGCTCCAAAGTGGCACGCTTCAGAGATTTCAAGGTTCCACGTTTCAAAGATCAACCCCTACCGCAAAGGGCGCAAGGCAAGCAGAAACCTTAATTCTGAAACCTTCTTAGTGTGTTTCAGACACGTAGTTGCGATTCCAGGCTGGGATCTCGACCGTTACTTTTCCTGGTTTCAGAATCTGCGCCTGGCAACCGAGGCGTGAGTTTAGCTGGAGGTCGGCGGCCATGTCCAGTTTATCGGCCTCGTCGTCCTGCATCTCGGAGAGAAGGTCTGCGCCTTCTTTCACCCAGATATGACACGTGGTGCAGGCGCAATTTCCGCCGCACGCGTGGTCAAGGTGGATGCCGTTGTTCAATGCGACGTCGAGCAAAGATTCTTCTTTGCCGTGATCTTTGTACGGTAAGTTGCCGTGTTCGAATGTCACGGTTTTTCCTTCGGGAAGGAACGTGACCTGGACCGTGTTTTCGCCGGGTGCATCCACCGTGGCGGCTCCTGCGCTTTGATGTTTTTCATCTGCCATATTAGGGTCTCTCGTACTTCATGTTTCAAGTTTCAGGGTTGCAAGGTTCCGAACGTCAAAAGCGTTTAACCGCGAAGTTCACTAAGGTTCGCAAAGGTCGCGAAGGAGGTAATCTCTTTCGAGCTTTTTGGTCGCTTGAGAATTTAAAACAGTGAACCCTCGAAACGTAGTTCATTTAAATTCCGCTTTCGCCATCGGGTGACCTGCTGCCGGGCCCTCTTCGAGATTGGTAGCGTCCATCGCTTTACCCTTGAGGGCGGTGGCCACAGCGGTATCCATCATGAGCTCGGCAAGCCGCGTCGTCGCCTGATTTAACACGTCGATTGCTTTTCGGATTGACTGGTAATCGTCGCTATCTTTCACGGAGCGCAAGCCAGTTTCTAGTTTGCCTATCTGATTCCGTTCGTTTGTTCGCAGTTTGCTCCACGCGTCGTTTTTGCGTCCTTTCTCGAGGGCGGCGAGAATCGTATCTGCCTCGCGCCGGGCCTCAATGATCTGACGCTGACGAAAATCTTCTTCCGCGAAATCGAACGACTCGAGCAACATGCCTTCAACTTGATCATCGGTGAGGCCGTAACTTGGCTGCACTTCGATTTCAGATTCCTTGCCGCTGCGTTGCTCGCGGGCAGAAACGTGAAGGATGCCATTGGCGTCGATCAGAAATTTCACTTCGATGCGCGGCATACCGGCGGGCATTGGCGGAATGCCTTTCAGCTCGAAGCGCGCCAGGGAGCGGCAGTCCTTCGCGAGCTCGCGCTCGCCTTGCAACACGTGGATGGCGACGTTGGTTTGTCCGTCGACTTGCGTCGTGTAGTGCTGCGTTGCCGAAGCAGGGATGGTTGAGTTGCGCAGGATAATCTTGTCGGTCACACCACCAGCGACTTCGATGCCAAGGGATAGAGGCGTGACATCAAGCAGCAACATCTCTTTCGTGGCTTCGGAACCACCGCCCAGGATGTTAGCTTGCACTGCGGCTCCGAGAGCCACAACTTCGTCCGGGTTCAGATCGGTATGCGGAGTGCGCTTGAAAATGTCCTGAACGAGCTGGCGAACCTTCGGAATGCGCGTGGATCCACCGACTAATACAACTTCGTCGATCTGTTCTGGTTTGAGGCCGGCATCCTTCAGGGCTTGCTTGGTGGGCCCCACAGTGCGATCGATGACAGGTTGCGCCAGTTGCTCGAACATCTCCCGTGTAATCTCACGACGGTAGTGGTGTCCGCCAGGCAGTTCGAGATCGAGTTTGACGGACGGCTGTGACGATAGTGCAATTTTGGCATCGATAACCGCTTTGCGGATCGCTTGCACCGCTTCGCCGTTACGGCGGAGGTCGATGCCCATATCGCCGCGAATATCGTCGAGGGCAACCGCGATCAGCAGATTGTCGATGTCATCGCCGCCAAGATGGGTATCGCCGTTGGTCGCGATCACTTCAAAGATGCCATCGTGCAATTTCAAGATCGAGATGTCGAAAGTGCCCCCGCCAAGGTCGTAGACGGCGATGATGCCGTTCTTTTTCTTGTCGAGCCCGTATGCGAGAGACGCGGCGGTAGGTTCGTTGACGAGACGAAGAACATCGAGGCCAGCGATGCGCCCGGCGTCTTTCGTGGCCTGGCGTTGGGTGTCGTTGAAGTAAGCCGGTACGGTGATCACTGCTTTCGTAACAGGCGCCCCGAAGAAGCGCTCGGCGTTTCGCTTGAGTTGGCGAAGTATGAAGGCGGAAATCTCCGGAGGATTGAAACTGCGATTGCCCAACTGAATGCGGAGGACTTCGCCTGGCTGCAAATCGTCCGCCAGCCGGAAGGGAAAGAGCTTCAGTTCTTCCTGCACATCGTCAACACCGCGCCCCATCAGTCGCTTCACGGAATAAACGGCCCGATCGGGCGTTTCGATCAAGCTTCGTCTGGCTGAGTTTCCCACGATCGTTTGATTATTTTCGTCGAGCGCAACGACTGAGGGGACGAGGTTTGATCCGTCCTCGCCGGGGATGACGGCAGGCGTGTCGCCTTGCATGTACGCCACGAGAGAGTTCGTGGTGCCAAGGTCGATGCCGACAATGCGGTCAGTGGCCATTACGCGATTCAGTTCTCCAGTGCTTCGTTCACATCTCGTACGAGATTTCTGATGTAGTTTCGGCGATTGATCAGGTCGACCATCTGGTCGCGGGTCTTGCGGCGATTTTCGTCGGTGCTGCTATCGAATTCTCGATCCCAATCTTTCCAATATGTCTGGAGTTCGGACATCAAATTCCCGGATTTTTCTTCCAGCGCCATTTTTGCTTTGCCGAGTTCTTCGAGAAGTGCCGGGTCGTCTTCGCCGAGTTTCTTTTGCGCTCGAAGCTCTTCGAGCTGCATGTTAAGTTCGAATACTTCTTCGAGCAGGTCGGGCGGCACAACCTGCTTCTTGGTTTCACCGGTGGAACGCGCTTTTTCAGTCGCCGCTTTCGATTGCTCTTCGAGTTCGACGCCCTCAAGGCGAAGCAAGTACTCGGTGCGGCGGATCGGGTCTTTCAGGGTGCGATAGGCATCGTTCAGCAGGGAGCTCTGTTCGAGACTCCAAGATCGCTCCTGTGCGGGAGCGGAAGCGTAGACATCGGGATGCAGCTTGCGGTTGAGCGCGTAGAACTCTTTTTCGAGCTGTGCGGTATTGATTTCCAACTTGCGAGGCAGGCCGAAAAAAGTGAAATAGTCGACAGGCACCGGCGGCTGCACCTTTCCGCAGGCGCTGCAAAAGTGTTCGGCGCGCATCGTGCCACAAGACCAGCAGGTAGAAGTGGCCCCACCGGGCATGATCAACGACGATTTGGATTGAGTTTCTGCCATACAAAATCGTGGGCGGGCGCGGCGCCCGCCCTGGACTTAGCTCGGCTAAAGTCGATTCCTCGTCGTACTCGAAAATCAAAACCCGCGCGGTTCAAAATCTGTTTTCACGACGGGGCAGTTGCGACCGCGTTCCGCGGACAAGAGTGTCCGCGCTGCAGCGACTATGCCGAAAAAGAGCTGCCACAACCACAGGACTTCGACGAGTTAGGGTTCACGAAGACGAAGCCTTGCTGCATCAATGTTTCTTGATAGTCGAGGACCATACCGTGCAGGTAGATGAACGACTTTGGGTCCACGAATACGCGCACATCGTCATACTGAAAAACGCGATCGCGTTCTCGAGGCTGCGTATCGAAGCGAATGTTGTAGCTCAGCCCCGAACAGCCGCCGCCCTGCACGCCGAGACGAAGGCCGCCTTGTTCGGCTGAAATGCCTTCCTTCGCCATGGCGGATCGAATGCGCACGAGCGCCTTGTCCGTCACCTGGATGCCTTTAGCGGGCGCCTTCGGTTCCGGCCGAGCAATCGTATTGGTCATTTCGTCTGCCATGCTTTAACCGTACCAAGCGCTCGCGGTGTTGTCAGTGAGCGCCAGCACATCTACTTCGCGCTGACTTCTGCCGGCTTGGTGGACTCCTGTTTTTTCTTCCAGTCGGAGATCGCCGCTCGGATGGCGTCTTCCGCCAGCACCGAGCAATGGATCTTCACGGGAGGAAGAGCGAGTTCTTTCACGATGTCCATGTTCTTAATCGAAAGGGCTTCGTCGACAGTCTTACCCTTTACCCATTCCGTCGCCAGCGATGACGAAGCGATTGCCGATCCGCAACCGAAGGTCTTGAATTTTGCGTCTTCGATCACGTTCGTGTCGGGATTGACCTTGATCTGCAGCTTCATAACGTCGCCGCATTCGGGTGCACCGACTAGGCCGGTGCCCACGTCTGTGCTGGCCTTGTCGAGCGAGCCGACGTTGCGAGGATTCGAGTAGTGATCGAGGACTTTGTCGCTATATGCCATTGTTCGTTCTCCAGACTAAATTTTCGAGTTACTTGTCACCTGCGTCAGTGCGATTCTGCTGCCCACTTCACGCTCTTGAGATCCACGCCTTCTTTAGCCATCTCATAAAGAGGTGACAATTCGCGCAGGCGTTCCACCGTTTCGCAAACGCGATCAGCTACGTAGTCCACTTCGGCTTCGGTGTTGAAGCGTCCGATGCCAAACCGGATCGAACTGTGTGCCAGATCGTCGCCAGTGCCCAAAGCCTTCAATACATATGATGGTTCCAACGTCGCAGAGGTGCACGCAGAACCGCTGGAAACTGCGATGTCGTTGATACCCATGAGCAAAGACTCGCCTTCAACATAGGCAAAGCTGATGTTCAAGTTGCCCGGAAGGCGATGTTCCATGGTCCCGTTGATGTAGACCTCGTCGAGGCGGCCCATGATCTTGTCTTTCAGGCGGTTACGAAGTCCGGCAAGCTTGCAGCTTTCCTGTGCCATGTCTTCGGTAGCAATCGCGCACGCTTTCCCCAAACCAACGATTCCGGGTACGTTCAAGGTTCCGGAACGCATGCCCCGCTCGTGGCCGCCGCCGTCGATGATGGGCGAAACCTGCACGCGCGGGTTCTTGCGACGCACATAGAGCGCGCCGACACCTTTCGGGCCGTAAATCTTGTGTGCCGTGATCGACATAAGGTCGATGTTGTCCTTGGTTACGTCGATGGGAACTTTGCCCACGGCTTGAACGCCGTCCGTGTGGAACAAAACTCCGCGTTCGCGGCAGAGCTTGCCGATTTCACGCCACGGCTGCAGAACACCAATTTCGTTGTTGGCAGCCATGATCGTGACAAGGATCGTCTTGTCATCGATGGCGCGCTTGAGATCGTCGAGATCGACCAGGCCGTCTTTCTGCACGGGCAGGTAGGTTACGCGATAGCCGTATTTCTCCAGACGCTTACAGGTGTCGAGAACGGCTTTGTGCTCGGTCACCGCGGTGATGATGTGGTTGCCCTTCTCGCGATACATCTCCGCCACGCCCTTGATAGCGAGGTTGTCGCTTTCTGTGGCTCCCGATGTGAAGATGATTTCCTTGGTGGTCGCGCCAATCAACTTGGCGATGCGCTCACGTCCGAGCTCGACGGCTTCTTCGGCCGCCCATCCAAACGGATGATTGCGGCTCGCGGCGTTGCCGAACTTTTCCATGAAATACGGCAGCATCTCTTCGAGGACACGCGGATCCATGGGAGTTGTCGCATGGTTGTCCATGTAGATCGGCAGTTTGATGCCATTGGCGGAAGTTCTCTGTTCGTGGGTCTTCACATCCGTGCTCATGATTGCGTCTCCTACAACAGTGTGACCAGTTCGGTCGCGTGTTTCGAGCCGGTGCTAGCTGGTTCCGGCTCTTCTTTCATCTGGGAAATTTTGATCCGCTTCAATACGTCTTCAATACTCTGATTCACTTTGCGCAGCGGTTCGCGAATGTTGCAGCGGTCAGTCTGGTCGCACTCGCCGCGAACGGTAACGCATGATGTGATAAACAAGGGTCCGTCGATCGCCTGGATGACCTCGAATGCCGAGATCGTGCGCGGATCGCGCGCCAGCGTGTAGCCACCGTTAATGCCGTGCTGGGAATGCAGCAGTCCTGCTTTCGCAAGGCGCTGCAGTATCTTGGCCAAGGCTTCTTGTGGAATGCCGTAGGCGTCTGCGACATCCTTGGCGCTGCACGAGCCGTGGTCGGAGTGTTCGGCCAGATGCTTCATGGCCATCAATCCGTAGTCGGCTTTCTTGGTTAGCTTCAGCATTCGCTTCGATGGGCGACCAAACTAGTCGGATAAAACTCCGACCTTTTGGGTCGCCTTTTATTTTAGGGCCAAAGCGCTTCTGACGCAAGCGGCCTCAGCGAAAGCCCTGAATTCTTAGTTGAATGGTAACTACCGCCCCTTGAGATGTTTAGACGACCGTGCAGGCGAAGTAGCCCACTTCGGCCCTCACCCGAAAATCAATTCATCTTGTGGGTGCTTCGCCAGGGATATTTCTACCGCGATAGAGGTCCGACTACCGATGACCGCAAGCTCGGGACTTGACAAGGCATATCGGCGGGCTACAATACCGGAAATTTCCGGTGAAATTTGGCCCTTCTGGAAATGGGTGAAACACAAGTCCGGAATTATGACGAATCCTTCCTTCCGAATCCTTCCTGAGAAGCGCAATGTCAGCCTGTAAACATCCTCGTGTACAAATCGTATCCCGTGAAGAAGACGCCGAGTTTGTTGAGTGCCTGGAGTGTGGCGAAATCTTCGAATCGAGCGAATTTAAAGACATGTCGATTGAAGAAGCGACGAGTGACGAGGCCTAAAAGGGCTTACCAAGGTGCTACCTCTGCGGCCTGACGTTGTGACGTTGGTAATACGACGTCACCTTATTTGGTCTTGTGAACCGGCAGATTGATTGGTACTGTCCGGGCAGACGTGCGTCCTACCCCGGAGTGTGGCATGTCATTGCTCGTTCTAGTTGTGGACGATTCGATGTTGATTCGACACACCGTTTGCCGGTTCCTCGAAGAGCGCGGCTACACGGTGGAGTCCGCCACGAACGGCGAAGACGCGCTGGCTTCGATCCGTCGATCCATGCCGCAGTTGGTCATCACCGACATCGAAATGCCTCGGATGAGCGGCGACGAGCTCATCTCACAGCTCAAGGGATCTTCAGAGACTTCTCACATTCCCATAGTCATCCTCACCAGTTGCACACGCAAGACTGCGGTGGACGCTCGGGCGGACTTTGCGATTCGTAAGGATATCGATATCAACGATCAGCTTGCAAAGGCTCTGTCGAATCTTTTGAGCTCGACGACGGTTTCCCGCTCTGCAACCGCCGGACAGTAAATCCGGAAGCTTCCTTGTCACTTCTCCGTTACGGCAAAATGATCATTGATGTGGGGTTGGCATTTGTGTTGTAGGGCGAACCGGACGCTCCGGTCAGATTTCCGGTACTCGCATCAATCGAGAAACCATTGATGCTCTTGTTGGTCTGACTCCCGGAGTACAAATACTTTCCCGAGGAATCGATGACGGCGAAATTTGCGCCGGAACCTGCTGTGAACGGGGAACTGTCTAGCTCTGTAGGGACGCCGGTAGCGGAGTCGATGGTGTACGCGTATATGTTTCCCCCGCTTAGACTCGACACATAAACGTATTTGCCAGATGGGTCTTCCGCTATGCCACTGGGGCCGGCGCCGGTGGGAAATGGCGAACCGGGGATCGTCGTTAGAGTTCCCGTCGTAGAGTTCATGGTAAATCCAGCGAAAGAACTTTCCTGAAGATTGGTGACGTAAACGAACTTCTCGGAGGAATCGATGGTGATGGCGAACGGGCTGGAGGTCAAAGTTGGACTTGTCTTAAAGGGCGATCCCACAATTTGAGTCAAATTCCCGGTCGCACCATCAATCGCGTAGCCGACCAACACGCCGGACGATAAATTTACGACATACAGAAACTTGCCGGAGGGCGAAATCTTCATCTCGACGGCGCCTGAACCAGTGAACACGCCCGATCCAGCAGTCTCGGTCAATGTACCGCTACTGGCATCAATTGCAAAAATGCCAATTGTTCGCGCCCCGACGTTCGACACGTAGAGAAATTTGCCGGCGGGATCCATTGCGAGCGCTACGGGTGTGGTGCCAGTCGTGCTTCTGGGCGTGACTTCGCTCAACGCACCTGAACTTGCAACGTTGTAGCGGGCGATTGTGCTTTCCGCGGCATTCGCGACGTAGGCAAACTTCCCAGTTGGGTCGACTGCGATTGCCGCCGGAGACGGACCGGTTGTGTAAGGCGAGCCTGTCATTGCGTTGAGCTTTCCTGAGCCTTCATCCAGGCGGAACCCGGCGATCTGATTAGAGGTCGGTACCGTCACGTAAACGGCAGAGCCGGAGGTTCCGCTGTCGCTACCGCAGCCGGCCAGAATTGAGACTACGAGCAACACGCACACGGAGAACCATTGAAATGCCTTCACTCGTTCCACTCCTTCATATAGACCTGTAGCGCAAGAAACGGTTTGTGCTGCCCGCCGCCGAGTGAAAGGATGCTTTCATTCAGCGCAGGGACATCCCTGACTCGGCGGAAAAGTCCATCGCCGCGAAATCCTTCGCCAAAAACTTCGGGTATGCCGCCGCGGCAATCATGGCGGCGTTATCGGTCGAAAGCGGGCGCGTGGGAAAGTATACCGGGAGTCCTGCCTTCGCCGCCTGCAGTTCGAACTGCTGACGCAACTCATTGTTTGCCGCGACGCCCCCTGTAACGAACAGAGTCTCCACGTTGTAATCGCGCGCCGCGGCAAGTGTCTTTGATACCAAGTCCTGTACAACGGAACGCTGGAACGAGGAAACAAGGTCGAGGGTTTCTCGATCGCAGTTCGCGAGATAGTCTTCAAGCTTGGGTTTGGTGATGCCGCGCAACGCGGCCTGTCGAGCCGCGATCGCTGGTTTCATGCCGTGAGTTTCCACATGCCGGAGCACCGCGGTCTTGATTCCGCTGTAGGAGAAGTCAAATCGGGGAAGGCCCGTGGACGGTTTGTTCGGGTCGTTGCGATCGGGGTGTTTGATTTGTGCAATTGAGAATTTCACCGCGCTCGGACGGCCATGGGCAGAGAGACGGTCGATCACTGGTCCGCCCGGATATCCAAGACCAAGCAACTTTGCCACTTTGTCGAAGGCCTCCCCGGCCGCATCATCTCGAGTATGACCAATGTTTTGATACACCCACGCGGATCCGCGTTGCTCAGCCAGATAAAGATGGGTATGTCCGCCCGATACCACTAGCGCCAGCACCGGGAAATTTACTACGTGGTTGCCCTTCTGCCTTTCCTCAAGCAGGACGGCATGAATGTGGCCCTCAAGGTGATTGACGGCAACGAGCGGCTTTCCAAGCGCATACGACAGGGCTTTCGCGTAACTAATCCCCACGAGCAGGGAACCGGTCAAGCCAGGACCTTGAGTGACGGCAAGGGCATCGACCGATTCGTAGGTTTGCTGCGCTTCGGCGAGCGCCTGTCGTACCACGGGAACAATGGCTCGAAGATGTTCACGAGAGGCGAGTTCGGGGACGACGCCACCGTACGGTTGGTGAGTCGCGAATTGAGAGGCCACAACGTTCGAAACCAACTGTTCGCCCGAACGTACAACCGCGGCTGCGGTTTCGTCGCACGAACTCTCGATGCCTAGTATGTAGGACATGCCCAGTTTTCAGTCGAGTTTTCTTAGTTCTTAGCGGTGATTGTCTAGTGTATCGCGGGGAGGGTGGGTTGGGATTGGGGGCGAACTTTAAGGTTGGGGGTTGCGTGGTACCCTGAAAAAAATAAGACGATATCGCTAGATGAAGTCGCTGAAACAAGACGCTGTACACATCGTGCGCTCGTTGCGCGCTCGCGGCCATCAGGCCTACCTAGTGGGGGGATGCGTGCGCGATCTACTGCTTGGCCGCGAACCTGCTGACTACGACGTGTCAACCGATGCGACGCCCGCGCAGGTCATGAAGATTTTTCCGCGGACTTACGCGGTAGGCGCACAGTTCGGAGTAATTTTGGTGCCGGTTTCGCAGTCAGATGGAGACGCTGGATCGGAGGTCGTACCGGAAAGTGTCGTTGAGGTCGCCACTTTTCGCAGTGATGTCGGGTATTCGGACGGACGGCATCCCGATGAAGTGCGGTTCAGCAAAGACCCACGTGAGGACGTCGAGCGACGTGACTTCACGATCAACGGATTGATGCTCGATCCAGAGAACGACGAAGTGATCGACTTTGTTGGAGGGCGAAAGGACATTGAGTCAGGGCTTGTTCGGACAATTGGCGACCCGGCGAAGCGGTTCGCCGAGGACAAGCTACGCATGTTGCGCGCGGTGCGATTTGCGGCCCGTTTCGACTACGCAATCGATCAAAGCACAATGGTTGCGATCCAGAGCTTGTCGGCCGACATCCATCAGGTATCGAACGAACGCGTTCGCGACGAACTGACGAAGATGTTGACCGAAGGAGAGGCGCGACGGGCGTTTCAGTTGCTCGACGAAACTGGATTACTTCGGGAAGTTCTGCCAGAAATTTCTGCCATGAAAGGTGTCGAACAGCCGCCCCAATATCATCCTGAAGGAGATGTGTTTGTACACACGTTATTGCTGCTTCAAAACCTTCCACATCCGTGCTCGGTCACTTTGGCATGGGGAGCCCTGCTTCATGACATAGGGAAGCCACCCACTTTTCGCATTGCCCCCGATCGCATCCGGTTTGATGGCCATGTTGAAGTAGGCGTGAAGATGGCTGAGAACATTTGCCGGAGACTACGTTTTTCGAATGACGATACCGAACAAATACTGGCGCTGGTGAACAATCACATGCGGTTTGCCGACATTACGCGAATGAAGGAATCCACGCTGAAACGATTCTTGCGCTTGCCGCGGTTCGAAGAGCACCTCGACATGCATCGGATGGACTGTCAGTCGAGCCACGGAGATCTGAGCCTCTACAATTTCGCAAGAGAGAAGCTGGCCAGTACTCCCCCGGAGGCGATTCGTCCAGCCCTGCTTTTGAATGGAGATGCCCTCATTGCGGAGGGCTACGCTCCGGGGCCCGTCTTCAAGGAAATTTTGTCCGCTGTTGAAGACGCACAACTGGAAGGACAGTTGCATTCGAGCGCCGATGCGATGTCGTTTGTGCACGATAAATTCCCCCGTGGTTCATCTTCGTAGTCACGCTGTGCAGAGAAGGCGACGAAGTTTTTGTGATGCTAAAATCTACGTCTCTTAGAAATTGGAGCACATGAGATGCGTCGTTCAATCGACATGGAGCGGGCAACCGCAGGCTTGAACAAGATTCTTGGGCGATCTCTGAATCAAGCTCCTGCTGGAGATGCACCCGTGCTCGCATGGCCGATCGTGTGCGGCAGCACGGTTGCTGAACGAACTCGCGCGGTGGCGTTTGCAGGTGGTGTGCTTCGGGTTGAAGTGCCGGACGACGGCTGGCGATATGAATTGCGATCGCTGGCGCCGCGATACTTGGCATTACTGAACCAGTATGTTTCTGACGGTGTGAATCGGATCGAGTTTGTGGTGAGCCAGCGATGAATGAAGACAAAGTCACCGAGGAGGATGTTTCGCATGTCGCGGAACTCGCAAACCTGGATCTGAGCGAAGAGGAACGCACACGCATGGTGCGCGATCTGAACTCGATTTTGGGATACATTGAACGCCTCAACGAGCTGAATACCGATAAGGTTCAGCCGATGGCGCAGGTTTCGGATCGGTATGGAGTCGATGAGTCCAAGCAGGGAAGCGAGCGCTTCGCGTATGCAGCCCGGGAAGATGTACGAGAAGGTTTGCGCTCTTCCCTGCCGCACGAAGAGGCTCTGAGGAATGCGCCGGACGCAGATGGGACGTTCTTTCGCGTGCCGAAGGTGATCGAAAAATAATTCCCTCAACCTTTCGTTGTAGGCCAACCCACTTTTATTTCGTGTATCGATGAATCTCAACACTCTGACGATCGACACTGTGCGCTCTGCTCTTGCCGAGGGAACCGCAACAGCAACCTCACTCGCGCTGTCTTTCTTCGACGCGATCCAGAAGCAGGACGGTGAGATCGGCGCATTTTTGACGTTATCCAAAGAACGTGCGCTGATCAGGGCGGCGGAGATCGATGGGCTCGTCAAGGACGGCAAGCCTCTTCCTCCATTGGCGGGAGTTCCGGTCGCGATTAAAGACGTGATGGTCACGCGCGGAGTGAGAACGACTGCCGGTTCGCGGATTCTCGACAACTTTGTTCCTCCTTACGACTCAACGGCCGTGGCCCGCCTGGAACAGGCAGGCGCGGTGGCACTCGGAAAGCTAAATTGCGATGAGTTCGCGATGGGGTCATCGAACGAGAACTCGGCTTACCACCCGGTGCGCAATCCGCGCGACACCAGCCGCGTTCCGGGTGGATCATCCGGCGGCGCTGCTGCAGCCGTTGCTGCCGGGATGGCAGTGGCAACGCTGGGATCTGATACAGGTGGTTCGATCCGTCAGCCAGCATCTTTTTGCGGCGTGGTCGGGATGATGCCGACCTATGGCCGCGTGTCGCGCTATGGCCTGATCGCGTTCGCGTCCTCACTTGATCATATCGGTCCGTTGACTCACAGCGTGAAAGATGCGGCGCTTGTTCTTCGCACGATCGCAGGCCGCGATCCCATGGATTCGACTTCGGCCGACGTGCCAGTTCCAGACTATGTGATGGAACTCGAAAAGCCGATAAAAGGTTTGCGCGTAGGCGTGGCGAAAGAATATTTCGGAGAGGGACTTGATCCGGAGGTTCGGGGTTCGGTTGAGGCAGCGATCGACCGATTGCGCGATCTTGGGTGCGAAATTGTGAAGGTTTCGCTTCCCCATACCGAATATGCCATCCCGACGTATTACATCGTTGCAACTGCTGAAGCGTCTGCGAATCTGGCGCGTTTCGATGGTGTTCGCTACGGATACCGTTCCAAGAAGACTCGCTCGCTTTCCGAGATGTACCAGAGGACGCGCGACGAGGCGTTTGGAACAGAAGTAAAGCGACGTATCATGCTGGGGACGTACGCGCTCAGTGCCGGGTACTACGACGCTTACTACTTGAAGGCTCAAAAAGTTCGCGCATTGCTGACCCGCGATTTCGACGAGGCGTTCAGAAAGGTAGATGTTATTGCGACGCCAACGAGTCCTACTGCAGCGTTTCGTCTAGGAGAGAAAGTAAATGATCCGCTGGCCATGTACTTGGCGGACATTTACACGGTGACAGCCGATTTAGCTGGCATCCCCGGAATTTCGGTGCCTTGCGGCCAGACTAAAGAGAATCTACCGATTGGGCTGCAGATTCTCGGCAAGCACTTTGATGAAGCAACGGTGCTGCGTTTAGCCCACGCGTATGAAACGGGCGTTCGAGAATAAGAGTTTGGCTTAAGCCTCTGGCTCGGGCATCGGCGTGTAGTAGCTTTCGCCCGCGCACGAACGACAAAGTATTTTTCCGTCCTTTAGGAGCTCGCGGCGAAAGTTGATCCCTTCGCCACATGCTGCGCAGACGACGCGAGTGCTCTTGTATCCGGGCAGTTCCTCTTCGGGCAATTGGACTTTGACCCATTGCAAGGAGAAGAGGTCGTCTTCTCGCATATCGCGGTATGCGCGCATCTGTTGTTGATTTTTGTCTGCAAGCTCCGGGTACATCTCGCGAGCGCGTTCCTTCGAGGACTCCTTCGCAGCAATTCGAATTGCCTTGCCGCTTGAGACGTCGATGAACGTCGCCGCCATTTTTCCCCAGTCGCGGAATTTCAGCGCGCGTTTGCCAAGGCGGCAGCCCGTGACCACGGCAATGGCATCTGTCGCGCAGCGGTCGATTTCGACAAATGTAAATAGGCGCTTGCGATCTTTGCCGTGCGCGTCTTCAATTCCGAGCCTGTTAAGACCTAGCATGGCCATTCGCACGCCAAGAATCTGTCCGGCACACAGGTGGCCATGGGCTTGTTCGGCGTCTCGCAGGTATTCGTCGAAGGTCTTCATCCTTTGCTAGGATACCGCGAGTTGATTCCAACCCACAGACACATTACCTACTTGCAGCCATGAACCCAGGAAACGCGATTGAAGAGCTAATACGAGATATCAATGACGCGTGGCTCAGCGGCAATGTCGCGCAACTAAACCAGTATTTCCATGAAGACATGGTCATACGTGGGCCGGAGTTTCAGGAGCTCTGTCGAGGCAAAGCTGCGTGCGTGAAAAGCTACGAAGAGTTCCTCAGTCAGGCGACAGTTAAGGACTATAGAGATGCGCCCGCTTCAATCGATCTATTCGGCTCGACTGCTGTTGCTACTTTCCAGTGGGAGATGCGCTACGAGCTCTCAGGCAAGGAATATAACGAACCGGGGTCAGACACGCTCGTACTGACGAGACAGAATGGCCAATGGCTTGTGTTGTGGAGGTTGGTGCTGGTGAATCCGAAGAAGTGAACCCTACTTGCGCCGCCAGCGTACGCCATCTTTTGTAATTTCGACGATAATGCCTGCCGCATTCAACTCGGCTCGGATCGAGTCCGATTCTTTGAACTTACGTGCTTTTCGGGCTGCGTCCATGGCAGCGACCTTCTGATTGATGACTTCGTCCGAGACCTGAGCGGATCCGGCAATCTCTCGGAGTTCGCGGCTGACGTCAGACTCCCGGCCAACTGCCACGGCCCAGTCCATTACAGAGCGCATCTTTGGCGCATCATCGTCTTTTAGAACGGCGAAGATCTCGTCAAACTTGTGCAGCATGGCGAGAAGTGGCTGAGTATCGTCTTTCTTAAGAGATCCGCCATCTGCCGCTGCGTTCGCCGCACGGACCATTTCAAAAACTGCGGCCTGCGCCTGCGCCGTGTTCAGATCATCGTTGAGAGCGCCTGTCATGCGCTCGCTTGCGTCGTGGGCGAGTTGAGTCATCTCGGGAGATGAGCCAGCGGGGAAGTGTCCAGTTTCGAGACGTGTCTTGAAATTGCGCAAACGTTCTACCGAGACAGCTGCCGCTTTGAGCCCGTCAAACGTGAAGTTGAGTTGATTGCGGTAGGGGGCCGAAGCGAGGAGATATCGAATCGAAGACGGCTTATGTCCTTTAAGAACCAGGTCGCGCAGCGTGAAGAAATTGCCGAGGCTCTTGGACATCTTCTCGCCTTCGACCAGCAGGAACCGTGCATGGAACCAATGACGAGCGAACGGTTTGCCGGTCAATGACTCGGATTGAGCGATTTCGTTTTCGTGATGCGGGAAAATGAGATCCTCTCCTCCCGCATGGAGATCGAAAGTGTCGCCGAGTTCTTCCATCGACATGACGGAGCACTCGATGTGCCAGCCGGGTCGCCCGGGGCCAATCTTCGTGTCCCACGAAGCCTCGCCGGGCTTGGGTGCTTTCCACAACGCGAAGTCGCGAGCGTTGTCCTTCTCGTACTCGTCAACGTCGACGCGTGCGCCGTCCTCCATTCCCGCAAAATCTTTCTTCGATAGTTTCCCGTAAGAAGGAAATTTTGCAATTCGAAAGTAGTACGAACCATCCTCGGTTCGGTAGGCGAGGCCCTTGGCTTCGAGCCGAGCGATGAAATCAGCCATCTCCGCGATGTGATCCGTCGCGCGAACAAGATGTGGCCGTTCGATGTTTATCGCTGCGGCATCCTCAAAAAACGCCTGCTCGTATTTCGCCGTGTACTCGCCGACACCCACTCCGTCCCGTGCCGAATTGCGAATGATTTTGTCATCTACATCGGTGATATTCATTACATAACGAACGTTGTAGCCACTCTGCCGGAGGAACCGGAAGAGCACGTCCACCGCGACGAACGTCCGAAAGTTCCCGATGTGCCCGAAATCGTAGACAGTGGGACCGCAGGCATACATCCGCACCTCGCCCGGCGCGAGCGTACGAAAGTCTTCGACTGTTCCCGAGAGTGTGTTGTAAAGGCGCAGGGCCATTGCGTGCGTTTGTTGAGTGTCAGCGAACCTGCAATTTTAGGGGCTGGCTGGAGACAGGGTCAAATGTTCAACTCAACTTGCTCGACGTACAGGCGTCGCCGTCGAGGGCGCTGGCTGATTGTGTTCTCGCAGACGGTGCTGGACTAGAAAAACATAGTGAACGGCCGAAATGATAGTAAAGAAAAATGTGGCGCGTAGAAAAAACTTGCGTGCGATGACGATCCAGGGATCCTGATTGACCGCAAACAGCAGCACAAAGAAGATGGCGGCGACTTGCGCGAACGTGTTGGCTTTTCCGAAAACGCTGGGCCGGAAATCCCGCAGGCCCGCAATCATGTAGAGAACTGCGCTCACCGCGAGAATGGAAATGTCGCGGCTGAAGACAAGAACAGTGTACTTCCATGGAATCATGTGGAGAATCGAGAGCACGAGGAACATCGTGCTTAACAACAACTTGTCGGCAATGGGATCAAGGTACTGTCCAAGCAGTGTCTGTTGATGAAGTTTCCGAGCCAATAAGCCGTCGAGCCCATCGCTCAGTCCCGCGAGAACAAAAAGCGTGAGCGCCCACCCGTAGTGCTCTTGCACAAGGTTGATGACGATGAACGGAACGAACAGCATGCGCAACAGCGTGAGCTGATTGGGAGCAGTGAAAAGTTGAGTTGCCTTCAACCGCGACCTCCGCCCAGTGTGCGGGAAGCAGAGGCGAACAACTGTACGGGGTCTACACCAGTTTTTGAAGCAAAACGGTCGGAGAGGGAAGGGATTGCTCCGTCGGGCAGGTCCCGTTCCATGCGCTCAACACGATGCATCGGAAAGAAAACCACGCCACAAGTGAAGGGCTCGCCGTCTTTAATAATGTTCACGACATCCTCGAATGAAGCCAGTTCGGTACCTCTCAGCGTCAGCCCTTCAGGGGCGAGCGACAGTATTGCGCCCCAAAATTTTTCGCGCGGATTGACTAGGGTGAGGACCACCATACTTCCCGGTGAGAACGGGAAGAAGTCCGCTGGGTCTTGGGAGGTCCTGGAACTATTCACGCAACGATTCTCCCCTGCCCCCCGTTTCAATGCAACTCTATCGGCTAGGGGATGCGGCGAAGGGACGAAAATCATTGCGCAACATTCCCTGAATCGGCCCCGGCTGCAGGATGACCAGTTCGGTACTACTTGCATTGCACTCGACGGGAGGCACGGTGAAAGAGTAAAAAGGGAAGCTGACGTATCGCGTCGCACTATGTCCAAGGAGAGCACGCCATGCATTACCGGCCGCGTATCAAGACTGCACTCTCGCCTCTCGCCCTTTTACTCATCATTCTGATCTCTCAATCCCTGTTTGGCCAAGTCACCTCCGGCACTATTTCAGGATTTGTGAAGGACCCAAGCGGCGCCTATGTGAAGGGGGCGTCGGTAACAGTCGAGAACCCAACGAATGGCTTGACCCGTACAGTCACCACGTCGGACAGCGGAGAGTTCGTATTTCCGGGTTTATATCCTGGAACCTACACCATCAAGGTTGAATCGCAGGGCTTCTCGAAAATGGAGAAGTCCGGATTCGTTCTGAGTGCCGCGGGTAAGCTGGACGCCGGCGAACTCACGCTCTCAATGGGGGCCGCAACGGAGTCCGTCAATGTTACAGCCGACGCGGGCCAGGTGCAGCTGCAATCCAATTCCGGCGAACGTTCCGATCTCATCAGTAGTAAGCAATTGAACGACGTCGCAATGAACGGCCGAAATGCTTTGGACTACATGAAGCTGATTCCCGGCGTGACGAGCAGCTTCAACGGCGCCGTTTCGGGTACTGGTGGCGCCGATGCGTTCAATATCAACGGAACACGCGCGAATCAACATGAATTTACGATTGATGGCGCCTCGAATATCGATACGGGAAACAATGGTGGCACACACGTGACCATCAATACCGACGCGATCGAAGAGATGAAAATTCTCACGTCCAATTACCAGGCTGAATTCGGCAAGGCCGCGGGCGGGCAGATTGCGATCACAACAAAAGGTGGTACCAATCAATTTCACGGCAACGCGCGGTTCTTCCATCGTAACGAAGGAATGAATGCCAACGACTGGTTTGCAAACAACAACGGAACGCCTATCGCCAAGTATCGATACAACTACATCGGTTATCAGGTTGGCGGACCGATTAAGAAGGACAGGCTGTTCTTTTTCTGGGGTCAGGAGTTTTATCGGCAATTTATTCCAGTGAATGGAGTCGCACAGTTCTACACGCCGACTGCGCTTGAGCGACAGGGTGATTTTTCGCAATCTACCGACGGAAACGGGAAGCCCATCGTCCTCGCGGGGCCGGGCATTACGGGCAACAAGATCGATCCCAGCGTGATCAACCCCCAAATGCAAGCCCTCCTTAACTTGTTTCCTCTGCCAAACGTGGACGGGTTTGGTGTTAATGGGCAGAACTATAATTTCTCGCAAGCGTTGTCGGCACATGACCCGCGCCGTGAAGACATTTTGCGGGTGGACTTCCAGGTCAATGGCAGCAACCGGCTCTATGGTCGGTGGGTACACAACTCCGATACCAACACATCTCCATACGTTCCATTCCCAGGTCCATTCGGCATTTTCGCGTGCTCATCTCTGATTCAGTTCGAAGGCGGATGCGTACAGGAGCACCCAGGGTGGAATTTCTCGTTGAACCTGGTGAGTACGATTACGCCCACCCTGCTCAACGAATTTTCAATAGGCCCGAGCCATACGCTGTCGCTTGCAGAGAGCGTCAATGGCAACGTGTCGCGCGGCAAAAATGGCCTGGAAAATCTGGGATTGCTATTTCCGCTGAGTCCGGACGAATCGATTCCCGACCTAGGCTTTGGTGGACTCGACAACGTGAATTTGCCGGGCAGCTACTTTGGCGGTACTCCCTGGAAGCAGTCGAATACCACCATCAACGTGAATGACAATGTCACCTGGGTGTTGCATAACCACACGCTCAAGGGCGGAGTCTTCTACCAGCGCAGCCGGAAGGACCAGCCTGCGTGGGGCAATATCAATGGGCAGTTCGATTTTCAAACCGGGCCGACGAGCGGTGGAAGCTGCCCGGGAGGCGTTGGAACTTGTACGCTTGGAGATCCATTCGCCAGCACTTTGATCGGCGAGTTCAATGGCTTCAGCCAATCGACTGCACGGCCGCTGGGAAAATTCCGGTATAACCAGCTCGAGTTTTACATCCAGGACACCTGGAAAGTCACCCCGCGGTTAACGCTGGATTACGGAATGCGCTTCGCGTGGATTCCGCCACAGTACGATGACGACAATCAAATTGCCCTCTTTGATCCAGCATCCTACGATCCGGCGAATGCTGTAACCATCGATCCCAATACGGGCGCCATCATCCCGGAAGACGGTGGCAATCCGCTGAATGGCATGAGATTCGCGAACAACGGCACCTTGCCGAAGGGCGGATGGGATAGCCGCGGGATCATGCCAGAGCCGCGTATAGGTTTTGCCTACGACGTATTCAGCAATAACAAAACCATTCTCCGTGGCGGTTTTGGAATGATGCACGACCGCACCCAGGGTAACTTGATCTTCAACACCGTCTTCAATAACCCCGCAGTTGTACAAACCGCGTCCGTGTCAGCTAACAACGTCGTCAATCTTCCCACGCTGCAGGGCTCGTTTGGCAACGGAGTGCTGTCGAATGTGTTGGGCGCGTCGAGAGACGGCAAGGTTCCAACGGTGTATAGCTTCAGCCTCGGAGTACAGCATGAACTGGGTCGCGATATGACCCTCGATGTGGCGTATGTCGGGACGATGTCACGTCATCTTGTAACGTCGCGCGACATCAATGCGATCCCTTATGGGGCGGCTTTTAGCAAAGATGTTCAAGACCCGAACTGCGTAGACAACCAGGATCCTGCGCAACCAGTTTTTCCCGGTGGTGTTGTACCGGATGTTCAGCCCGGACTTCAGCCGGAATACGCTGCGGCAGGTTTCAATTTCAACGGGTTCTGCACGTTTGGTTATCACAACTTCACGTCTGCGTTCCTGGTTCCTTACAAGGGGTATGGCCAGATCGCGTACCTGGAATTCAACGGGACATCCAACTACAACTCATTGCAGGTTTCGTTGCAGAGACGGTTTAGCCAAGGATTGACGTTTGGCGCCGTGTACACCTGGTCGAAGTCCTTAGCCACGGCAAATTCTGACCAGGACACGCAAGATCCCTTCAATGCTCTTCTCGATTACCGTGCGACCTCGTGGGATCGAACGCACGTATTCGCTGCCAACTATGTCTACGACTTGCCAAGCGTTACTAAGCACTTCGGTGGCCCGAAGTGGCTCTCTTACGTTACAGACAACTATCAACTGAGCGGCGTAACTCAGTTTATGACCGGAACCCCGATTGACTTAAACAGCAGTTTCTCTTTCCCTCCAGGTAGTGTCACCGGGTCCAATCAATATGGCGCGTTGCCGTTTTATTACAGCCTCGACGACAGCGGAAATCCGATGCTGCCTGCGATCGGTGCTCCAAATCGCGGATCACGGGACACGCTTCGAACCGGTGGAATGCAGAACTGGGACATGTCTTTGTTCAAGAACATTCCATTCGGAGAGAGATACTCCATTCAGCTTCGGCTGGAGGCTTTCAACGTCTTCAACCATCCAAACTTCAATGACAAAAACTATGGCGCCAATGTGACAGGTCCGTGGGCCTATACCAGCCCAACAGATCCCTTAACAATCACCAAAAATGATAACTGGGGAACGTACTCGGACACATACTCCGGAGCCGGCGGCTTCCGGGTTCTGCAACTTGGCGCAAAGTTCTATTTCTAAATTGAATGATCAAAAACGCCCGCGCTGATTGCCGCGGGCGTTTTTGTTTTGTTGCGCACTCAAACTGGGGACCGGTTGATTGGACTACCGATCGCGTGGACCTACCCTATTTGGGTTCACCGCGAACCGCTCGACGTAGGATCACAACGTAAAATCGAAGCTGTTGCGGAAGCCCGGCAGCACGCCCGTGGCTGTTATTTGAAGCGCAATAGGCGCGTGGCTCAGTTGGTTAGAGTGCTACCTTGACACTCTACTCAGAATCGTAAGATCAAAGAGCTAACGGGCCCAATCGAGCGTTTTCAGGCACCACCAGAGCACTCAGTTCCCACATGATCCCCTTCTACACCTCGCAATCGTAGCAACATGATTTTTCCGCCGCCCGCCCCGTTGGATCGAAGCGTACCGTTCAAAATCAGAGATGAAAAGGTCGGTTCTCCGACGAGAGCCAGCAGAGCCACGGCGATCCGAGTAAATGAAGTGGCTACGAAGCTCAGGGCATCCGTTGCGCTTGTGGAGTGGAGCGGTGATCGCATGATACGCACGCCGATCTCGCGGGTGCGTTGGCTTACAGAGCGGGAGACGAGTGCGTAGATGCCAATGGTCGACAGAAGCAGGGCTAGTGCGGCAAGTCCGCCAAGCAGCCTCCGCGATCCCTGCAAGACATGAAGAGAGGCTCCTTTGGCGAAGGAGCCTCTTTGGAGCTATTGAGCGTTGGCTACTGATTCAGCGCGCTGCCAACCTGTGAAAACGCATTGTTAGTGTTCACGCCCACGAGTCGTACTGTGCTGACCACAAGCACTAGAATCACTGCCAACACGACAGCGTATTCTGCGACGGCCTGACCGTTGTCAGACCGAAGGAGCAACAGAAAGTTTTTCAATGGGGGAGTCTCCTGATCGGAGTGTCGTCCGCTCCGCCTGTGTTGTCAATATACGTGCGTGTACCCGGCGCCGAATGCAAAACGGGGCTGACTTGAAATAAGCGTATTGTGTTTCCTTTGGGTCTAGAACTTCTGGTCTAGCGACATCAGGATGAATGGAGGCCGCGATTATTTCCCGAGAATTACCTGGGCGATTAACTCCGTCCCACATCCTGGTTTCGAACTGACCAGGAATTCTCCGTTGATTAGGCGCATGCGCTCGCGCATGCTTTCCAGACCCAACCCCACAGAAAGTTTCCCCAGATCGAACCCCTTGCCGGAGTCGGAGATCCGCATCTGCAATTTATCATTTCCGAATGACAGGGCCACGTCGACTCGAGCAGCCCCGCTATGTTTCGCAGCGTTGTTTATTGCTTCTTGAGCGACCCGGTAAAAGCAGAGCGCGATCTCGTCTGGAAGGGACTGAGGCCGTTCCTCAGTTTTAAGCTCCACAGAGATGGGATGCGCACTCTCTACTTGAGCGCAAAGGTCCTTCAACGCTGCGGTGAGGCCAAGATATTGAAGCTTGGAAGAGTGAAGAGTGTGCGATAAGTGGTGAATATCTGTGGTCAACGCAACCAATGAGGACGAAAGATGGCCTAGTTTCGTAGGATCGAATGAGTTGCGACACTTATCGTCCTGTCCAAGCTCGCGAAGTTCGATGGCCATTAACGTCAACCTTTGAGAGAAGTCGTCGTGCAACTCGCGGGCGATGCGTTTTCGCTCCTCTTCTTGCGCGTTGATAAGAGATCGGCTCAGAAGTGTGAGCCTGGATTCTGATCGCCTCAGCTTCAAAGCCTGTCTCATCAGCGCAATGACCAACAGAGATTGCAGCAGGAGCAGACCAAGGCCAACGAGAACGTACTTCTTGTAGAGCGTCCAGAACGAGGGTTGGTTGAACTCAACAATGCTTCCAACCGGCACTCGCGCGTTGCTGATGCCCCAGCGCTTAAGTTGTCGCGCGTCAAACACATTGTAATTTGGGTCAAGGGTCTGCACTGGAATGTTGGCAGGCACTTCCCCATTAAGGATGCGTCTACCGGTCTTCCCCGCTGCCTCGCCAACCTTAGCCATGTTATACAAGTGGCCTCCGACGATTCCGCTCCCTAAGTAGGTCGCTTCTGTGCCATAGACTGGGGAATTTGACGATCCGCAAATGAGATGCAGCGCCTCCTCGGGGGCGAAGTAGCGCCCGGCTCCATCGTTGAAAAAGATTGGAGAGAACAAAATGACTGTGTGCGAAGGAAGACTCTTCAATCGGCCTAGAATGTCCTCCATCGGAAGATCGCTCAAATAGGTGATATTTAATTGAGCTTCATAAGGCCGGAGAGACTCCCGCAGATCTGCCGTCCAGGATTTTTCTAGTGGCGACGTTCCAACGAGTATGATCACGCGCGCGGTCTGTGGCTGAAGACGCAATGCGACATCTAGCGTGTCGCGTATATCGCGCTTAACGGCTATTCCCGTTATATTGGGTTTGAGGGAAAGTTTTTCGATGGTCCGAATGTTTACTGACGCAAAGACGACGGGCGTGCCCGGGAAAAGCTCATCGCCATTTTTGATAACAAAATCAAACGCGAGGCGGCTAATGACGAAAATCAAGTCCACCTTCATACCCGAGTACTTAACTCCCAGATATTCCACCAACTTCCGTTCTTGGTGTTCGACTGGAAATCGCATCAGATCAAGGTATTCCGTGTAATAGATCAACGATTGGGCTCCCGAAGAAGCGAGTTGAGATCGGATACCCTCGTCAAGGGGAGCATAAGTAACCATTTCCCTCTCATGCGAGTAGAGTATGAGAATTTTCTTGGCCTCGCGTTGCTGCGCCATAGCATCGGCTGTAAACCAAAGCGACCCAAAGCAAATTAAGAGGCATAGCTGCGACCATTTCGTTGTTGCTTGCCGATGAAACCCTGCCGACCGACCGGGAGCTACGTGTTCTCGGAAGAATGCGCGTCTCGGGAAACGACCGCGCGTTTCCAAGCGATTCTTGCGTCTTGGATTTCCTTCGTGTGGCCCGCCGAGCATGAAACTTCTCGACTTGCCGGAAAGCGACGCGATTATCTTAGCCACGGACTATTCCTATGAGTAGTAGCGTTGCTCGTGGGGGAAGGTACAAGTTCAAGAGATAGAGTCGCTAGCTGTTGCTCTACTAGCCTGCTTAAGCTCAGAATCGAGCGATTCGGAACGCGCAACCGTGGATTCTCCCAACGATCGGTCAGAGGTTCTTTCCAAAACACGTCCGAATGGACGAGTTCAATCGGCCCGGAGCTTACAACGGGGGCTTTAGCCGGAGAGTCCGTCTAACACTCATTGGGTTCAGCCGATTCTTCAGGGATCGTTTCTGACCATGCGCGGCCTGCCTCAACTCGGGTCGGTTTCCTGAACCTAGAGTGCGGATGCCATACAGCGTCTAAACTCAGCTCGCCCGTTGCTCCTGAGGCGTGCTTTTGATGCTTGATGGGGATATCTTCCGCTCATGCCGGGCTGAGGAAATCGGCTGCATCTTGGAACTCAGTCGCTCATGCCAATCACTCAATTCCGCGATCCTCTGTTCTAACCTCTCCTGCGCTTTTTGTGCGATTTGGCGGCGGACCGTGAAGGGGAGCGGGTCTGCCGCTTCGGTCGGCGGTTTTACGCCCATAAGACCAAGAGCCTCTTCCAGGGCCGCGCGCATCCTTTCTCTAGCAGATTCCAGATGCTTGCCAGTTGTCGTCGGATCCCTACCGAGAACATAGTCGAATGCACCAAAGTGAACTTTTGCGCCGACCCGTTTTTCCTTTCGCTTGCAAACATCCAGAAAGTCTGTGTACGCCTCTTTGTCGCGCACTAGCGCGTCATCGATATCCTGCTTTAGCTGCTTCAGGTCTGCTTCGTCTTGCTCCAACTGCTGCATAGCCTGACTGCGGAATGCAGGCTCCAACTGATTAACCATCCATTTGACTGGCTCCCAAACGCCAAAAGGGAAACAATCTCGGTTGGCGCCGTTCGGAACGACAGACGCAGTCAGAAAAATTTGGAAGCGGTAGCTCTGGGCCAATGCCGCGCTGATGAATCCTCTGAAATGTTCCAGCACTTCGAAACAAAACGATTGGTGCCTCAAATTTTTGCTGTTGCTCAAGGTGTGTCGAATGCAGTGCCGCAGCCTGCCAAACGGGTCGACTGGTTCTCCTTGGTAGTCGAGTCCGGCGTGCACGAGTTCCATCTTGGTATCCGGCGCGATCAGGAATGGAGCATCCCTGGTGAGCAGATGGTCCGGCCCTAACAATATGTCTGCCTTGTTCAGGATTAGCCCGATCGGCAGATGTAACGCATCTTGGTTCACATCGAAATAAGCCTGCAGGATTCGCGTATAGCGAGCAGACAGGTCCACAGCATCTTCGGGCCGTGCCTGGTTAAGTCTTCGAACGTCGCTGTTCGGCAAAAAGTCCGCGAAATAACCATCGTCTACAAAAAATAAAAGTCCTTTCGCGCCCCGCAACTCCTTCAAAAAATCTGGCGAGAATTCAGACCTCGACACATCGCTGGCTTCCGATTCGGTGAGGGCGAGCCTCATCCAACGCTCCGGGCGCGGGTCACGATCCTCGCGAAGTATGACCTCGAGACCACCTTGATCTCCGGCGAAATTTCCATCTCGGTCAAATTCCGCAGAGACTGGTCTCCGCCGCGGCGCAGCTAACCGGTTCGAGTCCGAATGCCCGGCTACCTCCAAGCGGAGGCCATCGCGCACTTTTCCTCTCGCCAAATTGAGGTGTCGTGTAAGCGAACTAAGGAAAGCCGTCTTACCCACACGTGAAGCTCCGATGAGCATTATCGGTATCGAAACGAACCGCCGTTGCCAGCCTTGGGAGAGTGCGGAGGCATGTGGTTCGTCCCCTAAAGGCGTACTTAGGTTTCTTCGTGCAAGCCCTCCAGGCGCTCCCATCCCGTTCTTCCAACTTGTATACAAAGGACCACTCCGTTCGAGACTCATTTCGGTATTCAGCGCAGATGCATCGTTGTATCGAACTAACTGAAGCCACTGCCAAGCCTCGAGCAGGTACGATACGAAGGAGTCATGGGACGCCCAATGGAGAAGGGTGGCCTCGGGCGACGAGTTAATCTGCCCGCACAGTTTCATCAAATCGTCCGGTGTTCCCCTTGACAACGTAAGTACCTGCATCGCCAACAATTGCTCGGAGTTGGGTCCTTGCTCCGGAATTTGACGCAAGTGTTCAGTGGGATCGTAGCCGAAAGCTTGCAGCACCTCGGCGGTTCTCTTTAGGAAACGGTACCTTAGCAGGTGAAGCTTGGTATCTACCGGCAATGTCGGGGCGAGCGTGAACGCCAAGGCTATGTTCGCAGACAAGCAAGCAAAGGCACTGAAGGATTCGGGTGAAGAAAACTCTTCGCGCACCCTCTTCCAGTTGCGATAACATCGCGGTTCTTCACCGCCGACACGGCAGAACGCACCCGCAAACATCGACGTGTGATCTTGAAGCAGCCGCCTGAACGAAATTTCTTGTTGAACTGAATCGAGCGGAAATTCGTGTTCGGTGATCGCGCTGAATTCTGCCGCCAAACCTGGACCCATCACCAAGCTGAACTGTTGAGGTGAAAGAAATTCGATATATTCAAGAAACGCGAAGATGTGGGCGTCGTTTGGAGCTGTCCCGCCATCGATTTGCCGAGATGCCGAGGATGCCAGCTTGGCTAGGCGTTGGAACTCGAGCGATTTGGGAATATAGATCTTTAGATCTACCATTTCCTACTCCCGGCAAACTAGCTGCTACTTCTCTTTAGGGTCTTGTTCTTATCGTCAATTTGGCGAAATCATAACGTTCACCCTATTTGGTATCGTTGCTTGCTTTTGTTGTTGCGCTGCGTTCCTTAAGTATGGAGATGAAGGGCTGTGCCGAAGGAGGGGGCTGCACAACTCCCTCTAAAACGATATCTTTTGCGGCGAGCTTCTTTCCATACAGAACTTCATTGGCTTTGTTGTCGGGGCGCAAAGTCGAACCCTCGAGGGACACACCTGCAAACAGTCCGCGCGAGCGGGAATATGTCAGGATCGACGTTCGGAGGTAAATGTCGAGGTTGGCCTGCAGATCGCGACCGACCGGTCCGGCGGCCGCAGCGGCGTCACCTCCGATTTTTACCTTGCCGCTGAGAATTGAACGTCCACCGCGTTCATCCATTACGAGGAGAACAAAGTCAGTAGCTTGTCCGCCAAGCTGGAATCCAAAACTTATTCCCTCGAGCGAAATCATCGAAGGTGCGCCCCATTCACCCTTGAAGTCTTCGCCGGTCCGGCAAGTCATGGCACCGCGACCGTAGCTCCCGCCAAAACCAATTGCTCCCTTGATCACTGACGGAATAACAATCACGCAGTAGGCCTTCTCCAGCAGCCGTTTTGGAATACCAGAACGAACATCCATGGCTTCTTTGGTAACCAATGCGGCATTTTGCAAACGATCTTTAACCTTGCCCGCGCTGTCGGCTTGCATCGCTCGAGGAATAAAGCACGCTAGAAAGCTGAGTACAACGAAGAGATAGGTCGCGAGTCGAAGCCGTAACATAGGATCCTCCTTGCTCGGATAGTCGTTCCAAGGGTGGCCGCGCGGGATTTGCTTCTCGCATCCGAAGGCGTGGTCAGTGCCGCCGGTCGAAGTCGGCGGTCCCAAGTTTTTTTACCGCTTCAATGAACGCGGTTCTAGATTCGATGAAATGTTTCGTCCAAGTTAACGGTACGGAGGGGGAGATATATTGGAAACTGGCAAGATTGACAGGGTATTGGGTGCAAGTACCCGCAGACGACGACCGCGTGTACGCAGTTCATATATAACGCAATTTTCCGCATCATAAACCGGCGCCGAACCGAAAGATTGTCAGGGGATTTCCTGCGCGGTTTTTCTGTTCTCTTCTGTTTTGTTCAATTCGCTTTTACCGTTTCCTTGGCCTTTCCGCGGAGGGTCTGCTGGTCGAGAGCCATCTTGTATGCAACATAATATTTATAGATGTTGCTTACGTACTGCACGGTCTCCTGGCCAATGTCCTTTGCCACGATGAGTTCTACATTGCCAAACCACTTGTTGGGATCGAAACCCTCCGCCTGTGCCTGTTTGCGCAAACGGACGATACGATTTGGGCCAGCATTATAGGCAGCAAAAGTGAAGAGGGTCTTGTTCATCTGGTCGATGCCTGGATCGTTGAAGTAAGTCTTGTTGATTTGCGCAAGCATCTTGGCTCCAGCGTGAATATTGTTTCCCGCGTCGCGGACATTGGGGATGCTGATGGGCTTCGCTGCGGCATACTTTGGCAGGACCTGCATGACGCCGACAGCGCCGCGCGGACTGACGCGGTCCTGATCTAGCATGGATTCCTGGTAGCCTTGGGCAGCAAGCATCAGGTAATCGAAGTTGTATTCGGCTCCGTATTGCCGAAAATACTTCACATAATTCTTAAACTTGTTCATCTCTGCTTCGGAGGTGGAATTCTTAATCCACCTCGTATCTTTGAAATAGCGTTGGCCCATCATGTTGCCGAAAGTGCTTCCTTGGCCGTGGTTCTTGAGGAAATCGTCCATCACTGCCTTGAGTTGCGGGCTGCCCTTTCGCATGGCCCATCCGACCCGTCCGGCCTCCTTGAGGATTGCGCTACTCACTACGATATTGGGATACGCCTTAGACCACAGCTCCGCCCGTATGTTTAGCGAGACGGTCATGGGTATGAGCCCAGCATTCACCATTTCAAGTAAATCTTCCTCCGTGAGATTCGAATCTACAGACTTGATTGCTATTTCGGTCTTGCCACCTTGCTTAAAGCGTTGATTCACCTTCTCCAGCTCCGCTTTGGCCACAGTGATAGGGTTAATGTAGATTTCCTTGCCACTCAGATCGTCAATGTTCGCAATAGAGGGAGCAGTTTTGGAGGTTACGACTACTAGCTTGGCGTCGTTCCTCAACGGGACAGTAAAGTCAAAAAGCTTCTCGCGTTCCGGAGTGATGATGATGCCGGTGCAGGCAATGTCGCCGATGCCATCTTTCAGCGCACCCTGCAACTGACCGGGTGGCATAGGAAGGTAAAACACTTTGAATTTCTTGGGGCCGGTTCTGAGCTTCTTGTTAGTGACTTTCTCGAACTCTTCCATGTACTCGGCAACGATGCCGCGCGGCCGGCCCCTGTCGAAGAAGAAACTGGACTTGCCGTAGACCACCAATACGCGGAGTGCGCCGCGTTTGACGACTTGATCCCAATCATCAGTGAAATGCCCAAAGTGCCGGGGCAGCGTCAAGGACGTCGTTTGCTGGGCAGCGTCGGCATCGGTAGTTTCAAGGGCGGCCGAGCTGGGCGCGGCAGTTGGCATTGACGCAGTCGATTCCTGCTGTTTCGGCTTTGAATCGCATCCGGTCAGCGCGTGCAACAAAATCACCAGAACAACGGTCGATCGCCTTGAGCTCAAAATCACGGTACCCCTTCGCTCGGACAGGTACGGCTCTGGAATCGCAGTACCGATACTGCGATCCATTCGGTTTACCCGCGACATCATTCGGACGTGCCATCCACCGATGTGCTGCAAAATGTTAATCACAGGTTGAAGCACATCAACTGGCAATTGCGACAGTGTGGTCGAAGGCTAGTCAGCCAGTGAGGGTGGGATGGCGATGGCTTCGCTAGGCATTTTCCGGTTTCGGGACGCTTGAGGTCTACTCCCTTTATTGGGCGCTGGAGATCGGCGTCACCGTTTCCTCCATCCCGGACAAGAGAATGCCGCGTCTATAGGCGAAGTGCACTCATCTTTGGCAAAACTGAAAATGGCCTAGGGAAGGTCGCGTAATCAGCTTCGAGTAGTTGGTGAAGTGGCGATTTTTCGCCAAGTACGATCCCGTGCCCCGTTCCGACCCACTGGAGCAACCTGTTAGTACTGCCAGTGCAAAGCCCTCTCCTCCTCTCCTACCCTGCAGCCACACGGGCTGTCCTGCCTCCACGTTGAGGCTTCGCCCCACATCAAGTAGGAGAATTCAAATGGCACGACCATTCAAGGGAACCGTCAACCTCGACATTCGCGATTCCAAGCCCGACTGGTCAGCATTCCTGGCTGACCCAGCACCAAAAGACGCGCCTAACGTGCTCGTCATTCTCTACGATGACACTGGCATTGCCGCCTGGTCGCCATTCGGCGGCCGCATCAATATGCCGACGCTCCAAAAACTCGCCGACAACGGCTTGATGTATTCGCAGTGGCACACCACGGCGCTGTGCTCGCCCACGCGTTCTTGCTTCCTCACTGGGCGTAACCATCACCAGAATGGTTTTGCATCGATCTCGGAAAACGCGAGCGGATTCCCCGGTTACAACTCGCATTTGCCCCTCGAATGTGCGCCCATGGCTAAGGTTCTGCGCGATGCGGGCTGGAGTACGTTCTGGATCGGAAAGAACCACACGACGCCGATTGACGAGTTCTCGATGGGGGCATCAAAAAAGAACTGGCCACTCGGTCAGGGCTATGACCGTTTCTACGGTTTCATGGGTGGCGAGACTAACAACTGGTTCCCGGATCTGGTCGAGGACAACCACTTTATCGACCAGCCGTACGGACCGCAGGATGGCTACCACCTTTCCAAAGACCTGACTGACAAGGCGCTGAGCTTTATTCGAGATGCGAAGCAGTCCGAACCACATAAGCCGTGGTATCTCTGGTTTAATCCCGGCGCGAATCATGCGCCCCATCATGCGCCTAAGGAATACATCGACAAGTACAAGGGTAAATTCGACGACGGCTACGAAGCCTACCGCACTTGGGTCTTGCCGCGCATGATTGCGAAGGGGATTCTTCCAAAAGGCACCGAACTCACACCGATTAACCCGATGCCGGAGGGCCGCTTTACACCTGCGGATGCGGTGCGTCCGTGGGATACCCTGACGCCTGACGAAAAGAAACTCTTTTGCCGAATGGCGGAAGTCTACGCTGGCTTTTCTGAATATACGGACATTCAGGTGGGCAGAATTGTCGAGTACCTGGAAGAATCTGGACAACTCGATAACACGCTGATCTTGTACTGCGCTGACAATGGCGCTTCGGGAGAGGGGAGTCCGAACGGTTCAGTGAACGAAGGCAAGTTTTTCAACGGCTACCCGGACGAGATCAAAGAAAATATGGCGCTGCTCGACAAACTCGGAAGCCCGGATACATACGGGCACTACCCAACGGGGTGGGCGGTCGCCTTCTCAACTCCCTTCAGAATGTTCAAGCGATACACGTACAACGGCGGCGTTTGTGATCCGCTGGTTATCTCGTGGCCAAAAGGGATCAAAACTCGCGGCCAGATCCGCGACCAGTACCATCACGTCACCGACATCGTTCCAACCATTCTCGATTGCTGTGGCGTGAAGATGCCGAAAACCGTGGACGGCGTCGAACAGACGCCGCTGGTGGGGACGTCGATGCGTTATACCTTCGATGAGCCAAAGGCAGAAACCAAGCGGATCACGCAATACTATGAAATGCTCGGTAGCCGGGGCATCTGGCACAAGGGGTGGAAAGCAGTCACCGACCATGGCCCTTTCAGTGGCATCGGCAATTTTGACAAAGATCGTTGGCTCTTGTTCCACACCGACGAGGACAGATCTGAGGCACATGACCTTGCTGATCAGCACCCCGAGAAAGTGAAAGAGCTTGTGGCACTATGGTTCGAGGAAGCGAAGAGATACAACGTGTTCCCGTTGATCGATTACTCGATCGAAAAAGACATCCAGAAGATTCTCGCGCTGGAGTATCACATCCCGGTTACTCCCAGCGGCAAGTACACGTACTACCCTGGCACCCTTCCAGTGCCGGAACGATCGGTTGCGAACACACACGGCGTGTCCTACAAGATCCTTGCTGATATCGAGGTGACGAAAGACGCCCAGGGCGTCATCTTCGCGAACGGCTCGCGGTTCGGCGGCCATGCACTCTACATAAAGGAAGGGAAATTGACCTACTGCTACAACTTCCTTGGTATCCCACCCGAACAACGTATTAGCGCAAACGCACCCGCTCCGGGTAAGCACATCGTGGGCGTGGAGTTCACCAAGGCACGAATGGGTCAGTACAACGAATCGCACGGGCCAATCAAGTTGTACGTGGATGACAAAGTCGTGGCAGAAGGTGAGATTCGAACCATGACCGGGCACTTCTCGCTCTGCGGTGAGGGCTTGTGTGTCGGATACGACAGCAGCGATCCAGTCAGCAGCGAGTATGGCTCGGATTCTCATTTCAAAGGGGGCACGATCAACAAAGTCGTGTTCGACGTGGCGGACGATGCGTATGTGGATGTCGAGCGGCACATGCAGGCAGCGTTTGCACGAGACTAGTAGAAGATAGCCTAACCCCTGACGAAACGTGGCGGTCCCTATCACCATCGCACGGGATTGCCACATTTCCTGTGCTCCGGGTGGACAAGCGAATCGCACGCGTTGCCGCCGGTCTATTGACGCACTGAAGCCACCGACAACTGTTGTAATCAGGCGATTTCACCAGCTACTTGAAAACGGAAGTCCGGAAAAGTAGTTGGTGAAATGGCGATTTTCAACAGTTATCTTCAAGGTATGGCACAAAGAGCACATTCGTTCCGACGCACACTGGCAACCCTGCTCCAAAAAAAAGTGAAGCGCTGAAGATGACTCAGGAAATACGGTGCCATGCGAGCAGCCGTCTGACGCTCGAACTGGATGCCCAAGGCACGATGCCCGAGAAACGTATGGCCCAATCGCGGGTCACTCGGGCCGTGGGAACGGCACTTGTTCCCAGGGACAACATGTTAAAATCGTAAATTGTTGTAGGCGCGTAGCTCAGTTGGTTAGAGCGCTACCTTGACACGGTAGAGGTCAGGAGTTCGAGTCTCCTCGTGCCTACCATTTTCTTTGACCTCAAGTTCACCTCACTGTCGCGCTTTCTGCGGCGTCTCGCTTGGGGAAGTTGACGTGTGCCAAAGCGCAATCTTCGAGTGACGAAGTGGATTGGCACCGTTCCCGCTGAATGTGTTTGTACGGCTTGCGGACGATTGTTTCAAACGTCCATGACTGATTTGAAACGCATATTGGACGCGCAAGCCACTCTCAAAGCGCAATTCGATGAGCACGAATGCGATTTGAATGCTGCTCGAGCAAAGTGACAAGGTAGTCGAGATCTCCCATATGACGAACTGTGTACGGCTCGCCCCCTAAATGAGGATCGATCAGAGACGACTCTGAAAGCGAAGGAATGTCCTCAACCCGACCTCTTTCGCGTTCTCTCAAGCCAACGTCCTCCTTAGTCCTCAGTCCTCTCAAATTGTTTGGATTTGCCTATTTAGAAGCTCAGGCAAACACTGACGAGCGCTCGGGCGTTTACCCGATACTCAAATAGTGAGTGTAGGCACCATATTTGATATGTGATTAATCCATCCACATTTTAAGTGAGGTGGTCCAGCCGCGACGTCGCTTCTTCTTCTATTTCATTTTCGTCGCGACAGAGAGACTTTCACTTGATCGCTCAACTCTAGGAGAAAACAAATATGAAGAAATATTTTGCAACAGCAATCGTTTTAATGTTGGCGACGGTGTCTTGGGCAGCGTCCGCCAAAGAGGATTCCGTTGAGCGACTCCAAATGTCCGCAGACGTGCTCAAAGCATTGATGGCAGCACCTGACAAAGGTGTTCCCGAGGAAGTCGTTGATAACTCCAAGTGCATTGTTGTCGTGCCGCATCTGGTGAAAGGCGGCTTCATCGTGGGTGCAAAACACGGTCGCGGAGTGGCGACTTGTCGCACCGCCAGCGGGTGGAGCGCTCCGGCATTTGTTTCAGTCGGTGGAGGTAGCTGGGGATTGCAGATCGGCGTTGAGGGTGTGGACCTGCTCATGTTCATCATGAACGACAAGGGTCTGCAGCATCTTCTCTCGAGCAAATTCCAGATCTCCGGTGAAGGCTCCGCAGCGGCTGGCCCGGTTGGCCGACACGCTTCTGCTGGTACCGATTGGAAACTGAATACTGAAATTTTGACCTATTCGCGTTCCAAAGGTGCATTCGCCGGTCTCACGCTCGAGGGAGCGGTGGTTGAGCAAGACAACGATTCGACGAAAGCCATCTACGGAAAAGAAGTGCCTTTCAAGACGGTATTAACAGGCGGAATACCCAGTCCCGAAGCAGCGGCTCCATTCATGGCTGCGGTTAGGTCTGCGAATCGGCAGGCAGCTGCCAGCGAAGCCAAAGAAGCCAAGTAGCAGGCAAAGCGTTTTGACGGTTGCAGTACGAGGCGACCCAGTCCTAGCGGCTGGGTTGCCTTTTTGTAGCCTTCGCACTGGGAGGCCGGAATGAATTGGGAGCTGAAGGAAACCCCGAAGGTTGGTCGTCAGCTAGCTCATTGGATCTGGTGGGCGGCGCTCGCAGTTGTCGTGCTCGCGGTTCTTGCTCTGCTGACGTGGAAATCCATCCGACGAGACCACAACCTCGAAGAGAAAAAGACTGGTGAGGTTTTTCGATCCCAGCCTGTTCAACGGCTGTTTTCCTCGCACTTTGACTTATTTGCTGGGTCCAGGAGCATCCAAGGGCTCAACCACGTGAATAATGTTATTGCGAATCGCGTAGAGAACCAGCTCGCTGACAGAATGTACTCCCAACTTCCTCATCAAGTTTGAGCGATGTGTATCCGCTGTTTTCACGCTTAGACCCAAGGTGACGGCGACTTCTTTCGTACTCTTACCTTCCGCAACCAGCTGAATGACTTCACGCTCACGACTTGTGAGGCCGAGTGCATTGCTTGGAGTCGGCTCCATGGTCCTGCTGTTCAGAAAGGATGCGAGGACCATTTCTGAAATCTTCGTAGTGAAGAAAGTCTTATTCAGTTGCAACGCTTCGAGGGCGCTGACCAAATCTCGTCCCGCATCTGACTTCAGAAGATAACCGCGGGCTCCAGCCTCGAGAACCTCCCGTACCACCTGTTCAGAATCGTGCATTGTGAGGACAAGAACTTTTGTCGACGGTCGTTCGCGCATGATCTGCCGCGTTGCGTCTAGACCGTTGAGCTGAGGCATGCCGATGTCGATAATGACGATGTCCGGTCGCAGTTCTTTTGCCTTCTGCACTGCATCGCGGCCATCCATCGCTTCACCGCACACTTCAAACTGGTTCAGCATTTTTACCAAGGAAAGGATGCCTTGCCGAACAACCTCGTGGTCGTCCGCAATTAACACTCGAGCTTTAGCCATGTGCTACCTCGATCCGGGAGTGACTCAACGTGCTCGAAAGGAAAGAAATTTTATTCGACAACGCCTTTAGATGTAAAAAACTGCCGATGCTCACTCAGAGCATGAGACTTGACAACATATTTATGCGCGCCCGCGCTGCGAGCCTCATCGATCATGCTTTGACTGTTATGCTCAGTCCAAATCAGAACCCGAGTGTGTGGCACTATTTTTCGCAGCGCCCTAGTCAGTTCAAGGCCGTTCATGCCCGGCATGCCAATGTCCACCATTGCAACATCGGGGCAGAATCGAGTCACTTCTTCCAAATGTGATTCGCCGTCTGCAGCCTCAGCAACAACTTCCGAGTTTTGCCGGGTCTCCTATAAGACTTTGAGGCCCTTTCTCAACGCTGGGAAGTCGTCCATCAACATAATACGCAACGACAAAAAATCCTTTCAGTTCCAGAGGAGGGCGGGCTGGGCGTTCGATCGCCCCACCTACAATGTTCTCGGATCCTTTTCGTAACTGGTGATAGGGGCTACCAGCTACGGTAGTTTGCCACCTAAAAGAAGGGCGCTCAATACAGGTTTTACCCTAGGCCGTGCGCGCGAAGAAGCCAGATTTATTCAGAGGACTCAATGGTTTAGCGGTGGGCAGAGACGGCGTGCCAGACTCAAAGTTGGCGCCGCCGGGGGCAAGTGTACTGCTATCTAGCGGTTTAGTCGGCAGCATCACGGCGAGTTGAGTTCCTTCTCCACTGGATTTCAATTCAAAGCGACCTCCCAAGTCCTGCACTCGTTCTCTAATTCCAGCCAACCCGATCCCAGACCCGCCACCGGTGCGTTGAAACTCGGCGAGCGTAGACGGTGGGATTCCTTTGCCATTGTCTCGAATTATGAACACAGTGCCGTGGGGCTGAGCGGTAAGTTGAACCGTGACCTGAGTGCTACCTGAATGCTTGTGGATATTCGTCAACCCTTCTTGGAGCGCACGGAAAAGCACTAGTTCTGTTTCACGAGGCAACCGTCCAACGTCCGCAGAGATATCGAGATTCACCGTAATCTGGCTACGCTTTGTAAAGCCGTCTACGTACCATTTAGCTGCCGACACGAATCCGGCTTCGTCGAGTAAAGGTGGGTGAAGCAAGTGCGAGATGGTGCGCGTCTCCGTCACGGTCTGTTGGACGAGTTCCAGTGAATCGGAGAGCATCACATCGCGCTTGTCTGATGGAATCTGAAGGGTATGCTCGCGGAGCATCGTGAGGTTCATGGCCACGGCCGCCATAGACTGCCCGATGCTGTCATGCAGATCGCGAGCGATTTTTCGCCGTTCATCATCACGCAGTTGCAGGATTCGAATGCTCAGCCGTCGCACGGCTGATTCGGCTTGTTTTCGCTCGCTCAACCCCTTCAACAACAAGCGAAAGACAATCGCTAAAAATAGCAAAACCGCTGCTCCAACAATGACGAGCAAGCGTAGTGTGTTCCGGTACGTCGTGGTCGAAGTGATGACCCGCACAGTCATCAGGCGGTTTTCTTCGTCACGCATTGACGCCAAGACGTTGACGGCTTTGCTCGTGGTATCGCGCCACTGGCGAATCAAATCCGCCTGGTCGCCGGTGGGCGTATTGGGCGCCAGGGCGATGGCTCTGTCCATCAAAGAGCGACTCTCGGAAATGAGAGGATTGAATTCCGCAAGGCTTTGTTGTTGGGTTGGATTGTCAGCGGTTAGCTCGCTTAGAGTCACAACTCGTGCACTCAGATCAGCGTTTGCCTTTTGATACTGCTCAAGATATGCACGATCCCCGGTGGCAATAAAAGAAAGGCTGGCCGATTCCGCGCTTCGCAAGTCTCCCCGCACTCGAGCGACGGCAGTTTCGACCCGGTGGGTGTGCGCGACCAAATCCTCACTGGTCGCGTAACGCGAAGTCAGCAGAGCGGTGGAGAGTCCGAGAAGGATCAACACCGCTATGCCCGATACGAAGATCGTCCATGAAGCGCGCTCTGACAATGAAGTCCTCGCCGGAGATTCCTAGAAGTTTGAAACAAAACGGAGTTTAACTCCGATGGACGTCGCAACGAAAGTCTCGGCAGTTCCGCGGTCGACTTGCTCTCCTTTGTTTTTACGGCGATAGGTCTACCGCTGCGGAGTCTGGAGCTTTGTTCTAGTGAACCAATCCCGGTCTGTGAATCGTCCGGTCGTCCCGCCAAATGCGGCTACCAGCGCGGGTTCTGGATGCACTTCTGGTTATTGACAACTGTAAATTCCGGTTTAAAGTGGCGGGCAACTCTCTACTGATGGTGGGCCGGGGATCCACTTCATCCCCGAATTTCTGACTGGCCACATCTGCTCGGCACGCCCGACTACGTCCCGTCGTGGTCATCCGTGTCGCAGCTCCAACGACAGTTCTGGCTACGCCAGAAGTGTGCCTTGCTACGCGCAACCCGGAGGAACACCAACAATGCGAAGTGCAAGTGTGTCTGTTGCCGTTTTATCGTTCACCCTGTTCGGCTCGCATCCAGGGATGTTGACCGCTCAAGGTCCAGTAGCTCAATCCACGCGTCATCAGCGGCCACCTGGTTCGGAAAGCTCGGGCGGGTCGGGCGCTGTTGATCCAGGTCCTCGGCCTGGTGCCGCCAACGCCGGCGGTGCCTTACCTGGCTTGAATGGCGGAGAACAAAACGTATTTAACGAGTCACTTTCTGTGTTCATGGAGGTGGGTTCAGTTTCTGGAACCGTTCCAGGCGAAGAGGGTGTCGGTCTTGGGCCGACGTTTAACGGAAACAGCTGTGCGCAGTGTCACGCTCAGCCTGCGCTCGGCGGGAGTAGCCCTGGCTTGTCGAGTCCCCAGAATCCCGTGGCCAATCCTCAAGTCGCGCTCGCGAACGCGAATGGGGCAACCAACACGGTTCCGCCGTTTATAACCGCTGACGGCCCCGTGCGCGAAGCGCGATTCATTCGAAACAGAGATGGTTCTCCAGATGGTGGTGTCCACGGGCTGTTCACAGTTGCAGGCCGTTCCGATTCTGGCGGATGTAGTCTCGCACAGACTAACTTTGCTCGCGAATTGAGCAATCGCAATGTCATCTTCCGCATCCCGACGCCGACTTTTGGTTTGGGACTTGTGGAAGCCACACCAGATGCTGTTCTTCGAGACAATCTGGCTAACAATCAACGTGTGAAATCGTCGCTCGGCATACGTGGTCAACTCAACACCAACGGCAACGACGGAACTGTTACTCGCTTCGGATGGAAGGCACAGAATAAGTCTTTGCTGCTCTTCGCCGGGGAGGCATATAACGTCGAACAAGGCGTTTCAAACGAATTGTTCCCTAATGAACGTGACGTTGCACCAGGATGTCTCTCGAATGGATCGCTTGAGGACATCACTCACATGGAAGAAAGCGGAACGGCCGCGCAAGTCTCCTCAGACTTGGTGAGCTTTTCGATGTTCATGCGCTTTCTCGCTCCCGCGGATCCAGGTCCTTCGTCTCCGTCAGTTCAAAACGGAGCGAACCTGTTCAACGCAGTGGGCTGCGCGTTATGCCATACCACCACGCTTACGTCAGGTAAGGCGCGCTACCCTGCCTTATCGAACGTGACCTACCATCCTTATTCGGATTTTGCGCTCCACCACATGGGGGGCGGGTTATCCGACGGGGTGCGGCAGGGAAATGCGGGGCCAGATCAGTTCCGGACCGCTCCGCTCTGGGGCGCCGGGCAGCGTCTCTTCTTCCTGCACGACGGCCGCGCAACTGATCTCGTTCAAGCTATCCGCGCTCACGCCAGCCAGGGCTCGGAAGCGAATGTGGTCATCAACCGTTACAACTCGCTTAGTTCGTCTCAAGCCCAGGATCTGCTGAACTTCCTGCGATCTTTGTAAACTCGCTTAGGGGAAGAGTTCGTAAAGAATTCTTCCCCGATTTATTGAGATCTGGTCGGTTCCGACTGGCCTTTCAAGCCCTTGAGTTTGTTCGCGTGCCGCTTCGCATCAGCATGTTTTCCGAGTTTCCCGTACACCACCACCAAAGCCTCGTGCACGTCCGCATTTTCCGGCGCGATCGACGATGCCTCTTCCAGAACTTTGGCTGATTGCGACAACTTACCCTGTTCATCAAGAGCCTTCGCCCATTCAAGGCTGGTTTGAACGAATAAGGATCGCGAACGATCATCTTTAGCATCCGCAGTAATGGCAAGGCGTAGCATGCGTAAACTTTCCGAGAAATTGCCAAGGCGCAAAGCTGCGAGTCCGATGTTTCTGTAGATGAGCGGCAACTTGGGGTCCCACTTCGACGCCGCTTGGAAAAGACCTAGAGCGGCCTCATAGTTCCCGCCGCGCGCTTCCGAAGTCCCCAAGTCATTTAGGAGCGAAGCCAATAGTTCCCGTAATTCTGTTTCGCGTGCGGCAATCCACTCGCGCTTCACAGAAGGAATGTCTTCGTTAGTGGCATCTTGCTGCGGAGGCGAATTCGAAGGAATCGTTGGCAATGGTTGAGAGGCCACGCGCTGCCCAGAGTTGGGCAATGAGATCACCATACCCGTCGAAGCAGCTAGTGATGCGGTTCCCGCAGATCTAAGTTTAAGAGCTTGGCCGCGCAGATACATACTGCGCGCGGCTGCAACGTCACCTTGGTTCGCAGCCACGCGACTTAATGTCAAATATGCGCGCAAGATTTGGTAACCATTTCGCTCCTCGTGTTTGCCAGTGATCAGCGTAGCTTTCTCTAGAAAGGACTTAGCGGCTTCGTAGTTGCCGGTCGAGAATGAGTTGAGGCCCAAATAGAGCCAGGGGTCCGGTGAGGCTGGGTCCGCCTGGGCTGCAAGTTGAAGGTGAACTGCAGCATTCTCATAGTCCTTCTGTTGAGACAAAAGTTGGCCCAGATAATAGTTTGCATAATAGTCATTTGGAGCTTGATGCACCGCGGCCAAAAATTCTCGCATTGAATCTGCGTTGTATTGATATTGATTTAGAACCCAGTACGAGTAGCCGAGCATGGTGTGCCCAGCGCCCAGATTCGGGTCTAGCGAAAGACCGCTCGTGAACTCGCGGATAGCGTCTGGAATAAAGTCAGCATTTAGATATGCTGTGCCGATCAGCATGTGAAGGTCCCCGTGTTCTCCGGCTGACCGCAGAATGTTGCGGAAGACCTCATCAGCGCGGTCCTTTTCCTTCAGTCTTAACAAGGTCTCACCCAGCGTATACGCCGTACGGAGGTCTGGGTGAAGCTGTAAGGAATGCGAAAGCGCCTCGACCGCCTTTTCATCATGGCCTTCTGCGAGAGCAATTCGGCTGATAAGCGCCCAGCCTCGGTAGTTATCGGGCTGATGTTCAACTAAAAGTTGTGCTTCCTTTTCGGCCTCGAGAAACTTCTGCCCCTTCATGTATGCGAGCACGAGATCAAAACGACCGTCGGCAGAATCCAAAATCGCTAAAGATTCGGAGTAGTGTTCAATTGCGCCATTCCAGTTGAACTTGTCAATCTCTATGTGTCCCAAAAGCCGCAAGGCGAGGGCTGCGCAAGCTCGACTCTCAATCTTGATTCGTTCAGCGTCATCTGCCTGCTTGGCCGCTCTTTGAAATTCCAGGCGCGTTTGCAATTGTTGATCTAGGTTTGGCGATGTCGCGGGCTGAGGAGGCGGATCCTGGGCGAAAACGAATACTCCAACTAAAAGTAGAGCACTTAGGACGAAGCTACTATTGCGGTTGCCAGCGCGCGCCCATTTGCGATTCATCACGACAGTTCTTTCCTGCGGCTTGCCGACCTAAGTGCGGGAATCTCCGACGCGTGATGAGACAGAGGTATCCGCACCAATCTTCTATTCCACGAACGCAGCCTTTGGAGCCACCCGAACATTGTGGTCTGTAAATTTCGAATGCATTTCAGGCAGTTCGTACTTTGGCATATGGCAACTCGCGCAATTGGATGTTGAGACCTTGCACAACGCGATGTGTTTCGCTGACGTTCTCTTGATCCGGTTGTTATGGCAACCCTGACATTTGGCGTCGTACGCTCGCACGTCATGTGCCACTGGTTGATGAGGATCATGGCAAGTCGTGCAGGTCAGAGTCTTATCCGATTTCCAACATTTGCTTTTCTCCAATCGATAGCCCGGTGAACGGACCGTGGCAATGCCGTGGTGGCCTGTCAATGTCACGTCCCAAAAAGAGCTATGGCATGAGCCACAGAAATCAGTTGCGTCAGCCTGTGGCAGACGTGCTGGATTGAGAATCAGGCCGGCGGGATCGGTGCCAGATTTCTGAGCAGCGACGTGTTTTGCTCCGGGGCCGTGGCACGCTTCACACGTGATACCGGGAACGACCTTGCTCATGTCCAAATCTGAAGGGACGGCGGTCGCATGGCAACGCAAACATCCGCCAGCCTCTGCCGCTGAAATAGGGCGCCCCACAGCCATTTCGAGCGACTGGGGAGGAGAATGGAGTCGGCCGGGTGCCCAATCAAAGGAATTGATCTTCCCGAAGTAGTTGAACCGCGTTTCCATGAGATCGCTACCCTGCTTCCAAACATAACTTTGGCCGACAATGCCGGAACCGAAGGCCCATTGCAAGGTCACCGACGTCTCACCGCTGCCGTTGCTGACGTTCATCACAACGTCTTTATCGTCGCTACGGATGGAGTAGCGGAATGCGCCGAGTTCGAAGGATCGCGGCTGAGACCCGACAATGTTCGATCTCCCTACGGGCATTAGCGCCTGCGCCATTGCGGTCAACCGCTGTGTTTTGGCAATTGGAACATGGCATTTTGCACAGACTTCAGGTCCAACATATCCAGCGTCTGAATCGAGACCTTTGGTCGGCCACCACGCGTGTGTGCGAACGCGTTCCGCTGTGCTCATTTGTTTCAGTATGGTTTCCACGTCTTGGGCGCGCGATCGCAGTGAAAAAAAAACGCACGAGGCAACGCCAAGCCAGTGCAACACAGCGCGCATCTTGGGTGTTCGCCCGAGCACAAGCAATTATAAGGAGGGCAGGAGCGTAGGTTCCAGGCGACAGCACTGAAGCATTACCAACGACTTGAGCACGACCCTAACCGGGGAGCATTGTGCGCCGTCGCCGCCACAAACCTAACCCTGCCATACCATACAAAGCGATCGCAACGAGCAATTGTGCGCGCATGCCAAACAACAGTGACAGATTTTCAAGCAAGCCGCCCGCAACTGCGCCAAGAATATTCGCACCCAGAGCGGCGCTCGGGGAGTCGACGATCCTGAATTCGAGCGCGAATAGTATTCCGGCAAAGAATATCGGGATGGCAAAGATTGCCGTAGCAAGCGCGCCGGCCATCGCTGGGGATCCAGGTAGCCTATTGACGGGCAGCGCGTACGCCAATGCCAGCGAAATGATTAGCGCGCCAAGAATTGCAAAGCGAGGAATCGAGCGTCTTGTGCGCTCAACGACGAAGTTTGCAAGGAGCAACGCGACCAGCAGTGCCGAAATTACGACTCCGTTTACTTGCCATGTCGTTCCAAAAAACAACGCCAGACGGCTGATAACTTGAGTTTCGAGCAACAAAAATCCCGCGCCCATGCTGAAAAAGAAGAGAGACGGCGCTTGCTGTCGCGCCTCTGGAATCCGCGAGTACAGGCCGATTGCGACCAGCACTACCAGGACCGCCAAGGAGTAGTACGTGCGAGGAATCCAACGGCCTTCCTGATACAAATATGGCCAGTCATCAGTCGTAATGGGAACGGGTTTCCCTTCTAAAGCGACTGCGTGTTGAGTCACAAACGCTGCAAGTCGAGGATCCGCTGACAAGGCATCTTGCACCTGGTTTGACGGCGAAATTGCAAAACATGTTGCTCCCGAGGTGTAGCTGGACTCGGCACGAAATATCAATGGGGACTTGCCGAAGGTCTGGCGCAGCATCTCGTCCAGCCTTCGCGTGATCCATGGATAGTCGACCTGGAATTTTATAAACATTACGCCATTCGGAGTGAGGTGACGGCGCGCTTCAAGAAAGGACTCTTCCGTGTAGACGAAGTTATCGATCCGCATGTTCGCGTAGTCCGATAGCTGCGTGTGCGAGTCGAGAAGTCCGAACAGAACCAAGTCGTAGGTTTGGGGACTCCGCTTCAGAAAAGCGCGGGCGTCGTTAAGGTGAATCGTAACCTTTGGTGAGTCGTACGGGCGTTCGGGGTGCTCTTCTCTGCCGAGTTGAAGGATTGCAGGATCAATTTCAACTGCGTCTACCGACCGTGAATGGTTGCGAAGGGCTGCGGCTACGTCATTTCCTGTGCCAGAACCGACAATCATCACACTCGGATCCGGAACTGTAAATCGGAATGCCAGGTTGTAAGGATTTTCATCCACCGGTTCTTGCATCAAGTTCGGATGCCGCGCAAGGAATTCCGGGGAGAGATCGACGATCCACTGATATCCAGTGTGATTTACCCATACCGCCCCGCGGGAGAAATCGCCGTTTGGCAAATAGTGGCGCTCGTACTGGATCTGCTGGTACGGAGTCCACATATAGCGATGGTCGGGGCTGGACGGCTCGTGGAGAAGCAAAAACAGAGGAAGAACGAGTGCGGCTACGAAATACCGATCTCTGCGCGAGGTCTGCAGGAATGCGAAACCAATTAATACGATGCCGAGCCAAAACCACGGTGGCATCATCATTCGGCTGACTGCCAAAAATGCGAGAATTCCGGCGAGGCTTCCGAACAGGTTCCAGGAATAAGCCGATAAGGCGCTCGGCGCGCGATCCATCTGGCGACTAACAACCTGCCCAAGCGGGACGAAAATCCACACCATCAATAAAAATAAGATTGCAGCGATAGCGGCGCCGCCAAGGAAACGCGCCCAACTCCATGCGCTTCCTGTCGCCCAAATGGCAACGTCGCCGGCTGCACCTAGACTCTGCGAAAGCCCTTCGAGAAGCATACCGTTGCGAAACGGCAGCCTGACAACGATCAGTAAGCCGAGAAAAGCTTTCACGGCCAATGGCCAACGGATGCTCTTGCGAGCTAAGGCGCAACCCAGTCCGAATCCAACGAAACACAAAAGAAGAGTCAGATTCTTGACGTAGGCAAACACCCGAACTTCGACGGCTATCCAACGGATAAGAGCCAATTCAGCGAACAAAGTCAGGAAGCTCGCTAGCAGTAGCCGCTCCAGATCCCAACCCGGAAGTTCGGTGATTGAATCATCGAGGAGCGGTCGCTTCTGGCGTTTAGCGACGAAAAGCACGATACGAAATGCAATTAAGAGCGCTACAGCAAGAAAGAAGCTGTAAAGGCGGGGACTCATTCGAAAAGGAAGGAATTCCACGAGTGGGCCAGTCAACTAGCTCCGAGAGAATAGCGTTCTTCGTTCAATCTTTCAATGCAGTGGCGTACGTCGGCTCGATGAAGCGTAGGCAGACCAGTTCTTAATTTGCGCGATTTGCATCCAGCGTACCCTGTCTAGTAGCTTTCACGCACGGGAGCTCGCAGGAAATTGCCATGAAAATTGCAAATGATGTGACGGAACTTATCGGCCGAACACCCTTGGTCCGGCTCAATCGTGTGACGAAGGGTTGCGTCGCACAAGTGGTGTGCAAACTCGAAAGTCAGAATCCTGTCGGCAGCGTAAAGGATCGTATCGGCGTCAGCATGATTATGGAAGCTGAGAGAGCAGGAAAGATTACGCCGGGCAAAACCGTGCTGATCGAGCCCACCAGCGGGAATACCGGAATCGGATTGGCGTTCGTGGCAGCCGTGAAGGGCTACAAGCTGATCCTGACCATGCCGGAAACAATGAGTCTTGAACGGCGGGTGTTGCTGCTTGCATTTGGAGCTCAGATCGTCCTTACTCCCGGGCCGAAGGGAATGAAGGCCGCAATTGCTAAGGCCGAAGAGCTACTCGCTAATACTCCAAACAGTTACATGCTGCAGCAGTTTGACAATCCCGCGAATCCAAAAATTCACCTCGAGACAACTGGCCCCGAAATATGGGCCGACACTGACGGCGCTGTGGACTTTCTGGTGTCTGGTGTAGGCACGGGGGGCACTATCACCGGTGTTTGCGAATACATCAAACCGAAAAAGCCGTCATTCAAAGCGATCGCTGTCGAACCCGCGGACAGCGCTGTGCTCTCCGGCGGCAAGCCATCACCGCACAAAATTCAGGGTATCGGCGCTGGATTTATTCCATCAATCCTGAAAACTGACTACATCGACGAAGTCATCACGGTGACAAACGACGAAGCCATATCGATGGCGCGAAGGCTCCCACTCGAAGAAGGACTGCTCGTCGGGATTTCATCAGGAGCCGCGGTCGTCGCCGCTTTGAAAGTTGCGTCGCGCGCTGAGAACGCGGGAAAGCTGATCGTGACCGTTCTGCCCTCGTTTGGCGAGCGATACTTGACGAGCATTCTGTTCGAGACTCTCCGTAACGACGCGCTGGCGATTCCGACGTCCACGGTTTAGATAATGTCCGATTTTTTTTCACAAATGCGTGAGGATGTTCGGACAGTCTTGGAACACGATCCGGCTGCACGGTCGCGTATGGAGATTTATCTGTGCTATCCGGGGCTGCATGCTGTCTGGTTTCATCGTGTGAACCATTGGCTGTGGAATCACGGCTGTTTCCTCATTGCGCGCTGGTGGTCTGAGGTAGCACGGTTTCTCACGGGGATCGAAATCCATCCAGGCGCTACGATAGGTCGGCGGCTTTTTATCGATCACGGCTTGGGTGTCGTAATAGGCGAGACCGCAATTGTGGGCAACGACGTTACGATGTATCAGGGCGTCACGCTCGGAGGAACCGGAAAAGAGCAAGGCAAGCGGCATCCCACCATCGAAGATAAAGTCGTGATCGGGGGCGGAGCCAAGATCCTCGGCAATATCACGGTCGGAGAGAACTGTCGGATCGGCGCTGGATCGGTCGTCTTGCGGAATGTCCCGCCTGATTCCACTGTTGTGGGAGTTCCAGGTCACATTATCTTCCGCGAGGGCAAACGCGTCGTCATCACCGATCCCAAACAGATCAATGATCCGTTGTCCGAAGCTTTAGCAGCCGTCGCTACGGAAGTCAGCAAATTACAAGAAAGAGTTCGCCAGTTAGAGGGCGCAACTGGACAAGAATCGCTTTCAGCCTCCCTGCAAAGAATTATGGACGACATCGACTATCAAATATAGATACCCCCATCCACGATCAGCACAATCAAGACCGTTCTCGTCCATTTTCTTGCGGACCATTCGAGGGCCCGTGTAAAAAAGTTGACAGAGTTTCAACTCAACTGAGGTGATCCATGGCGTGTAGGCCGGAGGTTCTTAGACACGTACCGCTTTTCGCCCTCTTGGATGACGAAGAAACCGAGGTCTTGGCAGGGCAGGTGGAACTTCGCACCTTCGCCGCCCGGCAGCGGATCTACAAGATCGGCGATCCCAGCGACAAGGCCTACGTCATGGTTTCGGGCCGCGTCCGCGTTACGACGGTGGATGAGGACCAGCAAGAGGTTGTGGTCGACGAACCATCACACGGCGAATTTTTTGGGTTTGCGTCAATGTTGGAGCAGACGCCACATCAGACAACCGCGATCGCTGTCGAAGAGACCGATTGCCTGGAGGTCGATCGTCATGACATCGCAGTTCTGTTGCAACGCAAGCCCCTCGCGGGCATGGATATGCTTACCGTATTGGGACGTCAATTTCATGCGTCGCAGCAACTTGTGCGCCTTCGTGCTGCGCGCAATGCAAACGACTTGATCGAAGAGGAGGCAACCTTCGGCGAACGCATCGCGGACTCGGTTGCCCGCTTCGGCGGCTCGTGGACGTTTATCATTACCTTTGGAATTGTGCTCGTCGTTTACGCCAGCCTAAACACATTCCTGCTTAGGCAAATCGCATGGGATCCTTACCCGTTCATCCTCTTGAACCTGTTTCTCTCAATGCTGGCTGCTCTCCAGGCGCCAATCATCATGATGAGTCAAAACCGCCAAGACACGAAAGATCGCCTGCGCAGCGAACTGGATTTTGACGTGAATCGACGTGCGGCCGCTGAAATTCAAGGGCTGGCGCGCAAGCTGAATGTGATCGGCGAAAAAATTATTGATCTGGAAGATGTTGTCAGAGAGGCAATCCCAACCTCTGGTCGACCACCCCATCGCCCTGAATAAGCTACCGTGTCTCTTAAAATACAAAAGCCGGCCCAGTCCGCCCCGACTGGTACCGGCTTCTTGTCCCTGCCCGCAGGGACGTTCCCGCAACCACTACGCGGCAAGGAACAGTGTATTGCCCCGCCGATTGACCAGGAGCAGGGAATCCTTGCCTGCTTTCTTCATCGCTTGTTCAAACTCAGCGACGTTCTTCACAGGCTGGTGATTGACTTCCTGGATCACGTCTCCCCTTCGCAATCCAGTCTCGGCAACAGGGCTCGACGGGCTGATGTCGGTTACAACAACGCCCTTCGATTCCGAAGGCAGTCCGAGTTGCTTAGCGGTTTGAGCATCCAGACTTTGCACTTCGACGCCTTCCAGCGCGCCATCGGAGCTGCCTTTTTCATTACTAGACTCCTCTTGCGGAGTCGGCAATTCGGCAAGTTTCACAGCCATTTCCTTCTGGCTGCCTTCCCGCTGAACCTTGAGCGTCACAGTGGTGTCGGGCTGCATCATCGAGATGCTCATGCGCAAATCATTGCTGCCGTTGATCTGCTTACCGTTCAGTTCGAGGATGATGTCACCACGTTTAAGACCAGCTTTTGCTGCCGGACTATCCGCGCTCACGTCTCCAACGAGTGCACCCTTGGTTTCGTTTGAGCCGAATTGCTTAGCCAGGGCAGGCGTCACATCTTGCGGAACAATACCCATGTACGCTCGCGTCACTTTTCCGTGCGCGAGGATCTGGTCCATAACGTTGCGTGCAAGGTTCACTGGAACGGCAAACCCGATACCCTGGTTTCCGCCGGAACCATGCGACAAGATGGCAGTATTAATTCCAACCAACTCACCGCGATCATTGACCAGTGCCCCGCCTGAGTTTCCAGGATTGATCGGAGCGTCGGTCTGGATGAAGTCTTCATAGTCTTCGATACCGAGATTGGTTCGGCCCGTGGCGCTTACGATACCCATCGTGACTGTCTGACCTACTCCGAATGGATCGCCGATCGCCAGAGCGTAATCACCGACTTGCACTTTGGAAGAATCGCCGATCGTCACAGATGGGAAACTCGATCCATCAATTTTGAGGACGGCAATATCAGTTTTCGGATCTGTTCCGACTACGACTGCCTTGAATTCCCGTTTGTCTGAAAGCATGACCTTCACATTGGTCGCGCCATCCACAACGTGATTGTTGGTGAGAATGTATCCTTCGGGGCTGATGATCACGCCCGAGCCAAGGCTCTGCTCTCGGCGCTCGCGCGGTATGTTAAAGCGCCCCTCGCCTTCCTCTCCGAAGAACTGGCGGAAGAAAGGATCCATCTGTCCTCCTGAGAATTGGTTCGGAGTACGCACGACCTTAGACGAGGAGATGTTGACCACTGCTGGAACTACAGATTTCACGACCGGGGCGAAGCCGATTTTGCTCGGTCCCTGGTTGGGATCGGCCAGTTTCAAAGATGCTGGTGGGTTTCCACCAAATAGTTTTTGACTCGCGCGAGCCACGCCCAAACCCGTGCTGCCCAACGCGAGTGCCAAGCCCAGCATCAGAGCTCTGGGCTTCGACCACACTCTTTCTTTACTCATGTCTTCCTCCCTGCGTTTGCCGGCAAATACCGGTGTCATCGGATAAGAAGCAGGTGAGAAAACGGGGGCCGTCCCGGTTGGTCGGTATTTCGGATACCCGCGATGGGGTAGTGAGCCGTTTTACCGCAACGCTTGATTGCGTTCGAGCGGTAAACCAGACCGTTAAGAAATAATGCCTTTGCGGACCGCGTACAAGATCAGCTCTGGGACGCTGCGCAAGTTTAGTTTTTGCATCAGATTTGCGCGGTGCGTTTCCACCGTGTATACGCTCAGGTTTAACAAGTTTGCCACATCTTTGTTGGATTTTCCCTCAGCGATGAGCTGCAAGATTTCGCGTTCGCGCGGCGTCAATAGGTCGAAAGAATCTTCACCGCCGGCGCGTTGCAATTTGCGTACGTAGTCTTCGAGTAGAACTTTACTCACGGCAGGGCTAAAAAACGATTTTCCTTCGGCGACCGCGTGAATTGCGCGCACCAGGTCCGATTCCGCCGAATCTTTCAAGAGGTACGCCCTGGCTCCTGCCTTCAACGCGCGCAAAACGTAGCTCTCATCCGAATGCATGCTCAACATGACGATGGCGATTGCCGGATTCGACTGCGTAATTTGAAGACATGCCTCGATCCCATTCAGATTTGGCATCGCGATGTCGAGAACGGCGACATCAGGCTTTAGGGACGCGGTTTTCTCGACCGCCTCGCGTCCGTCGTCCGCTTCCGCCACTACGGTCATGTCTGGTTGTCGCTCAAGCAGAAGACGCAGGCCTGACCGCATCAATTTGTGGTCATCCGCGAGCAGTATGCGAAGTTTCCTCATGCCTCTTGATTACGTTCGAAAAGGGAAGTGGCAACTCTACCCGAATGTGCGTTCCTTGTCCCGATTGAGAGTGGATAGTGAGCTTTCCTCCAAGTCTCCGCACTCGCTCCTCCATTCCGAGCAGTCCAAGTCCCCGGGTGCGGGACGAATCAAACCCGCGGCCATCATCGGATATCGACACGATGATTTGCTCGGCTTGCAGGGAGAGGTCCACTTTGGCGCTTCGAGCGGTAGCGTGACGAGCTGCATTGTTCAACGCTTCTTGCACGACCCGATAGATGCAGATCCGGTAATCGTCGGGGAGATCCTCGGGGATGTTTGCGGCGTGGACGTCAACCTCCATCTGACCTTGCCGCGACACTTCGCGGCCTTGCCACTCGAGTGCGGGCACCAGCCCTAAGTCATCGAGCATGGAGGGTCTGAGCAACAGCGCCATATTCCGAACGGTATTGACGGTTTTTTCGGCCACGCCCTTAATGTGGCTAAGTTGGTTTTGCACCGCGGCATCGCTTTGCGGAAACTGGCTTTTGAGGCGTGCGACGTCCACCAGCAGCGCTCCGAGGGACTGGCCCACTTCATCGTGAAGCTCTCGGGACAGCGAGCGCCGTTCTTCTTCTTGTGCATCAACCAGGCGGGCTGATAGTTGTTCCAGGTCACGCTGGCTGTGGGCGATTTCCTGATATCGCAGGCGAGCTTGTCGCTCAAGCCGCAAAATATAGAATGCGCACAGAATTGAGAGCAGTAGGCCTGCCGACAGACCCAACACGGTCATCCAGGTGAGTCGATTTCGCAGAACGCCGAACTGAGCGAATAACCGCGCGTCGGCAGCGCTGAGTCGCTGGCGATTAATAAATGCCACTTGCTGCGACGCTTGTAAGAGTTGCAAGCGACCAGGGATCAAATCGCGGTTTAATAATTCCGGCCCGCGGCGGCGCCTGTCCTCGGGTCCCCATACGAGCATAGAACGGACAATCTGATCTTGCTCGCGAAGCTGCGACTCCATCTGAGCCAACAGACGTTGCTCGGCAGGGTCTACGGTTTCCGGATAGCGGCCGAGTGCTGAATGAGCGTCCGCGATCAGTTGCGAGACCTGGTTTGCAAACCCTGGATCGGTTTGAGAGGACCCGGTTCTCAGGATGTACTGCTCCACCTGGTCACCGTAAATGTGAACGGAAAAGTTCACGGTGGTGAGCGCCTGGTTTCGCAGCAAGTAATCTTGGCGAGCTGATTCTTCCGCGAAGTGCAGGTCTCGCAGCGTTCGTAGAGCGGCAAACCCTGCGAGCAGCATGATTCCGAGCAATCCACCGAAGCCCGCAATGAGTAGCGTTCGCATGATGCGCGCAGAACGGTCTGACGAGACCGTTGGCGCGGTCGCCGGCGTTGGAGTTTGGTGCCCGTTTGCTGCAAGCATGAGGGATCAGGATAGAACACTTTGCTGTAGGGAGCGCAAGCCGTCCGCGACGGCAGGCTCGGGTCAATTATGGGTAGTCGTGGTCCAAAAACGAGACTGGAGATGGCTCCAGCCTCACACGTTCGAGCTATCCTTACTACGCAGCCTTTTTCGCTTGCATTCATTTCGTGGAGAACGTCACCAGCGTTCTTCAATCGTTCGGTGGCGTCTTCCTTGGTCGTTGCGGCCAAAGCATAGGTTGTTGCAACAAGTAGCAAAGCGGCGATCACCAATTTCTTCACTTAAACATCCTCCGGAATTCCGACGCGAGGTCGGTCAAAAGTACGGAAAGAGTAAGAATTCTGAGGAATTGGGCTACGTTAGCAGGATGGCTGCTGACGAAGGCAGATGAGTGGGAAATGAGTGTGCTAACCGCCGGCGGCACGGCCTCGAGCGGCACTGCGCCCTAGGTGCGCATTGCCTTTCAGCCAATTCGCGAGGGTGCCTCGCGATCCTGTTGGGATATCAACAAACCTGACGCCGAACTGGCTTTTCGAATCGCTCCAAACAACTTCCGCGGTTGCACTGATTAGCGCGCTGGTCTCCGGAAGCTGGCACTCAAGCGTAAGCAGACCATTTGGCGGAAGCGACTTTGCGGATCGAATTGCCGCGCCGCCTTCACTCAGGTCGACTAGCACGACCTCTACGGTCCCGATCCTCTCACTCTTAACGGAGGCCTGAATCTCTACTGGTACTCGATAAGAACCGGACCGACGTTCTCGCGCCATCAGATTTCTGATCGCACGCAGTCCATGAACGACTCGTTCGACCGAGATCGGCTTGTACAGCACGATGTGTGCGCCGGTCGGAGTCTTGTGGGAGCCGCCGCTTCTACTAAGCACGATTCCAAGCGCGCGCTTGCAGCTCGCCAGTCCCTTGGCAGTCTCGAGTAAATCCAGTGCGGGTTCTCGATCGTCAGCGTCCACGATGATTGCGTCCACAGACCGCTGCATGCGAACCAGCGCATCCGCTGGCTTGGGAATGTGTTCGACCTCTACCCCCAAGTCTCGCAGGACTCGCGTCAGAAGGGTGACTGCGGCCGCATCGTGGCTAATCAGAATGGCCCGAAATCGCACAATATTGCGATGTTCACTCCGAACGTCATGGAGTGCAAGTTACTACTGGGTGGGACGTTAGATCCCGGGGGTCACATTTACCCCTATCGGGCGTACTCCCACGAACGAGCCATTGTCGAGGACCGACAAATATCGGAAACTTGTTCCGTCGCCGATTCGAGAAGTCGCGAGTGGACCGGTTGCCCCAAACCGTCCGGTGGCTGAAGAGCAGTTCCCCCACTAAAAACCTATTGGAGATTCGCAATGACGCAGTTTGTGTATCGTCTGTGGACTGATCAGGAAGGACAGGACGTCGCTGAGTACGCAGTGATGCTGGCGGTCGTGCTCGTCATTGTTCTTGGGACGGTCCGGGTAATCGGGGCTAATGCCGGGAACATCTTTTCGCAGGTGGGTAGTTCTCTACAGTAGTCAAAGCGGTTAGCCGTCAATGTGCGATTGCTTGTAAGGCCGCTGAAAGTCGCACGACCCTTGTGACTTGTCCCTTTACTTTCTCCACACCACAATCTGTTAATCGGGGTGTTGTTTGCGGAGGCGACGAAGTGTCGTTCAAGGGGTCGTTATGCGGCGTTTTATCGGGTATGTGATACCACTTTTTATCGCGGCCCTCTGTTTGTCAGTGCAGGGCAAAGCGAAATCCCAGTCAAGTTCTGACGAGAAAATGATCCTTGCTCTCGAGAGCGCATGGAACCAGGCAGAGCTGCATCATGATTCGAAGGCGGCAGCGTCAATGATGGCAGACACCTTTGTGAGCGTGGATCACAACGGCAACGTCTCAAACCGCGCTCAATATCTAGCCGGCCTCAAAGATGAATCGTACAAGCCCGAACAGATTTCAAACCACGACACACGCGTTTTTGTTTACGAGACGACCGCTATTGTTACTAGCGCTTATCGCACGCGCGGAACGGCCGATGGAAAACCGTTCGTTCACAACGGTCGATTTACAGATACATGGGTCAACTTAAGTGGTAAGTGGCTCTGTGTAGCAAGTCACGAAACCTGGCTCGCGAAGCAGTAAGTCGCTGCATATCTAGTCACAACCGTTCAATTTATTCTGTCCAATTGGACACTGACCCTGAGCGCTGATCCGTCCCTTCTCACACTGACCGTACGCTGTACTTGCGTGTAGGACTCCGGAGACCTGTCGCCCAAACGACCTATCCCGTACGCTTTGCCCACGCATGGCAGTTTGAGCAGTAATTGGATTTCGGGATTTACTCGGCAAAGTAAACTTTCAGCTACTCCCCCACCTTGCCGGCTCCCGGGACCAGATTCCATCAGGCGCGGGGTGGCTTCATGGCTAGGACGGCATCGGTTTCGCGAGCTCGGGCTATTAACACTCTTTTGCTGTTTGCCTTTAGCTTGGTGCTCTCAGGCTGTGGTGGCTTGACTGGGGATGGTTCGCATCCACCACAACCCGGTGTCGTTATTACGCCTGTAACTGCTGACGTGCGTGTTGGCGATACTGAACAATTTTCGGCGATCGTCACAGATTCAAAAGGCGTGACCGGTGGCACCGTCAAATGGTTCGTTGAAGGCAAAGCTGGCGGAAACGCAACCGTCGGCACCATTAGCGAAGCAGGAGTTTACAAAGCGCCCACAGTCCTCCCCAATCCCCCAAGCATTCACGTCACAGCCACGAGCACTACCGACGCAACGCTGACTAGCGAAGCGATGGTCTCGCTCCAGAACCCTGTCCCGACAGTTTCAGCGGTGCAGCCCTCCCCAATTTCCGTCGGCGACTTCACGATCACCGTTACAGGAACGAAGTTTGTAAAAGGCGCGCAGGTGCAACTGGGTAGCAGTGCGCTAACTACGACCTTTGTATCCGCAACTCAACTGAGTGCAAAAGGTACTGCAACACAGTCCCAGGTTGGTAAGGCGGATCTGGTAGTCAAAAACCCAGATCCGGGCGCGGCGGCATCTGCACCCGCGTTCTCAGTACAGATTGCGCAGCCATCGAACATTAAAGTTGCCGTGGTACCTGCGAGCGTGACTCTGCGGGTAGATACCAAACAACAGTTCACCGCGAGCGTCACAGGTAGCAGCAATACCGCCGTCACGTGGGCCGTGAACGAAATAGTTGGCGGTAACGGCATTGTCGGCACGATCGATGCGAAAGGAATGTACACGCCGCCCGGAAAAGTCCCCAATCCGGCCTCGGTGAAGGTAACTGCGAAGAGTTCAGCCGACAGTCGGGCAATCGCAATTTCCAATGTCGCGTTGTCGAATCCGATCCCTGTTGCTCTTACAGTCTCCCCAGGTTCGATCAACGTCGGGGACTTCTCGATCTCAGTCACTGGAGGCAAATTCGCGCCTGGCGCGGTGGTGGTACTGGCCGGTCAATTCCTCACCACAACCTATGTCAACGCGAACCAATTGAGTGCGACCGGAACGGCAACCACAGCTTTGGCGGGTACCCAATCGATCGTCGTTCAGAACCCCAATCCCGGCGGAACTTCTTCGAAGCCGATCAGCTTGCTTGTTCTGAACCCTGCACTCCAGGTGCCGCCCGCAACAGCCGCTCGATTCCTCGAGCAGTCCACTTGGGGACCAACGCAAGGCACCATCTTGCACGTGCAGCAGGTTGGCTTTCAGGGCTTCTTAAATGAGCAATTTGCCGCTCCCATTTCCAAGTACACCGCACCTGGAGCGAGCGACGACATTCGCTTTGCACAAAAGCAGTTCTTCGTGCACGCGGCACAAGGACCGGATCAACTCCGGCAGCGCGTTGCATTCGCACTCGCTCAGATCATGGTGATCTCCGCCGGAAAGATCGGCGATCCAAGCGCCCACACACTGTGGATGAACATGATGCAGAATGACGCCTTTGGGAATTTTTCTACACTTCTCAAAGATGTGACGCTGAGTCCAGCCATGGGCAACTATTTAGACATGGCGAACAATGACGGCTGCACCGGATGTGCGCCGAACGAAAACTACGCCCGCGAAGTTCTGCAACTTTTCTCCATCGGACTGGTTCAGCTCAATCCCGATGGCACGCCCCAAGTCGACGGATCCGGAGTGCCGCTGCCGTCATATGATCAAGACACGATCGAAGGTTTTGCGCATACCTTTACTGGCTGGTCTTACCCGCCGAAGCCGGGGAAATCCGCGTCATTCTATTCGGAGCCGTATTTCAGCGGTCCAATGGTTTCTTTCGAAAACCATCATGACAAAGGTTCCAAGCAGTTACTGAACGGAACGATCGTTGCTGCGGGCGGTACCGCCCAAGCCGATTTGGACGCCGCGATGCAGAGCATTTTCAATCATCCCAACGTCGGGCCATTCATTTCGTCGCAGCTGATTCAAAAGCTGATCACGAGCAATCCCAGCCCTGAGTATGTCGGCCGAGTGACGCAGGTTTTCAACGACAACGGGCAAGGCATTCGTGGCGATTTGAAAGCGGTGATTTCCGCGATCCTGCTGGATCCGGAAGCTCGTCGAGGCGATGATTCCGCGCAGGTGCAGGCATCGGACGGGAAACTCAAAGATCCCGTGTTGCACATCTTGTCGATGCTTCGTGCCCTCAAGGCAACTACCGATGGCGATCAGTTGATGTACTACGCCGCGGATATGCGCCAGGAGCCGTTCAACCCTCCGAGCGTTTTCAACTTCTTTCCTCCAGATAACGTAATTCCGGGCACTACGCTTCGGGGTCCCGAGTTCAAGATCTTCAACCAGACCACGACAACATCTCGCATTAACTTCGTGAACAGCTTGGTCTACGGCAACGTAGGCGCCAACACCAAAACAGATATTTCAGGCTATGTCGCTGTTGCAGGGGATGTAAACGCACTGATCGACGCTGTTGCCGGGGTTCTTGTTCACGGCCAGTTGTCAGCTGACGCTCGGAATACGCTCGTCAGTGCCTTATCTGCAATACCCGACAACACACGTCGAGCGAAGGCAGCGATCTATCTCATCGGAAGCGCGTCGCAAGCACAAGTACAGCACTAGAACGACGGCAGGGAAAGGCAAGCAGGAGGAGAACTGAAATGCGCAAAATGTCACGACGTGATTTTCTGAGAAACACCTGCTGCACAGCAGCCGCCGGAATGGCTGCTGCGAATTTCAGCCGGCTTGGCCTCATCAACGCGATGGCCCAGAGCTCTTCCGACTACAAGGCCTTGGTGTGTGTTTTTCTGTTTGGCGGCAATGACGCGAATAATCTTATTGTTCCCTTGAACGCCCCGGACTACGCGAACTACGCGAAAATTCGAGCCAAGCTTGCCATTGCTCAAGGCAGCTTGCTTCCGGTGACCCCGACGAGCGTAGGCTTGCCGTTCGGTCTTCATCCGCGCATGTCGGAACTGCGCGCTCTGTTCAACAATAAACAGGCTGCCGTTTTGGCCAATGTAGGCACACTCGTTCGCCCAACGACGCGTGCGCAATTCAGGGCCAGGCAAGTCGCGCTACCCTCCAATCTCTTCTCGCACTCTGACCAGCAGCAACAAATGCAGACCGCTGCCCTCGATCGAATGGGAGAAATCGGTTGGGGCGGTCGTCTTGCTGACAAAATGCAGGCGATTTATGGTGGGAACTTTCCAATCACGATTTCGCTCTCGGGTACCTCAGTATTCGCAGAGGGCCTCAGCGCCCGCCCGATCGAAGCCAGTGGAAATCCCACGCAAGCGTTGAGTGGCTTCAGCGGTTCGAGCGAAGACAATGCCCGCATGGGTGCGTTGCAAAGTCTTCTGACGTTCGACACCGGCCTCTCGCTGATTCAATCCGCGAGTTCAGTCACTTCGAATGCTTTGCAGGACACAAAGACTCTCGCCAATGCGCTGGCTTCGGGTAGCGCGCTCGCCACAGCTTTTCCGAATTCATATCTTGGCGGGCAACTTAAGCAAGTCGCCAAGATTATTCAGGTGCGTGCTGCACTCGGCTTGCAGCGCCAAATTTTCTTCGTCTCTACTGGCGGTTTCGACACGCACAGCGATCAGCTTCCACAGCAAGACAACCTCTTTCGCGATATCAGTCAATCGATGAATGCCTTCTATCAGGCAACGGTCGAAATGGGAGTGGCCCCGCAAGTCACGAGCTTCACGATGTCGGATTTCGGACGTACGTTCGAGCCTGACACGACGGCTGGAACAGACCATGCGTGGGGCAGCCATCACCTCATCGTGGGAGGAGCGGTTAAAGGCGGCGATATGTACGGTACATTCCCAACCCAGGTATTGGCTGGTCCCGATGACGCGAGCGATGAAGGCCGCTGGATTCCTACCACATCACTCGATCAATATGGAGCGACGCTCGCTCAGTGGTTTGGAGTTCCCTCCGCTGACTTGCCGTCCATCTTCCCCAACTTGCCGAATTTTTCCAACCCAACACTGAGCTTTGTGTAACCGCGATCTTCCGCGTCCGCACACAAATGCCTGGAGTTATCCGACGAACGTCTTGTTCGTCAGGTAACTCCAGACGTTTTTGCCAAGCTAGTTTGAACTGCCGACTGTCAGCACAACTCGAAACCGTGCCTGACCACTCATCATCCGTTCGTACGCTTCAGCAGCCTTTTCCAGCGGGTACCGCTCGATCATCGGACGCACTCCGTCCCGCACGCTGAATCGAAGTGTGTCTTCCGAATCGGGAGCCGTGCCCGACGGCCAGCCTTGAATCGATCTCTTTGGCAGGATCAATGCCAGCACGCTGATCGATAACGGCTCGGCGGGCGCTCCGACCACCATCAGCTTGCCGTTCTTCGACAAGCCATCCACCAGTTGAGACATCGCCTTGGCGTCAGGAGCGGTCGCAAGGATCACCTTGGCGCCGCCCATTTTCGTGAGTTCCTTCGCCGGATCTGTTTCTCCGTAGTCGATAAACTCATGCGCGCCCAGTTGCTTCGCGAGTGGAATTTTGTCCTGCCCGCGGCCTATGGCCACAGTGTGGAAGCCCATCTTGCGCGCGAACTGGACCCCAAGATGCCCAAGACCTCCCAGGCCCTGAACCGCGACCAGATCTCCGGCACGCGCTCCCGAATTTCGCAGCGAGTTGAACGTCGTGATGCCCGCGCATAGCAGCGGAGCAGCCTCCTCGGCAGAGATGCCTTCCGGGATGCTAACCACCGCTTCTTGCGGCACTACGATGTATTCCGCATATCCTCCGTCATAGCTGATTCCACAAACTTTTTCGAAATCGCAAACGATGAAATCTCCGCGCCGACAGGGTTCGCACACGAAACAGTGACCCCCATGCCAACCCACGCCCGCGCGCTGTCCCACTTTCCAGTTCTTCACGTTCGCGCCCACCGAGTCGATTCGTCCGGCAATTTCATGTCCGGGAATTCGTGGATATTTGATGCCCGGCCAAAGGCCTTCTTTCGTGAGCACATCGCTGTGGCAGACGCCACAAGCTTCTACCTTGATGCGAACTTCTCCATTGCCAGGCTCAGGAATGTCTCGCTCGACTATTTCGAACGGACCTTTGCCTTTTGTCACCTGCACAGCCTTCATGCGCGCCATGTTTCAGTTCTCCAAGAAAAGTTGAGAGTGGGATTGAAGAATCGCCTCGCATCGAGACGGTCCTGAGAAAAATCAAGTTTGAAACTTTGTTTGGATAAAACCGCGAGTTCGTTCAACAGCCGGTCAGAGGATTTCCGCATCGACTTAGATTCCAAGGTCTCGCGAGTGGTCGCAGACTTCGTTTTCATCCCGGCAAAATATCCAGACGGCGTTGCGCTCCGTATCTGCAAGTCTAGCGAGCGGCGAGCACGCTTTACCCAGCTGAAGGAGGAGATATGAGCGTGTACGGTTTGACACGCTGACTACTCGCGGACACACCAAAGCCGATGTAGGTCATTATAAATAAAGCACTTATGGATGGCGACTCTCCTGCCCTAGTCGTTCGCAGTTACAAGGAGAACGCTATGCAACTCGTAATCACCGCCATTGCTGCCATCGCCGGACTGGTCTTCTCCATTGCCATCGCCCTCCTGGTCGAAGAACTGATCTTTGGAAAAGTCTTCCGCCTTTTTTTCACGCCCCAACCTGTGAAAGCTGAACTCAAGCGTTAGTGAAGGAGCCCGTATGCTGCTACTCAAATATTTGCTGACCTGGGGTGGGATTGGGATGCTGCTGACCGCTGCGGCAATCCTCGCCCGCGACTTGTACTTGGAACTCGTATACCGACGTGCGCTCAGTACCGTCGGATTGACGCCAGCGCCGGTACCGCCGCCAGTACGATGGCGCACGGCCGCCGCGTTTGCGCTGATAGCCTGGGCGCCGATTCTCATTGCCCTTGGGATCGTAGTCGTCCCAAGCGGAATGGCAGGCGTTCGCGTCAGTCAGACTTCAGGTACGCGCGCGGGTAGCCTTTATCCCGGAGTGCATTTCGTTCTGCCGGTGTCTGAAAGAGTAGTGCTGTTTGACACTCGGGACCAATTGTTCACCACCGCTTCGCTCGAGGACTCAGGGAAGAAGCCTTCCTCGCCTCGGAAGGACGAGGCTCCGACACAGGAAGACGGGCTGCGTGTGCAGGCGAAGGAAGGCCTCAATCTCGGGCTCGCCATCACCGTACGCTACCGGCTCGATCCTTCCCGTCTCGACTACATCCAGGGCAACTTGCCGCAACCGGTGGAAAAGGAAATTGTTCCAGCGGTGGTTGCCAGTACCTGGCGCGAAATCGTACCCAACTACACAGTGCGCGAAGTCTTCGCAACAAAGAGGGAAGAAGTGCGCAAACGCGCGGCCGATGCAATCACTCGCAAACTGGGCGCGGACGGCATCATCGTCAAAGAAGTCATGTTGCGTGATATTCAACTTCCTCCCGAATACGCCAAGGGGCTCGAGACGCTCCTCCTCAAAGAGCAGCAGAACGATCAGATGGGAGTGCAAACGGAGATTCAGCAGAAGCAAGTCCGGATCTCGGAACTCGAAGCCGAAGCCACCAAAGCGCAGGAAGTGAAACAGGCAGAAGGCCAGGCTGCTGTCCGCGTACTCCAAGCCAAAGGTGAGGCGGATGCGATGCAGTACTTGCTTCCGTTGAAACAGAAGCAGATCGAACAGTCGCGGCTAGAAGCGGAAGCTCGAAAAGAAGCGACTGTCAAGAATGCGGAGGCCGCGGCCGCGGCGAAGGTGATCGACAGTAAAGCGGAAATGGAGCGCCGCAAAATGCTCTCCGAGGCTGAGGCCGATCGCATTCGCGTGACTGCCATAGCAGACGCCGAGCGCATGCAGAAGGAAGCCGTCATCCTGAAACAAAATCCGCTGCTCATTAACAAGATCGTGGCGGAGCGCCTTTCGGACAAGCTGCAAATCATGATGGTCCCGGCCGATGGGAAATTCTTCTTCGCTAACGACGTGATGCGCAGCATGAACACTGTCAACCACGTAACTCAAGGCGAAGACGATTCGCAGAAATAGCCCGAGTGAAAGAGCGCGACCATGTCGATCGTATGGAGCAACCCGGAATCTGATACGAGTCGCGACGGCCAGACTCCCCCAGCGCGGACGCTTGCGTCCGCGCTTCTCGGGTTTCCCTTGTTCACCCAGATCGGACAGGAACCGAAAGCACCGCATCTCCGTCGCGTCTCGACCTTGGTCATTGCACTACGGATTCCGACTTCACTCAGGTGTGCCGCAGACCTTGGCAGTGCAATTTATAATTCCTTCGTCTCTTCCATGACTCGAACGCACGCCTCGTCGCGTCGTCTGTGCTCCGTTCTTCTTCTATTGTTCATTCTCGTACCACTACTAGCCCGGGCCGTCGACTGGACGGAACCCGAGCGCCAACTCGCCGCCAAAATAGCGAGCATAACTGGCCCCGGCGCCATATCTCTCGAGTTAATCAACCGCGCTTCGTTCACGAAGACCGATGTCGAAACAATTCGTCGCGGTCTGACAGCTCAGCTATCAAGCCAAGGCGTTCAAGTCGTAAAGCCTGATCAGGCTGTCGCCACAGTTCAAGTTTCGCTAACCCAAAACCTGCAAGACTATGTATGGGTTGCGGAAATCCGCCAAGGAAACGGCGCTCCAACAATTCAGATGATCCCGGTCACCCGCTCGGGCGCAGCCGTTGTAGCACCGCCACGCGCGCCGGCCCTTACCATTTCGCGGACGCTGCTTTGGTCACAGGAATCCCGCATCCTTGACGTTGCCGTCGTCGAAGTCATGGGCGCACCAGCGTATCTTCTGGTACTCGACGGTGAGGGGATACGTATCTCGCGCTTCGATAACGGGCAGTGGAAGGCCGAACAAGTACTCCTGATCCAGCACACGAAAACTTGGCCTCGCGACCTTCGCGGGCGACTGGTGCTCCGAAAAGATCATCTATTCGACGCCTTTCTTCCGGGGGTGCTCTGCTCAAGCGCCGGCGGCGCTTCACTCACACTGCTCTGCCGCGAAGGCGATGATCCCTGGCCACTCACCAGCGAGCTCAACGGGTTCTTCACCCCTAACCGCAACTACTTCACCGGCGCGTTGGTTCCTGGAGTTCGCCAGGAAAACTCCGTCGCGCCTTTTTACTCGGCGGTTCCAATCCCGAAATCGAATTACACCCTTTGGGTTTTTGCATCGATCGACGGTTCCCTTCAGCTCGTTGATGGCGTGAGTAAGCAGTCGCTTACAGGGCTCGGGTTCGGGAGCGATTTAGCCGGTGTGCGCTCAACCTGCGGGTCTGGCTGGCAGGTTCTGGCAACCTCGAACTCGGATAACGCAGCCGACGCGGTTCGCGCCTTTGAATTTCCGGATCGTGAACCGGTGCCGGTCAGCCCGGTGCTCGACTTTGCCGGTCCAATCACTTCGTTGTGGACAGACAACAATTCTTCAACCGCAGTTGCAGTCACACGCATTCTGGATTCGGGGCGATATGAGGCGTACAGGTTATCTATTTCTTGCGGTCAGTAGTTTGTTCTGCGCAATGCTCTCGCATGCCGCGACGCGCCCACGCTATGGGCGTACGCTGCATGTTGCCCTGCGCGCTGCCCCGACCTCGCTCGAGCCTGTTCAATCCCTGTCGGCGGTGGCGCCCGAGCTAACCGAGCTGCTCTTCGACAAACTCATCATTCTCGATTCTCAAGGCCGTTCCATAGCTCAGCTCGCTACAAGTTGGCACGCTGAACAGGGAAATCGCCGCTGGCAATTTGCGATCCGTAGCGGTGTGACTTTCCACGACGGAGTTCCGTTGACGCCCGATGCAGTGGCTTCCGCACTTCGGGCGGCGAACCCGAGTTGGCAAGTAAGTGCGTCCGATGATTCTGTTCTCATCGTGTCAGATGCTGCCCTTAATACTCTTCCGGCGGAGTTGTCCTTGCCTCGCAACGCGATCTCCCGCCACGATGTTGCAGCAAAACCTGTCGGGACAGGACCGTTCCGCGTTTCACACTTCCAGTCCGCCAGAAAGTTGGCCCTCGCCGCGAACGATGATTATTGGAACGCGCGGCCGTATCTCGACTCCGTTGAAATCGAACTGGGTGCAAATCCGCGCGACCAACTTATTGCTCTTGAACTTGGCAAGGCAGATCTGGTGGACATCGCCCCCGAACAGATTCGCCGCGCGACCTCAGACGGACGACGTGTGGTTAAATCTGCACCGTTAGATCTGCTCGCGCTCGTGTTCACACGTGAACGGCGGTCATCCGAAGAAGGACGCCTGCGGGAGGCACTCTCCTACAGCCTTGATCGTCCGTCAATGCGTAACGCCTTGCTTCAAGGTGAGGGCGAAGTTGCGCGAGGGATTCTTCCTGGATGGCTCAGCGGGTATGAATTTTTGTTTCCGGCAAAACTGGATCTTGCTCGCGCACAGCAACTGAAAAGTGGCTTGAAGGCAACATCCTTGACGCTAGGCTATAACTCCAACGATCCCTTAGGGCGTTTGCTTGCAGACCGCATCGCTCTCAATGCTCGCGACTCGGGCATTGCCATCCAAGTCACTTCCTCATCCGAGGTCGATCTCCGGCTGATGCGTATTCCTCTCGTCTCGCTCGACCCGCGCCTAGCTCTGCGCGGCGCGGCTCTCGCCACCGGCACAGCGGCACCTGGGTTTGCGGGAAGTTCCGTTGAACAGCTGTATCAGTCGGAAAGGGTTTTACTCGATACGCAGCGCGTCATACCTCTGTTGCATCTGCCCCGCGCTCAGGCAATAGGCACAGGTGTGCGAAACTGGCGGCGTTCCGAAGACGGCGTCTTGCGCTTGGACGATGTCTGGCTCGCAACGGAGAAGCCTTGAGCTTTCGCAAAAAACTCTTGATGGTCTTCGCGTTGACAGTCTTCTTCGCGGTTGCCATCGTCTCGCTCGTCGTCTCTTCAATGGCGCGACGTGCCTTCCAGCAGGCCGACGATGAGCGAACCGCCGCTCTCGTGGCACAGTTCCGCAGCGAATTTAATCGCAGGGGAGCAGACGTCACCCGCCGTATCGAGTCCATCGCATCGAGTGATGCAGTTACCCGCATGGCTCTGTCGCTCAGCAACAACGCTCCTGATTACGGGGCTTATCTGAACGAAGCAAAATCCATCGCGGATAGCCAGCAACTCGACTTTCTTGAGTTCACGGACTCACAGGGCACGATCATCTCTTCTGCTCAATCCCCCGCTCGCTTCGGCTACAAGGAGCCAGCCATCGCTACTGTGCCCGCTGGCTTGTTCTTGAAGAAAGAGGAGCTTTCGGACAGCGTAGCCATCGGTATGTTCGCGACGAAAACGGTGCGAGTTAGTGACAAACCTTTATACGTGATCGGCGGACGCCGCCTTGACCCCGGTTTCCTTGCATCTCTTGAGCTGCCTGCAGGTATGCGCGTCTTGCTGTATCAGAACATCGAATCCGTGTTCACTCCGAAAGCGCTTTCCGTTTCGTCGGGAACACTTGCGAGTCCTGAAAAAATTTCTACTCTCATCGAGAAAGCTCAGCGTACCGGGCAAGAGACAACCGAGATTATTCATTGGACTACCGACCCGGCTGATGATGAAAGACTTCTTGCTATCCCGCTGAGAGGTCAAAGCAACGAATCACTCGGTGTTCTTCTAGTGGGCAGTTCGCGGCGTACCTACGTAGATCTCGAACGCCGCATCCGCTCAGCCGCATTGTTGGTTGGGGGTGCTGGCATCATCGTTGCCATTCTGCTCAGCGGATGGATCGCCTCCCGAGTCACGCGCCCTGTCGAGCGGCTCGCCTCCGCTGCGCGTCAAGTTGCGGAAGGGAACTGGGACACGCAAGTTCAGGCAACGTCCTCTGATGAACTCGGCGAATTGGCGGACTCCTTTAACCGCATGACACGCGAGCTGGTGGAGCAGAAAGAACAACTCGTTCAGACCGAGCGTGTCGCCGCCTGGCGCGAACTGGCCCGCCGGCTAGCTCACGAACTGAAGAACCCCCTTTTTCCCCTGCAACTCACGGTCGAGAATCTTCTTCGTGCGCGTCAGCAAAGCCCCGAGCTATTCGAAGAAATCTTCCGCGAGAGTTCCGCCACTCTACTGGCCGAAATCTCGAACCTCAAGGCGATCATCTCTCGCTTCAGTGAATTCTCAAAGATGCCGCAACCGCAGTTTCAATTGGTCAATCTGAATGAAAGCGCGCGGGCCGTAGCGCGACTCTTTCAAGCTCAGTTCCAGACCCGCGAACGCGGATCGATCGAATGTAACCTTGAACTCGACGATCAGATTCCCGAAGTCCCGGCCGATCCCGACCTGCTGCATCGAGCCATTTCAAACCTGGTCTTAAACGCAATGGATGCCATGCCCGACGGTGGCCACCTAACCATTCGCACTGGCCACGACGCGCATTCGGTATCCATCGAAGTTGCTGATACTGGCACGGGTCTAACACCCGAAGAGTGCGAGCGCCTTTTCACGCCGTACTACACGAGCAAGCAACACGGAACTGGACTTGGCCTTGCGATTGTCCAATCGGTAGTGAGCGACCATGCAGGCAAGATCACCGCGGAGAGCACACCCGGACACGGCACAACATTTCGCATCCGGCTTCCGCTGAAACGCGAATTGCCGCCGCGAACGATCCAAACTTCCGGTATGTTCAGACAGATTTCCTGAAGGAGACTCACGTGCCGCTCAAGGCCCAACTTCTGATCGTGGACGACGAAGCCAACACCCTGGCGTCGCTCTCCCGCGCCTTCCGCCTCGCCGGGCATGATGCCACCGTCTGCGACAACGCCGCAAAAGCACTCGACCTCGCGAAGTCGCAGCACTTCGACCTCATCCTGTCAGACGTCGTCATGCCCAATAAAGACGGTCTCGCTCTCCTTGAAGATCTGAAGACGCAGGGAGTCGCAACGCCGGTCGTCATGATGTCTGGCCAGGCACACATCGATATGGCCGTTCGCGCCACACGGCTCGGCGCCCTCGACTTTCTGGAGAAGCCAATCTCGACGGACAAACTTCTTCTAACCGTCGAAAATGCTCTTAAACTGCAGCAACTCGAATCGGAGAATCGTCAGCTCCGCCAACGGCTCGGCAAACACGAAATGATCTGGACCGGCGACGCCATGAAGAAAATCATGGCGCAAGTCGACCGTGTCGCGGCCAGTGAAACGCGTGTATGCATTCTCGGTGAAACAGGAACCGGCAAAGAACTTGTTGCTCGCACGCTTCACGATCGAAGCGCCCGAGCGGGCGGTCCTTTCATCACGCTCAATTGTGCGGCAGTTCCAGCCGAGCTAATCGAGTCCGAACTCTTCGGACACGAAAAGGGGTCCTTCACTGGCGCCGGCGCTCGTCATCTCGGAAAATTCGAGCAGGCCGAACGCGGCACGATCTTCCTGGACGAAATCGGAGACATGCCTCTCGCCATGCAGGCAAAGCTTCTGCGCGTTCTCGAAGAAGGTGAGGTCGAACGAATCGGCGGCGACAAGCCGATCCCTGTGAACGTTCGCGTAATCGTGGCCACGCATCGCAACTTGGAAACTTTGGTTCACGACGGAAAATTCCGCCAGGACCTCTTCCATCGCGTGTATGTGTTCCCGCTCGTTCTCCCGCCATTGCGTGAGCGACGTGAAGACGTTCCTGCGCTGGTCGAGCATTTCGCGCGCCAAGTTTCAGCGCAGAACGGGTGGAAACCGATCCCGTTCACGGCGGATGCTCTACAGCTCTTACAGGCTCACCCCTGGCCTGGCAATGTCCGGGAACTCCGCAACGTTGTCGAGCGTCTCCTGCTCCTCGCTACCGATGGGGAAGTGAATGCGGATACTGTCCAACTTGCGCTCCCCTCTTCCACAAGCGCGGCTTCTCTTCCGCAATCTACCTTCAACGGCCCGCTCGCAGATCGCGTGCAGTCCTTCGAACGTGACACGATCGTCGCCGAGCTGAAGCGCAATCAGTCGCACATCACCAATACCGCCAAGGCGCTCGGCCTCGAACGCAGCCACCTCTACAAGAAAGCCCATCAATTGGGAATCGACTTGGCGAGTCTCCGCAACAGCGAAGATTAACTGCGCTCTTTCAACGTCGATCCATTGCGGCCTGACCGACGGCGTGCCGACCAATCTTCCGTCACGTTACGATGGTCACTAAACCACTGATTACGATTGACTTCCACGCACGCTCAAGCAAAACTCGCCTCAGGATTTCATGCTTAAGAGTTCTACGTGTGGGGAGAAACTTGTGGATCAGCTCCGTCGTGTGTGCAGCGTTTTCTTGTGTTTTCTGATGTTGGCTCTGCCGGCGATTTCTGCCGACCAGCAAGCCGGACAAATCAACGCCCTCGTTCCCGCGGCAACTCGCAATGCCCAGCCAGCCAAGGCGAAAGACGCCTTGCAGTGGAATGACCTGCTCAAGACCGAGCAGGCCGGCCGCATGCGCGCTGGACTCACCGATGGTTCCATCCTGAGCTTAGGGTCAAACAGCGAACTTCGGGTTTTACAACACGATGCGACTTCACAGCAGACTTCGCTTGAAGTGGGATACGGGAAACTTCGTAGCCGTGCTGTCAAAGTCACGCAGCCAAACGGAAAGTTCGAAGTCAAGACACCGAATGCTGTGATTGGCGTTATTGGCACCGACTTCTTCGTAGGGTACGAAGCGAATAAGACCACGGTGATCTGCTACACCGGCGTGGTTACTGTCACACCGATTGGCAACGCGAAAGTCGTCAAGAATTCAGGCGATAACTCAAGCGACAAGATCACGCTGAATGCTGGACAGATGGTCATCATCAGCGATCTCATTCCGCCCGCTGGATTTCAACCCGAGCCGGCGCCACAGTCGGTTGTGCAAGCCAGCATGACGGATACAAATGTCCCTGACGTTACGCCCGATCTAGCGAAGGCGCCGTCGCACCTGGTGCGCAATGTCATTATCGGAGTTGGCGTTGCCGCCGCTGGATGGGCAGTCGGATACACCCAGCTGAAGCAGGACCCGCCTGCGCCGGCTCCGCCACGCGGACAATGCCCGCCGCAGATTCCGAAGTGTTAAGCTCCAGCGCGGATGGCGGCTAACCGGCCGCCTCTGCGCACCGGAGGAATTGCTTTCCTCAGCGCATGAGTGCCGCAGATCACCCTCGCTTCAACGGACCCCGAGTTGTCGGTCGCGTTCTTGCGCGACATGCGGATTTCGGCATTGCGCTGCTCATTACGACTTTGGGTCTGGTCCTATTTACTTACACGGGTCTTCGCAGCGACGGCCGCGCTGGCTTTCAGTTTCTGCGCAATATCGAGCAACGTTCGCTCGATATGCGCTTTGCTTTGCGTGGTGCACGTGCGCATGATGAGCGAATCGTCATCGTTGGTATCGACGAAAAGACACTCCAGCACGTTGGCGCATTTCCCCTTCCCCGCAATTCCTATGCGTTGCTTGTAAATCGCCTGAAAGCAGGAGGTGCCCGCGTCGTCGCGTTCGATGCTACGTTCCCAACTAAAGAGAACAATTCTGCATTGGACGTTCTCAAAAAACTGCGAGCCGAACTCGGTTCGTCAGCTTCGACAACAGTTCTTGCCAAGATAAAGCAGCTAGAATCCGCAACGGATCCTGACGCGGAATTTGCGGCGGGTCTCAAGCAGTCCGGTAACGTGGTACTCGGACACTTATTTCTCGATCCCGAGCGAGCCAAATCGTCTGACCCGAAGCTCGCCGAAGAATATTTCAATATCGTGTGGGCAAAAGCTTTCCCGCAGGTCCTGAAAGTTAAAACCAAGGATCAGGACTTTGATATGGGGAAAGCGTGGACGAACAATGGCGGCATTGTGGCACAAGGGGCCGAAGCGAATCTTGCCGCGTTGGCAGAGTCGGCGGCATCTTACGGATTCTTTAACGTGAACCCCGATGACGACGGCACCGTCCGCCGTGCTTTGCTCATCATGCGGTATCAGGATCAAGACTTTTTCCCGTCGCTTGATCTCCAGGTGCTTCGCGAGTACGAGCAGATCCCTGATCAACAGATTGCTGCTTACATTTCGCAAAGCGGCCTCGAACGGATTCAATTCGGTGCACGTGAGTTTCGTCCGTGGCATGACGGGACAATGCTGATCAATTACACCGGTCCGTATCACAGCTACCCGCACTACTCCATGTGGGATGTCATGAGTGGAGCCGTCCCGCCGGACGTTTTCAAAGACAAACTGGTTTTCCTTGGCGCCACTGCTCTCGGCATTGGCGATCTGCGGAGCACCCCGTTTCAAAAACAAGATTCCGGTTATACGGGAGTCGAAATCCACGCAAACATCCTCGACAACCTGTTGCACTCGAACGAACCCTCGCGCACCTTCCTCACGCGTGGATTCCGGGAAGAAATCATCGACGTCGCTTTCATCGTTATCTTTGGAATGGGTCTTGGATTTTGGTTTGGCCGCATTAAGCCGCTCTACTCGACAATATCTGTTGCACTTGTGCTCGCGGCATTCGGCTGGTTCGTGTACTTTGCGTTCGCGCACTGGGGCCGCTGGCTCACGTTTCTTATCCCGGCGTTCACGCTGGTCGCGAACTACGCCGCCATCACCAGTTTCCGTGTCATTTTCGAGGAACGTGAAAAGCGAAAAATCCGGAAGACGTTTGGTCAGTATCTTTCTCCAGGCGTGATCGCCCTCATCGAAAAAGATCCCGGACGCTACATTCGGCCCGGTGGCGAAGTGAAAGAACTGACCGTGATGTTCAGCGACATTCGCGGTTTCACCACACTCAGTGAAGGTCTTACCCCCGATGAACTGGTCCGGCTGCTGAACGAATATCTAGGCGCGATGACCGACGTGCTCTTCAAGAACCTGGGCACGCTCGACAAATATATCGGCGACGCCATTATGGCGTTTTGGGGTTCGCCCTATCCACAGACTGATCACGCTTACTGCGCTTGCACCTGCGCGCTCGAGATGTTTCGCAAACTCGATGAACTGAACGCCAAGTGGAAAGCGGAAGGACGGCGCACAATCTCCATCGGAGTGGGCCTGAACACTGGGCCTGTGAACGTTGGCAATATGGGATCTGACAAGCGGCTGGCGTGGACGGTAATGGGTGACAACGTCAATCTGGCCTCACGCCTAGAGGGAATGACTAAGGAATACCGAAGCCGCATCATCATCAGCGAATTCACGTTCAGACAAGTTGCCCACCAGTTCGTCTGCCGCGAGGTAGACAAGATCCGCGTAAAAGGCAAGAACCAGCCGGTCACTATTTATGAATTGATGGCTCCGATCGAAGACCATGCACGATTCTCTGATCTACTCTCTCGCTTCGAAGACGCGCTGGCAGCCTACAGAACGCAAGACTGGCGCCATGCTGCCGGCAAGTTCGGCGAACTCTTGGCTGCTTACCCTGACGATGGACCAACGCAAATCCTGCTCCAGCGCGCTATGGAATTCATGGAAGAATCTCCCGAACCAGACTGGGACGGCGTCTACGTCATGAAATCCAAATAGCAACTGGTATGTCGCTCATGCCGGAGTCTAGGGAGCTCAATGTTTCGGTGTTCTGATTTCTTAGCATCATCACCCTAAGCAAAGTACCTTCTTCTCGCCTGCGACACTCCCGGCCCATTTGATCGGTGTTCTCCGTGCTTACCCGTGTCCTCTGTGGTGAAAAAGCTTTTATCAGCACACCGAAAGAATCTCGATCTCCCGCGTCGACCGTCTCTTGCATCGAACCGCCCTGGTCAAGCATCTCCAATAAGAGACGAGTGTCACAACATGCCAATCACCATGCCCGCTATCTTCTTCGGACACGGCAATCCGATGAACGCCATTTCCCACAATTCCTACACTGAGCGGTGGAATACGATCGGCCAGCACGTGCCGAAGCCTAAAGCGATCCTCTGCATCTCAGCCCATTGGTATGTTCCTGGTGCGGCGGTCACAATCTCCACCGCGCCGCGAACCATCCACGACTTCGGCGGATTTCCTCGCCAACTCTTTGAAGTGCAGTACCCGGCTCCGGGCGATCCTGACCTTGCACGACGGGTCCAGAGACTCCTTGCCCCACTCGACGTCCATCTCGACGACACTTGGGGATTCGATCACGGCACGTGGTCTGTCCTATGCCACGTTTACCCGAAAGCGGACATCCCCATTGTGCAATTGAGTATTGATGAAACAAAGCCGCCAGAATTTCATTACGAAATCGGTAAGCGGATAGCCCCGCTTCGAGACGAAGGCGTACTCATAGTTGGCAGCGGGAATCTTGTTCACAACCTGCACACTTACGCCTGGGGACGTCACACAGTGGATCCATACGACTGGGCAGTCGAATTTGAAACCCGCGCTCGCGAACTTCTACAGGCGGGTGACCATGATCCGTTGGTCGATTATGAAAATTTAGGACGAGATGCACTCCTCTCGATCCCGACGCCCGATCACTACTTGCCGCTGTTGTACGTGATCGGTGCAAGAACCTCGCAGGACAAAGTTACGTTCCCAGTGGAAGGAGTGGATGGCGGCTCAATTTCGATGCTGACAGTTCAAATCGGGTGAGAACTCAACCAGCCCTTTGTAGAAGCCTCTGTTAGAGTCCTTTGCGAATCTTAGCGACCTTTGCGGTTCGAGATGGTTCGTTGACCGCTACTTCATCATTGCGCGAATCGCCCTCCAATTTAAATAAGCCGCTACCGCGATAACCAGGGGCCACCCGATTTTGCCCGGCAGATGATGCGTCACCAGAATCCCCAGTAGCAGCAGCATCAGGAAAACCAATCCGTAGATTTGCATTCTCCCCATAGATTTCCTTTAACTCACTTCCTCGGTTCTGAGAAATTGGCTTTCTCTCAAATCCAGTTCGTGCTCCATCAGCCGCAACACTTCGTCGTTGATGCGACCCTGGTTACGCAGTCGCAACGCGGCTTCACGCTCAGCCCTCAGCAGTTGCAAGGTAAGCTCTTGTGCGCGATCGTACTGCTCTGCTGAAAGGTTATCCTCCTCGCTCCCGGCGCCTTCCAGAACGCTGAGCCGATGTCGATAGTGCTGCTCAATATCATCGTAAATAGGCGTCCACTCCGGTCGATCTTTTGACCGCTCTTCGGCAAGGCGTTCCAGCGCAGCCCTCGCTGCAATTCGCCGTGCCTCTTTCTCTTCGCAATTTGGTCCAGTTGGACCTGCCAGCCCAAGCATGCGGATAACCCAAGGCAGCGTCAATCCCTGGAGCACGAGTGTCACCAAAATGACGCAGAATGTCAGAAAAACAATCAGATTTTTTTGAGCAAATGGCCTTCCATCGGCCAACACATCGGGTAACGACAGTGCCGCGGCCAGCGCGATGACTCCGCGCATCCCGGTCCATCCCACGACGAAAGTCGCCCGCGCTGTCGGCGTCTTCTCATTCTGGTGAAGCAGATGAATGCGAATGAAATACGCAAGCTTCGCGCCCGGATACGTCCACAGCACCCTCAACAGAATCACGATTGCGCTGAACAAAGCTCCATAAAGGAGCAACTCTTTTCGCCCGTATCCCGCGATCCCCGCCATCACATATGGAAGTTGCAGCCCGATCAAAACGAATACCACGCCATTCAGCACGAACACCAAAGCATCCCAAACCGCCCATGCCTGCAATCGAACCTGTGGCGAAAAGAACTTCGCGCTCTTGCGGCTCAAATAAAGCCCGCATGCAACCACTGCCAGGACGCCCGACGCCTTCACCGACTCAGCGGCCAAATAAGCGCCATAGGGAACCAGAATGCTCACCGCAATTTCAATCGGCCCATCATCGATCTGATACTCAAACCACTCAACGATCTTGCCAATCAGCAATCCAATCGCGATTCCCGCCACCACCAGGTAGCCGAGGCGCACCACGGCTTCGCCGACCGTGGGTGTCTCCCCACGCACCAGCATCGCGAGACCGAACTCGAGCGCCACAAGTCCACTTGCGTCATTCACGAGGCTCTCGCCCTCGAGCACGTCCACGATTCGTTGGGGGAGTCCCAGCCGCTTGAAGATGGCGGTCGCAGCAATTGCGTCCGTCGTTGACACGACGGCGCCAAGCACAAACCCCATCCGCCAATCGAACCCGCCGAAAACCCACTGTGCAACTTCGGCCACGCCGAACACCGTGAACGCAACCAACCCGAACGCCAGCATGCAAATGCTGACGAGGTTGTAACGAAACTCTCGCCAGGATGTGACCCACGCCGCCGAATACAACAAAGGCGGCAAAACAACCAGGAACACGACTTGCGGATCAAGCTGAATTTGCGGAATTCCTGGCACGAACCCAAGCAACAGTCCCCCCACTACGAGCACGATGGGATAGGGCGTTCGTAATTTCCGCGCCAGAGCGGCGAACGCGATTACGAACACCAGAAGCAAAAGAAACACTAACTCGAGCGCCTGGATCCCGCCCCCGTGCATAAATCCCCCGACTGATGAAAACGATATGGAGAACGGACGTTTTTGCCCGTCGTGCTGCGGATGTTAGGAAAGTACTCTATTTACCAATCAATAATCAAAATCGCTGATGCCTACTGTGTCGGATTTCTCGGAAACTTCAAATACGGCAGCCGAACGCCATCGATTACAACCTGGTCCGCCCGAATCGCTTCCGGTGCCTCAAACCCTGTTGCGCCTGCCGCAGTCACAAAGTCATCCTGATCGACGCCGTCCCCGCTGACACCCAGTCCGCCCACCAGCCCACCATTCTTGTAAAGCGGCAGGCTCCCCGGAAAAAACACAATTCCACTTTGATTCACGTTTGCCGCCTGCGATCCCTGGGTGCACGGATTCGCCACGTCGCCCGTGAATAAATTGAAAAACGGCCCTGCGCCAGCTCCGTCAATTCCCGGCGGATACATCGGCTCCGCGCCAAATCCAATCGTCCGATTCGTCACCGCAGTCGTAGCGGGTACTCCCGCCAGGTCCGCCGACCCCGCACCGCTGAACCAGATCACATTCCGCGCTTTTGTGACTGCCACATCTGCGCTGAACACCGTCCCATCCGGCATTCGATAAAGCCCCAGCACCGTTCCATCCAGATCGCTGACCGCAAACGTCATTCGTGTTCGCGATCCCTGCGGCAAACGAATCACTGCGCGTGTCATCTGCGCCGTTGCAAGTGCCTGGCTGATGATGGTTGCTACATCATCCTGCGTTAGTCCACCCGCCCCCGCGACCGGCCCAACCAGATATCCTTCAGGCGGAAGCCCTCCAGCAACCGGCCCAATCACATAAGTCCCTGCCGTGGACCCCGCCGTCGCTCCACTCGGCAACGTTCGCTGTTCAACAAACGGCAACGCGATTCCCCCCACGATCACGACACCCGGCGGAGGCAACGACGTCGGCAGAAATCCAGCGGCCGCCCCGGAGAACGCCGCGAATTCCGCTACCGAATTCGAAGTGCTCACTACCCCCACACCCCCAACCGCGGCGCCGTCTTTGAATAGCGGCACTCCACCCGGATTCACCGAGGTTGCATCACTATCGCTCAAGTTCGCTTTTCCCGTGATGATTCCTAACCCCGGTGACGTTCCGTCGCTCAGCGTGGCCCTTGCCAGGCTCTGGCCCGGCAAATACGTGCTGCTCAAAAAGCATCCCCGATTCGTGTTTTCGATCCCATACAAATCCGCCACTGGAGCGTTCGCTACACCAGGAGGAAAATGCACCCCGCTGATAAACCTCACCGTCCGCGAAGAAAGCGGAGCCTGGTTGTTGCTAAAAAATCCTGCCGTACGCGCCAGCGCAATCGCCAACTCTCGCGCATTCACGTTCGCACCAAAATTTCCGAGCCCTAGGGTCGGAGCCCCCGGAGTTTCGAACACGGCCAGAATCTTCCCGCCACGATCCACAACCGCGATTACCATCCCCGCATCAACAGACGCCGCCGCGGCCGTGACGACCGCGTCGACATCTCCCGCGCTCAACGAATTCACCGAGGGAGGTGGCGGAGGGGCTGGAGCAGTCGAACCTCCGCCGCAAGAACCGAGCGCGATCGCTGCAACGAGAACGGCCCAAAGCAGAATCGCCGAAAAAAATGAATCGCGGTCACGTGCTTTCCTGCATCGAACGTCGTGACTCTTCCTCCGTGCCACCCCGTGCCCTCCGTGGTTGTCTTCTTCCAAGAAATTGTGTGCGAGCTCGCGCTCGGCCAGCTTATGTCGAGCCACGGCGCCTGGGAAGTTCCGACCCAGTGACCCGCAACCAGTTGTCGTTCCAGTGTCCTCGCGAGCCTATCTTCTTGTTCCGCTACTCGACGCTGTGATACCAAACCTTCATCGTCGAAAGGTGTGCACCGTCGCCGTTAAGAGGTGAGGTCTGTCTGTAGCCCGGAAGCCGAGCGTGCTCCAAACTTTCGTAGTGTCTTTGCTCGCGCTCGTTCTCTTCCACGCGAGGCCTCCGCTTAATTTCGCGGCACAGCAAACGCCGCGCCGCATTCCCGAACGCACTCTGCCGAACACCGCCACGCTCAATGGACGCATCCGCGACCAGTTCGACCGCGACGTCCAAGCTGCGAAAGTCACGGTCACGCATCTCGCAACCGGACGCATCTTCACAACCCATTCCGGCTCCGAAGGCATCTTCCGTTTGCGCGATCTGCCACCGGGCTCCGTGCAACTCTCGATCGAAAAAGACGGCTACTCTTCGCTCACAAACGCAAACATCAAACTCACCGCCGGCGAGCCGACCATCCTGGACCTCAAACTCGCCGCACTCAGCGAACCAGGCGAAAACGCAAGCCCCGCGGGCGTTCCCGGTCCACAGCGTGCGCCCTCGCTCCCGCCAACGACCAGCGTGCCCTATCCCGCACTTCGTCCCCCCGGCAGCGAAACCACTCCTGCTGAATCACAGCCCGAGCAACTTCCTGCCCACGACGACAACTTTCACACGCAACCCGACCGCTGGGATCTCGCTATGCCCGAGTGGCGTCGGTACCCAGCGCAACCCGATGTCCCTTACGTCGAGAAACATTGGTACGACCCGTTCAATCGCAATAAGCTCAAAGGCGACTTCCCGATCTTCGGACAGCAATGGTTCTTCAACTTCACCGGCACGAGCCTCACCACGACCGACATCCGCCGCGTCAATCTTCCTAGCGGCGTCGACACCGCAAATCCCGACAGCCCGCAATTCTTCGGACGCGGCGAGCAAGCCTTCCTCTCTCAAAACATCCGGCTCTCCTTCGATCTCTTTCACGGCGACACAACTTTTCGTCCGGTCGACTTTCGCCTCCGCATCACGCCCGAGATTAATCTCAACTTCCTTCAGACCCGCGAGCGCGGACTCGTCAATATCGATCCTCGTGAAGGCACAAATCGATTCGATACGCACATTGGCCTTCAAGAAGCGTTCGTTGAAGCCAAGCTGAAAGATCTCAGCGTGAACTATGACTTCGTGTCCGTGCGCGCTGGAATTCAGCAGTTCTCGAGCGACTTTCGCGGATTTCTCTTCTCCGAAGAACAACCCGGCATTCGTCTGTTCGGCAATCTCAAATCGAACCGCATTGCGTGGAACGCGGCCTGGTTCTACCTGCTCGAGAAAAATACCAATAGTGGATTGAATACCTTCGACCCGCGCCATCAGCAGGTTTATGTCGCCAACGTTTACGTTCAGGATTTCCTCGCGAAGGGATACACCACTGAGTTCAGCTTTCATTACAACCGTGACGATCCCGGCGTGCATTTCGACGACAACGGATTCCTCGTCCGCCCAGCACCCATCGGTCTGGTCGTCAACTGCGATGAACCAGCATGCCCGCTCGGCGGCATCAAGACTCACGGCATTCGAGCCTATTACCTCGGATGGACCAGCAACGGCCACGTCGGCCGCTTCAACCTGAGCCATGCCTTCTATCAGGCTCTCGGCCACGACACGCTAAACCCTATCGCCGGTCGGCGCGTCGACATCAACGCGCGCATGGCCGCCGTCGAACTGTCGATGGATAAAAACTGGATTCGCTACCGTGCCAGCTTCATGTATGCCAGCGGCGATCCCAGCAATCGCTCTGACGCGCTCGGACTCGGCGGCCGCGATTCAACCGCGCGCGGCTTCGACACGATCGTGGACAACACGCATTTCGCCGGCTCCGAGTTCAGTTTCTGGAATCGCGAAGGGCTTCGCTTAACCGGCACCGGCCTCGGACTCGTCGGTCCAGCCAGCCTTCTCCCCAGCCTTCGCTCCAACAAAGAGGAAGGCCAGGCAAATTTTGTAAACCCTGGTTTGTGGCTGTTCAACGCAGGGGCGGACTTCGATGTCACACCAAAATGGCGCGCCTTCCTTAACGCAAACTATTTACGTTTTGACCGCACGGAGCCGCTCGAAATTGTTCTTTTCCAGCGTCCTATCCGTCACAGCATCGGCACGGACCTGGGCATAGGGTTCGAATACCGCCCGCCCCTAAGCGAAAACATCGTCATCCGCGGAGGCATCGCAACCCTCCTCCCCGGCACAGGTTTCGAAGACATCTTCACCGGTAAGGCTTTGCTCTCCGGTTTCGCCAGCGTGAAATTTCAATTTTGATCTCGGAGTTTTGATTTCTTTTTGATTTGGAATGATTCCACTTTCTAAAACATGTCATCGTGAGCGAAGCGAAAGACCTGTTTCTAAAACTTGTCATCCTGAGCGAAGCGAAGGACGGGCTTTACCCACCCAGCAAATGAACACACGGCCCAAAAAAAGAAAAACGCCGAGCACCCCCCTTGCCGCCCTGTGTTCCCCGTGGTTAAGTTTTTCCTTACTTCATACCGTCCTTTTCGCTGTACCGCTTTTACCAACCACAACCAAAGCCCAAGACGCACTCCTGCTCCAATCGCAGACGCAAGCCGACCAGAAGTCCGCCGGCTGCATCACCTGCCACACGCAGACCGACGCACCCACGATGCATGCCACGGGCACAGTCCGCCTGGGATGCACAGACTGCCACGGCGGCAACCCTGACATTCGATCGACAGCTCAACCCAACTCTCCCGAATACGTGGCCACAAAACGACAAGCCCATCCCCAACCGAAAATCCTCGCCAACAAAACCGAAGCCGCCAACCCAATCCGCGCTTACACCGACTGGCTCAAGGAAGACTGGAACTACATCCGCTTCGTGAACCCCGGCGATCTTCGCGTTGCTGAGAAAACCTGCGGCACTTCCGGTTGCCATACCTCCGAAGTTCGCAAAGTGCAGACCAGCATGATGACCCACGGCGCCATGCTCTGGGGCGCGGCGCTATACAACAACGGCGCTGTTCCTTTCAAAACGCCACATTTCGGCGAAAGTTATGACCGTGACGGCAAGCCGCAACGTCTCATCACTTCGCCGCCGCCGACTCAAGAAGAAATCACGCAGAAAGGAATTCTTCCGTACCTTGAACCCATTCAGCGCTGGGAAATTTCTCAGCCCGGCAACGTCCTTCGCGTGTTTGAACGCGGAGGTCGCAAAAAGCCCGAAGTCGGCAATCCCAACCTCGAAGAAGATCCCGGAAAAGCTGAAATCAAGCTCAGCGATCGCGGATTCGGCACTGAACTCCGCACCGATCCAGTTTTTCTCGGACTCCAGAAAACGCGCCTTCTCGATCCTCTGCTATCGTTCCCCGGCACCAACGATCAGCCCGGCGACTATCGCGCCTCCGGATGCTCCGCCTGTCACGTTGTTTACGCCAACGATCGGTCCCCGGTGCATTCCGCTGGCTACTCGCAGTTTGGCAACCTCGGGTACACCTCCACCAGCGATCCAACCATTGCAAAAAATCAGTCAGGACATCCCGTTCGCCACCAATTCACGCGCTCGATCCCGTCCAGCCAGTGCATGGTTTGCCACATGCACCCGGGCACGAACATGGTCGCGACCTACTACGGCATGACCTGGTGGGACAACGAAATGGATGGCGAGCACATGTGGCCGCATGAACAGCGCAATCCCAGCGCGAACGAGCAGCACGAAATCCAGACCCGGAACCCCGAACGCTCCGCCATTCGCGGCCTTTGGGCGGACGTCAGCTTTCTTGAAAAGCTCGGCACACCCGAATTCAACAAGCAACTTCAGCACACGCAGTTCGGCGACTTCCACAGTCACGGATGGATTTTCCGCTCCGTCTTCAAGCACGATCGCAAGGGAACCCTGCTTGACGCCGACGACAAGCCGGTTTCCTTCGACGACCCCGACAAATTCGGCAAAGCCGTCCACCTCAAAGACATTCACCTGGAAAAAGGCATGCAGTGCATTGACTGCCATTTCGAACAGGACAGTCACGGCAACGGCAAGCTTTACGGTGAAACGCGCAACGCTGTCGAAATCGATTGCGTCGACTGCCACGGATCAATCCAGCAGCGCGCTACGCTAGCGACCTCAGGCGTCGCCGCGCCCGCCGGAGGCACAAATCTTGCTCGCCTTCGCACTCCTTGGAAAGATCGTCGCTTCTACTGGAAGGACGACCGCCTGTACCAACGATCGATGCTGGATCAGAACAAAGAGTGGGAAGTCATTCAGGTCCTCGACACCATCACGCCCGGCAACTCGCACTTCAGCGAAAAGTCGCGTCTCGCCAAGACAATTCAAAAAGACGGCCAGACCTGGGGCAATGCGTCCAAAGAAGAAACGAACCTTGCGCACTCGAATAGTCGCATGACCTGCTACACCTGCCACTCTTCATGGGCGCCTACATGCTACGGATGTCATCTCTCGATGACCGCCAACCAGAAAATGCCCATGCTCCACAACGAGGGCCTCACGACGCGCAACTGGACTTCGTACAACTTTCAAGTCCTGCGTGACGATGTTTATACGTTAGGAGTTGACGGAACAGTAACTGGCAATCGTGTCGCACCGGCCCGCTCTGCATGTGCAGTTCTCGTCAGTTCGCAAAATGCCGACCGAGGATGGCTCTACTACCAGCAGCAGACCATTTCCGCCGAAGGATTCAGCGGCCAGTCTTTCAGCACCTTTGTGCCACACACAGTGCGTGGAAAAGAGACGAAAACCTGCTCCGATTGCCACGTCTCCCGCGCCGGCGACAACAATGCCTGGATGGCGCAATTGCTTATGCAAGGCACTAATTTCATGAACTTTATCGGACGGTACGTGTTTGTGGCCGAGGGCAAGAAGGGCTACGAAGTAGTGACGGTCGCCGAGCATGACGAACCGCCCGCGGTGATTGGCAGCGATTTTCAGAAAATTGCATATCCCGAGAATTACAAGAAGCACATCGAAGAGCAAAGTGAATTGGAGGAAGCCGATCACAAGGAAGGCTCCGAAGTCCTTGATCTGCAGGCACGCGGAGAATACTTGTACGCGGCGCTGGGCAAGAACGGTCTTCGTGTTTACGATATCGCCAATATTGACAACAAAGATATCTCAGAAAAAATGACGACGGCGCCCTTCTCTCCTCTCGGGCAGCGTTTCTACGTGCCCACAAAATATGCGATGGCCATCGCCACGCCGACGACGCTAGGCGTCGACCCGCTGCGCTCGCAGCTCAAAGAAAACGAAGAGCAATCCGTGCACCTGCTTTACGGATTTCTCTACGTTGCCGACAAATACGAGGGCCTGGTCATCGTCGGCGATCCGAACTTGAAAGGTAAGAGCCCGGGTGTCGGGACATTGCTCGATGGAAATCCATCGAACAACTTCCTCAAGCGCGCATTAGCGTTCAATCCAGAAGGAAAACTGAATGGCGCACGTCGCATCACGATCGCCGGTGTCTACGCATATATCCTTTGCGATCGCGGCCTGATCGTCGTCAGCCTCGACAATCCACTCCAGCCGAAGATCACCGCCGAGATCGGCGAGCCCTTCCTCAAAGACGCTCGCGGCGTCGCTGTTCAATTCCGCTACGCATTCGTGGTCGATCGTGAAGGCCTGAAAGTTCTCGACGTCACCCACCTCGCGCAGCCGGTGCCGGTTGAAAACGCAACCGTAACCCTTTCAGACGCGAGAAACATTTACGTCGCCCGTACCTACGCGTATGTCGCTGCAGGAAAAGATGGCTTAGCCATCATCGATGTCGAGCGGCCCGAGCATCCGAAGCTCGACCAGATGTTTAATGCAGACAACAGGCTCAACGACACCAATGACATCAAGCTCGGCATGGTGAGTTCCAGCCTCTTCGCTTACATCGCCGACGGCAAGAATGGTTTGCGCGTTGTGCAACTTTTCTCGCCGCAGACGAATCCTGGCTTCCTGGGATTCAGTCCGCGGGCCGCACCGAAGCTGATCGCGACACATCGCACGCCCGGTCCGGCACTCGCTGTGTCGAAAGGGATCGACCGAGACCGGGCCGTCGACGAAAGCGGGAACCAGTTAGCAGTCTTCGGCCGCCGCGGCGCCCGTCCCTTCAACCAGAAAGAAATGCAGCGCATGTACCTGAAAGACGACAAGTTGTACACAGTCACCGACGAAGCACCTGGTCGGTAGCCGTAGGTCGTGGCAATCGAACGAAATGAAAATCCGACCCTACCCCGTGCTCCTACGTGTCCCCCGTGGTTAAAGGGCTACAGGCACGATCAGCTGTCAAGCCCCTTTAAAGCGTCGATTCCCCGTAAGCACCTGCACGAAAAGGAAATATAGTTCGGCCCCTGATGTCCCATTTACCCTGCGCAACCTGCTATCCTGAAATTAGAGAGTAAGAAAAGCGCAGGCCACCAGCCTGCGCTTTGTTTTTGGCGAAGGGCGCTATTGCCCGATCAGTTGTGGAATCGTGTACGTCCCGCGGGTGCGCTTTGCCTTTGACCAGTCGTGATACTGGTGACACTCGAAGCATCGGGCTTCGGCGGCTTCATGCGCGGGGCCGCGGTCGAGATGGCATTGCCGGCAACTTGCGATGCCTGGGATGAGCACGTCCGAAGTCTCGCGGCTATCAACAGTTTTCAAATGACAACTTGAGCACGCGACCGCGCGATGCGCGTGGTGATCAAACTCGCCATGCGGCAGCCAACGCGTCGTTACGTTGGCCTTCGCAACTTCTCGCAGAGACGTTGATGTTGCGTTGATCGTGTGGCACTGCTTGCACGTTTTCGCATAGAGAAGCCACTCGGCATCTTCAACGCGGTAGTTGACCCACTCGTTCGCGTTGCGCGCGACTTGCGGGACGTGGGGACGCTGCGGCAACGAGCGATCAAAGACTGGCGGCTCAACCTGATGCACCGCATCTGGATGCGCCGCAATGTACTCAGAGAATTTCTTACTCAGGAACTCTCGCACGACTTGCGGTTTGTCGTGTGGAACTTGTTCCGCCCCAAATCGCCGGTCGAACTCGAGCACGTGGCATCCGGCGCAATGCCTTGCGAACTCGGGTGATGCAAAATACGCGCGCGGGTCCATGCGCGGCGAGGCGACGCTGTTGGACGAAGATGTTGTCATCGACGTGGGCTGCAGTTGTACACCTGGATAGGGCAATGTATCGCTGACGTTAGCCACGCGGTGGCAATCGTCGCATGTCATCTGGACACGTATGTGGTTCGGGCCGATCAGATTCGGCTGCAAGTGCGCATAGTGGTTCAGCTTGAGGCCGCCGGGGTCTTTCGCAGCACCTCGCGCCACGCGAAAGTCGGGATGCTTTTTTTCGAAGCTCGTTACGGACGCCTCAAACTTTGATGCGCCCTCTTTCGTGCGCAAGTCGCTGTGACACTGGGTACATGTCGCGGTTGCGGTCGCGCTGAGACGGAGCCCGCCTTTGTGTTCAACGTGGCATGACGTGCAATCAGGCGTGAACGTCTGGTTTGCGTGATGCGCGGGTGCGTCATGGCAGGCGAGACACGCTTTGTCTTGAACGGTCAGGAAATATCCGCCGCCTGCTTGCTGCAAGTGACACAAGCTGCATTGTTTCGTGAATGCTGCGTGCGACGCCGAGAGCGGGCCGCTGGAATACATTTTCTGGCCGCCCTGCGCGCGTTGTGCGAAGAACCATCCGAGTGCGACGAGTGGCACGGCGACGGAAAGCCAGAAGCGCCACGAGCGCAGCCAATGCGGACGCGCGAAGTAATTCATATCAACGCGCTTGGCCAGTGCCTTCGTTGTGCGATTACGTCGCAGCATGTCAGTACCTGAGTGCGATAAACGCGTGAATCGCTCCTAACAACAACACCGCGTAAGACAGCGGGACGTGGACGAGCAGCCATCCGTGCAGCAACTTATGCATGGTGCTCTGCTGATCGAGTTCGCGCTTCTCTTCGCAAATGTTTTCAAGATCATCAATCGCCGGATGCAAGTTCGGCGGCAACAGCACGCGCATCTGGCGGAACATCGCCTGCGCGCGCGAACGGTCAGCCAATGGCTGACGATGAGATCCTGATTTTTCGAGATACGTATGAATATCGCGTTGATAAAACTGGCGCAGCTCGGTCGCCACGTGTTCGTCTGCTTGCAATCCCGAAGCGACGGTGACGTCCCAGTTCGCGCCTGCAGCGGCGGCGATGGCGAGTTGCTCCGTCGAGGCGCGAGTGACATCACCTCCGAGCGCTGCGCACGCGTCGTCGATCAACTTCGCAGCTTCCTCGGCAAGCTGGTCGCGCACGCGATCAATCTGCTCGTAGATGGTTTCCATCGGCAGGCGTTCGGTGTGGATGCGCGGCAGGTAATGCTGGACGAACGCGCCAAAGATTCCGCTGATGAAAACAAACAGAAACAACCACATCAGCACGCGGGTGAGAGAACCGCCAAAGTGAAATCCGCCATGCAGCAGGATGATCGGAAAGCTCAGGAAGCCAAGCCAGAGATGGCCGCGCATCCACGAACTGGCGCGTCCAATCCGCCAGACAGGGAACTTCTTGCGCAGACCAAGCAGTCCGGCGAAGAGCATGAATGCGAATCCGGTGATGCCATAAGTGAGGCCAAGGGCGCTGCCGCCCTTGACGTGTCCGCGCAGGGCGTAGGGGACGTAGACCACGACCGCGATCGCCAGGGTGATGGTGCTGGCGATAAACCACTTGCGGTGCGTGTGATCAATCAGCATGAGGCGTTAAGTCTTCGTCGTTGGCTTGCCGAGCAGGCCGCCGAAAAATTCTGGTGGATTCACACGATGCGCCGCGTCGTGCGGGCAGGCGTATACGCAACTTGGTTCGGCATGGTCATGACACAAATCGCACGACGTTGCTTTCGGACGCGTACTCGCGATCTTGCGGCCAGGATGCGCGGGATCGTCGAGTTCGACCGGGAACGGATGCAGGTTGATATTTCCGTAAGGACAGTTGTTGGCGCAGAGGCCGCAGCCAATGCACCAGTCCTCGATGATGACTTCGAGCGAGTTGCGACGGCGGATGGAGCCGACGGGGCATCCGACCATGCAAAGCGGGTCGCGACACTGACGGCAGGAAGTGGCGACGAGGTACTTATCGAAGCGCAGGCCTTCGCGAACGAGGCGAGTGACGCCATCATGCGCGTCGGCGCAGGCGCGCACGCACTGATCACAGCGAGTACAGCGTTCGAGATCGAGGACGAGCAGGCTCTGTGCTTCCATCAGACCTTGGGCGAGGAACTGGTCGACGGGCAGCGTGTCAACCTGCATGGCGCGGTGACGGTTGGCGGCGACGCGTTCGTGGGCAATCGCTTCGAGCGACTGACGCACGTCGGGGAACCGCTCGAGCATGAGCGCAAAGTCTTCGGCGCCGATGCGCACGACTTCGACGTGATCGAGCGCGGTGCAGGTCGCGGTGCGCGGGCTTCCGGTGAGAAGTGCGATCTCGCCGAAGTAGCCGCCACGCGCGAGGTAGGCGAGGATGAGTTCGCCGCCGGGACGCTGTTCGGAAACTTTCACGAACCCGATGCGAACGAGGTAGAAGCTGTCGGCGGGGTCACCCTGGCGGCAGATGACCTGCCCGGGCGAGTAGCGAATGAGTTCGACGCGATCGCGCAGGTGATCGACGAAGTCTTTGGTGAGCGACGAGAAGATCGGGACGCTGCGGAGATGCGAGTCGAGGGCGCGGGCCCGATAGTTGCGTTCGAGTTGAGCGCGGAACGTCTTGTTGCGCTGCAGGATGTCGAGCACGTTGCGCAGCATCTCGAGCATGACGCAGTCGGTTTTGGCGCGAACCGTGGCCGAGCGCGGATAGTAGCTCATGCACGTCATCTCGCCGAAGAGGTCGCCGGGATTCAGCTCGGCGATGGGATTGTCGTAGGGCAAGTCGACGGCAGCATCGATCGGGATGAAGGGACGCGTGGATTCTTCACTGCGTTGGTGGTCTTCCCTGGGAGTCAGGATGCTTTTGAGGCGGCTGAAGAAGCCGCCGCTCGAGCCGGACGTCTTGACATGAGCGATGGGGCTCGAGAGGTAGACCTCGGCTTTTCCTTCGAGGATGTAGAAGGCGGTCGATCCGAAATCGCCTTCGCGGCAGATAATCTCTCCGGCGCGGTAGTGGCGTTTGACGACGGCTTTCTGGTTCAGTTCGAGGAATGTGCCAGAGACGTTCTGAAAGATCGGAAGGTGCAGAAGTTCGGCGGGGTCGAGGACTTCTCCTTTGCCAAGTTCGGTGCCGATGACGCGCTTATTGGTCAGTGCACCGGTTGGGCAAGAGACCATGCACTCGCCGCAAGAGACGCAAGACGACTCGCCCATGGGCAAGTTGGTGTCAAAGGCGATGCCGGCCTGGTATCCCTTGCCGCGGCGGGCAAGCACCCAGTTATGGCGAATGTCATCGCAGCCACGAATGCATCGGTCGCATAGGATGCAGGATTCGTGGTCGACGGCGATTACGGCTGAAGAGTCGTCTTTGCCACGCGGCGTGGCGCGTTTGGGGAAACGCGATTCGGTGATGCCGGCGGTTGATGCGAGGCGTTCGAGTTCGCAGTCTCCGGAGTTCTGCTGGCGCGCGCAGGGCGACGGATGGTCGGACATCAGGAGTTCGACCAGCGTGTGGCGGGCGGCGAGCACGCCGTCGGTCGCGGTCTGAACTTTCATTCCGTTTTCTGCGGGACGGATGCAGGATGCGGCGTAGACACGGGCGCCGACGTCGACCACGCAGACGCGGCAAACTCCGACTGGGTTTTCGTTTTGCTGATGGCAGAGGGTGGGGATGGGGATGCCATTCATGCGCGCGGCATCGAAGACGGTGGTACCGGCGGGGACGATGACGGGGAGGCCGTCGATGGTGAGGGTGATGTCGGTGGTGGGTCTGGTGGTCATGGGTTAGAAAGAGCTGTTCACTACCGAGACGCGGAGACGCGGAGAAACTTTTTGGAGGTACTGGTATGTGCGATAAAAAGAAAAATTCAGCCATTTAGGGCACGAAGCCAGACAAAAGAAAATCTTGAATCGCAAAGGGCGCAAAGGTTCGCAAAGGGCGATAAGAAAAGCTTTGACCACGGAGGGCACTGGGGGGCACGGGGGACTTGTGTTTTCGCTTTGTGACATTTGCGCGTTGGCCACGGGAAGGCTCGGTGTGATGAGGGCGGGCGTCTCCGGATTAAAAACGTTCGTGGGAGCGTTTGAGTTCATGCTGGCCTCCGGGGCGTGCAGACTCCGGCGGGGCAGCGGTGATTCCTTACGTGTTCGTTCACGACGTCCGGGAAATGTTTTAGGACGGATTGGATTGGGGCGGGGACGATCTGTCCCAGGCCACAGATGGAAGTGAGTTTCATTGCGCTCGAGAGGTCGTCCAGTAAGCGCATGTCTCCGTCGTGGGAGCGGCCTTCGGTCCATCCGGTCAGCATCTCAACCATTTTTTGCGAGCCCATGCGGCAGGGGACGCATTTACCGCAGGACTCGTTACGGTAGAAACGTACGGCGTTTAAGGCCATGTCGAGCATGCAGCGGCCTTCGCCTACGACAACGATTGCACCTGAGCCGACCATGGAACCTGCAGCGGCGACTGCGTTCCAGTCGAGAGGGAGATTTGTCATCGATGCGGGCAGGTATCCGGAAGAGGGACCTGAGGGCGCGAAGGCGAGCAGGGCGCGGTTGTCGAGAATGCCTCCGGCGTAGTTCTGGAGCAATTCTTCGTACGAAATGCCCATGGGTACTTCGAAGATGCCGGGGCGATTGACGTCTCCGCTGATGCCCACGAATTTCATGCCCGCAGCACCGTTGCGGCCTTGCGCTTTGAACCAGTCGACGCCGCGCATCAGGATCACGGTCGCGAAAGTGAAAGTCTCCACATTGTTGATGACGGTCGGCTGGTTCCACAGTCCGTTGGTGCCGGGGAAGGGCGGCTTGTTACGCGGTTCGGCGCGCTTGCCTTCGATGGCTTCGAGCAATGCGGACTCTTCACCGCAGATGTAGCCGCCCGGGCTCACGAAGATTTCAAGATCGAAATTGAGATCGCTGCCGAGAATGCGGTCGCCAAGCAGTTTCTCCCGATAGCAGCGGTCGATTTCTTTTTGGAGAATCTCACGTGGCTCTTCGTATTCATGGCGGATGTAGAGGATGCCCTTGCGGGATCCGGTGACGAGTCCGGCGACGATCATGCCTTCGATGACGAGCCAGGGCACGGTCTGCATGATGAAACGATCTTTGATGGTGCCGGGTTCGCTTTCGTCCGCGTTGCAGACGATGTAGTGCTCCTCGCCGGGCGCGTTGCGGACGATCTCCCATTTCATGCCAGTTGGAAAGCCGGCGCCGCCCATGCCGCGGAGTCCGCTGGCTTTGAGCGTGGCGATGATGCCGGACCAGTCGCGGGTTTCGATGAAGCGGCGAACAATGGAATATTGCGGTGATCCCTCGTAGGGGTCGGACGCGATGCGGACGTTGAGGCGCTCGCGCGGCTCGGGCGGGAGTTGTCCGCCAGAGAGGACGTCGCGGACGATGCCGACGGCTTGCGGGACCGCGAGTCCGGAATAGATGCGGTCGTTGATGGAAATGGCGGGGGCAGAGTCGCAGCGTCCGAGGCAACTGACGTCACGGATGGTGACGTCGGAAGCCGAACGTCCGCGACAGGATTGTTCCAGTTGAGATTTGAGCTGATCGCCCCCACGCAGGTGGCAGGTCATGTCGGCACAGATTTTGACTTCAGCTTTTGGAGGTGGAGTCAGGTGAAAGTGCGGATAGAAGCTAGCGGCGGCGTGAATCTGGCTGACGGGGACGTCGATTTTCTTCGAAAGAAGTTGGAGCTGGTCGGCCGGGAGGTATCCGAATTCGTGTTGGATGGATCGGAGTTCGTTGAACAAGCGGAGTTCTCCGCGAGCATGATAAGCGGGGATTGATGCGCGTGATCGTATCGTGGGAGGTACGTTTGTGGAATCACGAATCGTGTTGAAGGCGTTCACGATAGGGCCTGTACCGCGGTTACGTGTGGGTATCGAGTTGTCTATTGAGTTGGGGGTGGGGGTTGGGTATAAGCGAGGCAATTTGAAGGTGGGAGAGGTGTGTCGATTTGGTTTGTCGGGGGGATTGTAAAAGGCTTCAACCACGGGGGGCACGGGGATCTCGGAGGGAGTCAAAGGATTTACCGCAAAGTTCGGGGGGAGGATCAAAAGTCGCGGAGAAGTGCAAAAGTCGCGCAGAGGCGCAGAAGAACGAACGTCCTTCGCTTTGCTCAGGATGACAAACTCTAGGTTTGGAACGATGTGCCGGAGAGGTCTCGCGATGCATTTGCAAATCGCGACGTGTTTGTCGCTGCTTGTCGCGTGGGCGAACGTGGCGTCCGCACAAGCCGCTCAACGCGCGCCGATCGGCAAGTTCAACGGGCCTGGAGGCTGTGCGTCGAGCAGTTGTCACGGGAGCATCCTGCCGAAGACGGTCACGCGAATTCCTCAAAATGAATACAGCATTTGGGCCGGACAGGATAAGCACGCACGGGCGTATCAGGTCCTGTCGAATGATGTGTCGGTCAGGATGGGGAAGATTCTTGGGCTGAAGACTCCGCCGAGTGAGAATCAGAAATGTTTGGCTTGTCATGCGCTGGCGGTAGCGCCGGAGCAGCGGGCGCAGAGTTTCGAGATTGACGATGGAGTGAGCTGCGAGAACTGTCATGGGCCGGCTTCGGGATGGCTTGGTCCGCACACGGTAAAAGGGTGGGAGGCGAAGTCAGCCGAAGAGAAAGACAAGCTGGGGATGCGGGTGCTGACGGATCTGGCGGTGCGGAGTCATACCTGCCTGCACTGTCACGTGGGGACCGAGGAGAAATGGGTCGACCACCAGATGATTGCGGCGGGGCATCCGGATCTGACGTTTGAGTTGAATTTATTCAGTTCGGTAATGCCGCGGCACTGGAAGGAGTCGAAGGAGACTCCGTGGTACGGGACGAAAGAATGGGCGGTTGGTCAGAGCATGCAACTGCGTGACAGTTTGCAGCGGCTGGCACGGCGCGCGCAGAGTTCAACTTGGCCCGAGTATGCGGAGCTGGATTGTTTTGCGTGTCATCACAGCTTGACGGCGGCGAAGGATAGCTGGCGGCAGGAGAGTGGGTATGCGGGGCGGACTCCGGGAGTGCCGGCATGGAATGCGTCACGGTATGTGATGTTCAAGTATGCAGCGCGGGAAGTAAATGCGGGCGCAGCGGGGCAGCTCGAGTCCGAGATGAAGAAGCTGGCGGGGTTGATGGGACAGCTGAACGGAAATCGCGAGGAGATCGCCGCGACTGCAGGACGAGCGGCGGAGATGGCGCATCAGCTGACCGGGAGTTTGAATGCGCAGACGTTTGATCAGGCATTCACGCTGCGCGTGATGCGGGCGATTGCGAAGGATGGAGCGGTGATTTCTGTGGAGGGACAGCGGGCGGCGGAGCAGGCAACGATGTCGCTCGATTCGTTGTTTACGACGTACAAGGCAAATGCCGGCGATTTGAATGGCGGCGAGGTGCGAACGGCCATCAATGAGTTGTTCCAGCAAGTGGAGAATCCGTCGGCGTACAGCGCCCCGGGGTTTGCGGCGGCGATGGGGAAGGTCAGTGGAGCGCTGCGGTGAGGATATTTATTGTTGATCGATGATTTTTGAATGTTGATTTGAAGACAAGAGTTATTCAGGTCGCGAAGAAACCTCTTAACCACGGGGGACACTGGGGAGCGCGGAGGAACGCAAAATTCCCACCCTAGCTCAGCGAGCGCGCCGGGATGGGCCTCGCGTTTCTTTTAAGGACACATGGCGAATCGTCCTGTGAAGTCCGATCCAAAGAACAATTTGACGAAGGAGCATCTGCGGCTGGCGGAGGCCTACGCAGGCCCTGTGACACCTTGGCGCAAGTGGGGGCCGTACGTCAGCGAGCGGTCTTGGGGATCTGTGCGTGAGGACTACAGCGAGTCTGGAAACGCATGGGACTACTTCACGCACGACATGGCGCGTTCGAAAACGTATCGGTGGGGAGAGGATGGGATCGCCGGAATTTGTGATCGGTATCAGGTGCTGGTGTTTGCACTGGCGTTGTGGAATGGGCGCGATCCGATTCTGAAGGAACGGATGTTCGGGTTGTCGTGCAACGAGGGGAATCACGGAGAGGATTGCAAAGAGTACTGGTGGTATCTGGATAGCACGCCGACGCACAGCTATATGCGGATGCTCTACAAGTATCCGCAGCGGGAGTTTCCTTATTCGCAATTGGTGGAGGAGAGCAGGAGGCGCTGTGGCGCATCGGCGGCAGAGTATGAGTTGCTGGATACGGGAATTTTTGATGATGACCGGTATTGGGATGTGTTCATCGAGTATGCGAAGGCGGATGTGGAGGACGTGTGCATCCGGATTGAAGCGTTCAATCGTGGGCCGGAAACGGCGGAATTGCATTTAATTCCACATCTGTGGTTTCGGAACACGTGGGCGTGGACGGATCCGAGGACGAGCGAGCCGCGAATCATGCTGGCCAACAGTGCCGATGGCGTAGCTCTGCTGGCGGATGATTCGAACGCGCAGGCGCTGAAAAATCTGCAATTTCACTACGCGTTGGGCGAACGGTATTTGTATGGGCCGGGCGGCGGGCGTGCGCTATTTACCGACAACGAGAGCAACAACGTGCGGTTGTACGGGTGCGCGGGGAACCCGAGGGAACATGTAAAGGATGCGTTTCACCGGCACATCGTGAACGGGGAAGCAAGCGTTAATGCCGGGCATGTGGGAACGAAGGCGTGCGTTGACTACAAGTATCGCGTGGTGGCGGGTGGGTCAGTGGTGCTGCGGATGCGGTTAACGCCGAAGGCGTTTGAACAACCGCTCGCCGTTGTTGATGAGGTAACAGAACAGCGGAAGGCGGAAGCGGACGACTTCTACGAGGCGATCCATCCCCCGAGGGCGACTGCGGAGGAACGAGCCATTCAGCGGCAGGCGCTGTCCGGGATGCTGTGGAGCAAGCAGATCTATTTGTGGGACGTGAATCTGTGGTTGGAGGGGGACAATCCGAAGTCGCCACCGCCGGAGAATCGAAAGCGAATCCGCAATGTGCATTGGCGGCACGTGAACTCAATGCGGATTCTGTCGATGCCCGACAAGTGGGAGTTTCCGTGGTTTGCGGCGTGGGACCTGGCGTTTCAGTGTGTGACGCTGGCGCTGGTTGACCCGGCGTTCGCAAAAGAGAATTTGTGGGTGTTGTTGTTTGAACAGTTCCAACATCCGAATGGGCAAATCCCCGCGTACGAGTGGGAGTTCTCGGATTTGAATCCGCCCGTGCACGCGTGGGCATGCTGGCGTGTATTTGAGCTGGAGAGAGAGCGAACTGGCAAAGAGGACATCGCGTTTCTCGAGAAATGTCTGCACAAGTTGCTGATGAATTTCGCGTGGTGGGTGAACCGCGTGGACAGCGAGGGCAACAACGTTTTCGAGGGCGGGTTCCTGGGGCTGGACAACATTGCGGTAGTCGATCGGGGCGAGAAGTTTCCGAATGGCGCGGTGCTCGAGCAGTCGGATGCAACTGGGTGGATGGGATTCTTTTGTTTGTACTTGATGCGGATTGCGTTGGAACTCGCGCGTCACAACAAGGTCTATGAGGGAGTCGCGACGAAGTTCTTCGAGCACTTTATCTACATCGGCGCCGCGATGAAGAAGATGGGCGGGCGGAATTATCAGTTGTGGGATGAGAAGGACGGATTTTTCTACGATGTGCTGCGATATCCGAATGGGGAATTTCACAAGTTCCGGCTCCGATCGCTGGTGGGATTGATCCCGTTGTATGCGGTGGAGGTGTTGCGTCGGGAAGAACTGGCGGAGTTTCCTAATTTTCTAAATGATGTGGAATGGTTTATCCGAAACCGGCCGGATCTGGTGGGCGACGCTTGCTACAAGATGGATGGCGGGCGGTATGTGCTGTCGATTGCGGATCCGGGACAGTTTGGGCGGTTGGCGGAGAGGCTCTGGGATCCGGCGGAATTTTTGTCTCCTTACGGATTACGGAGTCTGTCGAAATTTCACGAGAAAAGTCCGTTTCATTTTGGCGAAAGCACGCTGAGTTACGAGCCCGGTGAGGCGCAGGTGAAATTGAAAGGCGGGAATTCGAACTGGCGCGGACCGCTTTGGTTCCCGACAACTTATCTACTGATTCATTCGCTGATGAGGTTTGGGGAGGCGTTGGGAGAGGAGTTTAAGGTGGGACAGGTTGGTGTGGCTCCCTCGAAGATGGCCGAGGATGTGTCGAATCGGATGATCGCAATTTTTAAACGTGGGTCGGACGGGAGAAGGCCGTCGGCGGGGCAATATCGCAAGATGCAGGACGACCCGTTGTGGCGCGATTACATCTTGTTCCACGAGTTTTATCACGGGGATACCGGGAAGGGGTTGGGGGCGAGTCACCAGACGGGGTGGAGTGGGTTGGTGGCGAATTTGATTGATGAGTGGCGGAGATGAGGGTGCTCATTACGAGTCCAGGTGGCGCAGCCTCGAAAATCTTTCACCACGGGAGCCACGGGCGGCACTGGGGAAACATCATTCGCCACCAGGGTATTCGGGACACGACGGAAGGCTCTGACGAAGTTTAGTGGTTGGTTTTCATGACACTACGTAAACGATTGCTGTCTGCGGGGATTTTGCTGGTCGGGCTGATTACGGTCAGCACGATCGGATATCTCTTGCTCGGGGGGCATGAGGTTTCGTTTCTGCAGGCTCTTTATATGGCGGTGATCACGGTGGCAGGTGTGGGTTATGGCGAAATAGTTGATACGAGCCATCATCCGGCGTTGCGAATTTTTAATATCGGAATCGTATTGTTCGGGGTGGCAATCACGGTCTACGTGTTTTCGATCGTAGCGGCATTTCTGGTTGAGGTGGAAGCGGCAAATCCGTTCTGGAGGCGCAGAATGCAAAACCGTATCGGCGACACGAGCGACCACTACATTATTTGCGGAATGGGCGATACGGGCCGACATGCGGCTTTGGAGTTGAGGAAGACCGGGACCCCGTATGTCGTGGTCGACAGCGTTGAGGATAATCTGAAGCGGGCGCGGGCGTTGAATCCGGAATATTTGGGTGACGTGCTGTATGTAGTTGGCGACGCCACGGAGGAAGATGTGCTCGAGCGGGCCGGCATTGCACGTGCAAAAGGTCTGCTGGCAGCGTTGCCCCACGATAAGGACAACCTGGTGATTACGGTGCTGGCACATCAGCGGTTTCCCAAGTTGAGAGTAGTCTCTCGAGCGAGCGATCAGAAATTTGCAGAACGGATCGCGAAGGCGGGCGCTAATGCGACGGTGTCGGTAAGTCAGATCGGTGGATTGCGCATGGCCAGTGAGGCGATCCGTCCGCATGCCGTGGGGTTTCTGGATGCGATGTTGAAGAATCAGAACAAGACGCTGCGAGTTGAAGATCTTGAAATCGCGCCCGGTTCCAAGTGGGCAGGTAAGAAACTCACGGATGTTGATTTGAAGGGGCGTTTCAATTTGCTTGTTCTGGGCTTGAAGCATCCGAAGGGGAGTGACTTGCCGGAGATCGTGGTGAATCCTTCGGATCACGCAACCGTGAGTGGGGGTGGCGTGATTATTGCGATGGGGGAAATTGCGGACATCGTGCGGGCCCGGGGAGATTGTGAAGGAAGGTCGTAGACGGGGGATTGTTTGTGCGATTCGTCCCGCAGTGCTCACTGAAGCAGGGTCGCTTTGTCGGTAATGTTTTCTTTTTAATGGAGAACCAATAAAGAACTTTTGACCGCAAAGGTCGCTAAGGGGCGCATAAGACGCTGAGAAAACCTGACGGCGTAAGAGACACTAAGAACGGCGGGAGCGTAAAGGAGAGTAAGAGATCAAGGGACGGCGTTGGCCCGTCCCTTTATCGTTTAGTGGGTGAACGTGATGTTGAGGCCGGTACTGAAGACAATGTCGTTCTTCTTGTTGCCGACTGGCGGATTGCTGACGTAGATGTCTCCAAAGGAGTTCTGCCATCCGAACGCCTTATAGATTTTCGTGACCGTGCTGAGGTTGAAGGTAGTGCGGTATTCGCCTGTGTTCGTCATGTCTGGAAAGAAGTAAAAGTTTTGGTGAAGAACGGTAGTCTTGCCGAGCTTGTGCATGAACTCATCTCCTAGAGTAAGCGCGGCAAAGTTGCGACTGAAGGCGAAATACTTTTCGTGTGTATAGTTCGCACCGGCCAGAAGATCAAGTGTGGTGTTCTCGCTCTTGATCGCATGAAAGCCGAATCCACCTCCGAACAGGGCCCGGAGGTCGAGGGTCTGCAAATCATCGCTGTAGAAATCGGTGTTTACAAATGCGAAAACGCGTGCCTTGATGTCGTGATCGTAGCGCGCACCGCCACCGATATTGTTGGCGGTAGTGTGCGGGCTGGCGTCGGACGCGTCGTTGGTTGCATAGATCGATCCGGCATACAGAGTGAGCTTGTCGCGTCGACCCGAGCGAACAGCGTTGAAGGCCAAGTTCAGATTTTTCGTTTCACTATTGCCCCGTGTGAGGGCGAAGCCCACGTTCAAGCCTCCGTTCCACCCTTCCAGCAAGCCTGGATGCTGCGATTTCTGGTAGGCGGTTTCCTCAGCGGGGTTCCGCATCACGGTGACCGTCGCCTTAGGGGCTTCGACTGGTCCGGTGGTTTTCGTGGTGACGACAACATTGTCACCGTTCGTAGTAACAGGGCCTACCACGGTCTTTCCGTCTTTTAGACCGACTGTCATATCCTGGGTTGACTGGACGTTGGTGACGGCTGTCCAGTCGACGGTGACTTCGCCGGCAAACTCGGTTTTGATGACCAGGGACTTTTCGTCGGACTTAATAATTGTCCCGGTAAGGCGGTCGCCGTTCTTGAGCGTGACCTGATCGGCGAAGAGAGAGATGGTGCACAGAACTAGTGACACTACTAGGGAAAGTCTGGTAATGCACACAGCGATTCCTCCGTGAAAAGACTTCTGAAATTTTCGGGTCCGGGTCTGACTTCTTTTGAATGCCCTGGGGCGTGGAATATTCAACGTAGCTGGCTCCGTCTCAATGCTGAGTGAATCGTGGGCAACTCGTCGAGACGTCTCGAATAACGCCTTACGAGTTATTAAATTCGACGAGTGGATTCGGAACCTGATTGAGTTGCAAGTGACTCTGAAAAACGCACTCAATTATAGTGCGAGTGATCGGGGCAGGTTTACAGCGCGGGACGCACTGGTACTGAGAAATTGAACGCCAAGCACGAGTTTGACGCTCTAGTTTCTCGAGGAGAAACATTTTGCGATGCTGGCTAGGCTTTCGTATCGGGCTTTGACGCTGTCGATTCTTCTTTCATCCCATTCTTAAGAGCCCGGAGGCCCTCGCCAATTCCTTTGCCAAGTTCGGGCAACTTTTTCGGACCGAAGACCAGCAAGGCGATAAAAAAGATAACCAGCAGGTGGGTAGGCTGGAGCAAACCTTCAAACATGAGACTCCTTCTCTAAACAAAACCTTTTCAACACCTTATCGAACGCGGGCAGGGCCGTCAACTGCCGGGCGCCCGACTCCCACGATGTCTATTGGGACAGCGAGCGAGAAGGAAGGAGGGGCCTCGTTACGAGGATTACTTCGGTGACCTACCCGCTATTACTTGTGCAGTCTATGGTGCGGGAAGAGCCATTTGGCTGCTCCCGGCAAAAGGAGTGTTGTGAAGCGAGTTCGGGCCATCATTTTCTCATTCCTGGCATTTTCTGTCGTCGCAACCACGACCGTGTGGGGAGAACAATCTCAACGCGTTCTGAGCAGCGACTCGCTGATGTCCTTTCTCATGGCCGGCATTTCTGAGGCTCGGATGATCCGGCTGGTGCGCGAACGGGGAATTTCGTTTCGCGTGAGTGACGACTGCGTGAAAAAGCTGCAGTTCGCAGGGGCACCTACAAACCTCATCACTGAATTACGGGCGCAGAGAGTTAATGCGCACGCTACCTCCACATGCAGCGCCGAGTTGGCGCGCGTGGCGAAACTGGCGCGTGGAGGCGATTTCCGTACTGCAGAAAAGGACATCCGGGCTGTGATGATGCGCTCTTCCAATGAAGACGGATCTTTGCAGTTTGCTTTAGGAGTAATTTTGAGCAGGCAGGAACAATGGGATGCCGCCTCGGACGTACTAACGAATGCGGCGACGCGAATGCCCGGCTCGCCCGAAGTCCACAGCCAGCTCGCATACGTTTTTTATCGCACCGATGATGGCGACAACGCAATTGCAGAAGCTCGTACGGCCCTGAGCATGGACCCGCAAAACGCGGAGGCCTACCGCTTGCTAGGGTTGGGACTGTATTCGAACGGAAAGTATCTGGGCGCGATGAACGCATTTGAACAGTCGTTGACGCGTGAGCCGGACAACTCAGACGTGTATTACGACATGGGTGTCACACTGCGCGACCAAGGGGACCTTCGAGGAGCGGCGATTGCGTACAAAAGAGCTTTGAAATTGCGACCCGATTTTTGGGAAGCACACAGCAATTTAGGAATCGTGCTTCACGATCAGGGCAAGATGGATGAGGCGCTTGTGGAGTATCGTGCGGCAAAGGCGCTTGCGCCGGATGAGCCGAGCGTACGCAACAACATCGGCACTACGTTGTGTGACAAGGGTGACTTCGATAACGCCATAACAGAGTTTCGCGAATTGCGAAAAGAAAACCCCACATGGGATGGCGGTCATAACTGTATGGCGCGGGCCTTTATGGCCAAACGTGATTTCGAGTCTGCGATTGTCGAACTGCGCGCCGCCCTCTTAAAAAACCCAACGGGTGCAGCAGAGCATCGGGTGCTGGGACAGGCTCTGCTCGTGGTGGGGAAGGATGACGAAGCTGTACGGGAGCTGCGCAACGCTGTTGAGTTGAATCCGGAGTCTGCCATCGGCCACCACTATCTGGGAGCGGCCCTGATCAATTTGCAAGAGTTTGACGAAGCTGAGAAAGAGTTGCGGCAAGCTGTGAAACTCGAGCCAAGTGCAAGGAACCACTATTACCTCGCAGCCTGTTTGATCAGCCTGAATCGGTACGAAGAGGCCTTAGGAGAGATGCAGACCGCGGCGCGAATGGATCCAGAGCAGAATCTCTATCGTGCCCGGTTGGATGAACTGGTGCGGCTGATGAAGACCTCGACCGCACGTTAGAAATACGACTAAATTCCGAGCATAAAAGGCACTGAATTACCGAACTTGCATAGTCGGGACTGGGTAATGAACATCCATCTGTACTGGCGGCCGAGAGTGCCATGTACTAGCGTGCATCGCACTCGACGGAAATGACTCCTAGAATGCGAGCAACGGGCCCAGGCTTAGGAGAACGAGTATGGAATCCACGCGAACAGTGAGCACGGGCGGCGGAGCGGCGGCAGCCCCAGCACGAACCATGGTAGCGACGGCGCACGCCAGCGCAGCCTCGAGTGCGGCGAGCGAGCCGATTGTCCGGAGCGTTGGCTATGGTTTGCCCTGCGCCAAATGCAGGGCTTACTATCCGGCCGACCTGAAATCGTGTCCTATTTGCAAGACAACGCAACGGGTGTCGCCGAAGGCAACCGTGGTCGTGAATGTGACGGCCGAACCCCCGGTGGCAGAAACTCCCGAGTTGGAAGAAGAGCGAGAACGGTTCTTACGTGAGTTTCGCGCACAAATGCTCGCTACCAACACAGAGATCGATTCGATGGGCAGTTTCAAGTGCACGATGAACGAGAACCACGATGGGGAGTATGAAGCGGCATCCGTCTGCCAAGAGTGCTACAACAAGCTACAGGATCGTGTAGACGTGATGGAAGCCGCTCTGCACATGGATGTGAAAGAAGCGGCCCAGATCGTATATGACGCTGTCTGGGCAGACACATCGGACACTACGAAGACATACCAAAATGCAGCTCACGCCTTGCTGGTGGAAATCCGGAAGCGCGCTGGTGTTGGGCTGATGCTGGGGCCGTTGCAGCCATTGACTCACTAGATTTCAGGCAGCTACACCACAAAAACTGAGAAAGCCCACGCTAAGCCGTGGGCTTTTGTTTTGCTGTGAAAGTCGACGTTCGGCACAGCGCGATCCCACCGATTCGACGAGGTTATTCGCTCAAACCCACCCATTTTTTGCCCGCATAGAGGCGATATCCTGTTCCCTCAACCATCAATTTGAGAGGAACTGGATGGGCGATTGAGTCGTCCGTTTTGAATGGGACGGAAAGGATCTCGTCGGCCGCAACGTCGAGAATCAAGAACTTTCCATCCTTGAACCCGAAACCGTACGAGCCAGGAGCCAGGAACGCTTCTCCAATTTTGAGTTTTACTTCGGTGATGAATAACCCCTGGTATTTCTCTTGAATATCGGTGGAGTATCCGGATGTGTCCACCAACGAGGCTAGAACGAACCGGTCATTTTTGTCGCGGAAGCCGACAGCATTGCGCAATTGAACGGGAGCGCTCTGCCCACGAAAGAAATAGGTGGCGGGCACCAGCTTTTTCAAATCGGCGGCACTGAGGACGCCCGGGGCGTTTTGGGCGACGGCCGAGGCGAGAAAGGAGATGGCGATGGTCGCAAGTGCTAAGTGAAGACGGAGCTTCATGAAGATCCTTTCAAAGCGTTGACGATTGAGTTCGTTGGTCAATCTACTATTTGTAGCGATCTGTCGCAAGATCGGCCAGGGTCTAGGGCGAGCGAGCCCTGCGTGCAAGATGCGTCTTTACCGATGCGGTTAGCTGTGAAAGTTTAGATATCCAAACGCGCTTGGAACATGAAAGTTGGGTTGGGGCGTGTTGGTGGGCTGCCATGCGGAATAAAATCGCGGTTCGGTCTTTCCTTCAATACGGAACAAATTTATCCGCCATTCAACTGTTGGACTGAAATGCGGCGTTATGGATCGTATCGGGATAGTCAGTTCAGCGCTCCACATATGAGCGCCTTCGTCCAACCAGACGGAGCGACGCATGCCACTCTTCAGGTCGGCCAGGCCTTGTGGGGAGATGTCGAGATCGATCCACATTCCGTTCGGGCTCACTTCGAATTCCTTGTAATAGTGCCCAACGGATGGGTCGGGTTGGAGGAAGACTTCCGCTACGTCACGATCCCACAGTTTGTCGCGCCGTCCGCTCGGGTCAGAGTCTGGGAAGACGAACAGTTCGCGGTAGCTGCAATCGAAATGGAGGTAGATTGTCTCCCGATCCCACAGGACGCGGACGGTCGTTTTGCGAGATGGGTCCGACTGGCGGCCTTGCCAGTCGGAACAAAAACTTATCGGGGCGGCGCGCTGCCACTCAGCAGACGGATGACGTGAGTCCAGTGAAACAGGGCTCGCTACGAATTCGGCAACGACCAAATTTGATGGTATCGGAGTGTTTGTAGAGGTAGGGTTCACAATGGGCATGGCGGAGAAAAGGATTACGCTCAGAGTCCATTTCACGGAATCTGCATTCTAAGCAGGAAAGGGCTGGGTTGCCAGTTTGCAGTAGGATTGCAACGATTTCGGTTTGACCGCAAGATCTGGATATCGCATTGAGAAGAGCGGTTTTACTCTCTGGGCATGACAACCAATGCGATTCTGCACGAGGCGGCGATGGTTAATATGGCGTTAACGAATGAGCAGCAGTGGCAAGCGGTGGTGGCTCGCGATGCGAGCCATGATGGCCAGTTCGTGTTTGCGGTGTCGAGCACCGGCGTATTTTGCCGGCCATCATGTGCTGCACGGCGACCGCGACGGGAAAATGTGCAATTTTACAAGCGGCCGGTGGATGCCGAGCGAGCAGGCTATCGCGCGTGCCTGCGATGCAAACCGAAATCGATGGCAAGCAATCCGCAGACGACAAGGGTGCGCGCGGTGTGCCGGTTTATCGAGCAGCACCTCGACGAGCCGCTGACCTTGCCGCAGATTGCCGAAGAATTTCGACGTAGTCCGTTTCATTTGCAGCGGACATTTAAGTCGGTGCTCGGAATTACGCCGAAAGAGTACGCGGATGCATGTCGTTTAAAGTCGCTGAAACACAATTTGCAGGCTGGACATTCAGTAACCCGCGCGATGTATGACGCCGGATACAGTTCCAGCAGCCGCTTGTATGAACGGACCGCTTCGCAATTGGGCATGACGCCTGACAAGTATCGGAGAGGCGCAATTGCCGCCACGATCCGGTATACGTTGAGTGACTCTCCGCTTGGGCGCATGTTGATTGCGGCGACGGAGAAGGGAATTTGCACGATCCAATTCGCCACGACGGACGATGAGTTGGTTCAGGGGTTGATGCGGGAGTTTCCGTTTGCGCAACGGCGGCGCGATGAGACTGGTATGAAGGAGTGGCGCGTTTCATTGCTACACCAGATGCGCACGGGTACGACCAGCGAAACGTTGCCGCTCGATATTCGTGCTACGGCGTTTCAGCGGCGGGTTTGGTCGGCATTACAGAGAATTCCGTTTGGTGAGACTCGCTCTTACAGTGAAGTGGCAAAGGCGATCGGGAAACCGACGGCGGCCCGAGCGGTAGCGCGTGCGTGTGCGACGAACCCTGTGGCGGTGGCGATTCCTTGTCACCGAGTGGTGCGTGAGAGTGGCGAGATGGGTGGTTACCGCTGGGGAATCGGGAGAAAGGAAGCCCTGTTGGAGATGGAGGGGGCTGGAGCCTAGGGGCTGACTGCTGAGTAAGTTGGTCCTACTCGAGCTTTTCGTAGACGCTGCGCGCTTGCTTCAGTGTATTCAGGACACTTAGCTTTTCTTCGGGAGTGTTCCAGTTTTCGTTCTTTTCGGCGGCCGAAGTCATGCGATCGATCCAAGCCATGAAATAGGCCGCTTCTTCCCGTGCGCTCGGCGGCTTCATTCCTTCAACCGTGATGTATATAGGGCTGGTGGTTGCGTACGGATACAGATCGAGAACGGGGTACGTCGCGTTGTCGTTGAATGCGCGAAGCACGCACCATCCGGTTTGAGCGGGAATCATGCCCTCGATGTCGGCGGTTTGGCGGTTGCTTGTGAGGCTCAAATCTTTCGCGAGATGGCCGTTGCAGATGATCTGCAAGTGGTCGACTGCGACGATAGACCGTAGAGAAGCTGAGAACTTGACCTCTTTTGTTCCCGCAGCCAGTTTAACTTCATCCCCCGCGGTCTTTCCGCTTAGCAAAAATCCGATCAAGGGACCGTTCGTGGCAAACGTCCGGCCTTTCTTGATGCCTTCCAACCATGGTGCAATCGTCAGCGGCCCTTTCGCGACTGACACGTAGACGCGGTTTGTGCCGAGCGGGCCGCGCAAGGATGCATAGTTCTCCATGGCATCCGTGCCTGCGGCAGTTGGCAAATGAAACCCGCAATTCAGCAGGCGGTACCAGACGTCTGCAGTCGACTTGTGATCGGCGAATCCGACGACCTCGATGTAATCCGCTTTCTTGAGCGCGACGTCAACTGGCAGTTCGTAGTTGAGGGATGCGTCTTTTGCTGGATCGGGAACGGCTTCCATCGGATGCACATATCCCACGAGCCCTTGCTGATCGTGAGCAAGATCGGCGACGTTTGCGTTCGCCGGATACAAACTCGCAGCCGCCGTGTTCGGATAGGAAACATAGTCCGGCAGGATAAAGTTGCGCTTCAAGTTCAGCAGGCCGAGGTGCCCCCAGTAACTGGTGTGAAATTCCTGGCCGTGCAATAGCAGAGTTTGAGCGGTCGAGGTAGCGTCTGGTTCGGTACTGAAATACGAAATGTCGGGAATGCGTTGCTCCTTGTTGACGATTAGATTTTCGACGATTGGGAGATTTTCAGCGGTCGCCTGCTCGACCAAGTGCTTGGGCACATTGCGGTAAGTGCCGCCATAATTCATGTGAACGTGCACGTCACCGCTTGTCCATTGAGTGCTTGAATTCCACGGAAGATCGAAGGGTTTGAGCTTAACGGTGACTTCGGTGGTCTTGCCGGAAGCAACTTCAACTTTTTGTTGATCGAAAGCGTACTCGAATCCCTTCATCACGCCGATTTGAACGCTTCCCACCGGAACGTCGAGTTCTGATGTGCCCTGTGTTTGGAAATAGTGAGGCTCGAAACGGCCGAGTTTGCGCTCGAAATTGTCATCGGCATGCATCCAACTATCGGCAGGGGCGTAAGAGCGCCCATCATTTGCCGTCAGGAAGACCCGGGCTGGAGCTGGTTTTCCGTCAGGTCCTAAAACCTTCACGGTTAGGCGACCCATCGGCTTCATGTACTTGCGCTGCTGACTCTTCAACTCGGTCTGCGCGCCGCCTGGGATGGTTTGAGTCCACAACGAAGTATTGCCATTCCGATTTGAAATGAAGGCGATTTGTTTACCGTCAGGCGACCAACGTGGATTGATATTGTCGTAAGACCCATAGGAGATTGCGAAGACATCGCCGCCATTTGCCGGCATAAGCCATAGCTGATGCCACGATTGGCCGAGATAAGAGGCATAGACGATACGCTTTCCGTCCGGAGAAAAATCAGGACGAGCCTTCCAATTCGTTTCTTCGTAATGGATTTCGCGCGATTCCGCACCAGGTTCAACCTTGATACGCCAGAAACCTCCGGTGCCGTGGATGCGTCCGCGGTTTGAGATGAAGAGAATTTCCTGTCCGTCGCGCGACCACACCGGACTAATTTCGTGATCGACTTTGCTGTAGTAGTAGCGAGAAAGCGTGCTGACGTTTTCGCGGGTCAGCTGTGTCGTGTTCGCGAGCGAACCATTAACGAAGTCTGAGATGAAGATGTGAAAATGGCCTGTTTGGCTCGTCGAAACGTATGCGACTCGTTTTCCGTCCGGAGAAAAGCGTGGTTCGAGGTTAACGGCGCTGCCGGTGGTCAATTGATGCGTGCTGCGGTCGCGCAGGTCGAGAGCCCAGAGTTCGACGGCGTCTTTATCGTAACTCGCGTAGATCACCCAAATGCCGTCGGCGGAGACGTCAGGCTGGTAGTCATATCCTGAGCCAGCGGTAAGTTGCTCAGCAGTCGTTCCAGCCAGATCCTGGCGCCAGAGCGATCCTGCCATTGAGTAGATAAGCGTGTGCGAGTCTGGCATCCATGCTTCGGCGCTCGGCCCCGTAGTGAGCTGCGGAAGATACATTTCGCGAAAGTAATAAGGATGAGGCAGGTCAATTTGCTTGAGGACGGGCTCGCGCTGGCAAAACGCGGACATTGTTGCGACAACCAGGAAAGGAAGAATCCAGCGAGAACGCAACAAGTAGTGCCTCCTGTTGATGTGGGACGGCGAATTATAGCGCGAGGGTCGTGTCCGCGCGGGAAGCGGATTCTTCCACTTCGCTCGGTACGACAAAGATCAGTGGCGTACCAACGGCAAAATTACATGAGACGGGTGCTTCGCGTCCGAATAGATCTCGATCGTCGCTTTCCTCACGTCGGCAGAAGACATTTCAGAGTTTCCGTTCTGCAAGTTGCGCGAGAAGTTGGGGAAGAAGCTGGCGGAGATTTGTACTCGGATGCGGTGGCCTTTCAGAAAAGTGTTGCCAGTGATCAGATTGTTCAGGTCGACTTCGTAAATTTTCTTTGGTGTGAGCCATTGTCGACCTTGCTTGAGGTTGCGATAACTTGCCCGCTGGACGTCAAGACCGGGGCTCATCACGTTAAACGCAGCACCATTCGGTGCGACATCCAGCAAGCGAACCCAGAGGTCTAGATCACGGCAATCACAAGCGACAAACATCCGTGCTTGAATTGGGCCCGTAACCTCGGTATCGGCCTGAAAAGGAGAAGAATCGAACGTGAGGACGTCGGCGCGGTCGGCGAGTTTGCGGTAGTCGTGCGCGCCTGAGGTTTTATATTCGTTCACCACTGGATCAGCTGGATCCGAAACGAATGCGGTAAACCTTTCCTGCATCGTAGGCTTCGCACCTGTCAGCGATCCCGAATTTTTACCTTGCTCGGGCGACAAATAGTACGTTGTGGCTGTCGATGATGGCGGCCAGGTCGAAGCATCGCGCCATTCATTCGAACCCATCACGTAATAGCGGACGGGTTTTTCCCGATCGACTCCGTTGTCGATCCCGCGTAGATAGTGATCCATCCAGCGAAGGACCACTTCGTCATAGTCAATCGCGGCATTCGCTGCAAACTTGCGCTCACCGGATGTCGTTTTCTCGGTGTTGTCGACCCCATGAACCCATGGACCTAGCAAGAGGTGAGTGCTGGGATTCGGCTGACCCGCCCGGGATTTGATAAGGCCGGCAAAGTTGGTGGTTGCACCTTCGGGACCGTAGTTATCGTCGTACCATGCGGATAGGTTCAAGACCGCTGCGTGATTGCGCTCATACTTATTTCGCAGCTCCGCCCAGTCCCACCAGCTGTCTTCGGCGGGATGATGCAACCACTCGTAATAATAAGGAGACGTATCTTTCAGCTGCGGCATTTCAGCTAGAGGCAGGTATCGATGCATTTGCGAACCTTCATCTTTCCATGCGGCTCGAGCCTCCTCGGACGTTTTAGGACCGGGCAAATCTTTTTTGAGCCGAACATCAGGGGCAATATTGAACCAGATCCAATCGATCCACGACATGTCCCAGGTGCCACCGGCAAAAAAGAAATTGTGCGGAGTAGAAAACGTCATCGCCGGAACCATCGCTTTCAAGTGTGGCGGGTTTTGGACGGCTGCCAGCCACTGCACCGCTCCGGGATAAGACAGCCCGAACGTGCCAACCGCGCCATTGGACCACGGCTGCTTTGCGGCCCATTCAATGGTGTCGTAACCGTCTCGCCCTTCGTTTTCGTAGGCACGGAATTCGCCATCCGACTTGTACCGACCCCTCACATCCTGAATTACAACGGCGTAGCCACGCGCGACCGCGTGTTCGAAAGTCTTGTACTCATCGCGAGCGAAGTGTTTGCCGTAAGGAGTGCGATAGACAAGCACGGGGAACGCGCCTTCTTTTTTTGGCCGCAACACGTCAGCGCGAAGGATGACGCCATCGCGCATTGGCACGCTCACATCAGCGTCTATGACGATTGGTGATTGAGCGGCGAGCAGTGACGTGGCAATCGAAACCCACAGCAGGGAAGGACACAGTTTTCGAAAGATCACGAGCGGAGACTACCATTTGAGGGATTTCCGAAACAAGGACCGGACATAAACTACCGGAAATGTCCAAGATCTCGATGTCGCGGGCGAGAATCGACGACGAGAGTCTTCGCGGCTTTGTACGATAGGGGCACGGGCGGAGCGACAGCAAACATCCAAGACCGTCACGTGAGCCGTAATGCATTAGGGTGGATCAGCATGGATTGGCAGCGGCGGTCGGTATTCGTTACCGGAGGAACCGGGTATCTGGGACGCTCGATGATCTCAGCACTCGTAGGGCGCGGGCACACGGTGCGTGGTTTAGTACGACAGGGCTCTGAGGGAAAGTTGCCTGCTGGTTGTGAAGCTGTGTTGGGTGATGCACTCGATGCCACGAGCTTCAAAGGACATGTCCGTTCGACAGACACACTTGTCCAACTGGTAGGAGTTGCGCAACCCAGCCCGTCAAAGGGGGCAGAGTTCCGGAGGGTTGACCTGGCGGCCGGAAAGGCAGGCATCCGAGCGGCCGCGGACGCGGGAGTTCAGCACTTCGTGTATTTGAGCGTCGCCCAGCCCGCTCCGATGATGAAGGCTTACATTGCCGTGCGTGCTGAATGCGAGGCGGAAATCCGCACTGTTGGCTTGAACGCGACGATTTTAAGGCCCTGGTACGTGCTTGGGCCAGGGCATCGATGGCCGTATGTACTCATTCCGTTTTATCGAATCATGGAAACGTTACCCTTCACGCGAAATGGTGCCAGGCGGCTGGGGCTGGTAACACTCCAGCAGATGACGGCGGCCCTAATTGAGGTGGTAGAGAATCCAATCGAAGGTGTCAGGACGATGGACGTTCCCGCCATTCGCGAGGCGGATTGGCGGTTTCGGAGGCGTGAAAAGTAGTCTCGGCCGCGTCAAAACTCTTGTTCAGCACGCCTTCTCAAACGAAGGTAATTCCTTGGATTACCGAAGCTCATGCACGCGGGGCATCTTTTCGATTGTTCATGCCGAATGAGAATGTTGAGGAGTTCGAGACGTGCCATTTATGGATCCCTTGGAACGCGAAGAATATATGGAAGACGTCCACCTGCGCATTCTGCGTGTGACCGAGGACCTGCGTGCTATTCAGCGCGAGCTCAATTGCGCAGCGATGGAGGCGCCGAATGATCCCGAGCTGATGGAAGCACTCTCCGAATTGCCTGAACTTGAGGCGCTGGAAGTGCTCAAATCGTCCCTCGACCAAATGCGGCACTTTCTTTGGTTCTACGTGCAGGTGATGACCAACGACTCCGAGGTCGGAGAAAAGCTGCGTGAAACGCTCGCCCAACGAGCAAAGCAGGAAGCTATTGAACGAAACCGGGACAAGTATGATCTCGCGGCGGAAGCGATGATGCTGCGGTACCTGGCAGACGCAAAGAATCGGAAGCCGAACTAAACCTGATCGTTTTGGTCAGCGGTACAGGGCCTCTTACATCTTCAATCGTCATTCCAAAGTGACTGACTTCACGAGGTTCCGTGGGCGGTCGACGTCCAGGCCACGCTTGACTGCCACGTAGTAGGCGAACAGCTGCAAAGGAACCATCTCCAAAATCGGTAACAACAATTCGGGCGCTTGCGGGATAAAGACGGTGTGGTCTGCTATTGCAGGCACTTCCTTGTCGCCCTCTGAGGCGATCGCGATGACGCGTCCGCCTTGCTTTTTGAACCCCTGGATGTTGCCCACATTCTTTTCATACCGGACAACGGAGCCTGGGTCACTGCGGTCGCAGGTGGCGATGATCACTGCCGGAAGATTCTCGTCGATTAAGGCGATGGGTCCGTGTTTGGTTTCTCCCGAAGGGTAGCCTTCGGCGTGGACGTATGAAACTTCTTTCAGCTTCAGTGCGCCATCCATCGCAATCGGGTAATGAATCGCCCGTCCGAGATAAAGAAAATCCTGGAATTTATGGAACGACTCAGCAAGCTTCTCGCACTGGGATGCGGATTCAAGAACGATTTCCACTTTGCGTGGAAGGTCGAGCAATTCGCGCAGATAGTGGTGCACCAAATGCCGGGGCATTTTGCCGCGAACTTGACCCAGATAAAGCGCGAACAGGAAGAGAGCGGCCATCTGGCAGGTGAACGCCTTCGTAGACGCAATGCTGATTTCCGGTCCCGCGTGCGTGTAGATAATGCCATCCGCTTCGCGGGCGATCGTTGACCCCACAACATTTGAGATCGCAATTGTGCGGGCGCCCTTAAACTTGGCTTCGCGCTGCGCTCCCGTTGTGTCGGCAGTCTCCCCGGATTGCGTGATGAAGATGGCCAACTCACCAGCACCTATCATCGGGTTGCGGTATTCGAACTCGCTGGCATAGTCGACATCGACGAGAACACCCGCCAGTTCCTGGATCATGTACTGGCCAGCCATTCCCGCATGGCGACTGGTTCCAGATGCAACGATGTTGATACGGCGAGCGGCGCGGAGTTCTTCCACAGTAATCGGCACGTCTTTCAGGCGAACTGTGGACTCGTCGAGAAGAATGCGAGGCTCGATCGTATCGCGCAGCGCTTGCGGCTGCTCGAAGATCTCTTTGATCATGTGGTGGGGAAACTCACGCTGCTCAGACATCATTCCCTCGAACCAAGAAATCGAACCTAGTTTACGACGCCACCGATGATCGTTTGTAGAACAGTTCCTTCCTGGTCAAGAACCACGAAATCCGCGTCCGCACCAACCTTCAATTCACCTTTGGTGGAGTTGAAGCCGGAAACCGTCGCAGGGTTCAAAGTCGCGAGCCGGAGCGAGCGCTGAAGATCCCAACCAGCAAATTTCATGACATTACGTACCGCGCGATCCATGGTGAGTACACTGCCGGCGAGCTTACCGTCCAGCAAACACATGCCGTTTGCGACTTCGACTTCGAGCGAGCCCAGGCGGTAGCGACCGTCCGGCATTCCAGTCGCCGAGGTGGCGTCGGTGATGAGCACGGAATTGTTTAGGCCCTTCGCTTCGAGGAACAACTTCACGATTGATGGATCAAGATGAATGCCATCCGCAATGATGTCTGCGGATAGTCGCGAGTCAGTCAACACCTCGCCCAGAATACCCGGATCACGGTGGCCAAGTGGCCTCATCGCATTGAAGGTGTGAGTGGCGTGGCGGGCGCCCAGTTCCACCGCTCTGCGAGATGTAGCCAGATCTGCGTCCGTGTGGCCCAAGCTGATGACTACGCCACGTCGCGTGGCTTCAGCGATTAGTTCGGCGGCACCCTCGAGTTCGGGCGCAATGGTCAGAATCTTGATGTTGCCTCTTGCCGCCTGCCAGAGTCGCTCAAACGTGTCGAGTGTCGGAGGCAAAAGATCAGAAGTAGGATGGATCCCACGCCTTAAATGACTAAGAAAAGGCCCTTCCAAATGAATCCCCAACGGTCGAGCGCGATTGCTTGTTCGCGTGTCCACACATGTCTCGATCGCATCGGCGAGTCGTTCGAGAGCGCCGAGAGTCTTGTCGAGTGGCGCCGTCACCGTTGTAGGGAAATAACTGCCGACGCCGTGCTGCGCAAGCAAGGTCTCGATGGCTGGAAGAGCTTTCGCGTCGTCCTCCATGCAATCAAAGCGCGCCCCCCCGTGGATGTGCAAATCGATAAAGGCGGGGGCGAGCACAGCGTGGGGTAAGTCAAGGCGCTGAGCTCCGGGAGGAACACTGCGATCCTCCCGCGACGCGATTTCGACGATCCGTCCGTCATCAACCAGGACGAGAGGGCCATCCACCGTTGTAATGGGCGAATGTAGGCGATGGGCGCTTATAGCAAGCATGGAAACGATTTAATGGCCACTATCTTAGCAGGTACGGCGAATTGAGATCGTAGGACGATTGCGATTGATAGAGGGTTTCCCACCTCCCTTCAATTGTTGCTGTTGCATTGCGAAGAGCGCATTTGTAGGGAAGACGCTTGCATCGATGCAGAGACCGACGGAGAAACGCATAGTTTAGTGCCTACTTTCTTCGCCACGTTCGAGACAGTTACACCTAAATGCGCGAGACCGAATGCTATAATTTTGATTGTTCAGTCGTGCGCAAATGATAGCCCGCGCGCCGATTTCCAACACGTCGGGGAGTGGCTCAGCCTGGTAGAGCACCTGGTTCGGGACCAGGGGGTCGGAGGTTCAAATCCTCTCTCCCCGACCAATCTTTTCTGATACTTATGCGTCCTTCCCCTTGGCTCTCCGGGGT